>Ga0265293_10000006_pt1 | contig 561189 bp, 566 predicted proteins | sample Munlanlewell138R_FD_192505 | JGI IMG/M metagenome (GOLD analysis project Ga0265293, IMG submission 192505) | Leachate microbial communities from a municipal landfill in Southern Ontario, Canada - Leachate well 138R | ecosystem: Engineered > Solid waste > Landfill > Unclassified | place... | reverse complement strand
CTTTTCACCTTTCCATCGCTGTACTAGTTCACTATCGATCGTATATTATATTTAGCCTTGGCTGGTGGTCCAGCCGGATTCAGACAGGGTTTCTCGTGCCCCGCCCTACTCGATAAAACACGTATAAGGTCAGCGTCGTTTTCGCGTACGCGGCTTTCACGTCCTTTGGCTAGTCATTCAAACTATTCTGCTAACCACGCCGATTTTTTACCTTATCCAGTCAGTGATAGCTGCTGGTCGCAAATCAGATTACTGAAACGAATTTCAGTGCTCTGACTTGGTCTCGTGTTATATCACAACCCCATACAAGCATTGGCCTATCAGCCGTATTTGCCTGCGAACAGACAAAAACTTGTAAGGTTTGGGCTCTACCGATTTCGCTCGCCACTACTTTCGGCATCGTTATTTACTTTCTTTTCCTCGACCTACTAAGATGTTTCAGTTCAGTCGGTTCCCGCCAAACTCCCTATATATTCAGGAGCAGGTGACATGGTATGAACCATGCCGGGTTTCCCCATTCGGACATTCCCGGATCAAAGCTTGATGACAGCTCCCCGAGACTTATCGCAGTCTTCCACGTCCTTCGTCGGTAATATACGTCTAGGCATCCACTACTGTGCCCTTGAGTACCTTTTTATGCATTGACTTAACTAGTAATTGCTATGTACCTTACAGTACTGACAATTACTTGCCGTCAATCTTAAAAAAATTTTCTTAATCTTCAAATTGTTAAACTACTGCACTCCACGTGTTGAGAGCACATCCGAATCCACTACTCTTCATTCTGAGTGATGAATCCTCTCTGTTCTCAAACCAGCTTTACCATCCTATCATCAGATGATTCTGATGTAAAGAGGTAATTTGTTGTTATTCTCGCATCAAAAGATCGATCGCACTTTTTGATCTTTTTGTATCATTGCCAGAGGTTCTCCACGAACATTCGCTTAACTGTACTTAATATAGCGCACTTGGGCATTTATTGCAAGAGGTATTATCGTTCGAGACGTTCGCGGCGCAGCGCCTCGAATGCCCCACCTATACCACCCCTGTTCTTTAGCTCTTCTGAATCCTCCTGCGCAACTGGCAATATATGTATATGTGAATGAAATACCGTCTGCCCAGCGTCACTAACCTGATTGAAGCCAACTGTCTCTTGGCCTATATACGTTACTTTCGCCCTGTCACACAGCCGCTCCGCTGCATCTTTGATGATTGTCCGAAACTCCGAAACCTCTTCATCTGTTGCATCAGAAAATTCAATAAAATGTCGGCGACTGATCAGTAAGCCTGCTGCCTGTTTAGTCTCAAGTAGCTTCTTTGGCTGCTGAATGGCGAGCCGCCAGTACATATATTCAAACACGCGCCTGCCCTGATCGATATTCGACTCATAGTCACAAAAAATACAGTCGTTCATAAATGCTCCTAAGTATAACAAAATACCCCATACATGGTGGGCGATGAGGGACTTGAACCTCCGACCTCGTCATTATCAGTGACGCGCTCTAACCAGCTGAGCTAATCGCCCCCAAAGTATGGGGTATTTTGGAAATCATTTCATGGTGGGCGCTGAGGGGCTCGAACCCCCGACCCCCTCGGTGTAAACGAGGTGCTCTAGCCAACTGAGCTAAGCGCCCATGAATGCTTGGTGGAGTAGAAGCGGACTTTCACCCGATCTACCCCATATGTTGTAATGTGCGTGACGTATTATATATCGCCAAGGTTTACTTCCCATACTACGCGTGAGACCCAAACCTTGGTGGAGACACGGGGACTCGAACCCCGGACCCCCTGCTTGCAAAGCAGGTGCTCTAGCCAACTGAGCTATGTCCCCAAATTTAATACTGGACGGCCAACAAGTCTCATTTATTTTACCCTAGATTATCCCAAGATTCAAGGCTATAATAGAGCTCATGGACTACGAATTCTCTACAGCATGGTTTGTCGTTGGCTTTTTAATTGTATGCCTCGGTGGACTTTTTATGCAATACCATCAATGGGTGGCTGATAATTTTGGTGGCGGGATTGGTAGCTACGATCGCTATAAGCTCGCTGCGCTGATTACAGTTGGCGTTGGCCTGGTTGCAATGCTCAATCTCCACACAGTCATCTTAGGTTGGATCTTTAGCGGTTTGTTCAGCGGCATCGCCAACGGTTAGCAAAAAAGGACTAAACGACCACGAAAAATACCTCCTAGCTGGGAGGTATTTTTCTGTTATGACATTGTCATTAACAACTTAGTTGTGCATATCATCGTCAAGCGTATTCAGTTTTTTGAACTTAGTCTTGTCCCGAAGGACTAACTTGGTAAGTAAGCTCGGCTTACCAAAAGACCGACCTAGCTTCAGCAAATGATTTCTCGATTTGCTGGCGTAAACTCCTCTAGAAAGGAGGTAATCCATCCGCAGCTTCCGCTACGGATACCTTGTTACGACTTAACCCCAATCATCCCCCCCACCTTAGGCCGACGAATCGGACTTCGGGTGTTGGTGACTTTCATGGTTTGACGGGCGGTGTGTACAAGATCAGTGACGTATTCACCGCAGTTTGCTGACCTGCGATTACTAGCGATTCCGGCTTCAAAGAGGCGAGTTTCAGCCTCTTATCCGAACTGGGACCGGCTTTGATGCGATTTGCTCCACATTGCTGCTTCGCTGCGCATTGTACCGGCCATTGTATCGTGTTTCTAGCCCAGGGTGTAAGGGTAATACTGACCTGACATCATCCCCTCCTTCCTCCCTATTACTAGAGCAGTCTGAATAGAAAAATACAACTATTCACAAGGGTTGCGCTCGTTGATGGACTTAACCAAACATCTCACGACACGAGCTGACGACGGCCATGCAACACCTGTCACTTGGTTCCAAAGGCACACTCTGCTTTCGCAGTGCTTCCAAGGATGTCAAACCCTGGTAAGGTTCTTCGTTTATCATCGAATTAAAGAACACGATCCACCGCTTGTGCTGATCCCCGTCAATTCCTTTATGTTTTAGTCTTGCGACCGTACTCCACAGGCGGGATACTTAACGCGTTAGCTTCGCTACTGAAGGGGTCGATACCTCCAACAGCTAGTATCCATCGTTTACGGCGTGGACTACCCGGGTATCTAATCCGGTTCGCTCCCCACGCTTTCGTGCCTCAGTGTCAGAAATGGTCCAGTAACCTGCCTACGCCATTGGTGTTCCTTCTTATATCTACGGATTTCACTCCTACACAAGAAATTCCAGTTACCTCTACCATTCTCGAGTTAGTGAGTTTGAATAATAGTCTGTATGGTTGAGCCACCAGGTTTCACTATTCACTTTACTAACCACCTACGCAACTCTTTACGCCCAGTCACTCCGGATAATGCTTGCACCCTACGTATGACCGCGGCTGCTGGCACGTAGTTAGCCGGTGCTTATTCATGAGTTACCGTCATATTCTTCACTCATAAAAGCAGTTTACAACCCGAAGGCCTTCATCCTGCACGCGGCGTTGCTCCATCAGGCTTTCGCCCATTGTGGAAGATTCCTCACTGCTGCCTCCCGTAGGAGTCTGGGCCGTGTCTCAGTCCCAGTCTGGCTGATCATCCTCTCAGACCAGCTATAGATCGTCGGCTTGGTGAGCCTTTACCTCACCAACTACCTAATCTAACGCGGGCCGCTCCCAAAGCGGATAAATCCTTTAATCCGAAGACCATATGCGGCATTAGCTACCCTTTCGGGCAGTTATTCCTCACTTTGGGGCACGTTCCCACGCGTTACTCAGCCGTCCGCCGCTCGTCAGCATCTAGTAAACTAGACCTGTTACCGCTCGACTTGCATGTATTAGGCACGCCGCCAGCATTCATCCTGAGCCAGGATCAAACTCTCCATAAAATGATACTTATAGTGTATCAGACTCAAATAAACTGACGATGATATTGCACAACTAAATTGTCAATGTACATAATCATCTGTTCAACTCGCAAAATCTCTCGCAGATGTTGGATATCGCCTTTTTGCACATCTCTCAAGTGCTGGCGACCAGACTGTTACCCATCATAGCGCCAAAAAGTGAACACGTCAAGGGGTTTTTTGTCTAAAGTGTGACGAAATATACTACAGCACCCACAAAAACACCTACAAGCGCACCGACAACTACCTCCAGCGGCTCATGCCCCTTGGCTGCACGAGGGAGGCGCACTGCACTTTTTCGCTCCTTTATCAGTAGTCGAATTGCGGCACCCTGCTCACCTGTCGACCGCCGGACCATTAGGGCATCATACATAACAATACCCGCAAACAAAGTTGCTATCGCAAATGTTGCACTGTCAAAACCGATACGCATACCAATCACTGTCGCGAGCGCAACAGTAGTTGCACTATGCGCACTCGGCATATCACCAGAAAGATATAGCTGACGCACATTACTAAACGAACGGGTGCGCACTACGCTAATAAAGTACTTAGCTCCCTGCGCCATAATCCATGCACCCAAAATAGCGATAATATATGGCGAGAGCAAACTCATGGCGCTACTCTTCCTCTGCCTCTTCTTCTGGCTGATCAGCCATGAGGCCAATTGATGCTACAGCATCACCTTCGGCTAGCTTCATAATCCGCACACCTTGAGTTGTACGCCCAAGTGTAGGTATGTCTTTTATGCCAACACGGATTGTCTGCCCCTTATTAGAGATAATAAGTATCTCACCTGTATCTTGCTCGATAGTTTTCACCGATATAATCGGACCAGTCTTCGCCGTAACAACTGCCGCCTTAATACCTACACCGCCACGCTTATGGCTTGGGAAGTTTGCCACCTTAGTTGCCTTACCATAGCCATTCTCGCTAATTACCAGTAGAGTGCGCTCGTTGTCCGAGACAATATCCATACCAACGACCTGATCATTTGGTCGCAAACGCACACCTCGAACACCTCTCGCAACACGTCCCATTGGGCGCGCGTCCTTTTCATTAAAGCGAATCGCCTGTCCGGCAGATGTTGAAATAATAACATCATGCTCACCAGTCGTTTTCTCGATCCACTTCAGCTCATCGCCTTCATCAAGCTTAATCGCTATCAAGCCGTTTGTGCGAATATTGGCATAGTCCTTAAGTGGCGTCTTTTTGATTGTGCCTTTGATTGTCGCCATGAAGAGATAGCCCTCCTCATTAGCATCTTTTCCGTGGCGAATAATAGAAGTAATCTTCTCCTCGGGCTGCAACTGAAGCAAGTTTACTGCCGCGACACCCTTGGCCGCTAGGCTTGCTGCCGGAACCTCATATGCCTTGAGGCGGAAGATACGACCCTTATTAGTAAAGAACAGTAAGAAATCATGTGTACTCGCAGGAACGAGGTGATCAATAATATCCTCTTCCTTTGTCGCCATACCACGCTTACCCTTACCACCTCGATGCTGTCGGCGATACTCGCTCAACAGCGTACGCTTTATATAATTCTCATTTGTGAGCAAGATTACCGATTCTTCTTCTGGAATCAATTCTTCATCGCTAAATTTACCGAGTTCATGATTAATAATTTGACTACGACGCTCGTCGCCAAACTTCTCTTTAATTTCAAGTAATTCGGTTTTAATAACCTTCAAAATCTCGTTTTCGTCAGCCAAAATCGCTTCCAGTTTTTTAATGAGCGTAAGCAGTTCATTCAATTCATTCTCAATTGCTTCGCGCTCAAGGCCCGTAAGACGTCGCAGCTGCATAGCCAGAATCGCTTTTGCCTGAATTTCACTTAGCTTGAATTTTGCCACCAATGCCTTTTCGGCTTCATCTTGATTTTTACTAGCACGAATAGTCTTAATTACTTCGTCAATATGATCAAGTGCAATCTTATAGCCCTCAAGAATATGTGCTCGCTCTTTTGCTTTGCGCAGCTCAAACTCTGTGCGGCGTCTGACCACCTTCTGGCGATGCTTCACGAATTCGCTTAGCATGTCCTGCAAGCCAAGTACTCGCGGCTGAATGCCGTCTATGAGTGCCAACATGTTGAAGTTAAAACTTGTTTGCAATGGCGTCATCTTATATAGCTGATTGAGAAGCTTCTTTGGGTAACCATCTTTTTTGACTTCAACAACGATACGGACAACTCCGCGAGCACTTTCGTCACGTAAGTCACTGATGCTGATCTTTTTATCTTTGTAAAGCTCAGCAATTTTCTCAACAAGCGAAGCTTTGTTGACGCCATACGGTATCTCAGTCACAACAATCTGATGACGACCTCGTTTTGTCTCTTCTATCTCTGCAACGGCTCGAACTGTCACGCTACCGCGACCTGTTTGATAGGCCTGTTTCATCGAAGCGCCACCATAAACAGTCGCCCCAGTTGGAAAATCAGGTCCTTTAACATGCTTCAAAAGATCATCAATCGTTGCCTCTTTATTATCAATCAGCTCAATCGAAGCATCAACCAGCTCACCAAGATTATGCGGTGGGATATTTGTCGCCATACCTACAGCAATACCAATCTGACCGTTCAGAAGAAGATTCGGTAGCTTAGCTGGCAGCACCACTGGCTCCTGCTCTGATCCGTCAAAGTTATCACGAAAATCAATCGTATCCTTCTCGATATCAGCCAACATATCATCGGCAGGCTTTGCCATCCTTGCCTCTGTATAGCGCATCGCCGCTGCCTCGTCTCCATCCATAGAGCCAAAATTACCCTGTCCTTGGATAAGCGGATAACGCAGAGACCATGGCTGTGCCAAACGAACCATGGAGTTATAGATAGCCGAATCACCATGAGGGTGATATTTACCCATTACATCACCAACTATACGTGCACTTTTAACAAATTTAGCGGTCGAACGGTTGCCGTTTTGATTCATTGAATACAGGATGCGACGATGTACCGGCTTGAGTCCATCACGAACATCTGGAAGGGCACGATCAATAATCACACTCATAGAGTAGCGAAAGAAATTCTCCTCCATCACATTTTCGAGAGTACGATTCTCGATACCTGGAGTTTCTGTTTCCGCAACCACCTCTTGTTCGGCCGGTTGCTCGTCTTTCATGTCATCATTCATTGGTACTATCTTGTCTTCGTCCATCATAAACCCCTAAATATCCAGTTCCTCAAGTTTGGCATTCTTCGCTTCAGTTTGGATGAAATTTTTACGTAAACTAACATCCTCACCCATTAATTTCGTGAAGATCGCGTCTGCGCGTTCGGCGTCCTCCACCCCTACTTTTGTAAGTACGCGATTTTCTGGGTTCATCGTCGTCTCCCAAAGTTGCTCAGCGTCCATCTCACCCAGACCCTTAAATCGCGACACTGTCACGCCAGCCTGCTTGGTGCGATCATCGCTTGCATCGATAGCAACGCCACGCGTCTTTTTGTCGGCAATAATCGCATTGAGCGCATCGTCAAGCGCGCCTTCATCGTAAACATATTGCTTCTTCTGACCTCTGTTTATACTAAAGAGTGGTGGCTTTGCTAAGTAAATATAGCCACCCTCGACAACGTCTTTCATGTAGCGGAAGAAAAACGTGAGCAGTAGTGTCGCAATGTGACTACCGTCAACATCGGCATCAGTCATGATAACAATCTTGTGATAACGCAAACCATTAATATCAAACGCATCGCCGATACCAACGCCAAACGCTTGGATCATTGCCACGATTTCTTTATTGGCAAACATCTTATCCAATCGAGCACGCTCGGTATTCAACACCTTACCGCGCAACGGTAGAATCGCTTGTGTTCTGCTATCGCGACCTTCTTTGGCTGAACCAGCAGCCGAATTACCCTCAACGATATAAATCTCTGACTCTTCAGGACTCTTACTAGAGCAGTCCCAGAGCTTACCTGGTAGCCCCATGCCGTCAAGAGCACCCTTGCGCAACACATTATCACGCGCGGCTCGGGCGGCTTTGCGAGCACGAGCAGCAAGCAGTGCCTTACCGACGATTTTTTTCGCAATATCAGGATTTTCTTCCAGATAATACGCAAAGTATTCGTTCATAACCTGCTCGACATAGCGACGAACTTCTGGATTACCGAGCTTATTCTTGGTTTGCCCCTCAAACTGTGGGTCTGGTAGTTTTACGAGAATAATTGCAGTCAGACCCTCGCGGATGTCATCACCGCTTAGGTTATCTTCTTTCTCTTTGAGCAAGCTGTTCTTGCGCGCATAATCATTGATGACACGCGTCATAGCAGCTCGAAAACCTATAAGGTGAGTACCGCCATCTGGCGTTAAAACGTTATTTGCAAACGGCTTCACGATTTCGATAAACGAGTCGTTGTACTGCACTGCCACTTCGACCATTGAGTCTTCGACCTGGCGCTCAACATAAAATATCTCATCGCTCAGCACTTCTTTGCCAATATTAAGATGCTTCACATAGCTTTGGATGCCCCCTTCGAAGTAAAACGCCTCTCGCTCTTTGGTGCGCTCATCGTAGACAGAGGTGTATACACCTTTTGTTAGGTATGCTTGATGACGCAAGTAATTAACAACCCACTTGTAATCAAATTCAACTGTCTCTTTAAAAATTGTTGGGTCAGGGTAAAAAGTGACTGTCGTACCAGTGTGACGATCTGTCTTCCCCATCTTCTTGAGCGGCTGAACTGTTGCACCTTGAGCAAACTCAATCCGATAAAGCTCACCGTTTTTTACCACTTCTGCAATTAAGCTCGTCGATAGCGCGTTAACAACACTTGAACCTACTCCGTGCAAGCCCGATGACACCTTATATCCGCCACCGCCAAACTTACCACCTGCGTGCAATACTGTCAGCACCGTCTCAAGCGTACTAAGTCCGGTCTTAGCATGCTTATCAACAGGGATACCTCGACCATCATCAGTGATCTTAATGCCCCCGTCCTCAAGAATACGCACATCAACTCGTGACGCATGGCCAGCAATCGCCTCGTCAATGGAGTTGTCCGCAATTTCCTTTATTAGATGATGGACACCATCGTACCCTGTACTTCCTATGTACATTCCAGGTCGCTTACGTACAGGCTCTAAACCTTCGAGCACCTGTATCTGCGACGCATCATAGCTATCAGCATTCTGTTTCTTTGCCATAGTTCCCTCGTCTTCTTCAGCCTTTTCAGCTATTTACATTGTTATCATTATAACGGAAAACTATTACTCACTCAAGCTCTTGAATTGAACACAATTCTTATGCTAATCTAAGGAGTAAGAGGAATCAAAAACAAAAAAATGTTTCGAAAACTGGTATCCAACATATCATTTAGCCCCGCATTGATGGCCGATATTGGCTTTTATGCCAATCGCCTACGTGGCGAAGAGGTAACAAGGCGCACAACAGTCTTGTTTGTTGTGCTTGCTTTCCTCATGCAGTCGCTTGCCATTTTCTCACCTCCCGAATCAGCAAATGCGTCAAGTGAGCAAGATATTGTTCACGGTGGAGTTAGCAGTCTCGACGACCTACTACTCCGCTATGACCACAATGAGTCTGACATAAAAGATATCTACGGAGCTCTCGGTCTCACTCGTGCCGATATAGCCTCCGCGCAAAAAGTAACGGTCGATATAGATCCTGATATGTATATCACCACAAGATATGGACAGCTTGGTCAAGGAACTAACGAGATAAGCATCTCTTATCCTCGCAGCTCTGGTGGCGTAGGGGTTCGCTACCTCACACCATACAACCAAATGAGTAGCCATATCTCTAGCGCCGAGGCCTGGAGTGGCACATCCGCGACACTAGGCTGGTTTGCAATCGCAAAAAGCAACGGCGGTATTATTCTCCAAAATCTTCCCGCATCCTATGATCAACGTACTTCTACACTACCTGTTGCAAAAACAATTACAGCAAAAAACCTATCTCAGCCTCAAGCAGATGCCGAGAGCGCTCTTGAGCCTCTCGATAAAGTTGCCTACACACTCAAAGCGGTCAACCCAAGCGCCACATCGCTCACAAATGCCTTTGAGGTGCGTATTGACGACCTTCTCGAATACACAACACTTATTGATTCAGGTGGTGGCGATTTCGATACTGGATCCAATACACTTCGTTGGCCTCAGGTGCAGCTAGCACCTGGTGAAACTCAAGAGCGAACCTTTGTTGTGCAACTTATTTCTAGTTTACCTGCAACACCAACCGGACAAAGCAATCCAGCATCATACGACTGTACGCTTTCAATCACATATGGCAACAGTCTTAAAAATCATGTTGACTGTCCGGTTGCCAAGGGAGTCGAAGCGACAATTCAGCAACTCCCGACTGTCGGCATTGGCCTTAATATACTTATCGCACTCATACTGCTTGCAACATCTGTTTACTTTTATACGCGCACTGTTCAGATGCGAAAAGAATTACGTATTATCAGACACAATATCAATAATAGCGTCATCTAAATGGAGCGAGCGATATGGCAGTAGAAAAAAATATAGGCGCGAATAACGAACGAGCAGGTGCAAAGCAAGAAATACATCGCGAACATCTAGAAGCGCTCGCAAATGCACAAAAAGATCATCTTCGTGATAAGCTCGAACAAGCCGGCAAAGAATCCTCTCGAGACGTCGATCAACACAAAGCACTCACAGAGGCGCAAGAACTCGCAAATGAGACCAAAGAGAGACCTGTGATCACTCCGCAAAGCCCTGCCGAACGTCGCCGTGGTCCAATTACAAAGCAACGACGCGAGCAAAGCTTTCGTGGGCATATAAAAGATGCTCAACAAGACATGACATCAGGTGAACGACTCTTCAGTAAACTAATCCATACCGCGCCTATTGAAAAAGTAAGTGACATCGCCAGCTCAACAATCGCAAGACCTAATGCCCTGCTTTGCGGTAGCATTGCCGCTTTTTTCACAATCACGATTCTTTATTTTACCGCTAAACACTATGGGTTTCAGCTATCCGGCTTCGAAGCAATCGCTGCTTTTGTTGGGGGCTGGCTATTAGGCATTCTGTACGATTATTTCTCTGTTATGATTCGTGGCAAAAAACACTAGTAGCTACTATCGCAGTCGTACGCTAACTTCTTTTGGATCCTCATCCTCAGGTGGGTGAACGATTGGCGATCGCCCTTCTGGAGGGTTTGGCGAACTAGGAGGTTGTACAAACGGCGCCTCTTCTGAAGATGATGGCACGTTATTCTGTAGTGGAGCTGACGGCAGTACGGGCTGATGTAAAGATACCGGGGTATTAATTGGAGCAGGCGACTGCTGTGGGGTCGTAGAAACAACAGGCGCACTACCAGGCCTCATTGGGGCAGTACCTGGAGCAGACGGACTCGCCGCAAGCTTCTGGCGTTTTGACAGCCATTCATCCAAAAATGATCCGCCACCAGACGATCCGCCACCCGGACGAGGTGCCGATGACGGACTTGGTGCTCGTGGGGATACCATAGGCTTTTGTGGCTCTAGTCGTGCAAAAATTTCTTTTTCAACCACCGCTCTCCCTAAACCGTATTTTGTCGACGATAATCGCTTCATGGCATCTGCCAAAGGTGAGTTATCTTTATTCATAGGTGGCAATAGCGTCATACTAAACGGCGCCGATGGCACATTATTTATCATGACACTCGTAATAGCTTGGTAGTTCGGCAACTTTGTGAGATCCTCTGCATCAAAAGCCGGTTGAAACTTTTTAACCATTAACTCAGCGTCAGTCACGCCAATTCGTCCACTAATGATAGTGCCGACGTTACCAATAATCGCTTCGCGGATCTTATCAGTAAGCTGTGTCATAAATTGGTTACCTAGCACGAGATTCAAGCGATATTTTCGAGCTTCAGATAAGATTGACTCAAAACTTTCAGTTGCGAAATTCTGAAACTCATCTACAAATAGACTAAAGTCTTTTCGCTCTACCTCTGGCATGTCAGCTCGCCCCATCGCTGCCGCCTGAAACTTCATCACAAATATCATACCAATCAATTTAGAGTTAAGCTCACCCATCTTACCCTTAGATAGGTTGACGAGCAGTATCTTATCTCCATCCATAATTTCACGGATATTAAACCCGCTCTTCGTCTGCCCCATAATATTACGCATCATTGTATTACTCATAAATGGCCCAAACTTACTCACTACCCAACTCGTCACCTCACCTGACTCATTAGAGCGCTGCGAAGCTGGATACTCTTTCGTCCAAAAATCCAAGACATTTCGATCGGTCACATACTTCAGTTTTGACTTCATAAATGCGTCGTCAACCAATAGCTTTGGTATATCAATAAATGTACCGCCAGCTGGATCTGCCATCAAGAGCAGGGCGCAGTTACGAAAAATATGCTCAAGTCGTGGCCCAACGATACCTGTATGCCCTGGATCGTATAAACTGTAGAGCATATTAATTGACTCTTGCACCAAAAAGTCTTTTTGATCCTCCGTCTCCCATTCAAACAAATTAAGTCCGATAGGATTATCTAAGTCACCCGGATTAAAGTAGATGACATCCTCAACTCGCTCTTTCGGAACATTAGCTAGCAGCTTCTCTACCGCATCACCATGAGGGTCGATGAATGCGAAACCGCGACCATCGTGCATATCTTGATAAGCTAGATTTTCTAAAAACACCGACTTACCAACACCAGTTTGGCCAATGACGTACGTATGACGCCTACGGTCATTTGTCGTCAAGCGGATTTGTTTTTTCACACCTCGAAATTCATTGACACCAAGCAATAGTCCTTCGTCCATCAATTCAGTTGGACCGTCCACCTGCTTCGACATCTGTCGCTTTACCTTTGACGTCGGAATACTGTTTTGGTCAGGAAGGTGAAAAATAGTCGCCATTTCAACGCTATTTAGTATGTTGTGTTTAACGGCTTGCGGAAAAAATCGAAATATAAATGCCGTCACTAGCTCTTCAACATCTCGCGACGGCATAAACTTAAAGCCGTTATAGCTAGGAGAATCAAAAAGCGCAAAAGCAGCCACGATATTCTTCAGTAAACCCTGTGAACGCTCTGTTGTATTAGACGAAACGACAACTCGTACAAGCACTTCATAGCCAGGATAGCGAGTCTTCTCTTCGATTGCCTTAATTGTCTCTTCTTCAAGAGAAGTTAGTTGCCCTCCATCCGACTTCTTATCATCGCCTGCCTCTGGCGGTTTCCATAGTAGCTCTGCCATACCCTTAGCACTGCCAACACCCAGCCCTGCGCCCTTACCCTTAAGCTTGTCTTCTTTGATCTTTTTAGCTGCATTGATCGATGCACGTACCCATCCTTCACTCGCTGGACGCATTAAAAACTGAATCACCGCGCCGTCATCACGCGATGCTGCCGAAAGTGCATTCAGCAATGCCCGTGCCGCATCACGTTTCGTGTCTTGATAAGTCGCTATAGGGTACACAAATTGCTTTTTTAGAGCAAATTCGCCGCCTATTACTCCGCTCATCTTACCAGCCTGGCTAAATATATTATGCTCAGCCACCTCCTCTAGACGAGCCGAGGGATACGCTGCAGCTATGGCCTGTTTGATAACATCCACTAAAACAATCGGCACCACCGTGTAGTAGTGCACCAATCCACCTTTGGCTACAATTTCAAATGAAATATGTCGCTGACCATATACTTTATTCTTAAAACCTTTCGTAGCAGTACTTGCGATGATGTTATACATCACTTGCGCTTCCGACAACACCTCTTCCGTAAGGTCGCGTTCATCACGACCACCTTTTTCTATATCCTCACTTGCCGGCGGCAAATGAATGAACATAGGCACCATCTTTAAGCCTCTCTCGTAATTCTTAGCTTCTCGCAGTGTTTTCTTGTACTGCATAAAAACTATCAGCACAAGAGCTCCAAGCAAAGATATTGCGACAAATAATGTTATGAGCACTCCAGCCATTGTCTTATCCCCTCAAGATCTCGTTAATCAACGACACCTAGCTCCTTACCATATCGCTTACGTAAGTAGTCTGCCTGGAGCCTAGCTACTTCCTGCTCTCTCCTGTATGGATCATCCTTTGTCTCGAGAATTATTTTCTTTGCTTTATCAACCCACTCTTTTTCAATGAGATCATCGTCGGCGGCCAATGAGGGACCGACAGAGGCGTCATCAGCGACGGGCTGCTGAGGTAACGGCACAACCACTGGTGGCTGTGGTAGCGGCATGATCGGAGGTGCCGACACTTGCTGTTCAACCCGTCCAGGCACCGGCTCGCTTTCACCTGACTGCTCTTTACGCTCAGGACTATGCGGCAGCACTTCCGCGCCCGTTTGTGGCGGTCGATATTCAGGGGTTGACTGAGGAGCTTGCAGTTCCGGGTTCATACCGTGATTATAGCATAAGAGGCTTCTCTATGCCGTCCTCTTATTGACATAAATGCACCCAAGAAACACTAGGAGTAAAATCAAAATAAATTCATAGACTCCGACCCCTCCGACCGATTGAAGACTCAGAAAGATAACGGGAGCTAGCGCAACAACTGACGCATAATAATAAGCCTGTTTGAAACCGATAGTAGGAATATACTGCACTTTCTTTTTCAAAGAATACATCCTGCCCCAGAACCGAGCACAAAGCCAAATCAAACAAGTAAAAAGAGATGTCAATGCGATGTATCCTAAAATAAAGATAAACAAAATACCACCCGCTCCAACAGATGAGGGCGTTGTCGTATTAACAATAATTAAAAGAAGCCCCGTCGCAACGAGACCCATGGTTATAATTATTTTTTCCAACATACTTGTATATTAGTGTATATCTCTTTAATTAAAAGAGCCAGAGTGACAAACTGCTTAGATGTCTGGTTGCGCCATACGCTCTATGTATAAATATTAGCGTGTCGCTCCAATAACAATGGCAAATCTGCCACTCATGGCCTGACCGCTCCAGGAAAACCTAGAGCAAACGTCACATGCGCCATTTTCCGATTCTCAAAAAAAGATATCGTACTCATATTGCGCGCGCTCAACACCGCACATGTGTTTGGCGGAGCATCGATAGCGCCGCAAACGAAGGTACGTGCTCTGCCTATGCAGAGCAAAAATGCTTGCCGTGCTATCGACTTACCGTCAAATAGTTTTTGAATTGTATATGTTAGGCGTTTTTTGTTTTGTAGAAAGCCTACCGTTACTTTAGCACGAGCTTCATAATAGGTCAATACTTTTCGATGTAAATGTCACGTTTGATGTTGTATTCTCGTCATACTATATCTGTTATATACGCTTTTGTATAAATAATACAACGTTGTATTATTTATACATTAGTGTCATGTCCGAGCTCCATAAGCGTTTCAATCAACTCGTTTCTGCTTAGATGAGCGGTATCTATCTTGTTATGTTGTGCAATCATATAGCCCTGGATAATATGCTTCAGGCGAATCGCATCATGTCGCCAAAAATGATCGATTCGAAAATGATCAACTGTGCTCATAACACGACTGGCTATTGTTAAAGAACCGAATAGTGGACCGACCGACACTGCCACGTTCAAAACATCTTCAATCCGTATACTCAATACATCTGATGACCAGAAAAAATCTCGTCTTGTTATCGTGACCTTTGTGCGGTCAACAGTTATCGTATCGGGAAATAACGTCAATGGAAACACCGTGTTTGCATTTGCTAAAGTCTCGTGAGAACGTGACACAATACGCTTCAGTTCGATTGGATCTGTCTCATCATCATTGTTACTAGCCGCAGTATTGACGCTATCATCTTTCGTAGCCCCACCCTTATCACTACTATCTCTCGGGTTTTCGTTTTTATTATTCCCTGTAAACATATGTCCTAAAGAGTCGTACGTAATCTCCTGCGTCATAAACATCCTCACATCACGCAAAGCCGAAGAACGAGTAGCGACAGCACCTAACCGACGACTCATTCTAATAAGAAAGTTATAGCCGTCCACACCCACATCGTTGCGACCATTAGTATTCGCAACTCTTCCGGCACGTCGATTGTCGTTCATACACTTCCCTCGCCTAGGTTCCTTCTATTATACGCAACTTACAATGAGCGCGCTAGGCCACTTGGGTGCCGTGCTGATCTCGAACACTATATGTAGCGCTTATATACATGTGGTATTTTTTACCCATCATTTCATGTAAAATTATGTTGACACAAGCAGTTTGACGTCATATTATAGGGGTAGCTTCTGAATAAAAAAATTATACAAAAACTGTTTGGAAGCCAAAAATAAACAGACACAAAAAACACTCCACACTAGACAACCACTACTCGCAGGTGGTTGTCTTTTTTAGTCTAAAACCCCTTGACCATACCGTATGACCAACGTAAAAACCCGACGCATAGGTCGGGATTTTACGTTGGTGGAGCTGCGGGGTACTGCCCCCCGGTCCGAAAGGTAACATGATATTCGTCTACAAGCTTAGGTTGTTTTAGGCTGTACGACTCTAGGCATCAAGAACAAACAAAAATAACCTATTGTCGCGTGATAAAATTTCCGTAAAAAAGCGTCACTGCGCACTAATCTACGTAAGTGACATGAATATAACACCCTCACCTGCTATGTCACCTGCAGAATCGGATGATCGAGCGTATTAGGCTGCGATTGGCGCAACTGCAAAGTTACTTGGCTTAACCGCAGATGCGATTGATGCCAAAGTAGCCTTTACGTTGCTAGCAAAAGTTTTTGCAATTAAAAATATACTTTACGTGTATAGTCGACTTGCGAAATATCTTGTTAAAATCCTATCGTCGAAAGCTATATCAGCCCCAAAAACCAATACGAGTATTATATCATAAATAGCTTGCTCTCATAAAACCCTTACGTCTATAATAAGTGCACTATGGTCGCTCACGTACGCACAGTCGCATCAATAGGCTTCGAAGGGGCAATAGTTGAAGTTGAGAGTGACTCAAAGAAGGGCCTACCCTCTATACAGATTGTCGGCATGGGTACGAAATCGGTAGACGAAGCAAAGGAGCGTGTACGTAGCGCCATCAGTAACTCTCTTCTTGATTTCCCTGCCAAAAAAATTACCATTAACCTTGCACCAGCTGAGCTTATCAAAGATGGTGCTCACTTCGACATACCTATTGCTCTTGCGATATTGGTCAGTAGCGGGCAGCTGCAACAAAATGAAGTAAGTGACGCTGTATTCGTAGGTGAACTTGCGCTCAATGGTGATGTACGATCTATACGAGGAGTCGTAGGTATGACAGAAACAGCTCGAGAATCAGGTGTCAGCACAATCTATGTACCAAAAATAAACGCTACGCAAGCAAGCCTCATCAAGGGCATTACCGTCATAGGTATAAGTAACCTTAAAGAGCTCTACTTACACCTCAAGGCGGAAAGTCGCATAAGCCCAACAGCCTTCACTACCTCGGCACTCCCCACGCGTACCAAAACTAGCTCCATAGACGATATCCATGGCCAGGAACAAGCGAAGCGAGCTCTCGTCATAGCCGCTGCAGGTCGCCACAATCTCCTACTGGCCGGCCCTCCCGGTGCAGGCAAGACGATGCTTGCTAAAACCCTTACTGGCCTCCTGCCGAGCCTGACGGCCTCTGAACAGATAGCAGTGACAAAGCTTCACAGTATCGCAGGAGAAATCGACGAAGAAATCATCACGACGCGCCCGTTTCGCTCGCCACATCACACCACTAGTCATGTGGCGGTCGTAGGAGGTGGTGCGCGGCCAAAACCAGGCGAGATCAGCCTAGCGCATCATGGCGTTCTTTTTCTAGACGAAATACCTGAATATCCCCGATCTGTCCTTGAGGCATTGCGTCAACCACTCGAAGATCGACAGATATCGGTCTCCAGGGCCAATGGGCGCGTAACTTATCCTGCTGACTTTATGCTTATTGCGACAATGAACCCTTGTCCATGCGGACACTACGGAGACACCTCAAAGGAATGCTCATGCTCTTCGGTTCAAATATTAAACTATCAAAAACGACTTTCTGGCCCTCTTCTCGACCGTATCGATCTTCATGTTTCTGTCACGCGCGTACCAAATGACAAGCTCCTTGCCCTTCAGGCTTATAAAAATAAACAACACTTGGAAGCACAAAAAGCTATTCAGAATGCCCTTAAAGCTCAGTCCTTAAGGTATGGAAGTAGTATTATATACAACGGATCTCTTACTAGCAGTCAGGTCCATCGGCTCTTGCCTATCGACACGAGCGCTCGCAACCTACTTGTTAGTGCAGGAGAAAAACTAGGACTCAGCGCACGCAGCTTTTTTAAAATCATCAAAATAGCTCGCACTATTGCCGACATTGACACGGCACCTCAAGTTCTACAAAAAGAGCACATCGCAGAGGCTCTACAGTACCGGGGTGTTACCTCTTGAATATTCTGCGTGTATCTGATACTATGATTAGCGAGTAATCGCTCATAAGTTGCGTAAGCACTATTCTGAACCAATAAAATCTAGAGGAGATCTAACGATCAGTAACAACATCCGCATCAACGAAGCGATACGGGCCAACGAGCTTCGAGTCATAGGTAGCGACGGTGAGCAGCTTGGCATCATGTCACGCACAGATGCCCTACAAAAAGCTAGCGACGCAGGTGTTGACCTCGTTGAGATATCACCAAGTGCAGATCCACCTGTTGCAAAAATCATCGACTGGGGTAAGTACCAGTATCAGAAGATGAAGGAGCAGCAAAAAAATCGCAGAAGCAGCAAACAAAGTGAGCTTAAGCAAATGCGTTTTGGACTAAAGATCGGTAGCGGTGACCTCGAAATCAAACTTCGCAAGATACGTAGTTTTCTCGCGGATGGCCACAAGGTCAGAATACAAATTTTCTATAGGGGTCGCGAGATGGCCCATAAAGAACTAGGGTACGACATGATCAATAAAATCATCGCTGCTCTCGAGCAGGATGCTGTTACGGAACATGCACCCCAAATGGCAGGTCGCAACCTGAGCGTCATAATAAGGAGTAAATAAATGCCAAAGCTAAAAACCCACAAAGGTACTGCCAAGCGCATCAAGCTAACAAGTACCGGCAAGCTTACCCGTCGACGTGCCTTCGGCACTCACTTGCTTGCAAAGAAAAGCAAAGGCCGCAAACGTGCCATTAATACATCGGCAACAATCACCGGCGCAGCCGCAAAAAACATTAAACGAGCACTAGGAGTCTAATAATATGCGAGTTAAACGAGGCGTCACTGCACGCGCCAAGCACAAGAAAATCCTCAAAGCTGCCAAAGGCATGCAGCATAATCGAACACGATCGTTCCGCCTAGCAAAGCAAGCCGTTATTCGCGCACTTCAATATGCTTACCGTGATCGTCGCAATCGTAAACGTGATCTCCGTAGCCTATGGGTAACACGCATCAATGCTGCTGCTCGTGAAAACGGCACTACTTACGCAAAGCTGATCGCCGGACTGAAGGCAACTGGCAACGAGCTCGACCGCAAGGTACTTGCAGAGCTTGCTGTGAGCGAACCAAAAGCTTTTACGGCTATCGTCAAAAGCACCCAGTAATACCTTAGGGTATTCACTGTCAACAAAAAATACCTCTTAGTTGAGGTATTTTTTGTTGACAGCCTATCGATAAGCCGGGTTCTGTCGTGGATGATCATCTATCTAGCTCGTCAATTGCTCGACGAATCAAGCGGATAGCGGCCTACGGGCGGACTACCCTATATGTAAACCTCCTTGCAGCTGACAGGGTTTACCTCCTTCGCTTGTCACCAAGCGACGCTGTGGGCTCTTACCCCACTCCTTTCACCCTTACCGAGCGAGAGATTTCTACCTACATTACTCGTATTGCAAATAGAAATCTCTCGCTAGGCGGTTTCGTTTCTGTGGCACTTTCCCTAGGGTTGCCCCTGGTTGCCGTTAGCAACTGTCATGTCCTATGCTGCCCGGACTTTCCTCTTCGCTTACGCGCAGCGATCACCTAATAGACTGCCTACCCGATATTATACACTATCACTCTCCGATGCGTGCGTTAAGGGTACGGTTCACTTCTCCATCTGCCAACTGATTTTGCCCCCGTGGTATATGTTGAAATGTTACCTTATCGAGCTGCAATACTAAATCACGTATTCGCTCATTAATAGGCCAAAGATCTCGATTTTTGATCGTATATACACCGTTCATCTGATTCACCACCAACATACTATCAAGCCGTATGTCGATCGTCCGCAAACCAAGCTCTATTGCTTTTTCTAAACCTAGACGTACACCGTGATACTCCGCCTGATTGTTTGTTGTAATACCAAGATATTCTCCGCCTTGAGCTAGAATCTTTTGATTATGGTCTATGATAACAAAACCGGCAGCCGATGGGCCAGGATTACCCCTTGATCCTCCATCGGCATACAGCACAACATTACTTTCTGATGCTTTATCTACATCAATATCATTCGATTTTTCTAACACTACGCCTGTTAAATCTCTTTGTTGTACGATACCCACCAAGAGTTGCGTAAGGTCCGTCAAAGTATCTTGATGTATATCATACAACGATTGCCATATGTATTTGTCATAATTTTCACTCAGCGAAATAGCATGCCTTGACTGGGCAAGCTCAACTGCATAAATGATAACTGCATATTGTATATCCCTATCATCACGATCGACATACGTAACAACATCAAAGAGCGAGGCTGTCTCGATGTGCAAACCAACATCGTCATGCAAATATCGTCGCAGACTATCTTCAGTCTGCTCGCTATACGACAGTCGACCTCCAGGTAATTCAAATTTACCCAAAATTGAAGTTCGTCCTGTCGCGCGTCGAAGGAACAATACCTTATCGTCTTGCCGGATAATTGCTCGGACTGCTATACGCTGATTCATTCTGCTTACTCCGCTTATTTTTCAATCCCCTACTAGGACTACCAGATCAATACTGTCAGCCTCCATCCACTAGGTATCGACGTAAAATCCCAGAAACTCCGACGCTTGATATTCCCCGCTTTTATGCAAGGTGGGTGCTCTCAGACTCTTCCCACAGGAAGAGACAATTTGAACTCCCTCAATGTATGATGTTAGGAAAATCATACACGCCGAGGTATTCTGGGATACTATCTATTATAGACTAAATCCCGATAAAAAGCCTTGAGAAGACATCCGTAAAGAATTGGATCGCCCCTCCCATAAATGCCCCTAGTGCATTATTTGCAAAAAGAACAATCGCGAATACAACAAATAGTGCATATGGTTCTATAAATTCCATACCTCTGCGGACAAAGTCTGGCGCTAGAGCATAAAGAACACGAGATCCATCAAGTGGGGGTATGGGAAGCATATTAAATACAAAAAATCCGATATTAATATACACGAAGTAGAGTAAGATTACCCCCACTATACCGCCATCACCAACAATACCCTGTTGAGTAACAAGACCTGATAAAACTAGGGCACCGAATGCAACGAACGCCAATAGCAAGTTTGTCAGAGGCCCCGCAATAGCTACAGCCGCTACGCCCCACTCTTCACCTCTTATGCGTTCGGGATTAAACGGAACTGGCTTTGCGCCACCAAAAATTGGCGCACCAGTAATCGCTAACAAGATAGGTAGTACGATCGTCAAGAACGGATCGATGTGCTTAATAGGATTTAAGGTTAGCCGTCCTTGAAGCTTTGCCGTGTCGTCTCCTAGCCAATAACTAATAAAGCCGTGCATTACCTCGTGCAGAGTCATTGATACCAAAATAACCCCTAGAATAATTCCTAATTGCAGAATATCAATTGTCATCTTGGTTTATTATACAGCATTACAAATCATTATGATTCTTGACAGAGGCGCTAAGATTATCTATAATAGACAAGATTCAAAAAATAAATGGAGTAATAAAGATGGCAGCACGCTGTGAACTCACCGGTAAAGGCAAGCAGTTCGGTCACAATGTGAGCTTTTCTTTACGTCGCACCAAGCGCGTTTTCAAGCCAAACCTCCAGAAGAAAACGTTTATGGTTGATGGTCAAAAGATTACTATGACTCTTAGTACACAGGCTATCCGAACGCTAAAGAAAAAGGGTATCCTTACCCCGGCAAAATAACCGTACCACTTATAAAAGAACACCCCTCTCTATGAGGGGTGTTCTTTTATCTTGACTTCACGTAAATCAGCTGCGCCCAACGATGACAGTAGTAAGCGTTGCTGGCAGCGCTGCTGCAGACTTAAGCTTATACTTAGTGCCCACCTCTTCTACAGGGGCGGCTAGTTCTTTGATAAACCGGTCTACCTCATCTTGGGTAACTTCATACTGTAATGAGGTGTCCGCATAATGCACCGGAATGGCGGCGCGCGGGTCAATCTGACGCACAATTGCTGCGGCGCTTTCGGCATCTAGCGTGTAGCCATTACCCCCCACAGGAATAACGACGATGTCAACTATCCCGACAGCCTCAAGCTGCTCTTCGCTTACTTTTGGCATAATATTACCAATAACAGCGATGCGCACGCCTCCTATCTCAATGCGATAAATTGTATCGATTGGCTCTTCACTCTCTGCATCTAGATGACGCCACGCACGAACGCCACGGATCGCCATATCACCAATCTCATACTCTCCAGGCCCTTCGATACAAAGCTTAGCACCTTGACTATTCAGAGCAAATCGAGGTTCTGTTGCCAACTCAATAGCGCCTCCTACTGCCAAATCGTTTTGCCCAACCAGCGAACGCCTTGGATCAACAACTAGCGTCGTTTTCTTACTCGAGACAACGAGCGTATTGCCCCCTTTATATTCAATCTCAAACATCATTCCTCCTTATTTCTGCTGTTTCAGTATATTATCGGCATCAACAACCACCTCATGGGCACTGTTGAGAATCTCTGTAATAAATTTATCACGGACACTCAGACGATAATAGAACTCGTCGTATGGCAGCACACTATAAGTAAGTTCTCGACCCTCAAGACGCTCCACGGCTTTGATTGCAGTTTTTACCTTTGTCGACACGACAGTCCCGACAATCAACAAATCCACCTTAGCAGCCGACCTTGGAACAAGCACTCCCGCAGCAATAACAAGACGAACCCCGGAAAGACCTGAAATAAGAGGGCGCCAATCACTGGTGGCTTTTGTAGCGCGCACCCGTTGGCTTGGCGCATCAGCAAATATCTCTCTCAAAGGAACGTAGTGTTCATACCGCTGATTCACTTCATAAAAAAGCTTGTTGTCTGCACTATCACTCGTAATAATACCTACTGTAAGCATATTAGACAGTTCACGACGCACCGAATTAATCTGCTCGTCGATAAGTCTCGTGATTTCACGCACATAAAAAGACTTACCTGGATTATTCAGGAAAAGATGTAGTAGCTTCACTCTTGTTTTTGAACCAAATAATGCGTCGATCATTGAATAACTCTCTTGCACTACTATATCACGATGAACGATAGGTTTCGAGCGCCTTTACTAAATACTGTTCAGCCTGACTAAGTTCTTTCCATTCAATATAGGGGTTCCGTCGCAGCCACGTTAACTGTCGCTTTGCAAGCCGCCAATCTAATGTCACAAATCGCGCCTTCATATCGTCAAAAGAAACTTCCCCTTGCAAATACGCTCTGGCTAATGGGTACAAGTTCGCCGTCATTGCCTCATTACTATAGCCATACATTTTGCCCAACCTTATTGCTTCTTCTACAACACCATCCTCAAATATTTGTTCAGCTCTGCGTTCAATTCGTGTTCGTAATTCATTTCTATTTGTAGTGATTCCCACAATAATGCTTGTGCTTACAGGCTGTTGGGACCTCTGAGGATTAGCACCATTTCGTTCAATTGTTCGAATCAGGTGTCGTTTATTACGGCTGTTTTCCGGTAAGTCAATGTTGTTATTTTGACAATATTCTATTAATTCTTCGAGAGAGCATAGTTCCAGTTTATTTCTTAGTGCTATGTCTACGACGCCCGCGAATTCGTAATTAAAGACAACGCCATCAACATACAATCCCGTACCCCCCACCAAAAATGGGATCTTTCCGCGGGACCGTATTTCTGAAATTTTTTGCAGTGCATAGACCTTAAAGTCCGCTGCACTAAAGCGCTCACCCGGAACAACCAGATCCAACCCCCAATGAGGAACACGAGCCCGCTCCTGAGCTGTTGGCTTAGCTGTACCGATATCCATATCTTTATATATCGTACGACTATCAGCACAGATAATCTCTCCGTCATACCTCTCAGCTAAATCAATCGCAAGCGCAGTCTTGCCACTGGCGGTTGGACCAACGATAACAATCAGTGGAGCTTCGTCCTTCATAAATCCGGTCTCCATCGTATTTTCTCAAAATTATCGACGATATAGTTTGTACACACGATGCCCTCATGCATAAGCAACTGAGCCTGAGCATCGCGCCCACCTGGAAATCCGGCGGCCAAACCACCAAAGCGATTTGTTAAGCGATGCCACGGCAGAGCCATATCACCATAATGAGCAATGCCTCCTACAATACGACTGGCGGCTGGCTGTCCAGCCAAAGCGGCCAAATCACCATAGGTTGTTACTTTTCCTTGCGGAACCTGGCTCATGAGCATTTCAATCTTATAGCGAAAGTTGTCAGTCGTTCCTGCCATCAAAATACTCTCCAATTTGCTGCCAAGTATTTAGTCGCATCACACCCTCTGCCAGTGTATCGCTTCGATTCCACGTATAATCACCATACAATATCGCCGACATCCCACGCTCGGCAACGGCGACACAATGCTTGAGCTGATCATCAATAAGATAGTGGACACCTAGACTAGCACAAAGATCGCCTTTAGTAAGATAGTTCGTTGCCTGAGAGATCTCGCCATCCCAAATACCTGCAAAATGAATAGTATCTTCAGAAAAAATTCCTGGATAATGACGATGGATCCATTCGTTCGTATGCACCTCTATACTTCGTCGGCGTGACGTCACAATAACAAGCTGATATTTCTTGCGTAACTTCCTTAAAACAGTGGTCGCTGACTCGTTGTGGCTATACGATACAACAGCCCCCTCGCGATGAAATATATCTGCGCGTTGACGTGCTTCCCTCTCACTCACCCCCCAAACACGCGCCCAGTGCTCATCATAATCATCTTGAGTAAGTGCGCCACCCCATCTAGAATTTGAAAATTCAGCAAAACCCTTGGCATTATCAGCCAGTACATCATCGATATCAACTGCTATAATCTTTCTCGTCACAAAAACTACAATCCCTTAAGGTATTCAGCCAAATTGTTAAGCGCAATCTTCTTCTCACCTGCCTGCGTGCGTACGCTTACCTCATTCGCCTCTTTATCCTTAGGACCAACGATTAATTGAACAGGAACCTTCATAGCGGTTGCCTCTCGGATTTTCTTGCCCAAACTTTCATTACGATTATCTGTTGTAAATCGTACTTCGTTGTATTTTATTGGATTCATCAAGACTACATCTGTTAAAATTGCTGTAATACTGTCAACATAATCTTGCACTGTATCATTAATCGTCAAGATACGCACTTGCTCTGGTGCTGCCCATAGCGGAAACCACCCTGCAGTATGTTCGATAAATACACTCAAGAACCGTTCAATAGATCCAAGTAATGCACAGTGGATCATTACTGGCGTCCGTACACTACTCTCTGCATCCTTGTACTCAAGTCCGAATCGTCCAGGTTGTACGAAATCAAGCTGCGCCGTTGCCAGCTGATGCTCGCGACCAAGCGCATCGGTTGCCATAAAATCAATCTTTGGACCATAAAAGGCCGCTTCACCCTCTTGCTCAAAATAATCCAGCTCGTTTTTGACAACCGCCTTCTTTAACTGCTCTTGCGCAGACTGCCAAAGCTGCTCATCGCCCAAGTAGCCATCACCATCGCCGCGATAGCTCAAACGAACGCGTAATTTCATATCAATCGTTTCGTATAGCTCTCGAACACTCGCAAGCAGTCCGTCAATTTCATCCTCAATTTGATCCTGGCGACAAAACACATGACTGTCATCCTGCGTCAATGAGCGTACCCGATTCAATCCCCCTAATTCTCCTGTTTTTTCATCACGATAGTCGGTCGTCGTTTCAAGATATCGCACCGGCATATCACGATAACTACGGGGGCGCGAAGCGAAAATCTGCGTATGGTGGGGACAATTCATCGGCTTGAGGGCCATTTTGTCATCAGTCTCCTGACTTGTCACAAGAAACAGCTCGTCACCAAACTTCTCCCAGTGACCAGATGCTTCATAGAGTGCAGTCTTGGTGATATTCGGCGTCCAGACTTTTTGAAAACCACGAGACTCACGAAGTTGATTGGAGTATTTCGCCAGTACTTCACGGAGCACCGTACCACGCGGAGTAAACATAGGAAGCCCAGCACCAACAAGAGGTGACATCGTATAAATATCCAGATCTTTGCCTAGTTTTCGATGATCACGCAATTTTGCCTCTTCTATCATCTTAAGATGGCTATCCAGTTCTTCCTGAGTCGCAAATGCAACACCGTAAAGACGTTGCATTTGTGGGTTTTTCTCATTACCTCGCCAATAAGCTCCAGCCACGCGCATCAATTTAAATGCACCGACATCGCCAGTAGTAGCCACATGGGGCCCACGACATAAATCAGTAAAGGCACCGTTTGTATAAAAACCCACCTCTTCGAGTGCAGCGTCTCCCTCTGCAATCGTACCTATTTCACTCGCATCAAGATCTTTAGCAACCGTCGTGCCGCTTCGTTTCAAATCATTCAACAACTCTTCCTTATAAGGCTGCTGGCTGCTTTTTGCCCAAGCTATTGCCTCGTCAATCGGCTCCACAGAGCTCACAAATTCTTGCTTTTGATTAACAATCCTACGCATCTCCTTTTCGATCTTGCGAAAATCATCCTCAGAGATCTTTTGATCCCCTAGGTCAATGTCATAGTAAAAGCCGTTTTCAACCACTGGGCCAACACCAAATTTTGCATCCGGCCAAAGATACTGGACTGCACTGGCCGTAATATGTGCCAAACTGTGGCGCATAGCATGAAGTTGTTGTTCATCCATAATTTTAGTTTATCCTTTCTTTGATAAATAAAAACATGCGATTCATAGATTCTTTTAATAAATCCACACATCGCATGTCTCGGGTCTTGATAGATACAAGACGGTTCCACCGGACTTTTACTTATGAAGCGGCGTTTCGTACGCCCCAACGTCCCACGAAGCTCGGCGGGCGGTTACCCCGCGTCCTTGCCTACTTGCTAGGATACAATAGTCACCCCAGTTATTGCAACATTTCATCTCTTTTGATACTATAAAACAGCTATGGGCGATTAGCTCAGCTGGCTAGAGCGCCTCATTGACGTTGAGGAGGTCGGGGATTCGAATTCCTCATCGCCCACCATAGACATTATGAAAAGACCCTACATACAGGGGTCTTTTTTGTTATCCACGAGTTTTCCAAAGTTATCCACTTATTGTTTTCTGTTATTTTCCACATCTCTATACCACGTATGATATGAGTCACGTTTGTCTGTTCCATTGACAAAATGTACTACTTATGCTAATATGAAACCATGACGAAACAGTCACACGCAAGCAGTTCTAGTCAGAATATTCAGCACCCAAAATCACTCCTTGATAAATTCAGTCTTGGTTTTGAATATGACAAGACATGGACAGAAGCAAAACGCACTACGCAACACCAAGCGAATGTTCGTGGCAAAAAGAAATAATCACTCTTTCTATCAAACAGAGTCTGAGTTGCTATTTAGTAGGTAGCAGTTACTTATCTATGTCTTGAGAACGCTCTGCCGTTGCAACGGTGGCTTTTTCGGTAACATCAAACTTATCAAAGTAGCGGCCTAGAAGCAGTGCTGTCTGTGCCGTGAGAGCAGATAGTGCACTATAGAGTATCGCTGTTACAGGCATCAAGAGCCATTGTGCCAACATCCAAATAGTACGACGACGCTTATACCGCGCCGGCCGTGGAGGCAAAAGCTTAAAGGCGAAGAAAATGGTAATGAATAAACCAATCAAAGCAATCTGCTGCACCCTACTAATGACCTCTGGTAGCTGATGTGCAGCAATGCTATGCGCTGCCTCGCTATTGATAAGGAGCGGCACCCAACCGCCCACTGCCACTAATATGGCGACGCTAGCCTGTGTTACATGGCTATCTACCAACCGCACCCACCGCGCCAGACTACCGCCGATCGACGCCTTGCGATCAGTATGTAAAATACGCGTTGCAACATAGGAGACATCGGACGCACCGTATGCCCAGCGTCGTAATTGAATAAATTGAGCTTTGAGCGTCTTTTTGTATGTTTTTGATAAAACTGCGTCTTGAGTGATTGATATAAACAACGGAATAACCGTATAGCGCCCGTCGAAATGAAAGTAGCTACGCCAGTACTGATGCCCGTCCTCTACGATCGTACGCGTACTCCAAAAATTCATCTCCACCAAAGCATCCATAGGCTGAGAGTGTGACGCGAAATTACGAATAGTATGCGGTCGCATCGAACTAATTACATTCCAAAACGAGTTGCCTGTAGCCACCACCCTCATAGGTGCCGGAACATCCCATATATTGTTAATGAACAAACATACTGGCTGGTATGAAAGGTGTTTTCTATCTGGGCGAATAATATACTCATACGTCAGATAATCAAAATACGCTGAATGAGGACGATTATCAGCGTCAAGTGTAGTTACGATAACATCACTATAGGCTATACGTTGTTTTTTTAACCACTTCTTTAAAAACTGTCCCGCATAGGTTATATTGCCGCCTTTACCTATTACTTCATTTGGTATGTCTTCTGGATGTTTCACTAGATGAAAAGCACCAAACTGCTTGCCATACGTATCACGCAAATGCTTCACAGTATTCTCTATATCCTCACCGCCCCGTGCCTCATACGCGATGACGACTATCAAATGACTCTTGTCGTATGTCGAGTCTAGTAACGATTGAATCGTCGGCTGCAAGACATCAAGCGATTCGTTATAGGTTGCAATGATAACCGCGTTGTATATTTGTGACGGTCGAGGAAAAGCCTCTGGTCGCTTAGCGACTTCATTAAGGTGCTTGACATGCTCCGCATAACGAAATCCTGTAGAGTCACCTGGATTCAGTTCTGCTGCAAAACGCGTCGGATCCTCGAGATGTTGCAAACGGTGATGCCAGTGCACTCGCTGAGCCTGATCAAGGCGATGACGACCCACAGAGGTATGGTATGCAATACCCGTTGCTTTTATAAGAGTTGTGATGATGATGATAAGCAGATATATTGCCGCAAATAACGGGTTAATGAGCGATAGTACAACGAGGAGAATAATTGCGCCATAACTGAGCATAGCTGGCAGCATCTCAAAAAAACGATATGTTTTTGTGCGTTTACCTAGAGGTATTTCTATATCTGTCATATATCTCGATTATGTCAGAGACGCAAGGTTAAGAATCTGATGAGCTACGACTGCAAAAATAACAACCATGATAATGCCTAGCCATGCATACGCAATAGCAAGTGACCTTCCGACACGTACAAGCAGTTTTCTCACCAACGTTATATGCATGATCAAAAAGACTATCAAAAAGCCAATGAAACTCAGTAGATAATACCATTTATCTCGATAAAAGTTTGTTGAGCCAAAGCTTGAATAGTGCGTCACAACCTGCAGTTCGCTCGGCTGTATATTAAGCGCGAGGAGAATCAACGTCACTAAACTAAGTAGTGTAAATACCACCAAGAGACCGAGCACTCCTCTGTCAGCTACGAGTGGCTGCGCTGCTTGTTGCATACGTTGTTTCATCTATCTTAATTCCTCATGGTGCGGGTACAGAGAAAACTCTGCATCTTATAGCTTTGGAAGGTTACATATCTACCATTGCACGATACCCGCATATCGCTTTATGGAGCCGCTGTCCGGATTTGAACCGGAGACCTACGCTTTACGAAAGCGCCGCTCTACCAACTGAGCTACAGCGGCATCATATGCCCGTCTGAGTGATTATAGCACTCTACCCCATAGAAATAAACACGAGAAGGGATTGCATCAGATCAAAAAAGTTGGTATTATACATCAAGCTTAGGCACACAAAACGAGGGCTCGTAGTGAAGTTGGCCTATCACGCCTCCCTGTCACGGAGGAGATCGCCGGTTCGAATCCGGTCGGGCCCGCCAAATTGAAAATGCACCCATTTGGGTGTTTTTTAAATTTACATTAAGCCACTACTCATCTGTATACTCCCGTCTAATTATGTGAGCAAAAAACAGAGGTCATGTCGTTGACCGATATCCGTAAGCGTGATAAGCTAAAAACAGGCAAAAACATAACACAAAAAACAACAATGCAAAAGGTGCTTCGACACAAAATACTCCTCTGGTTCATGCTCTTCGTAGCTGCCTTTTCGATTGTACCAACGCAAACCTTCGCTGTCTCTGGAGCAATCTCATTCACTCCCAGCGGCGGCCCAGTCACCACTGGCAACACCTTTACCGTTGAAGTTCGTGGTAATGTCGACAAGCCACCTTTTTCTGGCGGCGCTACAATCGGTGTCACATACCCAACTGAGTTGTTGCAAGCAACAAGCGCAAGCAGTAGCGGTGGCGCCCTCGGTGGGACGAACCCGACCATTGGCACAGGAACGGTTTCATTTACTGTATTTAATTTTTTTGGTCGCGCCGTTAACAATCAGATGGTCTTTAAGATTACCTTCAAAGCACTCGCAGCCGGTCAAGCAACGCTTAATTTTACCTCGAATACCAATATTAATGATGGTCCAACAACAAAGCAGCCCGCCACTTTTACAATCCACAACCCTACATGTCCCCCTGGAAAGATAGGTACCCCGCCAAATTGCACCACTCCACCTGCTCCTACTCCATCACCAACACCACGGCCATCGACCACCCCGCGACCGAGCACTGTCCCGCGTCCAGTAGCCCCTCGCCCTAGCAGCACACCAATACCTGTAGTTGCTATACCAGAACCAAGTATTGAAGAGGTGGTTGAGCCTATCATTCAGAGTCAAGGAGGCCTTAAAGTAGAGGATGTTCGTATCACTGCCAACCGTCAAAAAAACAGCGTATCGTGGCAACTCAACAGGTCAGATGATGTTGAACTCAAGCTTACCTACGGCACAACAAAGGGCAACCAGAAAAGCGAGGCGGTTATTACGAAGCGCGATGACGGATCATACGAAAGTGAACTTACTGATACAAAAATGGGCACATTATACTTCTTTACGATAAAAGCGACTTCATCGGACCAATTAGAAGGCGCAACCCATACCGGCACTCTAACGACGCGCGGCTACCCCGTCCAGCTCACCATTCAACAAAATGGCGTGCTTGCACCAGGAGCAAAAGTACAGATTGAGCAACGAAATTTTACTGCTAATAAAAATGCCATCATCACTTCTGAGCTGGGCGCAGGGACTTACGACGCAACCCTCACGCCGATTGGTTCAACCGAAGCTCTTAAAGTGCAGTTTGTTGTTCAAAAAAAGCCGATTCCTGCAACGGGTAACCCAGAGCTACAAGCCTTTACGCTCAATGGCTTGATTGATGGCTCAACACAAAACAACGACAACACAGCAATCATGACACTCATCGGTAGCGTCCTTGCGTGCACACTTGGAATCGGCGGCTTTATCGCATTTCTTTTGTATCGACGACGACAGCAAGCAACTAGCGACATCGCAACCATCGATACTGATGCGCTTGCCATCTATGGAAACTCTCTCCAAACACCTCTTGCTATGACGCCCGAGCCTAACCTTCAGGCCACTGGTAACCTGACCACATCATTTGAGGATACCTCTCAGTATATGGATTACCACACAAACATACCAAACAGTGAACCAGAGATATCAACCCAACAAACGATTCCAGCACTCAATGATGCGCAAACAACTATTCCGCCTCCCGTCTATGAATACCCTGCGGAAGTACAGCAGCCACAAGAGACAGTGCCCGACTCGCTTCCACTACCACCAGCCTCTGTCAGCCAAGAGTTTACTAATCCCGAGGTCACTACAACACCATTAAGCGACCAAATGATGCCCGCCCCTATAAACTCTGATACATATACCGCACAAACAACAGAAGCTCAAGAGGAAGCAGCCTCTGTCAGCACCCCAAGCAATCAAGAGCCAAGCGCTATTTATGATGCGTCAACCGGAGAGTTGGCTATCCTACACAAGCGGGAATCCTCACCGACACCACCACAGGCACAACCTCAGGCGAACAGCTACCTACCTCCAGAGGAGGTGTCGCAATGACATACTCGTTTGATCGGCATACAAAAATTGTTCGTTTTTATCAACGTGCTGTTGCACTCCTGCTTTGCAGCTGCCTTACTATTTCGCTCTTTTCGCTACACAACATCGCGCTTGCCAATAGCAACAAACTTCTTGTTGCACCAGTCTCGTCGCAGGTTAATCTTAATATTCCGTTCACTGTTAATGTCCGAAGCTATGCAGGTACCACTACTGGCACTGGCACCGTATCTGGTACTATCAAATATCAAGCTGGTCTACTGCGTGTCGAGTCGGTCACAGCAACAGGTAGCGCTTACGGCGCACCAACTGTCAGCCAGTCAAGCGGATCCATCACCTTTAGCGGTTCGCGCACACCTGGCGATTCAGGCATGGCTCATATACTGACCATTACCTTCAAACCAATTGCAGTCGGCACTGCTACTGTTTCATTTGACGCAAATAGCACGGTCAACTCATCGGGAACAGACTATGCCAACGGCTCTTTTAAAATCATCGACCCCAATCCCAAGCCTTCACCACCAACAGCCCCAAGACCACCGACGCCCCCTCGTCCAGTAACGCCACCAGTCTCATCAACTCCTCAGCCGACACAGCCAAGCCTAGTAGAGCAACCACCCACAGAAGAGGAGGCACCTCCAGCCACACCTGACCCAACAGGACTTGTCGATGCCGTCTCTGTTCAGCAAACCTACAGCACCGGCACTGTTCGATGGAGCGTCAATGCGCCTAATGCAAAGAGTACATTGCGGTACGGTCAGCGCTCAAATCAATTAACCGCGGCAGCCGAAGTCGTCAAGCAAAACGATGGAACTTTCTCTGCTGGTATCAAGAGTCTTAGTCCGGGAGTACGTTACTTCTTCACCATTGATGCAAGTGGCGACGGCAACAAAACCGGCTCATACAGCGGCACTATTACCACACCCGGACTTCCAGTTGTAATAGAGATAAAAGAAAATAATACACTTGTTAAACAAGCTCGTGTTACCATTGGCAACCGAACATATAATGCGTCTAACGGCAAAATAGCCGTAGGCCTTGCAGCGGGCAAATACTCAGGAAAAATTACCACTCAGACTGCATCGCAAACAATCAACTTTACTGTTGCAAGCAAAGAGATTCCTACCGACGGAAGCGCCCCAGAATCACAGCGTTTTAGTTATAGCCTTGCCAGTTCAGTGATCGAAGGCGGCCCAGGCTCTGGCGTGTCTATTCTTGCCTTTGTAGGCATCATGGTTGTTGGCATACTATTGCTTGCCTTCGGGTTTATCGGATTCATGGCATATCGTCGCAAACGCTTCGAGGCAAGCAGCCCTTATCAACCGTCATCCACCGTCATCATTGAAGACGGATACAATCCATATCCCCAGCAAATAAACGAGGCACCTTCACCCTACACTTCTTCAGAAGAAAACCGCGACTGAACAAAATGCCAATCTACAACGTTCCACCATGCAGCGATATAATCGTCTCTCTTGTTTTTGTAATCAAGATAGTACGCATGCTCCCACACATCCAACCCAAGTAGAGGTTGCGCCATACCCTGTCCTATCGGCGTATCTTGATTAGGTGTTGTAATAATATTTAAGTCTGGCTGCAGCCATACCCATCCGCTGCCAAATAAACCTATGGCAGCTTGCGTAAAAGTATCGACAAATCCCTGATAGCTACCGTACTTGTCGGCGATAGCCTTTCCAAGCGCTCCGCTTGGCTCTCCGCCTCCGTCCGGAGACATCCACTGCCAAAAAAGCGTGTGATTGTAATGGCCACCTCCATGATTACGTATAGCTTTTTGTAGTGCAATATCATCAATATCACGCAGCCCCATCAACAACTGATCAAGTGACAGGTCTCGCAGCTCAGGCTTTCCTTCGAGGGCGACATTGAGCTTATCGACATAGGCTTGATGATGCTTGCTGTGATGAAGCGACATGATATCCTTGCTGATATAACGCCCTAGTGCGTCATATCCATATGGTAAATTTGGCAACTCAAACATGTCTCTCCTCCTTTATTTAACTGGTACGAGTGGTGATGCAATTTTCTCAACACTAATAAATTCTCTGTAGCTCCCCTCTTGCCGTTTTTGCTGCAACTGCGCGTCGAGCATAGTTAATGGAACTTTAAGATATGCATAACTGACTTTTGTCTCATCTTTTTCAAGTGTTTTCACGAAATAATAGCCGTCGCCCGTCGTAGAACGAACAGCCTCTGAGATGACTCCAATATCCTGATTTGCTGCCGTCACAGCCAATCCACCGTCTTGATTATTTCGAGGCACAAGCGGCGTTACCCCTGCCTGGACCCGTGCCTGACCCTTGGCGGGAATAGACTCAGCAATATTGTCAAAATCTTGTTCGGTCTTAAGCGCCTCTGCGACTTGCTCTCGCTGCTGTATCGCTAAAGTATCTATATGATAAGCGACCTCTTGATAGAGCAGGCGTCGTTCGGTCACCTCTCTCGCCTCAGCAGGAGTCCAGTTATAGTGATCTAACACAATTGCATCATATGCCTCCTGTGAGGTCTCTCCGTCACGAGACTGGCGCTGGCGTTTCATAGCTTGATCAACTTGTTCTTTCGAAACACTCACGCCTTTTTCACGAGCAATTTTTGCTGCATATCCATCAGCTACAGCATCGTCCAATGCTTTACGTTTGTAATAATTTAGCTGCTGCTGGTTGTCTTTGCTATGCAGCTCAACTCCCTCTTTATAGCGCAAGTAATGTTCTTGGGACCGAAAACCCATTAAATAATTACTATACGAAATACGCTCCCCGTCAATGACCGCAACAGGCAGCGGCACAACACGTGTGACGCGATAGAATAATGTCGATGAATTCTGCTGCTGGTAAAGCTGCCACCAAAAAACAACCATTAGTACGACGAGGGTCACGATACTGATGATTATTGTATTGATAACAAGTCGATGCCGGGCATACTGTACTGGATACTTAAAACGGCGGCCCCCAGCAAGAATACGCTCTCGATGCTCGGCGACTGTCTCGTTGGTAATGCGACGTGATGTCTCATTTTGCTTGGTCTGCTTTTTACGACGGAACGTCTTCATGGCTCTCCTGAGCTGCTGCGGCAACAGCGTCTTGCAATTGATTATAGATTTTTTCTGGGTGATCTACTTGACTAATGACAAGGTCACCGACATAGGTATGGACAATGATTGTACCAAACCCAAATACTTCACCAGTGAATCCTGGTATATTATAGCTTATGTTTTGCACCTTGGACAAGTTCACCTCAACAACGTCCTTGCCAAAAAAACCATACTGAGTCACCTGGCGCAAACGCTCACTAGTGAGAACATATACGGTGTAATACCACATAAGAAAGTGGTAGAAAAAAAGCAAGGCACCAATCGCTAGCCCTATAACAGGAGACCAGTACACCTCAAGTGTTGATGGCCAGATAAAGACTGGTAGCGACGACAGTGCAAACGGTATCACAAGCAGATAAAAACCTTTGCGCATAGCAATAACATGACGCCGAAAGACCAATAATAACTCTTCGCCTTCGCGTTGACCTTCAAAACCCTGATCTAACTCATTACTCATGTTGCCGTCTTTTCCTTGTCAACGTAATATGTCTCGATTACTGTGGTACCCCGGGCAGGAGTCGAACCTGCAACCTTATCCTTAGGACGGATCTGCTCTATCCAGTTGAGCTACCGAGGCATATATAGGCACGGCCCCTTCGCATATATCTAGACAGCTCTAGATATATGCGCTACCCTTGTGACAAAATTGATTACCTAGGTGTCGAGAGCTTGTTTACAATTATACAACACTATTTAACGTGTAAACTTCTCGTGAAGCGTTTCATAGTCGTACAGTTCAGTATCTGAGAACCAGTGACCGATTTCCTTATCCGCTTCATCTGGATCACCGGAGGCATGGATTAGGTTTGGAATTCCCTTATCCTTCTGGTCAGCATATCCGAAGCTCATGTGTGAATAGTCACCACGAATCGTACCCGGATCGGCACTTTTCGGCTCAGTTCCACCCACCATCTTACGTACCAAAGCAACTGCTTCAACGCCCTCAAAGACCATTGCAATCACCGGCCCTTGAATCATCATGTTCAACGTTACGTCAAAAGCATGTTCGCCACGACGAGTAATCATCTGTCCAATTTCTTCATAGTGCTTATGATAGTGCTCTTTAGTAGGTGCAATCATTTTTGTTGCAACAATTTTTAGCCCTACTCGCTCAAAACGAGTAAGTATCTCACCCACAAGACCTCGCTGCACTGTATCTGGCTTGAATAATACTAACGTTTGCTGAATCGACTCTTTCTTTACCATAGTATGTTCCTTTTCTTTTAGTTATATTGTATTTGTCGTATCAAAGGCTATTGTATCAAAAGCACCACAGTCATAACAGAGGCTAGACCGATACGGTACCAACCAAAGAGTGCGAGACTATGCTTTGACAGATAGCGCATCAAAAAACCAACCGCCACCAAACCAGATAGAAGAGCTGCACCATTACCTATAAGTAGTGGGAGCCAGTTATCTATGAGATATGCTTGATCACTCAAAAATACTTTCAGCGTAACCCCCATCATAATAGGAAGACTGGCAAGGAAGCTGTATTCAGCCGCCTCAGCTGGACTCAACCCGCTCAGTCTACCTGCAATAATCGTCGAACCTGAGCGGGAAACTCCAGGAATAAGTGCTATTGTTTGCGCTACACCGATAGCCAGTGCCCGCAACGAACTAAGAGCCTCGCCATTCTTTGTTGCCGATGCCTTTGGCAACCTCTCGAGCACCACCATAACAGCTCCGACGGCAAACAAGGTTACCGTCACCGTAACAAGACTACCAAAAAACATAGATGACCCTATAAAATCCGATAAAAGAAAACCAACAGTCCCTGCTGGTACGGACGTAATGACAATATTTCGTGCCAAACGATAATTCCGACGTACGAATACATCACGAATAATAGCTACGATGCGTCGACGAAAGTAAATAAAGAGCGCGCACATTGTTCCGATGTTTATAAACTCCAAAAACAAATGGTCTGATGCACCAGATAAAAAATTTTGTCCAATCACCAAGTGGCCAGAACTACTAATTGGTATAAACTCGGTCAATCCTTGGATCAGTCCGAGTATAATTGTCTCAATTATATTCATTCTTACTATTCTACCCGCATGTGTAAAATTGCGCTATGCTTGAAGTATGTATATGTCCGAACTCATTCTTGATTATCTCGAACATCTCGAAGTAGAGGGTGGTCGCTCTGTACGTACCGCCGAAAATTATCGACTCTATCTTGAACGCTTTGTAGAATTTAACGGTGACATTACTGTTGATAAAATAACATTAGAAATTATTCGTAAATATCGACTTTGGCTAAATCGATATAAAAATAATAACGACAGCGAACTTGCATTAATGACACAAGCCTACCATCTCATTGCACTCCGTGGCTTTCTTAATTATCTATCACAACGCGACATCTCCTCGCTGAGTCCTGAGAAAATCATTCTTCCTAAAATGAACCGTAAACAAGTGACATTTCTATACCATGATGAAATCGTAAATCTTCTCTCTCACATCGATACTACAACCGAGCAAGGACTACGCGACAAAGCGATCGTAGAACTACTCTATTCTAGTGGCCTGCGCGTATCGGAGCTCACAAACCTCAACCGAGACCATGTAAACACCAAACGACGTGAGTTTATGGTACGAGGTAAGGGGCAAAAAGATCGACCTGTGTTTATTAGTCGTACAGCAAGTGAGTGCATAGAGACGTACCTAGAGGTGCGTACAGATAGCCTACCTGCCCTATTTATCAGCTATAGTCGCAACTCCATTCCGAACACATCAGGAGACTATCGCCGACTCACACCACGTAGTATCCAACGTATACTGAACCAATACGTACGCCTCAGTGGCATCACTAAACACGTCAGTCCGCATACACTACGACATAGTTACGCTACGAGCCTCTTGATGAATGGTGCCGATATACGCTCCGTACAATCGATGCTCGGACACAGCAACATAAGTACAACGCAAATCTATACACACGTCACCGACGAACACCTCCGAGATGCTTATGAGCGGTTCCATGACGAAACCTCTCTGGATACATAATTTATTCAATCGAACAAGCGCCGGGATCAAAGTCCTCAGCCCTGTCTGTAACACGAAAAGTCTTACAGAGACCACCCGTCAGATCAACCGCTGCCTCTACATACGGAATACTGCTTGAATCGAGTTCGATACGACTTTTCACTCTTCTAAAAAGGTCGTTCGCCCTACCTGTTGAGTCAACTTCTGGCTGTACACTACTGAACACCACTGGCTCTGAACCATTAGCCAAGGTGACACGAAAACTTGTCGACATATTATATAAGGCACCGACTTTTAAGTATGCTGTTCGACTATTTGTGTCATCAGCTCCGACTGGGTATGGTAGCTTAATAGTAACCCGACACGCGTACTGACCATTGGTACTCGTTGTTGAAAAGCTCCTATCGCATCGTACCTCCTGCAAAACAGACGGACTTGGCTGTTTGCGAGCATCCAAATTGAAGTTTAGATTTATATCAGCTTCACCGCCAGCACCAGCAATACTTGGCATCAGAAAAAGCGTGGCACCATTCGTATGGTCGGCATCTATACTTTCATCAAAATCATTAAGCTTGAAGCTATCGCCATGCTGGATCAACTGCGCACGAAGAAGCGCAGGACGATTGCGCGGCCACTCAGCGAGCGGTGGTAATGATGTATCTTCAGCAAGATCTATACCATCAACACCAGAGCCTTCACCCTCTAGATCATTTTGTAAATCTGATTGTGAGAACCATTCAATCGTTACTGAGTCGATTGGCTCTGTTGATCGTAATGGCACGAGTCGTGATACACCAGGGGTTACTGTTCCAATAAAATCCATCGTATTAAGCAGCACCTTTACGCATGTATACGCCTGCTGTAGTTGCTCATCTGCCAAACTCGATTCACTCCGTTTGATCATGACCTCATCAGACCCGCTACTGCCCGCTACTCCACTTTCCTGGATCGTATCACAGCGTGCTGCACCAGTCAGGGCTCGAGCTAACCGCACACACTCTCCTGTTGCCGACGCACCTCCTTCACAATTCTCCTGATACATCACAATGGCACGCTTTGCATCCTCTACACCAGCATATGCCGAATCAAGGGCGCTTCGTGATAAATCGCTCGCCAAAGCTTGATCTTGATTTTTAACCATAACCCGTACAAATGCGACCGTAATTGTCGTGACGAGTAGCGCAGTTAATATGACCAAGAAAAGTGAAACTGAACCTTTTTGTCGATTCTGTCGATTGCCGTACATTATTATTGAACCCCCTTATTGCCAGCCTGAGCCGTAAAATCAAACACATTAACCGCACAATATTCCTGAAGTGCGTCGTCGTCGCTTGGAGGCTTACACGATGCATCGATGGTTGTTAATGCCGATTGATCATTGGTACCTATCTTCATAGTGATACCATATAACGCCTGGCCTAACGCGACATCCTTTGCAAGTTCACGTATTGTAAATTCGTGGAGCGCCAAGTTTCTGTCTCCAGAAGCAAGAATCTCAGTCGCTCGAGCGGACTCGATAGGTGCAGTTAGATTGCTACAATACTGACCACCAGCGTCGCGAATACGCACGAAGCGTATCTCCTCATCACTATCGACAAATTTATTAATTGGTCGATAGCGCTGCTCCTCCAATGCAATACCAAAATTCCATATATATGTATATGATCCGGTACATAAGCGTCCACCCTCAGGAGAGTCTGAAAGAGACGATCCAGATGTGCGCTGCAGAACATATGCAGTTTCGAGCGCGAGTGGCTGCGTTTGACCGAGTGCCTGCTGTACATCGGCGCTAACCAGCCTACCTGCCTGATCTACAGCACGCATCGTGAGTCCTTTGTTATAAACATTGCCAATCTGAATCACCATAACAGCAATCGCAAGCAGTAGCACGGAGACAAAAGTCATCGCAAGCAATAATTCGATGATTGTAAAGCCATTGTGTGTTGATTGTTTATCCACGCGGTTCATATAGCCTCACTATCGTTCCCATTGTCATTGGTGCTTGCTGACCAGGGGCGTGCCAACAAGCACGAATATGAAAATCATAAAACCCAGGTGTTCGACTATCCGATGCAGACTCCGCAGAACGAACAGCCTGTACCCATATTCCTTCTGCGCGCACCTCTGATGCAGTGTCTCTATTAATACGTGCGTACGTCGGCATCATATCAGCATCTCGCTGAGTTGGCCTAAGGAGCGGATCAGTATCAATACGCTGAACATCTAGCGCAAACACATCGCTAGGAACATGACACTTATTGCCTTCTGACATTTTATCAAACGGCTGCGCCTGCTCAACACGATTCTCATAAGCTACTTCGCGCCACAAGGCTACACCTTGACTATCCTGACCATAATTAGCAACATACGCTCTGTTTAAATACCGTAGTGCGTCAGCCTGAGCATCAATCTGTTGACGCACCAGCCCTACTTCAAGTGATCGTTGCGCCATCGACACACCCTGATTCATTAACGAAAGTCCTGCTACTGCAATCAAACTAAAAATAGTAAAGGCAAACATTACCTCTATGATCGTATCACCCCTTTCGCGCCTAGATTCTATCAACACAACTTACTCTCCTGATCAACACGAACCGCATTCGGCCCCGATACGGTAGGATTCACGCTTATGAGAAATGTTGGTTGCCCAAGTACAGATCCTAACATACAATTTTGAATAGTACGCGTCGCAGCATGTGGTGCGATTACTGTACTAATATCAGCAGGTAACTCATCCGAAAAGGTGAACGTGCGAATCGTACCGCTCATCGGTGAGCGTAACACCAAGAAACTAGCCTTCGATGGATGCTTATCTTCGTGTGTAGCGAGAGTCGTATGCCAATCAAGTGTTTGTGTCTTTTCGCCTAAGGGTGATAATTGTGGTGCATATGCAATAAGCGCGCTGATATCATCGAGTGGCTCGTCTTCGATTGATTCACTTGCCACTACAACACTCACTCGAACCGCAGCACCGTCGTTAACAACCTGCACTGCTCGTCCAAGAATCACACACCGAGACGTTCCTCGCGGCGAACCGTTCACAGAATCATTAACAACCCTTCCATCCACACATGCCCAGTCATTACCTCTGTCGTTACGCGTGTTACTAACAGCTGCATATTGCTCTTGCAGCAGTCCAACGTAGCTCTGTACACTTTCTTTGTAGCGTTGCTGTAAGAGATTCGTATTAACACCAATCATAAGCGCAGCGAATAGCGCACCTGTCACACCCAAAAAAAGCATCAGTTCGATTACCGTAAACCCACGCCTTTTACTACTGTCCATGTGGCTTGATTATAGCACAAGCATCATGAGACACCCAGTGCAATCGACAGATACCACCCAATGATTTGATGACCGAAAATACCTGCTATAAACCAGCCTGCAATCAGCATAGGACCAAAAGGTATGTGCGAACCTCGCTTCACCTTACCTATCAGCATCAACGGTAAGAGTATTAGTGTTCCAATAAGATTGGCCATAAAGAACGCTAATATCGCCAACTGCCAATCGGCGAGCAAGAGCGCGAGACCAAGCCCCAGCTTAACATCGCCAAAACCAATCCATGCACCTTTTGAGAGAATATATATTGCCAGATAAAAACCGCTCAGTAGTAATACTGCGCCAGCAATACTCATGATGATGTCTACGGTAAAGTTCTGCTCCCAAGCAACCAGTAGAGCTGTCAAAACACCAAGCGCAATAACTGTAAATGACACTCGATCTGGCAACAAAAACCACTTGGCATCATATGCAAACAAAATAGCGAGCCCTATACCGGCTGCTAGCCAAAGCATAAATCGTAGCGCCTCAAAACCTGTATCAAGTCCATATGGCCAGAAAAGCCATGACACTACAAAAAATACTGCAACTCCTATTTCAATAAGCGGCTCAAACCAGCCTATGTGCTTTTTACAGTAGTGACACTTCCCTTTTCTAGCAAGCCAACTGACAAGCGGAATGAGATCGTACCATGCTAGCTCATGGCCACACTGCAAACACCGTGACCTGTCGTCACTAATGCTACGTTTTTCAGCAAGAAATCGTACTTGTTTCTTTTCGACAGCAGAGATATTCTCGCCAGCCTCTGCGTCTTGTAGTAGTTGCCTGCTCCGCAAGCGCCAGACGGTTGCACCCGCAAAACTACCGAATAATAGGCCAAATACCCCAAAAAGAATCGTTATCGTCATGCCTGTCATCATATCACAAGTATCTCATCGTGCAGCTTAGCTGTCGACGCAGTATGGAACAGTCTGCCCATCGAGTGCAACAGTCAATGCGAAACTTCGAGGCGCAGCAGACTGTACTCCACCGTTATCCTGATTCGCACCTTCTGTCATACACTCGCTAGCTGGATAATAACCAATATCACCAAGCACTTGTGGCGCGGTTTCAAAGCGCAAGGTATATGGAACTCCGCTTGGATCTACGTACTCACCACCAGCAACACCTGTGTTTGTAGCATCCTTGCCTAAGTAGTTTTTGACGAAATTAAATAATGCATCTTGTGTTTTTGGTATGGCACCTCGTGATGACTGCGTTGAGTTAACCAACTGCACCGATATGCGCGATAAATCCTGTTGACGCTGTGAATTTGCCTGGCCACGCTGCAGTGATGGCAGCGCAACAAAGACCATCAAAAAGATAAGTCCCGCAATAGCAAGTACCAAGACGACCTCGATGATTGTAAAGCCTTTTTTGTCTAATTGTTTGTTCATGAATTCCCACCTTTCTGAGAACAAATGTGTCAGTGTGTTACGGAACCGACTCACGAAAACGCAAGTCGCTTACGCTTATGGTACAGGACGATACGTAAATTGTCTACACTTGTAGAGTGTTCACTAGGCTATAAATTGGCAGCAAAATTGCCGCTACCATGCCACCAGCAATAATCGCTAGGACAACCATCAAAACTGGCTCGATCGAAGTTGAAATTGTATTAATCTCTTCGTCCAATTCATTTTCATAAATAGTTGCTGTCTTCCCCATCATGTCGTCTATACGACCTGACTTTTCACCAACACTAATCATTTGCGACACAAGGGGTAGAAAATGCTCTTCGGCAGCAAGCGACGAAGATAACTCCTTGCCACCCTTAACCTTATCGGATGCCCTTCTTATTTCTGCTGTTATCACACTGTTATTGACAGCCTCTGCCGAGATATCGAGCATATCTAACATACTCACACCCGTATTGAGCAGTGTCTGTCCAGTTCTATTAAAGCGTGCCATGTAAAGACGCTGGAACATGCCTTTAAAAATCGGCACGTTAAGCTTAAAAACGTCGAGCGTTTTCTTGCCAGCGTCAGTACGCAAGTACTGTATGGTCAAATATGCAATAACTCCAAATACAATCAATACTACCCACCAATACTGCGTCGTAAACTGTGATGTTGCCACAATCATCTGCGTTATAAGTGGCAGCTCTTGGTTAAGGTCTGCGTAGAGCTTTTCAACTTGCGGCACTACAGCGAACAACATAAATACCATAACAGCCATAATCACTACTAGAACAATGACAGGGTACGTCATCGCGCCCCGTATTTTGCTAACTATAGCGGCATCCTTCTCCTGCTGAGTTGCGATGCGCTGTAATGAATCATCAAGCGTACCGGACGCCTCACCTGCAGAGACAAGCGCCAAAAATAATGGATCAAAGACTTGTGGGTGCTTCGAAAATGATTCATAGAGCGACCGTCCACCCTCGATCGAAGCAATCAACTCCTGGATAACACCTCTCAGGCGTGAATTTGGCGTTTGATCAACCAATGTACGCAGACTTTGCGACAAAGGCAGACCAGCGGCGATAAGTGTCGACAGTTGACGAGTAAAAACGACTCTATCTTTAGTACGTACTCGACCCGTAAACTGCGTAAAAAAGTTTTCGCTTGATTTTACCTCAACAATAGAAAGTGGCGCAAAACCTTGACCTGTCAAAAGTTTTGCCGCTTCATGCTCAGACTCCGCCTGTACGGTTGCTTTGACGATACGATTCGTCGCTGTATCCTTAGCTTCGTAATTAAACTTTCGCATCCCCAACGTTATCCTCTCATCAATCGTTCAAACTCTGACAAATCGACTGCAAAACTACGCGCATCATCATACGTCACGACACCACCCTGCACCAAACTCACAAGCGTACGATCCATTGTCTGCATACCGGCATCAGCACCTGTCTGGATAACAGCATCAAGCTGATGAGTCTTACCTTCTCGAATTATATTACGTACCGCCGGATTAGCTATAAGCACCTCAGCCGCGACAACACGCCCACCGCCGATAGCGGGCACGAGACGCTGCGAACAAATCGCCATAAGAATATTGGCAAGCTGTGCGCGGATTTGTGATTGCTGATGTGGCGGGAAAACATCAATCATACGATCAATTGATTGTGCGGCGCTATTGGTATGGAGTGATGCGAGCACTAAGTGCCCTGTCTCTGCGATTGTAATTGCCGCACTAATCGTTTCTAGATCGCGCATCTCTCCAATCAAGACTACATCGGGATCCTGACGCAAACTCGAGCGAAGAGCTGCCGAGAAACTATAAGTATCGTAGTGGACCTCACGCTGCACAACAACTGATTTCTTTGATTTGTGAGTAAATTCTATAGGATCTTCGATTGTAATTATATGCTGTGAGGTTTCAGTATTGAGCTTATCTATCAATGCAGCCAAAGTCGTTGATTTACCAGAGCCAGTAGGACCAGTTACCAACACAAGACCGCGTGGATAATTAGAAAAGTTCATAACAACTGGAGGCACGCCTAGCTCGGCTACTGTCTTTATCTCATTTGGTATCAGGCGAAATGCTGCTGCCACATTGCCACGTTCATGGAATGCATTCACACGGAATCGTCCAAGTGTTCCAAATGCAAAGCTAAAATCGAACTCTTTGTCTTTTTCTAGTATCTGGCGTTGATCAGCATCCAGAATCGCATACAAAAGCGCTTCGACCGCTGGTTGATCGAGCGGATTAAAGCCAGCCACCGGTACGAGCGAACCGTCGACACGCAACATAGGAGGTAATCCCACCTGTAAATGCAAGTCGGATGCTCGACGACGAACAACCTCTTCCAGTAAAATTTCAATGCGTAGTTCTTGATTTGGCATATCCCACCTTTTTCTTTACGCCGTATCGGCCGTAACTCGATTAACTTCCTCTAAAGTAGTGATGCCTTGCAATGCCTTGAGATATCCATCCTGACGCATCGTAATCATCCCCTCAGCAACAGCCTGTCTCTGAATCTCGCTTGTTGTTGCTCTTGCAACAATCAATCGTTGAATTGACTCAGTTACATCCATCACCTCATAGAGTCCTGCGCGACCACTATAACCTCGTGGCGTTGCGGGGGTGTCTTTACCCTTGACTAGAGTATAAGCGTTTTGCCCTGCAAGTGGCAAGTCCTTATAGCCTAAATCTTGCGAAATCTGCGCCACCTCTTGTGGCGTTTTTGGCAACAGATGGCCAACAGTCGCCACTATGTCCTGTGTCTCTATCGCGCTCGACTGATAAGTGTCTCGCTTTTCAGCCACACGGCGGACAAGTCGCTGACCAATAATTGTATTCACCGTACTCGCTATCAAAAATGGTTCGATCTTCATATCAAGCAAACGCGGCAAAACACCAGCTGCGCTATTGGTGTGAAGCGTACTAAATACCAAGTGACCCGTAAGCGCTGCTTGCACCGCAAGATTTGCCGTCTCGTCGTCACGAATCTCACCCACCATCACAATATCTGGATCCTGACGCAATATCGAACGCAGTCCGCTTGCAAACGTCAGACCAACCTCGCTGTTAACCTGAATCTGGTTCACCCCGTTCATCTTGTACTCTACCGGATCTTCGAGTGTCACGATATTCACGGCATCGTCTTTGATTTCCTGTATCAGTGCATACAGGCTCGTCGACTTACCGCTACCCGTAGGGCCAGATGTCAAAATCATACCGTTTGGTCGATGGATGCCTTTGCGAATCGCTCGCAGTGCTCGACCAGCATATCCCATGTCTTCCAGCTCAAAGCTAGCCCCAGTCTTATCGAGCAAACGAATCACAACCTGCTCACCCCAGACCACTGGACTGATAGCTATACGCAAATCGACTTCTTTATTCGCTACCTTGACTGCAAACTGGCCGTCTTGAGGTACGCGGTGCTCGTCAATTTTCAAATTTGACAAAATCTTAATACGACTCACCAGTGCTGGCTCGATCGCTTTGGGTAGTTGCATGATCTCACGCAAAACACCATCGACACGGCAACGAATCTTTAATGCTGACTCAAGCGGCTCAATGTGAATATCACTCGCTCGAGATTTAACCGCATACTCCAAAATTGTCGATAACGCACGGCTGATTGGCGAATCTTGCACAATAGTCTTAATGCTAGTCGCTTCTTCTTTTTCGGCTTCCTTTTGTGACACCTCAGCCGCTTCGTCAACAGTCGACAGGTCGGTACGATATTGATCTAGTACATGACGCACACCCACTTCGCTGGCCATAAACACCTTGAGGGGGCGTTGAATAAGATTTGATAAGTAATCAACCGCCTGGACGTTACTAGCGTCCACCATTGCCACCGCCAAACGGTTTTGCACCTCGGCAAGCGGCACAGCCATAAACCGTTCTGCTACATCCTCTGGCAGCAGATCAAGCACCTGCTGATTAACCAAGCTATTGGTAAGATTGACATACGGCACTCCAGAAATCTGAGCTATAGCATGCGTCAGCATCTCGTCGTCGATAATGCGCTTGTCAGACAAAAGTGCAAAAAGCGGCTCTTTTGTTGACTGAGACTCTAGCAAAGCAGCGTCGAGCACGCTTCTACTCACCAGTCCCTCTTCGGTGAGAAGAGCGACGAGCTTGTCCTGCATGTCTGTCGTCAGAAGCGCCATGTCACTCTCCTATTCTATTGATTTTGATTATCGCCAATCACCACCTCAACCGTCGGGTTGATTGCGTCAGCGTTAAATATAGAGGCGTCAGGCGCGACAACCTCTGCACTAATCGCATCTATTGTCTTGACGCTTGTGGTTTGGCTATTTGGGCTACCGATTACTGCGCTCGCCATGAAATAAGCCACTAGCACGCTAAGCGATGAAATGACGATGAGTGCGGCAGAGTCACTTTTTTTCATGGACGCACCACCTTATCTGTTAATTTTAACTCCTGACCAGGCTCATAGTATCCAAGCCCGGTGCCAGTCATCGTAATCCTATTGCCCAGTGTCTCTATAGAAAGTGATGTGATCGTAAAGGGTCGTATAGAACGCTCCAGTCTTCGCAATACATCTCGAAGCCCCTCTTGACCACCAGTTTGTGCGCTCACGGTAAACGAAAAACCTATCGTATTCGTACCGTCGTTACTGCTATCAGAAGAACTTGCCGAGCCTTCATCGACCTCAATACCAGCCACAGGCTCTACGCGAAGCGACTCAAGTGATATACCCGGAACGCCGCCAAGCAGCTGTGTTTGCAACGACGATGCCATTGCGGTTGAGTTTGCCTGCGCAGGCAATGCATCAAGCACAACCTGCAACGCCGAGCCTGAGCCATTGATACGAGCAGCGTTTAGATTCTCGTTAGTATTAAGTACGCGAATATTATCCTTGAGACCATCAACCACCTTCAAATTACTATCCAGTGTTGCCGCAGTCTTATTCTTTTCTGCTATAACCTTCTCGCCATAGGCAATTTTCTGACCCAAAAATACCACGAGAACTAGCGAAAATCCAACAACAACCGATACAATTGCTACCCATACGAACATCATTCGGTTAGCGCGTAGTATCTGTTGGCGCTTACGAATGCCTGGTGTTGGCTTATCCATCACTCGCTCCCTCCCTCATCAGACGCACGATTTACAAACAAACTCTCAGGAAGACGCTGATATGAGTCAGTAACATTTTGACGATCTGGTCGTATAATCGTAGCGTTGTCGGACGTGCTCGCAAAAAACGCTTCGTCATACTCAAAGGTCATTGAAAATCGTAGCACCTTTTTACCCGTCGCATCTTCGCCATAACTCAACTCTGACATAGATACATTTTTTGTGAGCGGTGCCGAAACAGCTTTATCTCCATCTCGATACTCGAGCGTCGTACGCTCAATCGTCTTCTTGAGTGCATCTGCAGCAATATAACCATTTGCCGCTTGGCCTTCAAGGCGTATCACTTGCTCCTCGGCATCAAGCTTCGCTAGTGAAAAGCTCACTTGATTTGGTGCAGCAGGATTAATCGCAACCAATAAATCAAAGAATCGCGAATCGATATTCTTTTGAGCATGTAGATCAGATATAACAGCCAGTTGACGCTGGATAGTCAACGTATCGTCTAGATCCTCTACTTTAGTAAAATCGGCGTTACGGGCCACGATAGCATCGTCTGCCAACTTTGAACGAACACCCTGTACTGCAAATAGATAAAAGGCCAATAGTACAACGACTGCTATAGATGCAACGCCAACAATAATTGCTACACTAACAACGACCGTCCGTACTCGCCGGGCACGGATAAGCTCTTGTTTGACATCAGGAACAAGGTTAATCTCAATCATAGCTTATTACTCCGCTGTGCCAAGCCTACTGCGACCGAAAACTCAGCACTCACTGCAGCAAGCTGCTGATCTTGACTTGGTATCGATACACGTTGCCACGGATTTGCAACTGTCGTCTGAATACCAATTTTATTGGCAAAATAACTATCTAGCTGAGGAATAGTGCTCGCGTATCCTCCAAGTAGCACCGAACCGATAGTAAGCGCCGGATAACGAGTCTGGAAGAACTTGATAGACTTGAGGATTTCTGAGGCGAATCCATCAAGCGTATTTTCGAGCGTATGAGCGATCTGCCCTTCGAGCTTATCAGGCGCTAGACCAAACTTTAAAATAAACTGGCGAGCCTGATCCTCTTGTATATTCAAATTTTGCACAGCAGCATGTACGAGTGTTGCCAAACCATTCGGTATTGTACGAACTAAACGCGGAACATCGCCGTATGCAATCGCAACATTGATAGTCTGTTCGTCAATATCGACGATTACCTGCGCATCACGCGACTCTGAAGGCAGTAGTGAACGAATCAATGCCAATGAATCAGGCTCGGCTGCAATGACTTCAAACCCAAGCCCCTCAACCAACTCAAGACGCTCCTCGGCATATGAGATAGGCGTACTGGCCAACAGCACTTCTTGCTGAGCAGGATCGTGGAGCGACTGCCCCAAAAGCGCCCAGTCTACCTTGGCGTCGTCGATTGCCATAGGTATATACTGATCGAGCTGATACTTGAGCGTCCCCTGCAGTTCAGCTTCACTCAATTTCGGCATATCAACAACTGTGACGAATGCCTTACTAGAAGATAGTCCAATCGCAACATTTTTGGTCTTTATGCCACTCTGACCGACTACTGTCATAATTACTTCACCCAAACGACGACGCGCCTCGTCAGAATCTGCCATTGCCGTCCTTATGTCAATCGGCGCATAACCGTAATGTCGCAATGTCCACTTGCCTTGACCCGATTGCGCCAACTGCACAGCCCGAACAGCGGTCATGCCTATATCAAGTCCAAAGAAGTCGCCCACGCCTTTTAGTAATGCCATAATAGTCCCTATGATAGCATAAGCACTATCAGATATAAAAGTATTTTACCCTAAAAATACGGGGGCATCTCAATCGTATGTGTGGTTTGTGCACGTGCACCACTACGGCCTTCGCTTTGCGACCACAGATACACATCTGCCCGAAGATTGATTATCTCTGCAGGATCAGCGGCAGCACCACCAATACCAGCCCCTGCCGTCCGGCGAAGTTGCAACTCTCGCGCCATCACAGGACCGTTGATTTGCAGTGGTCGCTGACAAATCTGACTCGTGAGCGGCCCAGGCGTATCACAAGTGCGAATCACTCCTGTCTCGTCACCATTAGCGATCAACCAAGCATCCACTTGCGTCACATCTGCCTGGATATCGATCGACTGCGCAATAATAACAAGCTGAGGAATTTGTGTGATGCTCGTATATGGCTCGTCATCACCGTTGTCGTAGCGAATATCACCAACAATAGTTACCTTACCTTCTGGTACGTGTACGACAATCGAACGACCCTTTGATATCTCGCTCGCACTCAATACCACACCACCAGAAGGCTTCTTGTATAACCCGCTACTCGAAAGCGACCCAACGTCCAGCTCCTCTATTGCCGATATGTCAGTTGAATCTTCAAACCTATCGAGTATTGCAGTCGCAACATTTGGCATCGTATTTTGCACACTATCAGGCTCTACATACTTACCAAGCTCGCTATCAGTATTAGCAAATGTGAGTTTATTCCAATCACTCAAACCCAGTACAGGATCCGCCAAGCCAGACTTGGACGCAAAACCCGTAATAGTACCTGCCGCAAACACCCCATACTCTGCCCAGCTTCCGTAGCTACTGCCATCAGACTTTGTCGCGACACTCGTACGGATATTAACAGGTGGTAACGTCTCGCCCTCCACTTCCCTAGTATCGCCTGCCATTTTACGCCCCACCCATATATCGCCACCGTGCACCTGCACCGACGGCAACTTGCCAATTGTCGTACAGGCCGCCCGACTATAGCGATCTCTTGGGTTGTTCATATTTGTTGGCACCGTAATCGTGAGCACATAACAAAGTTTTGTTCCAGCCTCCCATGAATCATCAATCACCGCTTCACGGACACCGCCAACATCAAACGACATATCATTACTGCCAGGCGCAAAGACACGCTGTCCATCAGTGGCATCGGTACAAGAACCGTTATTACTAATTAGTAGCATGAGCCGCTCGCAACTATAGCCGTCACGATATGGGCGTCCTGCATCATTTGCAAACGCTGATGTCACTGGCACTACCGACTGTTCACGCCCCACCAACAAACGCTTTACTGTCCAACTACTCGGACGGCTTGCGTGCTCGCCACTCGTATTATTGACCGAATAGTTAAACGTAACATTACCTGATCCGGCGACAATTCGACTATCAGTCGTCACGATTGGCTCCAGGCCATATACTGCCGATGGATTAGGCGGATTGCCTTCGTCACATTTTGCTTTTATTTGCATTAACGCATTTTTTAGTTCAGCCCCGTATCCTGCCACCGATATGACGCTGCCGGCGACATTTGGCGCCGAAACCATATAATTAAGACTTCCCGGGTCCAACCCAGCTCCAATCAAGCCACCCACAATACGAATACCTGGCTTTGCTGCACCATACTTTGCAGCAGTATCATACGCCGCTTGTCTTGCGACGCTGTTATTGTCTCCGTTGCCCGGCGTATTTGGCACTCCGTCAGTCAAAAACAAGAAGACATCAGTGTCATTAGCGATACTCCGTATTTCGGGGGTACTATTTTGCTGACCCCGGTCATACGCAAGTCCCTGCTCATAGTTCGTCGCACCCGATGGATTAATACTGCGAAGCTTCTCCATAAATCCACCTGGACCATTGAGCCGCGGTTCTAGTGCACCCTTGGTATTAATAAACCCGTGGTATGGCGCGTTATAATTGCCCGATCGAGCCGAGCCAGCTGCCGATGAAAATGACCAAAATGCGAGCTGGTAACGCGGATCGTCGATACCACCAGCCCAAAATAAATCCTCTACGTGCTCAATCAATGCCGTCAAATCATCCCGTGCCACCGAGCCTGATCGATCGATCACCAATGTCGCCCGACACACATCTTCTGCACTTTGCGCCTTGGCTGGCGTACCCATAAACAGCATCGTCACAAAAAACACCAAGGAAAGCGACGCCGCAACAGCCCACAGATTGCCAACAAGCACTCTCCCCGCCCGATGCGCCACAAGACTATTCATGAGAACCCGCTAACGCCGAGACACGCACTGCTTGGCTGTCATAATACACTTTATCGAGCTTAGAAACATTTGTTGTACTCTGCGCCCACTCACCTGCCAATGTGTAATACTCTGCCGCTTGCTTATACTCTTTTCTATTCTCATATACACGCGCTAGCCATACTGCAACGATATACTTATCTTCACTAAGACTCTCTGCACTCTTAGCAACACGGATCGCTTCGTCTTGCTTGCCCGATCCATACAGCAGCTTCGATTGATCAATCATTAATTTTATCTTGCGTACTGTGTCAGCCTCGGCTTTTACTGCATCTTCGTAGATACTATCCACCTTATCGGTCTCGCCACGTGCAAGCGCCTCTTGTGCGTCGGTCATCACCGCCGATTCCTGTTCGCGCTGCTTCTTATACTCTTCCCAACGTCGAGCGCTATTGTCACCAGATTCTTCGGTCTCTACATGCGCTTTTTGGTTTATGAAAATATACGCCCCAAGTGACATGGCAACAAACAAAAATACCCCTGCAACTACAGATCCCACGATAATCTTCTTACGACGCGACCAATCGGCCATCCACTGCAATCGCTTCTTTTGCTTGTTCTTTGCCATCCGATATTCTCTCGCTTATGCTTATTGCCAGTATACTCGTCAGTGGCAATTTGAACAAGCAAACTCAACGTCGCTTTATCGCTCTATTTTGGACGTATTTGCTCAATCGCTTGCCGCACCTCGTCAACACCTACGAGCGCTCTATTGACTCCATCTCCGGCATAATAGCTATTTTGCGGATGCTCGCCCACAGCCTTGGGAAGCGCCGCCCATTCTTTGGCAAGATTCGCCGCAAACGCTTCGTTTGTTAACTCACTATTAATGTACTGCTCAGCTCCGCGTCGTTCGAGCAGTGCCATTGCTAATCTATCCTGCAAAACCTCATCAAACTTTTGACTCGTGTCTATTTTTAGTTGCTGTATCAGGCCTACTAATGTCGTATCGATAATCTGGTACCGGCCCACGGCACTGCTCGGACTCCCTTGGTTGACATAGTCTTTTTGCCACTGCATCACTCGAGCGACCGACATGTTCGTAAAATCAATTGTCTTGTTGTGGGCATTACCAAAATACGCATTATAATTACCCTTGCTTTCCACTCGTGCGATCAGCTGCAATAGCGGCTTATATGTCGCTGGATCAACCGCTAGTCGTCTATTTTGCATATACATAGTGTAGCCAAGCACTACCACAAATAAAACAATAGCCGTCAGGGCAAACGGTCTTTTCTTTGCCCATCTTTTAGCAGCCCGTAACTGTCTACGAAAAAGTCGTTTACTCACTCTATCTATTATACCGCTACCAAATAACCACGACCTACGATATTTTTCATAGATTCTGGTTATTCGCGGATGGAGCTGGTGGGCTCCATCCGCTACGTGGGTACAAAGGTGTCCGGTTGGACAAGAAAACTAGATGACACGCACGCCTTTCGGTTACTCAACCAATGTGATGCTGGATGTGCTGGTTTGCCATGTTGCGAACATCCACGGGGTAGCAGTTCTCGCCGCCGCCGCCAAACCCGAACACGCGCACTTCGACATAGACACACCGCTCGAACCACCCGTTGTGGTCGATGGGACCGTCACAGGTCCTGCCCCCGCCACCAGTGCCGAAGGTGCCGCCCCCGCCACCAGTGCAATTGTAGTACCACGGTGCGGCCACTGCCGGAGCTGCTACCGCGAGGCTACTACCAGCCACAAGCGCAGCCGCAGCCGCACCAATGAGGATTCTCCTCATGAGATTTTCCTTCCTACTCGGACTGAAAAGAGCTTAACCTGAATCACCCGGTCAACCTCAGCTTACATTCATCATTATATGCCTTACCTGTCATAACGACAACATGCCTCTATTGCAAGCATATCAACTGCCTATGTATTGCTATAATAGAAATATGAAAACACCCACGCAAAGTATCAGTTTTATCGCCACGCCATACAGCCTGCACTCGCAGATTATCGCACGCCTACCTGTAGAGATGAGCGAAAAACTACCTTCACGTGGCCAAGTAGCGGTCATCGGCACGATCAATGGACACGAGTTCAAGACAGTACTCGAACCAGATGGCTATTGGGGGCATTTCATAAAAATTGACAAAACGCTCCAAAAAGCAGCTAACATTACCCCTGACGAAACAGTATCTTTTGAGCTCACCCCCACCAAAGACTGGCCCGAACCTGCCTTGCCAAAAGATCTTGCCGATGCACTCGCCACTGCCCCACAAAAAGTCAAAGACAAATGGCCTGACATCACACCTATGGCACGCTGGGAATGGGTTCGCTGGGTCAACGCTACTGCCAACGCAGACACACGCGCCAAACGTATCGAAGTATCGATATCCAAGCTAAACGGCAAGCACCGCCGCCCCTGCTGCTTCAATCTTGCTGCCTGTACCGATCCCGAGCTATCCAAGAGTGGCCGTCTAAAAGAGCCTACGCAATAAACTTCTACGCACTATCCCAGCCACTACCGAGCGTTACTGACCTCTCTGCAAGACTTCGATTCCTGGTTTCATTAGCAGCCAGATCCACCGCTACCCATTCAGGGTTAGCATAATTCGCAATCTGCTCTGCTATATAGGCAGCATTTTTTTGGATTACCTCGAATACTTGAGTTTTGTCGGCACCCTCGAGCTTTCGTGCAGTCGCCACTTGGTATCGAGCCATGAGACTTTGACGCACCTGCATCAACTCTCTATCGTACCTGTAATCATCTATTGTTGTTTTTGATTGCTCGCTCCCGATGTTCCCCACCAAGTAAGCACCCCACGCAACCACCTGCCCTGCGCTCAAAGGTTCGCGCGCACCATTCTTATCCTCTGGATAAATATCGACAATCCCAAATCCTTCTTTCGGGTCATAAAAAAAGTTTGATGCTTTCGACGGATCAACCTGTAGTCCATGCGCATGTGTCGCCAATAACGTATCGACAAAATCGCCCAGCTGCTTATCGGTTATCTGTTTCATTGCGTCAAGAGACAGCCTATCGAACTCCTTGCCAGGCATCACCTCTGCCACCGTTACGCCATCTTCGTACGACGCCGCCACAATCCATGCAGCAAGTCTTTTGCCATTATCGCGCTTGTCATATGCGCATCAATCGATACACCCGTATCCACGCGCTGCGGCAAACGCACTGCATAGCGTCGACCATCCTTCTCGATCTCATACACTGCCGAATTCGAGCCTCGCCCGAGCAATACTGCACCCTGAGCGTCAGCATGCAACGTACCCTTTAGCGACGTCACCAACGGAGCAAAATCCTGATATGCCTCAAGCAAAGCTGCACGCCCCTGTATCATTTCATGTGATGCGCCACCAACGTTCTGCATAAAATCATAGTAATCGTCAGCGGTTGCCACTACGTGCTCACTACCTGCTGGTACTTTTGTACGCCCACCAGTTGCGGCGCTTCTTATAAACTCATCCTTTTCGGTCACGCGTACAATATCTGCAGCCGCCGCTGTCGCGAGATGACCAATAGCACCAAAGAGATGGTTTTTATCTTTATAGTCCTCGACGCGCTCAGCAGTAAACGCTGCAATCTGCGCCTGACGGACCTGTGGTGATTTCTCTATTTTGGCTGCCATATTTATTTTTGCTATAGTCTACTCTTTCATAATAGCATATTTTATGTATTTTGTCCATAGAGACATTTTCTACCACCTCTGTTACTATAGGTTGTATGAGTTTATCTATCGGAATCGTCGGCCTGCCAAACGTCGGCAAATCAACCCTGTTCAACGCCCTCACGCGGGCGGATATTTTGGCGGCTAATTATCCTTTTGCAACGATCGAGCCAAACACCGGTATCGTGCCGGTGCCCGATGCACGACTTGGCGTCTTGCAGACTATCTATGGATCCGAAAAAATCCTGCCAGCTACCGTCACATTTGTCGATATCGCTGGACTCGTCGCTGGCGCAAGCAAGGGCGAAGGCTTGGGTAATAAATTTCTCGACAACATTCGCAAGACCGATGCGATCGTGCATGTCGTACGCGCATTTGAAAACGATGATATCTTGCGTCACGATGAAACGCCTGTCGACCCAAAGGCCGATATCGAGATTATCAACACCGAACTGATCCTAGCCGACCTCCAGACGATCGAAAAACACCTGCCAAAACTGCAAAAAGAAGCCAAGGCCAAGCCCGCAGCCCGCGAAGCTGTCGGCTATCTCGAAAGTTTGCAGCGACACCTCGAACAAGGTACACCGCTCAGCGCCCTACCCTCACTCGATGAAGAAGCTATCGGTGAGTTACATCTCCTGACCGCAAAACCTGTCATCTATGCTTTTAACGTCGACGAAACCACTTTAACGGATGATGATCGTAAAAAAGAACTGTCTGGCTTGGTTGCACCAGCCAAAAGCCTCTTTGTCTGCGCCAAGCTCGAAGAAGAAATAAAAGATCTCACTACCGTCGAGGCCCAAGAACTTCTCACAAGCTATGGCGTCGAAGAGACCGGCTTGCAGCAGCTCATTCATACCGCCTACGACACCCTTGGACTCCAGAGTTACCTCACTGCTGGGCCAAAAGAAATCCGCGCCTGGACAATCCGCCAAGGCGACACCGCGCCACAAGCCGCCGGCGTGATTCACACCGACTTCGAGCGCGGGTTTATCGCCGCACAAATCGTCGACTACGACGACCTCGTTGCTGCTGGCAGCGAAGCAGCCGCCAAAAGCGCCGGCAAAGTCCGCACCGAAGGCAAGACGTATGTTATGCAGCCGGGTGATGTGGTTGAATTCCGCTTTAACGTATAAATAATTTTATCCAAAAAGTTGAAGTGCCCCGGTTATAAAAACCCGGGGCACATCCTGTTTCGCTAACAGGCAAGCATATTGTCAGTGTTCAACTGACAGTGATGAGAGATTGCTCTCAGAGATGCTGCGCTGGACGACGCGAGCGACGAAGAACTCGAGGCACCAAAAGCATCACTACGATAAACGCCACTGCTGCGACCCCCCAAGCAAGGGGAGAGTTGAGCAATGAGCTGTCGTTTGAAGCCAAGGTAGCCGCTTCGTTCTCGACCTGTTCCTTGTTGCCAGCAAGCTGAAGATTGTAGTCCAGCTTTGCTGCCGCCGAAGGGCCATCGATCGTTTCGGTAAAGCCAGACAATTCTTGTGATTGAGCTGCCAAGAAGTACCGACTTCCGTCACTTGCCGTCTGCCAATTTCCCCACACGCGGTGAGTGCCATCGAGCAGCACACAGTCGCAGTAAGTGCGACGCTGGTTATTGCAACCACCGTCGACCACCACCACCTTCTTCACCACAATCGGGCGATAGTAGACATTCGTCTGCTGCATCACCACCCTCACGTTGGTGTAGTACACCGGTGGGGGCGGAGGCGGCGGATACCAGCCGTGGTGCGGCGGCACCCAACCATGATGCGGCGGATACCAGCCGCCACCGTTGAAGTAGCCGACCGAAACATTCACAGCCACACCCGCAGCGTTGACGCCAACAGCTGTGAAAGGGAAGACGCCGTTCACACGGACATCCACTCTCACACTGGCTCCGGATGCCACCACCACGACGCGCGCATGGCCGCCATGGTGATAGACAAATCGAACAGGCACCGGACACGGGTTGTAAATGACAGGGCGATGGTATGAGTCGTACTTGACCCAATTCCAATGCTTCACCTTGCCATTCCAGTGGCCCCGATCCCAGTCTCGTCGATCATCCCGATGACGGTCGTTGCGATCACGATCACGATCACGCTCCAACCCTCGCTGAATAGCCGCGAAGACGTCGTCGGTGTCTTTCTGCGCTGCAACCGGAGGATCTACCGGCTGAGGAGTTGCTGCTGCTGCCAATTTGACAGCCTCAGCATCTGCCTCGACCGGCTCTGGTTCCGATGCCACATCGAGCTCCTCCTGTGACCAGAAGGGCGCGAAATCAGGCTCCGTTGCCACCTCTTCTGTCGAAGTGCCCGCGGTCTCACCTTCGGGTTCTACACCCTCCGGCTCGATCACATCAGGCTCAGGCGGTGCCGTTGGCTCCGTCGACTCAGGCGCATCCTCGTCGCTACCATCATCACTCTGCTCCCCGTTTTCTTCGGACTGACCGTCCTCGTCACGGGGTGTAGTGGTGGCAGTCGACTCCTCGTCACTCACCGAATCGTCCTCTTTGTTTGGTACTACCGCCGAATCCTCCGAAGGGCTGACCGTGGTTTCGGTCGGCGCGTCGTTGGTGTCCGTCGATGGTGCCTCGTCAGAACTGCCATCATCCTCGTCGGTCACATCAGTCGACTGATCCTCCTCGCTGGGAGGGGTCGAGGATGTGCCCGGCAAGGACTCCTCGGACTCTGTACTGGTGTCCGATTCTGGAGCCTGCCGCTGCGTAGTCACTACCGGAGCCTCTGTCCGCGGCGCAGGGGTATCCTGCGTCGGTTCGGGGGCTGCCGGAGTATTCACGCTTGGAGGCACGGGTGCCTCCACCGTTGCCGGTGCGGACGGCGTAACCGTCTGCGGCGCGGGAGCGGGCTTCACTTCTGGTTTGGGAGCCGGAAGTGGAGCAGGCACGGGCTGCGGCTTGGGAGCCGGAGCTACCTCCACCGGTGCTTGACGCACTGGTGGAGGAACTGGTGCCGGAGCGGGTGCAGGCGCTGGTGGTTCCGGTGCAGGCACAGGAACCGGAGCAGGAACCATCGGCGGTGGTGCAGGCGCCTGAATGACCGGAGGAGCCACTGGAGGTGGCGCAACTGGCATTTGAGGAGCCTGAACAACCGGTGCCGAGGGTGCTTGAGGCACTGGCACCGTATCAACATACGGCGGAGGCTCAGGCGTCCCAGGGTCGAACGGATCGGCCATGGCCGCCGGCGACCCCACGACTCCGGCGATTGCGAATGCTGCAAAGCAGCAGAGCAACCGTTTCATGTTTTCACCTTCTCCCATCTGTAAAGGTTCTAACTAGCGGGTGCTAGTCAATTACCCTAAGCCTCCACCATCAGGGGGGCTTATATTCATTATACTATATTTAAGCTATTTTGTAAACTATAGTGCCACGTTTAGCAAGTAAAATCGCTCTCTGTTACCCTTGCTGCCCGCAACTTCACTATCGCGCTTGTCTATAATCACAAAAAACTGTTTTGCCCACTGCTCAAAATCACGCAAAATCTGCCGTCTTACGGCATCGTTTTTGATAATTCCTTTATTTACCTGCTCGCGTCCGGCCTCAAACTGAGGTTTGAGCATCGCGACAATATGCGTCTCTTTACCACTGAGTTCTTTAGCGATATGCGGCAAAATCTCACGAAGACTAATAAAACTCACGTCCATTACCACTATATCTGGCGTTTGAGCAATCAGCGTTTTGCTGCCACCATATATTTCATCCCCTTTGATAAATTTACCTACGATCACATCACGAATATCGGTTTTTTCGTGCAAATCAATTTTGGGATTGCCTCGTAGACTCGGATGCAACTGCTCGGTGCCGACATCCACCGCAAACACCTTACTCGCGCCGTTTTGCAGTGCATAGTCTGTAAATCCGCCCGTGCTACTGCCAACATCAAGCACGATCTTACCATTAAAATCCACGCCTAATAGTGTTGCCACACTCGCAAGCTTCAAGCCCGCTCGACTCACGTACCGATCAACAGCGGTTAGCTTTATGTCGGCACGGTCGTTGACGAACACGCCAGACTTTTTTGCCACTTTGCCGTCCACCGTCACCTTACCAAGCCCAATCCAGCTATCGGCCTGTGAACGCGAAGCAACCAAGCCTTTTGCAACCATCAGTTGGTCAAGCCTGGCTTTTGTCATACTATTTTTTTCTCTCGCGGTATTCGCCAGTTATTGTGTCAACAGAAATCACATCACCAACCTTTATAAATGCCGGCACCTTAACAACTAGTCCCGTCTCGAGTGTTGCATCTTTGAGTACACTGCTCGTTGTGTCGCCCTTGACGACATCTTCGGCATACGTCACTTCTAGATAGAGATTTTTCGGCAACTCAACATTAATAACGCGATCACCAAAAAATTGTAGACTCAATTCGTCGCCCTCTTTTAGGTAAGGCGCCGCACTATCGACAATCTCTGCACTCAACTGAAATTGCTCAAAGCTCTGCGGATCCATAAAATGAAAATCTTCACCATCAGTATAAAGATACTGCACGGTGCGGTTGGTCACTTCAGCACGCTCAATTTTTTCTTGTCCCTTAAATGTTTTTGGGATCACACTGCCATCAATCAAATTCTTGAGCTTAACGTTGACGATACTACCGCCGCGACCCATCACTTTTTGAGAGTACTCGGTCACACGATATGGCTTGCCGTCTATCTGGCAAACGACACCTTTTTTCAGATCTGTTGGTTGATACATAAAAAACCTCCGGTTTGATTTATTAGTAGATAGTAAATAGTAGTTGGGACACGCCCATGACGCCTTCCAACTACCAAATACCGGCTACCAAACTAGCCTTGTGATACGAACGGCAAAAGCGCCAAGTGGCGTGCACGCTTGATCGCAACAGCCAATTGTCGCTGTTGCTTTGCGCTGAGGCCAGTCTTGCTGATTGGTTCGATCTGACCGTACATATTGATAAAACGCTGTAGTGTTTTGACGTCTTTGTAGTCAAAATACGCAGGCGTATCTTTTTTAAATCGTTTCAGTGCCATAATAAATTTCCTTGTTAGCTTATTGAATTAGAAAGGTATTTCTGAGAGATCAATCGGCTTATCGTCGATATCATCGACAACCACGTCATCAGACTTTTTCTTTGATGAACTTGCGCTGCTCGACTGAGGGGCGTCACCATCACCACGACCACCACCAATAAAGTTGAAGTCTTCGACATTCACTTCGATCGCCTGGCGCTTGTTGCCATCCTTGTCCTCGTAGCTGCGTTGGTCTAGTCGACCGCTCACTAGTAGCGGGGTTCCCTTTGATGTGTACTGAGCAATAATCTCACCAGCCTTACCCCAAGCAACGCAGTTAATAAAACTTGTTTGCTCTTGAGTTTGACCACTTTGATCTTTCCAGCTGCGGCTAACCGCGAGGCTAAAGTTTGCAACATTTTGACCGCTCGGTGTGGTACGCATCTCGACGTCTCGCGTCAGATTTCCCATCAAAATCACCTTATTAAACCCCTTTGCCATACCCTACTCTCCTTTTTCTTCCTTGTCGCTACTTTCTTCGCGTTCAGCTGCACGCTTCTTGTCTTCGGCTAGGAGCGCACGGCCCTTTTCGTCAACCTTTACCAACAAGTAGCGGAGTACTTCGTCGGTAATGTTGAGCGTATTGCTAATCTTGAGGAGCGCCTCGGCTGGTAGCTTGACGTCCATGTAGACATACACAGCGAAATCTTCACGGTTGATCTTGTACGCAAGCTTTTTCTTGCCCCAATTGTCTTCGCTGGTGATTTCACCGCCAGTGCTTTTGATAAGATCGCGGACCTTTGTCAGCGGCTTTTCTAGATCTGCCTCCAGATCAGGATGAATCAGAACGGTTAGTTCATATTCTTTCACTAGTTTCCTCCTTCGGAATTCATACGTATTGCTACGCACGGTTGCTTGCACGTACTGCAAGCTGAGTTGATAACACTTTTATTATACCCTACCTCTGTAGAAATGTCCAGTATCAAAAATAGTTAGCTCTACTGCGTAGCAAAGATAGTTAAATATCGTCGTCAGAGCCGCCGCTTAGATCTTCGAGACTACTCACTAGCACATCACGAGGCTTAGAGTTGCCTGTTGGAGGGCCGATAATGCCTTGGTCTTCCATAGTGTCGATGTAGCGTGCAGCCTTGGCATAGCCAATACCCAGACGTCGCTGCAGCACACTCGCGCTCGCCTTGCCGCTATCGATCACGATACGCAACGCCTCTTGGTACGTCTGGTCACCACTGCTATCTGTTGCAAAATCCATCACTACTCCACCCTTGCCGTTCAATTGTACCGGCTGGCTGATTATTTCGTCGTTGTATTGCGGCGCAGACTGCATGCGCAAATGGTCGGTAATCTTGGCGACTTCATCGTCGGTCACCCATGCACCCTGTACGCGCTTTGGCTTACTCATACTTGGGGTATGCATCAGCATATCACCCTGACCAAGTAGCTTCTCGGCACCAATTTGGTCAAGAATCGTCCGACTATCTACCTGGCTCGCAACCGTAAATGCGATACGCGCTGGGATATTTGCTTTGATCAGACCGGTGATAACATTGACGCTCGGACGCTGCGTTGCAAGCACCAAATGAATACCTACCGCACGGGCTTTTTGTGCAAGGCGCACGATCAGCGCCTCAACATCACGACCAGCCACCATCATTAGATCGGCCAACTCATCAATCACGATCACGATATACGGCATCGCACCTTCGTCATGCTCCTGCACGTTGCCTTCGTCGTCTTTGACAGCGATTTTTGTTGGCGTAGTCGCCAATTTGGTGTTATACGTCTTGATGTCTTTTATGCGTTTTTTGGCAAGGAGCTTATAGCGCCGCTCCATTTCGTTAACCGCCCATTTGAGCGCACTGATGGTCTTTTCCGGCTCGGTAATCACAGGCGTAAGCAGGTGCGGAATATCTTCGTACGAAGCCATTTCTACCTGCTTTGGATCCACCAGAATCAGCTTCATCTCGCTTGGACTATTGCGATATAGCAAGCTCGTCAGCAACGTATTGATCATGACTGATTTACCGCTACCCGTCTGACCAGCAATCAGAAGATGGGGCATCTTATTAAGCTCGCCTACCTCGGCTTCGCCCGATATGTCGCGACCAATCGCAAAACCTAGCGGCTCACTACTACCATTCCATTGCTTTGATGTCAGAATACCATGCAGTCTCACATCAGCTGCCTTCACGTTTGGCACCTCGATACCAACCGCACGCCGACCCGGAATAGGTGCTTCGATGCGAATCGATTCTGCAGCTAGGTTGAGGGCAATATTGGTTTCGAGTGCCGTGATTTTTGTCAGTTTGACACCACTTGGCGGGCTCAGCGTATACTGCGTCACTTTCGGACCGATATTAGCACCTTCCATCTCGACATCGATACTAAACTCACTGAGTGTGTCTTTGATAATTTGCGCGTTTTGCTGCACATCGCCAGCATTGGCTGGCTTTTGCTTGGTTTCTAGCAAATCAAGACTTGGTGATTTCCAGTTTGGATCACTGACCGATACCAATGCACTGCGCTCTTCGGCTACCTTGTCACGAGATACACTACCCCGAAACGACGATAGACGCGACGGCTTTTTGTCTGCATCAGACTCTAGGTCCTCGACGCCCAAAGCTTCGACACCGGCATTGAGTTTGAAATCAGAAATCTTCTTTTTTGATTTTGGCTCATCTTCGGCGGCAGCCTGACGCATCACCTTCACGTTCTGCTTTTCTTCATGCTGCTCTGTTTGTAGCATCGCCCAGATACGCTTAATCACTACAATCGGATTTGTCCGGAAAATAAACAGCATCGTTACCAACACCAATAATACATAGACAAACCCAGCGATTGGTATGCTCACAAGCTGAAACATCAAATCATTGATACTGTTGCCAATCCAGCCTCCAGCCGCCTCACCCGCGTCGGTCTTAAACCAGAGTCCCGAAAGACCCGCAAACCATACAATCAGCAGGACTGCTGCAGCTTTCATGATAAACGGTAGTTTGTTTTGCTCGGCGCGAAAAATCTCTACTCCGACATACACAAACAAAAACGGCACAACATAGACCGCATTACCGATGAACTTCAGCGATGTTTGCTGCACCCATTCGAGTATCGGCCCACCTGCGCCAAACCATGCCACAATCAAAAGCACAGAAAAAGCGATGAGTAGCAGCGCTGTAACTTGCTGCCAAAAACCAGCCGGTAGCTTATGCTGCGGCTTCGCTGGTGCGGATTTCTTTTTTGTTTTTCGCTTTTTTGCCATATGCTGTTTATTATATCTGATAGCTTATCTTTATATTATAGCAAAATTTACTACATTTTGCAAGTACTTGCCGATTCTTAACATCCTGAAAAATACTGGTTAAGCTCACGCGCATAATTAGGGGTTGGATTTTGAACAAATGGATGTCTATACACCCCTATTACATCCTTGTCGCAACTACCGCCTAGGCCAGCATCCTCATTTTCATCGATAAAATACGGCCTACCCCATGGGTCGACAGTGTCACGGATATTCATACCAGCTGCGATACTAATCTTATCCAGTGCATCGTTATAGCGCGCCCAGCAGTTGTTCAATTTGGATAAAGCAGCCAGGTCAGTGCCATCGTTATGCTGCAGACAGTAGCTAGCAGTTCCACTATTGCCCGTAATGCTATATAGCGTCGCCTTTTTCTGTTGCCGTGCGACAGTAATCGCTTTGGTCATCTTATCGAGATCAGCTGCAATTTTTGCCTCACGACTGCTTTGCTGCATACCGCTATAAGCAACAAACCCTATAATTGCTAGTATGCCTATAATCAATACTACCGTGAGTATTTCAACGATAGTAAAGCCACGACTGCTTTGTGTAGATTGCTTCATAGTCACTCACATTGTAGCATAAGCGACATCTATGAAATGGTGAGACTAGTAAGCGCGCGGTTCACTCTGCGAACGCAGGGTTGGGTCGGCAACCTCAGTATCAGGCACTTGGCGTGGTGGAAACTTGCGAGGTGTCCGAGCAGCATCATTGCCATCTTGCCTCGGGCTTTGATTTTGACGAGTCTGCGATTGACCGTTTTGGCGCGACGCACCGCCGCCTCCAATTTCATTTATCACCGGAATCACGATTGGCGTACGACGCGTTTGATCGTATAGAATATGCGTCAGTTCGTCTTTGAGTTCCTTTTTAATCTGATCTAGATCAATCCTTTTACTACTAAAGCTGCGAGCAACTTTCTGCTTGAGATACTGACGAATCGTACCCATCAACTCTTCGCTATCACGCAGATAGATAAAGCCTCGACTAATAATATCCGGGCTCGTCATCAGACGACCACTGCCACGCTGAACAGTCAGTACAACAACAAACATACCTTCAGTCGCCATGTGGATACGATCCTTGAGTACAACTTCACTCACAATCGCGCCGCTGTCGTCATACATAATACCGCCCACAGGGACACGACCATTTTTCTTGGCACCTTCTGGTGTGACTTCGATCACATCGCCGCTGTCGCACACAAATATATTATCGCGTGGAATCGCACATTCTTTTTCAGCCAAACTAGCATTGTGTACAAGCATGTGGAACTCGCCGTGAATTGGCATATAGTATGTTGGATTGAGCGCATTGATTAATTTGACATGATCATCGTAGTAGCCGTGACCAGAAAGGTGAAGCGGGCCAACACCTGTCAGGTGTGTCTTGCCGTTTTGGATAACTTCGCTACCTTCACGCATCAAACCATCGACAGTACGAACAACGTATTTCTCATTACCTGGAATTGGGTTTGAGCTGAACACGACAACGTCGCTGTTTTTGATCTTGATAAACTTATGCGCGCCACTCGCCATGCGATTAAGTACCGCGTTGAACTCACCTTGGCTACCGGTACAGACAATTGTTACCTTGCCATCAGGCAATTTAACGACGTCTTCCATCTTCACTACGACATCTTTTGGAATCTTAATCGTGCCAGCACGCAGTGCAACCTCAAGGTTTTGAATCATGCTATAGCCCGCAAACGCAACCTTACGGTCGTGCTTTTTGGCTTCTTCCAAGATCACCTGCATACGGTGAATCTGTGACGAGAAACAGCTCAGAATTAAACGGCTATTTGGATATTTATCCATTACCTGACCCATCGATGCTTGAATATCAAATTCACCATGATGATGAGTACCTTCTGATTCACAGTTAGTACTTTCGTTCATCAACATCAAAATACCTTCTTTTGCAGAAATCTCGGTGAGTCGTTCGAGGTCGAACTTTTTACCATCAACTGGATTGTCTTCAAATCGCCAGTCGCCTGTATCTACCAATACGCCCAATGGCGTACGTACCACGACAGCCGTTGCATCAGGAATCGAGTGATTTACTCGCACAAGCTCAATACTAAAGTTATCGCCTACTTGTACGCGCTCGTGCGCTTCTGGATCTAGCTCACGGTAGTCAGGCGTAAAGCCGCTTGTAGCTTCTTCCATGGTGCGCCGTACCATACCAAGCGTAAACTTGCTTCCATATACTGGCGCTGGAATTTTGTGTGCAAAGTGACGATACGCACCGATATGATCAAGGTGTCCGTGCGTAAATACTTGCGCACGAATTTTATGCTTGTTTTCTTCAAGATAGCTAATGTCTGGCGTAATATAGTTGATACCAGGATAATCAGCGCCAGGAAACAAAAAGCCAGCATCGATCACAATGATTTCATCTTCATATTCGATAGCCATCATATTTTTACCAATACCCATTTCACCAAGACCACCGATAGGCATAACCTTTAGTACAGGACCCTTTGTGCGTGGCTGACGCTTTTGATCAGCCAAGCTAAATTGGCGGCCACTATAGCCGTTATAGATAGATTTGTTAACCGGAATATTGATCATGTGCTGAGAAGCACGTAGATTTACATTTTCGCTCGTACGACGTTGTGCACGAAATACCTCGCCCTTGCGAGTATTGGTGTTGTTAAGCACCGTGTTGTTTGATTTTTGACGCTGCTGCCCCTGTGGACGCTTACTTTGATCGTCAGGTGCGGCATTAGAGAGTCTTCGTTGACCCATAATTTGTTATTTCTCCTTTTGTTTATTGAAATAAATGCTTGTTATTACTAAATAAATACGAGATGAGGGTGCGAGCTATGTCAGAGTCCCTCTCGATTGGTGATACCATGTTAGCATACTTTTCGCAAATTTGCAAATTTAGCTTCTGCAGTGACCCCTTCGACTATACTGGGAACCATCAAAAAATCATCTATCAGCGTTTGGCGCATACTACCATTATAAAGTGCTGCTGCCGGATGATACAGCGGAATCACCGTTAATGTCATATTGTCTACTATCACCTGCCGTGGCTGACCATGAATCTGGCTGATTTTCATATCTGGCAAAAAATACTCCATACTGTGACGCCCGAGCGTGATCACGACTTTGGGTTCGATAATCTGTAGTTGTTTGAGTAAATACGGCCAAAAAGCCTCTTTCTCTTCGGGTAACGGATCACGGTTTTCAGGCGGACGGTATTTGACGATATTGGTGACGTATACATCGCTGCGTGTCATGCCCGCTTGCGCTAACATTTCGTTCAAAAACTTACCGGCAGCACCAACAAACGGCAGTCCTTGTTCGTCTTCTTTTTTACCTGGCGCCTCACCGATAAACACTATCTCGGCATCGAGATTTCCATCGCCCATCACTAGATTTGCAGCCTGCAGCGCAAGGTCTAAACCGATATCGTTATTCAAAATTACCCGCTTTAGCTTGTCGAGCTCGGCTTGCTTATCCATCCTTTAAATATCCCGCGTAGGACCTTCGTCGACAAGGTCTGTCACGATATGCTTACCGTCCGACTCAACATCGAATTCGACACGATAGTTTTCCATAAATACATCGCCATTTACCTGTAACCGATAGGTAATATGCCCTTTCGTCTTGTTGTCATCATCTGGTATTTCACCTTCATAAAGCACATGCTCGTGCGAATCACGTGGGTTCAAAAAACGATTCTGGGTTCGCTGTTGATCAAGCACGCGTGTGACGTCGATGCGTATTATTTGATCAGACGCATTAGCAATCCAACCAGTTACCCGCAACCGATTACCGTTACGGTGCGAACGTACATTTTTAACTTCTATTTCCGGTATGATTTTGAGCCCACGCTCATCAAGAATCCCTTGCTGCTCGGCAGTAGTTTGTGTACTATCCGGTTGCGCTGCGTCGCTCGCTGGCTCTGACGACTTACCTATAAGTGCTTTACCTAGATCGCTAAAAAATCCCATACGCGCCTCCTTGTCTATACTCTTATTATAGATCACTACGTATCCTCTTAGCCATAAAACCCTTCGCCAATAGGCATAGCCCTTAGGGGCCGTTGACCGATGCAAAGCCACCAATCGTCACAGTCTGCCCCGCTACTCCACTGATATTTGAGCCGAATCCTACGTTGACGGCTCCATAATACGAATAAAATGTACTGCCCGGCGCCGACACCCAGTTCAATGAAACAGTCGGGGTATTGTATGAGTTATACAGCACACTCATATCTGTACGGTCACGACAAGCTGGCGTCGTCAGGCAACTTGCGTTTGCGGACCCAAAACTAATAAAATCAATACCCGTCCCGTAGCTATTTGGGACGACGTTGTTAGCAAAATCCATATTAATGTCTCCGTCAACCAAAACAATCGGTCGGTTCATTCCGACTGAATCATCGACATAAATTGTAGTCAAGCTGCCGACATCAAAATCACCCATGACATGAACATTACCCCTCACTGTCAGGCTACAAAAAATAAAAGCTTGCTCAATGGAGCCCACATACTGAACATCTGGTCCTAGTTTTTTTGCTGAAAAATTCAACAAACTACAGGAAGCATTGCTCGGTGATTGCTGCTGTTTCATACTACTTACAAATGCCTGCCTATCGTATGTAGGCAAGTTGACCTGTGGCGATACACAACCTGGCTGCAGGCCCGGATTTGACATGTTCGTGCTCGTAATCTGGCTAGTCGCGCAGACATTGCCATATACGGCAACACCGTGGCCCGTCAATCCTGTTATGGGCTGCGTTGGGGCACAAGATGTCGGCCAGTCAGGAGGAGTGCCGCATGCCTGATTACCCACAAACACATTCATTGGTACCGCTAATGTGCCGAGCCCCGACCACCCACCAATCGCGACCCTTCCCATGACATTCAACCCTGAGCCTGTCACAAATGACGATAGGCCTGACAATGTTAACCCTCCTGGTCCTACATATATGCCAGACATAGTATACGGAGGAGCAACCCCAACATTACCAGTGCCAGGGTTGGTAAAAAACGAACCAGGAACATGCTCTTTGCGAAAACTTGTTGTGGAGGTATCTTGATAAGTGATCGCTTTCCCTGCTCTTGTAATTTCTAACGTCACATCTACTTTGATAGCTTTTGTTGTCTTGCGTGCATGATAGTTATCTTGTCCACTAGGCAGTGTCGCTGGAATCGGCACTCCCGCACCATCAAGATATGTCACACTAAACAAAGGTACGCCTCCTTCTATCTTGATGTTATCTAGAAGCTTAATATCATCATCGCAACCCCCAGCCTCACTGACGCCAGGGCAAGCTAACGTATTGCCCGCTCCTGCACCGTCATAAACCGTTCGCTGATAAAGCGCCTTGCCCTTGAGATACAGCACTGTACTGTCTCGTGGCCCCGTGAAATCACCTTGCGCTGGATCCTCATAGATAGGTGCGCCACTGGCTGTTCGTGATGGCTGAGATAAAACCAATTGACGGTCAGTCGAACGCCAAAAATACCGATAGTCATCGTCGCCAGATACTTCTGGTGGCCCAGGCACACTTCCCGCTTCACCTACTTTTACTGTCGGGGCATTGTCGTCCGGTGCGAGATTATACAGCAGTACGTTATCTGAATTGCGGACAATACTCGCCACCTTCTGTAGTCCCGCCTGCAAATCCACAGGTAGTCCATTGCGGGTACCCATAAGCGCCGTGTTTTGCGTGAGCATTACTACCACGCTAATAAGGCTAATTATAACGATGGACGATACCACCGCTGTAATAATCAGCTCAACAATAGTAAAACCGCCCTGTTTGTTTGCTATTTTTTTAACCTTGCATATCGCTTATACTTATATTCAACATAATAACATAGGTGACACACGCTGGAGGTGCCTTGACAGGGTCGCAAAGCTACGCAGAAGGTGACTATTCAATGCATGCACATACCACCAAACGATCGCATGAACATGGTATCACTCTCATCGAACTTGTTGTCTCTATAACCGTAGGGGCAATCTTTATAGCCTCTATTATTGGCCTATTCATTGCTATTGGAAGTAGTCAGCGTAATGTATGGTATCTGGATGTCGCTACTCGTACTGCACGCTCTGAGATTGAAAATGCACGCGCAAAAGGTGTTAACCTACTAACCGAAGGAAACACCGACATCACAAACAACCTTCCTTCAGCCCTACCGCAAGACGCAACAGGAGTAATGAATGTTGGTTCAGTATTTGCTGGAAGGTCACGGCTCGTGACTGTCACTATTACGTGGAGCGGGGGCGCAAAGAACGTCACACTGACGGGTGTTGTTGGACGAAAAGGTCTTATCCCATAATGAAACGGCTCAGTATCGAAAATCAACGCGGCTACGCTCTGGTGTTTATACTCGTTATTTCCAGTGCTTTTTTAATGATAGGACTATCAATTGCCAGCGTCGTAGCAGCACGCTACGAATCAAGTAAGCGTAACACCTATGTAGAAAGTGCAATCCTAGCGGCAGATGCAGGAGTTACAGATACGTTAAACGTGCTCCTCACTCAACAAAACTTCACTGGCTACGACACCAACAAGCAAATGTACGCCGATGTTGATAAAGGCAAAGCAGAGTATTCGACGGAAGTTACTTACGATGAAACCTCCGAGCTATATACAATAACCTCGACTGGCTATGCCTACAGAACACCGTCTGCCACTACACCAGTTAATACAAAAACTGTCGAAGTGACAGCTTCTCTTGGAGGGCAATCTATCCCTGCACGCGTGGCAGCTGGACCCGGAGGACTCGTCGTCAATGGTGACGGTGCTATAGGTGGCGAAAATATCTGGGTCAACGGAAAAGTGCAGATCAATAGCGGCATGGTAGGAAGCACGACGTGGACAATCCTTGGCCCCAATGCCGACACTACACTAAGCGTTGCCAACAAAGGCTGTGGTGATTCTACAAATTACCCTATTAAATGCACTGGTCCCCGACCTGGCAGCGGCGAGCCAATACAAATCGTAAACACTGGCAATAACGGGATTTACGGGACGGTTTGCGCGACAGATCAAGTAACTAATACAAATATTTTTCCTGGACTAGGCGGTCAAGGCTTTTTATATAATTGCGATGCTCCAGAAGTCATAATGCCACAATATGACCGCCAAGAACTTTACGATAGCATGACTCAGACATTACCAGGGTTTGCCTGCGATAGATACAATCATGAAGGCGCGACGCCACCGTATATTCTCAGAGCAAACACAATCTATAGCGGCAACGTCACCTATGCTCCTCCGACATTCCAAAACTGCGGTGGAGTAATAGAAGGAAACGTTTACATACGGGGTGATCTTAACTTTTCAGGCATTGGAGGTATCGTCGTTGCCGATAATGACTCGAATGGTAATCCAATCACGAAACCACCTATCGTTGCTGTTGAAGGAAAAATCAATATAGCCAATCATTGGTCGAATTTTGCCCCCAACAGTCATGGTGTAGGTGCAATCTTCATTAGCTTTAATTCGACCAGCACCGCCTGCAACACAAACCCGAGCTGCAATAGCTTGCCGTCTAATCACTTATACAACTCTGTCAATGTCCCTACTGTGACATTTGCCGCCGATAGCACTGCAGTTTCGTATGTGTTTTATTCGTATTTCGGTACAGTTCGTGTGACAAACGGTACAGTTGGTGCTGTTTCTGGACAACGTATAGAAATTGCATCAAACGGCGGGCTCCTAGGTGGTGGCTTTTTGACCGGTGGTATCAACAAAGATAGTTTTCCGGTCGGCGACGCGTTTGGTGGTAAAGTACGCGCAGCAATATGGAATATCGTTAATTACAGACAGGTTTTTCCATAGCTATGCAAACTTTACACCAAAAAATACCGAACTCAATTTGCCGTGTATACTAATACTTATATAATCCTTATGTTCAGGGGGAACACGTCATGACACCAAACAACAAAACGGAAGGCTTCACAGTTGTCGAACTGATTATCGTCGTAAGTATTATTGCTATTCTTGCTGCAATTGGACTCGTATCCTGGAGTGGATCGCAAAACCGCGCCAAACAAAATGCCGCCGTCACCACACTAGCCAAAGTGAAACTCCAGCTTGGCGAATACTATACCGACAACAATACATATCCCGTGAACAAGGCGGCAATCTGCGACCAGCCAACACATGCGATTATTCCTGCGGGCGACTTATACACTGAATTTTGCGTCAACACCTCGGCGTCATCACATTATCTATATACCGCATCTCCGACAGGATGTGACGGTGGATCTATCACGTGCACTTCATACTTATTGACCGCACAAAAAGACATTTGGAACGGCTCAACTGATGAAACACTAAGGCCTCATTAGGCTTCGTCTAAAAGTCTGCGAAAACTCCTAGCGATCTATTTTTGACGACGATCATACTTACGTTTATGCTTTGGTTGCCAGCCACGACGCCCACCGCGCTGCTGCGAGCCAGCATAACGACTATACGAGGCTCCTAATTTTGTCATAAAATCATCGCCCAAATGCGTACTCAACTTCGATAAACTAATCAATTCTGCACGTTGCTTGGACGATAAATCATCAAGCGACACAGCGTGTCCAGCAAGTGCCCGAGCCTGTTGTCGCAACTGCGGCAGTGGCACCGAGGGGATGCGTTTGGTGTGATATTTTGCAAAGCTACGGCGTTCGCGCTCGATCTGCGCATGCGCCCAGTCGGCAAAACTATCCGAAAACAATCGCATATTGTCATTTGTCATTTCTGTCAGTGGCACACTCGCACCCTCAAAGATCTGCCCGCCAGTTCGCACCAATTGCCGCGATGCCAGCGTACCTGTGCGCGGGTCATAAAACACCTTGCCGCGACGCGATGCAAACAAATGTGGCGCTAAATCAACTAGCCAGTCAACTTTGACTGCAGTAATTCCCTGCACCAAGTTTAGCGTTTCGAGTCCGCCACTTCTGGTTGGTACTTGCAAGTCAAACGGCGTACCGGCAACAAGCTTTGGATTGCGCACCACGGTGCTGCTCGATAATTCGCGGTGGCGCTTGGTAAATATATGCACTGCCTCACCACGGTCATCAACCGACCACAACTCGTCGATCTGCCCCGCCACAATACAACGCATCAGCTGATCTTGCTCGTCGTCAGTCAATGGCGTTAACGGAATCGCACCTAATTGCAGATCTCGCTCCAAACGCTCCATCACCTCGGTCGCTTTATGAACATTTTTGGCAATCACACCAATATCTTCGTACATACTGTCAGGTATATCTGGCAACGCCAAATATATATCGTACTGCGCCAGCAAATCCGACTTAGTTTGCTTGGTGTATTTATGCCAGCCAGTGTGTCGAGAGCCACCCTTTACAATGCCACCTACCTCTTGAATACCGATAATCACCGCCAACTTGGACTGTACTTCAGCGCCAAATTGCATAGCCTCGACCAGCATGCGACCGTAGCTTGATTCAACAGGAAAACCCTCCATCTGACGACCAATCCGTGTCACGTCGCCTGATTTTGTCATAGCACCGAGTGCAACAAGCGTTCGTTTGGCATGTTGAATCGCTTTTTTACTCGGATCATGATAAAAATCCAGCATCTCAATATCAATTCCGACACTCGCAAGCCGTAGCGTCAATCGGTCGATGTGTTTGCGTAAAATTTCTGGTGAGGCATATTCAGGCCGTTCGTCAAATTCTAGGCATGGCAACGTATCGTATGGCGCCAAGATGTATTCACCCGCTTTGGTGCGACCTGCCCTGCCTGCCCGCTGCAAACAATCCGCTTGAGATATCTGAGCGATAAATAACCCCTCGACACCATTGCGAACTTCTGACCGACGCTCAAGACCGCTATCGATAACAACATCAATATCGTCTATCGTTACACTTGTTTGAGCAATATTTGTCGCAAGTATCACTTTGCCATTCGGATAGTTAGCAAACGCTTGTTGCTGCGACGTTGCCTCAAGCTGACTGTGTAGCGGAATAACCGGCACACCAGCAGCAGTCGCTTTTTCGGCGATTGCATCGGACACATCTTGTATCTCAGATTTTCCCGGCAAGAACACCAGCATATTGCTTTTTGCAGTCGTCAGCTGATTAAAGATTTCACTAATCACATCAGTGCCACGTCGCCTCACTACTTCATAGCTGCGCCCGGGCACATCGATCACTGCATCGGTATCAAAATATTGCGCCAACGTATCGGTTTCGATCGTCGCGCTCATGATCACGACTTTAAAGCTCGGCTCTTCCTGACAACGCTTTTTTGCCCACGCCACCAACACTTCCATGTTTTCGTTCCACTCGTGCACTTCATCGAGTACCAGCACCTGACGCTCCAATGTACCGCTACCGGTAATCTCACGCACTAGCTGCAAACCGTCTGTACAGTATAAAATTTTTGTATCTGGATTATCGTCACGCTCATGCGCCGTACGGTAACCAACAATAGAGTCACTATCGATCGCGTTGCGCAGCGCCCACTCTTCGCGCACACGAAGACTCAGATTGCGCGCCGCTAATATACGGGGCTGTGTCACTATCACCTTGTCGTAGCCATGTTCCGCCAAATACTGCGGCACTTGCGTACTTTTGCCCGCACCAGTTTCAGCCGTGATGATGGTCACTTGATTGACATCGATCGCCTCTAGTAGCTGCTCTTTAAAATCAAGAACTGGCAGCGTCGCCCACGAATCGCCAGAGTAAGTAGTGTTCATGGTAATAGCTTATCATCTAGCATTAGCTAGCGGCTATGCTTTTACAGCTATTCTTGCAGTGATTCAAGCTTCGCCATTACATCTTTGTGATCTAGTTTCATGAGTTCAAATAAATCCTCGCCCGATTCCAATAGCTTATCGACAATCCATGTACCTGTTTTATAAACAATCCATCTTCTCCCGTCGACATGTTTAAAAAAGTAGTCGTTATTCTTTTGTCCTATACCGGGCAAGTCCTTTAGTTCCTGTAGCCATTTTTGCATCGTCTTGTCGTCTTCGTAGTTACCCCATAGCGGCTTTTCATCAGCATAATTTCGCTCAAACACAGTCGCAAGCCCTTCAGTCACCGCACCAAACAGCACGCTAGGCTGCCAACCTTCAAACTGAAATGTAGCCGCATGCACGAGCTCGTGATATACCGTTGTACGTATGCTGTCGAGTAGCTCCTCTTTACCATATGGAATAGAATGATCAAAATACACCGAAGCGTACTCATCACTATATGTCATACCCATCGTGCCTGTCTCTAGGATAACATCATCCGCTACACTTGGGTATACGACAAGATTCACATAACTCGGCATAAAAGGAATGAGTTGCACCACTTCGCGCGCGGCATCCTCAGCGGTCTTTTGAACCTCATGCTTCTCAACACCCCGCTCATAAACAGATGGCCAATGTTTTGAGTCAAGGAGTATAATATTCATAATCGCAGTATAACCTAGCACGTATTATTTCACTATTACACACTATAAAAACGAGCAGCAAACTGCTGCTCGTTTTTTGAGGCAGTAACCGTCTATGCTTCTACGTCTTTGATCGACAAGCTCAAACGTCCGCGCTCATCAATACCAGTCAACTTGACCTTGACCACTTGGCCTTCATGCAAGACATCTTCAACCTTTTCGACACGCTCATCACTGAGCTTACTGATATGTACCATGCCGTCGGTCCCTGGCATAATATTCACAAATGCACCGAAGTCTTTGATGCTGACAACAGTACCTTCGTAAATCTTGCCTACCTCTGGCTCTTCAGTGAGACCACGAATCCAGTCGAGCGCACGCTCGATACTAGCTGTATCGGTCGCCGCAACAGTAATTAGACCGTCATCTTTGATATCAACCTCTGCACCAGTTTCTTTCGTGATCTTGTTGATCACTTCGCCGCCCTTACCAATCACTGCACCGATCTTATCTGGGTTGATCTTGATCTTTTCGATACGTGGTGCATATGGACTCAGAGTTGGTTTTGGTGCCGCAAGCACTGTCATCATGTGCTGCAATATATGGTCACGTCCCGGTTTTGCTTTATCGATTGCTTGACGCAAAATACTGACCGGCAAACCGTGCACTTTCATATCCATCTGGATAGCTGTAATGCCTTTTTCGGTACCCGTCACCTTAAAGTCCATATCACCAGCAAAGTCTTCGGCATCAGCAATATCACTGAGGACATATGGTGTATCGCCATCCATCATAAGACCCATTGCAATACCGCTTACTGGTCGTTTGATTGGCACACCTGCGTCCATCAGCGCCAATACCGAACTACAGGTAGCGGCCATACTTGTCGAGCCATTTTGGCTCATAATTTCAGTCACGCTACGAATTGTATACGGAAACTCTTCTTCAGTTGGCAACACCGGAATGACCGCACGTTCAGCCAAATAGCCATGACCGATTTCGCGACGGCCCGGGCCGCTAAGACGACGTACTTCACCAACAGTATAGCCAGGAGCGTTGTAGTGGTGCATATAGCGGCGCTCGTAATCGTTTTGCTCCATAGTGTCGACCATCTGCGCATAACTAAGCGGTGCCAATGTGACGATATTCATACCCTGCGTCACGCCGCGAGTAAAAATACTCGAACCATGAGCGCGCGGCAACAAGCCGATCTCACTACTTAGTGGACGAATCTCATCAAGCTTGCGACCATCAGGACGCGTACCGCTCTCGACAATTCCTCGACGCACATCTTTATGTAGTGCTGCCGTAAACGCTTCGTCGTACTCATCACGGAGCTCATCGTAGCCATCACCGATCTTCTCGGCCATCGCCGCATGATATGCCCAGCGCAGCTCATTGACCATTTCATTGCGCTCAGGATACGGTCGACGAAGCGCATCGCCAAGCTTATCTGCCAACCACTCATCAGCTACCTCTTGAACGTTTTCGTCAGGCAGTACCAGCGTATACTCCTGAGGAGCAGGCGCAATTTTTTCGGCTAGCTCTTTTTGCAACTGAATCGCTGGCTGATACTGCTCAAAAGCCCACGCCAAACCTTCAGCAATCACATCTTCGCTCACTTCATTGGCGCCAGCCTCTACCATGGTAATACCGCGTTCAATACCAGCAACCACGAGGTCAAGGTCGCTTTGCTCGCGCTCTTCTGGTGTCAAAAATGCCTTGAACTCACCGTTGACACGACCAACACGGAGACCAGCTACTGGCCCATCAAACGGCGTGCCAGTCAGCATCAACGCAGTACTTGCTGCAATCATCGCAATACTATCTGGTCGGAAATCCGGATCCATAGATAACACACTCGCGACCACCTGAACTTCCTGGCGATAGCCTTTTGGAAATAATGGGCGGATTGGACGATCAATCAAACGTCCAATCAAAATTGCCTCGTCGCTCGGACGACCCTCACGCTTGATGAAGCGACTACCGCTGATCTTGCCAGCTGCATAAAATTTTTCTTCATAGTCGATGCTCAGCGGAAAATAATCCAGCTGTATCGGGCGCGAGCCGACCATTGCTGTACCTAACACTACCGTATCTCCATACTTCACCAGCACGCTTGCTGTTGTTCGAAAACCAAGTCGATTTACCTCAAGCGTGAGTGTTTTGCCTGCCAGCTCAGTGCTAACAGAAATGATTTCTTTCCCATGGGGATTAATCGTTGACATACTATGTCCTCCTTTGTGTGCGGAGAGTAACAGGGGTGAAAATTCACTGCATGAATCCTCGTCTCTATCACTGTCCGCGGTTATTACCTCTATATTATACCCTACCTGGCTCAATAATAGTTATCTCAATAGCCAACACGCCATACTTTGCCTGATCTTCTGCTGAATAATATTTATTGTATTCATCTGCTGCCTCTTGAGCGGTTTTTGCATATGGAATCACTTTTTTATAACCTTCAACGGTTACCATTTCAAGAAATGTCTTGTAGTTGCGAATAGCTACAACTTCTACCCGCGCGGCATCTGGTTCGCCGTCCTGTAGCATACCATCCGCCTGCCGTATATCACGACGTAGCTTGATAATATCGCCTGGCCTATACTCAGCAAACTTACTGCGATTCAACCGACCCTCGACCGTCTTTCGACCAGCAATTATATCATCAAGTAAAGCCGAGATTCCCAAATAGTCATATATTTATGATAGCAGCCTAATTCACATCACGACGGCGGAATACAATAAGTGAAGCAGCCAGAGATATAGCCGTGAGACTCCCAAGCACGACTACGCTGTTCGTTTCGATACCCTGACGCACAACTTCGGACGCAGGGAAGTAATGGAAAAGCGACAGCCACTCATAGTCTGCCAGCCAATCGACAGACATGCCAAACGTCGAAACAATAAAACTTCCTGCCATCACAAGCACACCTACGAGCATTGCAATAGCACGCCTGCCCGTGATCATGGCAGCAGCAAACGTGATCGTTGCGATCGCTACGAGCACTAGCCATGTCATGAAAAACAATTTTGTCATGGCAGCAAACGTAATCGCCGCATCTACTGTACCCTGCAGCGCATATACCGCCACCACGATACCAAGCAGTGTCACAAAGATAATCGCAACCATAGCTAACCACTTTTGCAGTAGTAGCGACACACGGCTCACAGGCAAACTCAACATCGTTCGTAGCAACCCCTTCTCTTCTTCACTCACCGTAAGACTCATGGCAAGTATGATTGCCATGATCCCCGCAAGGAGTGAGGCTCGAATATCAAATAACTGAGAGGCAAGATAGGTGTCAAACCGTGTCAGGTCAGCCAAATCCCCCATAACCCCCTTGAAAGCATCTGGCATCGTCGCCATTAGCTGATCTAACGTCCCCTCTTGGCGCATCGATGGATAAAACACCACCATAACCGTCGCCAGTAACGCAAATCCGATAAACCACCCGAGGATAAACCACCGCTTGTCTTGGAGTGTTCTCACAAACACACTATTCATCACCTACCTCCGACTCATAAACACTTTTAAATTCATGCTCGAGCGTGCGATCAGTGATTGTGACGTCTATCACACCTGTCACACCACTGAGCCATTTCGTGAGCACCGACGGCTTTCCTATAAAATCAAATGATGTCTCATAATACCCGTTACGTCTTGTCGATGTCGGAATAACTACATCATCTTTTGGTAACGTCACCGCGTGCTTGGTCGTGAGCGTTACAATTTTACCGCCACGCCGCTCTAACTGCTCCGCCGTCAAATCTTCCATAATCCTACCCTGCTTCATCAATAAGACGCGCGTGCTGACCTCGGCAACTTCCTGCAAGTAGTGTGATGACATAAACACAGTCGTACCATGCGCGGCCATGTCGCGTATCGTATCGAGAAATACATCTTGCATCACCGGATCCAAACCACTCGTTGGTTCATCTAGAATCACCAATTTTGGATTAGTCACAAACGCCGCGACAAGCGCAATCTTTTGCTTATTACCACGCGACATGTCACCGATTTTCTTACCAATTTGCGGCCTGAATACCGTTGCCAATTCACGATATCGTGCGCTGTGATCACCTGGTGTCTGTGCCATCGCAAACTGTATATACTGCTCGCCAGTCATATCTTCTGGGAGCGACATATCGCCGGACGCATAGCCAATACTTCGGTGGGATATATGTGCTGACCCTGGTCGCATGGCACTACCAAATAACTTCACTGTGCCTTTCGTCGGTGACGTAAACCCAAGCAACATGTTAATCGTCGTTGTTTTACCGGCGCCGTTTTCGCCAACAAACCCCACCACCTCACCTTCGCGCACAGTAAATGAAATGTTATTCGCTGCTGCATACACACCGAACTTTTTCGTCACACCATTCAGCTCGATGATCGTGGTCGTGTTTTTCGTCATAGCACCAGTATACTGCAAGCTCCATACCGGTGCCATGGAACTATCTGAAAGTACGTAAATCTACCGCCAGCTAGGCAACCACATATAACGACCGAGGTCGCTCACAGTGAGTGGCACCCCAAAACTCACAGGTATAAAATAGATAAACCCTAGCATGAGTGCTGCGGCAATACCCCACGACGTCTGATATACCGTTTTGCGTCCGTACTTTTGCGCTTGCCAGTCAAATAAAAGCGCGAGCAACACACATGTCAGTAAAATCGCAAAGATCAGTGCAAACAGATAGTGATACAAGAACATCGGTCGATCGATGAAAGCAAATGGCAAGAAATTCGCCATATAGCCAAATAGCAAGAAACCAACCAAAGTCCGGTGCCTGCCGAGCGATCGAGGTCGTGCCAGCCACAAAAGCAGCGCCACCAACGCACCTACCGCACTGCCCCACCACACCATAGGATTCCCGAGTAAATATATGTGCGCCTGCAACCCTTCTATCTCGGCACCCTGCCAGTAATACACAGGACGCAATTGCAATGGCCATGTATACCACTCTGAAGCGTATGGATGTTCAACACCGATAAGCGAATCTTGCGCTGTATACATCTGAGCATTGAGTTCCACAAACTTATCCCAAAACGCCATACCGGCCGATTCGCTGTAGAGCGGATTGCCTTGCAGTGTCGACTGAAAGCGCTCCGACATAAACGCATCGCCCTCACCGCTGCGGTCGAGTAGCGAGAAATGCACCATAAAACTACCGATATAAATCGTCGCAGCGATCACAAACCCAAGCCCTGCCTCGGCAAATAGTCGCTGCCAGCCAGTATGTCGTTTGATGCCTTCGTATAGCCATACCAAACCTATCAAGCCCGCGATTGCCAATCCTGACCACTTGATACTTACAAGTATGCCGATTAATATCGCGACAACGCCTACCCATGCAACCCGTCGTAGGCCAGCACTACCTCGTAATGCGACATAAGCGCTCATAGCCCCAATACCCACCAACAACAAAACGCTATCCATAACGATTAAACGCGACTCTACCAACAATGCATTATCGAGTAGTACCAGTAGCCCACCAAGTGTTGCAACGCGTCGCCCCAAACTAAACTGACGCAAAAGCACATATACCAATGGCACCAACGCCGCACCCGCCAGCGCCGGCAATATACGCAGCACCGTCCCTGCTGGATCATCGCCTCCCAGCTGCTCTGGCGACAACCCTAACAGATGGGCGGATCCTGCAAAAAACAGCTTCATAAGCGGCGGATGAATATCAAAAAAATAATGTCCACTCAGATAGTCGGTGGCAAATGATCTAAAATATACCTCGTCAAAAATAATCGATGGCGGATTGCCGATAAATATAAGCCGTGAAAATAATGCCGCTACGCCCAGTAGCCAAACTTCAGGATAACGAAACAGTCGTTTGTACCATGTCATAATATTAGTCTACCAGAATCAAAAAAACCGCCGAGTATTCGGCGGTTTTTTGCGGCTTACTTGCGTAGTCCTAGTTTCTCAAGTATTGCTTTGTAGGCCTCGAAATCATTCTTTTCAAGGTATTTCAGAAGACGCTTACGTCGTCCTACCATCTGAATCAAACCGCGGCGCGCCATATGGTCGTGCTTATTGGTTTTGAGATGTTCAGTCACCTCTTTGATACGAGCCGTCAAAACTGACAGTTGAGCCTGTGGGCTACCAACATCGTTTTTGTTGACCTGAGTCAAAGCAATAGCTTTCGCTTTGTTGTCTTTTGATATCATAACTGTGTATTCTAACAGATAATTTACGGTGTTGCAAGAGTTGGTTGGTCGTCGCGATACACAACACCAAGAACTCGTTGCAAATGCTCGATATCCTCGTGTGTCGCCTCCCCTACCACCGGAGACTTTGCATTTTTGGTTGTAATCTTAACGATATCAACCTCCTCAAACAAACCAGGTTCATATAGCTGCAGCTTGTAAGCGAGCGAGTCGCCTGCTTTGCGATTACCTGCAAGCGGTAACATATCGATTACTACCGATTCGGCAAACTCCTTACCCTGACTCTGACGAGGTGGAAAATATGTCAACGTCACACTTTCAACCCCAAGATCATATAGATCCCATGGATTATCTAGTTCAGATGCATTAAATTGATGCGTTGCTGATTCTGTTTTTTGCCAAAATACATCTTCATCGTTTACCTTAAGAAGCGTGTCTTTCTTCTTGAAATCACTTTCTTCATCAATATTCATCATCATCGCCTCAGCCGCATGTTGAAAAAGTGTTCGTCGTAGATCTTCGTCTACGAGCTGTTGCACTTTGATGTCAATCGATGAATGATGTTCACTCATTGCCACATTATAGCACTTATGCTATAAAAAGTCAACTAATCGTCAATTCCAAAATCCCCAAGAGACTGTGCGCTGCCAATATCCCAATCAGCAATCTTGGTACGCCGTAGCTGTGTGCAATACGCACCTGTACCGAGCGCCTCACCGATATCCTGCGCGAGCGTGCGAATATACGTGCCACTGCTGACATGTGTACGAATTTTGAGCTCTGGATAGGTATAGTCCACCACCTCTAGGCTGTGAATCGTCACCATGCGCTCGGGAATTTCAACCTCTTTGCCTTCACGAGCCAGATCATATGCGCGCCTACCGCCAACTTTAATAGCACTATAGATGGGCGGTCGCTGCGTGATCTCGCCTGTAAACTGCTGCACAGCTACTTCTATATCATCACGACTCGGCTGCATATCGCTGACATCTGTCACCTCGCCCTCTGGATCACCCGTTGTGCTCGTTTGCCCAAGTCGCACCGTCGCCTCATACACCTTGTCGAGCTTGGTATAGCTCATAGCATTTTTGGTTTCCTTGCCAACACATAAAATCAGAAGGCCTGTAGCAAAGGGGTCAAGCGTACCCGTATGACCCACTTTTATGCGCCTGCCGTTTTGCTGTGTCAGTACCCGTCGCACGCGTGCCACCACGCCAAAGCTCGTCATCCCGTCTGGCTTATCAATCAAAAGAATTCCATCAGTCATTATTCCAGTATACTAGTAGTATGAAGAAAATCCTGTTCGGCATCTTTGCTCACCCTGACGACGAAGCATTTGGCCCTGCTGCTGCCCTTATCTCAGAGGTTGAGGCGGACACCGAGCTTCACCTCATACTTCTCACAGCCGGCGAAAACGGTACAAACCCAGACAATCTGCCTAATCTTGGCGAGGTGCGCCTACAAGAATGGCGAGCTGCTGGCGAGCTCATTGGCGCGACCAGCATGCAACACCTTGGCTACATCGACGGCACACTCAATAACCTCGATCACCTTGAAGTCACCGACAAAATCATCGCTACTGTCAGCGAGACAATCGCAGAGCGCGATGATATACAGATTGAATTTATGAGTCTCGACCTCAATGGCTTTACTGGACATATCGATCATATCGTGGCAGCCCGTAGCGCCTGCCTTGCCTTTTATCGTCTCCGCGCACAAGATATGCCCATGTCACGCATACGACTTTTTTGTTGGAGCAAAGAAAATCAGCCCCATACCAATACCGATTTTGTCTACATGGAGCCAGGGCGAACCGATACGGAAATCGATGAGACTATCGACGGTACGGCACATATCGATAAAATACACGACATTATGCGCTGCCACGAGACACAACGCGGTGATTACGAGTGGATGATCGCAAAACGCGGCGACCTACTCGCTATCAATCATTTTATCGTTAAAGATTAACGAGTTTACTGGCCAGGGATTCTAAACTGCCCAGGCTCTGGAGCGGCTGGTGCTGCTATAGGTGCACTTGGTGTAGGAATTGGTGGCGCACCACCAAAAGCACCTCCTGATTGATCAAACGTAGGAACGCCAGCTGGCATCGGCGCAACAGTGTTCATTGGTGGTAACGGCGGTGGCGGAGGTAACGGTGGAAAATCAGCGTTGGCTGGAAGCGGAGGTAACGGTGGAAGCTGTGGAGCCATCGTAGGTGGCGCTTGCGGCGGTGGCGCAACAGGATCGCCCGCTAGCAGTGCAGCACCCTCAAGCGTACCGACACTTGAAGGTGGCGCGAGATCAGGCACTGTACCGACTGTCGGCTGCGTACCAAAAGGATTGACCGAAGGCATATCACCACTTGAACCATCTTGAATACCGTTAATTGGTGAGGTGTCCAATACCCCGTCAGTGCGCGATCCATGCTCATTGATAATTGAAGGCGATTCGTCGAGTTGCGGCGTCTCAAATGCCGGCAAGCTAGGAAGCGGTGTCGGCTCAAACGCTGGAAGTGTTGCGTCACTAATCTGCACTTGTGGCGTTTCAGCTGTTGATTCGGGTTCAAATTTAGGCGCTTCCTGACTCAACTCAGCTGTAGCTGCTTTGAGATCTTTCTCCAGGTCTTCAAGCGACTCACCGCTCTCATTGCTTTCACCCGGAGCGTCAGGCACTACCGGAGCAGGCGACGACAATCCTGCAAGCTGCTTCTCGAGCTCCATTTGATCTTGGACTTCCTGAGATTGCGCAGGCTGCTCCTCAAGAACTGGCGCTGACTGCATTGCAGTTGCAAGTGGCTCGATAACTTTTTCTTTTTGCGGCTGCTCGAACACTGCTTCATCGGTCTTATTCTTGCTATCGGAACGATCAATTGTCAGTTCAGTAGCAGTATCGCCAGACTCTTCATTTTGCACTTCAGTCGATTGCTCAACTGGCTTTTGCGCACCTGGCGCCTGAGGTCCAATTGCATGCGCTTCTTCTAGTTTTGCTGCAATTAACTGCTGGTTAGCACCTGCTGCCATAAGTTGTGCAGCCATAGTCATAACCTGTGAACTAGTACGGTCATTACTAAAACGATCGGTTGCCGATACGATACCAGTCAAAAATGCCGTCGCAACCTGTTGATCCAAGAGGCTTTTATCGGTCTTGAGTGCATCCGCGAGACTCACAACCATTTCCGAGAGGCTACCTGCCGCCTCATCGTGCCATGCAATACTGCCAAGGCTACTTTTTTGCCCACCAACCGTAATCGTTGCCATGGTCGCATCGTGTAAAATCTTACCGTGTGCCGTCAAGCCCTTATCAAGATGGTCTTGATCTTTGACGCCCAGTGCAATCACTAGCTCAACATTGTAGTCGCCCTGGCTAAATTCGAGGTCTTTTTCACTGAGAGTTGTACGATATGGTGTAATGAATATCTTGACCGCGTCACCCTCTACTTTGTAGCGCAGATGATCAGCCTTCTCTTTGTCGAGTGCAATAATAAAATCACGCAAACTATCCGCCGTGCTTTCAAACGTTTTATCTGGTTCCAAAAAAGTAATGGCCGGAGGTATCGCACCGCTCATAATCGCTGTGGCACGCTTATCGATATTGTTGAGTAAAATCGTCAAACCAAGCGCAGCCGAAAGCTCATCGACTGATGGGTCGGTGCTAACGGTAATCAGGATATTGCTATGACCCCTGATACTTTCGACAATCTGTTGTTTAGCGGCATCCATATGGTGTATTTTTGTTTCTATCTAGGTAGTTTGTGTCACTATACCATGAGCTTTATATAGTCGTCAATATATTGACATGCTTTACATTTCTTGATTTTTACTCTATAATCTCTCTTTGATTGTAAATACTAACCCAAAGAGGAATTACGCATGCCAATCATCAAGAGCGCTATCAAGCGCATGAAGCAAACTCTCGTTCGCCGCGAGCGCAACGTCGGTATCAAAAAAGATATCAAAACAGCTACAAAAGCCTTTGTCGCAAAGCCAAGCGCAGCAGGTCTTAGCAAAGCTCAAAGCGAGCTCGATAAAGCCGTCAAAAAAGGTTTGATCAAGAAAAATACTGCCGCTCGCCGCAAAGCAAATTTGGCAAAAGCTGCCAAAGCAGCGAGTGTAAAGCCAACTACAGCAACCAAAAAAGCTGCTCCAAAAGCAGCCACAAAGCCAGCAACTAAACCTGCTGCAAAGAAAACAGCTGCAAAAACTGCACCAGCTAAAAAAGCTCCTGCAACAAAAACTGCAACGGCAAAAAAACCTGCTGCAAAGAAAACAAGCAAATAATCAACAACTTGCTTATTATAAAAACAGCCTCACAATGAGGCTGTTTTTATAAGGGTCTTTTCAATCAGTAGCCAAGGCTCGATACCTGTTGATTTCATAGCTATATCAGTGTCTGCAAAGAGAGCGACGAGCTTTTTACCTCCAGCACGACCAAACCTATTGGCATGCGACGCAAGCTTGCCCAACGCATACGGATGAGCGCCGATATCTTTTGCGATCTCGGCAGACGACTTATCACTTACAGTCAGAGTTGCTAACTGAAATACCTGCCCCGCTAACAAACCAAATGTCATATACGGATCTTGCGTCCGTCGCAATGTATTTATCATGCCAACCACCTTGTCGCTATCGCCTCGCAGCGCAGCATCGAGAAGATTAAAGACGTTTTCCGCAGGTGCCGCTTCGATCACAGCTTCGATTATCTGTGGAGTTATTGTGCCGAGCACCACAAGTTTTTCAAGCGCATGGAACAGCTGCCATTGATCCATACCGATACGTGCAACAAGAAGCCGTGCGCTTTGCGCATCAAGGCCAATCTTTTGACGCTTTGCCTCCTCTACTGTCCACTTTTCTGCCTTTTGCACATCACGATCACTCCACGCCGCAAACTCACGGACTGTCACATGCTTTTTAAGCTCCTTGTAGGTACGTGTACGCTTATCTGGTTTTGATTCGACGAGCACCAAGTGCACCTCATCACTAATCCGCCCCAGCCATTCCGGTAGTACTTCCCATAGACGTTTATTTTCTGATAGCTGCTTGATAACGACCATCCGCTCACTCGCAAACAAAGTGCCACCCATCAACAAATCCGGTAATTGGTTCAGCTCTAGCTCACTACCGTCGTATTTTTCAGCATTACCTGCAAAGTCAGCTACTAGCGCATCAAGCGCACGCGTTAGTTCAAACGAATTATCACCTGTGAGTACTGTGATCATTATGACCTATTCTAACACCTGACACTGCGGACAAATATGCGTACCGCGACCAGCGGCTTTAAACTTTATAATTATCGTGCCACAACGTGGACACTCATGACCCTCACGACGAAATACACGGGCAAAATCCATATAGCTACCTTTTTTACCCTCTGCGTTGACATAGTTTTTGTCGGTCGAACCACCTTTTTCGATTGCAAGATTCATCACATCGCGTAGTTCAGTATACAAAACTTCAAACTTCGCCTCTGGCACCTCGCCTACCCTGGTGAGCGGATGTATTGCAGCTCCCCATAGCGATTCGTCGGCATAAATATTACCCACACCCGCAACAACCGTCTGGTCGAGCAGTGCCGCCTTGATCGACGTCTTTGCTCGTCGCTTAAAACGCTCTTTAAACTCCATAACGGTAAAATCATGTTCAAGCGGCTCGGGACCAACCTTTTTCATAAAATCAATATTTGGCACCTCGAGCGTTGGCATCAGTCGCACCCAGCCAAATTTGCGCTGATCGTTGAAATACAAATGCGAACCATCCACAAACTCAAATATCACGCGCGTCGAACGATCCGGCAACTCGCCTATCAAGCTCTCGTTCGGATGCCCCGCGCCGAAGCGTTCGGCCGTGACCGTCAAGCCTTCCGAAACATCTGCAGCCCGAGCCTCAAGCGGCGTCGGGACCCGATTTGAGACCCGGTGCGAAGCCGTTTGGAAAGGCTTCGGTGAACGCGGCCGAGCGCCTCCTACAAACACCAGCTGCCCTGTCATCTTCAGGTGAATCACAAGCGTGTACCCGCTCGAAAGATCAATCAACAACACCTTGGCGCGCCGCCGCACATCCGTGACCGACGAGCCGATCAAAAAAGCCTCCACATCGGCCGCAGCATTTGGAAAACCTTTTGGTGTGTCGTGAGTCACTTTTTTCACCACACGACCGATAATCAGCTCGTGCAAACCTCGACGCACTGTTTCGACTTCGGGCAGCTCAGGCACGCAATACCTCTTCTATCTGAGCCACGGTCTCATCTGTATCTCGATGCCAAATCGCCTGCAGTCCTACTTCTTTTGCAGCTGTACAAAATCGCTCTATATCATCGACGAATACGCTTTCTTCAGGCAGTACACCAAGCCGATTCGTCGTCAGCTGATAAATCTCATGGTCGGGCTTAGCCATACCTGTTTGATACGACAAAACAATCTCATCAAAAAGTGCTATTTGTTCAGGCTCAAATAATTCACTCATCATATCGCTACCGACATTACTCAAGAGTCCTATTTTTAAACCACGGCCCTTGAGCTCAGTAATAAAATCAAACAAAGCAGTATCGACACCACGAGGATGTACGAGCACACCAAAACAATCAAAAATTACCGCCTTCATCATTACTTCTAGTATAGCGCAAACTAGGCGCTAAGATTGAGGCCGCGAATCAATTCTGAAAAGGTTGGTATCTGGACACGGAACAAACGACTCACCTGCTGAACACTCGCAATCAGCGAACCTTTGGATCCCTGACATGTTGATGTCCAAAGTTTTTGCACCGAATTGTCGCCTTGTAGCACATCAAATTCATACACGTGGCCAGTTGCACAAATACCGCGCGTATCATTTGCCTCGCCCGCTAACGGCGTGCCTTCCATCAAATTGGCACGATCCAGCGCAAATACAAACTGTTCATATGCTTGAGTATTGTTTTCAAGCTGCTGTGTTTTAAGCTGCTGCCCCATATAGCCTACATATGTCGTCATAATGCGTGTCGACGGGCTTACCGTGATTGTATAACTATGAAACTCCTCATCGGCAACAATAGGCCCACGCACCGTCATGCGCACACTACGATCTGCGAGCGTACTTGTCAGCGCCTGCTTGCCGTTATTGACCGGAGCCTCGCCATTACCACCTCCGGTATCGCTAAAAAGTGTTCGCCCAAGTGAAATCAGTGCTGCTACCGCGATAACAATCACGATGAGCACCACAATGATAGACATAATCCTGCCAATTCCACTTCGCTCCATATCTCCATTGTACCACTTTTCATGGTAAATGTCAATATAGCACTAGTGTTTTGTACTGCCAAATCCCCCGCTACCACGGACTGTCTCGTCGAGCTCGTCGACTTCTTGCCACGTGGCTTTTTCATATTTTGCAATCACCATCTGTGCGATTCGCATATTTGGTTCAATCGTAAAGCTCTCGGTACCGAGATTTATCATTAAAACACCAATTTCACCCCTATAGTCTGCATCAACAGTACCGATACCATTCACCATCGTGATACCATGTTTGATACTCATGCCACTTCGAGCACGGATCTGCGCCTCATAGCCATCAGGTAGCATAATAGCAAAGCCCGTCGGAATCATCCGTCGCTCCATCGGAGCAAGCGTTACCGGCGCGTCTAAACACGCATGCAAATCCATCCCAGCCGCCTGTGCGGTCTGATACTCAGGCAAAATTGCATTATCTCTTAATTTTTTGACCTGAACATTCACTACAACTCACCCCAGTTTTTACCAATACCGACATCAACCTTGAGCTTGATCGGTAGCTCAGGCGCGATCGCCTCCATAGTAGATTGCAGTATTTCGGCAACTTTTTCGGCATTTTCTTTCGGACACTCCACAAGAATACTGTCGTGCACCTGTAATATTTGCTCTCCTAGCCCGCCAAGTCTCTCTTCGACCTGCACCATCGCAAGCTTCATCAGATCGGCTTCTGTACCCTGAATCGGCATATTAGCAGCCTGCCGCTTCGCACCTTCGCGCACCATAAAATTACTACTGTTAATATCGGGTGTTGGACGTCTGCGACCATAATATGTCTCCACATAACCATCAATCTTGGCTTTTTCCAGAGTGGCATCAATATAGCGACGAATCGGCGCACGTAGTTCGAAGTAATGGTCGATGTATTTCTTTGCCTCACCGAGATTCATACCGGTCGCTACCGAAAGCCCATGCGGGCTCATGCCATAAAGCACCCCAAAATTAATCACCTTGGCATCACGACGCTGCGACTTAGTGACGTCATCGAGTGGAATACCATACATCTGTGCAGCAGTCTTACTATGAATGTCAACATTACCATTAAAATCATTGATCAGTTCTTTGTCGTCGGCTAGTACCGCTGCAAGACGCAGCTCAAACTGGCTATAATCGGCACTCACAAGTACATTACCCTTTTCGGGCACAAATGCTTCGCGGATGCGTCGCCCCAAATCAGTCCGTACTGGAATATTTTGCAAATTCGGATCCGTACTACTCAGACGTCCTGTCGCTGCTACGTCTTGATTAAACGTCGTATGAATACGATCATGCTGATCAGCTACAAGCGGCAGTGTATCGACATAGGTATTTTTGAGTTTTGCTAGTTCGCGCGTACGCTCGATAAGCTCAATGATCGGGTGTTGGCCCCGTAGCTTGTCGAGTTCTTTTTGGCCAGTACTGTAGCCAGTTTTACCTTTTTTAATACCCATTACCGGTAGCTGCAAGGTATCAAACAGCACCTCACTCAGCTGCTTTGGACTGCCGATATTAAACTCATGTCCAGCATGTGTATACATTTCTTGTTCTAACTTTTTATGTTCATCGCCCAGCTCTTGGCTCATCTTTGCCAAAAGTGTCTTGTCGATCTTGACACCCCGATGCTCAATCGAAAACAACGGATGTATCAACGGAAAGTCAAACCGCTCAGCAATAGTGGCAACGCTCGGCAGTGCCTTAAAGCCTTCGAGCTGCCAATCGTACACCTGCCAAAGGGCGGCTACGCGTGCTACCTGTCCGTCTAACTCCCCGCCTATCAGATTTGCAAGGCTACGATCACGACGCAACGGATCTATCAAAAACGCCGCCTGTCGAATATCATGAATCTGCGCAAAATGAACCGCATCGACTCCTTGCGCTGCCAAATCGTGATAAAGCTGCTTAACATCATAGGCCACCACTGTTGCAAATTCGAGCGCCCGCCACGTCGCACTATCCATTTCACTAACAGGCATCCGATACACCGTATCGCGATCGATCGATAACCATAGCTCCGTGTCGATCAGATCCAGCACAACTGTCTGCTCCATCACTAGCTGCTGAGGCCACGGCTTTTCAGCCAACTGCGAAGTTGCGAGCGTATCAACCGCTAGTGCATGTCCAGTGTACTCGTCCTGCATGTGACGAGGTAGTCGTTTTATGAGCGAATGAAACTCAAGTTTTTGTAGTATCGCGGCCACACGCGGCAAATCAGTATCGTTAACGTCAGCAATATCCCAGTCAAGTTTAATCGGCACATCCGTCCAGATCTGCCCTACTTCGCGACTGATATACGCCAGTTCTTTTCCGGCCTCAAGCTTTTTAGCAACTGACGGCTTGATATCATCGAGATGCTCATAGATATTATCGAGCGTGTCAAATTCTTGCAGTAATTGAACTGCGGTCTTCTCACCAACGCCAGGCACACCAGGAAGATTATCTGACGAATCGCCTTTGAGTGATTTGAGATCCAAAAACTGACGAACGCTGATGCCGTACTTGTTTTCAAAATACGCGACATCAAACTCTTCGATATTAGAGAGACCATTTTTGAGAGCGTATACTTTTGTGAGCGGTCCAATAAGCTGCAGTGCATCAAGATCGCTTGTCAATAGACATGTCTCGATACCCTTTTCTGCCGCCTCAACCGCAAACGTTCCCATAATATCGTCAGCCTCATAGTCGTCGAGCTCGTATAGTGGCCAACCAAACGCATCCAACAACTCATGCAATATCGGAATCTGTTCGTAAAAATCTGGTGGTGCCGGTTTGCGCCCAGCCTTGTATTCAGGATATATTTCTTTACGTTTACGAATATTCGTCTTGGGCTTATCCCACGCTACCGCCACATAATCCGGTTCAAGCTTTTTGATCAGCTCTATAGCGAGCGACGCAAACCCAAACACTCCGCCAGTTGGAGTACCGTCTTTAGTGCTAAGTCCCGGCATCGCATAATATCCACGATAAAAAACTGATTTTCCGTCAATGACTGCCAGGCGTTTCATACTACCAGTATACCGCATTCACCTCTATCCCTGTTATAATTGAACAATGACTTTTCACCTCGCTATTATTCCAGACGGCAACCGACGCTGGGCCAAGCAACACGGACTCACAGGCTACAAAAAACTCTACGACAAAGGATTTGAAGGCCTGACCGCTATCACCGAGACTGCTTTTGAACAAGGTGTCACACATCTCTCACTTTGGGGTAGCTCACACGCCAATATTGCTGATCGTTCAGCCGACTTTTTCAGCAGTATCGACCACGCATTTCGCGACAACGTACTCAAACTTGCAAACAACCCTGCTATTGAAAAGTACGATGTGCATATCAACATTATTGGTGAATGGCGCGATAGTCTCACGCCCAAGACCGTCGAGGTCTTCGAAGACGCCATAGTAAACACTGCGCACCGCAAAGGTCGTGAACTTACCATCTTAATCGATTACAGTGGCGCCCGTGAGCGTACGGCAGCTGTTACATCAATCGTACATAATCCTGACAGCTCAATACCGCCCGAGCAACTTTTGCGTGAACGTAGCTGGACTGGTCATTTGCCCGATGTGGATCTTATTGTCCGTACCGGTGCATGGCAAGATCCACACAATAGCGCCGGCTTCATGAGCCTGCTCGTTGACGAAGCTCAGCTCTCTTTTCCAGAATTACTCTGGCCCGATTTTACACCAACCATCCTAGGTGAAATCATCGATAATTTTAAGATGCGCGAACGTCGGCACGGTAAGTAATCTGCTACAATGGCGATAGTATGAGTGAACGCAAAAACGTAAAAATAATCGCCTTCGTCGGCTTGTCCGGTACAGGTAAATCCGCGGCGGCGGCCTATCTTGGTGAACATGGTATGCCACGCGTTAGTTTTGCAGACGCTATCGAAGATGCCCTTAAAGCCAACAATCTCGATGCCACACTCGAAAACGAAACGATGATCCGTGAAAAACTCCGCCTCGATCCAGCTGGTGACAAAATTGCCCTCGAGGTAATTGCACGTCTCAACAACCTGGTTGACTCAGGACAACGCAAGATTGTTATTGATGGACTCGGTAGCTGGGCAACCTATCGCCAACTCAAACACGAGTTTCCGGGCAGTATCACCGTCGTTGCACTCACGTCTAGTCGCCACATCCGTCATCGTCGCCTCGCTATGCGACACGATCAACCGCTTACTCAACACGAAGTAAATCTACGAGATTACGATGCGATCGAAACATTAGGCAAAGGTGGTGTCATTGCTATTGCTGATCATTTTATCCACGACAACGGCAGCCTGGAACAACTTCACACCAAAATTGATGACCTACTTCGCGATATCGAATTTTGAAATATTAATTACAATTCAAATTCTTTAATCAGGTATTCACGATACTCTTCTTGAGTCGCAAAATCATTCATGACTGTAATATCACAAGCATTTTTTGTCGCCGACATATTTAATACCGTTGGATCATCAGTCTTTGGATACATCTCACGCTCTTCTTCGGCTACCCACTGCTCGTAAGACAATCGGTCTGTCACGCGATCGCGATTATTAGCCTGAATACGTTGATAGCGTGTGCGCTGATCGGCGTCCACCCATAACACTACTCCGCCTTCGTCTTGCACCGCATGCGCTTCGGCTGGCCGACGAATACTACCAATCACTAAACCGTTATAGCCTTCAGCCTTTTCGATCTCAACATAAGCTTCGATCGTTTTCATCGACAAAACACCTGGACCATGTTCACGCGCCCACTCGGTACTAAGATTGCTCATATGTTCACGCTCATGAGGAATATCATTCCGCGTTAATTCCTCGCGCAAAATATCGCTAACACTTACGAATTTGTAGTTGCAGCGTTCGGCCAACAATTCACCAAGCGTATCTTTACCTGCGCCGTTAGTACCTGCAATACCAATAATTCGCGGTAACTTCATGGTCGCCTAACCCAAATATTCGTGTAGCTTCTTCGCGTCTTTGTGCTTTCGTAGCTTTGCAAGCGCCTTTGCCTCAATCTGGCGAATACGCTCACGAGTGACAGCAAATTCCTGTCCTACTTCTTCGAGTGTGTGTGATTTGCCGTTTTCTAAGCCAAAACGCATCTTGATAATTTTTTGTTCGCGATCACTTAATGTCGATAGCACCGATTGCACCTGCTCCTTGAGAAGCTGCTTGGTTGCTGAATCCTCAGGGCGTTCACTATCTTCATCTTCGATAAAATCAGCCAACACACTATCTTCATCTTCACCATCACGGCCAACACCAGCGTCAAGTGACGTAATGTCTTGTTTGATCTTGATAACATATTCAACCTTTTCAGGCTCCATCTCTAGCTCTTTTGCAAGCTCTTCGATAGACGGCTCGCGGTTAAGCTCCTGGGTCATGCGGCGCTGGGTACGCAACAGTTTGTTAATCGTCTCAACCATATGTACTGGAATACGAATCGTACGTGCTTGATCAGCAATTGCACGAGTAATCGCTTGGCGAATCCACCACGTTGCATAGGTACTAAACTTAAAGCCTTTGTCTGGATCAAACTTCTCAACAGCACGCAAAAGTCCAGTGTTGCCCTCTTGGATAAGATCCAAAAAGTCGAGCCCACGGCCACTGTAGCGCTTAGCTATACTTACTACCAAACGCATATTTGCTTCGGCCATCTTGTCTTTTGCTCGCTTATCTCCAGCGACTACTTTTTGAGCCAGCTCTAGCTCTTCTTCGCTATTGAGTAGCGGAATCTTACCGATTTCACGCAAATACAAACGCACACTGTCGTCACTAATATCATCAAAATACTGATTATTATTGAGTGTATCTTCGTCGACCTCTTCTTCGTCGACCAAATCATCGATCACTGGTTCTTCGATTTCGCCTAAATCAGTCGTTTTTAGTTCAACAGTTTCTTCGGTACCAGTCTGCTGCGCGTCATCTTTATCGGACATCTACTTCTCTCCTTTGATTAGTTGGCTCAGTTGTTGCAAAATCGCATCAGCGCTGGCGTCATCGCCACGCTCACGTGCTTCAGCTTCTTGCTGCAGTAATTCTTCTTTTGTGTTCGTTTTTTGATAATTTGACTTGGCTAGACGTAGCACGTCGGTCGCGGTTGCTCGACGATTATCGCTATTCCACGCGACACCTTCTACATCAGGGTGTAATAACAACATTGTCACATACTTTTCATGCTCGCGCAAGTCATCAGGTAGTTCTGAGATTGCTATACCAGCATGACGAATGATATACTGTGCCACCGCTTGCCGCGCCGCGCCCTGAAATACTTTGGCATCCGCCTGCGCAATCAGCTCCTGAATAGTCGGATCTCCAAGCGCCACCGCCAAAAGCGCATCTTGGTTTTTGTCGGTAAAATCAGCAACATAGTCATGAGACATCGCGCCGGTCTTTGGACGCTTCTTTTCTGCTTCTGGCTGCAGCAACTCTTCCAACTTTTGACGTACTGCCCGCCGCGTCGTGTCAGTCATCGTGGCAATACGATCGATATAATGATCTTGTTCCACGGCATCACGTACTGCCGCCACAACTCGCAGTGCAGCTGTAGTAAAAGCTCGCTTGCCAGCTGCTGTTGCAATGTCTTCTCGCGCAGCAAACTGTTTGATTACCCAATCAATCACCGGTTCGCTCGCATCAATCGCTTGCTGCCAAAGCGCTGGGTTTTGCTGTATCAATTCATCCGGATCTTTTGCTTCATCAGGTAGCGTCACAATACCGAGCTCCACACCAACCTCTTGCGCAATCGGTATCGCACGCTCTGTTGCCGCAACACCTGCTTTATCAGCATCAAATGCCAATCGTATCTGAGTACTGAGCCGACTAAGCGCTCTTAGATGGTGGTCGGTAAGAGCCGTACCGGCAGTTGCCACAACATGTCGCACCTCAGCCTGATGACTACTGACAACATCAAGATTGCCTTCGACAATCACCGCCACACCAGCTTTGCGAATCGCCTCTTTCGCCTGCGACAACCCAAACACATGACGACTCTTGTCATATAGTAATGTCTGCGGAGTATTAAGATACTTTGGTGCATTCGGTTCATCAACGATAATTCGCCCGGTAAATCCAATCACCTGACCAGCTCCATCCATCAGCGATACCATCATACGACCACGAAATAGATCACCCCCAAAGCGATTTGTTAATCCAGCAGCCGCTTGCTCTTCTCTGCTAAAACCTTTTTTTTTCAAAAGAGCTGTTAGTCCACTATCGCTATCGGGCGCATAGCCAATCCGAAAATCTTGCACTACTTGTTTGCTCAAACCGCGCTTCTTGAACACATATTCTTGAGCATGTTGGTTGCTAATCAAATTTTGCTGGAAATACCTCGCAGCTAACTCATTTGCCTCAAGTAAACGCTTTTTTTTGCGAGCAAATTCCTGCGAACTACTGCTTTGATAGAGCGATAAATCCACCCCAGCTCTGCGCGCCAGTAGTTCAAGCGCTCCTCGAAAATCGAGACCCTCGACTTCCATAACAAAGCTATACATATCACCACCCTTACCAGAACTAAAGTCATGCCAAATATGCTTCTCTGGACTCACAAAAAAGCTCGGAGTTTTTTCACCACTAAACGGGCTTAGCCCCTTGAAGTTACGGCCTGCTCGTTTGAGCTCGACGTATTCGCCGATAATATCCTCGATATTCAGTCTCGCGCGAACCTCTTCCTTAGCATCTTGCATATCACCAGTATAAGATAGGTGGTGGATAGTAGATAGTATTTATGGTTAAATAGGTGCAAATGGATCCCAATCAACCACAAAATCCGCAGCAGCCACAAGGTTATCCACCTCAGCCGCCGCAGCCACAACCCTATGCTGCTACACCGGCACCTCAGCCTGCCACCCCACCGCAGCCACCAACAGCGTATTCATCGCAACCTCAGCTCGGATACGACCCAAATTATCTTGATTCTATAGCGCCTGCGCCACCTGCCCCAAAATTTTTTAGCGGCTCGTTTGGCAAAATATTTTTCATTATGATAGGTCTTCTTTTTTTGGCCGTGAGTATCATTATCGCTTTTAGCGGCAAAGACAACACTGCCGACTTGCAACAAATGGCCGTTCGTCTCGACAATCTCAACAAAACTACCAATATTGTTCACAAAAATCTCCGTAGCAGTAACCTTAGTACGGTCAATAGCAATTATCGCCTCTGGATTGCTGATAGCAAGCGCCAAGCCGAAGAATTACTCAGCCTTGGAGGCGTCAAAAAAACCGACTACAGCAAAGATATGGTTGCCGAAGAAAACACTCTCATGATCGAGCTCGACGAAAAATACGAAGACGCCAGACTCAATGCCAAACTCGAACGCATCTACTCCTCTTCGATGGCATCGGAGACCGAAAAACTTCTCAATCTCTTTAATGTGATGGCGCGTAAAAACAAGTCTGAAAAGATTCGTGAATATGCAGAAAATGCCAGTAAGAATCTTGAGCCGCTTCACAAGTCATTCGACGAATTTGTCGATGATGGCAACTAGCAAGGAAGTGTATCTCTCCCCCAAATATGATTATGTTGTCGCGCCGCTGACCAATTCGTAACTGTGACGCGCAAGATCAATTATTTCATTATCTTCGAGCTGTCCGGTACAAAGAATCGTATTCCAATGATTTTTATTCAGATGATACCCCGGCAGTACACTCTCGTATTTTTCACGCAAATACTTAGCAAGCTTCGGATCACACTTGAGACTTACGCGTAGCGGCTTGCTGCCCTCTACGACAATAGCTACAATTTTCCCATCTGGTTTATCTCCATATTTATATACTGCCACATCTTCACCAAACGGATAGTCAAGCCATACCTTTGGCAACTGAAATAAATAGTCTTCGAGTTCTTTGTGCGTCATGCCACTCGTACCTTACCTAGATAATATTTGAGCTCCATGACACTACCCCGAATATCTTCGATTGCACGATGCGCCTCTGGTTTGGCAAATCGCTTACCGTACTTGCCATCAAACACAACCTTCCAGGCACTAACATCAAGCATGCGATAATGTAGCCGTCCGTTCAGTCGTGGCCACTCATTTTCAATAAACTTCCTGTCTTGATGAATCGAATTGCCTGCAAGAATAATCCGCTCCTCAGCATCAAAATGCTTGTCGATAAATTCGAGTAATTCGTTTTCTACCGTGCGGCCATTTTTGGCGGCAGCCGAATTGTTTTGAGCAATCAATGCATCGCGCACATCGGGAAATTTATTCCAAAAATCAGGTGCCGTTTTGATACGTTTTGCAAACAACTCTGGTCCAACTTTTTTCGCTGCCTCGTAGGTTGCAATCTCATTAAAATCCCAGTCAGTTACAATTGCTGCAACCTCAAGAATACGATCCTCTACCGGATCCAGTCCAGTCATCTCTAGATCCACCCAGAGTAGTTTTGCGTGCTTTGTCATAATACGAGTATAAACGATACCTGGTCTTTATTCCTATGTAGCTTGCCTGCGCAGCGTGAGTTAATCTTTCTGTTTGTGTTAAATAGAAACCATACTTACTATAGCATACTTATTATACAAAGTCAATCTATGCTATTGGCTTGGATCAAACTGCAGACTCAGTGAATTGATACAATAACGCTGGTCAACTGGCGCATCAAGACCTTCCCCAGTAAACACATGTCCCAGATGACTATCGCACGTCGCACAAGCAACTTCAGTACGAGACATGCCGTAACTATCGTCGGGTGTCAGTACGACAGTACCAGGAATTGCATCATAAAAACTTGGCCAGCCACAGTACGCATCAAACTTGGTGCTGCTGTCAAATAACTTGCTACCGCATGCCCGGCAACTATACGTACCGACATCAAACAAGCTATCGTACTCACCGCTAAACGCTGGCTCGGTACCCTTTTCACGTAGTACATGATACTCCTCAGGAGTCAGCTCATCTTGCCATTCGCTGTCTGTTTTATCGATCTTCATACTACTATTATACGCTCATCAAAAAACCGTCCCTATGGACGGTTTTTTGCATTAACTCTTCTTTTTGTCCAACCGATCAAGCTTGAATACATGTACAATCCAATAAATCACCAAGGCTGTCGCGATCAAGGTAATACTAGACGACACAGCCGCTCCCCACGCAAAATCAGCCTGTCGCCCCCATAGCTCGACATGCCATACAGATGCCTGCAAACCTTCTTGCGATCCAACAATAAATTGCACAATCGGATTGATAAAGCCCTCAACAAGCGACTTGACCGTGCCTCCCGCTGCAGTACCTATCGCCAAACCAACTGCCAAACCCACAACACCTTGTGTGCGAATAAAATCAAGAAATCCACCTGCATGTTTGCTCTGTGCTTCTGTAGCTTTTTCGCGAGCAGCTTTTGCCCTATTGGCTGCTTTGGTGCGAGCAGTTGCTACTTTTGACGCTACTTTCTTTTCTGCCATAAAAACACTCCTCGTTTATAGCTGCTATTGTATCAGATTCAAAAATGTATGTTGCCGGACAGCTTGGGATCATGGATCGCACGATCCCAAGCTGTCCGGTTTTTTCGCTCCGGATTACGAAGCGAAGTATGGGAGAGGCTGTGCGTCTGGTCGACGCATACTTGAAGCTGCGGGTCCCGGCAGCAACGTGATTGGCCGTACATCGTCATACAGACCAGTCGCCGCAGGACGATGTCGGATAATCAACGAATTTCTAATCGCACATCCAAGAGCCTTACTAAAGACACTGTTCGACGTGTTGATTTCAAGTTTCATCTTCAGTTCGCGCATCGACGCTGTATCGGAAGATACTCGTCCCTTGGCGCAGACCTGCTCAACGATCTTCTGCTTTACTGCTTCGTTGCACATAGCAACCTCTTTCTGGTAGGTACTTCCGTCAAAAAACCCTCACCTGTTTTGGCGAGGGTCGTTCAGTTGCGGATAAAACAGGAACTAGCTCGCCGGGGCGTCAATAATCACGAGTGCGAAACCCTTGACCATGACATTCTGACGACACATAGTTACCATAGGTACAATTTACTACATTTTATCGGGAGCTGCAATACCCAAGATCAACAAACCTGCACGCAACGTATCTGCATAGGCAGAAACAAGCCCCAAACGGTGCGCCTCATATTCACTGCCGAGCACTTTATTTTTTTCATAGTAGCGATTAAACTCTTGCGCCAATTCAAACAAATAATTACAGATATGATGTGGCTCGAGCGACTGCGTTGCTAGCTCAATAATCTCTCTGTATTCACCGAGCTTACGCACAAGCAAACGATCTTCAGGACGCGTCATCGATGGCAGATGCACGCTACCTTCAGACTTCTCCAAAATCCTTCGCGCCCGTGCATGTGCATACTGCAAATAGCTGCCGGTATTGCCGGTCAGACTCACCGCATCATTGACATCAAACACCACGTCGCCGCCAATTTTTACCTTCAAAAACTGATAGCGCAGCGCACCAGCGATAATCTCATTGTCAGGCTGGCCGCCACGCTCTCGGATAGCTTCGGCAAATTGATCAAACAACCACGAAACTTCCAATACATCGCCATTACGGCTACTCATTTTACCCGTACTCAACTTGACTATGCCATGTGGAATATTCACCGTCACACCAGCAAGCTCAGGCTGTGCTAGTTCGGCTGCAGCAATCACGCCCTTAAAATAATCGCGTTGCTCTTCGCCGGTCACGATATAACTTTTGTCTGGTTGAAACAGATCATATTTTAGCTGCATCAGCCCGAGGTCACGCGCCGCATACAAACTGCGACCACTATTACTCACAAACACGTTATCAAAACTACCATGCTTGCTACCCTCAAAAACATACGCTCCGTTTGATTCCTGAAACACTGCAGGCGTGTGCGCTTTGACGATCTCAATCCCTTTTGGATCAGCGAGGCTTTCCAAGAACCGTGCTTTTGTCGGCTGATTACCGAGTCGCGCCACCAGCGCATCAATCTGCTCAAAACTCCACTGCTTACATAGCTCATACACCCGCTGATACAGCTCGGCTTTTGGCTCAAATGACTGCTGCGCTAAGTCGTCGATTTCGGCCTTTGCTGTCTCATCTTCTTTATACGCCCGCGCACCTTCTGCATACATTTTGCTCATAAACGTATTACGTTCGTCTTCTGGTATCGCCTCAAGTCGCGCAATATCGCCATCCACATAGCGCAGCAAACTATACATACTTTTGCCCACATGCAGCCCGACATCTCCGTGATAACTCACGCGGTGCACAATAGCGCCATCGACGGCGAGGAGATTTGCAATCGTATCAGCCAGAATCGCATTGAACGCATGGCCGATATGCATCGCCTTAAACGGATTGGGGTTGTTGGTTTCGATCACCACTGTCTGTCCTGCCCTACCCGGTACTGGCTCGCGACGCGTCAGTGCCATAAGCGCACTCGGTTTGAGCGTGATATTCAAAAATCCAGGCCCAGCAACCTCGATTGATTCATATTCGTCAGATTCTGCCAGCTTTTCAGCAATTTTTTCAGCAATAACTCGAGGATTTTGACCAACCTGCTTTGCCAATTGCATCGCGACATTGGTCGTATAATCACCAAACTGCGGCTCGGGACGCGTCAACTTGACGTCACTATCAACGCCAAAGAGCTCCTTGACTAGCTGAGCAATTTTATTATCCATTAGACTCTAGTATATCAGAGGCTCGCATCATAAAACCCTATTAGTTCAACTCAATGGCAATTGACCCCCAGTTTACATTGCCCGAAGCTGTTGCCGAGAAGGTAACACTATTTGAACCAGCTACTGCATCCCCCTGGAGTAAACCGGTCAGTAAGGGTTGCACGAATCGTTGCGTCTGACTATAGCCTGATATCGTGGTAGCTCCTGCTTGACCGAATACCTGTACAAGCATACTGCCAGATGTCGTACTCACCGTATGAGAGAGAGCTGTCGTACCAGTTCCTCCGGACGATGCTGTCGAAACTGATCCAAAGCTAGAGACCCCCGCATACGATACAGATGCCAGCGAAAACCCTAGTGTTGCAACATTCGTAGTAGCACTAACCGACTGCATCCCCAGTGGCGGATTGAGCATACCATACAGATGTAGTGGATAGAGTGTGTTTGTCCCACCCATATTAATAGACCCTAGCAGCGTCAACGATTGCCCTCCGTAAGTCACGTTACTGATCGATACCGCGGACAGCCCTCCAGCATTTACGGCGACAAGTACAGCATCGCCCGTAGTCGTATGAGTTCCGGCAATAGTCGTTGCAGCCATACTACCTGTGGTGTTTGCCCCACTCCCAACCGCGTCAAAGGCAAGTCCGCCGCTAGATGAAACTGCTGCCACGTTATACGCATAAAACCAAACTTGCCCCACCGCGCCGCCGCCGCCAACAGACGTACCAAAACCGCCGCCAGCGCCGCCGCCGCCAGGCGCTACACCAGCGCCACCCAGAGCACCTTGCGATCCTCCTCCAACATATGACTGATTATTGTACGACTGCGTTCCTGCCGCTTCACCTGCAGGGTTAATAGCACCCATATTGCCGCTGCCGCCTGCCGCCGTATATGTACCTCCCCCACTCACGTTGGCAGTCGTAGATGCGCCATCGCCACCATTGCCCGTTCCACCAGCACCCACAATACCCGTGATCGTTGTCGTCCCCCAAGGTATCGTGGCACCGCGAGCAAGCGTGACTGTACGCCAACTGCCCGCCTTCCCACCAGAGCCATTTGCAAACACAACACCCGTCCCTGCTTCACCACCGCCAAGCAATATTACGTCTATGTGCGTCGCCCATTGTGGAACTGTATATGTATATGCTCCAGCAGCACTAAATGTTGTTACTTGCGGTGCAGAAAAAACTCCTGTTGATGTAATGATCATGCCGTCCCTCGAATATCTGCAATCAAACCTGTCCCTACAGTTGTGCCGACACCGGTTACGAAGACTGTCAGAATATCACCAGCCGCAAACACCCATGAACCCGTCGATGTACCTCCTGCAACCTGATTAGCTGCTGCGATTGTTGTCGATGAGCCGCTAACCGTCGCGCCGTTTTTACGAAGCTCAACGACTAAATTGCCCGAGGCGTCTGCAATATTCACCCTGAACGTCACCGAAGTAAATGTTACTGCGCGCTGCAACTTGATACCGAACGGAAAATCTCCGTACGAACTTGCGACACGGGCTGTATACGGACCGAATGCCACGATACTCATATCGTATGGCACTGCAGGAGTTGCCGGCGCAGCCCATCTTAACCCCGTCGCTTGTGTCGAATCAGCTGTTAAAATATATCCATTCGTGCCGACGCCTAGCCTTGCAGGGGTACTCGCACCAGTCGCGACATAGATATCACCCTTCGTCGTAAGCGTTGACTTATCTGTTTTGACTGCCAAATCCGTCGTCAGGTTCGTCACCGCCGACTGAGCAATACTGCTTGTCCAACTAGGTACACCGCCCGACACGGTGAGGATATTGTTGGGGCCGCCAATCGGCAACCGAGACAAACCACTACTACTATTGCGATAATGTAGGTCGCCAGTAACTCCAGTCGTGTCATATGTCGCAACGATTTTACGGACAGATCCGGACGTCGTGAAATACAAAGTATCCGTATTAAACTCAATAGCACCGATAGCAGGGATAGTCGTGAGAGACCCAGAAGACAGCCGAAGCGGCGGCGCACTCGTAGTACCAGCACGAATTGTCACAAACTGATGCCCGCCATTATCAGCATTGTCCGTGTCGTTGTTATAGTGCTCCTTCGTCAAGTACTGAAGAAGGATATCTCCCCATATACCATCGTCTTGATCAACACGAGGAAGACGCTGCTCAGCCATCAGTAGCGCCCTCCTTTCAAAGTATCTGTTACTATTAGCTCATAAATATTTTTGCCAACGCAAACAAGACCGACTGATGTCGATCGGTACAAATAAAGGTAGCGCGCTATAAATACGCTAGGCGATTGCTGTAAAAACAAGCATCTCGTGGCTAACACCTACCCCCCACTACATAATACGACCTCCTAAAGGTCTCGTGATTAGTATAGCATAGGAAAGGCTTAAGTACCGATGTCGAAATCGAAGTTATCGGCTGTCAGCACCCCTGTTGAAGCCGGGTCATACTCGCTCACAAGCGCTTCACCCCACACGCCACCAGACACAGGGCTAATACCCTTAACATTGTGCAATAAATAGCGCAACACACGGTTATCGTCGTGGTAGTTTACTGGCTTATTAGTCGGATTGTACATGTTTTTTTGTTTTTATATATCCTTACAATATGCATTATAGCACTTGTGGTTATATTTGTCAATATATAAACTGGTTGCTATATAGGTCGGCTATAGTTATTCTGACTGTCTGGCAAAAATCCACACGGCGCCATGGCCACCAGCACCTCCGAAGCCAATATCACTATTACCACCACCGCCACCTGGGGCAGTTCCCGGCTGCCCCGGATCCCCATAATCTCCTTCCTTACCCCCGATGCCGCCTACATGTAATTCACCATTCAGGGTGTGGTCATTGGCAAATTCACCGTCATAAAAGCTGCCTCCTGTGAAGGCTCCCCTGCACCAGTCACTGTAATTAAGCCGTCAGTTACAAACGAGTCTGGACTAGTAATGATACACCATCGGTTCTTAAGCCGCTTCAGTTGCTTCAGGTATCCACTTCGTACCATCCCAAGCTTTGGCGCTTACCCAATCAGAGCCATTGTAACCTTTCAGCACGCCTATTCGCTCCCAGTTACCTGATACATACTGCTTCACTGACAAGCCAGGGGGAGCTACAGGTAGAGTATTAAGATTGTCGGCGAAGAAAGACCCCCAACCGAGAAACGTTCCGATACTTAAGCGGACATTTAGATTGGATATGCTGTGGACGCCCGAAGCGAACGCCTGCCAATTAAGTTCCCCTGCGTTTGCGGCGGTTTCAAAGTATATAACACCTCCGCTCTCTCGGATGCGCAACCACTGATGAGCAACGGGGTCGTAGGGGGTTGCTACCGGTTCGAAACTAAACTCGTTCGGAAAACCAAAAAAAGAATTCACGTCAGCTGCCATCAAGGTGACGTCACCACTGTCTTCATCTTCGTAAATTATAAACCCAAAACTGTCACTGTCGTTACCGAGTATAAACGAGAAATTCTTACCATGACCCACCGGAGCCTCCATAAAGGCTACAAATTGAATCAGGGCATGAGAATCCTTGAAGTCGTAATACTCGTTCGTGAACATCGTGTTAGCCCCAGCATCGGAATGGTACGACAGCAGACCGGAAGATGCTTTGATCTCGACTCCGCTGTCGTAGTTGGCTTCGATAGTCCACTTACTGGGGTCGAGAGGGTTCTCGAAGTCGTCGGTGAATGTATGTAGCTTTGCAGACGGCTCGACAGCTTCGCGGAGCTGAATAGTGCGAGCATGCCAAGAGGTGCTACCGGCATATGTACTGTAGTCTTGGTTGAAGGCACTAGGGTTAGCTACAACAGAGCCATTACTATCGACTATTCGTAATAATGGAGTAGCATCTCCGCCGACTATAGTGCGCTGCTCCCCATAGTGAGGTGCATTAAAAGTGTTTCCGACAAAATCCCCAAAGCCTGCAACTGTCCGAACGATCCACGACTCGGACGCATCCTCTAGGGTAAGCGCCGGAAAAACAGCAGGTCGTGCAGACCCATTACCACTAGAAATGATAGGCTGCAGCCACGTTCTGTCGGCACGATATACGGCGACCTGCAACATCTCGGCATTAGTCCAAGTGCCTGATAGCTCGTCTGTCGATTCACTGATTCGATAAGCAACCAGCGACGATGCGCTACCGGTACCGATACTGTCTAGATACGTCCATCCTGGCGCCAAACTCGGTGGAATATTGCTGTAATGTCGAGCCGAGTGTGCGATCAATAAATCGCCCACGGCGTTGCCGAGCGAGCCGGCAATCGAAGCTCCCGCCTGCTGATGAGCTCCTATGAAACTGATCGACATCTAATTCGTATCCACCCACAGCATCGATGTATCCTCTGGCGGTGTCGTTCCAATATGAACCTCTGGCCGATTAGTCAATGCATACGCCAACCGTCGCCCGCTAATCGCCCGTGCTGTCGAAGCAGTACCCGCATCTATCTCTGCTTCGGAAATCTCGCTGTAGGTAGTGTTGGTGTCGCGCACCGTACCAATCATGTGGTAGCTCGTACCGTCGTAGAGATAGAAGAGTATGCCATTTGCCCCTGCATACGCTGTCAGTGCAACGGGAGCGACCCCACCAGCTAATACTGTTTTTGCACCAGTGCCATTGATATTGAGCGTGTGGCTCGCGGCAGTCTGCCCAGCAGTAAAGGAAACAGCAATCATATCACCTGTTGATGGCGTGTAGTCACTAGGTGTCGACACAGTCACCACTTTGGCAGCGGTGGCTGTAGCGGTTGCGGTCGTGCCCCGGATAAGCGTGGCTGCAGAGCTACCGCCACCGCCTACCAAAGCATCGACATACGCTTTAGTAGCAATGTCGACGTCAACGGCTGGGTTCGTACCAAGTTGTTTTTGCGCCATAGTTTTTTCCCTCGCTATGTATTGTCTTTATGATAGTAGTTTCGGTTTGGTGAGTCAAAGTAGCCCTTACGGTAACGAGCGGAGTATGATGCCTGCACCCGCAGAGAATGCACCAGTATGATTTGCCGAAAACGTCACCGTACCATCATTGCCAATTGCATCACCAAATATCAATGGCTGATTGGTGTCGTTTACTGCACTAATCAACTGTCGCTGCGTCTGGCTATATGATGAAAATCCTGTACCCGCCGCCAAACTTGTGCTAAACGCTTGAGACACCATGTCGCTCTGTATGGTGTTTGTTACATTTGTTGTGATTGACGACACTGAGGCACCAGATATATTACTCGTTGTTGGCGTGACGTACGATGTAGCATGCTTATATGCGACAGTATTTGCCGCCACCCACACATTACCCCCAGTCAGAGTTAGGTTTACCGTCTGACTGCCAGTCGGCGGATTCATCAACACAAACCCCATAATGTAATAGCGATACGTCGTAAAAAACGGAAACGGATTATACGTCAAAAATAGATCTGTCGTAAACTGTGTCATCGTCACACCTCCAAAAGTCGCTGTGTGACTTTGAGAGGTAGACGTAAACGTCACACCCACCCACAAGACTACCGCTGTTGCATCTGATGCGACCGTATGCGACCAAGACCATGTACCGCCGCTGCTCTTTTTACCTGTCGAGCCACCGCCTATAGAATCAAACGCCACTTGCGGCGGCCATACCATTTGCATGCCTTTATACACACGTCGCACCGCGGCACTCCCCCGCCGTATATTCGAAATTTTATTTGCCCCAATATTTATAGCCATATTATGTAATTACATATATCGTATTATTATCTTTACTGCCAATCGCATTGTATTGTGCCTGCGTACCGGTCCAAAGCGTCAACGAAGTCGTTGTGCCGTTGACCGATCCTTGCACGGCACCCGTAATCGTATTGTCAGATATGCTTATTGTCTTGTTGGTCAGCACTTGATTGTCGGTTGTACCTACAAACCCACCCGATGGCGCGGCCTTGGTAGCGGTTACCGCCCCAGTGCCACCACCCGTGAGAACATTACCCGAGGCTAGCGAAGTAGCGCCAGTACCGCCATTTGCCACTGGCAGTGTACCTGTCACGCCTGGTGTTACATTGGCCGAACCATCGAAACCAGCAGTGGCAGTACTGCCAAGATTTGTCCTAAAAGTACGGCTCGTTTGAAGTGCTGTTGCCGTCGCAGCATTGCCAGTCGTATTTTGATTAAAGGTTGGGAATGTATTGGTGCCCGAAGTCAGGTCTTTGTTCGTCAGAGTTGCGGCTGCTGAATTTTTGGTAGCATCGGATGTATTGTCTACACTACCCAACCCTACAGCGGCCTTATTGAGCGTCTGCCACGATTTGTCACCACGCCAATACTGCGCCGTAGTACCAGTAGCAATCACGTTTTCTTTACTCGACAAATCAACAGTACTAATACTGCTATCGACGTATGCTTTGACACTCTGCTGCGTCGGTACATATGTTGCCGAGTTTGATGCCATATTATCTTCGTCGATCACAAAATTCACGGCTGTCATGCCGAGATTGGTGATAGCATTATTGGCGCCATTAATCGTTTTGTTGGTCAACGTATCGTGGCTCGACGCCCCAACAGCCTCGATAGCAGTTCGTGCTGCTGCAGCATCTACTGACGTGAGAAGGCTTCGACCAAACAGTGTAGAGTCGTTGATGTCAGTCGAATTGAGTGTTGTCGACATTGAGCCGTTTGATATCACACATACGTACGCATTGGTTGCAGGCGCCGCGCCAAACGTCAGCGTCACCGTATTAGGGCTAGTTCGGAATTTGTCACAATTCACTTCTTCGTATGTAATAGCATCGTATAGGCTAATATTGACGTTACGCGTACCGAGATTGTGTGTTATCACATAGCTTGTACTAGTGCCGTCACCTACATTTTCGCTATAGACAGCGTTAATTGCAGCAGCCCACGCCCCATCACCTCGCAAATATGTATTATTACTCGCCGTGCCCGTAGTGTTGAGCGAACCAATTGCAATATTCGTAAGCGTATTATCTCCACCATCAATCCCTTTATTCGTCAGCGTCTGGCTCGTATCAGTACCCACGAGTGTGGTGCTGGCGTTAGGGACAGTGAGGGTTCTTGTTTGGCCGGTAGTGATGGCGTCGAGGTTGAATTGGAGCTGTTTAGTATTATCGGTATTGTCTTGGATAGTGAAGGTATTGTCGGCAAAAGTTGTTGGGGCGGCAGCAGGAGCTTGCCAAACAGGGAGGCCGCTCGATACGGTGAGAATGTGGTTGGAAGAGCCAATCGGCAGACGTGTAAAGTAGCCTGTACTATTGCGGTAGTAGAGGTCGCCGGTGGCACCACTGGCGTCGTCGTAGGCAGCAATCTTTTTGCGCGTCACTCCAGAGGTTTGCGTGATATAGAGATGGTCGCCTGCAAACTCAATAGAGCCAATTGCTGGAACGGTACGCAGCGTACCGGAAGTGAGTGTGAGCGGTGCCGCACTGGCGGTACCAGGGCGGATGGTAACGAACTGGTGGCCACCGTTGTTGGTGGGATCATCAGTGTCGTTGTTGTAGTGTTCTTTCATGAGGTACTGGCGGAGGATATCTCCCCAGACACCGTCATCACTATCGACGATAGGTAAGCGATTAGGAGGCATTAGTGTGTACCTCCTGGAATGCTTGCTGGCCTTGCCTCACGCACGCGTGAGCCAACGACAGCAAGACCGACTGGGGTCGGCCGGTATGGTTGATGCATGCACAGAAAAGCTGTGAAGGACGTTTTCGTAACAGGTAGTGACTCTGCTGCATTGACCTCTTTTTCTATTCAGTATGCATAGCAAGGCTCTCGATAAAGAGCCTATGGTTTAGTATATCGTACCACTACTGATCCGCCTAGTTAATACCACTTCATTTTTTTACCGATTTGTATATGGTTAATCTTCGTTAAACATTGCAAAAAATGCTTTAGGATTTCCTTTCGGCTCAAGCGGCACACCTATACCCTGCCATGCGGCTGTGACACTTATACTAAAATTCACCGTTGATGCACCTGGTGCATCTCCCACCCAGAGCGCATTGTTAACAAATACAGCCGTCACCCTATCCCACCTATGCGTCTGATTATAGGCAGAAAAAGCGCCTTGTGACACAAAAGCATTTGCAACCAAGTGACCGTTTGCCGATGGCACCGATACTGACGCTGTACCACCAGTAGCACTATTTGCCGTGACTGGAGTACCAAACTTGCTAACACCCTTATATGTCACTGTATTTGCAGCACAATAGGTCGCCAAACCAGAAATACCACCGAACGTCACACTAAGGTTCGTTCCAACTGGAGGCGTCAGCAGCCCAAACACATACTGTGCAGTCGTACCAACACCAGTAACAGATGCTAGCAACGTTGCCGCTACGCCACCAATTGTTACCGTAGGACTCACTGTTCCCTGTGTCTGCAACCACACTAATGCCGTATCTCCGGCAGCAACTGTAACTGTATGATTAGGAACGCCGCTTCCTGCGCCCGTTCCAACTGCATTAAAGGTTGGCGCTGCCATATAGTTCTACTTCTTTGCTGCTAAGAGTAGCCCTACGAACAACGAATGTGGACGATCAGGACGAGATCGTAGCTCTGGATGCGCTTGAGTGGCAATAAAGTATGGGTTCTTTGGCGCTTCAACAAACTCTACAAGCCTACCATCAGGTGATGTGCCGCTGATAGCCAGTCCACCCTTCTCGATCGCATCGGCAAATGCCTGATTCACCTCATAACGATGTCGATGTCGCTCAACCACCTGGGTTGTCTTGTACGTTTTTTCAGCAAGACTTCCCTTTTTCAAAACTGCATCATAGTTACCAAGTCGTAGCGTACCACCTGTTGACTCTTTGCCTACTTGGTCTTCCATGATATACACTACGTCGCTCTTGGTGTCGGGTGCAAATTCGGTACTATGTGCATCAGCCAGCCCTCCGCGTCGCGCCGCCGCTACTACCGCCGCCTGTAATCCAAGGCAAATACCAAGATATGGCTTGCCCGTCTCGAGCGCATAATCGGCAGCTGCAATCTTACCCGCCACACCACGCTCACCAAAACCACCCGGTACCACAAGTGCGTCAACTGCATCAAAATCTTCTCGCTCTGCCGTCTCGGCATTAATCCACTGAATATCCACACCGACGCTCTCTTGCCAGCCAGCTGCCTTGAGTGCTTCGAGCACCGATATGTACGTATCTTCATTATCCATGTATTTCGCCACCAGACCGACACGTATCGTCTGATCATGTTCGGCGGTTTGCGCACGAATAATTTGTTCCCACTTGCCAAGATCTGGTCGTTTATCGTTACCGGTAAAGCGCGCCAATACATCGTTTATGCCACTGGCAGCAATAAATAGCGGTACTTGAAATACTGTCGCCGCGTTGGCTAGCAATATCACCGCATCTTCGCGCACACCACTAAACAACGCTATTTTGCGAGCAATACTGTCTGGTGCTGGCGTCTCAGTCCGCACCACCACGCAATCAGGCACAATCCCGAAACCGCGCAGATCGTTGAGTGCATTTTGCGCCGGCTTAGTCTTAAACTCTTTGCTTGTACCAATATATGGCACATACACCACATGTACATATAAACAATTCTCACGCCCTACTCGACTAGCAAATTCTCGAATCGCTTCGACAAAACTCAGCCCTTCGTAGTCACCAACTGTGCCGCCAATCTCAACAATATGAACATCGCTACCGTCAGCTGCCAGTTCGATAGCATCCTGAATAGCTCCAGTCAGATGCGGCACTAGCTGTACCGTCTTACCGCCCAACTTGCCGGCACGCTCATCGGCAATCAAATTTTGCAGCAACTTACCGCTCAAGGTCGCATTTTTTTGCGTCAGTTCTAGATCCAAAAAACGCTCATAATGGCCAAGGTCCAGATCAGTCTCGGCACCATCAACCGTCACAAAACACTCGCCGTGCTCTGCGGGATTCAAAAGACCCGCATCCACATTAAGATACGGGTCGCATTTTTGAATAGACACCTTCACACCTTTGGCTTGCAGCACTGCGCCGATACTCGCCGCCGTAATACCCTTACCTACCCCCGACAGGACCCCTCCTGTCACGAAAATAAATTTCTGTTTGTTAGCCACAGGCATAGTCTCCCCCATGGGGTTTCATTGTAACAACAAAACGACCCTCCGCCTAGGCAAAAGGTCGTGTGTTGTCTATTTCACCGTACTATTAGAAACCCTTGGCTTTCATGATTGCTTCAAAAGCATGTTGCGACAGCATACCAGGATTAGAAATACCAGGCGTGCCGTCCGGCATCCAATACGCATCACCGCTTTGAACGAGTTCTGGGCCGACCTTGCTTAATACGTCGTTCCACTGCGATTCAGGAATACCCATATCCTGGAAGACGTTAAAGAAACCATCGCCAGGGCTGACATAGACGTCACTCGGTCCGATATATGTTTCCAAAACTGGCGAGGATACCTCAGTCGTCGCTGCACTAGGCGCCTCGCTCGCTGACGAGCCATCAAAAGCACTTGCTGTTTCGCTACCACTATTGATGCCATATGCAATCGTACCAGCTGCAGTACCCGCGACAATACCAGCCATCACTGTCGCCACATTACCAAGTCGCCAATTACGCGTATCTTTATCGAGCTTCTTTCGCTCCAAGCCTGCTGCTGCTGCAATGCGCACATCATTATTCTTTGCAAGAAATTCACCGCTCGCTTGCGAGAGGTTGTCTGACGCCTGAATTCGTGCCAATACTTCTTCTTTGCTCAATAAGCCGCCCGTTCGTTTGACACGCTTGTCGCGAACAATTTTTTGACCTTGTGCATACACGCGTAGGCCTGCTGCCGAACCAGTAAATACTGCCGCACCGATACCACCCGTTGCGACCGTTGCAGCAACTGCACCAGCCACCACACCAGCCTGAACCAAAATTCGTGCCACTGTTTTGCTTTTTGATTTGTCTGGCGTGCCATCAGCATTGCGCCCAGTCAAAAAGTTAATCGCTTTGCCGACGAGCTTGTCGTTTTTCATATAATTTTGGCGCACTTCTTCGTCAAAACCTTTGCAAAGATCGACGGTCCGTGTCGCGATATAAAGATTTATCTCATCTTGTGATGTAAACGTCATGTTGCGTATCTCTTCAGCGATCAATTCCTGATTTGCACTCATACGCTCGACATTTAATGCTTCGTAGGTAGCTTTCTTTTTACCGTAATTAGCAGGATCTAACAACGCCAAGCGTTTTTGGCGAATAGCGGTTTGCTCAGCAAGACGCTGCGAGGCATTGGCTTGTCGCCCACGAAGACTCTGCAATTTCTCGCTCGATTCATGCTCGGCGAGCTGCTCAGAGTTCATATATGCTTCAGCTGGATATTTCTCGGCGAGCATGTCATATACGCGTACGTAGCGTAGTTGCATAGATATTGCCTGTTGCATATCGGGGTCGTTTGGATCGCCGCCAGCTTCGATATGCTTGGCATAAAGCTCCACCGGGGTGTAATCATCGTCATCATCGTTTTGACCCTGCCTCTCCATATCAGCAATCACGATCTTGAGCGTATTTATATTACGTTTGTTCTCGAGAATCGCTTCAGGATCAGTGAGGAGCGTATGCTTTGACTCGAGCTCGGTAAGTATATCGGTCATCTTACCAAAAGCATCTTCCATTGCTTCTGGACGCACCTTCGTCTGAGCATGGTTCAACTGCGTTTCTGCTCGCATGTAATCAAATATTTGCTTCTCGTGAGGCAAAAGTGCATCATCGTCGCCTTGAAAACGACTCAAGATTTTCCCATAAATACTGCCTTCATCTTCTCCGCCATCATCGACAACCCAGCCAGCCCGATGCTCTTCGGTAAAGTTAACATGAGGATTATTAAGAAGCGCCTTCTCAAGACTTTCGAGCTCGTACCGAAAATCATCTGCACTTGTTGTTTCACTGCTACGCTCATGCTCAAGTCCAAAACCAAAAGCTTTCAAAAACAACTCGCGTTGTCGAGCAATACGCTGATCGGCTTCGGTCTTGCCGCGATCAGCTTCTGGGGTAGTTGGTGCTGTTAATGTTTCTGACATGGTGGTGGATAGTTATTCCTTACCATGTATATTAGCAAATAATTGACGTTTTGTCAAGAGCTTATGCTAATCGCAAAGCATCCTGCAGCACCTGCTTTGCGTCACTACCGGACACATAGCTACCAAGTGGCTTATCTCCATTTGCCCATGCCTGTTGCAAGGGTGCCAATATTTCCCAGGCGCGCACTACTTCGTTACTGCGCGCAAATAGGCTTTTGCGGCTATTGATTGCGTCGACCAATACTTGCTCGTACGCATCTGGCAAACGTTCGTCTGTTGGATACATAAAGCCGAGTTTTTGGTGTTCGACCTCACGTTCGTAACCAGGTTTTTTGGTCACCAAATCAATCGCTATTCCCTCATTTGGTTGAATTTTAAAAATCAAATAGTTACTCTGAGTGGCGTTGGTTTTTTTGAAATGCACCCGAACTTCTGTCTTCTTGCGACTCAGTGCCTTACCGGTTGTCAGCGCCAATGGTACACCCTGCCAATTTGGATCATTTGAATGCAGCTCGAGCGATACAAATGTTTCGGTCTGACTATCAGGATTTCCCACCTCGTCTCGATACGTGTCATATTGTGCACGAACCGCCTTTGCAGGGTCTGCGATCTGCAGCGAATCGAGCGCTGCCTGTCGTCTTGTTGGCAATGTATCCCAATTGAGCTCATCGTCACGTAATGGCGCGAGCGTCAGTGCCAAAAGCTGCAGCAAATGCCCCTGCACCAAGTCACGCAACGCACCTGTTTGCTCATAAAATGCAGCCCTACCCTCGATACCAATCGCTTCCAGTGCCACTACTTCGATACGCTCGATATATTGACGGTTCCACAAATAGGCAAATATAGCGTTGCGCGCCCGAAATGTCACGATATTCTGTGCCATTTCTTTAGCGAGATAATGATCGATACGATACAGTTGCGATTCGCTAAAATATTTAGCTGTATGCTCGATCATCGACTGCGCCGAAGCAACATCGCGACCAAACGGCTTTTCAAGCAAGAGCTTATTGATCGGCGCATTGAGTCCTGCCTGACCAAGATACTCTATAATCTCTCCTGCTGAATCCGGTGGCACCGACAAATAAAATAAAACTTGCTCGTCTTCTTTGGGATCGATATGATGACGCAAGCGCACGTAATCATTAGGGTCATCGAGATTCATCCGAAATAATGACGTCGTGCCATTGAGTTGCGCGTGGTGTCCACCGAGCACCTCAAATTCGCCAACTGCTCGTCGCGATACGCCGATAATCGTCAGCTCGTCCATCCCATCAGCCTCAATGATATTAGCCAGCGCTGGCAGCAGCTTGCGTCGTGCAAGATCTCCCGTGATGCCGAATATAACAAGTGTTGTTTTCATACCCACCTAGTATAGCAATGATTATTTTTTATTATTAATCGTACTTTCATGAAACCTGCAGTAGTACCAAGCTGAGCGTCATCACACCCATGCCACCAACTGTCCCATAAATTGTTTGGTGCTTTGTTGTCGCGTACCGCATCGCAGCTGGCAGCAACTCGTGAAGACTAATAAACACCATCATACCCGCGACAGCCGCAAACAACAGACCGATAAGGCCCTCGGGCAGCATCGTCGCAAGCAGCAAATATCCAACCAGGGCCCCGACCGGCTCGGCCAAGCCAGATAATGCTGCATAGCCAAAAGCTTTACGGCGATTTTTTGTTGCTGCATAAATCGGTGCTGCCACTGCAATACCTTCGGGAATATTATGAATCGCAATAGCCACAGCCAACACGATACCCAGCTGCGGATCTTGCATGGCACCGACAAATGTCACCAAACCTTCTGGAAAATTATGAAGTCCAATCGCAATAGCCATCAACAACCCACTACGTCGCAAACGCTTCACGTCGCTCGCAGAAAGACCATCATTTTTTTGATCCTCCATACCACCGCGTTCAGCTGGGTTGATCGCATCAGGTAGGAGTCTGTCGATAATCGCAACTATTGCGATACCGGCAAAAAACACGCCAAGTGTAATCGCAAACGCCCGGGAGCCAAACTGTTCAGCAATCGAACTCTGGGCTGCAGGAAGCATCTCGAGAAACGATACCAGCAACATCGCGCCAGCTGCAAATCCAAGAGCCAGCGCCAATGTACGGCGCTGAATCAAACTTTTATGCAAACCTAACAGGCCACCTATCAATGTCGCTAATCCTGCTAGTAGTGTGAGAGTAAACGCAAAGAGCATAACGTCTATCTATTCGCCGCTTGCAGGCAGTGTACCGGATTGACAAACGGTACTATTTTGTCTGTTTTCATGCCAATGCCTTTATTTGCATCAGTGGCATAAAAGATCGCTTCGGCGCGATATCATCGACCTCAATATGTCGCGATGAGCGTTCATGCTGGGCCGCATAGTGTCGCATTCCACAAGCATCTTTACCGCAATAAAATAATTGTTCGACAGAAGGATTCTCTTGCTGTTCAATAATTGTGCCGTACACGATTGCATAGTCTGCGCTCACCGGCATGATACCGCCTACCCTGCAGGCAATATTACGATAAGCATCAGCAATCATAGGTGTGCGAATATGAGGATTCTCAAAAGCCGTTGTCATAAGACCTGTATCGCGGAGTTTATCAGTACCTATCGCTGCGCCTTTAGCTGAGCCAAAGTATGTCAGCTCATCAGCCTGCTCGCTACTCGCAAGCGCCAATACAAATTCTCGACTACTACGTATGAGCTGCATCGTATGACTCGCCTGACTTACCGATACCATCCACGACTTTTTGTCGCAGCGATTCATCCAGGTGACCGCCATACCGCTCGCCTGTCCAGATACAACATCAGTCGAGAGCAAAAACGCACAGGGATCCATTCGCTTCATACGCGCAGCCTTTCGTAAGACGTCAGTTAGTTCTATTTTTTCTTGGTTGCGTTGACTTCGTAGCTGGTGTTTGTGGCTTCAAAGAAGTTTACCAGCTCAAGCGTATCGTTGGCAGTTGCCATCCACTTGGCAGGGTTGCTCACGTTGTAATGTGGCTCAAAACCAAGCTCTTCGAGGCGACGATCGGCCAAATACTTCACATACTGATTAATATAGTCAGCATTAAGACCAAGAATACCGTTTGGCAGTAAGTCCTTGTTGTACTCTTCTTCCATCTCTACACCATCAAGAATCATCTGCTTGATTTCTGTAGCGAACTCTTCGGTCTGAAGATCTTCGTTTTCTTCGAGTACTGTCAGGATGAGGTTGATACCAAACTTGAGGTGAAGCGATTCGTCACGAACCACCCAGTTAATAAGATATGCAAAGTTGCGGAGCAAATTGCGCTGACGGAACGAAAGCGCCACCATGAACCCACTATAAAACCAGATACCTTCAAGAATAATATTGTAAGCAATCAAATTGCGGATGAAGTCTTTTTTACCTTCAGTCGTCGTGATATCAAGTGTATCTTCGGTCATACGCTTGATAAACTTAGTCTCGAAAGCTTCCTTGCGAGCCATACTCTCTACTTCAACGTGAGCAGCATACGAGGCATCGCGATCAATCGGAAATGTCTCTAGTACATACTCAAACGCCATGCAGTGATTGGCCTCTTCCCACATTTGTTTCGCCAAGTAGAGATGCGCTTCGGCTGCATTGACGTATGGATACACGCCAAACGCAAGAGCCTTGTTCACTAGTAGCTCGTTTGGGTTAAAGTAGCTCATCAAAAACGTCACAGCATGCCGCTCTTCGTCGCTCATCTTTTTCCAGTCAGCCAAATCTTGACCTAGCTGTACTTCGTTTGGAAACCACGTATTGGCAACAGCCTGATCATAAAGATCCATTGCCCATTGATATTTTACCGGTTTGAGTAGCAACCCGTCTTGGATGCCTGTGCCCAAAATTCCCGTCATAACTCTCCCTTGCCTTTCGTATTACTTACGCGTTCATCAAGTCACTCTCTGTATTGCTACAGAGCTGATGACTATATTATAAAGAAACTGGATTATCTACTGACAACCAACACACATCGTCGCGTCCGCTGGGTCAATCGGTGCTGCGATCTGACCACTCGCTTTCGCCTCATCCTCAGCTTGCGACTGCGCCGCCAACAATGCTGCGTCGATAGCTGCTAGTTTTTCTTCAAGTGACATATCTTCGTTGATGATAGTTGATGCGTTCATTGTATTTCCCCTTATACCCTTTTATATATTTTTTAGCTTATTTTTATCTGTGTACTACTTTTTTAGTGACCATTCATAGGCTATGACCCCGTCCCTACGGTTTGCTTTTTGGCAAACCCAAAACCTGTCTTTCGCGGACCACTACCAGCTAATGCCTCAGCTTTGTTTACCTTGACGGTGCTCTGTTCGTTGGTGTGTCGTGGTTTAACATGGAGGTAATAGGTTGTCTTAAGACCTTTCTCCCAAGCAGTTGCATAAATCTTTTCGTACTCATCGACATCACGTGTCTCGAGGTACATATTGCGGCTAATTGCTTGGTCTACCCATTTTTGCGCACGAGCTGCAACTTCAATAAATGCATATGGACTCAACTGGAAGCTCGTCTTGTAGACTGCTTTTACATCGTCCGGAATAGCGTCAATCTGCTGAATATCACCCTGGAAGCGCAAGACGTCATCTTTGACCTGTTCCCAAAGGCCAAGCTCTTTGAGATTGCGCACAAGATTTGGGTTTACTTCGAGAAACTTACCGTTAAGTGTTGCACGACTAAAGATCTGTGCAAATTGCGGATCGATACCTGGAGTCGTACCAGACACGTGTGCATTGTTGGCTGTCGGTGCGATTGCCATCAAGGTTGCATTACGCACACCCTTCTTTACCTTAAGGCGTAGTTTTTCCCAGTCGAGACGCGTTTTGCGATTAACTGTAACTGGCACACCACGATCGAGCTCGAGCTGATCAAGTGTGTCGATTGGCAAAATACCCTTGCTCCAGCCACTGCCCTTAAATGTTGGGTAACTACCACGTTCTTTGGCTAGATCTGCACTCGCGTCGATTGCATGATAGCTGATAAACTCTACGAGCTGATCAATCAATTCGTATGCTTCTTCTGATTCGTAGCTATGGCCAAGCTTTTCGAGCACATCCGAAAAGCCCATCAAGCCCAAACCGACAGCACGATTTTGTTGATTGCTATTCATGGCTTGTGGAATCGGGGTGTTTGTCAGATCAACAAGGTTGTCGAGCTGTCGCACTGATACACGAACAGCTTTCTCTAGTCGATCCCAATCCCACGTCTTATCCTCTTTGAGATGTACCGACAGGTTGATGCTTGATAAGTTACACACAGCAGTGTTGTCCTTGTCTTGCGGTAACGTAATTTCAGTACAGAGATTACTGTGGTGAATCGTACCGGTATTGTTGTTAAGCGCACGCACGTTCATAGTGTCTTTCCAGGTAAGCCAAGGGTGGCTAGTTGCCTGAAGAATTGTCAAAATATGGTGGTACTGCTCACGCGCTGGCACCTTTGCAAAATCGCGCATCTTGCCTGCATCTGCCAATTTGACGTATTCGTTATATCGCTTAGCAAATGCGTCACCATATAGTTCGATCAAATCAGGTGTTTCGGCTGGATCAAACAGATACCAATCCTCTTCTTTTTGGACACGACGCATAAACTCATCGCTCAACACTACTGCTGTATTGGCGATACGAGTACGGAGGTACGGATCGCCGCTGTTTTGCTTGAGATCGAGAAATTGCGGAAAGTTCATGTGCCAGTTTTCCATAAAAATCGCCGCTGCACCCTGCTTCTTACCCTTGCGACTCACTGCGAAAAGTGCGGTATCAAGCATTTTTATAAACGGAATCGGACCCGTTGACTCACTGTTAGTTGTCTTAACCGGACTACCTGCTGCACGTAGTTTAGTGATACCGATACCGATACCACCAGTACCCTTAGCAATCCACATCGTGTCGCGCACGCCGCGAGCAATCGCTTCCATATCATCTTCAATATCGAACAAGAAACAGTTGCTAAGCTGCGGGAACGAGCCGCCAGCATTGATACGAGTTGACCCAGCTGGATTAGCGTCAAGCTTGCTGATATATTCGTAAAACTCAAGAGCGGTCGCTGTTGGATCTTTTTCGAGCAAGCTAAGACCCATCGCAATACGCATAGCAGTAAACTGTGGGACTTCCATGGTTTCGCCGCTATTTTTACGAAGACTATAGCGGTTACGACTTGTAATAACACCAAGGTAGCGCATCAAACCGTCACGGCTTGGCTCCAGTGCAGCCGAAAGCTTCTTAAGATCAAACACCTTGCTATTGAGGCGCTTGTCGAGAAGACCCTCAGAAATACCGTCTTTTAGATATTGTGGGAACTTCTTGGCATGTAATTTCTTGAGGTCAGCTGGATTAGTATAGTTGCCAAGTACTTTTTTGTAGATATTCTTGAGCAATAGATTTGCTGCAATCTTGTCAAAGTCAGGATCGTCTTTGACATTTTGTAGCGCTGTATGAATCACCGCCTCATCGAGCTGTTCGGTTGTAATACCATCAAATAATGTTAGCTGTAGCTCGGCCGCTACTTGAACGACTTTACTAATCTGATCTGGAAGACCCTCACTAGCCTCTACCAGAGCAAGATTGATCTTATTGGCGTCGAATGGTTCGCGGGTGCCATCGCGTTTTACCACATGAATGCTCATATTCCCCCTTGGTTTATTATTTTATTTTTTACACTTCCCCTGTTGACTCCGAACGCGTCTCTCGTGCGTTTTTTCAACAGTGCAAGAATACGCCCTATCATATGATCTGGCGGCGGTTACCCTCCGTCTTGCAAAATGTGTGTTTTTGTTGAACTACTACATATGTAGTGTCTATATAGAACTATAGACCCTAGATATATGGTTTTCAAGCTTTTTGGCTATGTTTTTTTCACCACATAGGTATTTCGCTTGTGCTACCTCCGTATGGTGTTGTAAATAACAAACACTACGCTATATATGGTGTGTTGTAATTATTGTTGCCGACACGCATGCTGCAAGCGTTCAGCTGGTACAAAATTGTCCGTATAGGCGACTTTAGGGGGTAAATCGAGCATCTGAGTACCTCGCCACTGCTCTGACTGGTGACTATATATAAGTATCATATTCGAGCGACTCTCGTGTGGTCGCTGAATCGCATACCGCGCGTTGGCAAACTGCGCTCGGTATGGCGCATCGAGCGCCTCAAGCTGTGACCTGCAGGCATTTTCGAGACCCGCAATGGCGTTGACCGCAACAACACCGTGCGATGCAGTAATACGCGCAATCTGTTGTCCATATTCACTTGTGAGTAGCGTAAACGGCACATGAGCATCACCATACACATCCACAAGCACGATATCATACAGCTCTTGTGTTTTATTGACATAGACCCTTGCATCATCAAAAATCAACCGCACATTTGATGGGTCATGATAACGAAAATGATCTCGAGCAATTTGTGCCAGCTCGGGATCGATCTCGACAACATCAATCACCGACTCGGGATACTTGTACGCGAGATATTGTGGTAGCGTAAACGCCCCGCCTCCCAATACCAATATGCGCTGTTTATTCGTCGCCTGCTCAACCACTTGCGCTAGCCGCTCGGTATACCAAAACACCAACTCATTTGGGTACACCAATGACATACCAGATTGTGCTGCGTATGGCCCCGTAGCCAGCAAGCGCACATTATCTCGCTCGAATATTGTATAACGAGCACTTGGTGTATCAATCTGCAAAGCGCTCGTAGCTGACACCGGAATGAGTATCACAACTAGCACGACTGCGCTTATCGCACTGCGCAACTTCCATTGGTGTCGAGGCACTACCAGCCAACTGATCGCGACCATCATCGCAATAACAATCAAAAGCGTCTCACGTGAACCTATCATGCCAAACAATATAAAGCCCGCCACAAATGTACCTGTAATACCGCCGACAGAATTAAGCGCACTAAGACTTGCGATCGATCGACCAGTCGTCGCCAGCGAACGCACCTTGAGTTTTGCCAAATATGGGCTAATCATACCCAGTAACACGCTACTCGGTGTAAATAGCAACAGCGAGGCTTCGATACCCTGCAAACGCGGATCCTCAACACTTTCTGCTACCCATGTCGTCACCCCCTCGTATGTCAGCAGCATGACCGTCATTGCCATCGCACACGCCAACGCCAACCATGCAATATCAACTGCATACCCGCGCCGATCAGCTAATTTACCCCCCAGCCAATACCCAACACTGAGCGCCATAATAATAATCCCAATCACACTCGTCCAGACATATGTTGAGCTGCCGATACTTGGCGCCAGTATTCGCGCCCCCACAAGCTCAAACACCATCAATACAAAGCCACTGATAAACGCGATAACTTCGAGCTTACCTGCTCGCATCCGAAATACATTCATTGCTACTTAGTGTAGCTGATAGTTATTCAATAAAAAAAGAGTCCATCTGGACTCGCTTTTCTATGGCGGAGAGGATGGGATTCGAACCCACGGTACGGTTGCCCGCACACACGCTTTCCAAGCGTGCTCCTTCAACCACTCGGACACCTCTCCGTACCGACCCATTATAGTACAGCTCACGAGCGAGCAATAGCTATGAGACCGCTCAAACAAATCAGCTGCATTTCATGTGCATACATATTATGCGCAGACAACTCAATGACCGAATCTTCTGGATTATACGAGTTACCGTCAGTATCTAGACTAGCGCTCGCTATCGGATTCGTCTCTAACGTCACGCCATGCTGCCTATTTACCTGAGCATAAACGAGATCATCGAGCATACGACTATTAGCATACTTCAAGTCACGGGCAGTACGGCGCATTGCTTGAGTTGCAACAGTATAAACAGTGCCTCTACAATCACAAGCTTAGACGCTATGTAGCAAGTTGTATAAATAACAAGCGCTTACGGTTGCTTATCTCTTCGTCTGCTCCCTATAATAGATACAATGAAGAAAGCAGCCACCACGCCACCGGTTATTGCTCTTTCTGGCCTCACAAAGAGGTACGGGGTTGGAGATGCCACGCACACCGTGCTCAACGGGGTTGATTTGGTGATCGAAAAAGGTGAGTTTATCGCCATCATGGGGCCAAGTGGTTGCGGCAAAACAACTCTACTCAATATTTTAGGCCTGCTCGACCACGCCGACGACGGTGATTATTTTCTGGATGGCCGCTCTGTCGATACACTCAGCGGCGGCAAACGCGCCCAAATACGTAGCAGCCAGGTCGGTTTTGTATTTCAAAATTTCAACCTCGTACCAAGGCTCAATGTCATCGACAACGTTGCATTGCCACTCACCTATCGTGGTGTCGGTCACACAAAGCGACTCAAAGAAGCTAGCAAAATGCTCGCAACATTCCACCTGTCTGAACGTGAATATTATATGCCTTGGCAGCTCTCTGGCGGCCAAACGCAACGCGTCGCCATTGCACGAGCACTCGTTAACAATCCCTCGATCGTTCTCGCCGATGAACCGACCGGCAACCTCGATAGTCGTAGCTCACACGTCATCATGGAAGAGCTCGCCGATATTCACGCTCGCGGCAACACGATTATCATGGTCACACACAACCCCGACCTCACGAGCTATGCCAGCCGTGTCATTCGTATGCTCGATGGAAAAATTGATAGCGACACCAAAGTACCACGTGCTCAAAAACCAGAGACAGCACCAAAGATACGTCTCGACTCTCTCGTCAAACCTGTTAAAAAATCAGGTAAAAAGAAAGGACGTAAAAAATAATGCGCCTCCTCATCGCCAACCACTTTGCCAATGCCTATGAGTCGTTGCGCAGCAATCGCATGCGCACCACACTCACGATTCTTGGAGTAACGATTGGCATTGCAAGCATCACAGTTATACTATCACTTAGCAGTGGTGCCTCGCGGCTCGTCACTAGCCAAGTAGGGCAACTTGGCGGCTCGACTGCCATCGTTCGTCCCGGCAGCCCTATGCGCGATTTGCAACTGAGCGATATCACAGCTTCGCTTGGAGGCACGGCTACTGTCAGCAGTTTGACCGAACAAGATCTAATAACGATCAAAAACATACCAGAAGTCGAAGCCGCTGCTCCTCTCATGTTACTAAGCGGCAGCCTGACAGCGAGCGACGAGACACCAGATAAATCGTCACTTGTCGCGACAACACCAGACTTTATCAACATCACACCACTCGATATGATCGACGGACAATTCATCGATAGTGTTACTAACCAAGAAACCGCCGTCATCGGCGCACAACTATCAGTCGACTTATTTGGCACCGAACAATCAATTGGTCGTACATTCCGCACCCACGGCACCACCTTTACTGTCATCGGCATCATCAAACGACAAAATAATCCTATCAACTATAACAATATAGACCTCGACCACACTGCTATCATTAGCCTCGAAATCGGCAAAAACTTCAACCAAGGCGTTGCCTCACTCCAGCAGATCAACATCAAATCCACCAGTCCAGACAAGCTTGCTGGCGTTGTCGAGCAGACCAAAAACACCATCCAAAGCAATCATTTCGGTGAAACAAACTTTTCAATCATGACCGACGACGATCTCGTTCGCCCCTCCAATGAGCTCTTTGCCGCTATCTCGGCAACACTCAGTACTGTCGCTGCAATATCTCTTATTGTTGGCGGCATAGGCATCATGAATATCATGCTAGTAGGCGTCACCGAACGCACCCGCGAAATAGGCATCCGAAAAGCACTCGGTGCATCAAACACTCATATTACATGGCAGTTCCTGATAGAATCTCTCGTTATGAGTAGCGCCGGTGGTGTACTCGGCTATCTTGCTGGCTACTTGGCTGCGTTTGCAATCTCTCGCTCATTCCTCACCTTTGACCCAGCATTCACCTGGACAATCGCTGGCGTCGCACTCGGCGTATCGGTACTTGTTGGCACCCTTTTTGGCCTCTATCCAGCCATCCGCGCTGCCCGAAAAGACCCTATCGAAGCGTTACGCCAATATCATTAATATAGTTAGGCAACGAGTTCGTTTTTAAGCTTTTCAACCAACTTCACTGGAGTTGGATCAACACCATTGAGGATAGCCACATAAATACTCACAAAATCAGCCAACACGCATCCCCACAGCAATTGCCCAAGTGCACTATCGCCCTGCAATTCAATAGGCACCGCCTTTGGCCGCATGCCACTGAGTAGCCTGTCGCTCACATCAAAACGCGTGAGTATACGCGGATGTTCAAACGAACTTTTTAGATCAAAGACAACATATGGCTTTTCGACGGGATGCGATGACCAACCAATAAATTCGTTGTGATTAAACTCGGGTAGCTCGTTCCAAAATGCCACATTCTTAGAATTTTCATTCCAGCTTATCTTCCATTTGAACGCCAGCGGTGCGGTGAGCGCACCACCATAAAACATCGCTGTCTTGCCCACTGCCAAAAGTGCCAGTTGTTTAGCGCTGTTTTTATCAGTCGTGACATCAGCAGTCCAACTTTTCGTCGCTATCTCTAGCCAATCCGCCTGTTGAGCAATCTGCGCATAATAATCAGCTGATGTAATATCAAAATGCGAAAGTAGCTGCACAAGCGCTCGCGTCTGAGCGATTGTCGACATGCGCGGCTCGATCTTGGTACGATCTGGCAATACCACATGAGTAATCCCGCCCTCCTGCGCTCGAGCAAGCAACGTACCGCCCGATGTCAACACGGCAATCTGCGCACCGCGTTGCTGTGCCTGATCAAGCGCACTGAGAGTTTCTTCGGTATTACCCGAACAGCTACTAACAATCACCAGCGTATCGTGACCCACATAAGCTGGCAAATCATAATTTCGTACTACCTCAAACGGAACCTTAAGCTCGCTACGCAACCACGAACCAACCAATAGCGCAGCTAGCGCTGACCCACCCATGCCAGCCACAACGACCTGCCCAATAGGACGTCCGTCATGTTCTGCATGCTCGATCTTCGCATCAAACGTCGCTTGCTGATACTCACTTGCAGCTACACCAAGGGCATTCCCCGGATCACGTTGTTTGATCACGTTGGCATCGTCTAGCATTGTTCCTCCTGTTGCGATAATTCCTCTCTCTATGATACACTTTTTGTAGATTAAAGCATAAGCGAGGTGGGCATGCCTGAGTCATCAGACGAACAAGATCTAGCAAAAGCGTTGAGCGATGTCAGCGCGACACTCAACACAACGACCGGCAGTAATAGCCTTCAGTTTGAGGAATCTCAATCACTGACAGGCGCGATGCCGCCACCATTTGGCAACCATCCCATCTCCCCTGCCACTCAGTCGCCGCCGCCACTCCTTCAGCCGCTTGGCGATACACCCTCTCCAGCTCCTACTGCCGACCCTATATCGGTACCAGCTGGTCATGTCACTCAGTCCGATTCACCCCTCGATTCTATCAAGCAAAGTGCCCTACTCGAACTACGGCCATTGGTCGACAAGCTAAACGTAGGTCCCGAAGAAAAATTCGACACCTATCTGCTATTGATTCGTTCCACCGACGACGCAGCGCTTATAGCTCCTGCTCACGAAGCAGCCAAAGCAATTACCGATGAGACCCGTCGTGCCCAAGCGCTCTTGGACATCATCAAGGAAATCGACTTCCTGTCACAGCAAAAGTAACAATAAAAAATAACCCCCGCACAGGGGGTTATTTTTATATTTGTTATACACTCGCTATTTCTTGTGCGTCGTCTGCTTTTTTGGTGCAGTCGCTTCAGGTTTTTGTCCAACCTTTTCAGCGATAGCGTCTATTGTTGGGGTGGCAGATTTTTTCAAACCAGGCTGTGACTGTGCAGCATAAAGTGCTGATTCTAGATCACGACGGCTCTTGAAGTAGTACACAGCACCGACAGTGATAGCCGCGATACCCATCAGACCAGCGATAACTTCGATTGGACCAGTTGTTGGCAGCTCCTCAACTGGGGCACAGTCACCCTCAATCTGTACGTTTGCATTATCATTCATACTGCCGTTTTTTGTCTCAACTGCAGCGATATTTGTACGTACTGCACATGGCTCGCCTTCAACAATTGCACTAAAGCGCAGGAGGGCATTCGATCCAGGCTCGTAAGCTCCGATATTTAGCCCTGTACCTTCAATACCATCATCAACTACTTTGCCTGCGGGATTGTTTGCATTCATCAAGAATGACGAACCAGGTATATACTTAACACCTTCTGGCAGCTGGTCTTTCAACACCACATCACTTTGTTTTGTTGAACCAGTGTTAGTATAGCTCAACAAGTAATCAACCTTTGATCCAGACGGTACAGCGATTGAATCTTTCCACTCTTTAGTGCTATGCAACCGTACTTCCTTCTTGAAGGTAAAGTTTGGCTGGTCAGCTTTAATACGGAAAGTGACAAAACCCGCATACTCATTACATCCTGGCAGTACGCCATCGAGTGCATTGTAGCCTAGCGCCACACCATTACCCGACAAGATAGTGTCAGGCATCGTAGCGCCATTAGTCGCTCCGAAGTTATGAATTGTCGTTGAGCCTGGTACATACCTGAGCGCAATATCACCGCCAGAGTTATTCGATAGACGTATATCATCATATACACTCTTCGGTGTTGCATTCGCTGCACCTACATGTGCCGCGGCTTGTTTCGTTTGGCCATTCGGCACAACCGCAGGAACTTCAGCTCGTGCAAATGCGCCTTGCGCTACACCAACACCACTTGCATTAAGGTTTTCTGCTGCGTTGTTATGATAATACACATACACGACATACTCTTTGCCTGGTGTTAGCGACATATCATCTGCATATGTTTCGTTGCTTGCCTCACGTTCACGGATTTGCATAAAGTTACGCTCATCGCCGTGACTCGGGTTATTTGTTATCGAATTAAATGTTACGTGATCAGCAGGCACTTCAGCTGTGTAGGTTGGTCGTTCAGGACCCCAACCCAACACCATAGCTGCTGGCACAAGAATAGCTAGTACAATACTTGCGACAATAACGACTATTTGCAATGGTAGGTTGTTAACTAATTTACTTATGACTTTACGCATGACTGTTCCTTCCTTAGATATTGTCGCTACTTACTGAGCCACTATTTGATTGATTATTTGATTCACCAGTATTTACTGCGGGACCTTCCTGTCCAATTCCGCTTCCCATACCACTTCCAGGAGCCGGTATGTCGACCTCAGAAGAAGGAGCGCTCGACGACGACAGACCTGGGATATTACCGAGTATCTGCTCGACGACCGGAGGAGGCGTGAAGCTATCGGGACCGACCTGAGGCTTTACGCCTTCACCACTATCAGTCGTATCATCACGACCAGGTGCCTGATAATCAAGAGGGTTTAATGATTTTGGCGTAAGCGGTGGCTCTATCGGAGGCAATGGTGGCTCAATCGGTGGAATTGGAGGGAGTGGCGGGATAACTGGTGGAACCGGATTCTCAGGCACTACAGGCACATCTGGCGTCGTAGGAGGAGTGTATGTCTCCTGCGGTGGAGTGTATGTACGAGTTGGCTCTGAATAGGTCGGCTGAGATACTGTACGTGGCTTGAGATCGATCGCCTGGCCGCCACAATCTTTGCGCAACCACACTTCTTTGCCGTCTACCTTGATAACGATAGCTGTGCCACCATGATCAACATAGTTGTCGTAGGCGATCACTGCGTTACCGCCAGCATTGACTGCATAGTAGCTGCCATATGGCGAGGTAATTGCCTGTTCACTAATATCTGCTTTGGCGAGCTTTTCCATAACCTTTGCGTAGTTCTCGTGATAAAGCTCAGGCGATGCCTTCATCTTTTCACCAAGACTATTGATAGCATCGGCGTTGTTATCGACAAGATCAAGCTTGCTCATCACAGTGGCGAATTCTTCTGGGCTATTGATCCAGCGATCGTTTATTAGATCGCTGAGACCACCAGGCCACTTCATAGCTTCATCGTTTGGCAGAGCACGGAGAGCTGGACCAAAATCATTACCCTTTTTAGCAGAAGACAACGCAGGATCCTCGAGAGGGTTGTAGGCAAAATCACCAGCTTCAAATGTGCGTGTACCAAATACCGGCTTTTCTACATCTGGGGCATTACCCCCGACCGATAACTCTACTTGGTGGGTTGCGTTTTTAACACCACCAAACTCTTCAGCATCAATACTTCTTGTACCTGAGGCGCTTGGCATCATATCGAGAGGATTCATCTTGGTGATACCGTAGATTGCGGCTGCACCAAGTGCAACCAACGTGGCACGTCGACCAACTTTTTCCTTGTGCGCTTGCTGTTCTTCTTCGCTGAGACTCTTAAAATATTTTGCATGCGCCAAGGTTTTATCGTACATCTTGCTATATAGAGCCGTGATTGGACGACCAAGTTGATACATCACCTTGCTTCGCAGTGATGTCGCTACAGGGCCAACTTCGTCGAGTTCTTTTTGGATGTCATCTGTCTCTGGAAACCCAGTTGGTGCACCGATAGAATCTACCGCCTCATGGCTCATTTCTTCTTCTGGGTCATTTTGTGCAAGCTGCTCGGTTTCTTTTTTGAAGCGAGCTGCAAACTCTGGGTTTGCCGCTTCGCTTTCGGCCAGCATCAATTTGTTGTACTGCACTTCTATATCACCACTAACGCCAGCTTTGACGTATTTTTGTAGACCTTCGTCATCCATGTTATTAACAACCGCGCCAAAAACTTTTTCTGCCATCATACGTAGTCGGCGAGAATCAATCTCTTTAGGTTTTTCTTTTTCGCCATGTGACACAGGGATATGCGTCTCATTTGTATTGGTAGGTGCGTCGATAACTTCGATGGTTTTCATGTTGTGGTGGTTCCTAGCGCTTTTTTTGTTTTTATTGCGTTATGTAGTCATATTAGCATAAACTTTTTAATAAGTCAATAGTGTGTTGCGCCTATCAAACAAATAACTCCGCGGCACGGCGGATTTATTTGTTTGTTTATATAGCTTAACTAGCTGCCAGAAAAAGGTGGCTGCTGCGGTGGTGATTGAGGCTGTGGCTGAATCGGTGCCTGGAGCGGCGGCGCTGCAGGTTGCTCAAATGACTGCACTGGCACCTCACCCGCTGTACCGATTGGCTGCGGTGGCACTACCCCAGGTGATGGCGGGATAGCACCGACACCAGGGGTCGATACGATACCTGCTTGCGGAGCGCCCATGGCGTCAATGCCTACTGGTGCAACTGTTGACTCAGCAGCAAATCCACCAGCACCAAAACCAGAACTTGGTGGAGCTGCGGGCTGCACATCAACAGGCGCGCCCATTGGAGCCGTTGGTGCGACAGGGTTTGGCTGCGGCACAACAACAGGTGGCATCGTTGCTTGCGTCAACGCAACATCGCCAAGCGGCGCTGCCTGTGGTGGCATGTTTGTCGCGCCTGGCACGCCAACATCGGTCGCTATGTTATCGAGTCGCGGCTCGGGTGTTTGCGAAGTATGATCGGCTGGCAGCACGACTGCTGCGGCCGGTTTCTTTTTGAACATTCCGGCTATTTTGCTCATAAACCCCTGTTTTTGTGGGGCAGATGGCGGTGTCACATTGGCATTGTTATCAGCTGGTGGCATTATTTATATCTCCTCTTGTATATAAACGTTACCGGAATCACCAGATGCTGTCAAACAAATCAATCGAGCCACTGCAAAAGATTGGTAGCGCTCACCATCTGCGCCTGGACCCCAGGATAGGTATCGGTAAAATATTTTGGTGTCGTGAGTTTTTTGTCCTGATAACTAAAATCAAATGCTTTATATGTATCGTTACGCGCCTCGACCAGATCGAGTTCGCTACCTAACGAACGCCAATAGTAGCGTTGAACTCGCTGATCGCGGGCTTGCCAATACTTGAGACGCTCGTTCATGCAAAAGTTTTCCCACAGCGCATCGGTATCGGCTCGCAAATCTAAAGGCTGTAGCGACTGTATCAAAGCGTTGCGAATACCAAGGTCATAAAAGTATACTTTTCGTTTGCGATTTGATAAATTACCCTTAACGCTTCCTGTCAGCGCTGGCAGACGATAGACGACAAACGCCATCTCCAGTAGTGTAATATAGCGCTCGATTGTCTCGGTTTTGACACCAAATGTCACCGCTAGCTCATGGTACGACACCTCTTGTCCTATCTGGAGTGCAAGTGCCTGCAAAAGACGTGGTAGCAACTGGCGCTGACGCAGCTCGACGAGCTCGAGACTGTCTTTGTAGACATAGTTATTTGCCAGTGCAATGATTTCTTCGTCGGCACGATTGTCGTCGGTCAACACAATACCCGGATAACTACCTAGTCGCAATAGTCGTGGAAACAGTGTCTGGAGCTGCAGATCGTTGTAGCCAAAATAATCTTTTATCTCGGTAAGTGACAAAGGCGTCAACATAAATTCGTAAGCCCGACCTGTCAGGGGCTCCTTTACCTTGCCCGCAAGGTCGAACGATGAACTGCCGGTTGCGATTATGTCGAGTTCGGGATGAGTGTCAATCAATAGCTTGAGAGTCAAACCAATATTTTCAACTCGCTGCGCTTCATCGATCACAATCCGCTTTGCGCGGCCGATCACCCCTTCGAGTGCCGCAAGACTGGTTGGCTTGAGTGCATCGGCCGTTACCATTTCATCACAGTTGAGATATAGTTGCTCATCTGGTGGTGCCTCAGAGAGAATCTGCCTCGCAACAGTGGTTTTGCCGACACGTCGCGGTCCATAAAGCACAATCACCCGCCCTCGCCCTAGGTGAGAGCGAATCAGTGGGGTAATTGTTCTTTCTATCATACTGGAGATAATAGCATAAGTTATTTCCAGTACGCTAGTCATAACCTGAGCTAATCTAGCCAGTAGCACTGCTCAATACAGTAAAATATTGCTAAATTACTCGCCGTTCCATGTATTTAATACACGTAGCGACCCCCACGGGATATGTGCCATGTCAAAGTAGTCCCACCCAAAACCAACACTCGTATAGGCTAAGCCGGGATTGTCCGGATCGCTATCGGTCTGGTATTCAAACAAAAATGCCATTCGTGCGCCACCATTGTCACCCAAAATTGCACCATGGGTTTGCAGAGTTTTAGCTATCACTTTTTCTCCAGCAGTGATTCCGGGAATAGCGTCAATATCGATCGATGGGTCAAGCTGCACTCGGGCACCCTCAGGAATGGGATTAGCGACTCCCGCATTGTTCCAGCCGTCGGTTTTGCTGGCTGGATACCAAAATTCTGTCGGCGCAGCTATGTCGGTACTGAAAAACAAGGTATGGTTTACGCCAGTGTTGGCCGCGACGGCGGCAGTAAGCTCTGCAGCGGTCACCACGCCCGCGTAGCGCCCTATTCCTGCTCCAGTGCCTGATGCGGGCGCACTACCGTCGCCGTCCAGTGGCAGAGTACCGCCCCACGACGCCGTCCATGCGGTGCCATTCCAGCGAGCCTGCCATAGATCAAAACTGCGTCCAGTGATAGGGTCATTTACCACCAAATGGCCATCGCTAAGCTCGTCTAAATACACCACTTCTGTGCCGAGCGGAATAGGCATTGTATAGCCTGCCATCGGATCCGACCCCCAGTCAGGCTCCATCGAAAACGGTATATCATAACGTGGTGTCGACTCATTGATTGCCGACGCTGGAACTAAGGTAACACCAAACTCGTAGAGGTTCGCCGAGTGATCGCCGGCCGCCAGCAGTGCTGACCACGCTGCAGAATTGGCATGCAAAGTTGGGTCTGCCGGAATTGGATCCCATAGCCAATCGGCTTGCGTGAAAAACGGACGTTCGGCAGGCGGCGGTGTGTCCGCTGGCGTGCCTGCAGTGATAAAATCAAAAAACTGAAAAAATGCTGGTGGTGGCGACGGCGGCAGTGGCGCCTGTGGAGCAGGAGCTGATTTGATCGCAAGAGTAATAGCTGTCCAGCTACCTTCCCAATCACTCGGAGAGGCGACAGTAATCAAGCCTGTCGATCCAGCGACTACTTGTATCGTCTGACCAACTGTTAAGTGTCCTATCGTCCAATCTGCGCCAGAATTAGTGTCGGTCGTCGCTATAAGAGCCGTCTGAGTAGCACCAGTGTAGACACCCCAAGAATCTGCATTATCCCAATTAAATCCGTACGCGCTATTCAACACAAGGGCATTATTGGCAGTCGTTACCACAGAGGGTAAGGCCTGCTGCGCCTGCGGTGTGCCAACCGGCGCCCAACCGCGAACACCAGCCGACACATCAACACCTTCGTGATTGGTCACTTCTAGTACAATCGCTAACTTTGGACGATTACCCGTAAAGCCAGTCACTGTTATGCTGCTGCCCTCGGTGCCGGTCACCTCTCGGACGAATACCGATCCGAGTGACGTCACCGTATCCTCGACTACTACATTAGAATAGTCTGTCCAACCCGTTGCAGTAAGATTGACACCGTTGGTTCGACCAATAAACATCACTAGTAGGTTACCGATCGCAGGTGAGGCTGGGAGATTGACTGCAAGCGTCGTACCGGCTACCGCTCCGACTGTACTGGTCGGTGCGCCGACAATTGCGGCAGTCATCTAGCTATACCTTTTGCTTTTAAAGCTTTTTTTGTGCTACATGCTACAAATAACACTGCGTATCTCCAATCGATTCTTATATCTCAGTTTATAGCATAAGAAAAATAGAGGCAAACAAAAACACACCCCTTAAAGTGAGGTGTGTCTTGTAAAAAGAGTCTGGCTAGAATCCCATACCGCCAGGCATGCCACCGCCCATTGGGGCAGCTGGAGCTTCTGGTTCTGGGATCTCGACCACGAGTGCACCCATTGTTGCAGCTGTCGAGGCGATAGACACGGCATTTTGAACCGCCTCTTTTGTCACCATGACTGGATCGATAACACCAGCCTTCTTGACATCGATCAAGCCAGCGCTTGGATTATTCACATCGACACCTTGGCCAGGCTTTGCAGCCTCGACTTGTGCCAATAGAGCTGCACTATTAAGCCCGGCGTTGTCGGTGATGAGTGTAAACGGTACGCGCAAAGCGTTTTTGAGGATCTGCTTACCGGCACTAATACTGTCCGAGCCAGTCGTTTTAATACCAGCTGCGAGATTGACTAGTGTCACGCCACCGCCAGCAACGATACCTTCGGCAAGCGCCGCTTTGGTCGCAGCCACCGCGTCATCAACACGGAATTTCTTTTCGTCGATTTCGGTTTCGGTCGCACCACCTACCTTGATAACTGCCACCTTACCGCGCAGTGCAGCGGCACGCTTTTCGTACTGCTCTTTATCATATTCGCTGCTGGCGTTGTCGGCCTGAGCAATAATTTGTGTGATACGAGCATTAACATCAGCTTTTTTGCCAGCACCTTCGATGATGGTCGTGTTGTCTTTGCCGATAATTACCTTACGAGCACTACCGATAACGCTCAGATCGACATTTTCAAATGTTAGACCTTGGTCTTCGGAAATCACCTGACCACCAGTCAAAGTAGCGATATCTTGCAAAATTTCTTTGCGGCGATCACCAAAAGCTGGTGCCTTCACCGCAACAGTATTGAGGACACCCTTGAGCTTGTTGAGGATAAGGATACTCAGCGCTTCGCCTTCGACCTCGTCAGCGATCAGCACGACATCTTTTTTACCAGCAGCAGCAAGCTTTTCGATCAGTGGCAAAAGCTCCTGAACGCTTGATACTTTTTTGTCTGTAATAACAATAGCTGGTTTTTCATACACAGCCTCTTGGCGCGCTGCATCGGTCACAAAGAATGGTGATGACCAACCCTTATCAAGATTGAAGCCTTCGACAACCTCGGACTCAAGTTCGAGTCCCTGGCTCGCCTCGACAGTAATCACGCCGTCCTTGCCGACTTTTTCAAACACATTAGCAATCAACTTACCAATATTGGCATCGCCAGCGCTGATAGTTGCAACCTCTGCCACACGATCTGTCTTGCCCTCGACACTCTCGGCGAGCTTATCAAGCTGTTTACCGATATCAGCCGCAGCCGCTTCGATACCCTTGCGCAACTCCATAGGATTATGACCGGCAGCAATCAAGCGATTGGCTTCTTTGAGGATATTGTAGGTCAATACGGTAACTGTCGTCGTACCGTCACCTGCGACTTTGTTGAGCTTACTCGCAGCTTGCTTGATCAGTTCGGCGCCAACCTTGTAGCCAAGTGTTGCGTCATCGTCTTCTGGTAGATCCACGCTCTCTGCAACCGTCACACCGTCGTGTGTTACCGTAGGACCGCCGTAACCCTTAGCGATTACGACATTGCGACCTTTTGGACCATACGTTACCTTTACCGCATCGTAAAGCGCCTTGGCACCGCCAAGTACGCGTTCGCGAGCGTCATCATCATAAAATACTTTTTTTGCCATTTACTACACTCCTCCTAGACAGTTGCTAGTACGTCTTCTTCTTTGACGATCAAATATTCTTTGTTATCAAGCTTGAGTTCGGTGGTCGAATATTCTTTGTATACGATACGATCACCCTTTTTGATGCCTTTAACATCAGGGCCAACGGCTTCAACTACAGCGTAAGCTGGTTTTTCTTTAGCTGTATCGGGTAGATAAATTCCACTCGCAGTTTGGGTCTTTGCCTCTTCGCGGACAGCGACCACACGGTCAGCAAGCGGTTTTATAGGTGTGCTCATATTGTGCTCCTCCGTGTTTTATATTGCATACTTAATTGTAGCCAAAAAAATTGGCACTTGCAAGTGTCGAGTGCTAATTCTTATATATACGTATTGACTTTTTATAGTGTTTATGTTAGTATGATAATCACACCACAGCCGTGGTGCGGACCTACCAGAACAGGATCAGTGCCATGTCTATAGATGACAAGGTGTTTCTGGTAATTATGGCCCCCTCGGCTATCCGCAAGGAAGTCGCACGAGCCATGAGCCAGCGAACACATGTCACCCTCCGTGTCATGGGGGATGATGGCGCTGACGAGATTTCATTTCTAGTCAGCGCAACGGGTCACACCCCGTCCGACCACACTCTTGACCTCGTTACCGGTGTCACCGATGACGGAAAGTATGTGCAAGTCAACATTCCCACAACGGATACGCCAACCCTGGCTATTCGTCCAACAACACAGTAGGAGTCAACATGGCAGCATTTACAGTTCGCACCGCTCTGCCGGTTAACGCCGGAGGTATCGACCCGCACTACACACGTGTGTCAGATCGCGCCTACTGGACAGTGGAGTACACTGACAAAAATGGCGTGCGGCAGAAGTGCAACTACCACGGGCCCAAGTCCGTCAAAGACTGGCTCGAATCGGAAGGGGTTCGATTCGACACCAACAGTGTCAAGGTCGAGTTTCACAAACCGTAACGATCCTCGTGCCTGGAAGCGTTCTACCCCCGTACTTCGTACGGGGGGCTTTCAATTTAAGAAAGTGTTGAGGTGGCTCCCTTTTCGACAGCGGGTACAAAATTACCAGCCTCGACCATCGCACTGATCTCGCCCAGACCGCGATCACTAGTCACGATGATGCCTTGACCATCGTAGAGTGCGATGATTTCGATATTTTGCAGGTCGTTGTGTGATACAAATACACCACCGACAGCTTTTCCATCGGCAACCGTATTTGCCACCACTGTTTGATCGCCACCACTGTGCGCAACCACATCACGACCCTGAAGCAACAAGCCTTCGATCACAGCATGGGTTGTCGGCCGGTGCGCACCGGCTGCCTCGACGACAGCCACAGCGCCTTCTTCGGGCAGCCAATCGGCAAAAGCTTTGCCGATATTCCAAGCTACTTCAGCACTTAGTGATTCATCGACACGGCCGCGAAAATCTTCGTTTGAGAACATAATTGCCATATAAAAAGTATTATACCGTCTCGCCTACCCTCTGAACAACCCTAGCCACTACACACGATGCCAGTTATAGTAAAAGTAATGGATATTCGATTTGCCACAAACACTGATATCGCTGAGTGGAATGCTCGTATCTTGGCTAACCCCGATGGTGGCAATATATTTCAGGGAGATGAGTTTGCAGAGCAAAAAAAACTAGGTGGATGGTCTCCCCGATGCGTCATGGCAGACGATATCGCGCTAACTGTTCACGAAAAAACAGTTTTTGGACTAGGTAAATTGTGGTACCTGCCAAAAGGCCCCGGCGTAAAAACAATCGTCCAGCTCGGTGACATACTACCTGCGCTTAAAGAATTTGCCGCCTCCCAAGGGGTATTTGCCGTAAAACTAGAGCCAGAACTGGAAAAAACCGACGACGCTATCGCCGCCCTCAAGGAATTTGAGCTCGTCAAGGCGACACCGATTCAGCCAAATTTTTCAACTATATTGATCGATCTCACGCCAGACCTAGAGACGATTATGAAAAGCTTGAACCAAAAAGGTCGCCATGCAATCCGTCGGGCTGAGCGTGACGGGGTGACGGTCGAGCGCGTCGAGACAAATGAAGAAAATAGTCGTATATTCTACGACCTACTGCAGCGCACCGCTGACAGTCAGGGTTTTTTGGGGAGCGTACGTGACTACAATTACTATTGGCGGTTCTGGCAGCGCTATGCGTCGGCAGGCCTTGGTCAGCTGTTTTTTGCATACTTTGACGGTCAGGTTGTCGCAGGAGCGTTTGCGCAGGTGTTTGGCGATAAAAGCACCTACAAAGACGGTGCAAGTGTGCGTGTCGAGGGTGCCTACGGAGTGACACATCTCGTGCAATGGCATGTTATCCAGTGGGCCAAAGAGCAAGGCTCGAAGCAGCACGACCTCTGCGGTACGCCGCCGAGCGACAAAATAAACGACGACACCCACCCGCACTATGGAATTGGTCGGTTCAAGACGAGCTTTCACAAACATGTCACCGACTACATAGGAGTGTACGACCTCGTCGTGCGACCACGTCAATACAACCTGTGGGTGCGATTTGGCGAGCGTGCGGTAAAAAGCTGGCACTGGCGTAAGTACCGAGAGAATTGGTATTAAAACAGTGACTCGTTACTTGTATTATACTTGCTTTTATGATATAATAAAAAGGTGAACATTACCAATTTGGTGCGTGGGCTCATCGGGGTGTGCGTGGCCGCCCCGGCTATGGCTGCCTGCGGGCAGAGTAACGAGGCGACGGAGCCTTATACCCCCAGTGAGAACGGCTGGTTCAACACCTGGTCATCGGGGATTCCCGTCGACCCGGCAAGCACCTTCGTTGATGGCTTAAGCCTCGAAGGGCTCTATCACGTAAATGAGGCGACAGCGCCGGACAACATCGAGGCTATCAAAGAGGTTGGCGCCTGTACCGTACTGTACGGCACAGTACCCGGAACGCGGCTAGTCTCACTGGAGGTCATCCCCGACAAAGGAGATATCGCCAGTAGCGACGACCGTCGAACAAACGGAATCGAGCCCACCGACGCCGATGCATGGCTTGCCAAGAACACTCGGCAGTGCCTCGTCAATTAACTGTTCACGCTGCCCCCGTCCTGCCGCAAGGTACGGGCGGGGGCAGCCTCAACCCAAGATTATTTTGCTTTATTGAGTAATTCCCTGACGACTTCTGCATCGTTCCAGGGTATTTTTTTGCCTTTGACGATACGGAATTTTTCATGTCCCATACCGGTAATCAGCACCATGTCTCCTTTTTTGGCGACACTCAGGGCTTTTTTGATCGCATCACGACGTTCGGCTATCTCATCTGTCTTTGCAGAGCCGCCTTTGGATTTTGTGATACCAGCAAGTACCTCTGTGCGGATTACTGCTGGATCTTCGTTATAGCTCTCCTCGTCGGTCACAAATATACGGTCGGCCAGACGCGCTGCCACCTCACCCATGATCGGGCGTTTTTCACGATCACGATCACCTGTGGCGCCAAATACCAATATGATGCGATTTTTGGCGATAGCCTTGGCTGCGGACAAAAACTTTTCGAGACCATCGGGCGTATGTGCATAATCAATCACAACATCGTAATCCTTGTCTGTATCAATACGCTCAAAACGTCCCGGCACTGCTTCGAGATTGGCCGCGCCCTCGATAATATCTTCTACCGACACCCCCAACACATAAGCAGTGGCAGCAGCAGCAGTCATGTTGGCAATATTGAAATCTCCCGGCAGCGCAGTTGCAAGCTCCAACTTGGTTTGATGATCGATCACCACCGTTGCTTCGCTTCCCTTACGATATAATTTCGTGTGTGCAATCTTGGCTTCGGCATCATCATGTGTGCCATAAGTAATCTTTTGTCCACTCGCTGAAAACTTATCAAAATATTCGTACCACTGATCGTCTCGATTCAAGATAATATACTGTGGCCTGAGACGAAACAGCTTGGCTTTGGCGGCAGCATAGTTTTCCATCGTACCGTGGTAGTCTAGATGATCTTGCGTGAGATTTGTCATGATAGCGGCATAGATCGGCACACCGTCAAGCTTGTGCTGATCGAGCGCATGGCTCGTTACTTCGAGTAGCACATAATCTACTTTGGCTCGCTTGGCATCACGAAAAAAACGCTGCATTTCGGCTGTGAGCGCCACAGTAGCGTTGAGGTCATTGATTTCACGCTTGCCGGCTATCTCGATAATAGCCGTAGTAAACATCGCTGTTTTGAATCCTGCTTCTTTGAGGATTTCGTTGAGATAATTAAGCGTTGTCGTCTTGCCGTTTGTCCCTGTCGCAGCAATGACCTTGAGGTTTTTTGCTGGATTACCGTATCGCGTACGTACCAACTGTATACGCCCCTTTCGATAGCTTTTCTCAAGCTGTCGCAGCGCACCCTCTGGCAACGTTTTTCGCACCCCTTTGACTAGTCGCTGTTTCATGTACCAAGTGTAGCATGGTACAGTGGTAGAAATGAGAGTTTTAGGAATCGAAAGCAGTTGCGACGAGACAGCGGCAGCCGTTGTAGAAGATGGCTACAAACTACTATCCAATGTAGTTCACACCCAAATCGATATTCACGCCCAATACGGAGGTGTTGTTCCAGAGGTCGCTGCGCGTAGTCATATCGAGGTAATCAACCCTGTCATCAATCAGGCACTTGCCGACGCCGGCTGCACCTGGGATGATATCGACGCTATCGCTGTCACCTACGCGCCAGGCCTCATCGGCTCACTACTCGTCGGTACACTCGCTGCACGGACACTCGCGATCGTCCACAGCAAGCCACTCTACGCGATCCATCATGTCGAGGCACATGTGTATGCTAATTTTATTGTCGAAAAGTCCAGTCCAGCGCTATCGAGCCACTCGCTCACCTCATCTGAGGAAACATCTGCAGCCCGAGGCTCAAGCGGCGCCGAGGCCCGACTTGAGACCCGGAGCGAAGCCGTTTCCGGTGATGACGGTAGCGAAAGGGCGGCCATGAAAGACAATGGCCTCAGTAACCTTGCACTACCAAGCAAGCAACCAGAATTTCCTATGCTGGCGCTCATCGTCAGCGGCGGCCACAGCCAGCTCGTCCTCTTTCGCGATCATGGTGACTACGAACTACTCGGCCAAACTCAAGACGACGCAGTGGGCGAAGCGTTCGACAAAGTTGCCAAAATCATCGGCCTCCCCTATCCTGGTGGCCCTTCGGTTGCCAAAGCTGCGCTAAATGGTGATCCATACAAGTACAAATTACCCAAAGCTAAGCTCGATAATCCATACAATTTCTCATTCTCTGGCCTCAAGACAGCCCTTTTACGTGCCGTTCAGCACGAAGTGGACAAAGACTACACTTTTCCCTCGCACGAGCTTCCAGCACTTCTGAACGACGCACAACGCAATGATTTTGCCGCAAGCTTTCAGCAAATTGCCGTCGAAACACTTGTTGATAAAGCCGAGAAAGCTTTCCACAACTTTTCCCCAGCCTCAGTCGTCATCGCTGGCGGTGTTGCCGCCAATCAAGAGCTCCGTCGCCAATTAAGCGAACGTCTTCCTATCGAGATAGAATACGCCCCGATACAGCTCTGTACCGACAATGCCGCCATGATCGCTACACTGGGCTACTACGCGGCACAAAAAATAGACCCGGTGGATCCGTATGAGCTTGAGGTCGTGCCTAGTCTGTCAATGACAAAGACCGCCTGGGCCGCTATATAGAATAAGCGAGAGTCCGAAAAAAGGAGAAAAGCCGCCCCAATCGGAGCGGCTTTTACAAAGGTGACTATCTACGCATATTGCGCGTCAGTACCTTTTCGAGCTTGCGGTTTCCCGCAAGAAGCCATTTGTTCTTGAACCCGCCAAGCGTATGATCGCTCTTGAGGTCGTACTGAAGGAACGGAAGCGCCACGAGCGCTACCGGTAGGCATGCGTATGCGGCGACCGTCGATCCGACAGTCCTGAATCTGTTCATGGTCTCACCTCTTGTGTACGTAGCGGTAGAACTAGCGCGTCCTGACAACCGACTATACACAATATGATGCCATATATCTATATGTTAGTCAATCACCGTTTTACAGCACGGACCAATTTCTTGCCGAACGGTAGTATCTTCGTCCAGATCTGGTACAGGGGTGAAAGCGGTCGGTCATACGTACCCACCAGCATATCTTCATGGTCAGCAAAACTTTGCTTAAATATGCTGATTCCATCACTGAGGAGGCCGTTCATATCGTAGCGCTCTATCCCCCATTCGCGCATCTTGCAGATAGCGTACCACTTGAGCGCATAGTTGGCACGAAGCGCCTGTCCCTGGTCGTTCATGCCGCCATAGAGCTCAAACGCCGTCTGAGCACTGATAGCCAACCACAAAAACGCCACCGGCTGCCCGTCATAAAACGCCGCGAACACTGGTGATGCTTCGCCCATTTTGTTGTAAATATCACGATAATAATCGTCGTCGTGAATTGCAAATCCAGCTCGCTCGGCAGTCAAACGGTAAACTTCAAGTACGGCATCGAGCTCTTCTCCGCCCCGTAGCTGCCGAACCTCTAAGCCCTCCTCTTTGGTAGACTTACGAATATATTGGCGAGTTTTCTTGGCCATTACAGACATTAGTTTGTCTTCTGAGCGTGCAAGATCAAGAATAAGCGTCCTCGGAATCAAGATCGTATCGCTTGTCGATCGCCACGCTGCACCCATGTTTTCGGGCATCTCATACCAGTCGGGCTCTATCTTGAGCGCAACAGCTCCTGCCTGTGAGCGTACATAGTTACCAAATGCATCGAGCATAGCTGGCACCTGCTCACCCTGCCCTACCGGGCCACGTGGTATGTAAGCAAGTGCTCGCAGTGGCCAAGGTAGTGGTTTGATTAGTATTTGTGCACCGCCAATCACCTGCCCCTCGAGATCGCGCGCTTGCAGTCGCAATACCCGCCACCCATGTGCAGCCTTGACTTCTCCCCATCCCCACAACTGAAGTGGATGGCCGTCATTATCGTGGACAAACGTATCCCATTTTTCTCTATCTTCACATACCTTAAGCGAAATCATAGAAACTATTATACATCGCTTTGGGTATGCTATACTAAGGATTGAAAACCAACACGTGGAAAAACGGTGCAGGGGTATTGAGGCATTTTAAGCAAAATGTCAGCTTATTCTTTGCTCTTTCACGTGAAAACTAAATAGAACATATGTTCTATAAATAACACTTGGGTCTAATTCTTATGAAACTTACCAAAACCTACGCTCCTGGCGACTACGAATCAACTATTTATCAGATGTGGGAAACATCAAACGCCTTTGCTCCCACAGGCAATGGCACACCATATAGCGTTATCATGCCGCCACCAAACGCCAATGGAAATCTTCACATTGGTCACGCACTGATGGCAAACCTCGAAGATATTTTGGTGCGCTACCACCGCATGCAGGGGAGGGATACTCTCTATCTACCAGGGGCTGATCATGCCGGATTTGAGACATGGGTGGTCTACGAGCGAGAGTTGCAAAAGCAGGGTAAAAGTCGAACTGACTATACCCGAACCGAACTATACGCACAGGTATGGGATTTTGTAGCTGCACAGCGTGGCAATATGGAGACACAGCTCCGGGCGCTTGGCGCTAGTGCTGATTGGAGTAAGCTCGTATTTACGCTCGATGAAAAAGTCGTCAACACCGTTTATGGGACATTTAAAAAAATGTGGGACGATAAGCTTATTTACAGAGGTGAGCGTATTGTCAACTACAGTACTGCATACCGCACTAGCTATGCCGATATTGAGGTCGATCACAAGACTGAAAAAGGCACACTATGGAAGATCGCATACCCGGTTATCGAAGAGATTGCCGAGATTATCGTGGCGACGACGCGTCCAGAGACACTACTTGGTGACACTGCCATCGCCGTACATCCAGATGACGAACGCTACAAAAAACTCATCGGTATGCACGTACAGGTACCTCTGACCGATAGGGAAATCCCAATTATCGCTGATGAACATGTTGATCCCCAGTATGGCACCGGAGCCGTCAAGGTAACTCCCGCTCATGACCCAAACGATTTTGAAATTGGCTTGCGTCATGACCTCCCGCGTATTCAAGTGATTGACTACGACGGTCGTATTATCAATGCACCTCAACAATTTGTAGGCTTAGAGGTCGCAGAAGCTCGTGAACGTGTACTGACAGCTCTCCAAATAGCCGAGCAGCGCAGGGGAGAAGAAGAGATCGAGCATTCGGTCGGCTACGACTATAAGTCAGGAATCCCTATCCAACCACTCATCAAAGAGCAGTGGTTTATCAATGTTCGACCCCTTGCCGATAGGGCAATTCGAGCTATCGAAGAAGGGCAGGTCAATATTATTCCTGCGAGCCGCAAAAATGCACTTACTCAGTATTACGAAAATCTTCGCGACTGGAACATCAGTCGGCAGATCCCATGGGGGATTCCGATTCCAGCCTTTCAAAATGTCGATGACCCCAATGATTGGATTTTTGATACCCGCGTTACCGAAGAGACTATTGTTGTAGATGGTACAACATACACACGCGAAGAAGATACCTTTGACACGTGGTTTAGTAGTGGTCAGTGGCCATTTGTGACTACCGACTATCTGTCGGCAGGGGAGTTGCAGCGCTTTTACCCAAACAGCGTCCTTGAGACCGGTTACGATATTCTTTATCCATGGGTAGCTCGTATGATTATGCTTGGTCTTTATGCCACCGGAGAAGTTCCTTTTAAGGATGTCTATCTTCATGGTCTCGTCCTCGATGAAAAGGGTCAAAAAATGAGCAAAAGTAAAGGCAATGTCATCAATCCGATGGATATTGTCACAGAATACGGCTCTGACGCGCTACGTCTGGGTATTATCGGAAGTCGCGGTGCTGCACAAAATCAAGCGTTTAGCACTGGCAAGGTTGTCGCAGGTCGTAATTTTTGTAACAAGCTTTGGAACATCGCTCGCTTTACAGAGAACGCACTGCCTGAAGATTTTGAGATTGGCAAACCGCTACCAATCAGCCTAGCTGACCATTGGATCGTACGCCAGCTCAACAATGCCGCCGCCTCTATTGGCGAACAGCTCGAAAACTATCGCTTTGCCGAGGCCAGCGAGACCGTCTACCACGCAATCTGGGATGATGTCGCTGATTGGTATATCGAGGCGAGCAAAAAACAGCCAAATCCTCAGCTACTGGGCTGGGTACTTGATACCTGCCTCCGTATCGCACATCCATTTGCGCCATTTGTGACCGAAACTATCTGGCAGACACTAGGCTGGCACGGTAGCGACCTCTTGATCAGTAATTTTTGGCCAAAGCCACTCGAATACAGTGAGATTTCTGCTGGAGAGTTTGAACAGTTGCAAAAACTTGTTGTCGAAACACGCTATGTACTAAGCGAGCTGCCACCAAAGAAGTACACGATACTGTACCAAGAAGACTCACTAATTGAAGACAATACCGAACTAATCGCGTGGCTCACCAGGATAGAGAAGCTCGAGAAAGTCGACCAGGCTCGTGGGTTGCGCCTCGCCGCGAGCAACCGCGAAGCATGGCTTGATATCGACGAAGATACACTCTATGAACACCAATCTAACCTAGAGCGTCGCTTGGCAGAAACCAAACAACACCACGACACGCTATCAGCACGCCTTAGCAATGAAAACTATATCGCTAAAGCACCGTCACATCTGGTAGAGGAGACACGCCGCGACCTCGATGAAAGCGAAAAGCTCATCCGACGCCTTCAAGACGAATTGAAAGTTCTTTAATCCTATACTGGGTTTGGCCAAATAATACCGCCCATACCGACATCGTCACCGCTTTTAGCGTGTCGTTTCGCAAGCTGGCGCTTTCGGTCATCTGGTGGCATAAGACGCGGCATGCCATTACCAGAACCGCGCCCTAGTGAACCTCGCTCCGAATGGGTATGCGGATCACTCATCTCGAGCATCGCCATACCCGCAGCAAATGATACCGCCGCAGCTGGCAGTGCCACCTTGAGTGCTTGGTCGAATTTGGTATCGTGCACGAGTATACCAATCACCGCGAGGGCGATACTACTCATGACGATACGTTGAAAAAGTACTTGTAACATGTTTTTTTGTTTTCGTGTGATTACTAAAACATATTAGCATAAGTTTTATGAAATGTCAACTATATGTTGAGTGACTATTTGTGATGATACGGATGATCGCCAGCTATTTGCTGTGCTCGGTAAAGCTGCTCGATTGCAATCAGCCGCACCAACTGATGCGGAAAGACCAGTGGTGAGAGCGCCCAGACAAAATCAGCTCGTTGATGCACACGGTCATCGACACCATACGCACCGCCAATAATACAGACTACTTGTCGACTAGCGGTAAAAACGGTGTCGAGCAACTTTGACAAAGCAGGCGAATCGATCGCCTCGCCTCGCTCATCAAGCAGAACCACAAAATCACGGTCATTCAGTCGTGATAATATGCGTTCAGACTCTTCCTGACGCGCCATATCATCGGCCAGGGCACTGTGTGGCAACAAGACCCATTCGGTATTCCAAGGCCGCTTGAGACGCTCTTGGTAGCGAGAGATCCCCTCAACAACCCACGATTCATGCTTTTTGCCAACCGAAATAATAGAGATTGCCATCAGAGTGCTACTTTTTGGGCAATTGCCGCCAGTTCTTCATGGTTTGGATCGGCCGCCATGTCGGGGATATTTCGATACTCGGCTACTGTGGTAAACGGTACAAGGTGAATATGCGCATGTGGCACATCGACCCCGATTACCTGCACTCCTACATAGGGTACGAGAAGTGTTTTTCTGAGATGGTGTGCAATCTTTTTTGCAGCGAACTGAACTGCCTGATAGTCTTTGTCTGGTAAATCCCACAAAAACTCAACCTGTCTTTTAGGTATAACGAGCGTGTGCCCCTGTGTGATGGGGTGTATATCCAAAAACGCATAGACCTGATCGTCCTCGTACACCTTGTGGCTCGGAATATCTCCGTTAATAATTTTCGTAAAGATTGAATCTGTCATACTTCGATTATACTAAAGATATGGATGCAACGTTTTTTGCGGTACGTGCCGTGACATCTGAATACGCACAGCAGCTATTGCGACCGGTTTTGGTAGTTGGCTGCGGTATCTATGGTGTACTCCTGGCTGTCGTGGCTCTTTTAGCGTTTCAAATCAGCCAATGGTGGTGGCTACTGGCTATCGTACCGAGTTTGCTGTTTTTGATCGCATTGGCTATTTGGCTAGGGATATTTATCGGTGCACGTCGACTGTCACCACCGCTCAATGCAGCGCAACGCAAAGCAACCAAACGTGTTGTCAAACAAACAAGCAAGGTAGCCGAGCAGCTAGGCACACCCCGTGGTATCTTGTTGTATCGCATAGCAAAAGATGTGATTTTCCCGCCAAAAAACCAACGTTCGCTGATTGGTGAACTTGCCGAAACACCCGGCCAGCTTCATCGCGAATTTGAAAACTTACGAAAACTATTTTAGCTCTGTTAAAATAGTACATTGAAGCAGGGAGAGGTGCAGGAGTGGTTGAACTGGCTTGTCTCGAAAACAAGTGAGCCGCAAGGTTCCGAGGGTTCGAATCCCTCTCTCTCCGCCAATTTAATACACCCCGACCTCGTGTCAGGGTGTATTAAATTGATGAATGAGTTTGAACCCTCGAGCACCAGCTTGCTGGTGCAAACGAGAGTTCGGCGCAGTGAATGAAGTGAAAGAAAGCACCGCAGGTATTTTCTTGAACGAAGGAACGAAGGAGGCTTTAGCCGATATCCCTCTCTCTCCGCCAAGAAAATAGACCCATCTTTCGATGAGTCTTTTTTCTTGGTACACCGTCCTAAAGGAAGTTCAAACTTTAATACAAAGAGACGACAGCTTTGCTGCAATGACGAGTAGCTAGTTATTTATGACTATGACCTTCACCGTCCTGATGCTCAGTCTCCATGTGACGCTTTGCCAACCAAAAAACACTGAGTGCCATAGCATCGGCTACACGCAGTCGATTGCTCCCACTGCTTTTTGCTGCCTGTTCCGTCCATTTGCTAGGAGTTTTGCCTTGCTTACGCATGAAAGCATTTTTACGCTGGACAGCTTCAAGGGATTTCTTGAGTTCAATAGGGTAGACAAGCTGTATCCAGTCCTGTAATTGCTCACCTTCATCAGTATTAACCACTCTGGTTCGACGCTCTAGGCCAGCGAAAAACGGCCTGTCGTTTTCGTATACCTTTTCTGCTATATCGCCACCAACATAATTAAATATGTTAGCGACAGTAGGATTAGCCGTGGTGTCTATAGCCTCATCGAAGAGTTGTTCGGCGTTCAGACGATTTAGGAGCGCATCACCGCTTTGCTGCTCTAATGAAAGCCCGAACTCTATAGGAGCAATACCTGGACCGTTATTCTCAATAGGTACAATAAAACGCCAGTTTCTAGCGCCATCGGTTTCATCGTTGCTCCGAATTTTATCACCCGTTAATGGACGACTATACATTTCTGATGATATAACCGCTCGCACGAGGTCACCCGGTGTGCGACCGTGCCTGAGACGCACGTTATGTGTTGATTGCTTATCGAGAAGTATTGAGGCAGCTTCACGAAAAGTAGGTATTCGTTCTGTCATAGGTGTAGATTATGAGATATACGCATTTGAACAGCAAGTTTAAGCATTATATATTGACTAATTTGATTATTTATGGTATCATACAGTCACCAAGGAACTACCCCAGGAGGAAAAGTGTCCGAGGAGAAAACAGCAGGAAAGACCCTGCAAATGCGAGCAGACGCAGAGTATGCCGCAAAGGTTAGGACACTGGCTTTCGTCAAGGAAACCAGTGAGTCCGCCATCGTGCGGGAAGCAACCGACCGAGTGATGATGGAGGCCGACGTCGATGAGCTGATTGCTCAGGTACGACAACGGTGCGAGCAGCAGGTCGCAGAACTCGAAGAGTTCCGTGTCTGGCAGCAAACATTCATCGCCGAACGTCGGGCTTCCTAAGCCACACAACCACATCAGGAGACGAAATGGCCGAGAAGAAATCACACGCGTTACAAGCTCGTGTCGAGCCGAACCACCCTGATACCAAGTTGTTCAGGGCTTACGCGGTCGCGTACGAACTCGACGAATCAGCGCTGCTGCGTCGAATCATTTCCGAGTGGACTGCAACTGTCGACAAGGAGAAACTCAAGGAGAAGCTCCAAGAGACCCTCGACAAGCAGCACACCGCGCAAATGCAGGCACTGTCCTAATCCTGCGCACGCCACCGCCCATGAGAACCGCCCTGAGAGCAATATCTCGGTGTCGCCTCAGGGCGGTTTTCATATTATGGGTTTATTGTATGGGTGTTCTTGCAGCGCGCTTTGAACTGTCCATCATAGCATCAGTAAAATACACCTGCGAGATAAACCTTTCAGCAGCAAGCTGGTATAGGGCAATGCTCAGATTTTTCGTGCCACCAGTGTAGTCACATACAATGTCAGCAGTTCTGTATGGTTTCGATGCTTCCGATAGAACCAATGCTAATTGCCTCTTGATGTCTTTTGGCGTCCTATCATTGACCGATACCGTCTTTATACTCGCCAATCGACCACTTTTCTCGACATACTTAACGAATTTTTTCGCAATTTTCTGCGTTGTATTATCTTCTGTGGCAATAATGATGACTTCCTCAAGCGAGTTTTGCAGTGAATGTCCTCTTGGGCTATATAAAAGAGCTTCATATACACCATAGGAGGCTAGTTCGGTAATGTCCTGCTTGTATGCGGACGCGAGCGTGACGAGCAGCTTTTTACGAGTAATCGCGGAGGGTCTGACGCTCCCACGATGTAACAGCAAAACTGTCACGAATATAACGACTAACAGCGCAAACAATATACCTGTTTGCCAATAAAGCGTTTGTGGTTGATAGGAGGAGGTAGATAAGAAACTGTTTAGCAACTCGTACAGACTATTCGTAAAGAGAGCGAATATGATGACGAATAGTAAGCTTAACAGCGGGTGTCTACTTGAAATGCTAAAGATGTTTTTGAGTACATCACCACCATGCGCTTGCTCAAGTTGCTGCATTTGGAGCCGTTCTTGGTTGCGCTTGGTGTTGGTCATAGGCATATTATATAATGAATATTAACTTAATAGCAGAATAACGGAGGTTTCGATGAGTCTCAATTCATTACTAACAGACTTTTTGAGCAATAAAGTCGAGCCAGATATTGAGCGCGACCGTATCAAAGATGCCCATATAGAAATCCGTGCAATGGTTGAAGAACTTTTGGAAGATGTGTACGAAGCCAGTTTTGTTATGGGTTCGTATAAGAGACACACGCTCACCAGACGCCTCACCGAAGACGAGAAATACGATGTTGATGTCATGTTCGTACTCAATGAAGACGAAGATTTGTCAGGATTGTTAGACACGATGGAAATAATAGCTCAGTCTATCGTTGACCAGGTGGACGAGATAGAATCTTACCGAAGACAGAAAGTCTCGATTGGCCTCCGATATAAAGATAATTTCAGTATTGATATGGTCCCAAGCCAGCTGAACGACGACGGAACGTACAACATCTACGATGACCGTGAACAAAAAGAAGTAAAGACCAATCCACTCAAGCATATTGAAACGATTTCGGCATTAAACGCGAAACGGAACAACCTTTTAGTACCTCTAATTAAATTGGCGAAGCGTTGGAAACAAGAAAACGCACCAAAAATGATGAAATCGTTTCACTTAGAAATGCTCGCGGTTCAAATTTTTGACGAGAGTGAAATTCCAAATCTGCGTGACGGCCTCAAACTTTTCTTTAGCGAAGCAAAGCGACTCACAGAAAATAAAGAGAAGATTATTGACCCAGTCGGAGGGCATGACATCTCGGCGTATCTTGATAGTGAAGATAATTTGCAACGCGATAACGCAGTCGACGCACTCGGTATCGCCGCCGATGCAATGAGTGACGCCATTGAACAAGAAGACGGCAATGAGACCCTGATGCTCCGTGCAGTGGGACGCATTTATTCAGATTTCAAAAACGACACAGACGCTGCAAAGAGTCAGAGTATCAGTTCGTCGCTCGGAGAAAGTAACGCACCAAGACCATGGAGCTTGTAACAAAGAAATCGACACGACAGCTCTACAACAAGGTCATCTCCCAACTCGGCAAATACTCTCATTTCACACACAGTATCGTCGACCAAAAACTACATCTCGATGGGGTTCTTGATATAGGTCTTGGCGAAGATGACAGATTCAAAATTAAAATTATTGTTGATGAAAGATTTCCGAAAAAAATACCGGAAGTTCATGAAACAGGCGGTAGGATTCCATCGACCTTAGACAGGCATTACATGAGTGATGGGAGCGGCTGCTGTTTGGTAATCCCTCACAAGTATAGCCAGGTATTCTCTCCGTTAATGCCATTTGAATACTTTATTGATACTCTCGTAGTGCCTTTTTTCAAAAATCAAATCTACTATGAAATTAACGGACGCTTTGCGATTGGATACCGCCACGGTGAAGTAGGCTTAGACGATTACTACATAGAGATATTCGGAGATATTACTATCAGGGCATTGCATAAGTTGCTCCATGCCGTTCTCGCCGATAAACTATATGGCCTTAATAAAATCAAAGGCCACAAATTATGCCCCTGCGGCAGTGGTAAAATTCAACGACAGTGCCACGGCAAAGGACTTATCGAATTAAAACAATATGGCAACCTAGGGTTTTTACATCAAAGCTTCTCAATTCTCGATCGCCTAATAAAAACTTCCGAAATCTATCCGGCCATTGTTAGAGATAAGAGCTTTACACTTACACCGAAATCACCTGCACTAATTGCATCAACACTTCCAATATCAGTGACGATTGAACCATTTTACTGGATATTCCAACCACTGGATATATCGAGAATAGGATATAAGTTGCAACCTTTCGACATGAAAGCCGTTAATGAATAATCCACTATTACACTGTAGGTATTAGGCCCTTATTATGGCATAATAAAAAAGTCTTACGTTCAAATTAGCAGTGGTTCTCCGTAGTATAGCTACGCGTTTTGCCTGAAAAATGGGCATCGCGTAAACAGTTAGGGCAAAACCTACTGCTACGAGCGTAAGACACTTCGCGGTGTCCTTTTTTATTGGACACCATAATAACCTATAAAGGAGGTGTCGCAATGGACAATAACAGCAAATCTAAAAAAGCATGGTACAAACGAGTCTGGGTATGGATTGGCATTATCGTGGTAATTGGTATTGTCAGTAGTGCAGCAGCTCCGAAAGATACTCCGAAACTAGCGGACGGCTCATCATCAGGTAGTGCATCTACGAACAAGGAATCTGAACAAACGACATTCAAAGCCGGTGATGTGATTGCCTTTGACGATAAGAAAGTCACCGTTGCTGCTCCTGAGCGTAATTGGGATAGTGGCAACCAGTTTATCAAGCCTGATAGTGGCAACGAGTTCATTAAAGTACAGGTTTCCATCGAGAACAACTCAAAGAGCCAGGCATCTTATAACACATTTGATTGGAAATTACAGGATTCAAAAGGTGTCATTAAAGATGTGGACGCAACAGCCTATACCGTCGATGGTGCATTGAACAGCGGACAGCTTGCTCCTGGAGGTAAAGTATCTGGCTTCTTGGTATTCCAAGCACCAGCCAATGACGCAGGACTAACACTGCAATACAGTCCTTCATTTTGGACTGATAAGAAGGTAGAAATCAAACTTTAGACCTTTTAATCCGAACAGAAAACACCTGCTTTATTCGAGCGGGTGTTTTTATTGTGATAACAAGAATCCACAGACTTGATAAATATACATTTTAGTTTTATAATTATACCGCCAGTACACCATACGACTTTGGAGTTACGATGTCTGACGAATCGCACCGTCTCAAGATTAGTGCAAACAAGTGGCAAGTGCTTTGCACGCTCGCCGAGCTAAAAGGAGTTGAGCCAGAAGACCTTATCAGTGAGTACATAACTGAGGGTCTGAAAAGAGAACTCGGTGACCCCGATTTCATTACTCAACAAATTGAGGCCGAAAAACAACGCCTTCTCGATGCGGCCGACGCCATTCGCAGAGGACTTGACGGCGGCAATGAAGAGCCTTGACCGCAACCACGCTCAACCCACCCTGAGAACCTGCCTAGAGATGTTACTATCTCGGCCACCATCGGGTGGGTTTCTCATATCTCAGGGCAAACAAAAATGACCCTCTCAGGTCAAAACTTCTCGGTATTCCCACCACACCACTATATGAGTGATGGGAATACCTGTGCTATCCTAGCGAACCTTTGGCAGGCTCAGGCGATAGTCGTCCTGCATCAGCCAATCTTGCACTCCTCACCAAGTGCAACCTGAAAGTCGGTGGGGGCTCCCGGCGGAAACTTTCCTTCACGGATACCCTCATCGTACTCTGCTTTGGCCGTGGTCAGAAGCTCACTGAACGAGAGATTGACCGCGGTCACTTCACCCGACGGCGAGATGTCCAAGCGATACCTCTTCCATCCCGGCGAGTAGATGTCCGGGCAGAAACCCCAGACGTTGTAGTACGCCTTTTCAGCTTCGGTCTTCGGATATGACGGGTCGTCTCTCCAGTCCCGGCTTTCCGGCGAAGGAGATGAGGTATCGGTACTCGGCGTTTGCACCAGGTCGGTAGGCGGCAATGCCTTGCCTTGAGACCAGAGTGTGAACAACGTTACCGCGGCCACAAAAACAACCACACAAGCAATGCCGACGGCGAATGTCTTGCTGGGCTTGAACTTGGTAAACCTGTACATGGGAGGTTCCACCTGCTTTCTTGTCGAAGTTACACCATGACTAGGATATATTATAGCAAATTAGTTATGTTTTGTCAATATATACCACCGAGTCGCTACCCATTCTCATAGACAATTCACCTGGTTTTTCAATGTATGAAATACAACGATTTATCAATGAAAAATCAGTACAATGAGCATATGACATCTCGTATAAGCACGGAATCTCTACTCTCATCTGCAATGGTCGCATACCACCTGAAAAAGGATTACGAGAGTGGCGACCAAGTTGAAATACTTGCCAATTTTCTCTATCAAGAGGATAACTCTTACTTTGCCGAAAAATACTTGAAGCAAGAGTATTTTGACGGTGATGAGCAACCAGTTAGCTACTGGGGTACTACCTACGTTCAAGATAGAAGAGATGAAGAGGTTTCATTTCTTAGAAAGCTATTCCGTGAAAAGATTATTCAGGATTTTGTCATTAGTTACGGTAAAGAAGAAGACCCTGTAGGTTTAGGGATAAAAACGAAACAACCTAAAAAATATGCGTTTACCATAACGGATAAATACCTCTCGATGCTTGATGCGTATATGATGTTAGCCGATGCCAGACTTGTCAGAGAGTCGTCCGAACAAGCCGACAGCCCCATAGAAACGCAAGATACAGATAACTCACAGAAACAGGTCGAGAAATTTACAGCTCCAGCCATTCGACAAGTAGTCGTCCACGACTTTCAACCTGAACATTACGACAAGCGTAAAGGTATATTGTACCTTTCGCCAACCGACAAGGTAATTGTTGCTAAGCGTGGTAGTGCTAAAAAAGTAAACGGCCTAAAGTACGACCAATGCCACTTACTCGCTTGTTTATTCAAAACCGTCAATACCCTAAATAAAGGCGTGAAAATCAGCATGGTATTAGGTGTTAGCGAGCCAAAAATCACCAATTCTGATATTAAGAAAGTTCGTAATCTTTTGCAGGAAATCAATGAAAAGGTTACAGCGGTAGGCGGCCCGAAAAAACTGGTAAGATTGCAAAGTCAGAAAGTCTTTATTGATAGCTCGTATCTGTCGTAGAGTCTGAAAATCAATTTCAGCGAACCCTCGTTCACATAATTCTCCATCAAAGAAATAAGGAGAAATATGAAACTCAGCAACGAGCAAATCAAAGAGTTCCGAGCAATCCACAAGCGGGTATTTGGAAAAGGTATCAATAAACAGCAAGCGATGGTAGATGGATTGGCGTTAATACGCTTAGTCAGTTTGATTCAGCCAGTCGTAAAAGAGGGTTACGATGATGAGAAGTAGTCTACAGCCCTCATCACTCGATACGTTATTATCTAAGGAGTTTCCACCAAACAGGTGGCTCGTCGATGGTCTGATACCATTACAGGGAATCACCATACTACATGGGCTACCGACAGCAGGAAAGACATGGCTAATGATGGAGATAGCTCTATCCGTCGCACAGGGCAAGCCACTCGTCAATCAGTTTGAGACGACCCATACAGGAGTATTACTCCTTGATGAAGAATCGGGCGAATGGCTGCTCCACGACCGATTTAGGACGCTCCGTGCGCCGTCTGAGCTACCAATACATTATCTGACTATGAATAGCTCAAAGTTCACCGAGAGCTATGTAGATGAGCTTATAGAGTGGTGCAATGATAACGAAGTAGGTTTCATTACGATTGATTCATTAGTGCGTATACATGGTGGCGACGAAAACACCGCTCAGGACTCCGCCAAGGTGTTCCGCCTTATCAGGAAACTGACGAGTGCGAATATTACTGTACTTGTCATTCACCACAATACAAAAGCATCGGCAAACGGCGAATACGGCTCACAAATGCGTGGGTCGGGCGACATACAAGCATCTGTAGACTGTCAATTATCGCTTGTGCGGCCTTATCACGACGATTACCTGACATTAGAACAAGTAAAGAATCGTAATGCACCAGAACTGCCTACGATCGAACTAAACTTTACTAAACATGGTGAATATAGTGAGTTCGTGTATTTAGGACAGCTAAAGAACGGTGGCAAGCACGCTGAGTTAAAGCCAATCGTCTTACAGGTTATTGGTACAGAGCCAGGCATTAACCAGAGTAATATTAACCAACAGTTACTGGAATTGGGACATGGTACACACCCGAAGACTCTCCGTAAACTGCTTGGCACTATGGAGAAGATAGACGAGAGCATTACCAAAGCCAAAGGCAAAAAAGGTAATGAATATTGCTACTTCCTAAAGCCAGAAGAAAGTGTATCTGACGAGAGTTAGGCAAAAAGGCAGTTACTATATGAACAACTTTTTACCTAATCTACAAAATAAAGCTCCACCGTGATGAATAACAGATACGGAGCTATGATAATCACCAAGTGATAATTGCTCAAGACGTATCAAAATAAGCACTTTAGCGATATAATTATTAACGTTCACACACTCCACATACACTGCAAGAGGTGTTTTTATTTCCCACCTGAATGGGCGGCTTGGTATCGGGAAATAGCTTCTTGCTGTGGAACGTGTGAACAACCAAGCCGTCCTTTTAGGAAGAGAAGATGAACTTACAAGAATTGAAATATGGACTATATGCTCGCAAATCAAACGAACGCGAGGACAAACAAATTGCGTCATTAGACGACCAAGTTGCAATAATGACAGAATTAGCTAGAGAAAAAGGCTATCATATTGTCAAAAAAGCGATATTCAAAGAGTCGAAATCAGCAAAGATACCAGATGTGCGCGATGACTTTGATGAATTGATTCGGCTACTAGAAGATGGCACTATCAACGGTATCCTGACATACAAATCCAACCGATTAGCTCGTAATCCGAAAGAAAGTGGTCTCATTCAGCAACTAATGTTCGATGACACGCTAAAGGCAATTGTCACGAAAGACAAGAATTACCTACCCGAAGACAATGCACTGATATTCAGCATTGATGCCGCTCAGGATTCACAGTTCAGCCGTGACCTCTCAAAAATCGTGACGGAGCGTATGATACTTAAAGCAAAGAGAGGCGGCTTTCCGGGTCGTGTCCCCATTGGCTACAAAAATGTCATGGACGAGTTTACCAAAGAGCGGTATGTCGTTATCGACGATGAACGGTACCGGTTAGTAAGGAGAATGTGGGACATGGTGCTGACCGGTCAGTACACCATCAGCCAAATCCAGCACATTGCCGACAAACAATGGGGACTACGCACACCAAAACGGCGAAAAAGTGGCAACAGACCATTATCACTTGGCGGTGTTTACGCTTTGTTCAAGAACCCATTCTATATGGGTACAGTGAGACATTCGGGGGTCCACAATCAAGCCGGTACTCACACTGCAATGGTTACATCTGAGGAGTTCAGGCAAGTACAAGGCATCATTAGCAGGAAGAACGCTCCACGCCCAGAGGAAGACAAACTTACAGACGACCCATTCCCTTATAGGGGTCTGGTAAAGTGTGGTGAGTGCGGTTGCCTGATTACTTATGCTCGCATTGTCCGAAAGCACAAGAATGGCAATGTCCACACCTACGAATATTGCTACTGTACACAAAAACGACTTGATTACACCTGTTCACAGACAATGTCCCACAGTCGGACAAACCCGCAAGAGATGACAAAGGCAATAAGGGCTGAAATCAGTAAATATACCATCATGGACGAGTTCTTTCAGTGGGCTTGCCAGTATTTGAGTGACTTTCATGAAGACGAATCGAATAAACGTGATGAAATTCTCGATTCACAGGTCAAAGCGATAAAATCTACGGAATCGGAACTTAATGAGCTACATCGTATGCGCTACAAGGGCATGGTTGATGATAAGTTCTATGAAAGTGAAAAGCAATCACTTGAAGACAGGCTTTTAACACTTCGTGGCCAGTTTGAAGACCAAGAAAACTCCAATAAACGACACCGACAGCTCATGGAGAAGTATTTCAATTTTGCCCGATACGCCAAAGAGGACTTTGAAAGCGATGATGACCTCAAAAAGAAAGAAGTGCTGTCGATTGTGGGTCAAAACCTACTATTTATGGACGGACAACTGAGGTTCGAGCCAATAAAGTACCTGTCACCAATAGTCGAGAAGTATCCTGACCTAGAAAAGCAATTTTTGAAGGTTCAAACTCTCTCTGACCAAAGAAAAAAGACCGCTTTGGGCAGTCTCTTTTCACAATGGTACACCCGACAGGATTTGAACCTATGACCTTCGGCTCCGCAAGCCGACGCTCTATCCAGCTGAGCTACGGGTGCTCGTTTTACTCGCATCCATAGCTTTTGTTCAACTGGATAGAGCGTCGCTGGTATTTTTCCTTACCGGCTTCGCCTTGGCAGCTGAGCTACGGGTGCTCGTCGAGCTATGCTCGATTAACTGTACAAGTGTAACATTTTTTTACAGAGGTAGCAAGTATACTTTAGAGACGAAGTAGCCGCACAAGCTTGTCGACGGCATCGAGTTTAAGTTCTTTCATAGGGAGCCGTGCGCCCAAAGTATCGACAATTGCCTCACCTGATTCTTCTGGAAAATAGACGCTCACCCCAGGCTGGAAGCGCTGGACAGGTATCAATACCACTGAAAATTGATCGCCATCACGCACAACACCAAAAGCTTTGAAATTACCAAATTCATGAAGCCGTCCATCAATCAGCAAGCCCTCGCCCGTCAGAGAATAGGTAAGCTCTCGGGGCGGTCGCCGCGAATAAACAATAATTAAAATCGTGATAACGACAATTAATACCGCAAACGTCCAAGCTTGTGTCCAGATAGAAAGACCGAGCAACGCAGCAATAATAACACCAAACAAAGCAAACCATCCGCCACCCTTTTCTTGGTGAAGAAATTCTTGAGCAGACCAAGTTACCGGCTCTTCAGTGTCCATATCATCATAAAACTCTTCTTGAGTGCTTTCATAACCATCTGACTGGATAGTGTCGCCAAGAGCCTCTGGTGCTGACTGGATAGGCTGCTCTGGCTGCTGCGGGGTAGCGACTGGCTCTGCTAGAGCCGCATTGAGCGCTGCCGGATCGACCGTAGGATAAGACTGTCCAACAACAGGGGAAGACTGAAGTGGTGCGACCGGCTGAACAGGCTGAGTTGCCTCAGGCCGATAATACCCCTGTTGGTTGTTGGGCTGCATGAATATAGTATAGCACGAGCGGTGTTACCGTAAAGTAAAAAGCGACAATCGAAAAATAGAGCCCAAATGGACTCTATTCTTCTTGGCGGAGGAGGGGAGGTATCGGCTAAAGCCTCCTCCGTTTGCTCATGCTGGCAAAAGCGAGCTTTTCCAGCATTTCGCTACACTGCGCCGAACTCCCACTATGTTTTGCCTGCGGCAAAACCGCGAGAGTTCGGACCTGTCCGACTCGCAAATAAAATGCACGACCACAAGGGTCGTGAATTTTATTTGGCGGAGGAGGGGAGATTCGAACTCCCGCTCCAGGTTTCCCCGGACTAACGATTTAGCAAACCGTCCCCTTCAGCCACTTGGGTACTCCTCCGTATTGTATTGAGTTACGTATGCCACGTAGCTCCTGCCTGCCTACAAACCTAAGGAACGGTTTCTCGTCCGTTGATTTGCCTTTCACGCAGCAGCTACTTGGATACTTCTCTGTGAATTTACGTCTTTCGACTCGAATGATTATAGCATAGTCTCAGAGGTGAGGGTAGACTATTTCTAACCATAAGAATTGACAATTATGCATATTTTTGCTATAATAAGAGTATGAAATTGAGAGTTGTGAGAAAATTCTTGTATCCATTTGCCGTTATGGTGCTTATTTTTGGCATAAATATACTGTTAGCAACCACTAACGTACAGGCAGCTGGCTTTAATCTTGGCATGTCCGAGGGTGCAAACGCGGCACGCGGCGTTGACCAAGTGACCGACCTCTTTGGTGAGACAGGTGTCTTTCGGACACTTACAAACGTTCTTCTGTATCTCATCGGTGCTATCAGCGTGATTATGCTCATTATTGGTGGCTTGCGTTACGTCGTATCAGGCGGTGATTCAACAGCTGTGCAGGGTGCCAAAAATACTATTTTGTATGCAATCGTCGGCATTATTGTCGCAGTTCTCTCGTATGCAGCCGTCAGCTTTGTGATTGGTTCATTTACTGGCGGCGGGGCAGCAACAGGCGGTGGCACAAACGTTTAAAGCTGCGTTCTGCCACTGCGTCATTCCAGACTTGATTTGAAATCCAGATTTTTGAGAGAGGAGTATCGGCTAAAGCCTCCTTCGTTCATTCGCTCAGAAAAATGCTTCGCGCTTTTCTTTGCTTCATTCACTACACCGAACCCTCTTTGCGCCAGCAAGCTGTCGCCGAGAATTCGAATTCACTCACTCGGAGCAAGAAAAATAACGTCCAAATGGACGTTATTTTTCTTGGCGGAGAGGGAGGGATTCGAACCCTCGGTGAGTCGCCCCACGCCGGTTTTCAAGACCGGTACCATCAACCACTCGGTCACCTCTCCGTAGCTATCTTATTGTAAAGGAAACGGTTTTCTTATTTACAATAGAAAATTGTAACAGATTGAGTGACGCTAGTCGAGGGGCTGACGACTAAGTGTCGCTACCCACACATTACGAGCACCTGCTTGCAGAAGCGTTTGTGCAGCATATTGCAGGGTCGAGCCTGTCGTGACAACATCGTCTATTACTAAGTAGGTTGTATCTGGATCGAGCACAGTGCGACAAGTAAACGCCTCTTTGGCTTGACGCTTACGATCAGTAGCAGAGGCGCCTCGCTGTCGCGTTGATGTTGCCCGTTGCAAACACGTATCGACAACTAAACCTCGTGAACGGCTCAGCTGACGCGCCACAAGCAGCATATGATCATAGCCACGCTGACGAATATGAGTTGCTATTGTTGGCACCGGTACGATACGTACACTTGAAGGTAGCTGGGGTAGACTATCGTGCATAAGTGCCGCAATCGCAGCACCAGCTGACTTGCCATTTTCAAACTTGTATAGATTGATAAGTCGCTCTATCGTATCGCGCCGGTTAGCGACACACCACGCCTGGACATAAGAGGGTTTACATCCTCCACACAGCCCATTTAGTCGTGCCCGACCTTGACCGCAAGCGACGCAATACTCGTATGTATCCGTAGTGATGTCATATTTACAATTTTCACATAAAACAGGGCCTGTCACACCGCATCCACAACAGTAGTGAGGGGCAATGAGCGAAAAAAGCGTGTTTATCATTGTTTTTTTTACGTTTAGAGGTGTCCTCTGTTGCATTATAACAACAAAATTGGTTATACTGTAGAGGACTAATTTGTCAAGAGCCAAGAGTAAAAGTGGAGGATACCATGGCCCGCAAGCAAAACGACGATCTGCTGATCGAAGATGAACTGGCCGCCGCGTTTTTGAACGACGACGACCTAAATGATAGCGCAACCGCGCCTGTAGCGACTGTAGCCGAAGAACCCGCCGACGACGACCTTCCAGGACAGCTGGCAGTTGATGTTTATGAAAGCGATGAAAAGCTAGTAGTAAAAGCTCGTACAGCGGGTGTAAACAAAGATGAACTAGATGTCAGCATTAGTGACGGCATCTTGACCATCAGCGGTACATTGAGTAGTGGCGACGACGCAGAAGCAACCAACTGGTATATCCAGGAGTGCTACTGGGGCGAATTTAGCCGCACGCTCGCGCTACCGGTTGCCGTCAAAGAAGATGAGGTTGAAGCTATCCTAAAGGACGGTGTACTAACCATCACATTCAGCAAGGTCAAACCAGAGCAAGCGAAAAAAATCCAAGTCCTCTAAGCGAGAGATGATAGGGTAGAGAATACACCTTGCCAAGGCAGGGTGTATTTTTTGCACTAAAACAAATAATAAGCAGCCGACCTAGAGAATTAAAAAGACCTGACACGTTGGCCAGGTCTTTTTATACAGAGAACGTCTTTTGCTCTAGCCGTTTGAGCCAGAGAAACTATCAATAACGAAGTTGACGACAGCGAAAGCAAGAATCGCAACGACCACACCAACGATAGCGTAGAGAATTGTGTTCTTTGCGTTTTGAACGGCTGTTGAATCACCGCCAGATACGACGTAGCGAATACCACCGACGATCAGCATGATAACACTGATGGCACCGATGAGAAATAGCAATACGTTGGTTACTGTTCGGAAGATACCGCCCTGGCCACCTTCACCAAAGAGGCTCGCGGCATCACCTTGCTGATCTTTACCTTGTGCCGACTGAGCGCCCTCGCTCAAACCTCTGTCAAATGCCGCTTCGGCAGGTGCAGTCTGCGCAAACAGGCTAATACCGAGCACCATCGCTGGCAAGAGCACTGCACCTGCAAGTAGTTGTTTAATCTTTTTTGTCATTTTCATACCTTTCGCTTGTTTAGCTTTACTAAATTTATAGCAGATTATCTACGATTTGTTAAGAACTAGTGTTTGAACTGAAGGCTTCGAGCACAAAGTTAACGATAGCGTAGGCGAGAATAGCCACTACCAATCCCACTACAGCGTAGAGTACTGTATCTTTTGCACCTTTGGTTGCATTTGCATCACCATTACTTGTCGCGTAGCGAATACCACCGATGATAATCATGATAACCGCGATTGCACCGAGGACAAAGAGGAGGACATTAACAATATTCTTAATACCTTCCTCGAGCGACATACCAGTATCGCCATCACCGCCGACATCGCCGACGCCTTTTTGGATATTATCGACAGGACTCTGAGCAGCGACAGTAGCCAGTGGAAGTACTGCGACCCCCATCAGCATGACTGCGCTCATTAGAATTATTCGTAGTTTTTTCATTTCATTCCTCCTTATTCAGCTCCGCCACCGCCAAATGCACCGAGTACAAAGTTGACGATTGCAAACGAAAGTATTGCTATTACCAAGCCAACAACAGCATATAGTATTGTGTTTTTGGCTGCTTGTATCTGTGCTGCTTCGCCATTGCTGGTTGTATAACGAATACCACCAATAATAATCATGATGACCGCGATCATACCCAGTACTACCAGAATTGTATTGATGATATTTGTCATCAAATTACCAAAATCATCTTGCTGGGCAGCTCCGCAAATCTCGCTTGCCGATCCACTCTGACCAGAGAGAGCGCCACCGCCTGCTTCTGCACCACCTTCACCTGCGCCTTCTCCGCCGCCACCACCGCATGCGCCTTCGAACACATTGATAGCAGCGACAGGGGATACGGGCAGTGCAATCAATAATCCGGATAACACTAGAACAAAGCTAGCCACTGCCATTTGTATATATTGTCGTATATTCATATCATCACTCTCCTTCATCTGGTGTTAGAATTGTCGCACCCTGGGGCTCTTCGGATGACGCGCCTGTGCTACTACCGCCACCAGAGCCGGCACCTGTAACTCCCTGAATCACAAATGACGTGATTGCTGCAGCCATAATCACCACTACCAGGCCGGCGACAGCATACATGATTGTATTTTTGGCTGCCTGTATCTGACTACTGTCGCCATTTGCACCGACGTAGCGAATGCCCCCAAAAATAATCATTAGCACGGCAACCATACCAGCCGCTACATACACCACTCCGAGCACCTGCTCTACTTGTCCGGTGCCGATCGAATCTGGGGCCCCACCAAGACCTAGGTCGCCCGCTGATATCTTTATTTCATCTTTCATAGTTATGCTATCGCGTCCGCAATAAAGTTGATGATTGCTACCGACGTAATAGACAACACCAGACCAATCACTGCGTTTTGGATCGTCTTGCGTGCTGCTACAGTGCCACTACTACTGTCACCAGATATCATATATTTGAATCCACCCCATATGATAAACCCGAGCGATACGTAGCCAACAACCACCATCAACATCTTGACGATATTCATAGCAATAATACCGATCCATGTACTAAAGTTTCTAGCGGTATCATCTGCCTTGCCTCCATCATTGCCCATATCAGCTGGCGATTTTATATTGCCATCCTTGCACAAGTTGTCATACCACGCAGGCAAAAAAGGGTTTTTATCTTCATTACACCCATTGCCACCTGTGGTAGTGTTGGTGTCATCACCTTGCGCAAACACAGATACTGGTGCGAGTGTCAGCGCAAAAGTAAACACCGCTACAAATGCTACAATAGTGTTTTTTATTTTTATGCGTTTCATAGTTCCTATCCTATCACGCTCCCTGGCATCAGCCAATTCATAATCGCCAGTGTAAAACCGTAGAGCAATAGCCCGATGACGATATTGCGAATGATTGTTATGGCATCACCAATCTGGCTCTGACTATCGCGAGCACTCGCATATAGCACTGCCGCGTACACCAAACCGCCCACTGCCACAATACCGATCAGAGTAGAAAGCACAATCACTGCAATACGGATCAGGTCATTAATAGCTGCGACACCCGTCTCGCTATCACAGGATATGTACTGCGTTTGTGTCTCGCCACAGCTTGTACCGCCTGCCTGCGCCAACACTGTTGCTGTTGTTGTAAATAGAGCAGTAGCAAGAGCCGCGATTGCTAATAAGATTATTTTTTTTATCATGAGCCGATTATTCCTCCTGGCATCAACCAGTTTACGATAGCTACGAGAAATCCGTAAAGGAATATACCGATGACAATATTGCGAATCCGTTCTCGTGCCGCCGACACCTGACCCTCGTTATCGGACGCCTGGGCATACTGTATTGCAGAGAAGGCGAGTCCACCCACAGCTGCGATACCTACGCCAAAGCTAAGTACAATGACAAAGATGCGCAGTACATTGTTAAATGCTGCTGCGCCACCTTCATCTTCACATCTTATAAGATTAGTACGCGCGCCTTCACCGCAGACCCCTTCAACTCGACTTGGTGCAAGCCGTCCGGGAGTAACTCCCTTGTCTGCATCTCTTACCTCGTCTTCACTTAGAGCTCCGTCAGACCCTGGCAATACGCAGCGCCAATGGTCTTCAGGATTGTCATTATCAGCCGCTGCTATTAGCTTAAATTCACCGCCATTCTTCTCGCACTCCTCTTTGTTAGTGAAATCGGAATATACCTTACATTCACCTGGAGGATCCACCCATACACCTTGACCACGACCTTTTGCCTGACATGAACCTTTAGTCCAGTTACATTGTTGCGTCTGCCCGTTCCATGTCGCACCCGCTTTTGTACATTCACCTACTACGGATGTCGTGGGGTCTTCTCGTTCGTCTTTGAGGGTGTAGCCTTTTGCGGTATCGTCTATGGTCGTACAAACTCCGCTGACAGGATTATTAAAACTTGCCTCGTCACCACGCCCCATGCAATGATTCAATCCATAGCGACTGTCATAGCACCTATGTCGACTACTGTCATACTTGAGCACACCATCACCATCACCACCTTGATGTCGGTCTGTGCCACCACACATACCATCCCACACCTCTCTAGGCACCTCTGAGCCATCATCATGGGTTGGCTTGACATTCGTATATGTCCATTCGTAGTTATAGCATTTACCGTCATCGTGTAGCTTCTGTCCAGAATTGGGACATTGACGCCCGCCAGCCGGACTAGGGCGTGAATCAACCCCAGAGCCTTTTGGCTCGTAAACAGCACAGTTACCGTCTTTATACTCCATTTTTCCTGTGTAGCCACTTGATGTCGTGTGCCGCCCGCTGCCGCTATTACCCTGATAGGCACACGTGTACGCACTAGCGCTAGTGCCGTCTGCAAAGGCCACGAAGCCACTAGCCACCACAAAGCCAAACACAAGCTGAAGAAGTGTAGCACTTAAGACGCTCCATAGATTGCCACCCCTCAAACTGTCTGCCATCTTGTTGTTCATCGAGCGTCCTCGGGCAGAGTAATAGTGACGCTATCTGGGTAGCTATAGTTCACAGTACTAACTCGCACGTTTTGTGTCTCAGTATCTTTATATTGTTCAATTACTTTCACCAGTCTACCTGTATTATTATCAATCCACATGGTCATTTTCATTTTTTTCGGATCGTTCGTTGATGTGAAGTTAAAAGGAAATGGCACAGCAACTCCAAGCATCTCAGCTACTTCTTTATTGAGTTTACCGAGTTTTTGGGAATCTACCTCCACAATATATGCTCGAGTAGGGCGATTATCAATGTCCTCATTATGGCGCTCAAGTACCCGATATGGTCGCTGCGACTTCATATACTCCATCAACTGTGCTCTTTTCTCATTATCGTAGTTTCCAGTCACTACATTGCCAAAAGTAGTGTTGATCGCTTCGTTAGGATTGATGACTTCAGACACGAACTTGTTATCGCCAATAGACGCTTTATACCATTGATGCAGCACTACCTGACCTGCATCGTTCGCATCCGGGATAGCATCAAAGCGCGTATAAAAATCTTTACTGTCAGATACAACAACCTCGCCCTTAAGCTTCTGTGCTTTTTCTGTCAGCTCATCATCTGCATATATAGTTTCGTAAGAGATATGACTCCTTGGCTGGGACGGCTTAGACAAATCAGTCTTTGCAGTACCAGACATCAACTCATCACCGTTCAGTGAAACCGTATATACGCGAGCAACATGGTTAACCTGAAGCATGCTATCTAAAGTAGCGTAAAACTGACGCTCTGGCTCTCCCTGCTGCCACTGCCAATAACCAACGCTGCCGCCCGCTAACCCAAGTAATATTAAAATACTTAATACAACTGCAACCATCTTTTTTTTCGATCGTGGCGCCTTTGGCTCAGGCAGCGGATCTAGTTGCAAAAAATCTGGCACATTTGAGCCAGCATAGCCTGTTGGGGAGGGTGGTGCGGCTGGCTGCTGGTACGGATTTTGTTGGTTTGGTTGCATGATTCACCTCAATTATATCATTGACACCATAAGCGGCATAACAGATACTGGAGGAGTATATGAAACAGCGCTGGTCGAACCGTATAAACGAGTTCTTGCGCGCTCATCTTCGGCGTGGGATGTTGTTTGTATTGGGCGGAATTATGATGCTGACATTCACTCTGACACCCGTCATGTCACAGCCGGCACGAGCCCAGGGTTTAGGTGATCTACTATCACTCGGGGGCTCGTTTACAAACGGGCTTTCTAGCTGTGCTATCGAAACAGTAGGGTGGGTTATCTGCCCAACTATGCGTTCAATTGCTCGGTTAGCCGACTATGGCTTTGCCTATATCAATCAAGCCTTCTTGCGAATAGAGTATAGTATTACTGCAAACGACAGTGGCACCTACAAAGCCTGGGAGCTGATGCGCAATATCGCAAATGGTCTGTTTGTCGTCGCCTTTATGGTACTCATTTATTCACAGCTGACCGGCAGGGGGGCGGGGGGCTATAGTATAAAACGCATGTTGCCTCGTCTCATACTAGCGGCGATAGCGGTCAACTTGTCGTATTTTATATGTGTCATATTGATCGAAGTTACCAATATTGTTGGCGACTCCATACTTGCAGCATTTGCCGAAATATCCAGCCGGGTGGGACGAACAATCATGCCGATTGGCGGAGCCAATAATTCTAGCCTCATAGCCGCTTTTCAAGACGGTACACTCACTACACTTACCGCCGCTGTACTCAATAAAGTTGGCGTTGCCTGGGTACTACTCGCACCAGTTGCAGCCGTAACAGTGTCTATCGCAACTATCAGCGCCGTCATGCTTGTACTGCTTATTATGCGCAAAACTGTCGTTGCTATGCTCATACTGGCGTCACCTATATTGTTCGTTGCCTATCTATTGCCAAATCTTGAACGCTTCTTTTTCTCGGGTGTGCGTCTGTTTTTGCAACTACTACTCCTGTATCCGATCATCGCCCTACTGCTAGGCACAGGGCAGGTAGTAAGCGCAACAATTGTCAGTGTTGGATCAAATGATGCCAACTACCGCACAAGTGGCGACAGCTATATGTCACGTAGTGGCGGTTCGGGCAGTGCTATCACCGACCTTACAGCTGCAGCGGCTGCCGTTCTACCGCTCCTGGGGGTATGGTTTATATTCAAGAACATGTCGTCCGTCATGAGCACGGCAGGATCGCGACTCTCTGCTTCAATGCGCGGTAGAAGAGGTAGTGAGGGCGACAAAGAAGCGAGGGTTACTGGTCAGGCCACCAAAGGTGCTGCCAATCTCAAAGGCACCGCCGGTCTACCCGGCTCACTCAATCGGCGTCAGGCATTTAATCGCAACAAACGGCGGCGCTCGCTCGGCGACAGCGCCCTGCCGATTGGCGACGACGGAACGGGCGGGCGTCCAGTCAACCAAGGTGCAGTCCGCTCTCCAAACGCTATGCAAGATGCTATGAATAATGCAGTCGGGGGCGCAGCTGAAGATACTGCCAATCGACTCGAAGAATTGCAAGCTGCACGACTCGAAAGTCAAGCGACTGGTATCGATGCCGATACTGCCGTGGCGGCCGCACTTGCAGCCAACCAAGGAGGCGATGGTTCTCCAATCGAAACCGAAGAAAAAGAAAAAGGCAAAACCGCCAAAGATATCTTCAACAACCTCAATCGTGGACATGATGGTAAAGATAAAGATCGCAAATTTGGCTCAGGACCACAAGCCGATGGCGGCAATAACGGAAATCAGGGTGGCGGTAATACGCAGCCATCTGCACCAAGCACAAGCTACCGGGCACCGAATATAGCTCAAGGAGGTAATATGACAGGCAACGCACAGCAGCCAGTGAAGGTTATTGCTGTGCCTGTACAAGTTGATGGTGCCGCACTACTAGGACAATCACGCGCTCAACAACCGCCAGACCATGTCACTCAGCCACCGATTAGCGGCACCGAAGAAAAAGCCAAAGCTCGTGCTCAACAATATATATTTGAATCAGAACGTGATGTAGACGAAGCACGCAATCGTATGGATATTCTAGGCAAAGACCAGGCTCCCGCCGAAGCACCGCACATACAAATCCCCAAAGACAAGGATAAGAGTGGTGAGGCGTAATGGCCGATAAATATAATCCTTCCAAAAACGCCGCCGAAAGGGATTACGAAAAAAAATTCAACCCTACTGAGCAAGGTGATCCAAAAAACGCCCGTGATTTGCGCGATAAAGAAGAGACCGGCGACGCCAATTGGAAAACTGTCGCCAAAAAGAAGAGTGGCACATCAGACAAAAAAGGTCGTTTTGGATTTTCTGGTCGTCGCGCTGGCAAGTTGCGTCATGCCTCGGCATTTGGCTTCATCGCTGGTATCGTATTGCTCGGTGTGTGGTATACATCTATTTTTGCCCCGAATATACTCTTGGTAAATATGAAAGAAATGTATACCAATGATCTTGCCGACGCCACTATCGCACTTGATACTTATTACAAAAAAATGATGAACTACAAAATTGGACGGAGTAATTGTAGCGAGAAGGATTCGATCAAATGCAAGCTTTCAACGATGAGTCGAACACAAAAATTAGCTTTTGAAAAAAGGGGTTTTACAGTAATCGGCTCGAAGATCCAAGAAGATAACCTTGATGATGGAGTGAGTGGCAACGATATGCCCGAACAACGCTATCAAGTCACTGCTATCGTTCCACCCATCCAAAGCCCCGGCATCATAGCCACAGGCGATATGCTATGGGCCTACGCCCAACTTAGTACCGCGAACAAAGCGCTTGTTCATGGCGTATTCGACCCCAAATCAGGTTTCTTCATGGATAAACGATTTTCACAGCGACTCAAAGACAAATATGACCTGACAAAGCGCGTCACGATTAACGGCCGTAGCGAACAACAAGTCAACCGATCATTCGACAAATCAATGACCGGCAACAATGAAGGTATCGACATATATGGACGACCAAATGCCAATGGCGGGCTAGGGCTTGGTACTCTCCGCAGCCCTATTGTTGCCGCCAATATGCAAATAGCAGCGCAAAACTTATCGACACAATCATACTCTTATGTTGGCGTGCAATGCGCCTGGTATGCGTTTGGAAAATCTGTCACCAACAACGCGAAAACCGCCAAAGCCCACACCATCGCACGCTTTGCTATGCAATACCTCAAACAAGCCGACGCAGTAAAGGCCGGCATTGCTGAGGAAGTACCGACAAACATCCTATCGAGTAAACTAGCTGCCAGTATCAACGGCGGCTTTAATGGTCCAAATGCAACCGACTCCTCAATGTATAAAGCAATTGTTCACAACAACCTACCGATACCTTCACCTTTTGGGTTACTTTATTATCTCGACACCTTTGACCTTATTGCAGCCCTCGCACCCGCTTGGTCGCAAATCATGGTTACCGCCACAGCCGTCGGAGGAGCTGCAGCGGTTCCCGGCTCGCTCTATATGCCACCGGCAAACCTCACAGGTGCTGATCGCGAATACTGCCTGGCGGGCGAGACCCTACAAAACCATGATCCCTACAAAGAAGCTGACTGCGCCGCTGTTATCGCAGGAAGTGCGCCGCCTGGTTGGCAAGGCGCACTGGCACCCATTCTCAAAATAGGTAAAGAAACGTGTCCAAAACCTCATATTGATACCGACGAGGGCTTTCCAAAAATCGAGGGGGAGTACTATATGCAGCCATCTCTCCGAGCAACGGAAAAGATGCTTACACCTTACATCGCAGGAATCTTCAGTGCCAATGTCATCGCTTGGGCAAACGCCATGTATCTACTGTTCACATCTCAAACCAAAGGAGTTCCAGCCTCTGATGCACTTTTTGCGGGTACCGGTGAGATCTTGGGCGACATGGCAATGAGCCGCGGCATGATGCCGAGCAACGCAGTCTACATGGCCGAATATCTCACTGAGCGTGACAAATTGATGTCTGAGTACGAAGAAGTGGCACGCTATAATGCCAAGAAGGATCAGTTTAATATTTATAATAAATATTCATTCCTCGGCTCGATCGCGAATAGTCTGTCGCCAGTCTACGACAAGCAATCTATTGGCATCGCTACTATCGGCAATATAGTATCAACACTCGGTAGCGCTGTCCGTCAGCTCAATCCAAAAGCCAATGCTATTTACTATCTCCAGCCAGCACCGTTTAATCCAATGCGCCTGAGCTGTCCCGATCCAGAATATCTCGCGATTGGCATCATGGCCGATACCGCATGCAACGTCCGCTACAGCTTCTCACGCCTCGAGCTAGCTGCACAGGTCGACAGCGTCCTCGACTACATGACACAATCTCATACCGATGCATATCAAGACAAAATTACCGAACTCACCGAACGACAATCTCAGGCCGACCCTGAAGAAGGCGATGCTGAAAATGTTGGTCGCCAGCTTGCGCTCGTGACGGCCGTATCCGGTCAGCCATTTATCGACAAGCGAACTGGCAAGGCAACCCCGGGTAGTGAGTACGAAAAATTCCTCGACTACTGCGTTAATCGTCAAGACCCCTGGGGGAGAAGTGGCATACATGTTGTTTATAGCGACATACCCAAAGATGAGCGCGATAAGCGTATTGCAGCAAGAGGGCCCGATGGACAAATCCTTAGCCAGTCAGATAGAGGAGACCCCTACCAACGCATCTCTATTAGCGCGCACGCTGCCGTTGTCGAAGGTACGAGCATAGACCAAGATTGGTATAGTGGTAAAAAATGCACCGAGCAGAGTGAAATGATTACTAATTTCCGCGCCTACACCATGATGTGCTCCGTCGACGGCTCGCTATCTGGTGGGGTAGATTGTACCGACACCGATCGCTCCAATAGCTATAGTGACGATTTCTATATGACAAACGACATACTCTATACGTCGTGGAACTAATGCTCTACAGTTTCGCTTTGTTGGCTAGTGTCTTGAGCGCAGCAACAGCGGCTACTTCACTGATAGTGATCGACTGTAGCGGCTGAACGATCACAAACTTATACACCTTGAGGCCATTGACGACCATGAGACGATACTCACGTTCACTGCCAAGTGTTTGCGCGTGCATATATCGAGCCGGATGGCCATTTACAGCACCTGCCTTGGCAGTAGCGGTATATATATTCGCCTCATTGAGTGCGTTGGTGTTCTTAAAAAGCATCACATCGACATATAAACTAGACTTTACGCCGTCAGAGCGTACAAAATCATAGGTGAGTGTCTGGCCTCGGTTGTCATTGAGGTTAAACACATTACTGACTTGCATATCATCAACCGATTTTGCCTTTTTACCGAGCGTGTCGACTACTTGGTCCTTACTCACAACCTTGTCTATACCCAGTGTCGTGTCGCGCTCTTCGTACGCGCGAAAACCACCCGCACCCACACCATATTGACGGCCAGGCTCTACCTTTGGCACCATAATAACCGAGAGTACCGCCAATACGACTGCACCGATGGCAATAATACCCAAAATAGGTAACACCAGTGCACGTGTACGACTACTTACACCTTTGGTTTTCGCCTTACTTCTGGTTTGCTTCGTCTGCTTTTTTACCATATCTAAACCCATACTAGCACAAGCTTTTTTAACAGCACAGAGCCACTATAGTGCTTGTCCTTAAAAAGCGGGTGTTGTATTCTATTATCAAGTACAGTGCTTATGAATAAAAAAGTATCCCAGTCAAACAAACAATCTCCTTTTTATAGACTCTCTGCTATAACGCCAGCCGTTTTGATACGACTCGCAGTCCTAGTCCTATTTGCGGCGGCGGGAATCACTGGCATACTCCAACAACAAGCCTATGCTGCCCAGACGGCCGCCGACTACTGCAATAAGTACTCATCAACAGGTGAAAAAAATGCCTGTAAAGACGGTATTAATGGGGCAGACTGCAACGATTACGCAATCGTCTTTGACCAATCCGTTGCCGATATATGCCATAAAGCCGCTCGCGACCGCGCGGCGGGCACAGTGACACCAGGCAATGTAATAGTGACACCAAGCCCAAGTGTCAGCGCAAGCCCAAAGCCCTCACCAAGTACCAGCTTCAATGAGCTCCAGGATATTCTCGATCAAACACAAGACCTCGAAGAGTACACTAATCTTCTCCATGAGTTTGGTCCAAACTCAGATGTCGACCTCGACGAAGAGCCTGATGATACGGTTGGATCGTATATAAATGGGGCAGGCAAAAAACAAAAAATAGAGACTATCCATCCTGGCACGGGACCAAACTCTCCAGCTATCCTCTTTTTCAATGGTGGCGGCTGGCACGCTAATGACAAAAATGGTCAAAAGATAAGCAAAGGTGAAGAAAGCAAAGAGTCCAACGGAACGACACATAGCCCAATTGGTGGTGGTGCTGCAGAGCGTGGCTTTGCAACATTTGACGTCACATATCGCCTTGGATCAAGCGGTGTCTACTATATGTTCGAAGACGTCATGCTCGGTATCAAGCACATGCGCAACAACGCCGATAAGTACGGGATCGACCCTAATAGGATCGTTATATGGGGCGACAGTTCGGGCGGTAGCCTGGCTATGCGTGCCGCCGCCAGCGGCAAGTCAGGCGCCAAAGTAGCTGTTGGCTGGTCGCCGCCTACAAACGCCTATACGGGCCTCTTTCACTCATACAAAAGCCTTCTTATCGGCATGGATCACTCCACTTGCATACCAACAGATCTCGCCGGACTCACCAACGCGACCGATCTTCTTAGTGGGGGCAGTGGAGAAGTTGCAGAATACGGCCAAGGTCTCAGCAGTAACGACTTTAGCGGTATCGGTATGGGTGCCGGACCAGAAGGCATCGGGTTCGATTCGGGCAACATAAGCCCTATCAACCTCATTACCGATGTCCTCAAAGCAGGGCAATACGCTATGGACAGTGGCAAAAACGTAGAGGCGATATCTAGCCAGCTTGAAAGCGGAGACCCGATGGCACTCTCGGGAGGCGTCATCAATCTTGCCAGCAAAAAATTCCTCGAATGTATTGATAATTTCAACGCGCTGTCACCAGCACTGTTCGCCAGCCCCGACACGCCACCGTCATACGTAGCTGGATTTCACACCGACGACACCGTAGCCCCAGACCAAGTAACTGGCATGCGCGACAAATTGCGCAATCTTGGCATCCGATCCGAGATGATGATGCTCAACGGCGACCCAGGTGGTGCCGATGGAATCACGCCGAAAATGGGTAATCACCTCGATTATGATGCTCGTTTTGTATGTGAAACCATCAACTTTATATATCAGGAATTTGAAGAAGAAGACAAGCTCGTCGACTGCGAAACAGGCGCGACAGACAGCGGCGGCCTCACGAACGAAGTTGCTGGTGGTGGCGGCGAAGGAAGCGGGAGTGGCAGTGGGGGCAGCGGCGGCGGTGGCTCGCAAAACACTGAACAAAAAAAGACTTGTACGTGGCCCGAGGCCAATAAAACCTGGACCGAAGGCGATCAAGGCTACGATGGCTGCCTCAAGCTAAAAGGAGCAGCCGACAAGGGGGCGAACAAACAAGCAAACACACAATATAACTGCCTTTCTGGTGACGATGTCCTAATTGGTACTTCCTGTCAATATACAGACCCAGCGGGATGCAGCGGTGGCTCTAGGACACGCGGATACAATGGGCTTTCTCCTGTATGTGAATACGGCGCCCTAGAAAATATGACAAATACTGGCAGAATGTCCGCCCCTAACTGTAGAAGTACAGGCGGTACGGTTGGTTCGCCTCATGGAGTCCTAGGGGACTTCCAAGCCGATTGTTGGAAGAAAAAATAAAATGCGCAGCATAAAGACATAACCTATGAGCCGAAAACTACTACTTACCATCGCATCACTCATCGCAATTACATCCCTAGCTGTCGGAGCTACACTATGGCTTATCACATCGAATCAGTCCAATGGAGAACACGGTAACATCAACGAACCGCTTTCAAAAGCCATCCAAGCGTCCAACGACATCACCAACGTCACATCAGCGCAGGTATTTATGCACACCTTAGACGATGAGTTTATAGTATCGTACGAAAAGCGAGTCAATAGCCTCGCGACTGCCATAAAAGATATCGACAATAATCCACTTGTTCAAGAAAATGGTGCCCTGTATGCTACCTACAGCAAACATAAAGACAACCTGTTCGCTTATGTTACCTCAAACGAATCCCTTTTATCGTCTCTGAAGCTCTTCAGTGCAGCTTCTGCTACCTGTAGCAATATGAGCCATACTCTTGATGATATTCAAGCGAGCAATTCGCCCATGACTGCAGAAGTGTTTTCGACAAGTGCACAAAAATGCCAACAGGCTATTGCTGATGCAGAGAAAGCCCCCGACCAGCAAACTAAAGATCAGTTCCTCGATACATATCTAGATTATATGTCAGTTCTACTAGAGGCATACAAGCAGGAGTTCTCAGCAGGCAGCAATGCTGGCCTCAAAAAATCATCGCGAGCAGCTATCGAAACAATGTGGAGCGAGATCCTGGGAATGAACCAGACGACCATAACCTTGGCCCGGTCACCGGATATATCTCAAGCTATCAAAGACCTTGAAAGCAAGGTCGGCTTACGACAAGATAAGTAGAGCGCCCCTCACAAGTAAATAGGATTACGACATCGGTAGTGAATCGCCAGTTTCGAATTTTCTAGCATAATATTGCGCTCATACGTCGCTATTGCTTTATTTTGATATATAGTGTATAATTGTATACATACAATATCGATTGTTTTGTAATTTTAATCACTAATAGCAAGAAAGAAGGACCAAGCTCTATGACGAACCCTCGCCGTATAGACCAAGCTCCTCAAATCAAAAAAGATAGCCCGGAAACCGCACCCGCGGTAGATTACGACGCGTCGCGCGTACCGACAAGCACCGGTGACACCCCTGTTTATACCGACTGGGTACCTCGTCCAATCGATAAAGAACCAAAAAATCGCAACAAACTCGCTGCTGGTATAGCTCTTGGTGGTGTTGCAGCTTCGGCAATATTAGGTGCTGCAACATACCTAGGCATCAGGAGCGCCGGAAACGAACAAGTTGAAAAAATGACTGGTTCAGATCGCACAGTATCCGCCCCAACAACTCCCGGGATCGAAGGTCTAGAGCAAAATAACGAGATAACACTCGATACCGCTACTGTTGATGAATTTTATAACGACGCGTATTTTACCGATGAAGAGCGCGTAGACTGGGCTTGGAGTAAACTAAACGAGCCTAGCACTAAACAGGGTTATGAGGACATGACTATCCTGCAAGCAAAATACTCAGAACTGCAAGCAAAATACAACAGTCCTAATTATAAATACATCCAAGACTACGTTGAGCCATCTGAAAGTATGGCTGGAGATGAAATCCTTTCACTCCAAACAGCCATACAGACAATTGCAGCTGAATCTACGGAGCTATCTGACACAGAGAGGCAGAAAATTATTGCTGCAGTAGCTGACAACTCAACGGCTGATCGCGAACGAGGGGTGTCCAGGGCACAAGAGAGGGATATTGAGTCCTTGAATGGTATTTATGCCGTGAGGGAAACGCCCGAAGGAGCTAAAATGGAGTCTCCTGTGTTTCGCTACCACATACCAGAGAACGGCTATAACCCAAATGGACTACCCTCTAAAGTACTCAACACCTTCAATGTTGCGAACGACAGCAACATGCGCTTTCAGGAGATATACCGCTTTATCAATAATATTCCTGTAAAAGTTGACTCATATTCAACAAGTAATGCAAATAAGCGAATTACTTATCCAGAAAATATACCTCACGAGCCAACCCCCTAATTCAGATATCTTACTGGCCCCATACCACTTATGCTATAGTATAGCCATAAGATGGTTGGTAAATACAAAAAAACACTACTTATCAGTCTCTCGGTATTCATACTCACCTTTACTTTAGGTACTCTATCAAACATACCGGTTAATGCCGCAACTAAACCGGGGGCTTGTTCAGAAGAAGATAAGAGCAAAGGCGGCGTAGATGTCACCAGCACTATTGATGGACGTGAAGAAAAAAGTTGCGACATTCCTGACGATGCAGGTACAGGTACAGGTACAGGTACAACAGAGGACCAAGACGAAGGTCTCACCTGTGCCATCGAAAAAGTCGGTTGGATGCTGTGTCCGGTTATCGAATCAGCGGGCAAGGTGGGCGATCAAGCGTTTCAGTTTTTGGCAAAAAACTTCCTCGAGACAGAGCCCGAACTTGTCGCTGACAATTCTGGCACCAAATATGCTTGGGATCTGGCGCGAAATATCGCCAATATCTTGTTTATCATAGCGTTTCTTGTGATCATTTACTCTCAGGTGACCGGTGCTGGTATCAGCAACTATGGTATCAAGCGCATGATGCCGCGGCTTATCATAGCGGCACTTGCGGTCAACACTTCGTACTACATATGTCAGGGTATGGTAGACCTCACTAATATACTGGGGTACGAGATCCAAAACTTCATGATCGAAACCGCACGCGAGGTCACAACCAGTGCTGCCATGCCGCCCGCCCAAAAAGGCTTCATGGATAACCAGACGACAAACGGTGTCTTGGGAACCATCGCAGCGGGGGCGCTAGGGCTCACTATCGCATGGGCGATACTGCCTGTTCTACTCTTAGGTATTGGCACCGTCGTCATTACCTGCTTGGTTATTATTATTATCCTACTGCTACGCAAGGCGTTTATCGTACTTCTTGTTGTGCTAGCACCAATCGCTTTTGTTGCATACCTCCTACCAAATACAGAGAAGTATTTCCAGAAATGGCTCAATATGTTTTGGCAGCTGTTATTAGTATTCCCAGTAGTAGCGTTGCTATTTGGGGCAGGGCAGCTAGCGAGCGCCGTTATACTGGTCGCGGGTATGAGCGAACCCTTTTACCAAGGTGGAGAAAAGTGTGTAGTGCTTCCCCAGGGCAATGCCACAGAAGCTACTCTCGCTGATTGTCCAGGCGGCGGCGTTGCCGCCGAGGAACGTGCTGGCACAGACGACACCGGACCAGTGCAATCAGGGGGCGCCACACCGTTCATGCTTGGTCTCGTTGCCGCAGGTATTGCTGTCGCACCACTTCTGGCGGTATGGGCAGTACTCAAGGGCGCGCTGGGAGCTGCCGGTGCACTAGGTGGCAAGATAAGTGGCGCTGTACAAAGTGCTGGCGCGCGCAGTGCTGGACGTGCCAAAAAAGCAGAAGATGCCTTACGTGGTCGCGTAGGAGACAACATGAAAGGCGGCTGGCAGCGCATGCAAGCAAAGGGTATCGGCGAAGACGGACAGCCTACAAGTCTTGCTGGACGCTATGCAAAACAAAGGGCGTTTCGAAAAGCGAGACTTAAGCTCTCGGAAGGGGCGCTTGAACGTGCTCAGCAAAACGCCATCTCTAGCGAACTAGGAGGCGAGAACGGTAAAGGTGAAGGTAGCGCTATTCTTAGCGGCTTACCGACTAACGAGAAGGGGCGCGCCGTTGCGTCCGCACAAGCCGCACTGGACAAGATTACAGTAGAGCAAATGCAGGCGGCGAGTGTTATTACACAAAGTCAGAGTGATGAAGCCTTGCACGCAACCCTAGACGGTGCGGGTTCAAGTATGGTTAATGATCCAATGGTCGCAGCTGCTATTCAGGAGCTATCAAAACGCCAAGATTTTGCTGGACTTCAGAAGGCACTCGATAAATTTGGAGCATCCGGCGCAGGCGTTGTTACAAGAACATTAAGTTCTGGACTTAAAGACACTGGCCTCTTTACTGGAGGGCAACTAGGAAACGTATCACTTGGCAACACCGGTGGCGAAAGTTACGCATCAATGGTTGATAAAAATATTGCTGGCGGCATACTATCCCCAGAAGCAATCGCATCAACTGGCCCAAGTGCACTCGAAGAAGCATCACGACTTGCCGTATCTCAAGCGGCTCGTCGATCCCTCATCAACTCTGCGCATCAGGCCCTTAATGATCCGATACTTAATAAAAAGATTGGTCGTAATAAATCCGGCCTAGATAACCTTAGTCAAGGCAAAGATGCGAAAACCGGCAATCAGTGGTAGTTCAATAGACACCAGGAGACTCTTTACCACAAAACACCAAGCAGGACACCCTACATATCTGTCGCCAAACCATAAGAAGTAAGCTATAATACCACCAGATATGGCGGTGTACAAGGTACCTCAGGATGTCGAGGCGGACGATAAGCTTATTGGACCGTTTAGTTTTCGTCAGTTTATTTATTTGATCGTGGTGGCGATATCTGGGGCAGGGGCGTGGGGTCTCTCGACGATATTCTTGCCGCTTGCTATCGTGCCACTACCGATTATCGTTTTTTTTGCCGCACTTGCGCTACCACTTCGCAAAGACCAACCAATGGAGGCGTATCTTTCTGCGGTAGTGTCGTTTTATTTTCTCAAATCGCGCAAACGACTCTGGCAACCAGATGGCATCGATTCGTTTGTGACGATTATCCCACCCAAAGACTCTGAGCGCATACTTGTAAAAGACCTCAATCAGACCGAGGCAACGCGACGCCTTAGCTATTTAGCCGACCTGATCGATACGCGCGGCTGGGCGATCCGTGGCACGACAGCAGATACGTCAATCAGTACCGACTTGTACTATGAATCTCAGCAGATGCCAGACATGATGGACAACACAACACCGGCTGCACAGGCAATGGCAAAGCAGCTCGATGCAGAAGCGGCAGGAGCCAAGCAAGACGCAGTGTCGCGCATGCAGACAGCCGCCGCCCAGACACCTCAGGTCGCGATACAGACACCTCAAGCGGCCGCCGCAACAGTCACTACCGCGAACACCCCGGAGCCTACGACACAGTCACTACCGCCAAAAGACATGCAGGCAAAAAGAATGACTGACGCCGCACAACAGGCAACACAGAAAAAAGCGCTCGATGCACTTGCCTATGCCAACGCACTTGCCGAGCAGGCAACCGAAGAACGAGGGAGTGTCTCTGCGCAAAACCAAACCGCTCTTGTGACTCAAAACACTAGCGCTTCTACCCCCGACACTGGTACAATGGTACTGACCCATCAGCAGGCGGATGAACTCTCGAAACAGACAGATGTTTCAGTACAGACTCTTGCCCATGAAGCGAATCGTGTCGCCCAGAAAAATCAGGCACTACAAAACGGCGACGAGGTGACGATATCACTCCGTTAAGGTGGAAAAGGAATACATATCGATGCCCCCAAACTCAAACCAACAGCCACAGGCAGCAGCATACCCTCAGCAGGGTGGTGCTACCATGCCTCCCGGCCAGCCAGGGCAGCCAATCCCTGGACAGCAGCCTGGAGCCGCGCCAGATGCTGCCGATCAAGCCCGTACTCCGGCACCACCAACCAACCCCAATACTACTCAGAATAGCCTGCTGTTTTCGGAACTCCGCGACAACATGGTTATCATGAACGACGGCAGTTTTCGTGCGGTGATTGCCTGCAAGTCGATCAACTTTGACCTTATGAGCAGCAAAGAACGAGAGGGTATCGAGTATAGCTACCAAAACTTCCTCAATTCACTATATTTCCCGGTACAAATCCTTATACGCTCGCAACGTGTTGATATCGGCCCCTACATAGAACGACTAACAAACATCCGTCGCGACCAGGAAAATATGCTACTCAACATTCTGACCGATGATTATATCGACTTCATCGACACCCTCAGCCAAGAGGCAAACATTATGGATAAATCTTTTTATGTTATTGTTCCGTACTGGCCGACAGGCGATATCGACACTATCAAACGCAGTAGCGCGAGCTTGTTTGGCACAATCTTTGGTGGCGCACCAAAACAGCGAGCAATCGTCGTGAATCACGAACAATACGAAAAAGCCAAAGACGAGATTAAAAACCATGTCGATGCCGTCATGAGCGGCCTGTTTCAGCTGGGCATCAAGTGCGTACAGCTCAGCACCAAAGAACTTGGGCATCTCTACTACAACTTCTACAATCCCGACATCGCTGTGCGCGAACCGCTTGGCGATTTTAGCAGCATCACTGCCATGTATGTCCGCAAGGGCGAAGGCGAGGCTCCACGCCCACATCTACTGCGCGAGGAGGATAAATAACGATGGCAAAACGACCAAGTGCCGTTGATATTGCTGCTCAACAACGAGCTCGCGAACAGGCCGAAGTAGAGCAGGCATTTCAAAAAGGTATCACAACACTACGCGACCTCATCGCTCCATCGTCGCTCGAAATTCACTCTAGTCATTTTCGTCTTGGCACAAAATACGGTCGCACCATCTATGTGTACGCTTATCCACGTCAAATATATACTGGCTGGCTGTCGAGTATTATTAATATCGACGAAGTACTCGATGTGAGTATGTACTTTTATCCGGTTGAGTCCGAGGTGGTTCTCAAAAATCTTCGCAAAAAGGTGACACAGATGCAAGCCACTATGGCTATTAACGAAGAAAAGGGACGTACCCGCGACCCAGGCCTTGAAGCAGCGCTAAACGACGCCGAAGAATTGCGTGATGAAATCCAGGTTGGGTCGGAGCGCTTTTTCCGATACGGTCTTTACATCACCATCTATGCAGATAGTATCGATGAACTAAACTTTGTGCAGCACAAAATCGAAACGATTTTTGGCCAACAGCTCGTATTTAGCAAAGTAGCCAGCAGCCAACAAGAGCAGGGCCTCAATAGCACCGTTCCGCAAATGACCGACCAGCTACAAATCCGCCGCAACATGAATACCGGCGCTATCAGTACGAGCTTTCCATTCACCAGTGCCGACCTGACCCAAGAAAAAGGCATATTGTATGGCATTAATATGCATAATAACGGTCTTATTATCTTTGATCGGTTTACACTCGAAAACGCCAATATGGTGGTGTTTGCCAAGTCTGGCTCTGGTAAGTCGTTTACGGTCAAACTCGAAGCGGTGCGCAGTATGATGATGGGTGCCGATGTACTGATCATCGACCCAGAAAATGAGTATCAAAAACTGAGCGATGCCGTGGGCGGCAGCTATATCCGCCTCAGTCTCAATAGCGACGTGCGCGTGAATCCTTTTGATTTGCCTCGCGTGATCGATACCGAAGAGGCCGACGACGCGCTGCGCGCCAATCTAGTAACACTTCACGGCCTGTTGCGTCTCATGCTTGGTGGTGCAACACTGCAAGCAAGCGGCCAAACCAACACCACCGCCATGACGCCCGCCGAAGAGGCCGATCTCGACCAGGCATTGATCGATACCTATGCGCGCGCCGGTATCACAAGCGACCCGCTGACACACACCACTACACCGCCGACTATGGTCGACCTATACGACACGCTCGTTCACATGGAAGGCAATGGCCCTGCACTCGCACAACGTCTCCGCAAATACACAAGCGGTACGTTTGCCGGTATTTTTAGCCAGCAATCCAACATCGATATAAACAACCAAATGGTGGTGTTTAATATCCGCGATCTTGAAGACGAGTTGCGACCGGTTGCGATGTATATCGTCCTGAGCCATATCTGGAATGTCACCCGTAGCCACCTCAAAAAGCGTATGCTGATCGTCGATGAGGCATGGCAGCTTATGAAGTATGAAGATAGTGCAAACTTTTTATTCTCGCTCGCAAAACGCGCCCGAAAATACTACTTGGGCGTCACGACGATTAGTCAGGACGTCGAGGACTTTATGGCCAGTAAGATGGGTCGCGCAATCGTTGCCAACAGCTCGATGCAACTCCTCCTTAAGCAATCACCGAGTGCTGTCGACGTTTTGGCCGATGTATTCAAGCTGACCGACGAAGAACGCAAGCGTCTGGCAAACTTCCCGGTAGGGCAAGGGTTATTTTTCGCTGGAGCTAACCACGTACATGTGCAGATAGTCGCCAGTCGTACCGAGCATCAGCTCGTAACCACCAACCCGGTACAGCAGATGCAACAAGAAGAAGAGAAACGTATCCAGGAAATGGCGCGCCAGCGTGAAGCAGAAGCACGTGCCGCACAAGAAGAAGAGGGGATGCCGATTTAAAGGCGCCTAAACCGTCATGGCAACCGATCTCGAAAATAAACCGTCAGAAGAACTCAACCCAGCCCAGCGCCTGTATAATCAGGAGCATAATTTTAACGACATAGTTAATAACTATCAAAAAACCGCCGACAGCTCGACAGAGGATGCAAATATTGCTCGCGCACGCGGCCAGACCCACACTGACGAACATGGCGATGAAGTGGCAAGCAACTACAATGCCGATCCAAATGAAGATCGCAATGATCTGCAAGACAGAGAGCAAAATCCTTCAGGCTTGCCAGACTTTAATAAAAATTCTGATCTTGAGACGAAAAAGACAGGCAGTGGCAAAATAAGCAAGCTCATCGGCATGCTCGGTGGTCGCAAGGGTGCCACGGGTGGAATTGTAGGCTTAATCTTAGGTGGATTTGGGGTCACTAGTGTTTTATTCTCGCCGGGTGCACTGCTATTTGCAACTATCGAAAAAAGCCTTACAAATGACGGCGCCGACTTTAGTCGCGCAAATAGCTCAATGTTTCGCGCATACAATGGTATGTTGTTCGGCGGTGAATGCACCGGCTCAAAGCTCAAGTGTAAATTCTACACTATGACCAAAAATCAGGTCAAAAAATATGTCAGTAACGGCAAAATGAAGGTCATAGGCACACTTGTTGATGCCGACGGTCGTACTGTCGGTAGTGGCGGCGAAAGAGAGATTCGGCCAAATGACGTAAAAGATAACGAGCGAGTCAAACTCCGAGCATTGATCTTTCCAAATGGAGTACGTGTTACCGATAATATTGCCTATGAAGCCGAAAAGAGTCGTAATATAGAGTCGCGCAAATCAGCCCTAGGCGCTATACATGACCGTGCGTCGTCATTTTTTTCTCCCACATTCAACAAGACACTCGCTAAGTTCAACGTTAGCAAGGGACGAATCGCAACAATAGACTCAAAACCTCGTGAATCAGAAGAAGACAAACGGAGACAGGTTAACGACGAAAAAGATAAGGCTGTCAACAAAGTCAATAGCGGGTTTAGCAATGCAATCACAAGAGGTAACGTAGCCCTCAGCCCTGCAACATCTGCATGCTCCATATATAACACTATGCGTATCGTTGTTGGTGCCGTCAAGGCAAAGCGAATTATGGACCTCGTGCAATTTGCTTTTCCGTTTGTGCAGCTTGCGTCAAAAATTCAAGACGGATCCATGACGGACGCCGACATGAAAGAGCTCGATGCACGCGGCAAACAACTAACATGGTACCCAAACGAAGAGTATACCGATAAGCTTGCACGTGCAGACCCAGAAAATGCAGCTAAGATACGCTCTAAGCAAAATCTATCAGCCCTTGATTCTCAAATGCTCAAAATGGCAATATACGGCGACAATACACGACTACTTGATTTCACCAAAGACTACACTACAGCAGGAGTTGGCTCCATCAAAACAATGTCAGCGTCGGTAGATACCGTACAAGAACATCTTGGCGGCCATACAAATATCCGGACAGCCTGCATCACGGCTTCGCGAGCGGCAACTGGCGCGAGTTTTGCTGAAATAGTCGGTTGTGTACTTGGTGGAGCGGTAACATTCGGTATTGCAACTGGAATCTGTGTCGCTACAAAAACCGCTACAGCCGTTGCTGTAAATATGGTTCAACAACAACTCCTTGAGCTTGTTATAGAACAGATGATTAAACGGCTCTCATCTGCAGACATTCCGTCTAACCTTCGGGGTGTCGATGCCGGTAACGCCATGGCTGCCGGTATAGGACTCATGCTCGCCAAGAAGAGTATGGGGTCCGGTCTCAAGCCGGCAAAAAATATCGATGAGGTGAAGAACTTTATTGCCGCAACAAACGACACATACCGTCAAGACTATACCGAGATCGCACTTCATGAGGCAGGGGACAACCCCTTTAATCCATATCAAAAATATTCATTTGCTTACAACTTAAACCTTGCACTCAACCCCTACGCCACTGGCGAGCGCACTGGGTTTTCTCTCCTCGCCAACATGGCGGGTGTTGTTACATCTATGCTGAATCCGGTAGCAAACGCATACCACTCTCAGCCGTCGCTTATGACGATCAATGATGATAATCTTAAGCACCGCCTATCCGTAGTAAACGGCAAAGCTGTCTGCCCAGACGGCGACAAAGAGGTGGTAGCACAAGTTGTTTGCGATAAATCCGGCAGAATAGTTGGTGTCGTGTCGAAAAGAGTACTCGAATGGCTAAAGGCTATAGAGAATCAAGATATGACCCCATGGGAGGATACTCTCGACTACATGCTGCAAGAGGGTGAATTTGAAAATGTTGGCAAGACTGGTGAATTTCAATCTAGCGGTAGCAAAGGACCGGGTGGAATGGGTATTATCAATCAGCCGTACATCGACGACCAAGAAGGTGGCACAAAAGACGAGACTTGCGGAAATATAAACGCCGACATTGCATCATTTTTCTCGCAATCGCTTTTTGGCACTGGCTGCCAAGATTCCGAGAAGCCTAGTATTAACGAAGACGGTTCTATAGTAAAAGATAGTCAGTATTGGGTATATAAACAAAACTGCTCAGAGCAAAGAGATCTTGATGTTGGCTCCGCAGGAGAGATGATCGAAGAAGGTAGCGATAAAGACCAGGATTGGATGACCGCCAAACAGTGCGCCCGAGACAGTATGATGATGGATCGATTTGCACTCTATACCATGATCTGCGAAGGCGCGTATGCAATGGCAAACGATGCAACCGACTGCACTAATGATAATAGTAGTATCCAGACCGTTGCAAGTGTCACTCCAAATACTGGCGACTGGGTTGCTCCGACAAGTGGTCCGTGCTTGTCCCCTTATGGACCTCGCTGGGGAAGACTTCATGCCGGCATCGATATATCTCCACCATCAGGAACGCCAATTATTGCACCGACAAGCATGAAAATCACTTTCTCTGGAATGGATAACGGAGGCTACGGCTACATGGTGACCGGCAAAGCGACCGACGGCACAGAACACAGCTTCCGCTTTGGTCACATGCTATCCCAACCACCTGTCACTGCCGGGCAAGAAGTTGCAAAGGGCACCGAAATAGGCAAAGTTGGAAGCACCGGAGACTCCACGGGGCCTCATTTGCATTTTGAGATATTCCCTCCTGGCGGCAACCCAGCAAGCTATTCGGGTGCTGTCGACCCAGTGCCGATTCTTGCTCAAAATGGGGTTACTATATCATGCGGCAATTAATGAAACTTTTTCGCCCACAGAGACGATCACTCATATTATGTATGTCTATATTTCTCTTAGCTATCCAGCCACTCAACGTAGCTGGATTCACCACGCATGAGCGTATTCAAAACGACATACTATACCACGACGATGAATGCGGCCCAGTAAACTCCTCGCCAGGGGTTGCAGGCAGTAGTGGTGTTGGATGTGGCGAGCTAGGGTATAGAGACGGCGAAAGAGACTCGCAAGCAAACAAAGATCAGATTTGGTCATTTTTGAAAAACAAAGGATTGTCCGATGAAGCTGCTGCTGGAATTATGGGCAACATGAGCAAAGAGTCGGCCTTTATGCCGGACGCTCAAAATGGAACTGGTGAAGGCGAGGGACCGCCCGGCGGGGTTGGTCCGACAACAGAATTTAATCCGGGATCCTCTACTGGTAGAGGCTGCATAGGACTCGTGCAATGGTGCTATAGTCGCGCACAAGGCCTAGTAAATAAGGCGAATGCCGAAGGTAGGGACTGGCGTTGCCTCGATATGCAACTAGATTATATGTGGTATGAGATGACCGAAACATCAGAAAGTCAGGTGATGGAGCCTCTCAAGGGGGCTTCATCTCCAGCAGAAGCTGCAAACATATTTCATGATATATACGAGCGATCAAATACTGCAACAGGGGAGCATTTGGGTCGAGATACTCGCGCAGAAGATGCCTATACAGAGTTTACTGGCAAAACGCCAAGCGCTGACCCTACAAGGTCATCATCTAGCGCAAACTCTAGCGGCGGCAATGACTGCCCGGCAGGAAGAAGCGGTGCATCGAGCGCTGTCAGCGACATGAATGGATTTAACTACGCTTTCCCGGTACAGCTAAGTCAAAGCGAGGTATCAAACGGATATTCTTGGCCATGCCCTAGAATATGCCACCATGACAGCTCCCCGGCATTTGACTTATCAAATCTTGCACAGGATGACTCGAGCGAGCATATTCCAGTGGTTGCAATAACGGATGGGGAGATACAGCGGATCAATAACTCCTATGGGGGTACTGACGGATGCCAATCATTCCAGCTCGTTGGTAGCGACGGGTATCAATACTGGTACGGACACATCCAATCCTCATCCGTAGATAACGGTGCAACTGTGAGCGCCGGGCAGGTTATATCAGAAATTGGACGCCGTGCTTGTACAGGCAATAACTCATATCCGCATCTTCATATAGACCGTGGCCCTAAAGGGTCGCCAGGTGGAACACTAGGTAATCGCGACCCTGGATTTGTAGATGTCATCAACGAGCTATGGCGTAGACTAGGGGGTGGCAGCAGAGAGGATAGTAGTATAAATCTATGAAAATTTTACAAGCAATACCAGCGAGAGTGTTGATTATAATATCTATTATCACGATAGCTGTATTATCTATTTGGCATATTACCACTACATACTCGATCGTAGATATTAAAATACAGCTACACGACAACATATCGGCGAACTCAAAAATATATTTAGTCAAAAACAACTCACAAGATCAAGAGGTAACGCCACTTTTTGGCACAAGCTATATAATCGACCGCCAAACAATAGCCCTGAGGGCTACGGCAGATAGACACGCAACTATTAAGGAGTTTACTCCAAAGAGCATTAGCGACTCTACTACTGTTAATATATATAGCGACAGAAACGCAACCAAATACTCAGACTCAAGTCTTAGTTGTATAACCTATACTAAAGATACCGACAGACTTCTTTCTTATAATTGCATACAGCCGAAACAGCTTGTCGAATATAAAAGCGTGAGCAATACTATGCCCGGCAACGTAAGTGTAGCAACTATTACCCAGCAAGATACTGATATTTATTCAATCAAGCCGTATGATGGTGGTGTTATAGGTATACAGATTCCGAGATTACATACGGTACAAACAAATCAATTTATATTCATGATTGATAATGATGGTACAAAAACCACCGGTAACGTACCCGACAGTATCGATCAATCACATCTAGGTGCGATGAATATCCTCACCGATTCAACCTCTAGCAATAGCAATTTTGCCTTAACCTCTAAGTCGACTGGTAAGATTTTTTTCTCGGATAACAAACCCCAGCAAACGACAACATACAAAGAGTATACTTTACCGGATGATTTCTCAATTAATTCCGATTCGCTAATCTGCACGCTCGTTGATACGACTGTTTTTTGTTACTACGGACCGTCATCTCATCCACACGATGACATAGAGAATCCGACTCTTGATATCAAAGAAAAAGACGGGAGCTTACTATCTATAGATTTCATTAGTGAAACACCGTCTATCAAAAGATATGGTGTCGATAAAAAAAATCCTATAGATTCGTTATTTGTTTCTCAGAACAAGCAGCTATATGCCATGTCTAAAGAAAATTTCAGTGTTATCGACCTCAAAGACAATCGAGCAACTGTCAGACCATATATTAGCGAACCAAGTTCGGTAAGTGTCGGAAACGGACTATTGTTTATACGTCAAAATGCTGTATATAAGTACGATGACACCACCAAAGAATCTTATCTTGTATTTCAGTCGCCAAAGCTCAATCTGTCCAGTATTACAGAGGTAAACGATGAGATATTCATCAATGCATATACGAAGAATAATAGCGGCGAAAGAATCCATACCTATAAAATCAATGACGAACCGAACAACAATCCAAACCCTCGTCTAATCGATGTATTGCCGCTTGATTTTGATGAATCTCCTGATATTAGTGATATGTCATTTTATAAAAATAATCTTTATATACGAATCAAGATGACTATTAGTAAAACAAGTGGTTCAGGAAGAATTGATCAAACCGCCTTCGAACAGGCAAAGCAACGTATCTCGAAAATCCTGGAAGAAAAATCCGTTGATATAGATAATATAAATATTCACTACTTATATTAATCAATTACATCACGCTACACTATTTACTTTTTAGCAACTTTATGCTAAAATAACAAAGAGTTAATACCTCTGTTATGAGTGTAAGTGATTTGGAAAAAAATGCAGCTGATCGGATGACTCCACTAAGTCTTGGTGGGACTGGTTCGCGCGACCCTGAATCTGATCGACAACAGCTCGATGATATCGAGAAAAATGCTGCTATACCAAGCATCGCTCAAGCAGAGCGTGAAAAAAATCAACCGAAATATGCAGCGCAAAAAAAACAAAATCGCAAACTACTCATGGGTATCTTTACCAGTAAGACTGCGCGGAAACGCAGCGCATTATCGGCACTTTTACTCGTATTGTTTGGTGGTGGTGGATTTTTAACCGTCTTTTTCTCGCCAAGCTTGGCGATTGTTCATATGAAAGAGGTTTTTACTGAGAGTCTTAACGACCAGCTACGCACCGTTGATGAACGTTCGGCAATGTTACTGCGCGGAAAACTAAAAGATATTACGCGTGGATCGTGTGGTGCGATTAAAATCAATTGTAAGTTTGCCACGATGACAGATAGGCAGGTTGCAAAGTTTAAGGCTGCAGGTATAGAAATCGAGCGCGAACCCTCGAAGATACTTCCAAAACGCGGAACAATCACTAAGATAACTTATATCAAACCCGATGGGCAAAAGCTAGAAATTACTGACGCCAAACAACTTAATAGTGCACTCCTGAGCGCCGATAACTCGAGCTTTCGAGCAAGTATGCAAAGAGGATTTAATCCGCTTGTCAAAAGTTTTGGCGATAAAATCGCCCTTAACACCATGCGTATGCTCAAGGTGACTAAAAATGTCGTAGCAACTGGCGATAGCGATAAAGAACGTCAACAACGAGTCAACAATGCCGTTAGTGGGGTGGGCGACGCCGGCGCCAAGCCAATCGTCATCAAGACCGATGAAGATGGTAAAGAGATGTATTTTGACAGTGAGGGTAATGAATTAACCAAAGAGCAAGTTGATGCAGCTGAAGAGCAATCAAAGCGCATTAGTAACTCAGTTGGTACTAGTAAACTGCTGTCGCAGGCTGCTATGGGCGCAAGTATCGTCGGCTACATGGACGTTTCGTGTACAGTGTACAATTCGATGCGATTCGTATCGGCTCTTTCGAAAGTTAATAAAAAAGCTCAGGCTGCTCGATATTCAATGGCTATGGTCATGACTCCCGCCGATAGCATAAAAGCTGGCGATGCAAAAGAAGGTGATATTAATTATATCGGCAACAATCACATGGATGTGCGGCTCGCAAGTAATGTAATTGACGAGTCGAAACTTTACCAAGAGGGAAGCGCTAGCAATCCACCCCTCATCAACGATCCCGAAGCAGGAATGAACTCCTTTGACTCTCCGGGCTACAAGATTGCCGCCTATGGCGACGCACCAGACCTATCACTAAGAGCCTCCCGCTTTACGATTGCCGGTGGATCGACAGCGCTTCTCGATGGCGTCATACGTTCAATCGCTACAGTCGTCAATAGTGGCGACCCCAACCCTCAAGAGGTAAGTCGAAAATGTGGCTACATACAAAACCCGGCAGTACGTTTTACGGGATTAGCGATTGGTATTATTGCCGGAATCGGTAGTTTTGGTATATCAACCGCACTAGGTGTCGGCGGATCGATGGCACTCGCCCTCGCGCTACCGTATATCGAAGCACAGGCGGCAGAAATTATTGCAGGAAATGTTTTTGAAGATATCTCCGGTATCGATACAGGCGACGCTGCTTATGTAGGTGCGGCTGGTCTCATGGGATCGGTCGCTATGAACCGTGGCCTCAAGCCACTTAGTAAAGAAGAAGGGCTCAAACAACTGGCAGCCAATAAAGAAACGTATCAGCGTTACGCTGAAAATGAACGTTTCATCGCTCGCTCGACACCTTTTGATCTCACGAATCGTTTCTCGTTCCTTGGCTCTGTCGCGTTTTCACTTACGCCAGCTATGCAACGTTCAAAAACAAGCGCTAGTATGGCCATGATGAATATCGCAAGTCTCATACCAGCTTCATTTGCATCGCTACTACCAAGCGCTAAAGCGATGGCCGTAAATCCAGCATACTTTGATAAATGCAATGATCAGGCCTACAAAGCAGTCGGTATTGCATGTGGACCATTTGGCGAAGAGCGCTATGGTCTTAGCGAAGAAGAACTTAAGATGGATCAATTTGAAAACAACACCTGGATGGCAGAAACTGGCAATATCGATCCCGACAGCGAAACTGGTGAACCAAAAAACAATAATCAACCTTGGAATTATGTGAAATTTCTCGAACAATGCACTTACCGCACTGTAGGGTGGGGAGAAAATCAAAATGAAAACGAAGGCGATGGTAGTAATTGTATCAAGCCAGAAAACGAAGAGCTCAATAAACATTTCCGCGTCTATACAGTCGATCGTTCTGTTGATGAAATGTATGACGGTGAAGACCTACTCGAGAGCACTTCGGCAGCCTATCGCAGTGGTCAAACAAGTACAGCTGGCGCCGATGGTTGGGCGCTACCGACAGTCGACACTTTTACTATTGTCGGTAACTATACATTCGATCACCAATCTATCGATCTTGCCGATGAAAATGAAGCTGTCACTATCGGTAAACCAGTGTTTGCTGCAAGAGATGGTAGGGTTGTTGCAGCAGGTACAAAGACTAACTATGGCAACTGGGTTGTTATCGAACACGATATCGAAGGGCGCAAGATGAGCACCGTCTACGGCCACCTGGAGAGTACTTTGGTCGACATTAATGACACTATAAAAGCTGGCGATGAGATCGGCAAAGTAGGGAAGACCGGCACCACGCCGAGTGCACGTCTCCGATTTGAACTATGGAGTGGATCACCCCTCGACGGAGGCAGTCGGACAGACCCAACGCCAATAATCACTGCCCTTTTGGGCAGGAGTGATGAGGTGAGTGATGTTTAAGAAACGTATATTTGCCTTTATAGGTGCGGTTATTATTGCCGCCTCGACTATTGCCGACACCGTGCAGGCGGCAAAATTTGACGCCCAAATGTATTCAACAAACAGTATTATGTTTTATGATCCACGCTGTTCAACCGAAACAAGCAGTGGAGTTTTGACACTTGCAGGCAATGATAATCTAGAGAAGATTCTTAATTTCTTTATGCGCAAAGGCCTTAACCTCGCTCAAGCCAGCGGAATTGTCGGAAATATGATGATTGAGTCGCGACTGGAGCCGGCAATTATTCAGGGTGGAGAAATGGCACCGCCAGGTTATTTGCCAAAATCTGGTATTGGGTTTGGACTTGTACAATGGACATCAAAAAACCGTCAGGATAATATGGTTATACATATCCTTGGCGCCAACAAAGCACGCGAAGTAGGTATCGCCGTACCAAACGATAAACAAACCTGGGCAGGACTTGGTGTTGATATTACCGATCTTAGCGGACAACTTGATTTTACATGGGAAGAACTGTCGGGAGATTATTCTCAGACACTTACCGCGCTAAAAGCCACTGACGATCCAGTACAAGCTGCTGTTATTGTTCATGATGGTTACGAAAGATCAGCCGACTCACCAGCAAAAGTAATTAGCCATCGCGGTGGAAATTCCAAAAAAATATATGATGACTATATCGACCGTGAACCTATTGGTGGCTCAACAGCTCCACCAGAATTGCGCGATCCTGATGGCGACACTACAGATGATCAAGCGGTGGCAATGTCAAATCAGACAACAGCAAGCAACAGCACAGCAAGTGGCAGCTGTATACCGGGTGGATTTAGTGGCGGTGACTTATCGCAAACTGTTGCCGCCTATGCCTGGCCGGAATTTATCAGAGCTGGCAGCTCAACTAGTACAATGTCTGGCTACGAAGGTCGCACGATTAAATCGACTGACATGACCGATACGTATGCAGATGCAGTATCCCGTGCGATGGGCGAAGGACGCTATGTTGGCGGTACACGTCTGCGTGGTGTTGACTGCGGCGGCTTTGTGACACTCGCTATCACCGATAGTGGTTTTGATAAAGGCTACAACAATAGTGGCAAGGGTGGAAATACCGTCAGTCAGGAAGCATGGTTGCGAGAAAACTGGCAACAAATTAGCGCAACCGACGCAAGCGATCGTCAACCTGGTGATGTCGCAATCAATGCCCAGCACACATATCTGTATATCGGTGATTTATTTGATAGCAAGATCGCATCTGCGTCCTGGGATGAACGTGCACCGATGCAAGGCAGTGAAGCTGTTGCCGACAGCTCATTCCGTTGGTATCGTAAATCAATAACACCCTCGGGAGGTGAACGATGAATAATATCGACCCAATAGCAATACGAAGACGAAAAATAATTGTGATTGTTGCCGGTATATTTATACTTGCTATCACATGGAGTGTAATCGTACTTATGAGTCGGAGCGGTAAGGTAGGACTATATATATCTACTGTGCCAAATAACGCCAATGTGATGATTGGCGACGCCAAATACGGACGCGGCACCCAATGGCTTACACCTGGCACATACCAGGTTAATATCAGTAAGGACGGATTTGAGGCAACTAAACGCACTGTTATAGTGTCGAGTGAAAAAGAGCAAAATGTACTGGCCGTATCACTACTACCAAAAAGTACCGAGGCAAAAGAGTGGGCAAAAAAGCACGAAGCCGACTATAAGAAGAATGAGCAATATGGCTCAATAGAGGCTTCGCAAAATGGTAAGTACTTTACAAAAAATAACCCTATCACAATGAAGCTTCCATTTAAGGATCCGTACTTTACTATTGGCTATACTGTAGATGAAAAACAATCTATCACTATTACTATCAAAACCCCGTCGCCACGATATCGTTTTTATGCGATAGAAAAAATTCGTGAATTCGGCTATGATCCGACTGACTTTCGTATAATGTTTAGTGATTTCAAAAATCCTTTGGAGCAGACAAATGAATAAACAGATGCAAAACCTTCTCATTGCTCTTGGTACAGTTATTATTGCTGGCGGAGCATTGCTATATGGCGCACTCACGGCGCCGCGCAACGAAGCAGTACCGCACACATCAACTACACCATCGGTGGTCGCTACACATCGCCCACAAACAACCGAACAGGATCGTGATGCTATCTTCAAATCACTAGAAGTAGCGTACCCAAAAATAGCGACCGACTACACGATAGCAAAAGGTACCTTTTATGAAAACAACACTTGGTATGGCACTACAATGACCTATAAAGGAGAGGATTCTATGAATCGAGATACATTACGTGTACTTGTTCAGAAAAAGGACGGCCTATGGGTGTTTCGCACAAAACCACCAACGCCACTTCTCTCAAAGTACGATTATCCGGACGTACCAGTAAAAGTATTGCAATCTATCAATAAACCTGTCAGTCTTCCAGGTGTAGATGCGGCTACTTCAGATCGATAACAAGTGCTTTATCGAGCCGCGCATGCGTCGAGGCACTCGTCATAATAATCTGATAATCTTTGAATCGTGTTGTTAATTGTGTCTGGCGATTTTCGTCCAGCTCACTAAATACATCGTCGAGCAAAACAATAGGTGCGAGCCCGGTTAGGTGCTGCACAACGTCAACTTCAAGAAACTTTAAGGCCAACAATATCGTACGAACCTCGCCACGCGATGCGGTAGATGCCGCCAAACGCTGATTAAGATAAAACAATACATCATGACGGTGCGGACCAACACTTGTCGATCCTAAAATTTTATCTTTTTCGTAATTTTGCTCTAAAGCTCGTAGTAATTTTTGCTGTGTTTGATCGATCAATGTATGTGAATAATGAACCGACACCTCATCGTTTGTCTGCGCGATAATATTATATGTTGTATTGAGACCCTGATTGAGTTGCTCAATAAGACGTACGCGCATATCAATAATCTGTGCGCCATACTCGCTCAAGCTAATATTCCAAGCAAAGAGTTCGTTCGGATAGCTACTCGTCTTAAGTAACTTATTTCGCTGCAAAAGCGCACGCTCGTAACGATGAATAATACGACTATATTCAGGATAGATCTGCGTTGCAAATTTATCGATGAATCGGCGACGGCGCGCTGGTGATCCACCGATAAGACGCAAATCGTCCGGCTCAAACAACACTACAGGATAATGCTTCGAGGCGGGGAGTCGTGCTGATATTTTATCATCAATCTCAAACGTCTTGCGGCGGTTTGGACGAGAGGGTTGAAACTTAACAACTCGCTCTGTATCATCTAGCCCAAGATCGATTCGCCACCATTCACTACCATCACGCAATAGCTCATTGTCGGTCGCCTTAAATGAACGTCCATTGAGCGCTACTGCAATCGCTTCGAGCAATGTCGTTTTACCACTTCCGTTCGAGCCCGTCACAAGTGTTACGTTTGGCGAAAGAATGTGCCGAAACGAGGTATGGGCGCGAATATTCTCAACGGCGAGCGAGCGAATCAGCATCACTAGCTCTTAAGAGGCATAATAATATGCTGATAATCGCCGTCACTTTGACCAGAGGAGAGTACGCATGGAGCTAGCTTGCCGCTAAACCTAAAGATTACCGTCTCGCTATCAATGACACCAAGCGCTTCAATAAGGTATCGTGAGTTGATCGTCACTTGACCATCTGTCGTCACGTCAGCCGCAGTCTCTGATGTATTCTCACCAAGCTCGCTCGCGATAGAGTGGAGCGACAATACATCTCTTGTAGCATCAGCTGTAATCGTAATACTTCCGCCAGACTCTCTTGCGAATAAACCTGCGACCTTGGTGATGCGCGCAAGCTCCGCACGAGGAACTGTCACCGATGTCTCCGACGAGGCAGGAATAAGCTGCCTGTAATCAGGGAAATTACCATCGATCAAACGACTTGTTATCTCTGCATCATTGATACGAAATCGAACTTGTGTTTCATCGAATAAAACTTCCACTTCATTAATATCGTCATTGAGAGACCGGAGCACTTCCTGAAGTGTACTCGTTGGTATGATAGCCGCCACGTCGCTCTTTGTCTCCACAAGACGCTTTTCAGATAACCTATAACCGTCTGTTGCCGCAAGATATAGCGATCCTTCATGTGAATGCCAGTACACACCAGTGAGCACAGGGCGGGTTGCATCGCTACTGGCTGTGAGAGTTGTTTGCGTTAGTGCCTGCTTAAGATCGATCGTTGCAATTGCGTAGCTAACAGCAATCTTTTCGTTAATAGTTGGTAACTCAGGAAAATCATCTGCAACAACACCATTAATCACCGATTTGTAACCTTCGGCAGTAATGTGGAGATGATTATCTTCAACGCGAAGAGTGACGGTCGTCTTCGGAAGACTACTGACAAACTCTGTCGCAAGGCGCGCCGGGATTGTGATGGCCCCCTCATTAATAATCTTTGCGCCAATTAGTTGGCTCGATGCAATCTCAAGATTTGTTGCAGCTACCATAAGTCGATGTCCATCTGTACGAAGAAGGATATTACTGAGAATAGGAAGTTGTGTTTTGCCACCTGCAACACGTGAAGCGCTGCTAAGTGCCCGTGCAAGATTCTCTTGAGTGACAGTTAGTTCCATTATTAGTTATTCCTTTCTTTTCTCTTCGTAGTACTAGTTATAGGTGCTGGGGAAAGTGTGCATAGATCGGTATTTAACAGATACAAAAGACGCCGGAAGACTGTGGAAATAATTGTGCAGAATACGTCAACTTTAGTGCGTATAAGTAGGACATTTCCACGACTAGACTTAGTTGATTTGTAGGACAGAGTGCCGTGTGTGGACAAACTCTCACATGTAGTCCCCAGGTTTCTACTGGTTTCGTACACATCATTTCCACATGTTTTACGCATAGAGGCGCTCCCTTATTTCAGAAACTTGTTCACGAATAGTGAAGTCGAGCTTGATAGACTTTTCGATTTTTTCTATCGAATGAATCGCTGTAGTGTGATCTTTGCGTCCGAGTTCGTTTGCTATCTTAGGGAAGCTAAGGTGGAGTTCGCTACGAAGTAGGTACATAGCTATTTGACGAGGTACGACGATATGTTTATCGCGTTTTTGGCTGCACATTTCGATAACAGAGAGTGAGAAGTATTTTGCTGTCTTATCGATAACCTGCTTGGAGGTGATATGCTGTGGTCTCGTGCGGCGTACATTGCCTAGGAGTCCTTCGGCGGTGGAGATATCTGGTGCGATGCCGCGCATCTCTGAATAGGCGAGTAATTGATTGAGCGCACCTTCGAGTTCGCGAATATTTGTTTTGATATTTGTCGCGAGATATTCTACGGTGTCGCGTTCGAGCTCGACTCCAGATAGGGCGGATTTTGCTTCTATGATTGCGCAACGAGTCTCAAAGTCAGGCATCTGAATATCGATTGCCATACCCATTTCGAATCGACTTCGAAGCCTTTCGGTGAGGGTGGGGATGCTTTTAGGCGGTTTATCGCTACTGATGATAATCTGTTTGTTGTTTTGATGCAGTGCGTTAAAGGTGTGAAAAAACTCTTCTTGAGTTTTTTCTTTATTGGCAATAAATTGCATGTCGTCGATAATAAGAACATCGACGTTTCGATACTTATCAGAGAATCCCTTTTTCTTAAAGCGAATACTTTCGAGGAATTCTTTGACGAATGTTTCAGAGCTAATGTAGACAACTCTCATTTCGGGCTGGTTTTTGAGGATTTCATTTCCAACAGCCTGAGTGAGGTGGGTTTTACCAAGACCAACGCCACCGTAAAGAAAGAGCGGGTTGTATTTGATGCCTGGGTATTGCGCGACAGCTTGGCAAGCAGTGTAGGCGAGGTCATTACTTGAGCCAACGATAAAGTTAGAGAATGTATAGCGAGGATTGAGTCCTGTTTCTGGAGTTGTAGCTGATGATATCGAGGCAGGGCGAGCACTTGTTAGTTCAGAGGCAGCTTTTGAGAGAGTTGTCTCTCGACTGACGGTCGTGCGCTTACCACTTGTCTTAACAATATATTTAATTTGCTCAGGCTCGATGCCATTTTTAGCAAGTACCTGGCGTATTTGATCGGTAAACTTTACCTGAAACTGGCGAACTGCAAAGATATTAGGTACCGCTATAACGACCTGTTCGTTTGTCGATTCGACAAGCTCGGTGTTTTTAAACCATGTTACAAAGGTTGCATGAGGAACCGAGAGTTCGATTTCACCAAGTACACTTTGCCATAACGAATGCTGCACGCTTAAACCCCTAGGAATACCCTCGTCACAAGTAGTTAATGTCTGTTAAATACTATAGGCGAGTCGAGAGTTTTCCACAACCATAAAAGTAAAGAGAGGAGAGGGCGGTATAGAGAGGGTACTTTTCCACATATATGAATCTTATCTGTAAATATGTGGATAAAGTATATGTATTGGTGGATAACTATTGTCCTGGGTTGAAAAAAACTAGGAAATAAGTTAGAATTACAGAGATATGCCAAAAAGAACTCACCAACCACATACACGACATCGCGCTCGTACGCATGGTTTTCGTGCGCGCATCTCGACAAAAGCTGGTCGTGCTGTATTGAAGCGCCGCCGCATCAAGGGTCGAGCAAAAGTATCTATCTAATCTTATAGATAGTATTGATAAGAACAGTAGGTAACTATAATTTACCTACTGTTTTTTACTATCAAACTATTACCTGTAGACCATTAAATACCTACCAAGCGCTTTACTATATCCCCTCTACTAATTACTATTAATCTATATATGCTAGCTTTTAAGTACCGGTTTCATGGTCATGGTAGTTTACGTTATGTCTATACGCATGGCGAGTCGGTGCGTTCGCGACTTATCACTATCAAGCATAGTCGCCATCCGAAGCGAAAGCTGCCGCGTGTGGCTGTGGTGGTGAGTAAAAAAGTTCACAAGAGTGCAGTTGGGCGAAATCGTATACGTAGACGGCTGTACGAAATTATTCGCCAAGAGTTGCCGTCGTTTCATGATAATCAGGATCTGGTGTTGATTGTGTTTTCGAGTGAGGTGTTGACGACGCCGCACGATGAACTGAAAAAACTTGTTACGCATCTATTGTCATCTGGTGGTATCTATAAAAAATAACGCGCGGGTGCTATAATTAGTCTAAATATTTGACAGAATTGGAGTAGAAACTCGTGAATATCTTTGAGGTGCTCGTTGTTCAACCGCTGTTCAACTTGCTCATGTTGCTGTATGTTGCCGTGCCGGGCGGTGATTTTGGTATTAGTATTATATTGTTTACGATATTGCTACGTATCGTTTTGCATCCACTCGTTAAGCGTCAGCTGCATCAGACGAAATTAATGCGTAAGCTACAGCCAGAGCTCGAGCAAATCAAAAAGCGCAACAAGGGTAATCGGCAAATGCAGGGTATTCAGATGATGGAGCTTTACAAGCGACACGGAGTGAGTCCATTCCGTTCTATCGGAATCCTTCTTATACAACTACCGATATTTATTGCACTTTTCCTTGTGATTCAGATATTTACACTACATCGAGAGCGTCTCGAGGTTTTTACTTACGATATTCTCGAAGGTATTTCACAAATCAAGTTTATTGTTGATAACCCAGCTGAATTTAATGAAAAACTATTTGGTATTGTTGATCTTACGCAACATGCGATCAGTGCCGAAGGCATCAATCTTATCTTGGTTGGCTTGGCTATTGCAGCGGCAGTTGGTCAGTACTATCAGAGTAAGCAAATAATGCCACAAGATAGCACCAAGCGTCGTCTTCGCGATATTATGGCCGATGCGGCGAACGGTAAGGATGCAGATCAGTCAGAGATAAACGCGGCAGTTATGGGTAAGATGGTCGTCATATTGCCGTTTATGATGCTCTTTATTATGCTCAGCTTGCCAGGTGCAATTGCACTCTATTATGCGACATCAACACTTGTCACACTACTGCAACAATCAATCATTCTGAAGCAAGATGAAGAAGAGCTCGAAGAGATAGCATCGCACCCTGCACCAAAAAAGGCTGGCAAAAAAGCCACCGCTAAAGCCCGCGCTAAGGCGGCAAATGAAGCAACAGTAACTCGTATTGTTGCAAAGGATGTCAAAGCCAAGAAGTCCAAGAAAGAGAGGTGATATATGAATCAGCAAGAATCAATTGAGTTTGCAAAAGAATACGTATCCAACTTGATTGCATTTTTTGGTGTGAATGTAGATGTCGAGGTGCGATGTGAGGACGATGTGATCGAATTGTCAGTACCATCGACAGACATTAATAGTATCTTGATCGGTAAGAATGCTGAGACGTTACGTAGCATGCAATATTTGTTATCGACAATTCTACGCAACAAAGACGCTGCGATCACGCGTGTGAATATCGATATCGCTGACTACAAAAAGCAGCGCGCTGATAAAATTGCAAAACAGGCTCGAGAGTGGATAGAGGAAGTTATTCGCACAGGTGACTCAAAAGTATTGAGTCTTAATGCGGCTGATCGTCGTATTGTACATCATGTCGCGAGTGAGTACTCGGATGTGCAGACTTTTTCTGAAGGCGAAGGTCGTGATCGAAAGATCATTATAGCGCAACAAAGCTCATAGTTACGTAAAAGGGTGTTATATTTTTAAACTCTCGATATAGATATCCAGGGTTTGTTTTGCCATTTTGCGCCATGAATATTTTGTGCGCTGCTGCTTTCCGTTTTCGATAAGCGACTTGCGTAGTTTGTCGTCTGAAAGTACTTTATCGATAGTGACTGCAATATCGTCTGTATCGAGTGGGTCAAAGTAAGCAGCAGCATCGCCAAGCACCTCTGGCATACATGAGGCGTTACTGCTGGCAACTGGCGCATCGTAGTGCATGGCTTCGAGTGGCGGCAATCCAAAGCCTTCCATGAGCGAAGGGAAGACATAGGCTGCGCAGTTTTCGTAGAGCCAGTCACGTTGGTCGTCTTCAACAAACCCGGTATAGTGGATATTTTTGTAGCCTTGCTTTTCGAAGTAGTCTTTAGTTATTTGTGCGCTTTTGTTGATACGCCCGACCAAGATAAGCCCAAGATCCGGATATGTAGCTAAAAGTTTTTGATGCGCATCACCAAGGCGACGGATATTTTTGTAGTCGCTTTGTTGGCCTACATATAAAAGGAATTTTTTATACCGCGTGTCATATGGTGTCACTTTGCCAGCCTGGAGTTTTTCAGCGGCTTCGTAAGTAACGATTACTTTGTTTTCGATACCTTTGTGAAAAACTTCTATTTCTTGTTTGATAGTTTTGGTAGGAACGATAATACGGACATTTTTAGAGAGTGCTCGGTGAAATATGAAGCGTCCAATTAGCTGCTTGGCGTGATAAACAAACCAGTTTTTATCTGAATTATACGTCTTGAGAAGGGTGAGGTCATGAAAAGTTGTAACGCTTTTGCCGTGATAAAGAACCGGTTGTTGAGGCATGCAAAAGTGCACGAGATCAGCATTGAGGTTATTGAGGTATGTCAAAAAGCCGGTTTGCTCAGCGAAGGAGTAGTTGGGATAGTCGATGGTGCGGATAGTGAAATTGGGGTTGGTAGGGGTGTAAAAATCTTTGTCCTTTGCAGGGACGAGGATAGAGTATGTATTAGTAGTGTCGATCTGCTCTAGATAGTGAATTAGCCGTTCGACGTAGCGACCTGTCGAAGAATTAATAATACGCGCATCAATAGCGATATGGCTCATTTTTGTTTTTTTGCCTCATGGTACTCTTCTACTAAATAGAGCGGGCGTTGCTTGGTCTCATTGAAGATGCGTCCGATGTATTCGCCAATAATGCCGAGTGATAGTAACTGAACGCCACCAAGAAAAAGGATAACGGCCATAAGCGAGGAGTAACCTTCGCCAGTTGGGACGCCAAATAATGGACGAACAAGAAGGTAGAGGATGTACACAAAGGCAATAAACGATATTGTGATACCAAGGAGTGAAGCGACCCGTAGCGGTGCGGTAGTAAAGCTTGTGATACCGCTAATAGCGAGGTCGAGTAGCTTTGGATAGCTCCATTTAGTGTCACCAGCTACTCGCGATTCGCGGTCGTATAGTATCTCTCGTTTCCGAAAACCAACTTGGCTAAATATTGCTTTGGTATTGCGCTGTGATTCGCGGAACTGTTTGAGTGATTCCACGACTCGGCGGTCAAGCAGGCGGAAATCACCAGTATCTTCCTGGATAGGAACGCGTGTGACACGCTGAAGGAGCTTATAATACTGTTTGCTGGTGAATTTCTTGAGCCACGACTCGCCGTCGCGTGTACGGCGCTTGGCATACACATCGTCGTAGCCTTCTTCCCAGAGTTTTATCATATCAGGGATTAATTCTGGTGGGTCTTGCAGGTCAGCATCGATAATAACCATTGCATCACTTTTGATATGGTCGATACCAGCAATCATGGCAATTTCCTTGCCGAAATTGCGTGATAGATTGATATAGCTGATACGAGGATCTTTTTTGGCGTGCTGCTTGATGAGCCAAAGGGTGTCATCGGTACTACCGTCGTTGACGAATAAAAACTCTAATCGATACCCCGGGAGCGATTTACCAAGACCGTCTAGTCGCTCACAAAGCGCGTCGAGGACTGGCGCCTCATTGTAGGCGGGTATCAAAATAGTGAGGGACTTCATAGGTCTAGTATAACAGAGGCGTAGTTACGATTTAATACTCTGTATAAGCGACACTAGGTTGGTTGCCGTGGTCGCGCCGGATTTGGCAAGATAGTCGGTCTTGGCGTGGGCTGATTCGTTCTCGCTACCAAGGATTGCACCTGCATGTCCCAGTTGTACGCCTTCTGGCGCGTGATGGCCAGTTACGTACGCATAGACAGGTTTGGTGATGTGTTTGGCGATATAATCGGCAGCCGTATATTCGCTGACACCGCCGATTTCACCAATAAGAATAATCCTGTCTACTTCTGGGTCGTTTTGAAACAATTTCAAAAAGTCCACAAAATCCGAACCCTTAATAGGGTCGCCACCAATACCAATAATATATTTTTGTCCGATACCGCGCTGAGTGAGCCCCGCCATGGCTTCGTAGGTGAGCGTGCCGCTGCGACTTACGATAGCCGCAGTACCAGGGAGGGCGAGATTGGCAGGTATAATACCGAGCTTGTTGTTACCAGGAAGCAGTATACCTGGGCAGTTAGGTCCGATTAGCCTACTCTGTGATTTTTCTAAATGTTGTGATATTTGCAACATATCATGAATAGGTATACCTTCAGTTATACAGACGATAAGTGGAATATTTGCTTGTATTGCTTCGAGTATGGCGCCTTTGGCATGTGCGGCTGGTACAAATATAACTGAAATATCCACAGCCATGTCAGTTTGTATATCTGCAATCGAACCATATACAGGCACACCATGAATTTTCTCACCAGATTTATTTGGTGACGTGCCAGCAACAATGTGCGTGCCGGTATCGAGCATTGCTTTGGTGTGAAACGCACCATGGCTGCCAGTGATACCCTGTACGATCACGTTTTTGCCAGTGAGTAGTTCTTCGGTCATATTGATACCTCCTGTTTGGCGTTTGCTATGGCATCGGCAAGACTCGGCTGGAGGGCGATATTGTGCTCGGCGAGTATGGCGGCTGCTTCTTGATAATTGGTGCCAGCCAGGCGAACGGTGAGCGGTGGAAGATTGGTGATCTTGGCGCGCGCAGCCACGATGGCTCGTGCTACTTCGTCGCAGCGGGTGATGCCAGCAAAGATATTGATAAGAATCACCTGTAGGTTTGGGTATTCCATGAGACGCTCAAATGCTGCTAAAATACTCGCTTCATTGGCGCCACCACCAATATCGAGAAAGTTTGCTGGTGTTAGTCCGCTATCTGCTACGGCATCGACTGTCGCCATGGCCAGGCCGGCGCCATTAGCTACGGTTGCCACGACACCCTGAGGGTCGAGAGTGACAAAATTGACCTCCGACTTCTCTGCTTCAAATCGCCATTCTGGGTGGCGAAACGCCGCCGCGTCGTCGAGCTCCATTTTGCAATCACCTGCTATCAGTTTGCCAGCGCTTGTCAGGATGAGTGGATTTATCTCGAGTAGTAGCGCGTCGTTTTTGGTAAAAATCTTGTAAAGGTTTTCAACCAAATCTTGCAGTGCAAAAGTTTGTTCGGGTAGGTCAAAGTAGTCTGATAGGTCTTGGCCGAGCTCGTCCCATTTGTCATCCCTCATTTCCCACTTTCTAAAATCTGTCTGATCTTCAACCTCTATGCCGCCCTTGCTATGCGCCATCAGTTTTATAGTGGCTGTTGGCTTGTCTATTAGGACAGACAAATAGAGCTCGCGGTCGATAGTAATCAATTCTTCAGCAAGTACTGTATTGGCGGTAAAGCCTTTGATGTCGAGGGTAAGGATATTTTGACGTGCAGCTATATACTCATCGGCGCTTTGCACCACTAGTACGCCTCCGGCTTTACCACGACCACCGACAGGTACCTGCGACTTGAGGACAGCTGGCAAAAACTCGGCCGACTCACCTGCTATGTAGCTGCGTGGCGTCGGCACACCATGTGCGGTAAGGATTTGTTTAGCTTCGTATTCGAGGAGTTTCATCTACTTTGAGTGTAGCAGAGCACGCCACATTTGCTGCACCCACTGCTTTATTGATGCTCTATGTTTTGTGATTATATAAACAACCCATATTCCAACAACACCAACCAATGTATTGAGTATAATAGGGCTGTTTTCTGGAGCTGGAACAAAGACATCGACGCTAAAGATAATGAATGCTTGGAGACAATAGACAAACAATGAAGCCTTACCTAAGATCAGAAGCGAACCTTTGGTAGCTGAGCTAATCCATTTTTCGTATCTACGAAATAGCAGATATAGAGTAAGGAACCATAGGACACCAACGGCAATTCTACCTTTTGCAAGAGAATTTTTGTCAAAATAAGGGATTATTTCGTGTGGCATCCAAAGTATCGATAGCACATGAGGGGCAATAATGACGATCCAGGCAACACTCACAATATAGGTCCCGACACCTAGAGTCACAATACTCCACCAACTGACTTGTCGTATTTTTTGAGGTATTCTTTTCACAGCTGCTTCAATAGACGGAAGGTAGAATCCGATAATAATTCCAAACATAAATATCAACTGCCAAGCGGTATAGAACTGAAGGATGGGCGTAAAAGCGTAAAAGTACCACACTAGTACACTTAAGAGCGCTACGAGCCATACGTAGCCCTTTGCTATGAGCCACAAGACCAACGGTGATACTGCCATGAAAACAGCATATCTGCCTAGGAAGTCGGCCCAGCCGAACTGGTACTGTAATGTAATGGTTTTAAATAAAATCTCCATAGCGGAGCCTTGATATGGCACAGCTCGTGGATATCCATCTGGTAGTAGGTATGCCCATAGCGTGTAGAGTAAAGTAAAGACAATAGTGAGTAGATAGAGGGTACCTGCTCTCTTCCAGAGCTTTTTAGCGACAGCGAGAGGCTGTTTTATGATTTTTGGTCCGTATATGTATCCCACCAGGATGCCCGATATGACAAAGAAGCCCTCTGCAGCAGAAGCAAGCAAGGCGCTATTATTTGTGGCTAGCTGAAAGAAAAGAGATGGTTGGTAGGCTAAGTGATCGGCGAAGATAATAACTAAAAAAAGCCCACGCAGTAAGTCGAGAGCGATCAGCCTAGATCGATTATCTGGATTTAGGCTTGCTATCCAGTTTGAAACAGTGCTTTTTAGTGCAATAAAAAACATTTTATTTTATAAAAAACCCTCTTAATTTGCGCAAACCTGTTTGTTCAGGTGGCAGATCGTCCCATAGTATGTCACGAAAGTGCTGAGAGTCTACCTTTTTATTACGTTGAATATGCCATCGGGTTTGCAGCTTCTTGATGCTCAAAGGAACGCTCACAAGAGCACCCTTGAGTGCTGGCATGCCTTTGCCTTTTACGATTGCATTACCGAGCATCATCCAGTAGGCGATAAAAAGTCGTATGCCAACAGAAAACAGGAGCTTTCTAGGGATATTCTTTATGTATAGCAACGGTAGGTTCTTAAATGTTTGATACACGGCAAAGCCACTCGGCATGCGGCTGGCCGTCGAGCCCTGCTTGTGATACGCGACCGCATCTTTGGTGTAATAGACCTTCCACCCCGCTAACTGTGCACGTAGACTAATATCGACGTCTTCGTAGTAGGCAAAAAAATCTTCATCGAAATCGCCAATCTCTTTTAGCATTTTTGTGTCATAAAGACTAGCTCCGCCAGTCGCTCCTAGGACTAATCCAGATATCGGTGCTTGTTCTGTTTTATCCTCGCGATTTCGCGGAAACGGCAAACCCCATTTTGAATACCAGTCGCCAGTACTGTCGATCCTCTTACCATCACCCAGCAGTAAAAGGCCGGTAGTGATGCCGGATTGCTGTTTTTTTGCGGTCTCTACGAGCGACTGCAGCCACTTTTTATCTGCTATAGCATCATTATTAAACAATGCAATATAGTCGTATTCTCTCTCTATTGCCCAGCGAATGCCAGTGTTTACGCCGCCCGTAAAACCAAGATTTTTATCGTTGTAGAGAGTTACTAGCCTGTCTCCATATTGCTCTTCAAGCTCTTTGAATCTATTTGCTGATCCATCATGCGATCCGTTTTCTACCGCAATAACCACAAAATCTTTATAGGTTTGCTCCATCAGAGATGCGACACAATTTATTGTGTCGGAAATCCCCTTGTAATTTAATACAACGACCGCAACCCGTATTGAACTATCCATAATCCTCCCTATATCTTATAATGTTTAAGAGTAATATGAAAATCTCAAATATAATTAGTCGTCGCAACCGTATACTGTTGCGCGAGTTGGTGATTACTGACTTTAAGTTACGGTACCAGGACTCCGTGCTTGGGTATGCTTGGAGTGTATTGAAGCCTTTATTTTTATTCCTAATTCTATACATTGTTTTTGATAAATTCCTTCGTTTAGGCCGGGATATCGAAAATTTTCCTGTTTACTTATTGCTCGGTATCGTTCTCTGGACATTCTTTTCTGAGGCAACCAACCTTGGCCTCCAATCAATAATTGGTCGTGGGGATTTGATTCGCAAGATTAACTTCCCAAAATATATCATTGTTATTTCCGGTACTATATCGTCACTTATTAACCTAGCCTTCAACCTGTTGGTTGTGGCGGTTTTTGTAATATTTAGTGACATACAGCTTACGTGGCATGTGGTATTGTTGATACCTTTGATTATTGAGCTATATATCTTTTCGCTCGCTGTCGCTTTCTTTCTAGCTGCAGTTAATGTGAAGTTGCGGGATATCGGGTATTTATGGGAGGTTTTTTTGCAAGCAGCGTTTTATGCGACACCTGTACTATATCCGCTTCAGATGGTATACGGCCAGTGGCCAGAGGCAGCAAAATTATTAATGATAAATCCTGTGGCACAGGTGATCCAGGACGCACGATTCGTAGTCGTTACCGACGGCACAATTACTTCCTGGGGGTTGTTTGGTGATTGGAAAGTTTTGATACCATTCATCATCATTGCCGTAGTAGCAGTACTCGCAGTGTTTTATTTCAAAAGGAACTCTCCATATTTTGCGGAGGATATATAATATGACGCATCAAGAAAATGCAGTAATAGTTGAGAATCTTACTAAGACATTTAAGATTCCAACAGAATCAAGTAATGGACTGAAGCAGAAGCTCATTAACACATTAAAGGGCAAGAAGGGATATAGGGAGTTTACTCCATTAAACAATGTATCTTTTGAGATAAAAAAGGGAGAGTTTTTTGGTATTGTTGGTCGTAACGGATCAGGCAAGAGTACGTTATTAAAGTCTATTGCTAATATATATACGCCAACAAGAGGTTCGGTGCATGTCGATGGGTCTCTCGTGCCTTTTATTGAACTGGGTGTTGGTTTTAACCCTGAACTTACAGGTCGAGAAAATGTATTCCTCAACGGTGCCCTACTTGGATTTAGTCGAGCCGAGATGGAGGCTATGTATGATGATATAGTTGATTTTGCCGAAATTGGTGACTTTATGGATGAGAAGTTAAAAAACTACTCTAGCGGCATGCAGGTACGATTAGCTTTCTCTATTGCTATTAGGGCAGATGGTGATATTCTTCTCCTCGATGAGGTGTTAGCGGTTGGCGATGAGGCATTCCAGAGAAAGTGTTTTGACTATTTTGCGCAGTTAAAAATAGAGAAGAAGACGGTTATTTTAGTTACACACGGCATGAGTAACGTAAGAGATTTTTGCGACAGAGCCATGCTCTTGAGTGACGGACAGATTAAACATATCGGTAGTACGCAGGAGATTACAGAACTGTATGAAAAAATTAATCTACCCGATCCAGAGAAGGAATTAGTTACTGTAGGTAAGAAAATTGATGATAGTGAAAGTATTGACGAGAGGCTTGATGTTGCTGTTAAATCTGTTTCTAAAAGCGGTAAAGATGTAAATCAATTTCTTGCTGACGATAAGATATACCTAGAGGTTAATGTAGTAGCTCAAGAGTACATAGATGACGTATTCTTGGGTATCTCGATACATAAGCCGGATGGCGAAGCGGTGTTTGTGAAGACAACAGAGGATAATCCACTACCTATACTTAATTCAGGTGCGAAGGTTCGTGTTTTATTTGAGATTCAGAATATATTTGCAGAAAATACATACTATGTGAATATATCAATAAAGAGCAATGATCGGGCGAAAGTACATCTTATTAAAGAAGATACGAAGCGTTTTAGGGTGGTTAATTCTGGCATACACAAGACAACCTTTAGGCCGATAGTCTCGATAACGTACAAGAAGGACGACAGTAAAGATAGATAACTACCATGTCATCAAGAAAAAAAGTTATATATACATGCATAACTGGCGAGTATGACGGTCTATATAATCACCAGTATGTTGATGAAGAATGGGATTACGTGTGCTTTAGTGATAGTGTAGTTCAGACTGATCTAAACTCTTCATGGCGCATCCTACCTTTGAAGGATAAATCCTTTGATGACCAGAGGATCAATAGGTGGCACAAAATAAACGCACATCTATGTGTTGGGGACTATGAAGATAGTATTTATATAGATGGCAATATAGATATTTTAAGTAAAGATTTTTTTGATGAGATTAAAAAACAGAAAGAGTTGTCGAGTATTTTCTCTGTTATGGCTCACCCTGCAAGAGACTGCCTTTACCAGGAGGCCTTAGCTTGTATTGAATTAGGAAAAGATACTTCAAAAAACATAGAGCCACAAATGGAAGTGTATAGAAGGGATAGGTATCCAGAGCATAATGGGCTTTATACAAACAGTATTCTGTATAGAAAGCATAATAATAAAAAGGTGATTAAAATGATGAATGAGTGGTGGACTCAGCTGAGGGATTATTCAAGAAGAGATCAGTTGAGCTTGCCTTATATTTTTTGGAAGAATAAATTCAAGCCTCATATATTACCTTTTTCGTATGACATTGGCAAAGTAGGACCATTGTTCTATTATCCGCACACCGTTCATTTGAGAGGGTATGTGAGGGACTTATATGAACAGATTGAGACACTCACACGAAAAGAGAAGTCAATCAAAAATGACCTGGAGAGTATTGAGAGCAGGCTGGCCTTAATAGAGGAGTCCAGGCTTTGGAGGCTTAGGGGTAGGCTTATGGATATGCTGAGAAAAATCAATTAAGTAGTTTCCGCACAAAGATAGATTTATCCCATTGCTGTATTGGGGAGGGTGCAATAATTATGCACTCTGAATTTAGTCAGGGTAGAAATAACTTCCTTTTACACCTATAGGGTGTCGTCACCTATCTCTTGTGGTATTGTTTATGCCATTTCAGAAAATGCTCCAAACCTACAGTGTAGTCTGTGTTAGGGCTATAGCCTATTAATTGACTTAGAGCCGCAGTGTCGGCCCATGTTTTTACAGGCTCTTCTTCGCCCTTGTTGAAGTGTTTAATTTTTGAGTTAACTTTGGTGTATTTTGTTAGAAAATCTAATACATCGGATATCTTTACAGGTGATTGATTGCCTATGTTTAAGACTTTCGGCTCATGCTGTACGAAGTCGCTATCTAGTAGGCTAATCATAGCGTATACAACATCATCGATGTAAGTCATATCTCGCCACATTTGTCCTTTAGCACGTAATTCAATCTCTGTGCCATTTGTCAGTGCATCTGTCCACTTATAGTAAGCCATGTCAGGGCGACCCCAGGGTCCATATACATTAAAAAACCTAAGTCCGACCGTGTTTATTTTATTGGTATAAAAATAGGCAGATGCAATTGCTTCGTTCGCTATTTTTGTAGCAGCATAAAGCGACATCGGAGAGTTGGTTGGATCAGACTCTCTGAAAGGTATCGATGTGTTTGATCCGTACACTGATGAGGACGATGCGTATAGGAATCTATCTACACCAGTTTTGCTTGACATATCAATAATGTTGTAAAAACCTAACACATTAGCATCCACATAAGCGTCTGGGTTTTCTTTTGCATAACGAACCCCTGCTTGTGCTGCAAGATTCACCACGTGAGTAAACTTATGCTTGGTGAAGCACTTTTCTAGTGTAGCCATGTCTGTTATGTCAATTTTTTCAAAAGAAAAGTCGGTGTATTTATTTAGATTACTGAGTCTACTGTTTTTTAGATTTATGTCATAGTAGTTATTTAAGTTATCGATACCTATAACTTCTATGTCACCCTTTTCTAATAGTCCACTTGCAAGGTGGTATCCGATAAATCCTGCAACTCCAGTAATTAGAATTTTTCTCATCTCTTTTTTTATCTCTTAGCTATAATTCTGGTGATTATCTATATATTGTACATGGCTTCAAGGTAAGTATCCAGTTATGTTAGTATTGAATGAGCAATAAGATTAGGGGTTAAGATGTCAAATTATACAGACAGTCATTTTGAGGAGTATGGAGAGAATACTTCATGGTTCAAGGCTATGAGGCTAATTCCTGAAAAGAGTAAAGTTTTAGATGTAGGCTGTAGTAGCGGTAATTTTGGAGCGGAGCTGATTGCACGTAAATCATGTACAGTAGATGGGCTTGAGTTAGATATTGGTGATGTTAAGCTTGCCGAGCGACAACTTCGGAAAGTCTACAACTTAAATATTGAAACAGATGACATATCAGTCATTAAGGATCGATACGATGTAATTTATATGGGTGATGTTGTTGAACATTTATTTCATCCAATCGAAACTTTGACGCGCTGCAAGAGCTTACTTAAGAAGGATGGCGTGGTTGTATTTTCAATTCCTAATATGGCTCATGTCTCCATTAGGCTTCTGTTGCTCAAGGGTGACTTTAGCTATACAGAGACTGGTTTACTTGACAAGACACATGTCCATTTCTTCAACCTAGACGAGATCAAGCGTGTGTTTAAAGAGGCTGGCTATGACATCTCTCACCTTGATTATGTAGAAAAAGATTACCCAAAACGGCTTATTGAAGAGTGGTGTGACGAAATAGGAATTCAAGTAAAAAAGAAGTTTATTGATCGAACAAAACAGATTGATGCCGCCGCTTTCCAGTTTATTGGTGTCGCTTCAAAAGGAAAAAAAGTATCAAAAAAATTACCAAAATTTGGTCCAGTGGACTTTTTTGAAAGTTTTCACAACAATACGATTAACGCACTGAATGAGCGCATCTCGATTCTAGAGAAGGATAGCGCACGTCTAGCGAGCGACGCTGCTAAGTGGCGTAAGCTAAGAGGGGCCCCTGTTGTGGCTGTAGCTAGAAAACTAATAAAAAAAGTTAAGAGATAGTCGTGCAGGCCGTCTAGATGCAACATAGGCTACAATAATGAATATGGATAATTTAAAAATAGGCTTTATAGGTCAGGGCTTTATAGGGAAGCATATGGCTGACGACTTTGAAGCGCGACAATACAGTGTAGTCCGCTATTCATTAGACCCTCAGTATATCGATAACAAACAAGAGATACAGGAGTGTGACATTGTATTTGTTGCAGTTCCGACACCAACGACACCAGATGGTTTTAGTTTTGAGCTTGTGAAAGAAGTGTTGCCTCTGGTTCGGAATGGGGCAACGGTAGCTATAAAATCAACACTACTGCCCGGAACAACCAATGAGCTTCAACAGGAATTTCCGGATATTTATGTTATGCATGCACCAGAGTTTTTGCGAGAAAAAAATGCAGCAGAAGACTCATCTAATCCAGAAAGGAATATTATCGGTATACCAGTGGAGAATAAAGAGTATAGGGGTCGGGCAGAGCGGATACTGTCTGTGTTGCCTCGCGCAAAGTATAACCTCATCACCTCTTCTTACAATGCAGAGAGTATTAAGCATATAGGGAATGCATTTCTGTATACAAAGGTTGTTTTTATGAATATAATGCATGACCTCGTTGTAGGTGAGGGCGGGGACTGGTCGATAGTCGGTGAGGCTGTAGGTAACGACAGTCGCATTGGCCATAGTCACATGAAGCCTGTACATGAGTCGGGCAGAGGGGCCGGTGGCCACTGTTTCATAAAAGACTTCGAAGCGCTTATAAGGTATTCTTCTGATCACCCTGACCAGAAGAGTGTTGAGGTACTTAAGGCGTTGCGGGCAAAAAACAATGAATTACTTGTTTCAAGCGGTAAGGATATGGATCTGTATGAGGGTGTGTATGGGCTTGACGATAAGCCGCTGTAATTGTTAGTGTTAGGGACTGGTATGGTGTCTAGTTTTTTTTGCCAAACTCTTTTTTATACCTCTCGAGCACTTCATCTGTATTCCATGATGTGATATCTTGACTTGCATGCATGCGATAAAAGGCCTCTTCTTCATCAATTCTGGAGCTATCGACATACCACGGGAGATGCTTTGCTGTATAGGGTCGCCCTGTTCTTATGCTTGGGTGTAGTACGTAGTAGTCTGTGTATGGTTTGTAGAGTGCGAATGTAGTGTCAATGCTTGCTTCGTATACGTTTTCCTCGAGAGTATTATTCCAAAATTGTTTCTCCCATTGTACAACTTGGGTTTTGAGTTTGTAGTGATCAGGCAAATCATCGATTTGCAGTCCAAAGCCAACTTTAAAGAAATCAACATATTTTTTATGTAGTTCATAAAAGTATCTTACGGAGTCTTTCGGTGCTTTTTCATCTGGGATAACATCTGGGTCAGTAACGACGTAGTATGAGGCCGGGAAGAGTGTTTTCGCGATTCCTTCACGCCATACTACTGTATGACCGATATTCTTATGAGTACGTATTACCTGATAGGGTGTTTTTTGATAGTACTCCACCAACTCCGGGTAGATAGAGTCATTGTCAACGAGAAAGATATTAGTCATACCTGCTGATTCCAGCCAGCCTATAAGTTCTTTGAGTGGGGTGATTCGATCACGACATATTATAAGTACAGGTGTTGACTGCCAGCTATCTTTCTTTAGTGCCTCATCTGCTTTCCTGATAAGCTCTTTGTCGCGATACTCTTTATTGAAGCCACTATGACGACTTTTAATAACTTCGTTCCCGATATGCTTAAGTTCGAGTGCTAAATCTTTTCGATTAAGATTGATGGCGGCCAGTAAGCTATTGCGGATACGAGCTAGTTTATGACGAGGAGCGATTTCGTTAATAAAGAGCCAACTATTAAGGTTGTGAAGTTGGTATAGTCGATAATTACGCTCGAGTAGTTTTGTGTAACGACTGGTTTTCTGCTCTTGATCACGAACATTGTAAATAGCTAACTTAATCTTTGTTTCTGTAGCTGGATCGATCTTTTCTAGTGTGAGAGGTGGACTACTACTGTTGTTAGTGGTTATAGAGACGCGTTTTGATAATTTTCGAGCAAAACAATAAATATTACTTAGAGAGCTTGAAAGTGTTTTGCTGTCGATCCCACCATAGAGCCCGAGCAGTTGTCGTGAAAAACATAGACTAAAATATTGCGAAGAGTCGATATGCACGCTAAGAGATTTCTTTCCTAATTTGAGTGCTGCTGTGCGAATAGCATCGATCGACGGTTGGTGGTCTAGAGATATAAACCAAATATAGTCTTTGTTTGCTGACATCCAACCGTAGTTGATTGGGTTGGTCGTCGCTTGTCCCCAGTCTGCCGCTATCGAGATATTGCGGTCGTATAGTCTGTAGTCTTGTAGTAAAGAGATGAGTTTTGACTCCTCGCTCTTTCTGCACACAAGTACTATTTGTGAGTTGTAGTGTTTGTATGTAACTTTATTGATGAAATCTTTAAGTTCTGCAACGCGCGAAACCGTACCTGAAATATCGCAGACAAATGATATTCCTGTCTGTTCTATTTTGAGACGATCGGCGAGCGTGTAGCCGTGTTTGTCTTTACGCGGGTTGTCTTTTCTGCTCGTCATCCATCGCGGCCATGTAGTGAGCGTTCGACCAAGTGCGTTATGGAGTGCTTTATTCATAATTTTCTCATCATCTGTTTTTGAGCGTCGTGTTAGGTGGTGATAGCTACCTCGAGCTGTTGTTTTTGTGTATGATCGCACAAAACGTACTAAATCTGTTGGGGCGAGATTCCGCATGCCGTAAACGAAGCGATTCTTGAACAACTGATAGTACTGAAAATAGCTCGATGAGCTAGCTCCATTTTTATGCCATATCTTCAGTGAGGGGCTATACACAACCGTATAGTTGTTTGCTTGGAGTCGCGCGAATAAATCACTCTCTTCGTAGTAGGCGAACATAGGATCGTAAAAATATCCTGATTTTTCGAGCGCGCTTTTACGTATAACCATTGCTGAACCGGATACCCAGTTAACTTCATGATCAAAACCGGCATCACTTTGTTCAAAAATGCCCTCCATAGAAAAACGATCTATCTTTTGAAAGGCGAAATATGAGCCCTTATCGTCAAAAATTTGCTCTGGTACTTCCCAGTGATACGATCGGCCGCCAACAGCAGCAATTTGCTTGTCACTATTCAGAATCTCGATTGCATTTTTTATGTATTGCTTATCAACAACAGCATCATTATTAAGAACAAAGATGTATTCGCCGTTTGCATATTTGAGTCCATCGATATGTCCTCCTGTGAAGCCACGATTAGTCGGATTGGCCACAAGCTTGATATTATCGACCTCTTTTAGGATCTCTTTTGAGTTATCGATTGATCCATTGTCGACAATAATAATCTCGGTATTTGTGTAAGACTGGTTTTTTATTGAACCAATACACTCAAGAGTGTCATTTGGTCGGTTCCAGTTTAGGATGATAACACTGACCAATGGAAGAGGTGGCGTTTTGGCTTTATTCATAAAAACTATCGGATTATCCGTTTAATCACTGTCTTAATCTTCTTTGGCATGATGCGTTTTGCGACACGGACAGTTTTTGATGACACAAATGCCTCTGTTGAAGTGGTGGTTGCACGAGGTATGAGTGGGCTTGGAGCAAAGTATTTACCTTCAATAAATTCATTAAGAGGCTGAAGGGTGTAATCCCATTCAAAGTGAGACTGGCTCTTCTTGATATTGGCTATGATCTCTCTCATTAATTTTTTGTCACCAGCCAGTGACTTAATTGCAGTAGCCATAGCGTCCGAGTTAAATGGGTTCACTGAAATGCCAAGTTGGTGGTTTTCTATGTAATCTGAGAAGTAGTCGCCCCTCGTTGCGATAGTAGGGAGCGCCATAAGAATATGGTCGAGTACACGGGTTCGATGCGAGAAGCGTGACTCAATTGACGGCTTGTGGGCGTAAAGTGCTGCATTGGCGCGTTTAAGGTAATGGGTGCGGTCAGCATATGGCAGCCAGCCATCGAGGAAGAATACATGCTTATCGATAAGACCGAGTTTGGCCGCATGCTTACGAGCAATTTCTGTCTCCTCCATAGCGGGGACGTCGTCGTTCGGGTGTTTTGTGCCAAGAAAAACAAACTTTATGTTTTTGTCGCCACCCCTTACAATACGATTAACGGCATCTATAGGTGTTTTTGCATCAAACCAGTCCCAAATACCGCCAGTCCATACTATTACAAAGTCATCCTTTGAGATACTGGGTATGCGTGGGCTAAGTAGGTCTCTATTTTTTTTACCAGTTATCTCGTCGAGGCTAATTCCCATGGGGCAGATTCCAAAATACGTTTCGATCGGACGCTTCTGTTGTGAACTCGGGGATATTTTACCCTCAGCAAAAGCATACCCCATCCAGAAGTCCTGCTGTTGGAGGTTTGATGACAGTAAGTAATCCCCATTTGCAACGAAATGACGATAGTTGCGAAGCATCTGCCTGTAATCGTAGTCGGATTCATTGCCGATATTGCCACCAAATGCGCGCTGCACCAAGTCTTCAACAGGAACAGGCGCGTAGAGGTCAAAGATAAGTACAATCCCTTTTGACTTTGCAAACTCAATCATCTCGTCGCTGAGCCATAATGCAATGATTGCATCGTACTTTATGAATTCTTCTTTGTAATGATGGACGTGTATATCAATTGCCCTGTATGGTGTCTTGCCGATGTTTTCGATATAGGTAGGGTTGAATACGGCCAATGTGACATCATGTCGCTTTGCTAGATTAGAGGCGATACGATGGTATCGTATTCCTGGACCAGCCATTGAGGGGCCTACCTTGTCGTGGGAGATTACAAGAATTTTCTTTGGCATACTTCCCTAATTATATCACTTAGGACACTATATTAGCAGGTGACGATTGGTCCAGTTTGTACTGGCAGTTGGCTAGTTGGTACGCGTATAGATTCAGATAGACGATATCGCAATATTCGATCGAAGCAGTCCCATGGTCCGATAGGACGTTTGATCTCAGGTCCAGTTGGCGGTATTTCGACTACATATAATCCGTGTCCGTCATAAATCACTGATCCCATTCTGAGTAGCATGTTTGCGCCAACAGGTAGTATTTTATCGCCCGGCGATTCGTTGACGATATCACTCCATCGCCAGCGATGAGATTCAAATACATGGGGTGATACATATCGTTTTGTGCCGCCATCTATATAGAATACACCATTTGAGTTTTTGATGAGTGTTCCGTCCGGATGAGTGTCAGAGAATAAGGTAGAGGATGATGTGGCTATAGGAAGTTCGTTTAAGGGTAGTTTACGTATCATATCCCATCTGTAATTTAACGCTTGGAACGACTGATATGAGATCGGTTTCTTTTTCCATTGACCATCCTCATAGACCGTGGTGTATACGGCATGGTTATCAGCATATAGCACGCCTGGGTTGAGATGATTGACAGGCCATGAGAATGGAATCTTTTTGTCACCAGTTGTGGCCGGTTTTACATCCTCCCATCTATAGTTGTGTGTTTCGAATATGCTAGGGTTGGCGATGTGATGAAGGCCACCTGCGTATATGAGGAATATGGTGTTATCGATATTTATAAGAGTACCATCAGGGTGTGTATTTAAGGTGTCGTTTGACCGTACACTACCGAACCAGTCTGTAAACATGCGCCAGAAATTACGGTTACCATATGAACTGCAACTGTCGCCAGTACCATAGAGATTGTTTAGCGCTGCTTGGTTTGGGCGGTACGGAGTATAGATATACAAGGCAGCTGTTGCTTGGTTTTCGATATGAACCTGAGAGCTGCCACAGCGAGACAGGTCTGGATGCCAGTATATTCTATTGGTACGACCAGATATATAGTTGTAATTGTTGGGATGAGCTTGGTAGACCTTGAACTGTCGTGCTGCATTGTATACCTGATAAAAGAAGCCCTCATACGCAGGGTCGCATGGTGCTGTATCGGGGCAGGCAAATCCTGTTGCATGACGTAACTGACGATTAAGTGGCCAGTTATCCGTAACCAAACTCTGCTCCTTCTCAAGCAGTATTATTAATACTTGCGGATTAATGCCACATGCTTTTGCAACATCGTTTATAATTTGTGCGGCAGTACGGTTGCCTGCACTGACTGCACTGCAGTATCCGCTGGCTGCCTCCATTTGTGGAGTAGTCTGTGAGTAGTGGGTGAGGCATTTATATGGTGGTACATGAAAACCAGTATCTTGTTTACCAACACTATTTCCGGTTCGCTTGCGCTCAGCAAACTGAGCATGAGTATATTGCGGATACCCCCAGTCAGAAGCAGGTTGCGTGCCGTGATAGTCGCAGTTTGATACCTTCGACTCCAAGAAGCGCTGTATCTGCGCAGTATCCATAGAGTTTTGATTATAAAATACGGTATCATCGATAATACGACCAGGTTTGAAGTCTGCGGCATTAGCTGCATCTGCTGTTGATGGCAATGAGATAGCTGCTGTCACAGTGAGGGCTAGTAGTAGGGCGATAGTTTTTATCATACTGATACCTCTATTGTCTCAGATTTACCATGTGCGTTACTAGAGGAAAATTCAACCTCTATAGACCATGTACCGTTGGAGAGTTCTGATTTTGGTATGAAAATTGCTTCACACTGAGTAGATGATGCATCTATAAAGGCTCTTACTTTCTTAATGACCTTCTTGTTGTCTTTTGAAGCAGTAGCCGTACATTCGCCACCTTCGATGGTGCTGTTGGTGAAGGCTCTTATTTCTAGCTGATTATTGATGATATCAGCGAAGGCTATACCTACTCCAACACTTTTTTTGTCCGTGTTTGACTGAGGTGGGTTTGATGATGTCGAACCTTGTTCGTTAGCAAACTCTTCTTTTGGTGGGTTTTTCTTTGCCTTTTGGCTATCAGTAATCTCTCGCTCTGTCGGTGGCTCATAGTTAACCGATTGGTTATCGTTAGCTTCGCTTTTCTGCTGGTATTTATTGGCTAGGGTAAATAGAGTAATGCTACCCACTGCAGTGATGAGCGTAGCTATTGTAAAAATGATAGTTTTTTTGCTAAATCTATTTTTTTGTTTTTGTATTCTCATGGTAGACAATACTTCCTTATCATTATATATGATAGCACTATGATCTAAATAATAAAACACATTTTACAGTGTACTTATTAGTTAATGTAATCCTGTGTTTTTTAGTGTCTGTCAATTAGCTTGCTTGCTATCTGTTTACCCTCACGAACGGCATAGTTTGTACCTCTGTCTTCTGGATATATTTGCGAGAAGTTAGAGAGATACACATTTTTTAGAGGGGTTTCTGTTTTTGGAATTTTATTGACATAGTTTGCGTCAACGATATGCTGCGCATTTGCGAAGCGGAAAAAATGCTTCTCTCTGATCCTTTTTGTATCAAAATCTGGAAATATTTGTTTTAGTGCGGTAAACCATATTCTCTCTAAACTCTTGTCGCTGTTTGTGAATAGTTCATGATCGTGAGGGACGTATGTGGCGATGTAATAGATGAATTTGCCGTTATAGTATTTTTTATCGATTAGTTTTGTATGATGTATGAATACCAAGAAAGGAAGGTCAAGGTCATTAATGTTATGCCAGTAATATGGACTAATGTCTTGGGTGGATGAGAATATTAGTAGACGTGCACCGAGATAGTCTATGCTATTTAGTTTTTCGAGATAAGATCGCCTAATTGTTTTGCTGTTTTGTATGAGGCTTGCAAAGACGTGAGACGGGGTTGTTGCTATACATGCGTCATATGTCATGTTTTGTCCACTCGATAGGGTGATATTGACTTTACTACCCTGTGTATTATCTAGACTTGCAATTTCAACACCAGTTCTGATATCTACCCCAAGCTCGCCTAGTTTTGTGGCTAGTGCGTCTGTGAATGTTTGAAACCCATCTTCAAAATAGCCTAGCTTTTCACCGCCTGGTTCGCGTGACTGCGCACGTATATGAATGCGAGCCCAGAGCCATGCCATGGCGACTTTGTTGTAGTGTTTATCAAACTTTCCCTTGAGTAGTGGTTCCCAGATTACTTTTGTGACCTGTTTGCCGGCGGCTTTGAGCATCCAGTCGTACGCGCTAATTTTTTGGAACTGCTGCCAATTGTTGGTTTTTTGAAGATAGAGAACAATAAGACCAGCTCTTATGCGATTGAAGAAACTCAAAGGCTTGAATCTGATGAGATCAAGAGCTCCCTTGAATGGATAAAGGGTGTTTTCGTAATAGAGTGAAACAGAGCTATTGTGCCACTTGAGTTTGTTGCCAACACCTAGCTCGTTTGCCATACTGATAATATCTGTATCGGTCTTGAAAAGGTGATGGTATGCGCGTTCGAGTGATGCGCCTTCGACTTTAAAATCGCTCGCCAAGCCACCTATGATAGTGCCGCGCTCAAGAATGGTTACTTTGTGTCCAGCCTCGGCTAATTTCAACGCAGCAGTTAGGCCTGTATAGCCAGCTCCTATGATAACAAAACTCTTCTTACTCATGATAAATAAATCCTCATATATACCTCTATTGCGTTAAAGAATACGTAACAAATAGTAAATAAAACACCCCACAGAACATACTTCATTTGTGGCTGTAGTCGATACGCGAACGCGAGACAGGCAGCAAGGGGTGCGAGAATTAAGTATAAATATCGTCCTTGAGGCTGAAAGTCATAGACTAGCGAGTTGTAAAGTACCATACCCACAGCAGCGCCGAGAAGAGTCAATATGGCTACAAGTAATACACCTAAATAATATCTTGTCCTTATTGATTTTGTGTAATATACGATTATTGCGTATGAGGCAATGAGTGCAAGAAGTAGCATCTGCAACACTCCGTATCGGTCAGGGTTCAAGAAGTGCGCCATAGCACCGAACGCTACGAAAAATGAACGGTATAGGATGTCGAAGAATTTCATGTTCGTATACATCTCTAAATTACTGAGAGTCAGGGGTATTTCGTTACCAAGTGGAGCATATTTTGCCATTTCTTGGATAACAAAATTCTGCCCAAGCGGATCGTGGTAGAGTACAGTATTCCGAATAAACCAGAATGAAGAAAATAGTGCGAAAGCAATGATACTGCTGGTGAGTATTTTTAGTAATGTCGTCCAAGAAAGATGCTTCATGAAAGCTGCTAGTAATAAGACTAGTCCTATTGCGGGTATGAGCAGGAAGAAATTGTACTTTGCGAGTGGTAATAGTGCCCCAAAAGAGATGGCTGCAAGGATGATGCTACCGGTAGTTTTGGTTTGTAGCACCCTGACTAGCGCATAGATACATATTGCGCTGATTGCTAGTGAATGCGCATCTTGGTTTAGATAGGAGAAGGTAAATATTACCTGAGGTATGAGTGCTAGCGAGGTAATTACCCAAGATACTCGCCTATTTTTGGAGAGCCTAATCGCAATAAGGTATAGGAAGTTCACAAACACAATACCCCATATGATCGATGCTAGTCTAGCACCTTTGATAGGCGATAGATCAAATAAGCTCGTCGCTACCTTTGAGGTGGTAGCAGCGAATACGTAATTTGCTGCCGGAAAAACCGCATATGAGTATGTACAAGGAACCTTACCGTAGTCGCGTGGTTTACATGATTGATATGCATCAACGTCGTCCTTTCCTGATACCGGCAATCGATGATAGCGCAGCATAAATTCGGTATTGTAACGGAAATGCCCACCCTCATCTGGCGCTGTATCCATCCATACACTAGGTTCATTAAAGGGTATAGCCTTAACGAACGATAGGGCACAAAAAAGAAAGATAATATTTACGACAACCAGTCCCCAATGCTTCTTTAGTCCGTTCATAACAATACCGCGTAATGTGGTGTGCTTGTCGATATCCTTGAACGATATATTTTTGTTGAGAAAGTACTGATACAGCACGATAATTGGCAGAGAGGTTAGCTTGACGATATTTGCATCAAAGGCAAATACCTCCCCGAATGCTAATATGTACGTGCTGATTAATAAGCCACTTAAGCCGACCGCAAGAAATGAAAGGTATCGTAAATGGAGTTTGTTGGTTTTTTTGAAGTTAAATAGAGTATTGAATATGAAATTACTAGTAATGCCAAGCAGGACAGATAGCATTGTCGCAACAATTGGGTTGATGCCGAGTACATTGTAGAGGAAGAGGAAGACGAGGTAGTCAAGAACTACACCTGTCACGCCAATAGCTGAATACATGACGAAATGCCGATGGTTTTTTGCTAGAGTTTTAATTTTTTGCTTCATATACTGCTTTCACGATATAGAGAGGTCGGTTTTGAGACTCAGTGTATATTCTGCCTATATAGCTACCGAGTACACCAAGCATAATCATCTGCACTCCTCCGATAAACAGCATCGCAATGACTATGAAGGTCCAGCCTTCAATTGTAATTTCAGGAAAGAATACCTTCATGGATATAGCGTAGATGATTCCAATAAAGCTTAAAAAAGCGACCCAGTAACCAATACTGGAGATTAATTTCAGCGGTATTGTCGAAAAACTAAAAATGCCATCAGCGGCAAACCTAACCATCTTTTTAAGGGGATAGCCCGTTTCGCCTGCATACCGTTCATCGCGATCGAACTGAACAGCAGTCTGCTTAAATCCTACAAAACTAACCATACCTCGCAAGAATCTGTTGTGTTCACGAAATTTTTTCATCTCATCGGCAACCTTGCGATCTATGAGTCTGAAATCCCCGGTGTTTCGTGGTATATCTATGTCGGCTAGTCTCTGGAGTGTTCTGTAGAAGATATTTGCAGTCAGTTTTTTAAAAAAAGTGTCTTTGCGTGAGCGTCGCTGTGCGTATACGACATCATAGCCTTCTTCCCATTTCTTGATGAGTTCAATACTAACTTTAGGAGGATCTTGCATGTCGCTGTCCATGATGATTACTGCATCTCCGGATGCATAATCGAGCCCAGCTGTCACCGCCATTTGGTGTCCGAAGTTACGAGAGAAATCAATGATAGATATGCGCCTATCCTTTTTTTGTAAATCCACAAGTAGTTCGAGTGACTTGTCTTTACTACCGTCATTAATAAATATAATATCGAAATTATATCGTTTATTTGAACCTAGAAGATCACAGATTGTTTTATAAAGAAGTTCAATATTGCCTTCCTCGTTATATATCGGAAAAATATAGCTAATTGTTTTTTTCTTCACGCAAGCCTCTCAATCTACATAGTATTATACACGAGGGTGTATATTCAAGGTGTTGTTAAAATGTATCTAATAGTAATCAAGCGTAGGGTAGTTTACTTACCTATGGTTATAGATGTAAAAGTACTTAATCGAGCTATACTTATACTTGATGACAATAGAGTATGCAGTATTCGAACGTGTAACGACAGTAAATAAAAAAAATCTTTCTAAGCACGTATTAGAGTGCACCTTCCGATATGATGGAGAGCTAATATTGAGTCCTGGGCAGTATATATTGTTTCAAATTGAAGGTGAATGGAAACCGTTTACTGCTGTAGTGAATTCAAATAGTAATACTATAAAAATTATTATCAAATTAATCGAAGGTACCGTCACAAATAACTTCTTTAAGTCCTTGAAGATTGGCGATATTCATCAAGTTCAGGTACCGAAAGTTAACGTGGCGGATCCGATAAGTCGCAACACAGTATTTATTGCTACAGGGACAGGAATAACACCTCTTATCGAAATTGCCAAGCACGCACTTGATGGGGGAGGTAAAAACAAAATACGTATTATATTTGGTGTACGAGAAGAAAGCGATCTGTTTTATATCAATGAGGCAAGAGAGCTGGAGGAAAGGTATGATAACTGCAGGGTTATATTTGCCCTAAGTAGACCGCATGAAACTTGGGGTGGGTTTCGAGGTAGGGTTGATGATTATATCAACATGTACTTTGATGAAATGAGGGATGCTGATTTTTATGTATGTGGTAGAGAGGAAATTGTGAACTCCTCTTTGATACTCTTGAAGCAGCTTGGCGTGCCACGTAATCGTCGACACAAGATTCAATAATAGAGAAGATTTTAGCTGCGAACTATCTTTCAAGGTATAGTCCATAACCGGACTTCTTGAGCGGTTGCGCCAGAGCTGTTAGCTGATCTGAGGTAATAAAACCCTGTTCGTACGCGGTGACTTCTGGGCTGCCAATGGCTTTACCTGTACGTGTCTGCAAGACCCTTACATAGTCGGCTGCATCGTGCATACTGTCGATGGTGCCAGTGTCGAGCCAGACGTCGCCGTCATCGAGAGTGGTGACCTTTAGTTTACTGCGACGTAAATACTCTTCGTTGACGCTGGTGATTTCGAGTTCACCTCGTTCGCTTGGTTGAACATTTTTGGCGATCTCTACTACGTCGTTGTCGTAGAAATATAAGCCGACGACTGCATAGTTTGATTTTGGTTGAGCGGGCTTTTCTTCGATCGAGATTGCTTTCATGTCTGCATCGAATTCGACAACACCATATCGCTCTGGGTCTGAGACTCCATAAGCAAAGACAATACCGCCATCGGGGTCGGTACATTTTTTGAGTGATTCGCTGAGGCGGTGACCGTGGAAAATATTGTCCCCAAGTACAAGGGCGACTTTGTCGTCGCCAATAAACTCTTCACCAATAATAAAGGCTTGCGCTAGGCCATCTGGCGATGGCTGTACAGCATACTGGAGGTTGATGCCCCAGTCGTTACCATTTCCAAGCAGGTTTTGGAAACGTGACTGGTCTTCGGGGGTGGTGATGATGAGTATGTCGCGAATCCCTGCCTCCATGAGTGTGGTGAGTGGGTAGTATATCATCGGCTTGTCGTAGATAGCGACCAGCTGCTTGCTGGTACCTTTTGTAACTGGCCACAGTCGTGTTCCTGATCCGCCGGCGAGAATTATTCCCTTCACATGTCCTCCTATGAGATAGTAGTCTATCTTTTCATTATAGCATAAATATTATTATATAGCAAATTACGAGATTTTATTGATTGTCGATATACTCACGTAGTGCGTCTTGCCAATCACGTGACTGTAAGCCTGTTTGCTGTATTTTGGCAAGATCGAGTACACTCTGGAGCGGGCGAGGCGCGATACCCTCTTTGTCTTTGTAATATTCCTGAGTTGTAACTGGTGTCACGTCGCTACGTGGTTTGCCTGACAGCTCGTATATGTGTGCAGCGATATCGGCCCAACTAGCTGGCTGGCCGCTGTTTGATATGTTGTAGGTACCGTATGGCGCATTGGTATCGAGGAGGTGTTTGATACCAGCGGCAAGATCTTGGGTAAAAGTGAGGCGGCCTATTTGATCGCTCACGACACTAGGTTTGATTCCACGTTCGGCGAGCGATTGCATGGTGCGGACAAAATTGTTACCGTCGCCAATTACCCAGCTGGTGCGGGCGATATAGTGACGAGCTGTGGTAGCTGCTGCTATGTCACCCGCTGCTTTTGACTGACCATAGACGCCAAGTGGACTAAATGGTTCGTCCTCGCTATGTTCGCTTGTTGTGCCGTCGAATACATAGTCGCTTGATATATGCACGAGTGTAATATTGTGCGCAGCTGCAATGCGAGCAAGATTGGCAACGGCTGTGGCGTTTGCCTGCCAGGCATCGCGACGACCTTCATCGGTTTCGGCAAGATCGACTGCAGTGTAGGCAGCGGCGTTGAGGATGACGCTATAGTCTCGCCAGCGACGAGCAGTAAATACATCTGGAGAAGAGATGTCGAGTGTGTCACGATCGACACATTCGGCATCTGGATAGAGTGACTGAAAGGCGCGGCCGAGCTGGCCATTTGCACCGACGATCAAAGTCTTTTTTGGCTTGATGGTCAGCGCGTCTTTGAGGAGCGGATGACTACGGTCTTTGTCGGATAGCTCGGCTTCACTCAATGGGATCGGCCACTGAATACCGAGTGACTCGTCTGCGAGGTTGACAAATGCGTACTGGCCGTCTGGAGACCAGTGGTCGTTGACGAGGTACATATAGACAGTTTCGTCGGCGAGTGTCTGAAAACCATTAGCAACGCCACGAGGTACATAAATTGCTTTTGTGGGATCGAGTTCGATCGTGAAGGACTGCCCGAATGTTTCGCTGCCCTCGCGAATATCTACCCACGCACCAAAGACTCGTCCATGGCCGATAGTGACAAATTTGTCCCACGGTTCGGCATGCAGCCCGCGGGTGACACCCGCCTTTTCGTTGAACGATACATTGTTTTGAACGGGGCCAAAATCGGATAGGCCGATAGCGACCATCTTTTCGCGTTGCCAGTTTTCTTTGAACCAGCCGCGATTGTCGCCGTGGACAGTGAGATCGTAGACGACGAGGCCGTCTATTGGAGTTTGTGCTGCCTGTAGCTTTTTGCTAAATTCGAGTTCACTCATATTGGGATAATTATATCTTACTGTCCCTGCTCAGCGTATTTGGCTTCAACCCTGGCTTTTTCGGCTTGCCACCAGTCGGTATTGTCTTTGTACCACTGAATAGTTTGCTTGAGACCTTCGGTCATGCCATTTTGATCGGTGTATTGCGGCTGCCAGCCAAGTTCGGTGCGAAGTTTGGTGCTGTCCATGGCGTAACGCATGTCATGGCCTGGACGATCATTGACGTGCTCGTACCAGTCGGCTCCTTTGCCCATGAGCTCACAGATGAGTTCGATGACAGCTTTGTTGTTGACGTGATCGTTGTCGGCACCGATGATGTAGGTGTCACCAAGCTTGCCCTGCTCGATAATAAGATGAACGGCTGAGTTGTGGTCGTCGACATGTATCCAGTCGCGAACTTGCTCGCCAGTACCATAGAGTTTTGGTTTGATATCGCTCAGGATATTAGTGATTTGGCGTGGGATAAATTTTTCGATGTGCTGGTAAGGCCCATAGTTGTTGGAGCAGTTGCTAATTGTTGCTTGTATACCAAAGCTACGAATCCATGCGCGAACAAGGTGGTCGCTGCCTGCCTTTGTAGAGCTGTAGGGACTCGATGGTTCATAGGGTGTGGTTTCGGTGAAACGGTTTGGGTCGTCGAGTTCGAGGTCACCGAACACTTCGTCGGTAGATATGTGATGGAGTCGTTTACCGTGTTTGCGGATAGCCTCGAGGATAACATAGGTGCCGATGATATTGGTTTCGACAAATGGCCATGGATCACGAAGCGAGTTGTCGTTGTGAGATTCGGCAGCAAAATGTACCACGAGATCAGTTTCGGCGACGAGTTTATCTATGAGGTCACGGTCGCAAATATCACCGGTTACAAAATTAATTTTATCAAGAACTGAATTGAGATTATCTGGATTGCCAGCATAGGTGAGTTTGTCGATAACGGTTATCTCATATTCGGGCTTATGAGTGAGGGTATAATGCACAAAGTTCGCCCCAATGAACCCTGCGCCACCCGTAACTAGCATCTTTGTCATAGTATTAGTATAGCTGTTCTTTGAACACCGCGTCTATTGTAGAAATAAACAATACTTAATAATGTAAATACAACAACGACTAGTGAAGTGCATACCCATTTGGGCTGTTTGATTGCCAGTTCCAGCTATCTCTGCAGGCGTCTTCTATCGTGCGAGTGACCTCCCAATCGAGTAGTTTTTTTGCGAGTGATACATCTGCGTAAAATTCTGGTAAATCCCCTGCGCGCCGTGGGAGGGTTTCGTAGGGGATAGTCTTGCCCGATGCCGCCTCAAAGGCGTGGACAAGCTGGAGTACAGAGGTACCTTGGCCGCTACCAAGATTGATTGCTCGGTAGCCTGTTTTGCTGTGAGTAAGGGCGGCGACATGGCCTTCGGCAAGATCTTCGACATGAATATAGTCGCGTACACCGGTGCCGTCGACAGTGCCGTAGTCGTCGCCAAAGATACCGAGCTTGTCGCGCTTACCTACAGCTACTTGGGTGATATAGGGCATGAGGTTGTTTGGGATTCCATTTGGGTCTTCTCCGATCAGACCACTAGGGTGTGCGCCTATGGGATTGAAATAGCGAAGACTCGTGAACTCAAGTGACTCGTCGCTTGCGGCGGTATCGCTGAGTATTTCTTCGATCATATACTTGGTGCGGCCGTAGGGGTTGGTGATGCCTTGGCCAGCTGGGTGTGTTTCGACATAGGGGATAGGTGCAGAGCCGTATATGGTGGCGCTAGAGCTAAAGACGAGCTTTTTGACCTCATATTCCTGCATAATATCTAGAAGTGTCAGGGTGGAATCGAGATTGTTTTGATAATAGAGAAGTGGTTTTTCGGTACTCTCGCCGACTGCTTTGAGGCCAGCAAAGTGAATGACGGCATCTATGGGATTTTCATTAAATACTTCGCGAAGGGTGTTTTTGTCGCGGAGGTCGAGCTGGTAAAAAAGAGGTTTTGTGCCTGTGATTTGCTTTATACGATTGAGTGATTCGATATTGCTGTTGATGAGATTGTCGACGATGATCGGCGTATGGCCTGCTTCGATAAGCTCGACAACGGTATGGCTACCAATATATCCGGCACCTCCGGTAACTAAGATATTCATATATCTATCATACCAAGTATAATAAGGTGAAATGAAAGTAGTTATTGTCAGCGGTTTTTTTAATCCACTCCACGGTGGGCATTTGGATATGATCGAAGAGGCGGCTAAGCTGGGCGATCGGTTGATCGTCATCGTCAATAACGACAAGCAGCAGGTGGAGAAAAAAGGCAAAGTAATACTAGCCGAGACAAATCGGGCACGCTTGCTACGGGCGCTACGGGTGGTAGACGAAGTGTTTATTGCTATTGATGATGACATGACAGTCATACAGTCACTTGCGTTTCTGGCATCGCAGTATCCAGACGATGAATTGGTATTTGCCAATGGCGGCGATAGAGACTCGACAAAAGTAGTACCCGAAACAGAAGTGTGTCAGGAGAATAATATCGAGATGCTTTTTGGTGTTGGTGGTGTGCGCAAGGCGGATTCGTCGACAAGAATTAATCAGGCATTAGGCCACAAGAAATAGGAGAAAAATATGTGCGGAATAGTTGGCTATATTGGTAATCGTGATGCGCAAAATATCCTAGTAAGTGGACTCAAACGCCTCGAGTACCGCGGCTACGACAGTGCTGGTATCGTCACGATGGGCGATGATAAAGCGACACTACTGCGCGCCAAGGGTAAGGTGGTAGAGCTAGAGACACTCGCGGCGCAAAACGCTCGCACAGACACGATAGGTATTGGCCATACACGCTGGGCGACGCATGGTGTGCCTGCCGAAAATAATGCGCATCCTCACCAGAGCGGCGATGTGTATTTGGTACACAATGGTATTATTGAAAATTACAAAGCGATCAAGGCGCAATTGCCCGAACACGAGTTTACCAGCGAGACGGATAGTGAAGCGCTGGCGGCGCTTATCGATTCGTTTTATGTAAACGGCACGACACTCGAGGGTGCGGTGATGCAGGCGCTGCAGCTAGTAGAGGGTACGTATGGTATCGCGGTATTGTCGACACGCGAGCCGGATGTGATAGTGGTGGCACGGAGTGGTAGTCCGCTTATTATCGGTGTGGGTGAAGATGAAACACTGATCGCGAGTGATGCATCGGCTTTGATTGGCCACACAACAAACGCGATATATCTAAACGATGGCGAAGTGGCGGTATGTACGGCGGCAGGCGTGGAGCTAAAAGACCTCAAGGCACAACCGCTTAGTGCCAAGGTAGAACAAATCGAGGCTGATATGTCGGCAATCCAGAAGCAAGGTTATGAGCACTTTCTACTCAAAGAAATTATGGAGCAACCTACTACCCTACGCTCGACATTGAGTGGTCGTGTGGTGCCAGAAGAAAACAGGGCGCGACTAGGTGGTCTGAATATGACCGATGATGAGCTACGCGCGGTAGAGCATGTGGTGATCATCGGCTGTGGGACGGCGTATTTTGCGGGACTTCAAGCGTCGTATTATCTGGAAAAGCTTGTTGATGGCTTGACGGTGGATGTCGAGATAGCCAGTGAGCTACGCTACCGATCGTTTCATCTGCCAAAAAATAGTGTGGCGCTAGTGGTGAGTCAAAGTGGCGAGACGGCCGATACGCTGGCGTGTTTGCGTGAGATACAGCGCCGTGGCGTGCGGGCACTGGGAGTTATTAATGCAGTGGGCAGTACGATTGCGCGCGAGGTGAACGGTGGTGTGTATGTGCATGCAGGCCCCGAGATATCGGTGGCGAGCACCAAGGCCTTTACGAGCCAGGTGGCAGCTATGACGATATTTGGCGTGCAGCTTGCGCAGGCCAAGGGTGCGAGTACACAAGAGCTCAACAAGGTAGTGGGTGAATTGGCGATACTGCCTGATGAGATAGAGAAGACACTGGCCGCGCATAAAGATTCGATACAAGAAGTAGCCAAGCGATATGCTGGCTATAATCATGCGCTGTATTTGGGTCGTGATACGCTGTATCCGGCTGCGCTCGAAGGCGCATTGAAGCTAAAAGAGATTAGCTATATTCATGCCGAAGGTTACGCAGGTGGCGAGCTAAAGCATGGACCATTGGCCTTGGTAGACGATACGTTTTTTGAAGTGATGTTACTGCAAGATAACTGGCTTTTTGATAAGAGTATTAGCAACCTAGCAGAAGTAAATGCTCGCGGTGGACATGTGTTGGCTATCACCAATAGCGATAAGCAAATCGATGCCGAACATGTGGTACGCGTACAGACTGATTTGGATTTGTTGGCGCCTATCGTACTCAATGTTGTACAGCAGTTGTTTGCGTATTATGTAGCAGTTGCTCGTGGTAATGACGTAGACCAGCCACGAAACTTGGCTAAGAGCGTGACGGTTGAGTAGATTGTGGAGACGCAGTAGAACTGCGAATGTCTGAGCTGAATTCTCTACCCGACGAATTTATCTGTAGTATAGAGCCACCATACGAGCAGTATTTGGATAGCTGTAGTGATAATTGCTGTAGCGATAACAAGTGGCCGGAGTTTTTTGTGATGAGTGTATATGAGCGTGAGGGCGATGTATATACCAAGACAAGGTAGTGCGTAACGGTGCACGGATATGAGGTTGTTGTTGAGGGTGAAAAAGATAATCGACACAAGGCCGAACACGCCGAGCGGAATACCTGCGCCGCGGTGTTTGAAAATAAGATACAACGAGCATGTAAAAAGTATAGTGAGCGAGAAAAGTGGAATAGCGACGCTGACAAGAAAATGGCTATTGAGTGGCAGTGCGCCAATGATGACAAGTATTATTTCGTATGCACCATGGAAGATTGGAGAGAAGAAATTGGGATTGAACGTATGATATGTCCAGTCAGTCGTGGCTTTGTAGGCGCTAAACATTGCCAAAAAGTCACCACGAACCGCCAGTAAATACAGTCCGTAGGCTATAAAACCGAATGGTGCCAGTAGGAATGTAAGAGCCTTGCGGTTGAGGGCTTTTTTGAGATTCCAATCGTATGCGCGAAGGTATTCAAGTGCACAGAGGCCGACAAATAAAAGTGCTGGTAGACGTGCTGCGGTGAGGACGGCAAGAAGTATGCCCATGTATAACCATTGTCGTCGGAGCGCAAATACATATGCCCAAAAACCAAGTGCGGCAAATAGTGTCTCGCTGTAAAACTGGTGCATAAAGAAAGCTGCAGGCGAAAGGAGGAACAGAGCGACGCATAGGTAGCGAACGCGCGCTGTAAGGCCGAAGTGGCGGGCTACTGCAAGGAGTGCTGCGATAGCAAGGCCAAGGCACGCGACGTTGAGCAGAAGTGCCATGACGGAAGGGCTGAGGACATGAAGTGTCAGGGCCGAAAGAGAGCCGACGACCGCTGGAAATAACGGATAGAAAGCAGCCGATGCGGCGTTTTGCGTGTAGTGGTCGTTGATGATAATCATATACCAGCCAGCGTCCCAGCGCATCATGTGGTGCAGGACGCTCTTGCCATCTGGATCTGGAAAAAGGACGTGACCGACAATCGTCATGAATATCTGCCATATGATTGCTATGGAAAAAGCGATGATCCAATCGTTACGCAAAAGTTTTGTTAACGAGGTAGGCATAGTTATTTGGGTGTGCCCGACGATGGGCGGACTGGATAATTATCGCTCACGACTTTACGTATTTTGGTGATAAAGAGTGATTTGTCGAAACGCTTGGCTTTGCGGCGCAAGGTGCCAGGGAGAAACGTAAGGCTTTGGGCATAGCGGATGGCGTTTGTGACGTTGTCGACGTTTTGATCGCGAAAGAGCACGCCACTCACGCCGTCTTCGACGATATCTTTGGTGCCTGCACGATCGAGAGCAATGACGGGTGCACCGGCGGCAAGTGCTTCGACCTGGACGATGCCAAAATCTTCTTCACTTGGGAAAATGTAGCCGCGCGCGCTATTGAGTGCCTTTGTGACCTCTAGGTCAGAGGCGTTGCCGAACCTGTCGGCATAAAATTGTACGGTTGGTCCGGCCATAGCGACAAGTCGTTTATGTTCGCTTCCATTACCAAATACTTTGAGCGGTATGCCAAGTTCGGTTGCGGCTGCGACGGCGAGATCAATGCGCTTGTAGGGTACTTGGCGACCAAGGGCAACGTAGTAATTGTCGCGTGTGCGTTCGGGTGTGAAGCGATCGACATCGACCGGTGGGTGGATGATAGTTGATGGTTTGTTGTAGTATTTTTTGATCCGTCGTTGAACTTCGGTGCTGTTGGCAATAAAAAGGTCGACGTTTTGTGCCGCTTCGTAATCAGCTTTTTTAAGTGGTGGTACAAAAAATGGCATCGCCAACCGGATTAGCCAGTTGAGCTTACCAAATCCCGGATCGGTTTTGTACTCGTTGTAGTGCGACCAATAGTAGCGGATTGGTGTATGGCAATAGCAAATATGGACTTGGTCGGGACGGGTTTTGCGAATTTGTTTGGCTTCGGCGCTGGAGCTGCTGATGATGATATCGTATTCGGATAGATCGAGATCTCGAAAAGCCTGCACACGGTACATAGGAAAAAATTTGTGGAGTTTTTTGAGGGGGCCGGGAATATTTTGAAGGTGTGTGGTGCGGATATCGAGGCCGGCAAATTCTGGCATCTTTTCGGGCACAAACGTGCTGGTGTATATCGGTGCATCGGGAAAGGCTTCGTGTAGCGCCAGCACTACCTTTTCGGCGCCGCCCATGTTAGTGAGCCAATCGTGAACGATAGCGATTTTTGGTACAGATGGTGTGGACATTATTTTGCTCCTGTCTTACGAAATACGACCGCCACCGTCTTGAATAATATCTTGATGTCGAGCCAAAACGACCAGTTTTGGGCGTAGAATAGTTCGAGTTCGATACGCTCTTCGAAGCTCAGGTTGCTACGGCCGCTTACCTGCCAGAGCCCGGTAACGCCAGATTTGACGCTGTGCAAAAGTGCCGTGCGGGTTGGTGAAAACTTGGCTTCTTGGGGCAAGATAGGACGTGGGCCAACGAGACTGAGGTCGCCACGAAGAACATTGAATAGCTGCGGAAGCTCATCGAGCGAAGATGCGCGGAGGAATCTACCAAAACGGGTAATGCGTGGATCGTCAGCAACTTTGCGATTCTTTTCGTATTCATCTGCGAGATCTTGGCGATTCATGCTGCGGAACTCTTCGGCTGCGTCGCGTTTGCCGTACTTGGCACCCATACTGCGAAACTTGATGAGATTGACTGGCTTTGAGAACTGACTAAGGCGCTTGCTGATATAAAATATTGGACCGGGATTGAATATTTTTTGCAGGACGACAAGTACGAGAAAAACAGGTGAAAGTATAACGATAAGGATGAACGAGACGATGAAATCAAAGATGCTTTTGGCGATAGCACCCCAGCCGATGAGGGGTGTTTGGCTGACGGAAATCATAGGGTAGCCCAAGAATACGTCGACAGTATTTTTACCCGCATAAAACTCAGGCTCGCCCGGAATAAAATTGTAGCTAATGTGATTTGTTTGTGCGGCGCCAAGGATTTTTTGATTGCGCTCGACGCTATCGTAAAGATCGGTTTGGATAATGGTCGTGATGCGAAGGTCTTTTACTCGCTTGAGGGCTGATTCGACAGTAGTAAAATGAGCAACATCAAGTCCTGGTGGGACGGTGCGAATAGGGCCTGCAATAGCGACAATTTTGTAACCACTTTTGTGGGTAAACGATAGGTTATCGGCGATATCGCGCGTGGCGGCACTGTTGCCGATGACAAGTACGCGGCTGATGCCACGACCAAAACGGAACATCATGCCACGACTAAAACGCAACAGTTCGCGCTCGAAAAGAATCAATAGAAACGAACCAATGAGGACATATACAGCAACAAGACGTGCTGGGAAAATATGTTTGTCGCTGATGTATTCCCAGCCAATAATAATAAGAATACCAATAAAGACACCGAGCGCTATTTTGCTCCATTCGACCAAGCGACGATTGTATGTACTAGCGCTATAAAGACCTAGTGAGGCAAAGATAAGTATCCATATTGGGACAATAGCGAGGAAGGCTTGAAAATACTCCATCGCATAAACGGGAGTAAGTAGGGGGCGGTTGTCGTATTGAACGCGGAGAATGTAGGCAAGTGAAAATGCAAGCAGTAGTGCAACAATGTCAGCGAGGATCAGGATGAGGCTATAAAGCTTGGTGTTTTTTGATGGCATTTATAGCAATTATAACACTTTTACTGCCACCTATTATCAGGTGTTACTTTAAGAATATATTCAATTAATTTTAGGAGTGATATAATTTTAGAATTATGAATAGTATCAAAAGAGTGGGTAGTATACTAGGATTTTGTCTTGCATTTGTTGTTGTGTCGGGATTTATGAGTACAGCGAGCGCTGAAAGGTTGTGGTCGTGGACAGACGACACGCCTGTTGTCGAGGATGCAGTTGGTACGAGCGGGCCTTCGTATGAATCTAACATGTGCTATTTGCAGTATGGTCCGACTGCAGAAGTCGGTGATCGGCAAATCAAAGGCAGGCAGGTGACCGATGATATTACGACGAGCTGCATGATTGGTGAAGGTGCTAACTATCAATTGTATGGATATATAGATGGCAGCAATAGGTTTGCTATACAGTTTGCAGGTGATACTTATCCATATGCAATTCACGGTATAAGCTGCACGCATAAGTGTATTTATATGCCAAGCCGAGACATGTTGCTGTCGCTGGAAGTTTCGGGCGATGCCTATCCAGGAAGAATCGCTGTATATAAGGATTTTGTGTACAACTTAGAACGACGTAAGGGTGGAGCGCTTACCTTTGATAGTAATTACTATCAATTTACACAAACTGTACCAGATGAGTATCTCAACGACGTTTTTGATCGGGAGAGTGGCATCGGTTATGCCTACAACTTTGTGAAGTCCAAGGGAGATGAGTGGTTGATCGTTGAAATTGCCAATAGCGGTCTCTATAGGATTGATATGGACACGAAAGAGATGGTGAAGTTTTCAAATTGGAAAACCCCTCATCAGTCGGGTGAAATTCGGGTAGAGCTTGATGTTACAGATGATGGAAAGCATGTTTTTGCTTCTGAATTTGCTCGTAAATATAGTATTTATGAAATCAAAGATGATTGCGGCGTAGTATTACCGGCCAATCCGACAGCCTATGATGTACAATTGCCGGCTAGTTGTCCAGCTTCGCAGGTTGGGGCCGCGCTCAAGGAGAAGTTTGTGTTTAACAATTTTATTTCGTACTCGTCCCAATTTAGTGCAAATGGTGGAGAACTTAGTTTTTATGTAGTGACCGATAATGAGCCGACACCATGGACTCTCGTTACGTTAAGGGCGGCAAGTCACGCCTCGGTGCGGTTTGACTATCTGGCGCTCGGTGATTCATATGCGAGCGGTGAGGGTGATACAGAGCAAACTGCAGGAGGTGAGAGATACTATCGTCCGCTCACTAATACTTCGAGGGAGAGGTGTCATATTAGCACACGCTCGTATCCGTATAGGTTGGCAGAGGGAATGAGTCTTGACGCCAGTAGCTGGAATACGATTGCTTGTTCGGGCGCGACCGCATGGGACGCAAAAGGTCAGGGGTCTGCAGCCTATTTGGGTCAGTCGGATAGACTAAATGGGATTGGGGATACTCAGACACTCAAGAATCAAGCGCTCAATGAGCTTATACCTGGTCGTCATAAACAAGTCGAGTTCGTCAAAAAGTATAAGCCAAAAGTAATTACCTTGACTATGGGTGGCAATGACATTGGTTTTGGCGATAAGTTGACGGGCTGTGTGATGTATTTGACCACTTGTGATTACGTAGGAAGTAAGCGCGGGGATATCGCAAGTGCAATTGCAAAACAGTATACAAACCTAAAGTCGCTATACGAAGAGCTTTATCGTGCGTCAGGCTCGCAGGCAAAAATATATGTGGTTGGGTATTCAAACTTTATCAATGGCGACAAGAATGCCAAGTGTGGCTTGAACGTTGGGTCTCTTTATAATGATGAGAAAGAGCGAGAACTGATCGTCAGTAGCGTGACCTATCTCAATAATGTGATCAAACAAGCTGCAAAAGCAGCTGGAGTAAAATACATCGACGTTCAAAACAGCTTTGATGGACACAGGTTATGTGATGCCGGAGAGAAGTATGTTACGGGCATTGTTGATACTGCAAACATTAGTAGTAATCGTCAAGAATCTTTTCATCCAAACGCCAACGGACATTCTAAGCTTGCATTTAGTATATGGGGCAATGTATGGAGTGATGAGCTAGGGGCGGGCGAGAGTTTGCTTGATTATGATATATGTCCGGGTAGTGCACAAAACATATGCCCTGATTTTTATGCGACTAAAGAGACGATAGATGTCCCGGATTACTTTGCTAATGTTGATTCGAGTAAAAATATCGAAACAAAACACATAACGGATCCAATACAGAAGAAAAAGTCGTTGCTCGAGATTTTACTTGGTCCATTTACTTTTAATCCTTGGTCGCTTGTAAGTATTGCGCTGCACTCCGATCCGATTAGCTTGGGCCAGCATACTGCTGGGGACGATGGTTCGCTTGAGGTAAGTGTAGAGGTGCCGCAAGAGATTTCGGCTGGCTACCATACACTTGTAGTAACAGGCGAGACATACTCGGGTGAGGCGATAGAATATGAGCAAACGCTACTCATAAAAGGTGCGGACGACAACGATATTGACGAGAACGGTGTTGCTGATAGCGAAGATCCTTGCTTGTTTATGGCTGCATCGGGAGTAGATCGTGACCAAGATGGTATCGATGATGCCTGCGATCCAACTGTTATCGAGCCGCCTGTTGTTTCGCCGTCGCCGTCACCGAGTGTTACTCCGACGCCAAGCCCAACTCCGGATCCGGTTCAAGGCTTGAACCCTCTCGCGAATCTCATAAAGCACATCGTTGGTGTTGTGGTACAGGTGGTAAATGTGTTTGTTGGTGTTTTGCAGAGTCTACTAAAGCTCAAGTTCTGGTAAGACGACCGATGGATTTGCTATAGTTAATGTAAGTAAAAAAGGTGTTGTATGAAAAAGATAAATCAATTAAATTCCTGGTTTCTTGCGTCGGTTAGTGCAGTTTCTCTTTCTATTATCCTAGAGGTTGTTAGCGAGGTTATATTTGGAGGTGGGTCGACAGATTTAAGTATTGCCGGCTTCTTTGCTGGTTTCGTTAGTCTCGTTGCTGTTGTGTCGTTTGTTGTCGCAGTCGTCGCTATGTTTAAGACAAAATCATGGTACAAGATTGTACCGATTGTAAATGCGTTGATCTCACTTATTATTTTTGGACTAGCCTTTTTTGCCTATGGTTTTAGCGGCTATGGCTCATCATAAGTAATGCAATGCCTAGGGTATACGACAGATCGTATCGTGCAGTGGTTTCTTGTGGGTATTGTTGTCGTGGTAGTACAGCTAGTAAATACTGTCATAGGTGTTTTGCAGAACCTATTTAAATTTAAGCTGTGGTAGAGCAGTAATAGGGGCTTGATATAGTGAATCAGGTAAAGGTAGCAATATGAAAAACGCAAATCAGTTCAACCCTTGGCTTATCGCCTCGATCGGTACAGCCACTCTTTCGGTTATTTTAGAAATTATCAGCGATAATTTAATTAGTAGCGGATCGGTTAGTAGTGATATATATGGCTTCTTTGCTGGTTTCGTTAGTCTCGTTGCTGTTGTGTCGTTTGTTGTCGCAGTCGTCGCTATGTTTAAGACAAAATCATGGTACAAGATTGTACCGATTGTAAATGCGTTGATCTCACTTGTTATTTTTGGGCTTGCCTTTTTTGCCTATGGATTTAGCGGCTATGGCTCATCGTAAGTAATGTAATGCCTAGGGTATACTAGATTTATATGACAGATCGTATCGTGCAGCGGCTTCTTGTGGGTATTATTGTCGTGGTGGCAGTGGGTATGGCAGTGCATACTCCTTTGACGCTGTGGGCTGGGTTGCAGCTGCCTGAGTATGCACTTGTCATCAAGGCGTGGAAAGAAATACTGATGGGTATTGGACTAGCGCTGCTCATTTATGCAGCGGCACGGACGCAAAAAGTACAAGCCTTACTTGCGGATCGGCTGATGCAACTCAGCCTTGTATATAGTGGGCTGCATTTTGTGATGATGGCTATTTTTCAACATGGTCTCGACACAGCGGGCGCTGGCTTGCTGATTGATCTTCGATACGTGCTGCTCTTTGTGTTGGTGTATGGCACGCTGTATCTCTATCCAGTGTATCGACAGCTTATTTTACGGGCTTTTGCGCTGGCGGCAGCGGTGATTATCGGGTTTGCGTTGCTGCAAGTATTTGTGTTGCCAAAAGACGTATTGGCAACTATTGGCTACAGCAAAGAAACGATCTCGCCATATTTGACAGTCGATGATAACGAAGACTACATACGTATCAATGGTACGTTGCGTGGTCCAAATCCGTTGGGTGCTTATGCGGTGATAGTGATTGGCTTGGCTGTAGCGACGGCAATGCGCTGGAAACTTGGGCGTCGCGGGGTGTGGCTTGTCATTGGTGGATCGGCGGCGGCTGGTGTGATGTTGGGGGCGAGTCATTCGCGTAGTGCGATGATAGCCGCAGCAGTGGCGTTATTGGCTGCGGTAGTAATAGCCGCTAAGCCACAGGTGCGACGTCGGATTGTTATCGCTGCGAGTATTGTTGGTGTTATAGGGTTGGGCGCACTGTATCTTTTGCGCGATACATCTTTTGTGGCCAATGTGATATTGCATGACGATCCGCATATTGGTGCCGAGGTAACATCAAATGCCGGGCATGTGGATTCGCTACAAGACGGCACTGAGCGTATGTTGCGCCAACCGCTTGGTGCGGGTGTAGGTAGTACCGGATCAGCATCTCTTATTGGTAGCAATCCGTTGATTATTGAAAATCAGTATTTGTTTATTGCACACGAGGTGGGCTGGTTGGGGTTGGTGGTCTTTGCTTGGTTATTTGGAGAGATATTGCGCCGACTATATATGCAGCGCAAGAGCGCTTTGGCGCTTGGTGTGTTTGCTAGTGGCATAGGCTTGGCTGTGATCGGGCTGCTATTGCCGGTTTGGGTAGACGACACAGTGAGTATTACTTGGTGGGGGCTGGCGGCGGTTGGAGTTTTGAAAATGGGAAATAGGGGATGGAAAACGAAAAAAGCGGGAAGTGGAAAAAAGGAGAAGAATCATGGCGTATAGAGAGCGAACAACCAAAAAACAGCAAGAATTGTTGCAGTATATCGCTGATTTTTTGAATGAAAATCCGTATGCGCCGAGCTACCGAGAGATAATGGCGGCACTAGGCTATAAGTCAGTATCGACAGTGGCAGTACACGTCGATGCGCTCATAGCTAAAGGGTATCTGACGAAATCAGACAAATCTGCTCGTTCGATACGTGTTGCGAGTGAGCAGACGGTAGACACCGTACATATTGAATGGCTACGAGCCGAGATTGCCAAGCGTGACGGTGTCGAAGGTGCGACTGCTAAAGAGCGTGAAGCGTTGGTGCGGGTGCTGGCGATATTCGAGTAGTCCCTGATGGTATAATAAGGACATGAGTCGAGCCGCGTGGGCGCGTATTGGTGGGTATTTTAGCCAGCACTGGCGCAAAATAAGTATGATTAGTGTTGCCGCTGTAGCGCTAGTGATTGTAGTGGTGCAGCTGTTTGCGCCGTGGCCGAGTGTGCCGATGTATACGGTGATCGAGGGCGTGGATGTCGGTGGACTTTCAGCAGATCAAGCGACAGACAAATTAAATGAAGCGTATGCGAAGATGCCGATTGAATTATATTTTGGTAAAAATAATAAACCATACCGCGAACCAAAGGCGGGCGAGATTGGCCTTAAGATACACAGCCAGCCACAGGTAGACTCTGCGACATATGTATGGTGGTTGCGTATGATACCGACATCGCTTTGGTGGGCACACAAGGTAGTGGGGTATGAAGCGCCGCGTTACGAACGAAATAGTGAGAAGTTGCACGAGTATGTAAGCAGAGAGCTAGGGGAATCGTGCGAGGTAGAGGCGGTTAATGCGACACTCGCGTACAAAGACGCGACGTTGAAGGTCGTGCCGGCAATAGATGGCGGTACGTGTGAGCTGGATGAAGTAGAGGCGGTGTTGGCCAAGATCGAACCGACGCGTGCTAATACGAGCGTGCGTATAGCGGTCGATGAGCATCCTGCAAAACTACGCGATAATGATGCTCAGGCGGTTGCCGATAGAATAATAGCTCAAACAAAGGACGGCGCTCCTTTGGCAGTAGGCAACGACGTTGTAACTATACCGCAAGCAGATGTGTTGTCGTGGCTTGATTTTGAAGCGCCGGATAGCGGTGTTGTGGCAGTAGTGAACCCCGAAAGAGCACAGAAGTTTTTACACGAACAGGTGCTGCCAAAGGTGCAGATAGGTCCAGGTACGAGCCAAGTAACAACGCTTGATTTTACAGAAGTGTCACGCCGCGATGGGGCAAACGGCCGAACGTTAGATGTGGGGGCGACGGCTGCTTCGCTCACTGCTTGGTTGGCTGATGTAAATCAGCCGCTCGCTGCTATGACAAGGGTTGTGCCACCGACGGTGAGTTATACGCGTACATATAGCCCGACCGATACAGGTCTTTCAGCGTTACTTGCTCAGTTTGCGCAGGCACGTCCGGGCTCCTTTGGTGTGAGTTTTGCCGAGTTAGATGGCAAGAAGCGCCGCGCCGCGTATCAGGATGATAAAGTATTTCGGACAGCGAGTACCTACAAATTGTTTGTGGCGTACGGCACTCTTAAGCGAATCGAATCAGGTACTTGGCGCTGGACGGATCCGGTACATGGCGGACGTAGTCTGACCAAATGTTTTGATGACATGATAGTAAAGTCTGACAATCCGTGCGCTGAAATACTACTCGAAAAGATTGGATATAGGACATTGACGAATGAGTTGCGTGCTATCGGGCTCAAGAAAAGTTCGTTTTTGAATAGTTTCCCCGAGACAACGGCAGGAGATTTGACGATATTTGTCGGCGCGCTACAATCGGGTCAGCTACTCAATGCTGCGAGCACCAATACGCTACTATCAGCCATGAAGCGCAATGTGTATCGTCAGGGGATTCCAGCTGGTGCGAGCGGGCAGACAGCAGATAAAGTAGGGTTTTTGGAGGCATTTTTGCATGATGCGGGAGTGGTATATAGCCCGAGTGGTGCGTATGCGTTATCGATTATGACAGAGGGCAGTAGCTGGAAGGTGATTGCGGATTTGACTCGTGAGATTGAGAAGCTGCGTAGTCAGTGAACGTGAATCGTCTAGTTCTTAGATATCTGGTGTGACAAAAACATAAACATTTTCTATACTGGAGGAGCATATGAACGCACTACAACTGAATTATTGGCTCAAACAGCATTGGAAGTTGCTATTACTTATTATCGTGAGCGTGTTGGTGCTAGGACTAACGATTTTTCAGATTGTATACCCTAGTAGTCGTTTGGTGCCTGGTACAAATATTGATGGGTTGGATCTTGGTGGCAAAAAAGTAGGCGAAGCAGTAGAGATTCTTGATAAGGCCTATGGCGGCTTGGAATTGGCGATTTATTTTGGTGACAATGAGGCGGCATTTCAACGACCAAAGATGAGTGATGTTGGTGTGAGTGTCGACAATCAAGCTCGGCTCGAGCAACTTGGCTATCCGTTTTGGCTTCGTATTATACCTGGTTCAATTTTTTGGGCATCGGCGCTAGGCGACACTGGTGATATTGCTTATAGTTATGACCGCACCAAAATATCTGCCTATACACAAAGTAAAGTTGGCGAAGATTGTAGTATTCCACCGCGAAATGCCTCGCTCAAATTGATTGATAGCAAACTACAGCTGGTGCCGTCGATTGTCGGAGGGCGTTGTGATATCAATGAACTGCAACAAGCATTGGCTGAGGTGAAGCCTGATCCTGATCAAGAAAATAGTGTACGTGTCGCTATTGACCCAACGCCAGCACCGATTACCGATGATATGGCGCGTGAGCTAGCGGCCAAGCTCAATAGTCGTTTGGCGGCAGCGATGCCGATTGTTGTGGATAATCAAACTGACACTATACCGGGTCGTGTAGTGCTGAGCTGGCTTGACTTTACTGCGGTAGTGCCAGAGACAACTATTGATAATAGCGGTAATCAGACGGCAAGTCTAAAATTTGCGGTCAATCAAAAACGCATGCAGGACTATGTCGATAGAGGGATCGCTGCTAAGTTGATTAAGAAGCCAGGTGTCAGCAAAGTAACGACTTATGATTTTGCTGAAACTGCACGCGTGAACGGCGCAAGCGGCAGGGGACTTGATATACCCAAGGCTATCCAGTCTGTAGAGGACTATATAAACGCAAAGACCGATAAGGCGGTGGCTGCAACCGTAGTGGTAGCGCCAATCGTTGAGTATACGCGTGACTATTCACCAACAAGCAATGGATTTCGAGCGTTGCTGACGCATTTTGCGCAGGATAATCCTGGTAACTATGGATTGGCATTTACCGAACTCAGCGGTGTAGTGCATCCACGTAGCGCCACGTACAATGCCGATGCTCGTATGCCTGCAGCAGGCGTACATTCGCTCTATTTGGCATATACCGAGATTATGGAAGAACACGCCGGGACAATCCGACCAGTTGATATTATCAGCAGCGGAACTAATACGATCGATTGCTTTAAACAGATGATACAGCAGTTTGATGAAGGATGTCGCAAAGGTTTTTATGACTTTTTCGGTCACGCCAAGCTGACTAGTCGCGTCAAGGGTATCGGGCTCAATAACACGGTATTTAAAGGTGAAGAGACTGAAACTTCGGCAAATGATTTGCAAAAATTGCTGATCGGATTGCAAAAAGGTGAGATAGCACGTGCTGAGGGTGGGCAGAAGATTTTGAGTGCTATGCGCTCCACGTTTGACAATGATGGTATACCTCAAGGTGTGTCACAGGGGCAAGTGTCACATGTGATTGGAGCTGCCGATAAAGTGTATAACAATACTGCATTGGTACACAGCAATAATTATGGGTTGTTTGCCCTGACTGTGTTGAGTAACGGTGAGGGCGCTTCGTGGGAGAAGATTGCCGAGCTCACCAAAAAGATTCAGGCGCTAAAGACCAAAAAAGTACCAGCTGACGCTCGCTAGGTTTGAAAGCAAAAAGCCGCTTATGGTATGATGTAACGAGTAGAATTAAGGTAATTTGGAGAAAAACAGACATGGATGGGGGACCTTTTCGAGTGCCACGACCGGCGGAGAGACGCGTGAGCGGTAGACCTGAGTCAGCAGCGCCTCGTCGTGCGGAGCCTGCAAACGAGCAGCAAGTGGCAGAAGAGAAGCCAAAAGCGACTCATCGTAGCGCCGCGACTTCACAGCGTAGTACTGCACGCGAAAAGCAGCCGCGTCGCCGTGTTGTAAAGCCAATTTTATTGGCAATTTTGGCCGTTGCTATTATCGTAATTGGTTGGTTGGGGTGGTCGAGTATGCAAAGTACCGGCATGGCGATCGACAGTAGTAAGTATCAGGCAGTTTCAATTTCTGATGGTCAAATTTACTTCGGCAAATTAAGTGTTGTTGACAATGAGTTTGTGAAGCTCACTAATGCATATTACCTACAAGCACAACCTGCAGATGCAACCGATGAGTCTAAGGGAAGCCAGCAGTCGCCAGCGCAAGGTGATGTAAAGCTTATCAAGCTAGCAAATAAGATTTATGGTCCTGAGAATGAAATTGTCATCGCAAAGAGTCAGGTTTTGTCATACGAGAACCTTTTGCCAGATGGACAAGTGGCAAAATGGCTCAAAGATAACGCTGACCAGTAGAGATTTCCACTAGTTAAGCGATTGGACGTATCGAGTCCAAGACTTGTTATCGATTTTCTTTTGTGACTTTATCAGGATCAGCAAATTGTTCTTTGCAACAATGGCTGATTGTGGCCCCTTGGTCGAAGTGCCTACATAGAGTGTGAGATCGTCGACGCTTAGCTTGGTAGTGGCGCTAAATTTTCTGGCAAGCTCGGCCACCTGAGCGTCGGTATCACCTCTGAATTTATCTGGAATTGGTTGCTGACTAACGCTGATAGGAACCTCATCGATAGTATCGGTGTAGGCGTAGACAGGTGCTTTTTCGTCTGGGCTGACCCGCTGCCAGCCACCTAGCTGGTCAATAGATCTACCTTGAGGGAGTACGGTTTGGTACTCGAGATTTTCTAGTAGTGCGTTGGGGTCATTACGAGAGTTAGCTTGGTTGGCATTGTGCTGATCGCGGATTAATGCTCCGACAGAGAGTGATCCTGCTACAACAGCAACGGCTATGCCGAGGGTAATAGGCTTTTTGGCCAGCAAGAATTTGCGGGTTTTTGCCAGAGAGGTGTCCCGAGGTGGCGTGGTGTTTTGTTGTTGCTGTTCGTGTTGATCCATACCCTCACCTGAGTAAAATAGCTTATACTTATATTTTAGCATAACAGAGATGGGAAGTCAATAGAGGTAACGATCTGCGGTACTTATTATTGATTGCGTAATGTAAACGATAGGTCGCTGACATACGCGTGATGGTCGTCCTGGGCACTGAGGTCGATATGGATGACAAGTTTATCGCCAGCTTCGAAATGACAGTTTGCCGGATCGGCATTGCCGCTTGCAGTAGCTTTTTGCCAGCTGGTTTTTGCGCCAGTCGATACAGGAGTGGATGCATCACAAGGCGTCAGGCCATTTTCGTTGCTTCGGTAAAGCTGGTAGCTCACTGATGAGTCGGCGTGTGTGGTGCGGCCCATGAGAGAGGTGGTACCGGCAACGAATTCTTTGAAATTGCTCGGTAGCTGATACGTGATAAAGATGCTGCGAGTTTGCTCTTCATCGCTTGACGACGTCCACTGGTAGAAGTTGTAGGTTTCATCATCACCACAGATATCTGCTTGGCTACTCGTGCCGTTATTGATATCGAGTGTATCGGAGCAGAAGTCGGTCGTCATAGTGCCGGTGCCGTTGTTGCGAACAACTGCGCCACTGTACTCTGGGCTAAGGGTCACAAATGTGTCAGGTGCGGCGCTACAAGCACCCCAGCCATCGGCCTCGTAGCACTGAACTTTACCGAGTGTCGTGTCGTAGTACATGCTGCCGAGCAAGGCTTCGGCGCTGCTTGCTCCTGGTGCCGAGGCACTTTTATCGAGCGTAAAGAGTGTGGCTTGACCGCCGTTGCTACCACCGATTTTGACGTTTGGTGCGGTACTATCTGTCGCAACGACGCTGGCATTGTCTAGATAAAAGGTGCGCTCTGTTCCGCTGGTGAGGCCAAACACTAGATGATTACTGGAGCTGATGCCGCTTGCCGGGGTTTGGAATGTACAAGTGATACGTTGCCATTCTGTCGACGAAAGGGTGGCGCTTGCAATACATGGCGCGCTAAGGTTTGTGCCATCGGCCGAATAACTGATAAAGAAATCGTTGTCTGCGCTGGAGCTATCGTCTAGCTTGACTGACACAGAGGCGCTATAGGTGGTTTCAGGAGCCAGAGTGCCGTTGAGTTGGTTGAAAGCTCCAGAAGTTGCGCCCGATGTTTCGACTTTTACCGAGGCCTCTCCGGAAGCGATATAGTCTCGGTCGGCTGTATAGCGCTCGACTGTAGACAGTTCGGTGATGCCCCACGTGTTGACCTGGAAGGTTGAGGCAGAGGCACCTGCTGTTTCGGCGCCGGCATTGACCGAGAGGTTATTAGCACTGCTGTTGATCGAGAAGAGCGTTGCGGCAGTGTTGGACTGTACTTCGAGAAGCGGTCCATCGACTGGATCTGATGAATTGTCGCGAATAGTCAGGCCGTCAGTATGCGGAGTATTTTTGAGGGTTAGTTCAGCGCCACCGCTACCTGATGATTGACTGTTGTCATACGCATCCTGGAGCGAAGTACTGCTATTGGCACCGGCTGCTGTCCAGTTAGAGCCGTTCCATATCATTGTAGCTGTGGTGTTTTTACGCATGCTGATAGATTGCTCGATACCGTCGCCTTCGCCGACATTGATACGAAGGCTAAAGTTTTCGGTATTTGTGGCGGCCATCACGTAGATGATCCGGCCAGGTGTTGTGTTGGTTGGATCTGGGAGGGTAGCTGTTTTGCCTGTCGTACTAAAGCCAGCAATAACCGCCGAAGAAGAATTGACGGTTTGGCTGCTGATGGTACAGCTATTTGCCACGAGCGCACCACTCGTATAGCAGTTGGCGTCGTTGGTGACGGTCGAGAAAGTTGGTGTATCGAGGATTACGAGGCCTGGCGTGCCTGTGCCTGTACCTGCCCCACCAGAGAGTACGAGATCGCCGCCATTTGCATCGGTGCCACCTGCGGATCCACCTCGTAAGACCAAATCTCCACCGCCACTGCCGTCGCCAGTGCCGCCCATACCAGCTTCGATAGTGAGCTGACTGCCTTCTGTGTTGACAGTAGATTGGCTAAGGGTGATCGATTTGTTGCTACCACCGCCAAGTACGAGATCGCCTGTGTTGCCAACTGCAAAGACATCATCACCATTGTTCTGCAGTTGCATCAAATTGCCACTACCGGTTTTATTGATATAAATACTACTGTTGTTGCTGATATCTGCTTGGACACCTTGGCCTAGCTGCACCAATTCGTCGGCAGTTTTGCCGCCAACCGCACCAGAGTTGATCGAGTAAGGGGTAGCGGTAATATGTTTCATAGGAAGCATTTCACCATCGCCAATACATGCACCTGTACCAAACGACGAACAGGCCGCATCGCGACCTGCAATATTCATCGATAGCCACAGCTTGTTGCTGTCCCAGTCGACATCGTCATCAAATGGATTGTTGCTCCCCAGGCTTACTGAGAAGTAGCCGTTCTTTACCTGGACGCCGCTACTGGTGCCGTTATTGACATAGCTTTCTGTCCACTGCAGGTTTCGGTTTGGGTCAACGGCAGCTGTGCCGCTGCCACCTTCGTATATCTTGAATTGAATATTATAGTAACCATCAGAAACCACGGCCCCTGCTTTGCTGAGCAGTCGACCCTGAAAACTGATCGTTCGGTCCGTACTTGGCGCCGCCTTTGTGGCAGGTGCAAATATAAGCGTTGTAATTAACGCAACAATCATCGAAGCAAGCACTGCATAATACAGTACACCGCGTCGTTTAATACCAGTGGGGAGGTGACACCACATATTCATATATTTTTGTTTCTATATCTGTTTTTTTGATGTAGAAATGTTTGTTTGCTAGTGAAGTGTGGTGCCGTCAAAAGCTTGCCAATATTGTAGCACAAGCGGCTTATTTTAAGCAATAGAAGTATATGCTTTGAGCAAGTCCTTTGCGGGATGAAAATATAGGCTGTTTTGCGGCGACCTGACCAAAGTTGTTATGGTATAATGAGCCTAACGCCGGGAGCGTATAGGGGGAAGATAAACAAACAATGAAAGCAAATCGGATCATTGTTGGTCTTATGATTGCCGTTGGTATTACTGCCAGCGCCTCTCTACCTGTGCTTGGCGCAAGTTATGGGGGCGGAAGCGTACAGGGCTATGCAACCGACACAGCTCTCGACACTGGTACGATAGTGCAGCTGACTGGCAAGGATAGCGATCGCGTCAAGGTAGCCTCACAGGCTGAGCTACAAAATATGTTCGGTGTGACAGTTGATCGCAATCAGCTGCCATTTACCCTGACGAGCGAGGGGCTAGAAAACGAGACATTTGTGGCCGCATCGGGGACTTATAATGTGCTTGTGAGTACTCAAGGTGGTTCGATTGCGGTTGGTGATCATGTGACGCTGTCGTCGATTAACGGTGTTGCTATGAAGGCTGGGACTGAGGAAAAAACAGTGTTTGGTCGCGCCTATGGTGCGTTCGATGGCAAGGGTGTGACACTGGGGACGGCGACGCTCAAAGATACCGAAGGGCGAACAAACAAATCGGTGACACTCGGTATGGTGCCAGTCACAATTGATATCAAACGCAATCCCAATGAAAAGAGCACCAAAGTAGAGGTGCCTGAGTTTTTGGAGCGTATTGGTCAGGCGATTGCTGAAAAAGAAGTGAGTCCAATCAGAATATATATTAGCCTAGCGATTACTGCAGTAAGCCTTATTACGGCGCTCTCAGTACTGTATGCAGGTGTGCGCAACAGCATTATCTCTATCGGTCGCAATCCGATGTCAAAGAAATCAATCTTTCGAGCGCTGCTTGAGATTGTGCTGACAAGCTTCTTGATTTTAATTATTGGTCTATTTGCGGTATATTTACTACTGAGATTATAGGTGGGCAAAATGGGATTATTTCAACGTAAACAAGATACACAACAAGGGACGCCCGAAGAGGCGGCAGCGGTCGCATTGCTGTTTGACGATGCGTTCCGCGAGGAGCTCAAGGATAGGGGTCGTTTACATTTTGAACGTGTGATAAACGAAAACGCCGCTTTGTTCAAACAAGACCTTGATGCAACTGTGGCGCATGTCAACACAGAGTTGCGTCAACGCGTTGCTCGTCAGCTTGATTCGCAGTTTGAAGAGATCAACAAAGTAAATGCTCAACTAAAAGAGCATATCGCTAAGCAACTTGATGATCGGTTTGCTGAGTACGACAAGACATTAAGGGAGGCGCAAGACGCTGCCTTGCAAGCTTTACAGCGTAGTGCTCAGGCGCTCGAAGAGCAACATCGCCAGCTTGGATTGGCGCTCGAGCGCAGCATTGCTAGTCAAGACGCGATGCTGACCGGTGCACTCGAGGAAAACAAAGCGCGGATTGCTTCTATTAAAGATGCGCAAAATGTAGCTCTACAGTCGCTGAGTCAGAGTGCGCAAGCGGTACAAGAGCAACACCAGCAGCTTTCGGTATTGCTACAAAAAGGCGTGTCCGACCAGCAAGATATGTTGGTTGATGCATTTGAAAATAACATGGCTCAGATTATCGAGCATTATTTGTTGCAAGCGGTTGGCGATCAGTACGACCTCAAGGCGCAACTGCCGTCGATTATCAAACAAATGGAAGCTAGTAAAAAAGCTATTGTGGACGATATAGCCCTATGACAGAAGCTACCGCAACCCATGCCACGTATAAATTACCACCCAATGTAGTGAGTAAGGTTGATTTGGCGCACCTTATTAGCGACGCCGAGCGTATCGATAATGAGTTAACGACTTCCGCTGTGCATACTAGGACAAATACGGCCATCGAAGCCGAGTTGAGTACATCAGAGCGTTTGACGGCATTTTTGCAAGTCAATGATTTGCAGTTTAGCAATAATAGTTCGGATCGGATGGATATTATTCGGGGCTTGCGTCGTCTCAAGGATTCAGCGCCGGTGGTGCATATGACGTTTGCTGTCGAGGCAGATTATGAAAGTTTGGGTCAGTTGGTTGCATGGCTCCGCAGTAATGTGCATCCACAGGCGATTATCGCTACTGGACTGCAGCCGGCATTGATTGCGGGTGTGTATTTGCGAACATCGAACAGTGTGCACGATTTGAGCCTACGTGGGAAGATCAAGGGCGGTCGTGACGTACTCATCAAAGAACTGGTGGAGGCAACCCGTGGCTGATTCAAAGTATTTTGAAAAACTTGTCGCAAAGGGAAATCCTGTCGGTGAGATTATCGGTATCGATTCTTTTATGGTGAGTGTGAGGGGTTTGCAACCGACTAATGTGCACGCGACTGTACGGTTCGATGATGATACGCGTGGCTATGTGCACGAGGTGTTCGAAGATCACGTTGTCGTGATGAAACTTGATCCGTCACCGCTACGTATTGGTGCGGTATGTGTGATAGAGTCGCGCGATATTGTGACTCCAGTGGGCAAAAACTTCATTGGTCGCGTAGTCAATGTGTTCGGTGAGCCTATTGATGGCAAAGGGCCGATTACGCCAGACCAAGAGTGGGACGTGTTTCATAACGCACCGGCGCTGTATGAACGCGAACTGCTCGATACGCCAGTCGAAACAGGTGTGATGATTCTTGATCTAGAATATTCATTGGCGCGAGGGCAACGCATGGCAATGCTCGGTGATAGCAAGGTCGGCAAGACGGCATTGGCAGCGCAGGTCGCCATTAATCAGAAGAACACCGATATTACGGTTGTGTATGTGCTGATTGCAAAGCGTCAGCATGACGTGGCACAGCTAGTGAGCGATCTCGACAAAAATGATGCGCTTAAAAAAGCTGTTGTTATCGTAACAAATTCGTTTGAATCATTGATTTTGACCTATCTTGTGCCATATGTTGGAGCGGCGCACGGCGAGTATTTTTGGCACAAGTGCAATATGGATACGCTTGTTATTTACGACGATCTCACGGCGCATGCTCAGGCATATCGTGAGATATCACTGATTGCAGGTGTATCGCCAGGTCGTGATAGTTATCCGGGTGATATGTTTTACACGCACTCTAGTTTACTAGAGCGTGGGGGCAAGACTGCGGCGAATCATGCGAGCCAAACGTTGTTGCCGATTGTCTATGCACCAGGCGGTGATATTACCGCGTATTTGCCAACGAACGTTATGTCGATTACGGATGGACAGTGGATTTTAGATGGCCAGATTTTTAAAGACACTATGCGTCCAGCGGTGAGTACTGGTTTGTCGGTGACGCGTGTTGGTGGTGTTGGGCAAAACAAGCGCCAAAAGGCCTTGGCTGATCAGCTTAACAAGACATTGTCGGGGTATCGAAACGCCGAAGAGTATGCTCACTTCGGCACCGAGCTTAGCCCAGACGCGCAGGCAGACTACGACAAGGGTAAGGTGCTTTTTAAGCTGATGAATCAGGCGATAGGTGAAATTTATAATTATGCCGAACAGCAATTTTTGATGACTATCGTACTTGATAGCAAACCCGAAGAAATTATCGATGTCGATATGCTAAAGGCGAAAGTACATGATTATGCGCCGAAGCTTGTCGAGGACAAAGACCTCAAGGGTAATTTTGATGAACTATGTGCGCAACTCAAAGCCGAAGTGACAACGATCAACGAAATTAAGAAAGCAGCGATAGAAAAAGCCGCTAAAGCTGAGGCCGAGAAAAAGCGTCAAAGCGAAGAAGCCGCTAAAGCTGCCGAAGCGGATGCTGCCGAGAAGAAGCCGAATGAGGAGCCAAAAGCATGAGGCGTCCACTAGAGATTAAAGCCGAAGAAGTTTCGGTGCGTTCGGTGGTGAGTCTGACGTCGGCCCTCGAAAGCCTTAGTAGTATGCAGATTGCTAAAACGAAAAACAAAGTACTCATTAGTAATCAGTTTTTCGATGAAGTATGGAATATTTATAAGCAAATTCGTGTTGACGTGTTGTTTAATTTTGGACGTGCCCCAGATGAAAAGCCGATCGACAAAGAGTTGTTGATTTTGATTACCGCTAAAGGTGGCTTGAGCGGTGATATCGACCAGCGATTGATTCGCAAATTTCTTGAGTATTATGACGAAAATCTTCATGACGTACTAGTGATTGGCTATCATGGGGCGCTAAAACTCAAGCAAATACATGTCGACTACGCTTATTATTTTGATTTACCCGAGGGTGATTATATAAATGTAGATCCGTTGATGGACATTATCAGAAAATACTCACGCAGTCGGATTTTTTATCAAAACTACATCTCACTTGGTCAGCAAGAAATAAAAGATGTTGATCTGTCAGAGGTGGTATCGAGTAAAGGGCGTGTCGCAGATTTTGACACACTCACCAACGATTACGTGAGCGAAAAAACGCATATTTTTGAGCCGAGCTCTTATGCGGTGGCTGCTTATCTCGAAAACTCTATCTTGCGATTAACAATTTCGCAGTTTATTTATGACAGTCGGCTAGCTCAGGTAGCGAGTAGGTTTAAGGCAATGTCGGCCGCCAAAGAGCGGTCAATGGAAAAGGCCGGTGAGTTGCGTATGGAATACAACCGTTCCAAGCGCAATCTTGTCGATACGCGACTCAAGGAGAGTTTGGCTGGTCTGAAGAAAATACGTGCCGGAGGAGCAGAATTATGAGCGAACAGCAATCGGTATACAAAAAAGGTGTCGTCAGGAGTCTCAAGGGAATCGTCATCAAGGTTCGATTTGACGAGGACATGCCCGGTCTCAATGAGATGCTGTATGTTGATAACGAGAAGAAGTCTCCCCTACTGGTCAGTAGTCTTACTGGTGGCGACACGGCAGTATGTTTGAATATCGGCGGCGATTATAGTATTCAAAAAGGTGATGCGGTGACTCGGAGTGGTCGTAGTCTTGAGATTCCGGTTGGCGATGCTATGATTGGGCGCGTATGGGATGCAATGGGTCGCCCAATTGACGGCAAGCCACAGCTCGATGATGCGACGCTCGCGGATATGCCAAAGCGGCCTATTTTTGCGCCAGCCTACCAGGAAACAAGTTTGGTAAACCGTCCCGACGATGTGCTCGAGACGGGTCTCAAGGTGCTTGATTTTTTCACACCATTTGTCAAAGGTCGCAAGATTGGTATCGTTGGTGGTGCTGGTGTCGGTAAGACAGTGCTCACGATGGAGATTATCAATAACGTTGCCGAGGGTTCTGGTGCAATTAGTATGTTCGCCGGTATTGGTGAGCGTATTCGTGAAGGTCATGAGCTCTACAAAACTCTCGAAGATAACGACCTCCTAAAGACAACGGCAATGTTTTTTGGTCAGATGAATGAAAATCCAGTGCAACGTAGTTTGATCGGTCTGAGCGCTATTACTTTGGCCGAATACTTCCGTGACGACCAGAAAAAAGACGTGCTGCTATTTGCTGACAATATGTATCGCTATATTCAGGCGCGAAACGAGGTATCGACGATTATCGATCAAACACCAGCCGAGGGTGGCTATCAGCCAACGGTATTTAGTGATGTTAAGACTTTCCAAGATCGTTTAGCCAGCAATGAAAACGGTTCGATTACAGCATTGCAAACTATCTATGTGCCCGCCGATGACCTTAGTGATCCGGCAGTGCAGATGATTCAGCACGAGCTGGATAGTACGATTGTGCTATCGCGTGCTGTGGCTGCTCAGGGTATTCGACCGGCGGTTGATATTTTAGCCTCCAAATCAAGCCTTTTGACACCAGAAGTAGTGGGCGAACGGCATTATGACCTCGCCACTCGATCGACGGCTATTTTGCAAAAATACGAATCACTCAAAGGTATCATCGCTATCATCGGTGAGTCTGAGCTGTCAAACGAAGACCGTGATGACTACAACAAAGCCAAGCAGTTGATAGAGTTTTTCAAGCAGCGGTTTAATGTAATGGAAAAAGTAACCGGTGTTCCTGGTGAGCATATCAATCGCGAACAGACGCTTGATGGTGTCGAGGCGATTATCGGCAAAACAGAAAAAGTGAAGCCGGTATCTCAGACGGCTAATCCGGCTGCAGCTGCGCCAGAGGCGGGCGAAGCTAAAACAGTAGATGAGGGGTAGTTTTTATGGTGAGCGATCCCGAAAAAGCTGAGGTGAGTGAGGCCGAGCAGGCGCTGGTAGATAGTGTTGGCAAGCCTACGATGTCAGTCAAGGTGTACGCACCATTTAAGATGTACTACGAAGGCACTGCCTATAGTGTGAGTGCCGTTAACGAAACGGGGCCATTTGATATATTGCCACGTCATCGTAATTTTCTTTGTATGCTTGTTCCGTGCAGTCTCAAAATTGTAAGCTCGGAAGGTGAAAAAATTGTCAAGGTACACCGCGCATTAATGCATGTTAAAGCCGATAGTGTCGTCGTTTTTATGGACGTTTAGTTTGTCACAAAGTAGTCAAAGGCAAATGATTGGTTGGCTGGTGCTGCATTGGCGCTACAAATACTAAATCCAGCATTGGTACGTGTGACATAGTGCTGTGTTTGACCAGCAGCCGCGCCGACAGGACTAATAAGCACATGGGGTTGATTACTGAAGCGCTGGTTGAAGGTAACCTGAACAAAGCAGCCTGCTGACGGATTGTTGCCGGTGTTGATATTGACTGTACCAGTTGTGTCCGAGCCATTGATTGAGGCCGTGCCACCGCTACCTAGTACACCAGAGTTAATGCTGCGACTTGGTGTTGGGCCGGTAAAGCTAATATGGTTGGGGATTTGCAAAGTAGCATTGCCGCTCAGTATGAGCCGAGTAACGGTGATCTGTGATGCGGTCATAGCGCCGCTAAACGATGATGCTCCTGATACAGATAGGTCACGAAGCGTTGTGCTACCTTGGATAGCAGTATTGGTCGCAACTTGCAGGCTATTGATTTGCGTATCAGCTAGATTGGTTTGACCAGATATCGTCAGGCTTGGCCCCTGAATACTACCACCAGTCTGTAGGTTGCCTGCGATATTGAGATTGCCACGCATGAGTGTTTGGCCTGCGATAATGGCGTTGCCTTGAATCGTAAGCGTTTGCGCAGAACCGCCAACGGTCGCATCGGTGTTGGCGAGCTGCTTGAGGGCGTCTTCGGTAAGTTCTTGGCTGGCAACGGTTGGTTCTTCGGGTGCTTTTTGAGCGTTAAAATAATTAACAGCCGTGACAACCGCGCCGATAGCAACGACCAGTAAAAAGAATAAGAAATAGACATTGAAGCGACGGAAAAACTGCTTGAGTGGCGAAACTTTTTTCTCATCAGGCTCAGTGGACGTGCTGTTTTCCTTGGCTATGTCTTTGACAGCTTGCTCTTCCTCGAGTTCATCGGGGGTGAGGCTCAACGCATCTGCGGGCACGTCTTGCTCGACCGGTGCTTCTTCGGTCGGCGTTTCGTCTTCTGTCGGTGCTGTGTTTTTGTCTGGCTCCATGAGTTGTCATTTTGTGAATTATGCTTACGCCTAGCTTACTATACTTGTCGGCTTGACGCTAGTGCTTGGCATAGGTGATAATGAGGTGTAGTAAGCTTATGCGAAAAAGAGGATTTTGGAGATACACTTATCCCCTGCTGGTGGCAGGCTTGTTGACGATAGGTTCGGCGGGGACGGTGTTGGCGCAAGTCTCATCGAGCTCAGATAACTATCAAGCGACAGAAACGCAGTTTAGTTCTGGTTCAGCGCTCGAGAGTTGTTCTGACGAATATTGCGCGCGTGCCTCTATTGGCGATGGCGGTGCCGGTAGTAGCAATACGATAACGGCCAATTTTGGCGCAGTGACGCCGGACGAGCCGCTACTCGAAGTAGTCGTAACGCCAGGCGAGTCAAACCTAGGTGTGCTTACGACCGAACAGACGGCTACCAAAGAGACGACTGTCCAGATTCGTAACTATCTGAGCGAAGGCTATACACTACAGGTGATCGGCGACCCGCCAAAGTACGGCGATCATGCATTGGCAACGTCTGATACGCCCGAGGCTTCAGATCCGGGCACAGAACAGTTTGGTATAAATGTTGTAGCAAACACAACACCAACTGTCGGCAAGAATCCTGTGCAGGTACCATCGGGTGAATTTAGCTTTGGTGCAGCAACCGAAGATTACGCCACACCAAATCGTTTCATGTATGCGAGCGGGGACGTTATAGCTCGTAGCACGATGTCGTCTGGTCGCACCGACTACACTATCAGTATGGTTATCAATATCTCCAATCGCACTCCCGCAGGACACTTCTCTGGCGACTTTGCCGCAGTTGTCATACCTCTTTATTAGAAAGGCTTAGTGGTGCCTGATAAAATGTTGTGGATAAGTCGAACAAGGCTATTGCACAGACGATATCGCTAATGCTACAATGCGCGTGTATCCCTTGTAAAAGTAGAGGGTGATAAAAATAAACATAAAGGAGATATATGAGAACATATACACTCAAGTCAATTGCTCGGCGTGGCACGTTGCTTGGGGCTGCCTTTGCCATTGCGGCATCGACATTTACCCCATTTGCACCGGCTGTCTTCGCTGATGCACTGAATCCGTTGACGGATCGTAGTTTGACACTCTCGAGCTCGGCACCGGGCTGGGATTATCTAGACGGTTCGGGTAATGCTACTTATGCACCACCAAACAGCGGTGCGAACGGTCAAAAAGTTGGTAATACTTTTGACTTCAAGGTAAGTACCAATACCGCTAGCGGCACCGATAAGGTGCAGGCTATCACATTCCAGTACTGTACAACTCCAGCTGGAAACTGTGTTGCACCTGGCAACAACGAATATACAGAAGATGAGGATGAAGAGGGTGAATTTACCCGTAACCCTAACGGCCCAGCAGAATTTGCAGAAGAGCGTAGCGACCTCGAGGTTGTTATCGATGCTCCGACAGAAGCGACACTTGCCACACGTGTTTCAGATACGTCATCTACTACTAACGCTGACGGTGTTGTGACATCTGTTCCTGTGCCAGCGACAGCAGGCGGCAACTTCATGGTGTATTATCTCGACGAAACAGATAACACATGGAAGCAAAGTACTGGCTGGGCAATGGATGTTGCAAACAACGAAACCGGTAATGTTATAGATGGCCCTGCTGGTGTACCAACAGCAACTGGTAAAAACAACGAAATCCAACTGACTCATGCAGCTGGTACTCAGGGTTTTCTCTCTGGCCAGCGTGTCAAGGTAGTATTCTTTGCGACAAACAGCAACTATATTACCAACCCTGGTGAGGGCGCGTTCTTTGTTCGTATGAATACGTATAAAGATGACGAAGCACTTACCAGTGAAAACGTAATTGATGGTGGCGTAACAGTAGCCAACGTCATGAACCTCGGTATCCAGATCACTACCAAGGTACTAGAAACTATGGACTTTAGCGTCGGTACGGTAGATCCTTATACGCTTGAAGCTACAGGTTCTGCAGGTAGCCAGTTACACACTGCAAATAATCACACTGTCCATAATCCATGTGAAGCTATCGTAACCAGGATGGACGGTACGCCTAGTAGTACTGAGCCACGAAACCGTATCCAATTAGGTGATTCAGACAGCGAGTTCTCGCTAGCAACTGACAAGACCTATAGTGGTCACAGCTATTGGCGACTTAGCTCCAACTCAAGTGCTGGTGCAACTGTGTACTACAGTGGCAACACACTTACCAATACAGTTGAAGACGAAATCAAGCCTATTGGTGCTACCGCAGAAGCACCGCAGGTTGGTAGCGAACAGTTTGGCCTGGCACTGGCTAACGGTACACTTACTGCCAATGACCCACTATGGGATCCAGTAGCTAATACAAACCCTACTCATGTATTCCCAGTCAATTATAATATTGAGCGATCGACTGGTAAGGTATATGAAAATGGTGCCGACAATGCAGCGGCTGGGCTTGCTAACCCATTGGCTGCAGGCGTCCATTCAAGCGTAACAGCTGCAGGTATCTCAAACCTTGGTGCAAACGCAAGCTGGCACTCACCTCGCTTGTGGCCACTTCAGCCGCACGCACAGTATGATCGTGGAGCTGGTATCGTCAACTCTGACTACATAGTTGCAGGAGGAGACCCAGCCGACGATATGATCAACACAGCATTTGCCTTTGATCCTACCTCGATGCTAGTACCTGTACCGCTTGCGTCACAGGACAATCAGGTGGTCAACTGTGTGACTGGTAAGATGCGCTATATAGCTAACATCGAAGCCACCACACCAGCTGGTATCTACACTACCAAGATCAACTACATCGCAGCTCCACAGTACTAGAGTGACTTTTATCAAGAAGTCGTAAGTATTATACGAGTAACAAAACCGGCCCTCTAGGGGGTCGGTTTGCGTATTGGTGTATATCCATACGCATAATGCTTGAGGTATTGTACAATAACAGGTATGAGACATTGGCTCTTTCGGTATCATGCCCATGCGCACATGTGGCGGCATATGTTGCCTTATGAGGCGTTGGCGATATTTGTGATTATCGTGTTTGTTGTGGCGATGCCGACGTCGGCATTGCGTTTTGCAGAACGCGGCCTGTTTATGCATAGCTCTGAGCCGGGTGAAACCACATCATATACAGTATCCTTTCGCTACATGAGCCCCGAGCCAGTAGGTTCGGTGGATATGTTGTTTTGTATCGACCCCATCCCGCATCATGAGTGTGTGACCCCACTGGGGTTAGATGTATCAGATGCGGTGCTGAGTAGTCAGAGCGGCGAGACGGGCTTTGTGATGGATGCACTCGCACCAAATCATATTGTGCTGTCGCGCGCGCCTAGTATGATATCGAGCGCGGGCATATCGTCGTACGTATTTGATAATATTGTTAACCCTCTCGATACAGGACAATCCTTTTCTATTCGATTGCGTAGCCACGCCAGTACCGATGCTAGTGGGCCACAGATAGACTTTGGCTCGGTGAAGGGGCAGGTGACCGATGGTGTTGTCTTAGAGACGCAGGTGCCACCTATGTTGATATTTTGCGTCGCCGAACAGGTGATGGATCAATGTCTTGGTACTAATGAAAATTATTATACCGATATGGGAGAGTTGAGTTCCGATTCGACATTGACCGCGCAGTCCCAGATGGCTGTGGGCACAAATGCGAGCTCGGGATTTGCGATTACGGTAAACGGTGGGTCTATGGCGGCAGGTACTAGTGTGATTGATTCGCCGTCAACACCGACAGAGAGCCAGCCTGGTGAAAACCAGTTTGGGATCAATCTCGTCGCAAATAATGCCCCTACTGTAGGTAGTGACCCAGAGGGGACGTGGACAAACGCTATTCCGACACCAGATTACAGCATGGCAAATCACTACAAATTTGTTCCGGGTGACGTGGTCGCATATTCACCAAATGTCAGCCTGATGAAAAAATTCACCGTTAGCTACATCGTTAATTCTCGTGAAGATTTGAAGCCAGGTGTGTATTCGACCACAATGACGTTTATTGCTAGCGGTAGATTCTAGTAGTTGATGCAGTAGGGCTTTTAGTGATACAATACCGCTAATACTTAACAGAATGTTGTAGGGGAAAATAGATAGATGAAACGCTTGAAGAGCTTCATATTAATCGCGCTTGCTGTTGTAGTGGCTGGCGCATACGCCGTGCCCGCGCCGTCAGCCGCAGCGCAGTCGTCGTCACTGAGTATAGCACCAAAGAAAGAATACGTTATTGAGCCAGGTGATTCGGTCGACGATAAGCTCACTATTCGTAACCTTGATAACAGCGCAGATCTCACTTTGTCACTTCGTGTTGTCGACTTTACGTTTACCGATGATGGCGGCACGCCAAAGCTATTTCTTGAAGATGATGCCCCTCAGACAACTTGGTCGCTAAAACCATTCGTAACTGTTCCAAAGACAGTGACGGTCCCAAAAAGCGGTAGCAAAACACTCGATATGAGCGTGGCGTTTCCGGCTGGTCATGGTGCAGGTAGTTACTATAGCGCGATTGTTTACTCTACAAGCGCTCCCGATGGTGCTGGTAACGTTGGTCTAGCAGCGTCTGGTGTGACACTGGTGTTTGCACAGGTACCAGGCAAGGTAAACGAAAACCTCAAGCTCGAAAAGTTTGGCGCTTATCAGCAGGCTACCGCTAACAAGGAAGCAGGCTACTTCTTCATGTCGCTGCTTGAGCCACAGCGAGTCGCCTACACACTGAAGAATAACGGTAATGTCACTGCAGCACCTGTAGGTAGTATTACCCTCAAGAATATGTTTGGTAAAACATATGAAATAAGTAACGTCAACCCAAGTGGCTCTTTGGCGCTTATTGGCCAATCGCGCACCTATACAGCCTGTATCAAGCTAGCCTCACAAAACATTAATTTTAGCGGCGATAGAACGAGTGCCAATACCTGTGTCTCGGCTGGTCTGTGGCCTGGCTATTATAGTGCCGACCTCAATCTATTTTATGGACAAAACGGCAACCCGACACAAGAAATTATCAGCAAAGCATCGTTTTGGTATCTGCCATGGTGGTTCCTGATCATCGTCTTTGTCGTCCTGCTACTATTGGCATATATCGTATGGCGCATCACCCAGGCTGTTCGCAACCGGTCTAGTGGTAGTATCAAGCTTAAAAAACGTAAATAACAGACAGGATTCGTACTGTAGCTCGTATCGCGCTACAATAAGCACTATCATGATGATACGCACGATTCGTTTTGGCGCACAGTGGGCATTGCCAGTACTTGCTGGTATGTGCCTGCTGGCGTTGTTTGCGTTCGTACGGCCAGCCGCAGCGATCAATCAACTGCCGCTTCCTCCGCCGGCACCTGGATCGTATGGTGTTGAGGCGACCAAAAAACAACCGCCACCAACGCAAGGTGCGAGTATTACGATTCCTGGCAACGGCGCGTCGTTTAGCGATTCGCCAATAGATGTGCGCGGTATTTGCCCGACCGGACTCTTGGTGCAAATATACAACAACGGTGTGATGGTCGGGGCGGTGATGTGCATAAACGGTAGTTTTAGTCTGCAGGTTAGTCTGTTTGCCGGAGTCAATGAGCTAAGCGCTATCGTGTACGACGACCTAGAGCAGGCAGGGCCGACCTCAAATGTTGTGACAGTCAACTATAACGATACGCGCTTTACAGCTTTTGGACAGTTGATCACGCTCACTAGTTCGTATGGTCGTCGGGCCGTACCGGCAGGCAATTCGCTGAGTTGGCCACTGCAGCTATCTGGAGGCACCGGACCGTATGCGTTTAGTATCGATTGGGGCGACGGTTCGCCGCTAGAGCTCAAAAGTCAGGCGCTGGCTGGTGTGGTAAATATAGCACATGTATATAAAAAGGCTGGTATTTACCAAGTGAATATTCGTGTGACAGATGCAAACGGCGTGAGTGCGTTTTTGCAAGTCATTGCAGTGGCAAGTGGCAAGGTAGATGCGGCAGCCGCAGCAACCGGTGATGATAAGAACAGGTCAGACAGAGAGCGGATAATCATTTTGTGGATACCGGCCGCAGTGGCATTATTTTTGCTGTTTCCTGCCTATTGGCTAGGGCGGCGCAGTCAGCTCGTATCGCTTCGCAACAAGATGCTCAAAGAGCGCGACAGCTATATGGATAAGTAGCTTTGCGGCAGCTGTGGAAAACTTGCTTAAGGTAACTCTTGACAACCATAACCGTTACTGTGCTACACTGATGACAATCCACCACGTGAAAATAAACAATAAACAGTGAGGAAAAAGAGGAAATGAATTCTCTTAGATTTTTATTTGACCGTCAGGTGCGCTATTTTGGTGCGGCGGTAGTATTAGTACTGGCAACCTTTATGCCGGTTTTGGCTTCGGCTGCTCAGATAACTGAGCGTTCAATAGCACTTAGCAGCTCTACAAAGAGTGCAACTGGTGTTGTTTACGAGATAGAGTTTACAGCCGATAGCGCACTAGATGAGGGTGCGGTTGTCATTGATTTTTGTAGCAACTCGCCATTGATCGGTCAGACATGTACTCCACCAACAGGTTTAAGCTTGACAGCTGCTACTGTCTCGGCTGGCTGGACAAAGGCTGCAGCCTCAACAGCCTCAAAGCTAGTTTTAGAAGGTGACATAGAAGCAGATGTGAACACGGTCACTGTAACAGGTGTAACGAACCCAAGTGCAGCTGGTTCGATGTACGCAAGGATTCTTACATATGCAGTACCGGCAACTGCTGCAGCCTACACTGCTGCAACTCCAGGTGCATATACCGATGACGGCTCTGTCGCTATCTCGATAACCGAAGGTATCGGTGTATCTGGTGCCGTCCTAGAAAGCCTTGTTTTCTGTGTTGCCAACAAAACAATCGCAGCTAACTGCGCAGGCATCGATGCAGAAGAAGATGCGCCAATCGTAGCGCTCGGTGAAGATATGGGCGAGGGCGAACCGACAGTTCTCCAAGCTAACCAGCTCTACACTGGCTCAGTCTTTGCGCAACTCTCGACAAACGCAGCAGGTGGCGCTATCGTCAACCTCAAGAGTAGCGCGAGCTGTGGCGGTTTGGTTCGTGCAGGTACAAATGTATGTGATATCGCTCCAGCTGGATCTGCTGGTACGGTAGACGCTACCACAAATAGCGGTAAGTTTGGTCTGACGGTGGCAGATGCAACAGATGTCGGTGCTTCAGCATTTGGTCTCCTTGATCGTCTTGGTAGCTACTCAGCAACTAACTACACGCTAAACTTTGTCGATGCAACGGAAGGTATTTCAAGTCCTTATGGCGACCCACTGCTAGGCACAAATAATGTTCCAGCAAGCAACAAGCAAGTCGAGATTACCTTTGGTGTTGCAGCAAACAACAGCACACCAGCAGGTCTCTACTCAGCAGATCTCAGCTTGATCGCAACTGGTAAATTCTAGATACATAGTTGATACTATTCTTAGATACAAAAGATACCCTCGAATAAGAGGGTATCTTTGTTTGCAAACATAAGCAGGTCTGTTATCATGGTTGTAACTACGTAAAGAGGGAACAGTGTGTTAATAAAAAAACATATCCGATTGAATATTTTTGCGGCATTGGCTGCTATCTTGGTGCTGAGTGTTTTGCTGGGCTCACAAGCCTTTGCGCAGTCTAGTGGAGCAAATGCCGCCACAAACGTGCTTAAGGTGTCTCCTGTCCGTAGCGACATCGAGATTCAGCCGGGTGAGACAAAGACCGTTAAAGCTTACGTGACAAACCTAACGGACAGGCCTATTACAGTACGTCCAATTGCAAATGATTTTATAGCAGGAGATGAGCGCGGTACTCCTGCGCTGATACTCGATGCCGATGAGTTTGCTCCAACACATAGCCTCAAGCGCTTCATGAAGCCTTTTAAAGACGTTACAATCCCAGCAGGCAAGATGCAGGTGGTAGAGGTAGTAGTGTCTGTGCCAAAATCAGCTCAAGCTGGTGGATATTTTGGTGCCGTACGTTTTGCGCCAGCTGATCCAGACGGCGGTGCTCAGGTAAATATGAGCGGTAGTGTGGCGTCGCTTATGTTACTGTCGGTACCCGGAGAAACAGTCGAAAAACTGACGTTGACCGAGTTTGCCATCCAGCAAGGCGGTAAAAGTGGTACATATTTCCAAAGCTCAAACGATCTACAGGCAACTGTTCGGTTTGAAAGCAAGAGTAACGTGCAGGTTGCGCCATTTGGCAAGCTGACCGTTCGCTCGGGTGACAAAGTGGTGTACGAATATGATTTCAATAGCGCTACAAGTAACCGCGATATGATTCTTCCTGATAGCGCCCGACGCTGGGACGTGCCCCTGAAAAATATCGGTAGTTTTGGGCAATACACCGTCAATGCTACTTTTACCTACGGAAAGAAAAACCAGACTGTTGAGGTAGAGCAGTCATTCTGGGTGATCCCACAGATGGTCATTATCATCGCTATCATCTCCGCTATAGTTGTTGTGCTGTTGATTGTCGGTATCATATTCCTCATCCGCAAGCGCAGTCGTCGCAAGTCACTTCGTGGAAGCGGTGGATTCCGGCTCTAGAGTTATCGGACTACTCCTTGACTCTCACCTCAGTGTTCGGTACAATTAGCTCTGCTATTCAGCTATATTCCCGCGTAGCTCAGCGGTAGAGCATTCGGCTGTTAACCGAAGGGCCACTGGTTCGAATCCAGTCGCGGGAGCCAAGCTCAGCAGGTAAATGCCCAGACCGGGTTCCCTGACCGAAAGGTCAGATTTACCCCTTGAGTTAGACAAGAGTACTAGATGTCACCACAAAGGTACAAAACCGATGGAACCGTCCGAAAGGGCGGTTTTTTCGTATTTAACCCTGATGTTTAGTCCTGAATTTAACCAGTTTCCTATGGGGTGGCTGGACAGTCGAAATGCTGACCTGGTTCCTTGACCGAGCTTGGTTCTACACTTGATCGACGGCTTTGGTAAATGCTGTTCATTGATAAGGAGAATCGAATTAGTTTGATGACTCTGGACCTCCTACATACCTAGGGGGTTCATCATTTTTTTTCCAGTCAGGAGGAGACGGTTCTTTAGCGGTATTATGCCACCCTTCTACTTTTAGCGACGGGAAAGTCGTGGGCGGTCTTGGCCCTGTATAAACCCACTTTTCCTCTATCCTGGCAGTACCGCCAATGCCAAGATGCCAGCCGTTTGGCGTTTGTCTCCAGGCCATCCAGGCTTTTCCATCTTTCCGTACAGTAACGTTGTAGAGGTCAAGCACCGGCTCCTTACTAGATACGGGGCTTATAATCAAAATCGGGTTGTCTTTATATGTTTTACCATAATTACGGTAAAGTGCTAACTGCTGCGATTGTAGGTTATTGAGGATCTCTTTAGTCTCGTGATACTCTCGGCGGTCAAGCTGGGTGCCCTGTTTATCACTACCTTTTATTCCGGTCTTTGTGCGAATTGTTCTTCGATACTCTCTTAGCTTGCTATTTCGTAATCGAACAGCTTTACGAAAGCTGCGCATGACCCCGTGTACATCTTCGATAGTCTGAGCCTCGGCTATACTCTGCAGCCATAGACCATGAAAGTCATTCGCAAGTTTAATGCGCAAATGTAACCCCCATATAAATGCAATATATAGATTCAGCGGCAGTTTTCTGCTACTGAAGTTTGGCAACACTCGGATAAGGGTTTCGCTGCGTGCGACGAACGCAAATACATGGATAAAAGGCAGTAACAGGAGAGGGAGCACGATAGATAAACCTAGGCTCGATAGCACGTCCTCGCCATAATGAAGACTCCAACTATTTTTTACATGAATCGTCACGTATACAAGTAGCGCTAAGCCAATTAAACCAAGTAGAGTTTCCATAATCGCTTTTACTAGCCGGTGCTCTTTTTTATGAGCAGCGGAGGCAGCGAGTAGAGATAAAAGCAGGATGGTTGGTTGAGCGACAAGCTCTGCAGTAAGTGGTAATGACTCAAGGTTTATATAAAAACCGATTAGTGCCGCTGCGCCTAGTGTGTCGCGCAGGGTATCCTTAAAAAGAGCCGTACCTCTTCCGTAAGCTGCGGCACTAAAGAGCATGGGTACACCAACAAAGATTATAATGATGACAGTGTCTTTAATAAGGCTTAGGTCCCAGACTCCAATATCCCAGCCTAGGTATACTAAAATTGCCGCATACAAAAAGTAGAGGTATAGAGGAATTTGAACTTGCCAGACAAAGAGGTGTTTAAGAATATTTTCTAGCTCTTGTGCAAGATGGTGGCGGAACTTTGGAATAACAAAAGCCAGCAGTACTGCAAGTCCAGCTAGTATTATCGAGGCAAGCTCACGATTCGTTAATTCAATCATCACAAATACTACTAGGTAACTCCATGCACTGAGTTTATCAAATATACGGCGCTTGATGAGCGTATAGCTAGTTAAATTTTAGGATGCCGCTCTTAATGAGTACTTTATTTGTGATTCCATTAGCGAAGGCGGTTTTCTCTATTTCACTACCGCTTCGCAGCACATATCTCGAGTACTCGACAATTGGGGTAGCTGGTGGCCTTACAACTTCATATTGTCGTAGGATGTTCTGCGCAACCGCGTAGTGCCGATCGATCTTTGCTTGAAGCTTTGGAGTGACACGGATTTTTTTCACTTCCTTTTCGATTAAGGGCTCTAGTAGTTCGCATAGCAGGTCTTCGTTTATGTATTTTTCTTTACAGTTCGGATCTACCTTTCGGGTGCAGTTATAATACACGAATCGTTTGTGGACGCCAGTTTTCTTGAGCAGTTTTATCTTCTCCTGTGCTGTCACTTCGGCACCGCAGCGGCCGCATTTCAGGAGGCCTCGGAAGGCGAATTGTTTTGATCCCCAGACGCCTTTGTTCACTCCACGGGTTTGCTGCACCTCATCCCACAACTCTTTTGAAACGAGCGGTTTATGTGCGCCTTTGTACCATGGATTTCCCAGGCCTTCGGGATATTGAAACTCTCCGTAATAGAAGGGGTTGATCAGCATTGCCAGTACACTACTTACCGGTACGGATCTGCCGCTTCGTGTTGTAATCTCTTGCTCGTCGAGCCAGGCTTTTAGTCTTCTACCGCTCCAGCCTTGTGCGGCTTTATGGAACATTTCAGTAATGATATCCGCACGGTCCGGGTCGGGGATAATGTCAGTCACGCCACCGAACGACCGGTTAATGTAACCGAGCGGAGCTGTACCGGGTCGCCACCCCATTTCGCATTTCATGCGTATGCCGCGCTTCACGTTAACACTTTTGTTGTCATTCTCAAGCTTTGCCTGCGAGCAGAGAATCATGAGCAGGAACTTCTCATTCGGACTATTCGTGAATGTTTGTGAGTAGGTGCGTATGTGCAGTAACTTATGCTGATCCATTAGGTCTACCACGGACCCTAGGTCGCCAGCATTTCGACTTAGTCGATCCGGAGCCCAGGTGAGTACTGCATTGTATTTATCATTCGCTATTCCGGCGAGCATTTGGCTATACACGGGTCGTTTACCAGAATCTTTGGCCGAGTGACTCTCTTGTAGTTCGCAGACGACATTCAGCCCTTCGTTTACTGCCAGGGCTCGCATTTCGGCTAGCTGTGAATCGATGCTCATAGCCTGACGTTCGTCCGACTCTGACGACTTTCGTGCATAGAGACAATATCTTAGTTGAGGTGCTTGTTTTTCCATTGCAAGCAACAACATACTGCCAAGCGGTAGCAAAGTCTAGCGAAAAATGAGATAATATACTAAATTATGAGTTTATTCAAAGTATCTGGCAATAACGCCTCTCGACTGAAGCCAATTACGAACCTAAATGGCAAAAGAATTCTCGAACGCGACGTCCAGCGTATTTTTGAAGCGAGCCTTCACGAACTACTCGGCGTACACTTTCTGGCGAGCGAATATTCAACTAGCTTTGGTGGCCGAATGGACACACTTGGCATCGATGACGAGGGCAACCCATGCATTATCGAGTATAAAAAAGGGCAGAATGAGAACGTCATCAACCAAGGATTATCGTATCTTCGCTGGCTGCTTGATCATAAAGATAGTTTCGAAAAACTTTGCAACGAAAAGAATATCTCGATTGCAACCCAGTGGAGCGCTCCACGTGTGATTTGCGTAGCCGAGAGTTACAACAAGTTCGATACTGATACTGCGGACTTATTACCAATTAAAATTGAGCTATACCGCTACAAGCTGTACGAAAATGGTCTATTGACGCTGGATACCGAAAACCATCAGAAGGTGAAGCTGCAAGACGCACCAAAGTTCACTGCCGATTCTGAGAAGTCTGAAAAGCTGCAGGAGACATTTACACTCGACCATCACCTGGTAATGGCGAGCGAAGAAACCAAAGCACTGTTCGAGGCGCTGAAGGAACGAATCCTGGCTATTGATAAAGATATTATCGAAGATCCGAAGAAGCTATACCTAGCCTACAAGACAACACGCAACTTCGTTGATATCGTCTTTAAAAAGTCAAAGCTAAAGCTCTACATTAATATGAAAACCGGTACGCTTGATGACCCAAGAGGTCTTGCTCGTGATCTCGAAACACCTGTGCATATTGGCCATTGGGGGAACGGTGACTATTTGGTTGAAGTCTCCGAGCACACCGATATCGACTATGTGATGGAACTCATCCAGCAAAGCTACGACATCAATCAGTAGCTAGTTGCTGCGTGACCCATTCGTAGCTCTGAATATTGTTGCCGCCTACGTGCCACTCGTCTATTTCTTCGAACCTCAGGCCGCTTTTGCCAAGGTATGAATAACCGTTTTTGTAGTTGTAAGTAGACGCAGGTCCATATGGTGTCGGGATAATCCACTCGACGTCCGTCTTATGATTGTCCAGATTGGTGTACGGCTCGCCGAATAGTTCGACGAGGTGATTGTATTGGGTTTTGACATAACCCTGGAGTCTTGTGCCATTTCGCAGCTTCATTGCTTCATCGGTGATTTTCATACGTAGTTCCTTTCTTCAGCAACACAACATACCGCCAAGCAGGGATTTAGTCTAGTAATCATCCTACTCGGGGCTTTCTTGTCGCTTTTTCTTAAAGTATTCATCCATCTGGTCGCTAATAATCTCTTTAGCATCAGGGAATGCGCTATAAAACTCTTTAGCAAACATGGCGCCAAGTCTCTCTGGTTGGATTGGCTGGTTCGGGTCATAATCGCCAGCCTCCATTTTTGCTTCATGCATCTGACGGCGCAGCTCCATCCGCTCAGCTAGTTTGTCTAGCATATCGAGCTCGCCACTGTAATACATTGGATCAATACCTACCGGCATATGGGAAACGCGCCCAATACCACGCTTGTCGAAGTATTCAGTTTCGACTCTTGTCGAGGCGTACTTCGGATTATTATGGCGGAGGTAAAATTCAATTGAACGCTGAGTGTTATTCTGGATATTTTCCATTAGCTTGGCTTCGACGTAGTCGTTCATGGTGTCTTGGCCAATCTCCTGGGCATCGCGCACGTCATCACGAAAGCTAGTGTCGTCTTCCATCCATCGATACAGCGTACTCCGAGCGATGGCTGCTTTTTTGCAGGCACGCTGAAGGTTAGGGTTCTCGCGAAGGAGCCCGAGGATTTTATTCCTGTTCGCTCGGCTGAACTTCGTCATCGTTACCTCGTACGATTAGCTTGCGCTTTAGGCCAGTCTCATTTTCCCAGCGCCGCATAATCACTTCGGCGTAGGTTGGTACTTTTTCCATGATGTAACAGCGCCTGGTTAACTTAACGGAAGCGATGAGCGTACTCCCCGATCCGCCAAAGGGTTCCACTACGAGGTCACCACGCCGCGTCAGGACCTTGATGTAGGGAATAAGGATATCCAGTGGCTTTGTACCAAAAACGACGCCCTGGCCGGAGCCTTTGAGGTCATCGGCATTGAACTCGATGAAGTCGGTCGGCATGTATTTCTTGCCTTTTTCGTAGCCTTCCCATTGCGGCTTGCCGGAGATGGCGAACAGGGCAGTTTCGTACACTTCTTGAAGAGGGCCTTCTTCCGGATCGGTGTTATACGGAACATCTCCCGAGCCACCAACGACTGCGATGTCGTGTTTGGAGAAAAACTTGTACTTTGATGAAAAGCCCTGGTGCCGGTTCGGCAGATGCCATACGATCATATTCTTGACCTTCCAATACTTTTCCATAGTATTCCACATTTCGCGCAGGTTCTTCCAGTTTTCGTACGAGATGATGCTGAAGTCTGGCTTGGCGTGTTTGGCCACATTCGCCATCCAGAGCTCGATGAAGTTATCTGGCAAGCTTTCTGTCTCAAGGTAGATGCGGTCACGTTTGGCGCCAAAGCCTTTAACTGGCTTGCCGCCGCGCTTTGCATGAAGATAGTCGAGTATGTACGGTTCGTCGGTCATGCACATATCGGCTTTTTCACCGTTCATGAGCTTGTCGAAGTCAGCTTCGATGGTGGAGTCGCCGCACATCAGGCGCGAGTCGCCTAGTTGATAGACGTCGCCTTTTTGGACGGTAATTTTCTTGATATTGAGCTTCTTCAGCTCTTTTTTTAAGTCGAATGAAGCCTTTTCTTCGGTATCCTCGATAGCGAATACGTCATCAAGCTCTTCGGACTCGAAACCGACGTCAGCCAGCAGGTCTTCGTCGAATTCTTTTAGCAGTGCGTAATCCCAATCGCCCCCGGTTTTATTAAGCCGGAGGTTGAGCTCGCGCTCTTTGCGTTCAGTGAGGTGAAGCTCTACCACTGGCACTTCGGTGTGTTTCATTTCCTGAAGTACCTGGAGCCGCATGTTGCCACCGATTACGATATTCTTACGCGATGGGTGAGCGTTAATGATGAGTGGGTCGACCACGCCGAACTTTTCGATACTTTCACGCAGCTTTGCCAGCTGGTGATCTGACCATGTCCTCGGGTTGAACTCGCTCGACTTCAGTTCGTTGATATTGATGTGCTGCACTTGCAGCTGTGCGGTTGGGGAGGTCATAAGACGCTTCCTTTCTCATGCTCTCCAAATAAAAAGAGCATAGATTAAGTTGTTAGAAGTGGAAGCACAAACAATTTACCTCAGTTGAGATAAAAGGTTCGCCTCCTTTCTATCAACTCTTTCTATGCTGTATATAGCTTTGAATGAATTGGGACTTGTGATCCGGTAAGGTGCTAGCCGTATGGCTGTATTTAGAATAACATCGAGCAGTGCAGGGAGTCAATATTAAAAAACCATTTTCAATTCTCGTCAATTCTTGACAATTCTCGTACGTTCTCGTCACTGACCCGTGATTTCTTGAGGTAAATGAGTTATAATGTTGTGTAATATGCCATCAAAATTACAAACACTTGAAGATCGATTATGGAATGCTGCGGACGGGTTACGAGCGAACTCTGAACTTAGTTCAAATGAATACTCAACACCGGTCCTCGGGCTGATCTTTCTTAAATATGCAGACTATAAACTCGAAACACTAGCTAAACAGCTCGGAACAACCAACCCCGATAAGCTCGATGTCCAGGCGGAAGGTGTGCTTTACCTGCCCGATGAGGCACGCTTTAAGACATTGCTGGCGCTACCAGAGGGTGCGGATATTGGCAAAGCTATCAATGATGCTATGAAGGCGATAGAAGCTGAAAATGAAGACCTTCGTGGTGTTTTACCAAAAAATTACACCACTATAGACAATCAGATTTTGGTCGATCTGCTAAAGAATTTCAACTCAATCGATTTTGCAGAGGGCGATGTGTTTGGCAAGATCTATGAATATTTCTTGGGCAAGTTTGCTCTCTCTGAAGGTCAAGGTGGCGGTGAGTTTTTCACGCCAACCTCACTTGTTAAGCTTATTGTGGAAATAGTTGAACCGTATCAGGGTAAAATCTTTGACCCTGCCTGCGGTAGTGGCGGTATGTTTGTGCAAAGTGCCGAATTCGTCCAGGCGCATCATAAGTCCGCAAACACGTCTTTGTCAGTCTATGGTCAAGAAAAAACTGCTGCTACTGCTCGACTTGGCAAGATGAACATGGCTGTTCATGGGCTATACGGCGACATTCGCCAAGGCAACACGTTCTACGAGGATATCCATGATTCTGTTGGTAAATTCGATTTTGTCATGGCAAATCCACCGTTTAACGTAAATGGCGTAGACAAAGATCGCATAAAGAATGACCCACGGTATCGTTTGGGTATTCCAAATGTAGATAACGCTAACTACTTATGGATCCAACATTTTTATAGTGCACTGAACGACACAGGTCGTGCCGGATTCGTTATGGCGAACAGTGCCAGCGATGCTCGTAATAGCGAACTAGAGATTCGCAAGAAGTTGGTTCACGACAAAGTAGTAGATGTTATGGTAGCTATCGGCCCTAACATGTTTTATAACGTGACACTCCCTTGTCAGCTATGGTTTTTCGATAAAGGTAAGAAAAACACCGACCGCGCAGACAAGGTACTGTTCATTGATGCACGCCATCTTTTCCATCAGATTGACAGAGCACATCGTGAATTCACGCCCGCTCAAATTGAATTTATTGCAAACATCGTGAACCTATATCGTGGCGAAGACCCAGAGTTTAGACATGGTAGCGAGGAACTATTCGCTGAACATGGCCTAAGTACTGAAATGTACGAAGATAATTTGGGACTTTGTAAAGTTGCTAGCCTAGACGAGATACAGGAGCAGGAATACACCTTAAACCCCGGCCGATATGTAGGCGTAAAAACGGGTAAGGTAGAGGATCTAGACTTTGTAGCCGAGTTTGAAAAACTCACTGAAGACCTCGGGTTGTTAAATGCAGAATCTCATGAATTAGAAGAACTGATCGATAGAAACACGCGGGAGATGCTTAACAAATGAGCATCACGGTGAAGGTTAAGGAGGTACTCCAGCCTGTACGCGGGTCGGGTAAGCTGAAAAAATCTAACTATCAAAAATCTGGTTCTTTCCCAGTTATTGATCAAGGCAATAATGTAATAGCTGGTTTTACCGACCAGGAAGAATTGCTTATCAGGGCGCCTCTACCCCTGATCGTCTTTGGTGATCACACGCGAGCACTTAAGCTGGTAAAGGAGCCGTTTGTTCGCGGTGCTGATGGTACGCAGCTTATTTATCCTAAACCAACTATGGCAAATCCGGTATTTTTTTATTACGCACTAAAAAATCTAAATTTATCAAATTATCATTATGCTCGTCACTTTAAATTTCTTAAGGAGGAAGAAGTTGAGTTGCCAGCCCTTGGTGATCAGCTAAAGATTGCTGAAGTACTAGGAGCCTACGACGATTTTATCGAAAACAACTTTAAAAAAATCAGAAAACTGGAGGCTATGGCTCGCTTGCTATATCGTCATTATTTTGAGATATCCAAATCTAAGGATTGGAAAGAGTTGCCATTGTCAGAGCTATTGGTGGTACATAGGGGTAAATCGTATAAAAGCTCCGAACTCTCAGATAGTAAAGGTCTACCATTTGTAAATCTGAAGTGTGTAAACCGTGGCGGCGGATTCAGAAAAGATGGCCTGAAATTGTTTACTGGTTCATATAAGGATGGTCACTCCGTTAAAAGGGGTGATCTGGTTATGGCTGTTACCGATATGACACAGGAACGTTTGATTGTTGCTCGCGCCGCACGAGTACCAAGCCTGGAAGGCGGTAGCGGGGTTATCTCTATGGACATGGTAAAACTTGACCCTAAAGACGGCTACGAGAGTGACTATCTCTACTCTATGTTTCGATGGTCCGGATTTGCAAATGAAGTTAAAAACCACGCTAATGGCGCAAACGTCCTCCATTTACTACCGGCAAGAATCACGGACTATAAGCTGAATGTTCCGCCTCAGTCGCTACGATCAGAATTCGCTGGGAAAGTGTCACCAATACTCGACCTCATCGATGCCCTTGAGCGAAAAAACGAAACGCTATCAAGAGCGCGTGACTTGTTACTCCCTCGGTTAATGTCTGGAGAGATAAAGTTATGAATCTGAACAGCGAAGACGCAACTACCGAAAAACCAGCACTAGAGTTACTGCAGAACCTGGGCTGGGAGATTATGGATGCCTTCGCTGAGACAGACGGTGCTTTGCCTGAACTATCTGGGCGCGAACGCTTAGATGAGGTTGTTTTGGTAAAGTACCTGCGTCCCGCACTTGAAAAGCTTAACCCTACGTCACCTCGCGAAGCTATAGACGCCACCATTACCGAACTCCAACGTGATCGCTCGACTATGACGCCAGTTGCGGCAAACCAAGAGGTTTATAAGCTCCTAAAAGACGGCTACAAGACTGACATTCTAGACGACAACGATGAACCTATTACGATCTATGTCGTAGATATGATGAATCCCGCAAACAATACATACGTTGCAATTAGTCAATTTTGGATCCTAGGGCGACTACACAAGCGTCGACCAGATGTGATCGGCTTCGTAAATGGTCTACCACTAATTCACATCGAGCTAAAAGCTCCCGATAAAAAAACACGTGATGCGTATACAGACAACTTGCGTGACTACCGAGATACCATCCCACAACTATTTTGGTATAACCAGTTTATTGTTATAAGCAACGGGACCGATACGCGCCTAGGCAGTATGACTGCGCCGTTTGAACATTTCGCAGAGTGGAAGCGAATCAATGACGAGGGCGAAGCGGGTATCGTTAGCCTCGATACAACCATCCGTGCCACTTGTGAGCCGGAGCGGGCCATCGATATTATTGAGAACTTTATATTGTTTACTGTGGGTGACGATGGAAAAGTGGCAAAAATTGTTGCCAAGAACCACCAATTTATCGGCGTCAATAATGCTGTAGAAAGCTTACAAAATGGTAATGATGGACGCCTTGGTGTCTTTTGGCATACGCAAGGTTCTGGCAAAAGTTATTCAATGGTATTTTTTGCGCAAAAAGTACTTCGAAAAATCCCAGGCAACTGGACCTTCGTTGTTATTACCGACCGACTTGATCTGGATAGTCAGATATACAAGAATTTCGCTCGTGCTGGCGCGGTAACCGAGCCAGAAGAGCAGGTGCGAGCAGATAGCAGTAGCGATCTACAGATAAAGCTCGGCGCTGATCATCGTTATGTTTTTACGCTTATACACAAATTTCAAACATCGGACGGCGGCGAGATGCCTATGGTGTCGGATAGAAATAATATCATCGTGATGACCGACGAGGCGCACCGCACGCAGTATGCAACGCTGGCTCTTAACATGCGAAAAGCACTACCGAACGCAAGGTTTATCGGATTCACAGGCACCCCATTAATTGCAGGCGCTAACGAGAAGACTAAAGAAGTATTTGGTGATTATGTAAGTAAGTACAACTTCAAAGAAGCGGTGATTGACGGTGCTACGGTGCCTCTATACTACGAAAATCGCATACCAGAGTTACAACTCACCAATGAAGATTTTGACAAAGATATGGAGCGTTTAATTGATGCAGCCGAGTTAGACGAAGAGCAGGAAAAGCTATTAGAGCGCCAGTTTGCTCGCCAGTACCACTTGGTCACTCGGGATGATCGACTGGAGCGAGTTGCAGGAGATATAGTTGATCACTTTTTGAACCGTGGTTACCAAGGTAAGGCAATGGTTGTTTCGATCGATAAGGTCACTGCGGTTCGAACCTATGACAAGGTCCAGAAGCACTGGCAATCGATTATTGATTCCATCTTAGTGCGCTTAGACTCAGATCCTGAGCCAGAGATGCGCGAAAGACTTGAAGAGCAATTGGAATATATGCGCTCTACCGACATGGCGGTGGTCGTAAGTCAGTCACAAAATGAAATCGATGACTTCAGACAAAAAGGCTTAGATATTGTGCCGCACCGCGAACGAATGGTTCAAGAGGATCTTGAGGAGAAGTTTAAGAAACCGTCCGATCCTCTACGAATTGTTTTTGTCTGCGCTATGTGGATCACCGGGTTTGATGCACAATCAGTCAGCACTGTATATCTCGATAAACCCATGAGAGGTCATACGCTCATGCAAACAATCGCACGCGCTAACCGTGTATTTGCAGGGAAGACTAACGGATTGATCGTAGACTATATTGGCGTGTTCCGTGATCTGCAAAAAGCACTCTCAATTTATGGTGAAGGCGCGGGTGGAGATATGCCTGTTCGTAATAAGCAGGAATTGATTGCTGATCTAAATTCAGTTTTGGCAGAGATTAAATCATTCGTGAGCTCTCACGGTCAATCGCTGGATTCGATCGAAGCATCAACTGGGTTTGAGCGAGTTGCTGGTATCGAGCGGTTAGTAAACGAAATTGTTGCAACTCCTGAAACCAAAAAAACATTTGGCTCGTTGGCCGGTTCGTTCGATAAGCTATTCAAAGCCATCCTGCCCGATCCTCTTGGCAATCAATATTTGCCGACCTATCAGCTGCTGCGGACTATACAGGGCCAAATCCGGGCGTTGGCCGGTGATGTGAGCATTGATCACGTCACTAAAAGTATCGAGGATCTGCTCGATGAATCTATCGAGGCCGGTAGCTATACCATCAAGGAACTCAAAGCAGATGAAGTAATTGATTTGTCGCAAGTTGATTTCGAAAAGCTGCAGCAAAAGTTTGGCTTTAAGCCAAAAAATATCGAAGGCGAGAAGCTCAAGAATGAGATAGACGCTCGGCTAAAACATCTTTTAGAGCTAAATAAGACACGAATTGATCTTGCGGATCGATTTCAGAAGTTAATTGATGAATATAATGCTGGCTCAAAAAATATCGAAGAGTTCTTTAATGAGCTGGTTGAGTTTGCTCACGAGCTAGACGAAGAAGAGCAGCGGGCCGTCCGAGAGGAGATGAGTGAAGAGGAGCTGGCAATCTTTGATCTGATAGTGCGCCCAGGGCCAGAACTTACCAAGGCCGAAGTTGCTCAGGTTAAAAAAGCAGCTCGTGACTTATTGCTTAATTTAAAGCATCAAAAGCTAGTATTAGATTGGAAGAAAAGCCAGCAAAACCGAGCTATTGTTCAGCGCACTATTCGCGATGTTCTGAATGATGAGCTGCCCTCGGGTTATGATAGCGACTGGCAACGCAAGAAGCTCGGTGTACTATATGAGCACTTTTATGAGAGCTATGAAGACGCTTCCGTTAATGTTTACGAGATGGCTGGTTTGTAATTATGGCGCATATAACTCTTATCGATATGTCTGCGATTGAGGCGCGAAAAGTCTTACTGAAAAATGATAGCTATGTTAACTTTGACCTGCCAAATTACTTCAATTTTGGCCCATTGCTAAATAAAGTATCTGGCCAGATGGAGGGTCGTAATTGGTCCGAATTTCAAGGAATTGTTGTCGACGATGATGGTAGCCCGAAGAAGACAAAGGGCGGCAGCGACATTAAAAAGAGTCCTGGCTATCAGTTTGGTGTTAATCACAGAATTGTAGTTAACAAGAACTCAAACCTGTCATGGCGCCCTTTGGAGCTTACGCACCCCGTGCTGTATGTTGCATTAGCTCATCTTTTTACAGAAGAATCTAACTGGAAGTTTCTTGTTGATCGCTTCAAGAGCTTTGAGCGAGATGCTATTGAGGTCGCTAGTATCCCTCCTGGCAAATCATTCGATGAGAAAACTAATAAAGCAGAACAGATAAAAAAATGGTGGGAGCATGGTGAGCAGCGTAGTGTTGAGCTGGGTCTTGAGCATAGCTACATTAGTGAGACTGATATATCCGATTGTTATAGCTCAATGTACACGCACTCTATCGCTTGGGCAATTCATGGTCGGGACGAGGCGTTTAGACAGCAGAGAAATAGAAATATTCTAGGCAATCAGGTAGATGATCTTTTGATGGCTATGCATCATCGACAAACAAATGGCATCCCGCAAGGAAGCGCGATGTACGACTTCATTGCTGAATTGATTTTAGGCTACATCGACACACTATTGTATGATGCGATCAAAGACGAAGGAATCGAGCATTATAAGATTATTCGCTTTAGGGACGACTATAAAATATTCACAAAAAGTCCAGTCGACGGAAAAAAGATACTTCGCATAATCAGCGATACACTGATTGATTATGGTCTGAGGTTGAATGTGACAAAGACGATCGTTGGGAGGAGCTTAATCGACTCTTCTTTCAAAGCCGACAAGCTAGAAGGTCTCTTTATTCCAAAAATTGAAAATAATTATGCAAAACACTTGATGCAGATCCATCAATTCTCTGAAAGATACCCAAACTCAGGACAGGTGGCTAGAATGCTGAACGTGCTACATGATGACATGTATGGTCGTCTTGGTGGCGGCCTCATAAAGTCACTTAAGGATTACGAGAAGCCAAAGGTAATGATCAGTATCCTCGTCGACATGTGTACGAAAAATCCACGGTTCTATAACATTATCGCCGCGGTTATTAGCCTTCTGTTGTCGCAGCTCTCCGATGACGATAAAATAAAAACTGCCAAGGTAGTTCACGATAGACTACAGTCACTTCCAAATACGGGCCTTCTTGATCTTTGGCTTCAGCGTGCGGTGTATAAGTATGACCAATCGCTATCGTTTACAGAGCCATTAACTCAAATTCCGATATTACATGGCGGAAATCCAATTGGAATATGGAATAGTGAGTGGTTGATCCAAGATATGGTTGATTTAATCACTTCAATTCAGGTTGTTGATATCGAACTGTATGCAAGTAACCCAGCAGTTACTACAAGAGATGAAGTTGATGAATTCAGGGATATACCAAGTTAGTTATGATTTCTAAGTCTGATTATATGCTCTTTCTCCGTCAGCCAGCCTGGCTTTGGCTGAAAAAGAATGACCCTAACAAACTTCCACCTGTCGACGCAGCAACACAAGCAATGTTCGACGCTGGACATGCTTTCGAGCCATATGTGGAGTCATTGTTTCCAGGAGGGGTGACGCTCGGCTTCAGTGATTTTGATGAATATCGCTCACTACCGCTGCGAACACGGCAAGCCTTTGAATCCGGTGCTCAAGTTGCATTCCAGCCCCGTTTTGAATGGAATGGGTTTACTTGTATCTCAGACATTGTGTCGGTAGTTGAAGAAAGAACGGTGGACCTTTACGAAATTAAATCGAGCACACGCGTTAAACCAGATCATCTATACGATCTTGCTTTCCAAAAAACTGTTTTAGAGGGCAATGGCTTTACAGTCCGAAACGTATCCGTGATCCATGTTAATAATCAGTATGTCCGCGAGGGAGAAGTCAATCCAAAAGAGCTAACGACGTTTGCTGATGTGACCGAAGATGTGAGTGAAATTGCTGTGAAAACGCCAGAATACATGCAAGCGGCAAAGAAAGCTGCTGCGCAAGCAGAGATGCCCGATCCAAATCCGGAACTGGCTAAGCTTGGTTCTAGGTCGGAATGGATGAAAGTCTACGAAAATATATTTCCGTCTGAGCCTAAGGTGTGGCCAGAAGATACTCGGCCGGTAATCAACAAGCAAGAGATCGAACGCTTCTTGGGTGAATTGCAGTATCCACTCTACTTCTTTGATTACGAAACCATGCAGGGCCTTGTGCCGTATTTTGATGGCCAGCGACCGTACCAGCAGGTTCCATTTCAGTATTCATTGCATATCATCCGTGAACCTGGTGCAGAAGTGGAGCATAGAGAGTATCTTCACAAAGATAACACTAATCCAGCACCAGATTTAGCTAAACAGCTGGTGGAAGATATGGGCGATTCTGGCTCAATTATCACCTGGAATATGCGCTTCGAAAAATCGGTAAACGAAGAACTTGGCCGGATGTATCCGGAATATGCCGAGCAAATTAAAGCTATTAATGAACGTGTCGTTGACCTCATGATTCCATTTAAGGCAAAATGGTATGACGATCCGCGCTGCGAGGGGAGCGCTAGTATCAAAAAGGTGCTGCCAGTAGTGTGCCCTGAGCTAAGCTACAAAGATCTTGGCATTCAAGACGGCAACTCCGCTCAACGGCTCTGGATGGAAGCGGTACTCGATGAGACGCGTGCCGATCAGAAGGATCAGATACTCGCAGACCTAACTGAATACTGCAAGATGGATACTTGGGCGATGGTGCAAATATGGCAGGAGCTGAGTCGGTAAACTTGCTTACTCGAATGCCCAGCTTGGAATATTGAGGGCAAAACTTTTTTCAAAATTTGCAAATATCTCTAACTCTCCTGCTTCTTCGTCGTATTCATAATCGGTCAGCCAATATGTAATATCAATGCACTTTTCTAGCGGACCTCCTTTAGTGTGGGCGTCATGATCGGATAGATAGAATGCTATCGGCCCGAGTTCAATTCCTGCGTAAGCGTGTGAGACACCTCCGCCCAGTGCCGCTAACGTACCGAAATACCCGTTGGCACCAATATGAGGCGTGAAATATATTGAGAACTTGCTCGTATCTGGTTTATATTCTTTCTGCATAATTGCTTTGCGAATTTCTGGATTACGATCCGTGAGACCGGGATGTTCAACTGAACAAAAAGCAACGAGTACGCGCTTCGTTATATTATGCGGCTTAAGTTTAGTGAGTTTTAGAGATAGGCCCTTGTCTGACAAGAACTCATCCTGTTCCTCTATGGTAGTAAAGCCACGATCTTTCGTTTGTTGATATACGAAGTATCGTACGGCATTATATAACGCCGCAAAGTCTTTGTCGTAATACTTACCAGAGTGGCTATTGCATGATTTGCAAAGTGTACGTTTTGTAAAACCATTCTGCTGAATAATACCATATGGTTTTTCGTCCTCTTCTTTTGGTGTGTCTTGTCGTCTGACCGCTGCCTTGATCATTTCGTCACCGGTGAATATTTTCGTTTTTTCACCGCCACCCGCCACCCTTGGAAGTATATGTTCAATTGTTAATTTTCCATCAGATCCGCAAACGCGACAGGTTACTTCTACATCTTTAGTCATGTCAACCCGGCCTATTTAAATTTTATATTCCTTGAGTTTTTGAATGATCCTTTAAACATCTTTTGCAGCTCTTTTTCTGCATGATTCAAAGCTATCTTGTCCGCTGCTTTCTTATTTGCCTCGTATATAAAAGCGAGGGGAGCTTTGCTGTGACCGCAGTGTACGCACGTGACGTTATTAACGACACCGGTAGTGTCCTCTTTTGTAATGATTGACAGGAAGTTTGCCTTACATTTGGGGCATTTTAGACTATGGTTTCCGTTGGTATCAGGTGTCGAGGTGATTTTACCTGCAGCGTTCATGATAGTGACTCCTGTATGAGTTGACCAACAATGGTACCCAGGAATTCAGAAATGTTGATCAATACCGGAATCCAGAGGGGGAATGTGAAGACTATTAAAAGACCAAACAGAGCTCCGACTATACTTGGGCTGTTTGGTGAAGCGTGTCGATACCTTGCCATACTACATCCCTCCTAGTAGTCGACTTAGTGTATTGAGATCGACTTTATCTGACTTAGTGCGGTTATTCTTCCAGTGAAGAGCTCGCTGGTTAGAGGGGTGGCCTGCAACGCCAGGGAAGTGAGCTTTTGGGAGTTCATGGTCAATCTCCCAGCCGTACGTAGTTTGCTGCCCGTACTCACTCCAAACTATGAGGCTTCCGTAGGCATCTTTGCGAACCTTGTCTTGGTCTTGTCCGATAACTACGAAAGCTCGATTCCATGCATTCAGCTTGCGCTGATGGTGCAGTTGCTGCTGTGTGATCCAGTCGGTAAGTGTACTCATAGTTACCGATCCGTGTTACTTTCTGGGCTGCAGTAATAGCACCCGTTAATGTCAGGGGCATTGCTAGGGAAGCGACGCTTTGCTTCTGCTACAGCTGCAACGCCGTCCGTAAACCAACCAAGTGCAATCTGGTTTTCTGGATTTGCGCCGTGCGCGCAACCGTCTTTGTGGACTTCGAAATCTCCATTCGGTTGCTGATTCTTGTTGAGGTAATAATGTGCCATTTGAGTTTCTCCTTCCATGGCTAGTTAAATATTTGTGATACCATGGAAGAACACGACAGGTCTAAATGTAGTGTTCTGAGTCGTCTGGTATCGGACGGCTCTTTGTTTTGTGTGCTAGCCACCCCCTGTGGCTCTGTACCCTCAGATAAGTTTTTATTTCAAACCTGATTCACCACTGATAATACCACCTCGACTATGCAGTGTAAAGAGGGATGTAAGCTTTTTTATACAAACAGTATTGAAAAGGGGGAAAGCTGTGTATAAAATACTATACATTGAAGTGCTGTTCATGCTACAATGAGAACAAATGAGCAACTATCTCAAAGACCGAATTCGGAAACTACGCGAAGACAAAAAGCTGACACAGGCTGAAGTGGCCGGTGTCTTGAAGATAAGCCGGCTTACATATATAAGCATCGAAAACGGTGACAAAAAGCCGAATATTGATCAAGTAGAAGCTATCGCAGGAATGCTAGGGGTTGCCACTCAAGAGCTTCTGTTTCCAGGTAATCGTTCACTCAATGTTAGCTTATCTAGGTATCGCCAGATGTGCCAAGCTTGTATTCAGTTCGGTGGATCACTTGCAGATGGAAAGATCACCAAGACCAAACTTGCAAAATTACTGTATTTAGTAGACTTCTCGTGGTTTGTTGAGAAGGGTGTCTCTATGTCGCACCTAGGCTATAGGGCGTTGCCAAGAGGTCCGGTCGCCGACCAATTCTTTCAGATGACTGACGAAATGTTTGAATCAGGTCAAGTCCAGATTGAATCAAAAGGAGCGGCTTTACTCTTCTCAAACACTGAACAGCCAACGTACCCGGATCTCGAGGCTGATGAAGTGGCACATATTCAGAAAATCGCGGAAAAATGGAGAATGGCAGATACCCAAACTATAGTCGACTTTACTCACAAACAGTCTCCCTGGACGTCAACTGCTCCCGGGGCTGAGATACCCTACGAACTTGCTAGGCAAATTCCTACTGCTCAGCTTTACTAATTCCACCATTTAAACATGGGTCAGTATATGCGAAAGCTTAGGATTATCTTTCCGTAAGATCATGTAAGGTCCATTCGGAATCCTACGACCAATGATCTTGCCTTCACGAATAAAGCCCCTTATAACCTGCACTTTTACACCTAATTTTATCGCTAGGGTAGTGTCAGGAAGAGACTTCTCGTGACGATAATCTCCACATAATGAGCCTGGTATCTTCCGTTTATTTACAGCATCTTGGCAATTAAAGCATTTAAAGCCCCATTTATCGAACCATCCAGAGCTATCGCTATGTACGGATTTCAAACATAGTCCACACTGGCGACCTTCGCCATTCATGGCAAATCCTTTGGGTGAATCTTTGAGTTTGGCATAACGTGCTTTTTCTTGTTGATCTATTTCAATTAGTAAGCTAAAGTAATCAACCAACCTACGGCGCTCGTCGTCCGTAAATTCGCGCTTTAACCGCTCGATATCGCTCATAACTGCACCTCCTCGTGGTTCATTATTGCTACGATCCAGTTCTATACATACCGTGTCCGATTTGTAGCGTTCTACCTCTGTTGAATAGTTCCAGACCCATAAGGGGAGCCAAGCATAAGCACTATGATGTAAGTCATGGTGTTTTTGTTTTGCTATAATAAACACCAATGCAGACACATATTCCCGATAATTGCGGTAACTCGCCTCGTTCGCTGCTTGCTATAGAAATAGCGATCAGTTTGGCCGCTAATAAATATGACAAACTCGAATCCTTGCTCGCTGATAATTTTATATGGAGTGTTGCGGGTAGTGATCGCAATATAGTGAAAGCCAAGCTAGAATCCTATATGGAAAAAGCAGCACAATCGGAAGTTAAGATAGATAGGTATGATGTTTTGACATCAATCTCACACGGTAAGTATGCAGCAGTTAGTAGCCGTGCTTATGCGTCGAACGGCATTGTATTCAATTCCCATGACTTATATGAGTTTACAAGTGCTGGTGGTTCGGCAAAGCTTATGAAGATAACGTCATATGTAGTGGATAGTAAACAGTAGTCCGTGACCTGTAAGTGGAGCCATGAAAAAAGCCTGACCATTTGGTCGGATCTTTTTCATACCCTCGCCACCTGAATCCGAATCAGCCGATGAGAGTCAAGGGTATGTATAAGAAGTCCAGTGGGCATGCACGCTACTGGACTTCTTTATATTATTTAGTAACCCGTGTTACAATATCGCTGATTTTTTGTTCAGCGTCTTTTGTAAGGTCAACGATATACCAAGCGCTCGGCACAATAGCGCCGCTACCAAGTGACTGTATATCAACCGATTCTGTAACGCCAAATGAGATGAAAGTGTCTTTTCTGAAAAAGCACAATACGGCACTGTCTTTTGTCCTTGCGTAACCAGGCATACCGTACCAGAGGCGAGGGCATAGATTTGAGTTGGCTTGCATAATCAGATCATGAATCCGGCTTGCTTCTGGGAAATCTTTATCTTCGTATTGTTTAATTTTTGCAAGAACCTCGTTCTTCAGATCCTCACTAGTAACGTTTCTCCTATTTGCAGTCATAGAAGTCTCCTTTTGAGATTAGTTTGTAGTGTGGATCAGGATGAGGCAACTCAACTTAATCAGTGAATACTACTATAACATAAAAAATTAATGACGATGAAAGCTTTGTTATACTTATTAAATGAAAGAAATTATCTTTGCTACGGGCAATTCACGAAAAATAGAAGAGGCGAACAGTACGCTTTCTGCGTACGATATTGCCGTAACCCCAGCAAAAATTGAGATCGACGAAATACAGCATCAGGACTCAAGTGAAATCACAAAAGCAAAGGCTCGCGCGGCGTATGATGTAGTGCACGAGCCGGTGGTTGTTTCTGATACAAGCTGGGAGATTCCCGCATTAGGTGGCTTTCCGGGTGGCTACATGAAAGACGTATCAGATTGGTTTGAGGCAGAGGACTGGTTGTCTTTGATGTCGCGTCATGAAGATAAGACGATTTATTGCCATGAACACGTAGCCTATTTTGATGGCGAGCAAATGCGGCATTTTGTGTCAGTGTACAAAGGTGTTTTTGTCAGTGAACCGCGCGGTCGTATTGACGCAAGTGAGTCGATCGAACGAGTCGTTATATTGTATGGCGACTTAACGATGGCAGAGTATCTCGCTAAGGGTAGTATTGCATCGGCCGGAGACGTGCTTGAACATTGGCAGCAGTTCGGTGAATGGTACACCACGTTTAATACTGATCGACAAGCTGATCCTAAAGATCCTGACGGTGCAATCGCAGTAGAGCGTATTGTCTAGTACAATAAAGACTAACAGTATGAGCAGTAGGGTGATAGCCGCAGTTGGATGGATTTTAGGGGCACTTATAGCAAGTGTTGCAATTTGGCTTTTTGCATTATTTGTGTCGGGTACGATCAAGACCGATCAAACCGTAAGTCGCATTGTATTTGGACTGATTACTTCTCTTCTTGCCGTACTGCTGGTTGCGATGCTGTCACGACGTCAAAAGAGCGGACCCAGCTTAGGATTTTATAGCTTCGCTAAAAAGCTTCTGATTGGCATGGCTTGGTACGCGATACCGGCGGTGTCGGGGTTATTTCTCGCTAGCATCCTTGGTGTCGTAGAGGTGTCAGTCGATGGCTCGTTTATGGATGCAGTCAGTGCGGTACTTTTAGTAGCGATACTGGTTTTTTTGTCGGAGGCTCTGCCGGAGGAAATTATATTTCGAGGATATATATTAAAAAAACTCAGTATATTTAATAATCGCTGGTTAGTTATTATTCTGCAGGCTGCAATTTTCACAATTTTTGCATTCATGATCGGTGCGATAGGCGGCATACTAGACGCTTCCTTTATTTTTACATTTGGTATTGTTCTCGGTGTCCTGCGTTCAGCAACAGGTAGCCTGGCTGCTCCGATAGGTTTTCATCTGGCTTGTATGACCGTGCAGCAGTCATTTAGTTCTCAGTGGAGTCCATTTGTTGTGTCTAATGAATCTATATTACAGACGTTTATCCTTGGTATGATACCGATAAGCGTTGCTCTTGCGTATTACGCCACAAGGATATCCCGAGTTAATAGCGATAGTCGTTTATGACTTGTAGGCTGAGCCAAGATTAATACTAAGTCAACAGGATGTCATGCCTCTGTTTTTATTATGGTCTACAACCTTTGCGTTAATTGGTACAATTAGGTTATGTCATTTCAAGCATATCTAGATACTATTGAAAAAAAGACAGGCAAGACACCGAGTGAACTTCTTGCCTTGGCAAAAGAAAGAGGCTTCACTCGTGAAGCGAAAGCGGGCGATGTCGCTGATTGGCTGAAAGAAGATTACGAACTTGGGCGTGGTCACGCTATGGCTTTTGTTCACGTTCTCAAACACGGTCCAACAATAAGCGATAAGCACGTTGGTAGTGGCGGATCGCACGCAGATGAGAGTAATGAGCTAAGATTAGACGGCATAAAAAATAGATAGTTATTTCTGTTAGTTTGGCTTGAGATATCTGTATAGCGGTTTGGATTTTTATAGCAAAATCGCCTAGCTGCATGGCACCTCGACCACAGTTCTTGTATAATTAAATCAATGATACGTCGACTTGTGGTATTTCGGATCTTCTTTATTGCATTGGTCGCTGCATTGATCATCGTTGCAGTAAAATATTGGTTTCATCTGCTCAATTGGGAGCCAATAGAACAAAGCTCGTTGCACAATGGTGTGCTTTCGAGCGCCACATTTGTGATTGGTTTTTTGCTTTCGGCAACCATAGCAGACTACAAAGAATCCGAGCGTATTCCAGCTGAGTTTGCTGCCAATATCGAAGATATGTATGCAGACGCAGAGGTGATTTATCAAACATATCCAAAGTTTAATCTAGAAGGTTTTCGAGCGCAGCTGTACAAAATAGCAGACAGGTTTGATCGCGAGGTGCGTATCGCATCGCGTGGCGTGAGCGAGGATATTCGCACACTCAACACTTATTTTGGTGAGATGGAAAAAGCGGGTGTACCAGCAAACTTTATTGTAAAACTAAAACAGCAACAGCTGCTTTTGTTGAGGCACCGCAAGCGAGTGACCTATATCCAGCGAATCAAATTTATTCCATCAGCTAGTATATTGTCGCAATCAATTGTCTTTTTTGTTATCGGTCTGCTCGTATTTACCAATGTCGATCCGTTTTATGGCAGCCTAGCGATCATCGGTATCATAAGCTTTGTCTTGATCTACATGATGATACTCATCAGCGTGATCAGTACGCCATTTCACGCAGCCGGAAAAACCCGCGACGATGTGAGTATGTTTTTGGTAGATAGTGCGGCGCGTTTTCTTAAGTCAAAAAAATAGTGAAGTGAATTTGCGATATCTAATAATATATCCATGAGGCCAATCATTGCAGGAATTAGTATGTTAGACGAATATATCCTTCAAGTAGCGGGAAACTAAAGTCATTTATGTTTTGAGACGACATGTTATTTGTAGACTAACGTTGAGTAGCTGAAAAGTAATGGCACATAACCACTCAAAGTCTATAATTGACAATAAACAAAGCTTATGCTATAATTAAATCATGAAATCACGTCATAACCGAGCGCCAAAAAATATCGACAACAGCAAAGATAGTGAGATAAAATCTCGCAAGCGATATGCTGGTGGTGCGCTGGCTGCGGTTGCTATGGGTAGCGGCGTAGTATTGGGATTGGGACTTGATAATGAACGACAAGAGTACAAGCACGAGGCCGCTGCCATAGAAGTACCAGCTGCGGCAGAGGCTTATGGTATAAGCGCTGAGATAGAGACAGAATTGATGAAGATACAGGCTCGCTGGAGTCGTGATGCTAAGCCGCTTGGTCCGGATGAATTGCCAGCTTCGATACTGCGCGAATCAGGCATGGTGAATTTTGAGATTATCGACGGCGCTGGGGGTGCAGCTCAGCAGGCAAAAGAAGCCTATGCGAATTTATACAATCTTGATGTCGATGAATTGTCTCCTAAAATAAAAGACTCTATCGATATAACTGCAGAAAGTTTTCCAAGAGTGCATGGCGGCCAAGAGTTAAGCGTACTCGAAGTGACACGCCTTGATAATGCTGACGAGAAACTTGCTATCGTCACCGACCGTGTTGAGTTGGATACTGAGTAATCATGCGCGTGTGAAGCTGGTCTGAAACGAAGCATCAAAGCAGAAAGCTTTTGAAATAATAGGACTATAATCAGTAGTTTTTCTGAGAGTTAGGTTTGGCGATAGCCTAATATCATGGTAAAATATACCCTTAGATACCATGATAAAAAAAGACATTCTTTCATCGCAATTATTGCAGTCTGAAACACATTGGGGTGACAGGCTTGCTGAGCGTGTGATAGCGCAGTTTCCTGATCAGGAAGTGTATACCTGCGCAGCTGGCATAAGCCCTTCGGGGATTGTGCATTTTGGCAATTTCAGGGATTTATTTACGGCCTATGTGGTTGTCGAATCTTTGAAGCGAAAAGGTAAGCAGGCACGACTGGTATTTTCATGGGATGACTTTGATCGCTTCCGCAAAGTACCAGCAAATATCGATCCATCTTTTGAGCAATATATCGGCTTACCATATACCGACGTGCCATGCCCAGAGGGCAAATATGGCTCGTATGCCGAACGGTTTGAAAAAGAATTCGAAGAGTCGATGAACTCTTTGGGTATCTATCCGGAATATATATATCAGACCGACATGTATCGATCTGGCGCATACGATGACATGATTATTTATAGCTTGAAAAAGCGCCAAGATATAGCCGAAATCCTACTTTCGTTTATGCCAGAAAAGACAAAGTTGGCAAAGAAGCTTGACGAACAACAGTACAAGGAAAACTATTATCCAATCAGTGTATATTCTCGTTTCACAGGTAAGGATAATACGAGAGTGACGAGCTATGATGGCGAATCGACAATAACGTATAAGTGTCTTGATACTGACAAGACCGATACAATTGATGTCACAAAAGACCATATTGTGAAGCTTTCGTGGAAGATTGATTGGCCTATGCGTTGGGGGCGTGAGGGTGTGGTGTTTGAACCTGGTGGACACGACCATGCTTCACCTGGCGGCAGCTTTGATACGTCGAGTAGAATCGCCAATGAGATATTTGAAAACACGCCACCAGTACTAGAGGAATATAAATTCGTTGGTCTTCAGGGGCTTGGTAGTAAAATGTCGGGATCAAAAGGTAATGCAGTTGCCCCCAAGGATCTACTGGAGATATATACCCCCGAAATACTCAAGTGGCTCTATGCTGATAAGCCACCGGCTCATTCGTTTGAATTGTCATTTGGTAAAGGTATATTCAGGCAGTACGATGAGTTTGATAAAACCATGAATCAGCTCAACGAGGGTACGATCAATGCTGTTGATCGTGAGACGCTTGCTCTGTCTGGGGTCACGGGTCCTAGTGAGTATCCAGCAATATCGTTTCGTCAGCTACTTGGGTTTGGTCAGATCGTGCAGTGGAACGAGACAAAACTAAAAGAGATTTTGGATAGCCAGCAGACTCCATATGATCCGGCGTTGATCAGTGCTCGATTACCACGCGCAAAAGTATGGCTCGAACGTTACAACAAAGATGAGGCGGTGACGCTTCTTGATAACTTCAATCAAGAGTATGCAAGCTCGATGGTAGAAGAACAAATAAACCAGATAGGAAAGTTGCGCGACTATTTGATCGAGAATAGTCAAGCATCGATACAGGATATCGAGACACAAGTGTACGCTATTCCAAAGCAACCTGATCTTGATATGCAAAGTCTTGCTAAGTTGCAGCGTGCGTTTTTCAAAGACGTATATAGTTTGCTTGTTGGTAATAGTGTTGGTCCGCGACTGTCGACGTTTCTCTGGGCGGCAGATCGACAGAAAATTTTGGAATTACTCGATATAGAATCTGCTCGCAACAGCTAATAGTTGTCGATAATATTGCTATTAAAACAGTGACGTCCTGATGTGTCGCTGAGTTTTTTATGTAGTTCGGGTTCTTTACAACTGAATCATAGAGGACTATGATGAAATAAAATACACACGCACCAATAGAGCGAATAGTTAATCGTCATAAGGAGGGATTTATGAAGAAACTATTGAAACTAATGGTAGCAGTAGCGGTAGTATTGCCACTAGCTTTCTCTGGGGGGACAGCATCGGCACAGTCAACTTGTGATGTAGGATATACGGGCCCTGATTCGCAAAATCTTTGCACATCGACAGTACAATATGAGTGCTCAGTAACAAGTACAAATACCGTTACTATCGTGAATGAGTCGGGGCAAACTGCTGCTTCTGGTCAGGTGGCTGTGAGCGGCAATGGTACCGGAGGCAGTGCCTCATCTGGCACGGTCACAAACAGTAATGGCACGGTATTTAATGTTACGATCACCAATCCGGGTCCAGGCGGTACGGGTGTTGGAACATGTGTTGCTACGGTGACAGTGCCAGCTACGGTTACTCCAGTACCTCCGTCTCCTGCCCCAAATCCCGTGACGCCAGTACGACCGGCGGCAAAAGGACAAGCGATGGCGTTACCGCTGACTAGTGGTGATACGCATGCAGCCTATATAGCTACTGCAGTTGCAGTAGGCGCGCTACTGTCTGCAACAGCTGCGGGAGGCGCTCTTTTGTATCGGTACTATAAGGTACGATAGGTCTATGAAAAAAAAGCCTACTCAGCATAGGCGGTATGCTTATGGTGTAATGGCAGTCTTTGATATTGGTATCACGGCGCTATTTGGTATGATACTACTCGCACAGCCAACTACGCAGGTGATGGCTGCGACAACGCCAATAGTCGCGTCGCAAAAACCTGTTGTGATCGAGCAGCGAAAGGCTGTGATCGGTACGCCAAATCGAATTGTTGTCCCCGATATTGCAATCGACAATAATGTGAGACCAGGTGCGTATAATCCGGACGACGCATCATGGACAATAGATAATCAGTCAGCGTTTCATGCGGATGTGTCAGTACCAGCAAATGATAATAATGGTGTGACATTTATATATGGTCATGCGGATTGGACAGTGTTCGGTCGTCTGCCCGATGCTAGCGAAGGTATGGAAGCTGTCGTTTACACCAACGAAGGTATTACGTTTGAGTATCGTTATGAATCGAGCAGACAGGTTGATCCGTCGGATGTCAGTATTTTGACAAGCGATGGCCCCCCGAAGCTTGTATTGCAAACTTGCTCGGGGCCATTTGACGCGTACCGTACATTGGTGACATTTTATCTTGAGAAAGTATCAAAGATATGAACAGCGACATGTTGATTAGCTATGGTGTTTTATCGCTGGGTACTATGGTCGTTGTCGGTGTATTTTACCAAGCAGTGAAGTATGTCTTGGAGGTCAACAAAGAAATTAGTTTGCGAAAGGAAATGGCACATTTGCATCGGAAAATACAACCAAGGGTAACGGTATTACTGTATTGCGATGATGGCTACGGTGACATAGCTGCATCGATCAATGCTTTGCAAAAGAGCCGATATAGTCATTATGATATTGTCGTGATAGATGATAGCGGTGGCATACTACCGAGATCTTTACGTCACGAATTTACATCATCACGCGTCGCCTGGCTGCGTCGTCACAAAAAAACATCACGGCATAAGGCGCTTAGAGCTGGATATGCCAAAAGTCAACGCGGTGATGTTGTTATTGTGGTTTCTGCTAGACAGTTTGTAAGTACTAATAGTCTAAAAATGGCTGTTGCTGATAGCGACGACAAGCGACACATATGGCGACTACAGGACGTATCGTCCAATGACATGACGACCGTTTCAGATATTGCTGCAGTGTTTTTTGACATACTAAGCTTGCGTGATATAGATGCATTTGTGTACACAAAACATGCGTTTTTGCGTTCACATACATATAAAACGAGATGGCTTTGGGCTCGACGTGTTTTATTTTTGATAATCTATAGTTTATTTGTTACTTTGCTTATTGCCACAATAGTATCGGGCGCATACAAGGCGTTTGTGGTTGTATGGCTAGTGGGGGTATCTTATGTGCTGGTAAAAGTATGGCTCACCCTCAATTATTCATTTTCAGACAAAAGATTATTATCTGTTTCGGTGTTGCCAATGCCAATTATTTTACCTGCTACAGGGATCATATATCTTTTTTCTCAGCTATTTAGAAGAAAATAGGTTATATGTGAAAAATTTCATATACGGTTCCTGAGAAAATGCGGTATTCTCATGATGAGTCGCGAGGAGGATTCATGAAAGTAGGCGTGCGTGGGTCGTGGAGTGCCTGCGTGTGACCAAGAAGAGTTACCCCTACGGGGGCTTGGTGTGCTATTGCTTTTTAGTGCGGTTGATCTTCAGCTGCCTCCCCGGTGACACTAACGATAAGGAGGGTGTATGAAGAAGAGTGTTCAAAAAGTTGCCGGTGCCAGCGTGTTATCGCTTGGTCTTGTGGTTGGTCTCGCGGGATTTGCTGGAGCAAGCTCGGGAACGATTGGTACAACAGGGCCAGATTCTACAAATACTATAAAGCATGAAGTTGATACTGACCTTGATGTCGACAACGATAACGATGTCGATCTTGAGAATCGAAACAGGCAGCATGCTTCGAGCGGAGATGCCGAAGTGAGAAATAACACGACTGGTGGCGATGCCGAGTCGGGTGCTGCAGAAAATGAAAATAGCGTGAGTGCGAGTATAGAATTGGATAACTCACAGTCTGCTTCTGCCTATGCTGCGGTTGCTAGTAACGGCAACGGAAGCAACAGCGCAAGTATTAACAATACCGGTCCTGACTCAGAAAACAGAGTGTGGTTTGAGACTGATACAAATGTTGACGTAAACAACGATAATAATATCGATATCGAAAACAGTAGCTATCAGTCAGCGAGGTCGGGTGATGCTGAAGTTCGTCACAATACAACAGGTGGTAGTGCCACGAGTGGTAGTGTTTCGAACACAAGTTCATCTAGCTTTACTATCCGTGTGACAAATTAGTCTCGGTAGTCAGCGAGGAGTGGAGTCGGTGTGTGCTGACACATGCCGACACCCTCCGCCTAAGGTGTAAATAGGAGGGCACAGAGTATGCGTAAGTATATGGTAGCAATTCATCGATTAGTGCCGTTTATGATGGCGGTGGTTCTTGCGGCAAGTCATCCATTGGTTGCGATGGCAAGTACGCAAGAGGTACCGGCACCCTCATCGGGAGAAAATACGACGACACCACAAGAAGAGGAGCCAGAATTAACCTATACTTACAACGAAGGTACTGGTATGTGGGATAGTGAAAAGTGGCAATATAATCCTACGACCAATGTCTATGAAGCACCTCCAGTGCCTGTTGTGATCGCACCGGAAAATCAAGCCGTAAATGAGCCTCAATCTGAATCGAGTATAGCTGCTGATACATCAGTGACAGTGAATAATTCAATCTCATCCGACGCGACGTCGGGAGATGCTACAGTGTCGCACAATACAACAGCTGGCAATGCGACGAGTGGTAATGCAGAAGCTATGGTTACCCTGATAAACACGGTAAACTCTACACTTTCAGGAACGGCAAATGGTCAAGTCGCCAGTTTTACGCACGATATTCTCGGTGATGTAAAAGGAGATATTATACTGCACCCTATGCTCTTAAAGGCAATGTTGGAAGCGGAAGTAAAAGAGTCTGACAGCACAATGATTGACGTGAATAATAATCTTGCCATTAATAATAATGTGAATGTACATGCAGGTAGCGGCAATGCTACTGTAGCAAATAACACAACAGCTGGCAATGCGACGACGGGTTCGGCACGAGCAATGGCTAACGTTGTTAATATTTTGAATTCGATGATTGCTGCGCAGAATTCATTTATTGGAACGATTAATATATACGGTAATCTTGAAGGTGATATCTTGATTGCACCAGATTTTATTCCTCAAATGCTAGCGAATAATGGAGGCGATGCGAGCGACATACAAGTTTCAGTCAAGGATACACAAACTATCGTAAACGATATATCCACAATTGCAGAAAGTGGTGCTGCAAGTGTGTTCGGAAATACCGACGCAGGCGATGCCACCAGTGGGGACGCTCGCTCGAATGTCGTTATATTTAACTTAACTGGACACGAAGTGATTGCTAAGAATAGCTTATTGGTGTTTGTGAATGTATTAGGAAAATGGGTGGGTGTGATAGTCGATGCGCCCGAGGGTGCATCGGCTGCAATGATAGGCAATGAGGTAGAAGAGCACAACTACACGCCTGATATGATAGTCGATGCTGAATTGAATCACGGTATCGTCAATACTGTGGCTGTAAGTGCACATACAGGAGATGCGGTGGTGTCGAACAATACAACAGCTGGCAATGCGACGAGTGGCAATGCTACTGCGATTGCAAATATCGCTAATGTATCCGGGTCACAGCTCGGATTAGCAGGCTGGTTTGGCGTGCTGTTTATTAACGTTTATCAAGACTGGTACGGCAGCTTTGGTGTCAATACATTTTATGGCGATACAATCGAGACCGAAGAGAGCCTGGAGTCGTCTCCGAACAATAGTCCTCCAATCCAGTTTGTCCCGCGTGCAGCGCAAACGCCGCGTGACACACACCAAAAAATTGTCCTTGATGATAGGCTGTATGTAGCGGTAGCTAGCGAACCAGTGATACAGCAGACGGTTGTGCATGAGGTGACCGAGTCGTCGAATGCTGCAAGTGTACGACAGGTTGTCGCCTCTACGTCTACCGATCAAGCAGTGCGCGGTGTGCAGACTGCTGGTAGGGCGTTCGATTTTCGACCGATTATCGTTGTTGGATCACTTGCGCTCATTAGTTTATCGGTAGTTGGTCTCAAGCGACTCTTTTTCCAATAAAGTTGCGCACCTAGCAAAAGTGGCGTACGCTAGGAAAGGGGGAGGTTTCAGGTAAGCATCTCGCCGAAAAGAGGTTATCGTCGCAACTACGTTTGAACGATTTATATCTCAATACCCGTCGCTCATCTTTGAAAAGGGGCAAACAGTTCTATTAAGAGATGAGGTGCCGAAGGGTACTTATATTATTGAGTCTGGAATTATAAAGACATACGCTATAACCGCCAACGGCGAAGAGCGTATTGTCGCTATCGATACCGCAGGTGACGATATTCCGATTGGGTTTACGATCGGACTTGTCGATCGAAGTAGGTATTTTTATGAAGCCGCTTCGCGCTGTCGTGTGAGAATTGTGCCACGAGCTGATTTTATGAAACACATTATCAATGATCACCAGAGCTTGTTGCATCGTCATGTACGACTTACAAAAATATTATTGACTAGCTTGAAGCATGTTGAGGCACTTGAGCAATCAAAAGCAACCGAAAAGGTCGCAATGACATTACTATATTTTGCAGAAACACTAGGATCAACTTTTCCAAATTCGACAACACGACGACTTTCAATTACACAGCAGGAGATCGCCGATTCGCTTGGTGTGACTCGTGAAACAACTGGTAGTGTTTTGAAAAAACTAGAGCTAAAAAAATTACTTGTTCGTTCTCGAAATACATATGTATTGTATATCGATAAGTTACGAAAACATGTTGATAAGCGCTAAGATTTCCTATCTTTTTTAATGGTTGCAAGTAGTGTTTCTTTGTCGACATTGGCACCAAATAATGCGTAACCTGGTTCGAGCAATTTGCCTAGGGCAAGTGGCCCAACAATAGTCGGATCAAACCCCAGATCATCGACAAATTTGGCTACTTTTTGATTGTCCTCCATATTGTCGCCTGTAATTGCAATCGCTTTTCTGCCAGATGTATTTTTTGGTTTTGCTTCGTCGATGAGATGGTGGTAGCCCATGTGACTGAGTGCTTTGACAACACGTGAATCTGGCAGAAAATTTTGCACCATTTCACTCGATGATGATGGTGGCTGTGCGATTGCTGGATCCATGCCATCGACTTCCCACCAGTAGTTCATAGAATCGATGACTAATTTGCCACTCAGTACATCGGTGGGGATGTTGCGGTATTTGCTAAGAGGCAGAGCCAAGATGACAATATCAGCACGCTTAATAGCCTCTCGTGCAGTCACGGCAGTTGCACCGGGCGTGATATATTTGATACTCATAGCAATCTTGGCTGGATCGCCAGAGCCAGCTATATAGACTGTGTAGCCAGCACGTAGTGCAAGCTGTGCAAGTACGGTGCCGAGTTTTCCGGCTCCGAGTATACCAATAGTCATGAGCGGTGCTGACATGCTACAGCTTGTCTCGTTTCGTTTCACCGAGAAGTTCTCGTACGCGTGGAATTACTTTTTTCCCATAGAGTTCAATCATATGCATACGGGCGCTTGCCGGCATTGGTCCGCCGCCATAGACAAGGTCGAATCGGTTAACGCCGAGTGTTTTGATAGACGCTGCAATCTTTTGGGCGACGGTTTCTGGCGAGCCAATATAGAGAGATCCGTTGGCGATTTCGGCGTCAAAATGTTCACGCGCCATTGGTGGCCATCCGCGCGTGCGTCCGATTCGATCAAAGTTGGTTTTGTGGGCAGGCCAGGCAATCTTGGCTGCTTCGGCGTCGGTGTCAGCGATAAATCCAGGAGAATGCATACCGATAGTAGCTGCCGAGGTGCCAAATTCAGCGGCCGCATGCTTATAGAGATCAACATAGGGTACGAAGCGATCTGGTGAGCCGCCGATAATAGCGAGCATGAGTGGAAAATCATAACGCGCTGCGCGAACAACCGACTGCGGCGAGCCGCCAACACCTACGAAAGTTTCGATTTTTCCTGATTCGGTTTTTGGAAATACGTCCGCTTTGTCGAGTGCAGCCCGTGTCGTACCGCTCCAGGTGACGGGTTTTTCCTTGAGTAACTCAGCAAATAGCTCGATTTTTTCTTCGAAAAGCACATCGTAGTCTTTGAGGTCGTAGCCAAAAAGCGGGAATGATTCTGTGAACGATCCTCGCCCGAGTATAACCTGTGCTCGACCGCTTGATAATGCATCGAGTGTTGCAAAACGCTCAAAGACGCGAACTGGATCGTCTGAGCTGAGGACAGTAACGCCAGATGCGAGCTTGATATTTTTCGTACGAGTAGCAATGCCAGCGAGTACGGTCTCTGGGCTACTGATAGCAAAATCTGAGCGATGATGTTCGCCGAGCGCGATTGCATCGATACCAAGTTTATCTGCTAGGACTGCTTCATCAATGACTTGTCGTATAGCTGCTGCGTGGGTCATGAGTTTTCCGTTTTCATCGACCGGCAGGTCGCCAAACGAATCAAGGCCAAAAGAGACTGTGGATTTAATAGAATTTTTCTTTGTTGGCATATATATCTCCTTATAGTTTTGTCGGATCGATACCGATACTTTTAAGTAATTCATAATTGAGACGATAAAATTTTTCAGTACCAGCTTTACGCTCAATTAACACGCCTGCTTGTGTGAGTCTACGAAAATGATGGCTCATAGTAGGCTGAGAGAGCTGTAGGGAAAGTGCACAATCACTTACAATATTACTGCTCGATTCTTCGCAGTTGTTCTCGGCCAGGATGCGGACTATAGATAGACGCATATCATCGGCTAGGCTTTTGAGGATGAGGGTTGAGTTGATATCCATATAAACTATTATATTGATATATTTAAATATTTCAATATAATATTCAAATAATGTGAAAAGTTAAAATCTTCGTTTTGTCACAGTATTGACAAGCTTTTCAAAGCGCGTGTAATGCGTTGGTGTCAACGAGAGTGCTGCGAGCGCACTATGTGCCGATGTGGTGAGTTCGTTGATCTTGTCTTGTGTCGCTTGGCGAGCACCCGATGATTCGAAAAGTTGTTTGATTAGCGCGAGATCTTCAGGGTTCGCTTTTGGATTACCGTAAATTTGCATGAAATGATTTTTGTCACGAGCTGATAGCTGCGCGAAGGCTTGCTCGAACATATATGTTTTTTTGCCCTCAATAATATCACTGGAAGTTGACTTACCAGTCACGTTTTCGTCGCCAAAAACTCCTAGTAGATCGTCGACAAGTTGATAGGCGATACCGAGCGTCGAGGCGAATTCGCGTAAGACTTTTACTTTATCTGCTGAGATACCAGCTAGCTCTGCGCCTGTTGTGAGCGGTGAGATAAACGAATAGCTTGCTGTTTTGTAGCGTGCTACTTTGAGCGAGAGTCCAGCTTTGTGTGGCATAAATCCAAGTTCGGTATCGAGCAGTTCGCCGCCTGCAACCTCAAATGTTGCGCGTGTGAGCTGATGGTGGGCTTGCGTCTTTTGCTTTGGTAAAAGATTACTCGAGGCTACTAATTGATGAGCGCCCGAAAGCATTAGGTCGCCACCCAAAATGGCGGCACTGTGCGCATAGTGTGTTTGTTCATCGTGAGTGTCGACATGTTTGGCGTAGCGTTTTTTGTACTGCCCAGCGACATTGGTCACGCCATAGCGCATATAGTCGCGGTCGATAATATCGTCGTGTATTAGCAAGCAAAAATGTAGTAGTTCCTGTGCGGCAGCAATTGGTATAGTCTGCTGTGTGTCACTTCCACCAAAAGCCTCATAAGCAAATACGAGCATCTGTGGGCGCAATCGCTTACCGCCTGCCATAATAAGCTCGTGTAGATGCTGCCAAAGTGTTTGATATGACGAATCGATATGTGCCGCCTCGTCTGTTGATTGTACGAAGAAATCATTCAGTACATCATTGACGAGGCGGACTATATCTTTTTCTGTATGCGGTCGAGTCATTTGAGACCTATTGCTTGTCTATAGTTTCGACTTCACGTTCGACAACGATGATGTATTCGCTAGCTACTTTAAACTCTTCTCTGGTTGTCTTTGTCATATTACTATTTTAGCAAACTAGTGTGTTTGGCTGCGACACAATGAGATGAGCAGGTCGCAGTGTGTCTAGTAGATGAATCCACCAAATGCACCTGGCTGTACAGTGCGTTGGTTGTAGTTGCCAGCTTTGTAGTTCCAGCCCATTTCAGATACGACGTAGCTTCCGTCGCTATTAACGCTTTCGACATACGCTACATGACCATTTGTCACAGCAACGGCACCAGCACGCGGAGCTGATCCAGTGGTTTTACCTGCAGCCTGTGCCGAGCTAATCCAGTTGTAGCCAGCATTGCCGTAGATTGCAACATCGGGACGCTTGCTGTGCACATAGTCAGTACACCACATGCCATTACCTACGTAGTAACTCGACGAGTTTACTGGTGCGCTGGTGTAGGTTTGTGTCGTGTAAGATGTGCTAGCGGCTGGCTGATAGACCTGCGTTGCTGCGACTTGAGCTTGTTGAGCGGTGTAGCGATCAGGCAGCTCTTCCTCGACTGTTGGAATATGTATTTCATCGCCAACATCTATTTGATCGGGATTAACGATAAAATCATTGGCGTTAAATACACGTACATAGGTTGTTTGATGTGTATCGGCGATACTGGTGAGTGTGTCACCGGGTTGAACAGTGACGATTACAGGTGTTTCTTTAGCTTTTTGCGTGTCGGTTTTTTCTGTGGCGTGTGTCGTTGGTGCAGAAATTAGCCCAATCGAAAACACTACGGCGAGTGCCGCAAGACAAGATCTAATTGTCATGGTATTCTCCTTTAATTGCGTGCCAGGCAAGTGGTGTGTAATTGACACGTGTGATTATATGTTTCTTGAATATAATTCCAGAAACACAAAGATAAGCTTATGCAATATTCTAGCGTGTGTCAATAATACACTACGCTACATGTGTGGCCAACAGATGAAAATAGGTATTGTAGAAAAAACATCGTGAGTTCATAAAGCTGCTATAATATAAGTATGAAAGCTATATGGAAAAACGTTATTATTGCCGAAGCACCGCAGGAAGATTTGTTTAAAATCGAGGGTAATTGGTACTTCCCGCCAAACGCGTTACACCAGGAGTATTTTCGAGATAGCACTCACCGTACTGTCTGTATATGGAAGGGAGAGGCAAGCTATTACGATGTGGTCGTTGATGGTGAAGTCAATGAATTTGGAGCGTGGTATTATCCCCAACCAAAAGAAGGTTCGATCGACCTCGTCAAAAAGGACTTCACGAACTATGTGGCATTTTGGAATGGCATCACTGTTGTTGAGTGAAATCACTGATGAAATATGACGGATGTCGCCAATCCGAGTATAATAAGTAGGTGAAAACACTATGGAGCAAGAAGGAGGTGTATGATGCGAAAGCAAGGCATACAAGATCCCAGACAGCAACATAAAAAAGGTAGTATTCCTGAGCAGCGTCAGGACGAGCCGGGACTTGATGATAGGCTGATCCCAAAAGCTGATCATGGCGACGATAGCTATGAGGGTAGCGGACGACTAAAAGGTAGAAAGGCACTCGTGACAGGAGGCGATAGTGGTATCGGTCGCGCGGTGGCGATTGCATTTGCACGTGAGGGCGCCGATGTGGCAATAGCGTATTTGCCGAGTGAGCAAAGTGATGCTGAAGAAACAATCGAACTTATCGGTGAAACGAGTCAAAAGGTCATATTGTTACCAGGCGATTTAACAGACGAAACATTTGCCAGAAAACTTGTGAATGAAGCACACAAGCAGCTCAAGGGTCTCGATATTATTGTCAACAACGCGGGACGGCAGATTTATAACGATGACATTACGACATTATCTACCAAACAATTAGTCGATACGTTTACGGTGAATATATTTGCGATGTTTTGGATTGTGCAAGAAGCAATGCAGTACCTGCAACCGGGTGCTACGATTATCAATACAACGTCGATTCAAGCTACGCAGCCATCGCCTGGGCTGTTGGACTATGCGTCAACCAAAGGGGCAATCACAACGTTTACGCGTGGGCTGGCGCAGCAATTGACACCAAAAGGTATTCGCGTGAACGCAGTAGCGCCAGGTCCGATATGGACACCATTGCAGCCAAGTTATGGTCAGCCGCTTGAAAAACTTGTAAAGTTCGGCAATGATACACCGCTCGGCAGGCCAGGGCAACCGGCAGAATTGGCTGGTGCGTATGTGTTTTTGGCGAGTGACGAAGCTAGTTATGTGTCTGGTGAAGTAATTGGCGTCACAGGTGGAAAATTACGTTAAAGAAAGCGGGGGTGAATGCCGTATAAAAGTAACGATGAATTGCCCGAGAGTGTAGTGAATGTTTTGCCGATGCATGCGCAGGATATTTATCGAAAAGCTTTTAATAGTGCCTATGATGAGTATAAGGATCCAGAGGATCGACGTGATGATGCTGGACGCGAGGAGATCGCCCATCGCGTTGCTTGGTCTGCGGTCAAGAAAAAATACCAAAAGGGGGCTGACGATAAGTGGCATCCTAGTGATTAGATCGTAGAATATATTTTTATGGCACATGATTGAAAATAGTGGTGGTAGTTGAGGCTTTTTTTCGCTACACTGGACAAAGACTTTTCGTGCTTGTAGTACTATTGGCACGAGCAAACGGCAGATAGAAAGGCTTACTATATGGAACAAACACCGACCGACATCACCGCTACCAAAGACGGCTACCAAGAGACAGATGTATTTGCATGGGCGAATAATCTACTGCAATACAAAGAAGAGCTCAAGATAGACCTTTTTCTTGTAAACAAAAATTATATTCCGTATCGTACAAATCTTGATAAAGAGCTACGAGCACAGCTTGAGCCGCTTTTTGTTGACGGGTTGCTTGAGTATTTGTTTGATGGTGCCGAAAAAGGCATGGTGGTGCGCGGATTTGAAGATGCCGAGTCTGAAGAGGGTGTTTTGCAACGAACGCAGGTGTTCAAGGTGCCTAATGCTTATGCGACACTAAGCTGGCTCAACACTCAGGAGCATGAAATCGAGGTGTTCAACGACGCTGATCATGATTTTAAGCGTATAAAAGGCATTGTCGCACGGCTGAGCCATCCAAATATGAAGCAAAAAGTATATATCGCAAAGGTATTGCCGCGTTCCAATGTTATGCAAGGACGTACTGGGTGGATGTTGCGAAGCGGTAAATTTATACCATTTGATGCCGATGCGTCATTGCGAATACCAAGTGATAATCAGCTGTTGATTATCGACCAAGATATCTATGTCTTTAGTCAGACTCGCCTAAAGCAGTTGTTTGCCTATGACGCTAAGGAGGCAAGTATTGCTGAGAAGAAAGTTGCTGAAATCAACACGCACTTTAAGCTGTCGCTGCCTGAAGGTCAGACGCTACAAACATTGATAGAGGGCAAAAAGAGTGCGATTAAAAAGCTACAGAAAATCGACCCGACACGTATCAAGCAGGAGCAACTATTGGAACATGCTGAAGAGCTTGGTATTGAGCTTATGCAAGATGATGCAGGTGCGATTATTATCATGGACGACAAAGAGCTTGGTAAGTTTGTGAATCTTTTAAACGATGACTATATGGAATCGTCATTGACGGGTGAGCGGTATGAGATTATACGCAAACGTCCACTCAAGATTGACGATAGCGCTGATTCGACACCAAGCGACCTGTAAGATACCAGCTCTATCCATAGCGACTACTGTCTTTATTTGTTATTATATTTATGGTAATAAAGATAGCTTTAAGAAATAGCGATCTTGGCAGGTAAGTTTATTGAGCGCTTGGATTGCGGATGATATCAATTACATTCGCAAAAAGGCTAAGGGGGGTTTATGTTTTTTGGTCATAATAAAGAGGCATCAAAAATCGACACAAAAGAGTCAACTGTAGCAGATGATACTGCACAGTCAGGACAGCAGATAACGGGTGATAATACGGTTGCAGAATGGCTGGATCATCCGGTTGGTGGCGTAATGTTTCGTGAGATGCTCAAGGAAGCAGGACAGAATGAAAATGTTCTTAAGATAGTGCGTCGTGTATCGTTGAGCCGCTTGGTTGAAATGAGCAAAGGTCGTTTTAGTCAAGAGATGCTAGAAGATATGATTGCAAAAGCCAATAGCGGTGAAGCGCCAACTACTAACACTTCAGAGCCGGTGGTGTCTACGCAATCTCAGCCTGACAAAAAAGAGAATGCACCGTTGCCAGAATGGCAAGAAAAAATCATACCTGGTCGCTTCGATGGCAAGACGGTTATTGTGACTGGTGCCGGCTCTGGTATCGGACGGGCGACAGCCTCGCGGGTAGCTCGTGAGGGTGGTCATGTGATCGCCGCTGATATTTCAGAAGAACGTCTTGCTGAGTTTAAAGCAGACCATGTTGATGCAAATATAACAACAGTTGTTGGTAATATTGCAAACGATAATGATGTCGAGCGAATCGTTGAGGCAGCTGGTGGCAAGATTGATGCGCTGGCAAATGTTGCTGGTGTAATGGATAACATGACGCCATTACATGAAATGACCAATGAGATATGGGATAAGGTAATGCGTGTTAATGTGATCGGGATGATGAAGTTGACCCGTGCAGTACTGCCGCTGATGCTAGAGAGTCGTCAGGGTAGTATTGTGAACGTTGGCTCAGAGGCATCAATCAAGGCTTCGGCTGCGGGTGTTGCGTATACAACCTCTAAGCATGCAGTGCTGGGAATGTCTAAGAGCCTAGCTTTCATGTATGGTCCAAGTGGTATTCGTACTAATGTTGTCGCGCCTGGTGGTGTACTAACGAATATCGAAGCCAGTTTTGACTCAGAACTGGGTGCCGATCGCGTTAATAGCATATTACCGACCGCTCCAGATGCTGTTGAGGCGCCGGTCTTGGCAGCATCGATAACCTATTTGCTAAGCGATGATTCGGTAAATATCAACGGTGCACTGTTGCCGTCTGATGGTGGTTGGTCGGTGCAGTAGGTATGCTCTCGTATTTCCGCTCGACACAATACAAACCGGTCATCAAGCCGCAGGACAGTCTGCAGCCAGGTAGCTGGATACGCGCCGAGCGGCCAAATGAGGATGAGCGATCGCAGCTAATCAGGCTTGGCATTGACGAAGACCTACTAGCCGATGCGCTCGATCCGCACGAGGTGCCACGCGTTGAAATGAGTGATGGTTGGACGTATTTTATTACACGCCTCCCGGATACCGATGATGATTTCAACGACTATACAACACCTATATTATTTGCCCTAGGTCGTCAGCATCTCGTGACGGTGAGCCGCGATAGTTTAGGTCGTCTATGGCAACCTTTTATCGATCATGTCGAGGCGCCTACGACTCAAAAAACCAAGCTGTTTATGTTGATGGTTGAATCTATCGCACATCAATACCAGACACGAGTCGCGTCTATTAATCGGCAGATGCGTGCAACGACAAGCGATGTTCAGCGATTGGGTTCAAAAGATATTATGGTGCTGACAGATTATGAGCGTAAACTCAACGATTATCTCGATGCACTACATCCTACTAATACGGCTCTCGAGAAGATTCTCAGCGGCCGCGTATTGCATTTGTATGAAGATGACCGTGATTTGATTGAAGATTTATCGATTGAGTTTGAGCAGTTGATTGCACGCTGTAAGTCTCTTTTGCGGACAATTACTAACGTTCGCGATTCTTATCGCGCAGTTATGGATACGCGCCTGAACGAAACAATCCGTTTATTGACCGTTGTTACGCTTACGCTGACGGTGCCAACAATGTTTGCTGGTCTGTACGGCATGAATGTTGAATTACCTGGTGAGCATGATCCGAATATGTTTTGGATGGTTGTTGGTTTGAGTGTGGTAATAGCAGGTGGGTTGGCTCTTTATTTCTTGAAAAAGCGCTAAAGTATATTTGACATACTTTTCATACTTTTGCTACTATGCGTATATGAAGAACAGCGCTTCGGGCAAGGTCGGGCTTACGAAAAAGCGACTCTATGGTACAGCAACAATCGGCACCAAGGGGCAGGTTGTTATTCCTGCTGACGCCCGCGAAGAGCTTGGGTTGCAGGCTGGCGATAGGTTGTATGTCATGAACGCGGGACATGGTGGCGGTGTCGTATTGTTAAAAGAAGAAACACTCGAAACGTTCGTTGAGCAGATAACCGCTCAAGTAGAAGATCTACGCGCACTCAAACAAAGCCAAGATAACAAATAAATAACAAGGAAAAAATTGTTTCATGCATCATCATATGCCATTACGTTCCAAATTGATCATCATGCTTTCTGTTATGGCAAGCTTGTTTTTGGTTGCGCTCGACCAGACGATTATTGCGACAGCACTGACACGGATTGTCGAAGAATTCAATGCTTTCGATTCGCTCAGTTGGGTAATGACAGCTTATTTACTGACTACCACAATCACTTTGCCTATAGCCGGTAAGTTATCTGATTTGTACGGACGGCGAATTATGTTGTTGGTGGGTGTGGCAATATTTACACTTGGTTCGCTCATGTCAGGTCTGGCAGGTACAATCGATCAGCTGGTGTGGTGGCGGGCACTGCAAGGTGTCGGTGGCGGTATTATTACAGCCAATGCATTTACGATTATCGGTGATTTATTTGCAGCTCGTGAACGTGGTCGGTGGCAGGGACTTTTTGGTGCGGTATTTGGCTTGTCGTCGATTATCGGCCCCCTATTGGGCGGTTGGTTAACTGATGGTCAACCACTACTTGGTCTTATGACAGATTGGCGCTGGGCGTTTTATATCAATGTTCCCGTAGGTGTTGTGGCGTTTGTACTGATCGCCATGTATTGTCCGTCGCTGCGCCATGCCAAGCGCCCAGTGGTTGATTATCTCGGTGCGATATTACTAGCTGTAGCACTAGGTACGCTTGTATTGGCAGTCGACAACACTGAAACTATTTTTGCAGGCCTTATGGAAGCAACGGGTCTGACGCTCGCTTGGTTGCGTATCATTATGTTTGGTATTGTCATTGCTGCTATCGGTGCTTTTGTGCAAGTGCAGCGTCGTGCCAAACAACCAATTTTGCCGCTGAGATTTTTCCGTAACCGTAATTTCGTACTGATTATGAGCATCGCTACATTATTTGGAGCGGCATTTATGGGATCGATCCTGTATCTTACTCAGTTTAATCAGCTCGTGTTTCAAGCGACACCAACCGAATCAGGCCTCATGCTTCTGCCGATGATTGGCGGCCTAATGGTGACATCGATCAGTTCTGGTCAGATAATTTCTCGCACCGGACGTTACAAGATTTTTATGCAAGTTGGTATTGTGGTGGCGACGATTATGGTATTTATGCTCTCGACGCTCAACCCTGACAGTACGTACGCGTACGAAGCGGTGATTATGACACTGCTTGGGGCAGGGCTTGGTGTGGTAATGCCAGTCATGACGCTCGCGGTCCAAAATGAGTTTTCTCAGCAGGATCTCGGTGTTGCGACGAGCTCGAGTCAGTTGTTTCGAAGTCTCGGATCGACCGTCGGGATCGCTGTGTTTGGCGCCATGCTGACAGCAGGAATTGCGGGTGGTTTAGGTAGCATCCAGAACGACGATTATATAAAGCGTATGAGTCAAAATACTATGGTGCAGCAGATCGGCTCGCTCGATGATTCAAATACGCTCCTTAATCTCAATATGCCAGATACACGCCAAGAGATCACCAAGGGGTTTGAAGAGAGTGTCAGCCGTCAAACACAGCTGCCTGCTGCTGCCAAGTCGAAACTTATCGAGACATTCAAAAATGAACAAGAAGTATATGCCGAAAAGGTTAGCTATGCTTTTAGCGATAGTCTGCAACGCATTTTCCTGATTTCATCAGCACTCATGTTGATGGCGGCTGTCTGCGTATTCTTGCTCAAAGAACGTCCACTCAAAGCGGCTACACCAGACCAGGCGCCTGGCGTAGAATAAATTTTCTTTTAGTAATATTTTTCAAGCCATGAGTCTCAAGTGGCGCTGGTACGCAAAAAGCGCTATACTGCTTATGAATAATGCTGAAATATTATGTGAGGCATACGCCAAAGGAGTCGCTGCAGAGCTTGCCTGGATATCGTGAGCAGGCTGGCTTGTGGGTGCACGGTGAGCAGCCACAGATGGCCGAGTTGATTGCGCTTCATAAGCAGTATGGGCTCGATAGCAACATCTTACGAGACGTGCTGGACAAGGACGAGCTGCCACGACTCGAGATTAATAACGGTAATTTGTATATCTTTTTGCGCTCAATATTACGTACCAAGCACGGACAGATCGAATCGGCGCCAGTATTGGCTGTGCTGACACCAAAGGCGTTCGTGTCGCTATCGCACATGCCAGTATTTAACCAGAGAAAAATAGCTGAGGCAGGCCAGGCGCTCCCAACCTCGGAGCGGGGAAGCTGGCTTTTGGCAACTATGGCGGCGCTATTGGCTGATTATGAGCAAAATGTTGCGCGGACAGCACGTTACATAAAAGATATTGGCAATCGCCTGCGTACGCATGAGGTTAACAACAACGATTTTATTCATTTTGTGACAGTCGAAGATAATCTGGGTATTTATTCGCTGAATCTCACAAATATGATGATAGTTGCTGAGCGCCTCAAGGAAACAAAGGTCGCCTTTTTGACACCGGAAGACATCGAATCAATCGACGATATTATTTTGTATATCAAGCAGCTTCTGACGAGTGTACAGAGTCATACCAGGACTGTTGAGAGTATTCGCAATGCATATACAACAGTTGCGAATAACAAGCTCAACGAGCGCATCAAGCGTCTTACGGTGCTTACGGTACTGATCACACTGCCAAATGTCTTTTATGGTATGTACGGTATGAATGTTGCCTTGCCGCTGCAGGATCAGCCTTGGGCCTATCTGGCAATCATTGGTTTTACGATTCTGCTTATATTTTTCGTGTATTCGCTTGCAAAGCGATACCGCTTGTTCTAATATAGAGGAAAGGCACCATAAGCATGGTGTAAGTCTTGACGTATGTATTTCTAGTTGATACTATGATTCATGCGTGTCGCGCCAAAATACGCAATATTTATGAAAATCGGTCGAATTAGCGCGACGTATGAAAGTGAAAGTTAAGGGAGTGTAACGAACCTCATGCCAATAGCAATCGATTTTGTGCCATCGCGGCGCAAAAAGATAGCAGTGGATGTGGTGCCTGCTGCATGGCAGCAATATATCGCTCAATAGACATATGCCCAAGGGTATATAAAAACCGCTCCACGGCACCGGAGCGGTTTTTATTTTGACAACTAAATGCTATTTAATGGCATCTTGAATCGTTTTGCGGAATGTTTCCACATTTTGCCACGTATCACCCTCAATTTTTTGGTCATTGAGGAAGATTGTTGGAGTTGCGGTTACTCCGTCTTTGCGCCCAAGCGCGAGATCAAAATTAATCTTGGTATTCACTTCGGCGCTTTGTACATCGGCGCGGAATTTGTCCATATCCTTAACGCCTACCTCTCGAGCGTAGCCTTCGTAGACACCTAAGCGATCTTCAGGTGTTGCATTCGTCCAGTTATTTTGGGTGTCAAAGAGTTTGTCGTGCATCTCCCAGTATTTGCCCTGAAGTCCGGCCGCTTCAGCTGCAGCTGCAGCTGCACGTGCATTTGGATGCATTGCCGTGAGTGGGTTGTTGCGAAATACAAAGACGATATCTTCTTTAAATTCTTCGGCCATTTCCTTAAGAGCAGGGTGTGCGCCGGCACAACCAGGGCACTGAAAGTCACCGTACTCAAGCAAGACGACCTTGCTGTCCTTATTGCCTTTAGTATGATCGGCTATATTACCGCTTGCTTCGCTTGCTGCCAGTACTGATTTTGTATTCACTTCGCCGACGTTTACCTGATTTTGGCGCGAAAAATAGATCAGACTGCCAAGCAATATGACGCATACTGCGGCAAAAATAACCCAAGATTTATTACTCACAAGATTCCTCCGTTACTTCCTATCTATTATATAGTATAGTACTTTTATGACAACGCTTTTGGTTGTAGTGTGGTTCGTTATTGCGATGATGCTTGTGTTGACTGTAGCAATGCAGCCAGCAAGGAGCAGGCATAGTTGGTTTGAATTGCGTCGACGCGGGGACGAAAATGTACTGCATCGTGAGCGACTACTCCCTGTAATCGATCGATTGCGCCTAATTGTGGCAAGTTTTTTTGTTGCAGGACTCGCTATTGCAACAGCTGTATTGTGGCAGTGGTGGGGGCTTCTGGTAATTATCGCAGTCGCATGTATTTTAGTGCCACTAGTACGTTTGCGTATCGTACGCAATTTGGCAAATAGATTATATATTGCGATTGAGCCATATCTTTTGCAGCTGTGTGAGTCTAGATTGCTAAAACTCTGGATTGGTACTGGTGAAAAGCCACGTGATCAAAAGCTAGAATCTACCGAGCACCTATTGCATCTTATTGATACCGCTGGCCCGGTACTTTCTGAAAATCAAAAAAATATTATTCGTCAAGGGATTGATTGGCACGAAACGACCGTTAATACGGTCATGGTGCCACGCAAACGAATCGCGAGTGTAAAGTTTTCGGAATTAATAGGTCCACTTGTGCTTAATGATTTGCATAGCACTGGGCATAATCGGTTTCCGGTAACTCGCAACGGCATAGACAATATCATTGGTCTACTCGATATTACGACGCTAGTAGAGGTTAATGCCCGTTCGAAATCGCAGACTGCAGAAGAGCTGATGATGCCGGGAGCCTTGCGTATCGAAGATGACGCGGTGCTGCCGGATGCGCTGGCATTGCTACAGAAAAGTCATGCGCACGTCTTGATAGTTGTCGATCAAGCTGGTAAAACAGTTGGCTTGATAACATTGGCTGATATTTCACGATCGCTACTTGGTGACTCGTACTAATTACCACTGGTGAAAATAGCGATAAAATGATAAAATAACAGATATGATTCGAACACTTGCGCAGGAGACGCCACAGCGCGTCGGAGAAACGGTGGCACTGAGCGGCTGGGTGAATAGCCGTCGCGATCACGGCGGTTTGATTTTTATTGACCTCCGCGATCATACCGGTATAGTACAGCTTGTTATTAATCCTGATACCGATGGGGCATTTACGCTTGCCGAAAGCGTACGAGACGAATACGTCTTGGCGGTTGTTGGTATTGTGACAGAGCGTGAAGATAATCTAAAAAACCCCAATCTACCGACTGGCACTATCGAACTTGTTGTCAGTGAACTAACATTGCTCAACAAGTCTGAGCCATTGCCGGTGAACGTCCATGACGAAGGGCAACAATCAAGCGAAGAGCTTCGGCTTAAGTATCGCTATCTTGATTTGCGTCGTCCAAAAATGCAAAACAATTTGAAAAAACGCTCCGAATACTACAAACGACTACGTGCCTATATGGACGAGCGAGATTTTACTGAAATCACCACGCCAATTTTGGCCAATTCTAGCCCAGAAGGTGCCCGTGATTTTTTGGTACCATCACGAGTACATCCAGGTAAGTTCTATGCTTTACCGCAGGCTCCTCAGCAATTTAAACAACTTCTTATGGTGGGTGGTGTATCGCAGTATTACCAGATTGCTACTTGTTTTCGTGATGAAGACCCACGAGCAGACCGCTTGTACGGTGATTTTTACCAGCTTGATCTTGAGATGGCATTTGTCGACGATGGAGAAGTTGTTCGCAAGACAATGGAGCCACTGATTGCGCAACTGACAACTGATTTTGCAGGAAAAGAATTGACGAGTATTGAGATTCCGCGCATTCCGTATCAAGAAGCGATGGATCGTTTTGGTTCGGACAAACCTGATTTGCGTTTTGGTATGGAGCTTATTGATTTGTCGGCGGTGCTACAGTCGACAGAGTTTGGTGTGTTTAAAAACACACTGGCAGCTGGTGGTGTAGTAAAGGCGATTCGTGTTGAAAAAGGTGCCGAGCTGAGTCGTTCGCAAATCGATAATTTTACTGAGATTGCTAAAAGCGAAGGCGCCGGTGGCTTGGCGTATATCAAGTACGAAAATGGCGAATCAGTATCACCAATCGCTAAGTTTTTGACAGCAGAGGAGCTTACGGCAATCCAGCAAAAAACAGGTGCGGTAGATGGCGATGCTGTATTCTTCGGTACAGATATCCGTACAACGGTCAATAAAGTCTTGGGACGCTTGCGTAACGAATTTGCAAATCACTTTGGACTCAAAGACCCAAACAAAGTTGCGCTGGCGTGGATTGTCGACTTTCCGTTTTATGAATATAACGAAAGCAGTAAAAAAGTTGATTTTGGCCACAATCCATTCAGTATGCCACGGGGTGGTATTGAAGTGCTACGCCAAGCTGATACTGATGAGAAAAAGCTCGAGATTGTTGCAGACCAGTATGACATGGTGATGAATGGTTATGAAATTTGCAGTGGTGCGGTACGCAACCATAGTCCAGAAGTGATGTACGAAGCATTTGGCGTACTTGGCTATGACAAGAAGTATGTTGACGCACGGTTTGGCGCGATGATCAGCGCTTTCAAGTACGGTGCGCCACCACACGCAGGCTGTGCGTTTGGTATTGACCGGATCTTTATGGTTTTGGCTGATGAAGAAAATATCCGTGAGGTCGTCGCATTTCCAAAGAACGGCTCTGGTGTTGATACGATGATGCAATCCCCAAGCTCCGTGGACGAAGCGCAGCTGCGTGATTTATCGATCAATATTGTTGAATAGTTGTTATAAGTACATCGATTGTTGTTATAAAAACAATGACATTGCTAAACACAAAGTCTATAATTAAATATATGGACGATAGTTCAACAATCATAGTACTTTTGACGATCACCGTGATAATACTTTCGGTGGTTATCGTAGCATTGCTGGCAGTGGTCACCGTACTACTGCTGAGACTAAATAAAATAGCAAAGAACATAGAGGCGATGAGTAACAACTTTGCCGAAGCAACACAGTGGCTAAGCCCGACGAAGTTGTTTAGTACAATCGTCGATACGTTTCGTCGTTAATACATAGGAGGGAGTAAGCGATATGACAAGGTTAATCAAAATGGCAATAGTAGCGCTTGGAGGTTTTGTAGCGGGTATCTTGTTGGCACCTAAGAGCGGCAAAGAGACACGGGAAGACCTAAAGGTAAAAGCCGAAGACGTCAAGAAAACTGCGCAAAAAAAAGCAGATGAACTTAAGGAAGTTGCCGATGAAGGCAAAGAGACACTAAAAAAAGGCGCTGATATAGCCGGCAAAGAAGCGGTGGAGTTTGGCCGTAGCGCAAAAGCAACAGCTGAAAAAATTGCTGCTGAAGCAGCCGAACTTGGTGGCGAGGCGCGAACGCGTGCGCGACGTGTCGCAGATGATGCCAAAAAGACAGCGGACACTATTCAGAAGGACGCAGAGAAACGCCTACGATAAGTTCGTGTTTTAAAGCGTATTAAATGTCCAGCGGTTCAACCAGCCGCTGGTATTTTATATCTGTGTCTTTGAGTAGTTGCGGCACGAGACGGTCATATAACTGTTTGCCTGCACGAGAGGTGATTGCATCGTGGGTAGGGAAAGCAATGCGCGGCGACACTTGACGTGCAAAGTTTGCGACCTCGCTGATCTTGAGCCATGGTGCGCTAATCGGTAGCGCAAGAGTATCGACGGGCGAATTTGGTGGAGAAAATGAATCACCTGGATAATATATGAGTTTGTTTATCATGACACCTAAGTTGGTGATCGGAGTGAGGCTTGAGTCGATAATTGCATGATCACCACCATAAAAACTAAGTGTGAAGCTACCAAGCTGGATAGTGTTGGTAGCCTGAACAGGCTGTAGAGTGAATGTCGCGTCAAGATCACCTATAGTGTCGCTGTGGCCGACAATAATAGCATTAGGGTTGGCTGCAATAATACGCTCAAGCTGAGCTATGTCGCGATGATCGGTGTGTTCGTGTGTAATAACAACACCTACGACATTGTCTGGAACAACAAGATTGGTTGTGAGGCTGCCGGGATCAATGATAAGTGATTGGTTCTCATGATCAACAGCAAAGCACGCATGCTCGAATTTGGTTATCTTCATACGCTCTCCTTGAAATACTGCGTATAGGCGATGCGCGCTTTGGATATTTTTGGTTCGATAACGACGGTACAGTATCCAGCAGTAGGGTTTTTGGTGAAATAGTCCTGATGGTAGTCTTCGGCCGGATAGAATAAATCAAGCGGGGTTATTTCGGTCACGATTGGGTCGTCCCAATATTTTGTTGCTCTGACAGTAGCGGCTTGGTAAGCTGCTTTTTGTTCGTCGTCTACATAAAACATAGCAGAGCGATACTGAGTACCTATGTCGTTGCCCTGACGATTGAGAGTTGTCGGGTTATGTATCAAAAAGAATAAATCGACGATGACATCTTTGGGGATAATCGATTCGTCAAATGTAATCTGTACGGCTTCGGCATGACCAGTGCTACCAAGTGCTACTTGATCATAGGTCGGTGCTGGTAAATCTCCGCCCGTAAAGCCACTAACGACATTTTCTACCCCCTTGATACGACGATACACGGCGTCAAGACACCAAAAACATCCTCCTGCCAGTACATATGTTGTCATATATCTATTATACTCGGATAAATGAATGATGAAGAGTTTCAGGGCTTTTTGCGGCAACAAGGCGAGGAGCTGTATCGTGATATGCCGTGGCGTCAGGACACCAGAGCTTACTATGTGCTGGTGAGTGAATTGATGTTGCAACAGACGCAGGTGGATCGCGTTGTGCCTAAATTTGAGGTTTTTGTCGCGGCATTTCCGAACGAACATAGATTGGCACAGGCAAGTCTCGCTGATGTCTTACGGCTCTGGCAAGGACTAGGTTATAATCGCCGAGCAAAGTTTTTGCATGATGCTGCCAAGCAAATTGTTGAGCTGGGTACGTTTCCTGATAGCGAAATTGGCCTCGTATCACTGCCTGGTGTTGGACAAAACACTGCAGGTGCGATTATGGCATATGTATATAATCAACCAGCGATTTTTATAGAAACCAATGTACGGGCTGTATATATTCATCATTTTTTTGACTCTCTCGACCTCGTTGACGATAAAGATATTCAAGCAATATTAGCGCGAACGCTCGATCGTGCAAATCCACGGGCATTTTATTGGGCCTTGATGGATTATGGCAGCTATCTCAAAAAACAAGGCGTATTGCCTGCTCGGAGTCGACAGTATAAAAAACAATCACCACTTAAAGGCAGTGTCCGAGAGGTGCGCGGTCAGATAATAGCATTGCTAGGTCGTAATGATATGAGCGAAAAAGATCTACGCTTGGAGCTTAGTGCCGACGAGCGGTTTGAGCAGGCGCTGAAGGGATTGCAGCGTGATGGTTTGGTGACGATTACGGATCATGTATTGCATTTGACCAAATAACCGACAAGCTAGATAATAGGTACAGTGAAAAAAATATTTCCTCGTATAATAACCGTTATGATTGCGGCAGCGCTTTTTGCGCTGGCTTCTGTTGCGTATGCGCAGGCGCAAGAATCGGGTCTGTCCGAAGAGCATAAAGATCATATCAAGGTGAATTGTCATACGACCAAATCGACCCTGACGCGCTTGCATACCAATGATGGTCCGACGTATGTTAATCGTAATCAAACTTATTTTTCGATTAGCGACAAGTTGATTGCTCGCTTCAATGGCCGATTGGCGCTTAGCAGCTATGATATGACGCAATTTGCGCGCTTGGCACGTGACTATAATGCAGCTTTGTCGAGTTTTCGGATTGTATATGGTCGTTATGATGATGCGATGGCAAATTTGCTCAAAATCGATTGCACCAAACAGCCTGAAAGATTTTATGCAGCAGTGGCGAGTGCTCGCGAAAAACGAGCCGAGCTTCATGAGACTATTGCAAAGGTAAACGATATGATTAGCCAGTACGGCCAAGCAGTTGCTGCACTCGGCGAACAGCTTAAAGAGGATACCGATCGATGAGTGAAGACCACCACCTAGCAGCCGAAGCAAATACCTCGTGGTACAAAACTCGTTTAGTTGTGTTTGTTGGTGGTGCTATCGTGATTGCGCTCATCATGGTGTTTGCTAGTATGGTCCTCTATCTATCAAGTGGTGCGGCACAGTTAGATCTGAGTCGTCCAGGCTATACAGCGGTACGCGACAAGGTTGAGCGATCGGATACGTTCAAGAGTTTTCCGGCGAGCGGTACTATCAACACCAAAGCGATTGAAGAGTTTCAGGAGCTGTACGCAAAACAGGTCAAGAATGTGACAACCGTCGATGTTTTTCACCCTGGCGTGCTCGAAGATGATGTACTGGGTATCGGTGCACCCGAAACGAGCAGTGACTAGGTAAGGTTCATAGTATGGCAGAGGTTGATCTGAAAGACTATATTATTACTCGTAAGCGCAAAAAATATAAGTTTGCGTTGTTTGCGAATTCGCCGCTATGCTTTGAGCTCGAGGAGTGGCAGAAGCGTGCGGTTGACGTATTAGAGCTTGGTGCCGGGACTGGGTTGTTTAGCGTTGAGCTTGCAGCCCGCTACCCGGATAAGCAATTCGTTGCTGTTGATGTCAAAGCCGATCGACTGCAAAAAGGGGCAGCACTTGCAGCTGAGCGCAATCTTACAAACATTTCTTTTGTTCGTGCACGTGCCGATCAGTTAAATGCAGTTGTCGTCGAAAAATCGCTTGAGTCGTTATGGATTACATTTCCTGATCCGTTTCCGCGCGCGCGTTCGGCTGCTCGACGCATGACACATTCACGCTACCTGAATATATACAAAACTCTTCTTCGTGAGAACGGCGCACTATACCTTAAGCATGATAATCGAGATTTTATGCATTGGAGTCTCGAGCAATTGGTTGCTCAAAACTGGCATATTACTGAATTGTCATTTGATTTGCATGACTCCGAACTGTCCGAAGACTACAAGATCCAGACAACCTATGAACAGCGCTGGCTAGACGAAGGGCTTGTCACGAATTTTGTCAAAGCACAGTAATGTAGCTAGTCGGTTATTTTATCGCGCAACCAGCCATCGATCGTGCCAGCGCCCATGCAGAGTACGAGCGAGCCGCGGCTTCGGGCTTGCTGGATAGTCGACCAAAGCTGATCGTCAAGCTCTGCAAACTGTGCGTTAGGTATGTCACGCGCGAGTTCTTGTGATGAGAGTGTGGGTAGTTCGGGGTTTTCGCGCGTCAGATAGGTCGGTAGCCAGTATACTTCGTGTGCCTCGGCGAATGCATCAGTAGTATAGAGGTTGCGAATTTCATGCTGCCTGACGTTTTGATGTGGTTGATATACAACTGTCACGTCGTCGTTTAGCTCACGCGCCATAGCAATGGTGGCTTTGATTTCGCGCGGGTGCACAGCGTAGTCGGTGTAGAGATTGTCGGCTAGTTTTTCAAAACGTCGGTCAACGCCAGGGAAGTGGTTGATAGCTTCGACGACATCACCATGTATAGCGAGTCGCTCTAGTGCCTTGATAACAAGACTAGCGTTGCGTCGGATATGTTCTCCGTGAAGTGTGAGATCTGGTGCGATGTCATCGTTGCCAAGCGCCCAAGCGGCTGGTGTACTGCCGATTTGCTCGTTGGTTTCTTGCCAGTAGATACTACCTTCGCTTTGTGCAAGGAACTGACGAAAAGCATCGTTGTAATCTGCTTGGCTCGGGTAGGTGTCAGGATGGTCGTAGCTCAATGCGGGGACAATAGCGAGGTGCGGATGAAACTGCAGAAAGTTACGGTCATATTCATCACACTCATATACAAAATATTCGCTTGCTGGGTCGTATTTGCCACTTGGGCCAAATGACATAGTTGTGCCGATGGAGTAGCTAATTGGAATATTGAGTTGCTGAAATGCCCAGACAAACATGGCGGTGGTTGTGGTTTTGCCGTGCGTACCAGCTACGGCGATTAGTTTGAGCTGTTTATCGGTAATCAGATGATTAAGGAGCGCATCACGTTTGGTGGTTTTGATACCAAGGCGCTTTGCCATCTGTATTTCTGGATGATCACCAGGCAGCGCAGATGTATATACATACCAGTCAATTGGTGTGGTGACGTGAGTATGTGCTAAAAAATCACCAGACTGATCCGCATTAATCTGAATGCCACGTTGCTGCATCTGACTAGTGACTAGGCTCGGCGTTGGGTCCGATCCTACCACCGAATAGCCAGCATCATACGCGATTTCGGCCAAAGGTCCGAGGCCGACTCCACCGATTCCAGAGAAGTAGATGTTCATAAAAATAGTATACGCGAATGCGACAGCGAGTACCATGATGCGCAACCTGAGGCGTAGGTGGCGGATATTGATCCGGCTAATAGTACCCCATGATATACTGTGAAGAGCAATAAACGGTGGGAAAAGTGGCAGCCAGACGTCAAATAAAACGGAATCTCAGGCAGCTCCAGCGCGTCAAGACATGGCAGCTGGTAGTATTACTTTTGCTAATGGGCTTTATCGCGGCGACATTTTTGCGACTGAACAATGTCGGTATGGTAGAGCGCCGGGCAGCTGTATTGGTAGCCGACGAGACAGGAGATTCCGAAGCAATCAAGGCAAGGTTGTTCGAACTACAACGTTATGTTTCGTCGCACATGAATGCCAGTATGGGCTCGATCTATTTGGAGCATCAATACAAGCGTGATAGTCAAAAGACGATCGATGCAGCAAGCGGTGACAGTAATCCAAATGGCAACATTTACAAAAAGGCGCAAGAGGTCTGTGCGCCACGCTTTAGTAACTACTCACAGGCATATTTACAGTGTACAGTGGACTATTTGGCGCAATATTCACCGGCAGATAATCCGAGCTCTCAGGTCCAGCTGCCCAAGGCAGATGCCTATCGCCATAGCTATGCATCGCCTATCTGGTCACCCGATTTTGCTGGCTGGACGGTGCTTGCATGTGGGCTGATATTGCTAGCGATAGTTGCTCGTCTGATTGGCTTGGTGATTCTACGGTTGCTGCTCAAAACGCGCTACAGAGAGCTATAGGTGTTGACACCGATAACTCAAAGCGGTAATCTAACCACTGTATAGCACTAAAGGAGGTATAAGACCAATGGCTTACAGTCACACTAACTCTAAAGGGGTTACCTACTACCTGCACAAGACGACCGTAACTCTGCGCGGCGGCAAACCACAGACCATTTATTTCTTCGCAAAGGTTGAGAAGAATGAAAAGGGTGAACCAACTGATCTGCCAGAAGATCGTGTTGTCAAAGAAAACCCACGCAACGGTTTTCTGACTATCTCTAAGAAGAAATAGTTTTCGTTACGCATAAAAATTCCACGTGTTTGACTGCCCCCCAAATAGGGGCAGTCTTCTTTTTTGGTGTGGATATGTGAGAATGCTGTGGAAAAAGACTTGCAGCGTAAGCGCATTCGATGCTAAACTCATACCAAACAAACAGGTGCCAACTTACTCCGCCGGGATACGCAAATTGCCCGGCGGAGTTTCATTTTGTGTATACTGTGTGTATGAATCCCAAACGGCCAAAGGTAAAGCAAGAGCAACTCGCAGATGTGATAGATATGAAAGCGTGGCTTTGGGATCACTGGAAGACGGCTGATATAGAGGCCAAGCATGCTGACGCAATTCTTGGACAGTATGATCAATACGATAAGCGACAGGTCAGGCTGGAAAGTGAGATGGCCTATGCTTCTCGATGGCTTGAGGGCGGTATGCCGCTGCCGCTTCTATCGACAGAGGGCGATCGCGAGTATGATGATCTCAAGGGCGAAGAGCTCTAGTACTTGAAATATTATACCGCTTATGGTATAATAAAAGTATGAACACCGAACGCGATAATCCGTATTACGATCTAGGATACACAACACCTGAAGAGGCGGCCGAATTACGTAATGCGCGTATTCAAAAAGCGACTAAAGGTACTGTTAGTAAGGTAGTAAAAAAGCCTTTATATCGTGGACGTCCATCAGTAGGTGAAGACGGCGTGCTATTAAACGTTGATACGGAGCCGCGTCCGTTGAGTAACGAGGAGCGTGAGGCAGCGCTAAGAGGCGCCAAGGAGCGCGAGCAGAAAGTTTACGATAACCTGTACCGACAGTGGTTAGCAGCACAAGATCAGAATGATGTGTTACGGGCCGTAAAGCTACACACAGAGCTAGGCAGGCGAGATAAGCGCCAAAAAAAGCTCGGGCGTCCACCTATAGAACCGACAATTCCAGGTTTGGATATAGAATAGGAGCTTACCTATCAAAAGAAAAAGACCCCGACCAGTTAATGGCACGGGGTCATTTTCAGAGCCGCCTGTTAACTGTCGGGGTTATTGTTGGGCACGTATAGCGTTGAATTCAGCGTATGCTTGTTTGAATGTTGCTTTGCGTGCGCGTCGTCCGTACGGCGTGAGCGGGTCAACCAAAACCGCATACAGGCGATCTAAATGATTTTTATCCAGGCCAGTCTTATGCTCAATGGTGAGCATGCGAAAAAGAAACCAGTCTTTCTCGGTGTGGCGCAGTAGATGGTCGCCCTTTGCTGAAACGATTTGCCGATTCAGCTCATCAATCTTTTGCTTGATTGGGTTGGCTTCCCTGGGCGTCGATACAGCATGCACCTGCAAGTCCTATCTGTCGGTTGGAACGAACTATACTAATAATATCACTTTTTTTGATAAAAATCAAAAAATATTAAATGACTCATAGGTGAGTTTCATTTCATGACCTCTGGTGGGGCTGGTAGGAATCGAACCTACTACCAAGTGGTTATGAGCCGCCTGCTCTAACCGATGAGCTACAGCCCCATGCCAGAGGTCATAAAACGAATTTTGAACTGTGTCCATTTTACCACTTACCTCTGGTGATATCCACAGTACAGAGCCGTGAATAGTAAATAGGCTCGTTTTTTGCTTTATCCCCTAGTGCTATAATAGTCAAAACAATGCAAAACAGAAAACTTCATCGCTTTATCTATCGTTTGCGGCATCAGTATATCACTACCAATAACGTAGTGTTACTAGTAGCGGCATGTATCGCAATCAGTTGGGTATGGTCGTCGGTGCAGGCTGTCGAGCGAAATTATCAGCTTCAACGCGAGGTTGACGACAAATATCGCCAGCTACAGCTTGCCGAGCTACAAACTGATACGTTTGCGTATGAGCAGCGATATTATCAAAGTCGCGAATACCTAGAGCTAGAGTCCAAACGACGTCTTGGTCTGGCTCAGCCAGGCGAGAAAGTGTTAGTATTACCCCCAAACACCGAAAAGGCAAAACAAGCTGATAGCGGGCAAGAGCAAGCGCTTGTCGTACCGCCTACCGAGACAGCTCCGCCGCCTCCAATGCAGCAGTGGTTGAATTTTTTGTTCGGCGGTAACCGACAGGGCTTGCAAAACAAAGAATAGATTGCTATACTTATCAAAGTATTTGCCGCGGGGTGGAGCAGCCCGGTCAGCTCGTGTGGCTCATAACCACAAGGTCGCAGGTTCGAATCCTGCCCCCGCAACCATGAAAAGAGACAGTCTTATGACTGTCTTTTTTCATGGTTATAATGCAGAGCGAGAGTGAGTTTAGATTTACATTTTGATAAAATAAAAACCCCGAACTAGGGGTAAGGAATGCTGTGAAGAATTGGGTGCGGTTCACTCCGATGACGATAGTATGTCATCGGAGTGAACCGTGAGCCGCTAGGTGTTGACCAATGGTCGGCCGGTGGCGGCGCTCAGGATATCTGCCCAGAGAGCGTCGAACGTCACCGGCTTGCTGAGGCTGTCGAAGACCATTCCAGTCACCTGAATGGTCGCAAGTAGCGGTGAGATTGTCGGTACGACTGACACGCCCTGCTGGTTGTAGCAACTGTTGATCAGCGTTTCGACACGCTCTTTGGATGCATTTCGATCCTCGACCTCGAGAATCGCCTCGCGAAACTCGTCAGCGATCTCTTCGAACTGGCCCGCAAAAAGGGCTAGCCTCAGGGTCTCGAGCTTTTGCTGTTCTGTCACGGCAATATCCTTTCGGAAGGAATAGGGGAACAATCGGGTCATAATAACCCTTTACAATAATATATTATAGCAAAAAAGTATAAAAAAGTCAAATATAAGACAAGGCGAGGCTGCTTATTATGCGAGCTTGCTGGCAGCTACTCGTACTGCTTCGCTCCAGCTCAAAAAGGCATGTGGTGTGGCGGCCAGTTCGGTGGCAGTCAGCTCGTATTTGATAGCCAGTGCAAGTTCGTGGATAATCTCGGCGGCGTGTGGCGCCATGACGGTCGCGCCGATAAGCGTACCTTTTTTGTCAGAGATAAGCTTGACGAATCCGTCGCGGAAATCACTGGTGTTGCTACGAGCGATAATATTGAGCGGCGCAACAGCTTTTTTGATACGGAGGTCACGACGTAAACAATCGTCTTCGGTCAATCCTACCGATGCAATGCCGGGATAGGTAAAGACGACATGTGGCGTGGCAGTGTAGTCGGGAGCGAGTTTATTTTTGGCATAGAGATTGTGTGCGACGATGCGACTTTCGAGGAGTGCTGAGTGAGTGTGTCCGCCGCGACCAAGTACATCGCCAGCAGCGTATATGTGTTTGGCCGTTGTTTGCAAATAATCGTTGACCACGATGCCTTTGGCACTGTATTGCACACCGGCATTTTCAAGACCTAGATCGACATTTGGTTCTCGTCCAGCGGTGATCAAGATCTCATCGACGCGGAGGCTATGTTCGCTGCCACCACGACTATAGACGACGCGACGGGCGATATTTTCTTTTTCGACTGCTAGTGTGCGGGTTTGGGTAAGGGTAGTGATGCCTTTTGTGTCTTTGAGGATCGTTGCTAGTAGCTCCCCTGCTTCGCTGTCGTAGGTAGGAAGGAGGCGTCCGGCGATATCAGCGATTACGATTTTGGTGCCAAAAATAGCAAGGAGTTGTGCGAGCTCGACGCCAATCGTGCCGCCGCCAATAATATAAAGCGTTTTTGGTGGCTTGAGCGCTTCTAGGATAGTGCGGGGTGTTTGTGCGGTTTCAAGATCGAGACCGGGGATGTCTGGCATTTTCCATTCGGCGCCAGTTGCAATCAAAAACGAGGCAGCTGAATACGTACGGCGACTAATGCTGATTTCATGGGGAGTGAGAAAATGCGCAGCACCATGGAGCGTCGTGATGCCGGCATTTTCGTAGTAGCGGCGATTGCCGCTTGCACCGGTGCGTTTGGCTGCAAGATCTTTCCAGTTGCGGAGGCTTGGGTAGTTGTAACCAAGCGTGTTTGAGCGCAGACCAAAGCGAGCGCCTGCCTTGGCTTCGTCGTATAGCTGCGCGGCATGAAGAAGCGCCTTGACGGGAACATCACCAGAATTGGGACTAGTGCCGCCAAACTCGTCTTGCTCGACGATGGCTACTTTTTTGCCATCTTGGGCTGCGATAGTAGCGGCTGCGCTGCCGCCTGCACCACTGCCGATGACGATGAGATCAAAATCATATTTGTGCTTTGCCACGATAGTTCTCCTTAAATAATTGTCCGGTGATGTTGATATATGTAGGCTGCTTCGGGGTGGTAGCGTTCGAGTTGTTTGCTGGTGATTCGACGAATGTCTTGACTGGTGACAGTTGCTTTTTTTTCACACCACGTCGTGACAGCGGCGGCTACCTTTTTGCTAATTGTTTCGGCTTCTCCTTCGGGGCTACGTACACTGAGGCACGCAGCGCGAATACTGCGTTGGAGTTTATCGGTATCGTACGTTTCATTTGGTCGGCGACCATTGCGTTTGATCACATCAATAACGAGCATGTTCATGCGCCAAAGCCTCCCGAACGCACACTATAGGTGATAACGCGCTCGATATAAACAAACAGACCAAGGATAATAAGTCCGCTACCTGCAGCAAATTGCAAAAAACGTTTGTTGTTTTCGCGCCAGCGTTGGATACGAGCGATAGTGTGCCCGCCGCCAATCAGTATGTAGATGATTGCAAGCGGTAGCGAAGCTATGATGGCGTAAAGAGCAACTCCGAGTAGCTGCAGGGTTGGCTCGAGTCGGATAAGCACCAGGGCAGTGATGACGAGCGGCGCCAGTAGAAAGAGTAACTCGCTCATAGTGCTGGTCATTCCGAGTGTAAATGCTTCGGCGGGCTGTTTTGTGGATTTGGCACGGCTGCGGAGGTATGTCGCAAAACTACGGGGTAGCCAGAGCACCGTGCCTTGTTGGCGTCGATAATAAAACAGCCAGACGGACAGGCCGACACCCGCTACTGCACCAGAGCTAATTGCCCAGATGATCAGTGGTGTGCTCGTCGGAAAAAGATTAGTGAGTAAAAATGCAAGGCTCGACAAAAGCAAGATACTAAACGTAATTGTGCCAATAATAAAGCTACCAGTGAGGCGCAATAGGCGAAGATGGGCGGTCTTGGAACTGAGAGCGTGCCCGCTAAGTAAGGTCAGTACACTGGCACTTGTTTGAAAGCTAGCGTGGATCAGGCCAGCGAGCACAATGATGGCGAGGGAGCTGATGATGTCGAAGTTACCCATTTTTTTGTGCGTCTTTGTTTATATTGAGGATCCTTTTGAGGATATTTTACCATAAGTGTCATACCGGGGTCAAAATAAGGCACGAGACAGACGCGCGGGTGGTATCATAAGAAGTATGAGCGATACACCTGAGAATGCCAGAAAAGACAAGCAGCGATCAGTCGATGCCCGTACTATCCATGGGAGTATACAGATTGTTCAGGCGTCGCCGCGTCCTTCGCGCAAACCATTGGCGGTATCGCAAGCGACAGATCCTGTCGACGAAAGTTCACAGCAAACTATTGAATCAGAGGATGTGCCGCCTCGGCCGGCAGGGCAATCTCCAGGCTTAACGATACTGCAGTGGCTGACATATGCGTTTTGGGGCTGGACATTGCTAGCGGTTATCTGGTTGGTATATATCGTGGTAGAAAATTTTATCATAGGTGGTAGCACGACAGGATTACTCCCCTATGCGATAGCAACTTCGTTGGTGCTGTTGCCGTTGTCGGTGGTGTGCGACTTTTTTTATAGCCGCAAAGAAGTAGCCAAAAAATCAGGTATTGCGACAGTGGTGATGGTTATTCATGCGGTGATTTTTGCCCTGATTGGTATTGGCGTATTGATTGGCGCAGTGGTAGTAGTCGTGCAGTTGCTTGTCGATGGCGGTGTGAGCAATAACGATGGTCGCATGACCGCTCTTGCGACGCTTCTTATCAGCGCGCTGCTGTACGGTATGACATTTTTGCGTACGCTCAATCCGTCTCCTCGGCTCAAAAACGGCCGTTATTTTAGTATGTTTATGGCACTGACTGTCGGTGTGTTTATTGTCTTGGCGTTTATCGGCCCCCTTGCGCAATCAGTGACAAGTCGTGATGACCGAGCGATTGCACAAAATATAAATAGTATCAATCATGCGGTGCAGGAGTATATACAGACGAACAAAGCGATGCCGCAAACACTTGGGGACGTTTCTATCGATAGCGATGTGGCGCGTCGTTTGATTGGTGATGGACTCGTGACGTATCGTCCGGGTGAGATTGTTGCGTCGACAGAATATGGCCAGTACAGTCAGAGTGCTTATAGCGATTATCGATATTCGCTTTGTGCTACCTTTGCGACCGAGCTCGAAGCTCGTTACAAAGACGAATATTATTATGAGAAAGAACACGACGGCTACAGTACGTCGCTCCATATTAGCTCGCATCCAGCAGGTGAGGTTTGCTACAAGCTCAAAACAACTATCGCTGGTGCTGCGCGTGCCATAGACATACGAGCACTGAAATTGTAGTAAGTTCACGACAAAATGCTATTGCTTTTTCTAATATAATATGCTAATATAAATATATTCGATCATAAAAACAAAAAAATACAAAATAAAAGGAACCACCACATGAAAACAAACAGCTCAACTAGTGAAGTAGAATTTGAAACAGCTTTACGTTCTATCAATCTTTCTACTTGGAATCGTCAGCGCTCTGATACCGAAATTCGATCATTTTTGACACGTCGCCAAGCTGTTGTCGAGGCGGTTGAGCTCTAGAAATCCTTCACGCTATCTGTTACAATCGTCTTTGCGTTTCGATGTATATCGTTTCGTAGTGTTATTTAGGACGAGGCAGCGTAGCTCAGTTGGTTAGAGCGCAGGACTCATAAGCCTGAGGTCACTGGTTCAATTCCAGTCGCTGCTACCAAGACAAATCCCCCACCCGCGTGGGGGTTTTGTCTTGGTGGAGTTTTACGTGTGCTTCGCTGATTTTGACCGATCCGCGATACAATAGGGGTAGTGAAAAACATATCGATTGCGACAAGGGGGTATCTGCAGAGCGGTGATGCGCGTACGATGCAGCTTGCGACAGTCAGCGACGGTAGGCCGTGGGTGGCAACGGTTTATTTTGTGGCAGATGACGACATGAATCTTTATTGGTTGAGTTGGCCGGATCGCATGCATAGCAGCAATATTGCGGCTGTATCTGATGCCGCTGCCGCAGTGGTGGTCAAAGCTGACCAGCCAGTGATAGGGGTGCAGATGGCAGGTGAGGCGCAAGAGGTGAGCGATCCGGTAGTGGTGCGAGAGATGACAGAGAAGTATATCGCTAAGTATCGGCAGGGTGAGCAGTTTTACCCAGCTTTTTTGGCGGGAACCAATCGGCACAAAATGTATCGCCTCTCCCCTACCCGTGTGCAGCTTTTTGACGAACTGCACCATGCCGAGGCGAGTCCGATAATGGTTGTGTCGCAGGATTAGGGGCGGCTAGTTGCCCGTTGCTGCTTGTTCGTATAGGCTAAAAGTATGAACCATGATCACCACCATCAACATCACTCGAAGTCTTTGCGGCGGATGGCGGCTTCGGCAACGCTACATTGCCTGGCAGGGTGTGCGATTGGTGAGGTGAGCGGACTGATTATCGGCATGGCGCTGGGGTGGGATATGCTCGCTACGATGGCGTTAGCTATCGGCCTGGCGTTTGTGTTTGGGTTTGGCTTGTCGACACTGCCGTTGGTGCGTATCGGTATGTCGGCACCAAAAGCGCTGAGTATTGTTGTGCCTGCAGATATTTTGTCGATTACCGTGATGGAGATTGTTGACAATGCAGTTATGGCACTTATTCCAGGTGCGATGCATGCCGGGCTTGGTAATCCGGTTTTTTGGATAGCTATGCCTATAGCTTTAGCGGTGGCGTATGTGGCGGCGTATCCAGTTAATCTTGCGCTGCTCAAGCGCAACAAGGGGCATGCTTTGATCATGAAGCATCTCGATAATCACCATATGTAGCGCATACTTCTTTCAGATTGACTCAGGGTACGCTACGATAGAAGGAGAACTAATACGGAGGCGCGTATGAGTATCGAGCGAGCAGGGCAAGATCCGATTGAAATATCATCACCACAGCTACCGTATGAAGTTGCCGAGCTCACTCGACGCGCGCTACATGATAGCCTGACCGATGGTGCGACGACGAGTAGCTATGATGATGTTGACACCGAGCGACGCGTGAAACTGCAGGAGGCATACGCTGTCTCGATTGCGCAGCTACGCGAGAGTATATTTGCAATTACCCAGGTGACACGGCCAAGTAGCGAAACCGAATCGTTACGGGCGTTATTGAGTACTGATGTTACCGAGCAGCATGAGCTTGTCGATGTCGACTTGGGGCGATCGCTACTGAGGCGCTGGATTGATGCGACAGGCGAGGAGTATTTTGCGACACTTCACCCACAAACGCAGCGACGATTGATGTGGCTCTCGGGCTACGAAATACAAGATGCAAACCAGATGGCCACACTTGGTGATTTGGTAGCTCGATACGAAGATCCGCTTAGCAGAGCAAAAGCTGAAAAAAAAGTCCTTGATAGTATTGCTGGTTTGATACTGAGCGCCGCAGATGAAAAAAATAATCCCGAACCAGCACAGGTGAAAGCACCAAAAGTCAAAAAGGTGAGTCCTAAAAAAATATCAGCGACACGTGCAGTGCGGCCAGAACAGCAGCGCGTAAGCCATGAGAATCTGACTTTCGATGCGTTTGCGACCGCTATTAGACCACCGCGTAATTGGCAAAATAGCCCTGAATTTTTGAATATTTTCGACAAAATGGTTGTGCAAGAGATTGATGAATCGGTACCCAATAGAGAGTATCGCCAGCAGCTCAAAGAGATGCTGCAACTTCCTTTGTCGCCAACTATAGCGGGCCAAGAGGTAGCGGGTATTGCTCGACAGGATGTGCTGGACTATATCGATGCTCAAACAGCGACATATCCAGGTGGTCTAGTCCACGCGAACCAAAACGGCCTCAAGACAAATGACATAGCCGGGTATCGTATTTGGCTGACGCTTCGCTCGCTGCAGCTATTTGCCAAAGAGCGAATGACGGTCGACCAGATAGTCGACGAGCATTTTAGTAGGGCGCAGGAAAAGGAGGTGAAGTTACTGCTCAAGGGCGGTCTTGTCGAGGTACTGAGGACGCGTCGTATGCACGATAAGCGCAACAAATATCGACTACCAGGTTAAATTGCTACGCGACTATACCCTACTCTTTGCAAAATCGAGTGACGTCGCCGTGATAGGCAAGCACTGAGCGCGAAAGATTGCAGAGCGATGGGGTGGTTGTCTGAGGTTGTTTGGCTGGAGTAAACGCACCAAGAAGTGTTTGTAGGCTGTTTGCTGGTGATTCTTCGCGGATAACTTGAAAATCATCGGCGATTTCGGCGGCTTTGGCGAGTGCCTGATAGGCATCGTCGCGGCTACCGATTGCGTTGATAAGTTTGCGTTTGAGAGCGAGCTTGGGGTCATAGATGAGCGCGCCAATATTGTCGCGAACTTCGTTTTCTGGGATATCTCGCTGCGTGCTAATATAGCGGACAAACTCATCGTACTCGTTGTTGATCGATTGTTGCAGAAGCTGAACTTCACTTTCGGTCAGGCGACGGTATGGATTGCCAAGATCTTTTGATGTACCGGCGGTAATAGTGACTGATTCGATACCATTTTGAGTAACGACTCCCCCACCAAGCAAGCCGCCATCTTCGGCGAGAGGAGTGTTGTAGTACTGGAATGGTCCCATAACCACGCCAATGCTACCGATGATCGAACCATAGTCTGCATAGATGACATCGGCGCTGGCGGCTGCCCAGTATGCACCTGAGGCACCCGAGCCTTGGATATGGGCGTAGACTGGTTTTTTGGCAGTGTTTTTGTAGTGGGCGATACCGTCAGCGATAGCGCGTGAGCCATAAATAGTACCGCCAGGGGAATCGATTTCTAAAATCACACCACTAACTGTCGAATCTTCGGCAGCTTTACGGAGTTGCTCTTTGATGTCGTAGCCATAGGTTATCGAGTCGCCTAGTAGCGAACTAAAAACATCGCCCGAATCGTTGCTACCCATGATCATGCCACTGATTTTGATAGATAATAGACCATTGCTGCCATTGCCATAGATAGTGCGCACGGTATCGCTGTTGCCAGCCTGGCTACCGACTGTCGCACCCACGAGAACAATACCAAAAAAGAGCATCGTGCCAATAAAACAAGCCACAAGGACGTTCCAGGTGACGATAATGGTGACGATTCGTTTGAAGAGTCCAATCAGGTAAGGGTGTCGTGTTGCGAAAGAAGTGTTTTTAGCCATAAACTTTATTATGGCACTCCCCCGAAGTATCGCCAAGTACTATGTGAGGTCTGTTCGGGGGTTGAATGGCAAGAGTGGATAGTGGGCAGCGTAGCCTTCATGGTCCTGCTCTATCCATACGGCATGGTGGCCAAGCTTGACGACGGCCAAGCGGCTTGTTTCCATGCCCTTGAGATGAAGGATTTTTTCCATAGACGACTGCCCCGTGCCAGGTGCTGGTTCGAAATGGATTGCCTGTACGGTGCAGGTTTCTTGGAGTATGCGCTGACCTATGCGCCGACAGGTGGCGACCAGGTGGGTGGCGGGGTCTGAGGGGCGCATATCGGCGCCGCGATCGTGTTGTAGGGCGACAAATATATCGTTGGTGGTTTTGTAGTGTGACGTGATTGTGGGCGATGGATTGAATGGAGAGCTGGCGGGATATGTGGTGTGAAAGTCTTTGATTGCTTGGCGCTCTATGCCTGTGAGTGTTGCGCAATACTCCTCAAAGGTGAGCGAGTTAATAAAATCGGAGTGGTCATACTTGTGTTGCATAGCATCCTTTTATATAGGTATACCTATATTGCTATATAAACACAAGCAAAGCAGTGTGGGGTCGGGTGGTTTTGTGGAGAACCTGAAAACTCGATAGTTCGAGTACTCAGGTTTATTGCCGAGACCCAGGTTGGATCTCGGCAATGACACGCGGCGGTATGTGTTACCTCACGGACGAGCTGATGATTGCGGCAGCAAGTATGAGCAAGCCTGCAACCAGGCGTTTGTGAGTCACTTTTGTTCCTACTTTCTGAGCGTATTGCAAAGATAAGGCACACCGTGTGCCATGAGATTATATTAACATATTTATAGCTATAAGTCAACTTTAACAGAGACAACTAAATCATAATATTGAAGCGAGCGATTATATATTTTGTTATATACGCAAAGAGATGGTACAATTTTTGAAAATAGGTAAAGGAAGGCAACGCCTTATGACTGCAGATCTGGAAACCGGTGGGTTTAATGATACTGATACTTTGTTGCGCGAGCGGATGATCCCTGCGCTAGGAGCTGAAGCAGCCGAAAAGTTTTTTGCTGCACTTAACCACCTGTCGCTTACTAAGCGAGCCAAGGCGATTGCTCGTCAGGCAAAGGTTCTGGAGTTGCTTGCTTCTGATGAAAATCCAACTGCTGACATTATTGATTTTCAGCAAGCAAAAGTCACACATGACGAGCTTGTGTTGGCAGAGATACCCGAGAAGTCTGCAGAGTACAACAGTGAAGCGAGTACAGGCGAGCCCCTCGAGTCTTTTAGCGAAACTGCTATACAGATCGAGGAGGCGAATGGTGGGGATAGCATACAGGATGAAGAGTTGAAGATCAGCGCGAAGGCGAGTGCTTATGTCGATAGTATTACAGGGGTAGCGTCATCGGCGCTGCTTGAGCTTCGGCCAAGTGATGAAACTGCGTTCGTGGATGCGATGCTTGCGATGAATCAGCCGCTTGATAAACGAATGAATCCAAAAGTTTACGCTGCTATTATTGGGGGCGTGTACAAAGGTTTTAGTGACAAAGAGATTGCTAAGATGCTAAATGATCATGATGACCCGGAAGTGCGTATGAAGATGTCGGCCGAGGCAGTTTGGCAACGAAAGAATAAGGTCAAGTCTCGGGCGCAGCAGCTAGCAAGGCAGAATGGCACTGATTTAGACGCTACGCTACGGTTGTATATAGAAAAAGGACGTCGAGTGAACGAGGATGTGTCTTTGGTGACGGATGAAGTGGCGGAGTTTGCAAGCGAGAGCGAAGGTGGCGATAATTCGGATATGCAGCAGCTTGAGGTATCTGTGACTGATGTGCGCGACAGTGAGGGCAAAGAAGCGCAGCCACAGGTTTTGGAGCAAGATGAGGATGGGTCATTGGTGTCGATTTATGACAAGCTCGCACAGCTGGCAGATAAAGAAGAGATCGATAGTGTCAGTGCGCTACTTGGTGAAGATAGGTATGACGAGGAGCGTATGTTCAAGGGTCGCGAATGGTTAGGCGAACTGATGAGTCGATATGTGCCAGATACAGTGGCAGCAAGGACTGTTATCGGGGAAGGTCGATTTGATAAGGATGCCTATAGGGTGCTTGTCAAAGTGTCGGGTATGAATCGAATAGGCCGAGGAGAGCTTCCTGTGACGCTGCCTATGCATTTGAAATATAACAGAGGAGTTAGCGAAGCGATTGTCTTTGAGTATCTCGGAATACTATTTGAACAGGCAAAAAATGATCCTCAATATGCAATAAGTAGTGCCCGCTTGAGCGTAGTGCCTGCCAAAGTGCAAGAACCTGTTGTCGGAATTTCGCAACGTATTCAGGAGAAGCAAGAATTGGCGGAGCCTCCTTTGCCTAATTTGTGGGGAGCTGTAGTCGATAACAAGCCGCTTCCTAGTAGAGATGTCGAACGGACAATCAACCATTTTCTTGATGAAGCTGTTCGGCAAGGTCAGCTAAAACGAACAGAAGTTGTTTTCTTGACAGATCGTCTACTTGGGGGCGATGGACGCGGTTTATTGGAGCCGGAAGAGCAGGCTGCATTGCAAAAGTTGGCTGATATGCAACATCAGATCAAGGAGAGAGGTTCTTCACGGCTTGATGAATCGCCCGCTGCTCAAGCATTATTCAAAGATTTTACAACGATTTCGAAAGCATTTGGAGCAACGTCAGTCGCAACGATTACTGATCGAGTAAATCGTAACAATAGTCGAGGCAATAAGGTGAATATCCGTCAGTCGACAGTAGTGCGTCAAATTGCCGCGGCTATACAGGTTGTCCTTGAAGAGAGTCGAAAATTATAATGGAACAATCGGTATTGTATAAAGAAACGCTTACTCCTGCGGAACAGGCTGCTCGAATGGCCGAATGGCTGCCTGATTTTGTCAATAATATAACCAATAAAATTGGCTATTTGCCAGACCTGACGGCGAAAAGAATCGATGGCCTCTTTGGTAACGAGGTTGATCAAGCTGAGGCGCTAAGAGGTATGCTTAGTATACTGCCTGAATTTTCAGATAGCCATGATGATATGGAGATATATGGGTTGTTTGTGTGCGGATATCCAACAGAGGAGCTCGAGGCGTCATGTGATGACTTGAATGCAGCTATGGAGCGTATTCACGAACGTTTGGCCCCTGTGATTGCGGCCCATGAGGCGAAGCGTATCAAGCCTATATCGACTGATGCCCTAGCTGCACGTCGGCTTGGTAGCCATGCTACGACAGGTGTATTTTATGAACCAAAAGGAGAGCTGGCCTGGCAAGACGGTGCTCCTTGTTCGCAGACAGATCCGGAGGTATTTTTTCCCGAAAAAGGAGGCACAACACGAGAGGGAAAGCAGGTGTGCTTAGGGTGTGACGTACGGGATAAATGCCTCTCTTATGCACTCGATAACGATGAGCGTTTCGGTATCTGGGGTGGCTTGTCTGAGCGTGAGCGACGACGGTTGAAAAAGGGTATTACCTAATGCTGGTCGCTGCTATAATAAAGTTATATCCCCGCGACACACACTGCCTTATCAGGTAAGCGTCCCTCCGGTGGAATCATATTCATTGTCTACGGATTTTAGCTAGAAACGGGCAAAAAGACGGGCAATACAATCAAAACGTTTCTCAAACTAACTGTTGAGGATTGTATTGTATGAATGATGAAACTTTTTTGAACGAACGAATTGATGTGCTGGCAAAATTTGGCACGGGCTTAAACCCTTGCGTGCCGATAAAATTCCGGCGGCCAAATGGTCGTGAGGTGGTGATCAGTGAAATTGGCTTGCGCCACCCAACCACGCAGGGCAAGCGGGCGATACATGTGTTTGATGTGACCGACGGCTCAAGTGATTACCGGATCGAGCTGGATAGTGAGCGGCTGACATGGGTTTTGACGCGGATGGGGGATAGTGTATGATCGCAATCACGCCACGCAAATATCCCAGAACGGCTTCGCGCCACGTCCGAAGTCGGGTTTCGACGTCGCTTCGGACTTGGGCTGCAGATGTTCTGGGGCATTTCGTGCCGGATTGCTCGACAGCGGTGAGGAGAAGGGGTGGAAATAAAAATAGCACCCGAGGGGGTGTTGTAGTGGCGGCGGTACTGAAAAATACTTTCAGTACCGCCGACCACCCAGGGGGGCAGAGCCTGACGGCGTTAGAGATGGCTCCACCAGGGCCATTTACCTCGACGGCTCATCAGAAACGACAGTCCATTGACGTTGTCTATGCCGCCCTCCCGTTTGATGCAGTCGCGCCATCTTCGCTGAAGCTCGAGGGCATTTGCGCGGGCTGTATCGCCGACCGATGTGCAGTGGCCGACGACTCCTTCGATAGTCAGCTCTGCCCAATGGAAGTCGCAGATTTTGATGGCTTCCATAAGGCGGCGGTACTCGTCTCGCGTCATGATGCGGTTGAATTCTTCGGTCATGAGACCGATGTCGGAAATGAACGTTTCACTCAAAGCGTTGCGGGTAGTCACAACAGCTCCTTTCGATACGGTGTATTTCAGGGGGTGAATATCTTTTCATTATATAATAAAAACTATAAATATGCAACTTATTATGGATAAAATCAACACTTCTCAACCCCTTATCATGCATATCGATCTCAATAGTTGTTTTGCAACCGTGGAGCAGCAGGCACGACCGCTGTTGCGTGGGCGGCCAGTGGCGGTGGTTAATCGACGGACTGATCAGACGATGATTGTCACGTGCAGCTATGAGGCCAAGGCGGCGGGCGTGACGCTGGGTATGAAGTTGCGCGATGCCAAAAAGCTTTGTCCGGATTTGGTAGGTGTCGAGAGTGATCCGGCGAAGTATCGCTACGTGTACCATAAATTGCTCGACATTATGAACGATTATTCGGCGCATGTGACGATGAAAAGTATCGATGAGGGTGTGATTGATTTTACGCAGGCACCCGAGGCAATCAAGGCTCGAGGGCTTGAAAGTATTGGCTTGGAGATAAAGCAGCGACTGCGAGATGAGATAGGGGTGGCGATGCGTTGCAACGTGGGAATCGCGACCAATCGGTTTTTGGCAAAAACTGCCGCTGGGCTGCACAAACCGGATGGTATGGATAGTATCACGCATCAAAACCTCCGCGAAGTACTGGGTACGCTTGAGCTGACCGATCTGACGGGTATCGCCTACCGCAACGAGCATCGACTCAATAGCATTGGTATTTATACGCCGTTGGATTTTTTGGACGCTTCGGCCGAAGTGCTGCGCAGTAGTGTATTTAAGAGTATTAATGGTGATTACTGGCACCAGCGCTTGCGTGGCTGGGAGGTGGACGATATAGCTACCGAGACAAAGCGGGTTGGGCGGCAATATGTGCTGGATAATTTTGATTTGAGTTTTGATGAAATACTGCAGCGACTACATCGGTTATGTGAATCGGTAGGAAGTCGGATGCGTAGGCAAGGGCTAAGCGCACGCGGTGTGTATGTGGGTGTGCATACGTTTGGCCCAAGCGGTCCATGGCGCAAGACGTCGAGCTGGCATGCCACGCACGTATCGGACACACCGTTCTTTAGTGACAAAACGATCTACGAGATCGCTCGTAAGTTGTTTGTGAACGCCCCGCCAGATATCCGTGATATTAATGTGCATTGTTATTTGCTAGAGCGCGGTGAACGTTCGCAGCTAAGTTTATTTTCTGATGAGCTGGCACGCGAACGGCTGGTAGTAACGGCAATCGATGAAATCAATAATCGCTACGGCGAGCATACATTGCATGCGGCAAATACACTCAAAGTTTCGCCGCTTGTTAAAACTAAGATACCGTTTGGCAGTACGCGGTATCTATAGTTGTATACTCATAGGTATATGAAATATATAGTGGCGGTTAGCGGGGGAGTCGATTCGGTGGTGTTGCTCGATATGCTCGTGAATGATAATCTCCCCAGCTCTCGCTCTCCAGTCTCCATTTCTCAGCTTATCGTTGCTCACTTTGATCATGGCATTCGCTCTGATTCAGCGACGGATGCGGCGTTTGTACGAGATTTGGCAGAGAAATATAATCTGCCATATGAAACGGCACGCGAAGAACTGGGAGCTGACGCGAGCGAAGAGCTGGCGCGTGATCGCCGCTATGCGTTTTTGCGTAGCGTTGCCAAAAAACACAATGCAAAGATCATCACTGCTCACCATCTTGATGATCTCGTAGAAACGATTGCAATTAATATTACCCGTGGTACTGGCTGGCGAGGGCTTGCAGTATTGGACAGTTTGGATATCGAGCGGCCACTACTTGGTACGACAAAGCCTGAGTTGATTGATTATGCACAGAAAAAGTCGCTCGAGTGGAGAGACGATCCGACGAATCAGAATCTGAAATATCTACGCAATGATGTGCGCCAGCGACTTACGGGTATCGATGAGCGGGCGCGGGAGGCGCTCAGGCTATATCAATATCGTCAGGTGTTTTTGAAAAAATCTATTGATCAAGAGGCGCAACAGCTAGTAGGAAGTCCGCCCTACTCTCGCTATTTTTTTACACAGATACCAGAGCGTGAGGCCGTAGAGCTATTGCGTGTGGTGTGTATCAGTGCGGTGGGGATGAGTCCGACAATTCCACAACGTAAGCGTGCGCTGCTAGCGATTAAGACACAAACAACAGGCAGTCGCTATGAGGTTGCAAAAGGCATCACTCTAGTGTTTACCCGGACAACGTTTATTGTCGAGGAGGCGTCTGAGGTGGTATTATAGTAGGCAGTGGAAAAAGACTTGATGTTGACTGAAAGGAACTGATACTGATCTTATGGCAGCAAAAAAACCGCCTCAGAAAAATAAAATAGCAAATTATGCCCGGCTTGGCCTATTTTGGGCGATTATCATTATGGCAGGGCTGACGCTCTTTGCTATTACTTCGCCAAACAAGCCGCTCAAGGAAGTCGATATATCTTCGGTTATCCAGCGAGCTAATAAGGGTGAGATTAAGAAGATTGAAGGTGCAGGTAACGAATTAAAGATCACGCCAAAGGGTAAAGATGAGCCGACTGAGCAGTCTTATATTCAAGGTGGTACTAGCACGCTTTTACGCGATGACATTCTGGCAAAGGATATACGCGAAAAGATCGTCTCTGACAAAGCGCCATCACAAACCAGTGAGACGCTGTGGAATCTGGCGATTATTATTGTGCCGGTGTTGATTATCGTGGCTTTCTTCATGTTTATGATGCGTCAAGCGCAAGGGCAAAATAACCAGGCACTTGGTTTTGGTAAGTCAAAGGCCAAGCTGTATGGTAGCGACAAGGAGAAAGTTGTATTTGCTGATATTGCTGGTAACGATAGTGCCAAGCAGGATCTCGAAGAGGTAGTCGATTTTCTCAAGCATCCAAAGAAATATCAGGATCTTGGTGCCAAGATTCCAAAGGGTGTATTGCTTGTCGGTAATCCGGGTACAGGTAAGACGATGTTGGCGCGAGCTGTTGCTGGTGAGGCGAACGTGCCGTTCTTCTCGATTTCTGGTTCAGAGTTCGTCGAGATGTTTGTGGGCGTTGGTGCATCGCGTGTTCGTGATTTGTTTACAAAAGCCAAAAAGAACTCACCAGCGATTATCTTTATTGACGAAATCGATGCCGTAGGTCGCAAGCGCGGTAGCGGTATGGGTGGCGGTCACGATGAGCGTGAACAGACGCTTAACCAGATTTTGGTAGAGATGGATGGCTTTGAGACGGGTACAAATGTGATTGTCCTTGCGGCAACCAACCGGGCTGACGTGTTGGACCCTGCCCTATTGCGCCCAGGACGCTTTGATCGCCGAACAAATATCATGCTGCCAGAACGTCGAGATCGTGAAGCGATTTTGAAAGTACACTTTAAGAGCAAGCCGACCGAAAGCAATGTAAATCTCGATAAACTTGCTGCCAAGACGGCCGGTTCGTCTGGTGCAGATCTTGCCAATATTGCTAACGAGGCGGCGATTATTGCTGCACGTGATAATCGCAAGAAGATCACAAACAATGATTTGACTGAGGCGTTTGAAAAGGTAGCGATTGGTCCAGAGCGCAAGACGAAAGTAATGAGCGAGAAGGAAAAAGAACTCACTGCTTATCATGAAGCTGGCCATGCGATTGTCGGCCATATACTACCAGATAGCGATCCTGTTCATAAAGTAACAATTATCCCTCGTGGTGGCACTGGTGGCGTTACATGGTTCTTGCCACCAGAGGATAAAAGTTATACCAATGTCTATGAGTTCAAAGACATCTTGGCGCGCGCCATGGGTGGTCGAGTTGCCGAAAAGATTATGTATGGTGACGATGGCATCACGACAGGTGCTGGCTCTGATCTGCGCAAAGCAACAGAGATTGCCAGAGATATGGTTATTGAGCAGGGTATGGGCACCAAGCTACGTGATCAAGTATTTCATGAAGACAATGGCGGCATGGTTTTCGATAAGATTACGCATGAGCGACCGTATAGCAATGAGACAGCCAAAGAGATTGATAAAGAAGTTGAGGTTCTCATAAAAGAGGCAGCACAGCGTGCCGAGGTGGTCATTCGCGAGAACCTTGATCATCTTCATGCGCTTGCCAAAGAGTTGCTCGAAAAAGAGACAATCGAAGAATCTGATGTCGAGAAAATCCTTCAGGATACCAAATTGCCAAAGGAGGCGCGACTCCACGCGGCATAGGCTATGGGACGGGTTAGAAGTGCCGTTGCCCGCGCCAATAAGCGCCTATCGATAGCCCTGGCTGCAAGTTTGCTTGCCGGGGCTTCGCTACTATCTCTATTGCTTGGATTTTTTCGAGATCGCCTCCTTAATAGTACGTATCTTGACACCTATCCAACAGGCATCGACGCCTATACGGCCGCATTTACGGTGCCGGATTTCATGTTTTTCATACTGGTTTCTGGAGCGCTAAGCGTCACATTTATACCAGTTTTCAATCAGCGTCTGGCGACAGGCAACAAAAAGTCTGCCTGGGAATTATCAACAAGCTTATTGAACTTTATGGCGCTCATCACGCTTGTTACGAGTGTTTTGATTATCATTTTTGCCGAGCCACTGATCCGTTATGTTATCGCGCCTGGCTTTAGCGAGTCGGCTACTGCTTTGGCGGTTAGTATGACACGTGTCATTGCCATCAATCCATTTCTATTTGCGATTGCGACGGTGCTTGCCAGTATTCAGCAGGCACTTGGAAGGTTTACGTTTTTTGCACTAGCACCAGTGCTCTATAACATTGGTATTATCACTGGGTTGACTGTATTTACGGGTGGAATATCGCTCTTTGGTGTGCAGGTTTTTGAGGGTGGGATTATGGGTGTAGCGCTAGGCGTGGTGTTTGGCTCTATTTTGCAGCTCATTGTCAGTACTATTGGTTTGATTGGGCTTGGTTTTGACTATCGGTTTAAGATTTTCTGGAAAAACAAAGGCTTTCGACAAGTACTACGACTGTTACCGCCACGTTCAATCGATCAGGGGATGGATTATTTGGTGGGCATTGTCGAGATTAACCTTGCATCACGTATGGCAGAAGGTACAGTACGTATCTACAATCAGGCAGTGACGTTACATATGGCTCCGATCAATTTGATAGGTGTGGCTATTAGTACGGCAGCGTTTCCGAAGATGACTGAGCGTATCGGCCAGGGTCGCCCAGATCTTTTTCGTAGCGAACTACAGACGATTATTCGTGTGATAGTTTGGCTGGCTATGCCAGTTGCGGCGATAACATTCTTTACGCGCGGTTATCTCGTCAATTTCATCAAAAATGGTGGCGACGCATTGATGGCAGGACTGCTAGGTGCGCTTGTCGTGGCGATCCTGTTTCGATCGGTCTATTTTATAGCAGCACGTAGTTTTTATGCTCAGCAAGACACCAAGACGCCCCTGTATATTTCGCTCGTGGCTATCGCGCTCAATATTGCGTTAGCAGTGTGGCTGTCGAGTAATCCAAACATCGGTGTATATGGACTCGCGTATGCACAGTCTATTGTAGCGGTCTTTGAAGTTGTGGTGTTGTTTGCAATTATGAATCATCGTTTAAACGGTTTAGTCGACGCAGCGTTACTGCGTGCGATTTGGCGTATGGCAATCGCGACGTTTATTACCTCGATCGTCTGCTACACGATGGTGCAGCTATTTCAGCTACAGGGCGAAGACGCCAGTTTTCTCGCGACCTTTCCAAAATTTGCACTGATTGCTTCAGTGAGCGCTGTCGTGTATTTGTTGGTCAGTCGCTTGCTGCATCTTAAAGAGGCTAACCCGATTATTCACAAGCTTGATCAACTTCTCTTTTCAAAGACTCGCTAATTCTTTCCATATCTGGCATAATAGAAAAGATATATGGACCAGTCTCTTATTCGAAATTTTTGTATCATTGCTCATATTGACCACGGCAAGTCAACGCTTGCTGATCGCATGATGGAGCTTACAAGTACGGTATCGCAGCGTGATATGAAATCTCAGCTGCTTGATAGTATGGATCTTGAACGTGAAAAAGGTATTACAATCAAACTCACGCCGGTGACAATGGCGCACAACAATTACCAGCTGAATCTTATTGATACGCCAGGACACGTCGATTTTAGTTATGAGGTCAGCCGTAGCTTGGAAGCCTGTGAAGGCGCTATTTTGGTAGTCGATGCCAGCCAGGGTATTCAAGCTCAAACGCTCGCTAATGTATATTTGGCACTAGCCGCCGATTTAACGATTATTCCGGTACTTAACAAAATTGATCTACCTGCAGCAGATGTGCCGCGTGTGAGTGCTGAGATAATTAACCTACTAGGATGTGATGAATCGGATATTTTGAAGATTAGCGCCAAAACGGGTGAGGGTGTGACTGACGTGCTTGACGCGGTGGTGACCCGTATTCCGTCACCACAAGGTGCAGATCAGGCGCCTACCCGCGCATTGATATTTGATAGCTATTATGATGACTATCGAGGCGTTATATTGTACACGCGTACGGTTGATGGACAGGTAAAAAAAGGTGACACGATCGAGATGATGGCGACTGGCGCGAGCGGCTTGGCGCTTGAGGTAGGTATTTTGTCACCATCGATGCAACCTCGCGAGGCTATTGGTACAGGTGAGATTGGGTATATTGTGACCAATCTTAAGACAACGCGCGATGCTAAGGTTGGTGATACGATAACCGTACGTCGATCACACGCAGAAGAGCCGCTACCCGGCTATCAAGACGTCAAACCATTTGTCTACGCAGGATTTTTCCCTGTGAGCAATGAAGATTACAATGATCTCAAAGATGCAATCGAGAAGCTTAGTCTAAGCGATAGTGCTTTGCAATTTGAACCAGAAAACTCACCTGTACTGGGCTTTGGTGTGCGTATCGGGTTTTTGGGGTTGCTACACATGGAGATTATTCGTGAACGATTAGAGCGCGAATATAACCTTGATTTGATTGTGACAAATCCGAGCACTGATTATCAGGTAACGCTCGTAAAAGGTGAAGAAATAGATATCAAATCGGCCAGTAGTCTCCCAGATGTCAGTAAAGTGACCGAAATACGCGAGCCGTGGATTAATGGCGAAATTGTGGTGCCGCAGGAATATGTTGGGGCGGTTATTCAACTAGTTGTGAGTAAGCGCGGTCGGCAAAAAAATCTCAGCTATATCGATGAGCGAGCTTTGGTGAGCTTTGAGGCACCGCTTGCTAATCTACTGACCGATTTTTACGATCAGCTAAAGAGTGTGACGAGCGGCTACGGTAGTTTCAACTATGAGCTCAGTGAATATCGTGCCGAAGATTTGGTGCGTGTTGATTACTATGTGGCGGGAGAAATGGTTGATTCGCTCAGTATGATGGTACACCGAAGTGAGTCGCAGCGTGTCGGTCGCGAGGTGGTGGCCAAGCTCAAAGAAGTGATTCCACGCCAAAACTTCCAAGTTGCTTTGCAGGCAGCAATCGGGGGACGCTTTATAGCACGTGAAGATCTTAGCGCGTTTCGCAAAGATGTCACAACTGGCCTATACGGCGGCGATGTGAGCCGTAAAAAGAAAGTCCTCGCCAAACAGGCAAAGGGAAAAAAACGGATGAAGCGATTCGGCAAAGTTGATATACCTTCAGAAGCGTTCACGGTGCTATTAAAACGAGACTAATGGTATAGTGGTTACAATGCAAGACGTAAAACCTTTTCTTCATAAACGTGCCGAATTTGAAGCCGTATTGAGTGAATATGAGGTTTCTGATAGGGTCAAAAAAATACTTGCAAGCACACCATGTGTTGTGTTGAGTGGTGTGGCTGGTGGTGGTCGTAATACAGTGATTAAATATCTGGTGGATCAATATAGTTATGGCTTTATAGTCTCAGACACTACTCGGCCCCCAAAACTACGTGACGGACAAATGGAGCAAGAAGGGGTGAATTATTATTTTCGCAATGAAGAAGATCTGCTTCAGGATTTAAAAAATGGTGAATTTGTCGAAGCAGAACTGATTCATAATCAGCAAGTTTCTGGTACGAGCATCCGCGAGGTGCAGCGAATTATTGCGATGGGCAAAACACCGATACTTGACTGCGAGTTCGGAGGCGCTAACGCGATAGCAGAAGCAAAGCCTGACGCAGTAATTATTGGTTTGTTGCCCCCGAGCTACGATGAGTGGATGAGACGCCTCGCTGGTCGAGAAGAGATGCATAGCGACGAGCTAAGGAATCGTTTAATGACAGCGGAGACGGTGTTGCAAAATATGCTATCCAAGCCTTACTTTAGATTCGTCGTAAACGATACAGTTGAAAACTGCGCAGAGAGTATCAATGCTATTGTTAATCATTCTGAAACTCATCAAAACTCAGAGAGTGCCCGAATTATCGCGGGAGACTTGCTGAATAGAGTTAAAGAGACGCTAGCTAAGAGCTAAATATTAATATCATTAAGATCGACGGTGGTGTTTTTTATTACTTCGTTTTTTACGTCAGCCAATGTTTTTGTGATTTCTTCTTTTTCTTCAATAGTAGTGTTTAGTAGATCGGAGCCAACCGATAACACTTCGTCTTTGATATCATTCACTTCACCCATGAACGATAAGGCTTCATCAAATAATCCCATAGTATAAGTATATCGAAAGATAGCCAGTGAAGGCAAGTTTAGCACTCTAGTTGCAGGAGTGCTAAAGCAAATGTATAATAGAGACATGACAGAGCGACAAAGACAAATACTGGCCGCTATTATTGAGCAATATGCTGAAATCGCGGTGCCTGTTGGTAGTGTCACGCTTGCAAAGTTGTTTGGCGTATCGAGCGCAACGATTCGTAGCGAAATGGTTCGACTTGAAGATCTGGGCTTTATCACGCAGCCGCATACAAGTGCGGGACGTATTCCTACTGACAGAGGTTATCGTTTTTATGTCAACGCACTTACCGAGACGCAAGAATCAGAGCCGCTACAGCTCGATCGCGGTGCGAGAGCGATTGAGGCACGGGTAAATACGCATAGTGATCGTGCCGATCGTGCGATTCGTAGCGCTGTCGATAGTCTTGTCGAGTTGACACACAATCTTGGACTTGCCACTATTGGCGATCAGCTATATATGAATGGTATCGGGAATCTTTTCAGTCACCCAGAGTTTAATCAGGGTAACCATGTACATGCGGTTGCAAGTTTGCTCGATAACCTTGAGCCATGGCTACGTGAAGCAGCACCAAACGAGCCGTTGAATGTTTATATTGGAAGTGAAAATCCAATTGGCAAGACAAGTGGCGCAACATTGATCGTTAGTCGGTTTCGTTCACCCTATAGCGACCATAGCTACATAGGTGTGCTTGGGCCAACTCGTCAAAGTTATGGAAAGGTAATGCAACTAGTGCGCCATGCGGGCGCGATGCTGGAGGAGGTTTTATAGATGGCGGCAAAAGCAAAAAAGCAAGATGAACTTGAGCAGCAGATTGGTGAGCTAACTGCTGATTTGCAGAGAACTCGCGCTGATTTTGAAAATTATCGAAAACGTGTTGAGTTAGAAAAAGAAGCCGCCCGGAGCGCGGGACGCATGAACGCTATCACTAAGCTGCTGCCAGTTATTGATAATATCGAACGGGCAGTGTCGCACCAGCCAGCTGAGCTAGCCGACAACAAATGGGTTCAAGGCGTTGCGGGTCTCATAAAAAACCTCGACAAATCACTCGATAGTCTTGGGCTTAAGCGTATCGAGTCGACTCCTGGTACGGTATTCAACCCTGAGTTGCACGAAGCTATTCAGTTTGATGATACGGCTGATGGCGAGCAAGAAGTTATAGCCGAAGAGCTACAGTCTGGCTATACTCTCGACGGCGCGACACTCCGTCCGGCTATGGTAAAAGTTACCAGACAGTAGAACGGTTAGAGGCTATTTCGCCTATGGATATCTCTTGCTATACGGACATCAACGGTATACTATAAGAGCAGTAAGAATAAGTGAGGAAGAGCGATGTTTGGAATAGGGACTCCCGAATTGATAATCATCTTGCTGATTGTGTTGCTATTGGTTGGCGGTAAAAAACTACCTGAACTAGCGCGCAGTATCGGCCAGTCAGTGCAAGAATTGCGCAAAGGGGTGAAAGATGACTCAAACGAAAATAAAAAGACAAAAAAGCAAGAAGCAGACAAGTCTTAGCGCTCACCGCTCAGAGCGATTAACGCTACTTGGGCATATCCGTGAGCTACGGACACGAGTATTCTGGGTGGTGCTGGTGCTGGTAGGTGCCTCGGCTTTTGGCTACCATATCAAAGATCATTTGATCAGGATTGTTATGGAGCCACTGCATGGCGAAAAGCTGATCTATCTGACGCCAGGTGGCGGTTTTAGTTTTATATTCACGCTGAGTCTTTACTTTGGTATGTTAATTGCGATTCCTTTTGCGGTCTACCATTTGTATCGCTTCTTGCAGCCACTGATTCGTGCTATCTCGAGCGCAAAGGTCGTAGGTATTCTTTTACTTTCGGGACTACTAGCAGCCACGGGTGCCGTGTTTGGATATATTATCGCTGTGCCAGCAGCAATTGATTTCTTGCTGACATTTGCTGGTGATACTGTAACGGCAAGCCTTACTGCAGAGGCATACCTGAGCTTTATTGTGACGTATGTGCTTGGTCTGGCTGCTCTTTTTCAGCTACCACTACTACTCAATCTTATTGATATTATCAGGCCACTACCGCCACAAAAGCTACTCTCTACACAACAATACGTGATCATCGGTTCAACTGTTGCGGCAGCGATTATCACACCAACACCAGATGTTATCAATATGGCAATTGTTGCCGTTCCTATCGTCGTCATGTATGAGCTAGGAGTTATCGTTGTGCTGATGCGACATGGTGTGGCGTCGAGACGCGCCAAGCGAATGCAGCGACGTATGGCAATGTCAGCAGTTCAACAGCAAGAACTATCGACAATACCTCAGCCGGCTGTGCAGGTGGTACAGCAAGCAGAGGTGACTGCGCTTCCTGCTCAGATAGAATCGACTCCATCTATAGTCTCACCTACCGAGCGCCGCCAACAGCGAGCTATGGATGGTATTGTGCGAAGCAATATGCCGCGTGTAGCTATAGTGCCACCGCAAAAACCGTCATGGGCTCGAAAGCAGTTTGAGCTACAAGCAAATGCATTGACCGCTTCTCAGGTTCGGAGTATTGATGGTTTCGCGATAGTTCGTGCGGAGTCTGTATAGGCAGCGGACACGGTATGCCGCTTACTGCTACGTTTCGTTTCTTTGTAGTAGCTGTTTTTACGGGTATTATCTGTATGTCGACTAGTCTTTTGATCGCCTCGGGCGTACAAGCACAGCAGGTGCAAAACGAGGTCGGACTATCGATATCTCCATCGCGAAAAGCGGTGAATGTAAAAGCAGGCACCACCTCTTCTGGTCATATTATAGTGACAAATAAGACGCAAGATCCGATGCCTATTACGATGTCCTACGGTGAGTTTTCGGTAAAAGATCACTCGTATGACTATGTATTTCATGAGCCACGCGAAGATTGGATACGCTTCAAGAGCGACACGCTAGAGCTTCGTCCTGGCCAGCGCCAGCCAGTTTTTTTTGAACTGACCGTCCCTAGTGATGCCGCTAAAATAGATCGTTATTTTACGCTATATGCGAGTACTACAGTAGAGGGTGCAGGTATCAAAAGTACCATGCGAGTTGCAAGTATGTTGTTTGTGACGGTTGATGGCGGCGAAGCACGACAATCGCTCGAGGTGAATCAAGCGGACGTTCCGTTATTTGCAACAGGCATGACGATTCCATATAGTTACGACGTAAAAAATACGGGTAACACATATATCAACGGCCATGCTTATGTGCGTATTAGTAGTTGGTTTGGTTATCACGAAGAAACGGCCAATAATGCTATCTTATATATCGACTCCACGAGGAGATTTAAAGACGCGCTGCGTGCACCACTTTTGCCAGGTGCATATCAGCTGCACTATGGCTATGCAACTGAAGATGGTCAAAAGCGCAACGAGCAGTCCACGACCGTATGGTATGTACCGCTCTGGTCGCTCGTGCTGCTACTTGGTGTAGTATGGGTGATTGTTTGGCTGATACGCAAAAAAACGTAGCGCTAACTCTGGCCAATAGCTGTATAGGTGACGTTTACGGTATAGGTGCCGGATGGTTTTGTCATGTCAACGAGCGCACCATATGTAAAGATGGTAGCATCACCACTTTTGTGAGGTCCTGTGGCGTTTTTGATGAGAACATCAGATAATGTCATGCCACGAAAGTTGTTCGTGGAGCTGGTAGTGTTGTAGCCCCAACTGTTTACAGCCAGAGTTGTTGGGCTACTGTTCGCGCTGGTGGCAATTGTATTTGCGCCCTGTGTAAGAGCAGTTGTACTCGTTGCTTTGACGAAGAGCTGGTAGCCTACGACATCGGTCGAGGTGATAGTGACGGTGTGGGAGTCGTTGCCGCTAAAATTACCGCCACTTGGTAACAATGTAAGGTCGATCGGATCACTGATGTTAATAGCAACACTCGTAAGATCACCAAACGGCACATCGGCTCCATACACACCCGCGCCAAATGGTTGTGCAAGAGCTGGGTGCTGGATGGCAAAGCTGGCAAGTAGTGCCAATACGACAACTGCTAATCGACTTTGCGCGGCTTTGTATGCACGTCTCATATAAATCATTATAACAAAAAGCATAAACAAATTGTTGACACAGTGCTTATGGTCTGTCATTATGTAGAACATAACACCATAAAGTAATCTATAAGTAACTAATAAATAAGGTTTAGTAGATCAAAATGAAAAAAACAATTTTACAAAGAATAACATCAGTTGGCTTGGTTGTATCACTCGTAGGCGTAGTGGTTTCGCCAGCTATAGTCTCGGCAGCATCTAGCAGTGCTAATACAACAGTTGATGTCACCATCGGTGATGGTATTAGCGTTAGTACGAGCGGTTCGGTTTCATTTGCCATTACACCAACACCAGGCGGTGCATTGAGTAGTGCAAGCGATACCGTGACGGTGAGCACTAACAACGCAGCAGGCTACACACTCTCACTTGCAAATGCAGATTCCTCAACCGATCTAGTAGATGGAAGTAATGAAATCGCTGCGCATGCTGCTCCGCACGCCACACCAACGGCGCTTGCCAATAACACTTGGGGCTATGCTGTAGCTGGGGGTAGTTTCTCTGGAACGTATACAGCGCAAAACAGTAACCCTGCCGATACGACATTGTGGGCTGGCGTGCCTGCTGCTGGTCCAGGAAGTTCACTCAAGACAACTGCTACTATTGCTGCTGGCGACACAACAACTGTATGGTATGCGGCCAAGGCGACAACTGCACAGGCGCCTGGTACGTATAGCGACACCGTTACCTACACAGCAACAACGAACTAACAAAGTAATTAACCTGGGAGTGTGAAAAGATAATGTCGATTGCTACGATTTGGCATCGCAAGGTGGTGTATTGCCAACGACTACTATTGGTGTCGTTGGTGGCACTACTGACAGTATCGTTTCTCACTCCATTTGCTGCTAGCGCTCAACAGACAGATGAAGCCGTCGAGAGCATCACGCTTTCACCAACAAATCGGAAATACACTATTGATGCTGGCAAAACAATCAATGACAAGATGACAATTGTCAATGACGGCGCAACCGCATATGATTTTACTGTCTACGCTCGTCCATATTCAGTTAAAGACAATCGCTACGATCAACCTAATTTCACAGATTCAACACCCACAGCTGATTTGTATAAATGGGTGCGTACGGCACAGTCAAAGTATCGTCTTGAGCCGAATGCATCGGTAGAGGTAGATTTCTCTATTACCGTTCCACAAAACGCTGCACCTGGCGGTCATTATGGGGCTATCTTTGCCGAAGTCCAACCTAGCGAGCAGGGTCAGTCAGGTAATCAAGTATTGCGCAAAAAGCGCGTCGGTATGATCATCTATGCAACAGTGAATGGTGACGTCAAGCTGGCAGGCGAGGCGGTCGGAAGCGACATACCGTTCTGGCAATTGCAGCCACCGTTGCGAACCTCGGTGCAAGCACGCAATGACGGCAATACTCACTTTGCCGACGAAGTGAAGCTCACAGTTAGGGATGTATTTGGCAACATAAAATATCGCGCTGTTGGTGAGTATCAGGTATTGCCCAATACGACACGCACAATTGCTATGGAGTGGAAAGATGCCTCATGGCTTGGACTCTACAAGGTGCAAGTAGAACAGAAGATTCTCGATAAACCGACATCATCTGATGGATATGTGCTGATTGTACCTCGGTTTATACCGTTTGTGTTGATTATTATCGTTGTGGTATGGGGCCTCTATGCAGTGCTTCGTAAGCGAAAAAAATAAGCAATTCTGGCAAGCGTTTTTTGTAGCTGTTTTTGCGGTATGTATTGTCGTCTTTGGTTCGCATCATAGCGTCAATGCCGTCTCTGGGACGACTATTGGGGCAACGGTATGTGCAGACACCTCTACTATTACACTCACTGGACCTACTGATGGCGGTACGATAACAACGTCAAGTGTCGTTGTTGAAGGCGCCACCACGCAGGCGAGCCAGGTAGAGATTGTGATAGACGGTGCGTTTGATAGTGTACTTCCTCTCAGTATTGGGCAAACAACGTTTAGCGGTACGGTGCAACTAAGCGCTGGTACGCATACGATCAAAGCGACGGCAGTTAATCTATGTGGCGGATCAGACGCGAGCGCTGAGGTAACGCTGACATATGAACCAATTCATTCAGGTGGAGGTGATGGCGGTCACGAGGGCACGCCTGGTGGTGTTGCAACCGAAGGTGGCGATAGTGGTGTTTCAGGTGTTGCTTCCGGTGTGACGGTCGGTGCAGTTGAGAACCAAACAGGCAGCTTGGATCCTCTTAAATGGACAGCTGAAAAGATTGGCGATTTGGCCGAATGGCTCAATATTAATACAGCCGATGCGCAGGATACATCGACTCAGGTGCTGTCTCCATGGCGTGCAGTTGCATTGACTGCCGGTGTGTACTTGAGTGTCATTGGTATTGCGCCGGTTGCACTTGGTTGGCTTGCTGATATAACATCAACAACCTTATGGTCTGCTAGTACGACCAAACCGCGTCGGATCCGTGTGTTATCGATTGCAGTAAGGGTGATCGGCATCTTTGTGATTGCGGTTGCTATTTTGCTATAGCTTTACATTGCTGTTATGGTTGTTTTACCGTATACTGACAAGTAGGAATCAATCTGTATTGTGAGAGAAACAGTCGATATAAAAGAGTTATTGGCTCGCGAGATGAGCCGCAAGGAATTTCTGCAGCTAACGGCTGGGGCAGTGATTGCTTTGCTGGGTGTAGGTAACTTTATCAAATACCTTCTTGCGCATTCTCGACGTGCTGATAATGGGCAGAAAATTGCTGGCAAAACATCCAATGGTTTCGGTTCACGAAAGTTTGGCGCTTAGTATAGGTTTTGGCTCTTTTCTTAGCTATACTGAAGCAATATGGAAGTGGGTAGGGGCGAAAAAGAAAATCAAGAACTGCTAGAGTCCTTCTTGTCACAATTTGACACGCTCGAAGATGCGGTCAATGCGCTTCAAGATTATGCTGAACGTCAAAATAAGATTCGTCGTACAGGCAGTCGAACACTTTCGCATGCTGCGACCGTAGTTGATGTCAAGGATTTGGCAAAGAGCTACAAGCTGGGTCGTCAAAAAATAACAGCGCTCAATGACGTATCGACTCAGGTGCGAGCGGGTGAGTTTGTCGCGATCACTGGAGCAAGCGGCAGTGGTAAGTCGACACTATTGCAGATGATTGGTGGGTTGGATCGGCCATCGTCTGGCTCGGTGGTGATTGATGGAAAAGATATTGCCAAGATGCGAGACGGTGAATTGTCTCGTTTTCGAGGGCAGACAATCGGATTTGTCTTTCAATTCTTTTATCTACAGCCTTTTCTTCGCGTTGAAACAAATCTAGAGGTACCGGCTATGTTTGCTCGCATCGGTAGGCGTGAGCGCCAGACACAAGCAAAAAATCTAGCTCAAGCGGTAGCAATCGATGACCGATTGCGCCATTTTCCACGTGAGCTATCTGGAGGGCAGATGCAACGCGCAGCTATCGCTCGAGCTCTGATGAATCAGCCAAAGATTTTGCTCGCCGACGAGCCAACGGGCAATCTGGATAGTAAAAATGGTGCAGCTATTATTGAACTCTTTGAAGATATTCGGGAACGCTTTGGAACAACAATTATTGTTGTCACGCATGATCCGGCTGTGGCACGTCGGGCTGATCGTGAAATTCGTCTCAAAGACGGAGTTATACTATGATACGTTTTCGAGACGCCATTGTGCTTGCTCACACGAAGTTGCGGGTTCGTCGCATACGTACGGGTATTGCGGTAGGTGTGAGCGGGCTTCTTTTTGGCCTCTTGCTCTTTGTCGTAATTGTTGCGCAGGGTGTGTTTGATAGTATTGATCGCTTTAGCGATGAGGGGCTAAATGATCGAACAATTTTGCAAGTAACTCGTTCAGGCGGTGCAGGGTCGTTTAATCTTTACGATGAGCGCCACAACCAAGAGTTTATAGCTGAAGTACGCGTGGCTCACGATCAGTTTGTAAAACGCAAGCAAGCAGCCGCTAAAAAATATGACATTAGTTATGATCCAAAAACTGAAGATCCCTCACCTATCGGGATTGATCCAGACACAAAGCAGCCAGCTATAAGTGACGCTGGATATAGTAGCGATATCGTCAATAAGGCTGCAGCTGCTCGATCAAAGGCAGAATATAAGCCTTTTGATATTAAAAAATACATCCATTCGTATAAAAGTGCCAGAGTGCTTGGTGAATTTATGCAGGTGGCACCTAGTGACGGTTATCTTTCCTATATGAAAGATAATAAAGAAAAGCTAGAGACAGATGCCGATCCATCGCGGTTAAATAAGAATATTGCAACAGATGACTCGCAAGCGTTGACGGTACTTGAAGGGTCGTTAACCAAGCCGTTTATTTCTAGCAAGAATTTTGATGCCAAAAAGGGTGAAATTCCTGTAGTGTTACCGTATAGTCATGCCGAAAAACTGCTTGGGCTCAAAAAGCTTGATGCTGATGCATCAAATGAACAGCGAGTACAGCGTCTTGCTGAGGTGCGCGAACGGATTAGTGAAGTAAAAGCATCTTTTTGCTATCGGAACGAAGCATCGCAATCACGCCTTGCTGAAGCGACAATGCAGGTAAGTGATATCAAACGCAATCAGACAAGTAAAGACTATCAAAGGCCAAGCGTAATATATAAACTACCGTCGGAAAATGATTGCGGCGCAGTGACGATAACAAGTGACACGCGAACGGCTGCTGAGAAAAAGCAAGCTACGCAGCGCGAGCTGTATGAGAAAGAAATTGGTACCTGGCCTGGTGACCCGCAGCAGCAAAAGATTACAGTGCGTGGGGTAGGGGTTTCGAGTGATTTTGACACTTCTGGATCGGTCTGGTCAATCAGCGAATTTATTAAGAGTATGCTCGGCTCGCACCTGGGCTATGAGGCGTGGGCTATACCTGCAGATTTGCTCGCTCAAGTTCCACTTGAGTATCGGCCGAATGCTGTCTTTGAGAAGGCAGACAATCTCGACACATCAGGATTTTTCATGTACGAAACACATCTGGTTGAGTTTGCCGATAAGGTAGAGGCGCGCCAGCTGCTTGAAAAAACAGGCGGTATCTTTGGCGGGTATGGCGACGATGATGTTTCGGTGCTGCCGTTTGGTAGCGGTATCTTGTTTGTCGATGAGCTGCGTCGCATGTTTATTGAGTTTATGGTGTGGGTCTTTGTCGCTATCGGCTCGGTCGCATTGATTATCCTAGGTGCGATTATTGGCCGTACCATAGCCGACGGACGGCGTGAAAGTGCTGTTTTTCGTGCAATCGGCGCTAGACGGGTTGATATAGGGGTGATTTATGGCACGTATGCGCTCTTACTATCACTTCGCGTGGCTTTGTTTGCGCTCCTGCTTGGTGTGCTGGGCGCATTGATTATTCACGTAGCGTATGGTGAGCAGGCTACGTTTGGTGCTCAGTTAGCCTATGCAGCTTCGGATACTTCAGTGCAGTTTAGTTTGTTTAGCTTGGCTACCTGGTATATCCCGCTCATTATATTAGCGATAGTCGGAGTTGGTATGCTGAGCTCTCTCATACCGATACTGCTTGGCGCTCGTCGCAATCCTATTCGTGACATGCGTGACGATACTTAGCGATACCTTTGTGGGATGTTAATCTTCTCTGTTGTGCCTATGCTTAAACTCCGTTATACTGTGAACTAGACTCTGATGAAGGGGCTGTTGTGTATGTATCAATAACAGGGGAGTAATGGCTAGAGACAGTGGAATAACTTGCCAGTTACTACATGCAATATGCGTGCAGACCCTTCGTCTATATCGGCCGACCCAAGTCGGTCTTGCTGTCGTTGGCTCACGCGTGCGTGAGGCAAGGCCAGCAAGCATTCCAGGAGGTGCACACTAATGCCTCCTAATCGCTTACCTATCGTCGATAGCGACGACGGTGTCTGGGGAGATATCCTCCGCCAGTACCTCATGAAAGAACACTACAACGACGATACAGATAACGCCGCCAACGGTGGCCACCAGTTCGTTACCATCCGCCCTGGCACCGCCAGCAAAGCCCCGTTGACACTCAGCACCGGCCCACTGCGTACTACTGCGGCAGTTGGTTCTGTTGAATTCAACGACGGCAAATTGTATTTTACAACCACTGGCTCTGTCCGCAAGACGGTCGCCATGTACGATACGACTGGCGCTGAAGGTGACCTGTTTTACCGTAGCAGCACTGGTATGCTTTCTCGCCTTCCGGTTGGTGGCTCAAACCAAGTCCTCACCGTAAATAGTGGCCTCCCCACCTGGCAAACCCCAGCTGGAAATGGAGACATGCTGGCCTCTGTTTACGACCCAGACAATAAGGCTAAGCAGTTGGCTGCTGACGATGAGGTAGTGAAGCTTGCCAGTAGCCAAACGATTAGCGGCGACAATATATTTACAGGAGCGATGCGAGTTGAGCAGCAGTGGCAAGCTTTGGATATTGTCAACACTCTCGATGATCAGTATTCAGGTGCTGGCTTCAAGGTTTATTCTAGCGCCGCAAGTTTCGGATCGAACCCGGCCGGAGCACAGTTTGTCTCAGGGATTGCCGATGTTGGAGCTACCGAATCGTATCTGGAAATCGCCAAGATCGACCGCACTGGTGATTACATTGGCATTCTAGCTCAGTTTAACTTAGCGACAAACGGACTTGGTCTTAAAGGTGAGCTCGATCTTGATACTCATAAGATTGTAAACGTAGCTAATCCAACCGGCAGCCAGGACGCAGCAACAAAGAGTTATGTTGACAGCAATGCAATCACGGCATCAGGCGTAGCAACTTTGACGAACAAGACGATTAATGGTGTTGATAATACCTTAATGAATATTCCGCAGTCTGCCGTAGCTGATTTGTCGAACGACTTATCAAATAAACAAAAAACAATCCTTACCGGCTCGACGAGTACTGCAGCAACAACAGTTGCCAAGATTGTTACTGTCGGTGACGGATCGTATACGCCGGTAGTAGGCGACTGGTTTTTGATTACATTTACAGCCGGATCTACTGTTTCTGATCTGACGCTAAATATTAACGGCTCAGGGGCAAAGCAAGTTACGACGCCCGGCGGTGATTCTTCTAATTGGTCTCTTTGGATTGTAGAGGGCGCATCGACATTACTTTGGTATGACGGTGAATATTACAATACGTTTCCCACGTCAAACGATTATCCTGCAGAAATATCTGAGGCGCAGATTGCCGCCACGTCATCATCGACCGAATATGCAATATCTGGTCGGCGTATCGAATATATGGCTACAAGAGAGGCGGCGGTTGCTCGTACGCTGACCAATAAGCGGATTGATCCCCGGGTAATATCACCGACAATTACTTCATCGTATACGATCAATGTAAATGTGACCGATATGTACAATGTTGTCGGTCAAAGCTCAAACATGACATTTAATAATCCGAGCGGTACTCCTGTAAACGGACAGAAAATGATGGTGCGCATCAAAGACAACGGCACAGCACGAACTGTCGGTTGGGCTGCAAATTTCCAAGCGTCTGGTGTGGCGACGATGATCTCGCAGACAGTGTCGAACAGAGAACATAATATGCTATTTGTTTACTCAACAGGCGTGAATAAGTGGGTGTGCTTAGCATCCGATGCAGTGGGGTATTAGTTGTGGCGATTAGTTTTGTGAGTAGCGCATCTGCAACTTCTGATACAGTGGCGATGCCTTCGCATCAAGCGGGTGATATGATAGTCTTTTATGCTCACAACAAGACGAATACAACCGCTATAGGCAATCCCGCAGGAACCAAGGGCTATGTCGTAACGATGTCATCAGCGAGCTCCTTGGTTGGATATAAAGTTGCGACAAGTTCGAGCGAGACCGTGGGGATATGGACAAATGCAACATCTATTACAGTGGCTGTCTATCGAATCGACTCACCGGAGTCTTGGATGGCGCCGATATTGCGATCGGATACAAACACCGGCGCATCGATGACCTTTGCAGAGGGGTCACATTATGGCAGCTACTTTTTTCCGCAGGAGCGAAATACAAAAGCTTGGATGTTGCGGTTTGCTAGCCACACAACTGCAACGAATGTTGGTGCGAATGTTCCTACGGGTTGGACAAGCCGGACAAGCACAGGGGCTACGATGTGTATGGACTCCAACGGTATTGTACCTGAAAATACGGCGGTCAATGTTGGCGATAACACAATATCGGTCAATGCGAGTGGCGTATGGTCTCTCGTGACAGTGCAGCTGCGTGTATGGGACGGCAAGGGTGCCGTCTGTGTTTATGCTGTCTCGAGGAATACTGCATCGACGTATTCAGGTATTGACACTAAATCAGGCGACCTAGTTGTTGGCTTTGCGGCAAGGTCTGATGGCAATACACCGCCAACACTTCCGAGTGGATATACAAGCTTTCACGCTGCTGGAGCGGATTCGTTGGCGACGTTACTATGTTTTAGGGTTGTCGGCGACAGTGCGGCGATGCCAGCATTTACCGATGCGACAAGTTCGTCAATAATGGTCTACCGTGCTGCAAAGGGGTCGTTTTCGTACCTTACTATGTATCCAAAAAATGGTGTGTCGACAGCAGTGGATTGGGTGGGGTCAGGCGTGACGCCTCTTGAAGACACAGACAGTAAATATATACGTTTTGGAGCGTTTCGAGGTACAGGAACACCGACGCTTCCATCCGGTTGGCCAACAAAAGCAATAAGACCGAGTGCAGTGCCGACAAATTTTGCATCCGATGCCGACCCAGTTGTCGATGTGGATAATATTGGTGAAAATGTGATGAATCTTAGTATTAATGTTGCTTGGAGGACGTATACCGTTCAGGTTATATCTGAGTTAAATGCTAAGGAGGAAAATACAAATGTGGCCAGTCAACCTGTGCCAAGTGGATATATCGGGTGTTATGTATCGCTTATCGGCGGTGGCGGCAGTGGTGGTGGTGCTGCCACCAGAGGGGGTACAGGGAGCGGTAATGGTGGCGGTGGCGGTGGCGGTGGCGGTTATGTCGGAAGAGTCTTTGTTCCTATGGGGCAACTGGGGGCGACGTACTCTGTTGCTGCCGGTGTTGGTGGCGCAGGCGTCGGCACTAGTGTTGTTGGTAATAGCGGCGGTAATTCAGTGTTTAGTTCAGGCTCTATCACGGTTACGGCATATGGCGGCGCAGGCGGCCAAACAGCTACTACTCCGACTGGCGGCGCAGGCGGTACAGTGTCGGTGCCTAGTGGGCTTACGTATGATGTTGTAGATTCGGGTGCGGTAGGTGGTGATGGTAGTACGGCGGGCAGTACTGCTGGTAGTCCTGGTGGAAATAGTACAACGAATGCTGGTGCCGGTGGCGGTGGCGGCGGTGCTAATAGATCAACCGTAAGTATCGGCGGCAAGGGTGGTGATTCGACGACAGTTTTGGGCGGCACAGGCGGATCAGTTGGCGGCGCTGGCGGCACTCCTGCTGCTTCGACATTGGGCTTTGGTGGCGCCGGTGGCGGTGGCGGCGGTGCTAATACTGGTTTTGGTGCCAATGCTGGTCCCGGTGGAACGGGAGCGATTGCTGGCGGTGGTGGCGGCGGTGGCGGTGGCAAGGAGGGGTTTCTTGGAAATGCTGGTGGCGGCGGTGCGGGAGCTGATGGCTATACGCTAATCGAATGGGTAAAGGAGCGGCCGCCAAATCCAGGTCATTTTTTCCAGTCTTATGATGGGTTTTAAGTATATAGCGAGGAAAGATTAAATGAGTCAGCAATTAATAATCCCCAATCCGCATATTCCCTGTCAGCCAGGCATGTGTCTTGAGTATGTTCGCGAAACATTTGGTATTGGGCCGAAATATCCATCAGCGATTACTTGCTGGAATGGTAGTACGCGCAAGCATGAAGATCAAAACTTCCCGCATAATGCGTGGGTTCCTATCTGGTTTTCATTATCAGACAACCCGCATGGTCACGTTGCACTTCGTCAACCTGATGGAGGTATATGGTCAGCAAGTAGTCCGACGGCATCAAAACCTGTATTTCATCCGACAATGAACGATCTCATGGATTATTACAAAGGGCGATTGAAGTACCTTGGTTGGACTGAAGATGTTGAGGGCGTGGCTGTCTTGAGTGTGGTGGCCCAGGGTGGATTAGTGTTTTCAACAAAACGCGTGACGATGCGGCTGCCAGAACCTCCATCTCAACCACGAGCACAGAGGAGAGTTATGGCGACAGATGGGGATGTCCAGCAGCGAGCGGAGACTGCACCTGCTGAAAGTGACCCAAAATACAACCAAGCAGGCGTTGTATATCTCGATGAGAGCTAGTAGGAGACAGAAATGTTAGCACTCTTGACACTAGAGTGCTAATTTTATACACTAAAAATATTGGCAATCCATATATGAGAGTGCTAAAATAGGATAAAGAAGAACCGTATTGATAAAGGAAGGGATAATCATAATCTATGGGTAAAATCATTGGAATCGATCTTGGCACCACCAATAGCGCAGTGGCATATATGCTTGCTGGTAAGCCAGAGGTGATTGCAAATGCCGAGGGTAACCGCACAACACCGAGTGTTGTTGCGATCAGCAAAAAAGGTGATCGTTTGGTCGGTCAGGTAGCACAGCGTCAGCGTGTCACCAATGCGGAGCACACGATCTACGGAGTAAAACGCCTGATTGGTCGCAAGTTTAGCGATAAAGAGGTTCAAAAAGATCTCGATATTATGCCGTATAAAATCGTTAAAAAAGGCGATGGCGTAGCGGTGAAACTAGGCGAGAAAGAGCATACTCCTGAAGAAGTGTCGGCCATGATTTTGAGTAAGATTAAAGCTGATGCTGAGGCTTTTCTTGGCGAAAAAGTCACCGAAGCAGTTATTACTGTTCCTGCGTACTTCGATGACTCACAGCGACAAGCGACCAAAGATGCTGGTAAGATTGCCGGACTTGAGGTCAAACGCATTATCAATGAGCCAACCGCAGCGGCATTGGCATATGGCCTTGAAAGCAAAAAAGATGAAAAAATAGCAGTCTTTGACCTTGGTGGCGGTACATTTGACGTCTCTATATTGGAATTAGGCGATGGCGTGTTTGAAGTGCGTTCGACACATGGCGACACCCATCTTGGCGGTGAAGATTTCGATAATCGTATCGTCGATCACTTTATTGATACATTTAAAAAAGAAGAAGGTATCGATCTCAAGAACGACAATGCAGCCCTCCAGCGTCTCAAGGATGAAGCTGAAAAAGCCAAAAAAGAATTATCGAGCACAAGTGAATACGAAGTGAATCTACCGTTTATCACCGCTGATGCTGATGGACCAAAGCATTTCGAGTACAAGCTTACACGAGCTAAGCTCGAAGAGTTGGTGAAGGATCTCATCGATCGCTTGGCCGACCCAGTCAATAAAGCGCTCAAAGATGCCGATATGAAGCCTGCTGATATTAATGAAATCGTTCTTGTGGGCGGTATGACTCGTATGCCAGCGGTGGTAGAGAAAGTAAAAGCAATTTTTGGCAAAGACCCACTCAAAGGTGTCAACCCAGATGAGGTCGTAGCTATCGGTGCGGCTGTTCAGGGCGGCGTGCTGCAAGGTGATGTCAAAGATGTGTTGCTGCTTGATGTCACACCGCTGAGCCTTGGTATTGAGACGATGGGTGGCGTATCGACCAAGCTGATCGAGCGCAATACAACAATTCCAACGAGCAAGAGCGAGACATTTAGTACTGCGGCCGATAATCAGCCTCAAGTAGAAATCCATGTATTACAAGGCGAGCGTGAAATGGCAAACGACAACAAGTCGCTTGGCCGATTTATACTCGATGGTATTGCACCTGCACCACGAGGTGTACCGCAAGTCGAAGTGACATTTAATCTCGACGCAAACGGTATTTTGAATGTTACTGCTAAAGATAAGGGTACTGGTAAAGAGCAATCGATTACTATCCAAGACAGCGGCAATATGAGCAAAGAGGATATCGAAAAGGCACAAAAAGAAGCCGAAGCTCATGCTGATGAGGACAAAAAGAAACGCGAGGCTGTCGATGCGCGCAATCAGCTAGAGAATACTATCTACCAGTCTGAAAAGATGCCCGATGAGTACAAAGACAAGATCTCTGAAGACGACGTAAAGACTATTAATGAAGCAGTAGAAGAGGCCAAGAAGGTCAAAGATAACGCCGAGGCATCTAAAGATGAGCTAGAGGCTGCAGCTAAGGAGCTGAACGATAAAATCATGCCAATCGGCGCTAAAATGTATGAAGCCGCTGCCAAAGAAGACGCACCTGCTTCCGAAGATGGCGACGACAAAAAAGACGACGGCCCAGTAGAGGGTGAAGTTGTGGACGAGAAAGACAAAAAATAACAAAATTAATCAAGAAAACTCACGTCACAATAGGCGTGAGTTTTCAATAGGAGTATAATAGTAGACACATAACTAACCGAAAGGGGGTGTAGATATGGATGCCATGGGAATAATCGGCTGGATCGTATTAGGGGGTCTCGCGGGTTGGGTTGCGTCAAAGTTTGTTGGAACAGACGCAGAACAGGGATTGATAGGTAATATCATCGCAGGCATCTTGGGTGCGGTCGTTGGTGGCTGGCTCTTTAGTCTGTTTGGCGGTGCGGGCGTGACAGGCTTTAATATCTGGAGCTTCCTCGTTGCACTTGTCGGTGCGGTTGTCGTGCTGATGATCTGGAAGGCAATTACGGGCAGGCGATAGTCTGTCGTCCAGAACAAAAAAGCTTCTGTTTAGTCAGAAGCTTTTTTGTATGGCATATCGAAACCTGAAATTTGATATGCTTATACAATGATAGCTCGTACGCATGATGTCGCAGCGATTATTGGACTCACCATAACTGTTGCGATAGTGTCACCGTTGCAGCCGTTAACGTTTGGTACGATGATTGCAGCGCTTATCGCCAATCAGCTCGGTGCTATTGCGCCTGATATTGATCAGCCTACAGCACCTTTTTGGCGCACTATTTCTGTCGGCAAGCTGTTTGGTCGGTTTTTTGGCCGCATCATGGGCGGACATCGATTTTTGACACACTCATTACTTGGGCTGGCTCTTATGGGTGTCGCGGTTCACTTATTGCTCACCGTCATACACCCCATTATGCCGTCGGTACAAATGGAATATGTGTGGTGGGCATTTATTATCGGCATGGTGAGCCATTTGGTGATGGATAGCTTTACAAAGGAAGGTGTGCCATGGCTGCTGCCTATCCCAGTTAAGTTTGGTTTTCCTCCGTTGCGGCGCTTTCGTATCACCACTGGCAAAAAGCTAGAAAAATTTGTCATATTGCCACTCCTTGTTGCACTCCTTGTTGTTATCTTCATGCTTTACTATGATATTTTTGTTGAATTACTAAAAAATCGCGTCACTTCTTGATTAGCACACTGGACACTCGAGTGCTAATTTACTACAATAAATAGAGATGACAAAACGTGATTACTACGAAGTACTTGGCGTGAGTAAGACGGCTTCTGCAGATGAAATCAAGAAGGCGTTTCGCAAAGCTGCCGTAAAGCACCACCCGGATAAAGAAGGTGGTGACGAGACAAAGTTCAAAGAAGTCAACGAGGCCTATGAAGTGCTCAAAGATCAGCAAAAACGTCAGCGCTACGACCAATTTGGACATGCAGGTGTCGGTGGTGCGTCTGGCGGAGCAGGCGGAGGTAGTCCGTTTGAAGGCTTTGGCGGTTTCGGTGGTCAAAACGTACACTTTGATTTTGGTGACGGTGGACTTGGTGATATATTTGGTCAGTTTTTTGGCGGAGGCCAGCAGCAGTCGCGTGGACCACGACGTGGTCGTGATGTCGAGACGCATGTTACGCTAGCCTTTGACGAAGCTGTCTTTGGTGTTGAGCGCGAGATAACACTTGATATGGATGATGAATGTAGTCATTGTCGTGGCACAACAGTCGAGCCGGGTCACGATATGAAGACTTGTCTTACTTGTAATGGTAGCGGTCAGCAAACGCGTGTCATGAACACGATCTTTGGACAAATCCAACAAGCGACGACCTGCGAGACCTGTAAGGGGCGCGGTAAGGTGCCGGAAAAGGTCTGTACAGTCTGTCATGGCAAGGGAACTGAGCGTCGTAAGCAAAACCTAACGGTTAAGATACCGGCCGGTATCGATGATGGTGCGACGATTCGTTTGCGCGATCGCGGCGAAGCAATCGGCGGTGGTGGGCGCGGTGATTTGTACGTGCATGTGCGTGTAAGAGCTCACAAGCAGTTTACCCGTGAGGGCGACATTATTTTGTCTGAGCACCATGTGAGCATGGTAGAAGCGGCGCTTGGTACAGAGGTAGATATTGCAACTGTTGATGGTAAAGTGCGCATGAAAATACCAGCAGGCACTCAGAGCGGAACAGATTTTAAGCTTTCAAGTCATGGTGTGCCGCATCTGCGCAGTGATTCACGCGGTCCACACATCGTGACGATAATCGTCGATACTCCGACGAAATTGACCAAAAAGCAAAAAGAGCTATTGAAAGAATTTGTTGGCACAAAAAAACGCGGCCTGTTCTCTTAGTTGACAGTAGTATCATAATATACTAATATATTATTTACTCGAATCGTTCGAGGATAGGAGGGTGGTTGTCGTGGAATTGATTATCGCTTCGGGTCTGCTGATTTTTCTGGCTGGCTTGTGGCAGGTATCCATCTGGCTTTTTTTGTTGGCTATCGTGCTCCTTGCGAGTTTCATGCTGATACTGCCGGTGCGTGCGTCGTATCTGCAGAATATGCGTGCTGTGAATCGGATAGCTCGAAATGGTTCAGAGAAGGACTTCAGCAAGGCGCATGCACAGCATCAATCATCGCTCAGCAGAGAGCAGCATGGATGATCGATAGAGTTAGTCGTCATGCAACGAACATGTGCCTGTGGGTGGATGCTTCAGTATCCACCCACAGGGCGTTCGGCCACCCTCCATATTTTTTTGATCTCATTTAGTACAATATACTTGAAATAAACACTAAAATACTGTATAATAACACCTGTTATGTGGGAAAACTATTGGTTGTCCGCACTGGGTAGCTTTTTGCAGCGCAAAAACTCCCTGTTTTTTGTGGCTGGCCTTCTGTCAGCTTTATTTGTGGCAACCGCCAATAGTACGGTTGTATTTGCTGATAGTGCAACCTGGGAGGGTGATACGATCAAGTATCAGGGTAAGACCTATACAAAAATGGAAAACCCTCCATTATTACCGAGTATATCGCCAAGTAACCCTGTTATTTATCAGAGCCAAGATGGTGACAATGTTTCTATCATTGCTCTTAGCGATGACAGCGATAAGTCACGAGAAATCACCGATGCGCAAGTCGCTACCTTTAAAAAGGATGAAGGTAATAACTATTCTGGTATTGATCCGCCAGGGCCGCTGACGATAGCTGCTACAGAAGCAAATGGGGGTCCTGCGACTATTGAAGGGCAGACATCGTGTAGTATCGAAGGAATCGGCTGGATTATTTGTCCAGTTTCTCGCTTTATTGCGGGAAGCATGGACCGCATTTATGGATGGATAAGTGAGTTTTTGACAGTCAAGCCATTGACGACCGATACTTCAAGCGGTCTATTTGAAGCATGGAAGATCGCGCTTGGATTTGCCAATACAGCATTCATTTTGGCCTTTTTGCTGATCATATATTCGCATATTACAAGTTACGGCATTAGTAATTATGAAATAAAAAAGATGGTGCCAAAGCTAATCATTGTTGCGATTCTTGTAAACGTTTCGTATACGATTTGTGCATTAGCGGTAGATGTATCGAATATTCTTGGAGACAGCGTTCAACAGGCCTTTGTGCAGATACGAGAGTCGTTGCCGGAGCCTGCGCCGCAAATCGAATGGGGTGCTTTGACAAACTATATTTTGAGCGCAGGAACACTAGCAGGTGGCTTGCTTGGGACGTTTGCAGCGATAGCGAATTACCCGGCACTTGTCGGACTATTGTTCCCAGTGCTTGTCATGGGTGTGCTGAGTATTCTCGTGGCGCTGATTGTCTTGGCTGCTCGCCAAGCCCTGATCATCGTACTTGTCGTACTGGCGCCACTGGCATTTGTAGCGTACCTATTGCCAAACACCGAGAAATTGTTTGAGAAATGGCGCGGGCTTTTCATGACAATGCTACTCGTGTTTCCGCTATTTTCATTGCTGTTTGGCGGCTCACAGCTCGCAGCGTCTATCATATTACAAAGCACCGATCAGATTAGTGTTGTGATACTAGCTCTTTTTGTGCAGGTAGCGCCACTTGCTCTTACTCCATTTCTGATCAAGTTTAGTGGCTCGCTGCTTGGGCGGCTTGCAGGTATGGTTAATAATCCGCAAAAAGGCTTGGTGGACCGTACTCGCAACTGGGCAAACGATCGTGCAGATCTATTACGTAAGCAGCAAATGGCAAATGGACGTAATAAATCACGATTCACGCCAGGAGGATATGCGTATCGACGCGAATCAAACAAGCAGTTCCGTGAAGCGCGCAAGAAGCAGCTCGACACACAGCTTGAATCTGCGCGCATGGGCGAAGATCGATACCAGCAGATTATGAGTTTGACAAAGCAATCTGAGTACGCCAAAGCAACTGGCGAAGCACGCGCAGAAGCGATGTACGAAGAAGCTAAGCATACTAGTCCAACCATGCGAAGCCACTCTGCAACTCAGTGGTTGGAAAAGCAGCGCGTAAAGCAGTATCATGCACATGAAGAGGCTCTACAGCATGAAGCTTTGACAAATAAAATAACACCACAAACGCATCCAGACAATTATTTTGCCAGCTCATCGGATGCTGCTCGCACAGCACTTCGAGCTCAAAAAATAGCCGAGGGTCGCTCAATGTTTGCGCAGTCTGAACAGAGTGATGAATGGGCTAAGCTCGTTATTAGCAACGAAAATCTTCAGACGCAAATCGGTGGAGTTGGTGGCAAAGACCGTGCACTCGCTCATGCTACTAGTGCGTTTCGTAAAAACTATGGCGAACGTATTGGTGAGGGCAAGGCTGTGCTGGATCACTGGAATCTCTCGGGCGATCAACGTCAAGCTCATGCGCTTGGCAATACGATTGAGGTCGATGATGGCTATGGAAATCTTAAAATATTCCGCAAAGACAGTACATACACGCGTGAAGCGGCAGTCGACTTTCAAGTTCGCAATGGTACAGCTCAAGAAATCGAAGATATATTCAAGGTGTCTGGCTCTGACTTGCGTGAATATCGCACAACCATATCCCAAGCGGCAGCTGAAGCTGGAGTGAGTAAGAAGCTTATATATGCTGGCGGGCAGACGATCGATAACCTTGCTCAAGGTAATATTGTCGGTGATGCGGGTCTCGATGATATGGCACGGGCAACGATTATGAAGGGTAAGATTGGTGCTGCCGATCTTTCGACGAACGAAGCTCTTGGCTTGAAGCGCCTGCTTGATGTTGCGCGCACGAGACCGCCTGCTGATATGTCTGCTACTGACAGAGCAATTCTTGCCGAAGAAATAGCGGCCATGAAGAAGGCAGCTTACATCGCATTGACCAACCCGTCGCTCAAGGGTAATGTAAAGCAAAACTCGCGTGTTGAGCTTAACAAGATGATTAAAGATCTTGGTGGTGAGATACGTGATGATAATGGAAATATCATCACAATCGATCCGAACCGTGAATACTAATATATTGCAATATAAGTAACTTTATTGTATTATATATATGAGCACTACTCATTGATTTGCACATCGACAATATAGGAGAAGCATGCATGATCAGCAGCAGTTTGAAACGTTGTACGCGCAGCTCTGTACTTCAGATGAAGTGCAGCGCAACAGGGTGGCAATTCGGCTGCTCAATCAGCTAGTCTTTGCTATCGCAAAAGAGTTTAGAGAGTGGGGTGAGTTTGCTCCGGCTCTCAAGACACTATCTATGGATGGCGTGACACGTCACGTTACAGAGGTGGGACTGCGAGTGGATCGAGACACTATGCCAGGTTTTGGTGCCTGCGATGATCTTGAGATTTTTGTTGTGTATCCAAGTCGGGCTGCAGGTCGGACGCCATTTGTCGGATACTACAATAAGGCAACTGGACCTACGACGGGTCGGTGGTTGAACCTTGAGAGCTTGCCGGCGAGTATGGTACGCAATATAGCCGGACACTTGCTAGCAAAGTGCCCACCGCGCTATAGCGCAGAGCACAATAGGTTGCAGCGAGCTGCCGAAAAAGCGGCAACCCAATCCGACTGGTAGTGAACAATGAGGTGGTGTGAAGGGGTGGTGGCTGTATGCCGCCACCCCGATTTTAATGCTTTGAGTTGACATATCATCAAATATTTGTCATAATAAATATATGAATATATTACCGAAACTTGTCCTTGCAAACAACCAGCGTGACGATTTTATATCATTTCACCAATCGCTACAGCAGGACGAGTACCTCTATGATTACACAGGATATCAATCGCTATTGTTTGAGTTTTCGAGCAAAGCGGTAATATTTTATACAGTCAATAATAGTAAGAAGATCCATGATTACAGTGGAGTCTATCTTAATGGCTATCTCTCAACGCCAGAGCTTGCTATGACGGCAGCTACGGTACTTGATGCTAATCGTGTACCATATGTAAACCGTGAGCTGGGCAGTGCGCCATCGCTGACAAAGTTGTCTGCTTATGCAAAGTTGGCGAGTGCTGGAGTGTCGATCCCCCATACATTCGGTGGTGCAGCTTATGCGCTTCTGGCAGGTATACGTCAGGGTATAATCGATCTTTCGTTGCCAGTTATTTTGAAGCGTGCCGACGCCGATCGTGGAATTGATAACTACAAGCTTGACTCATACGATGATATTACTGCGCTTCTTGAAAAGCAGCCAGAGCGTTCGATTTGGGTGCTGCAAGATTTTATTCCAAACGATGGTTTTTATCTCGTCAGTGTCTATCATGGCAAGCCAGAGTTTACTATTTTTCGGGCAATGGGCGAGCGACGTGATGGGCGTAAAGATAAGTCACACATGTTCAAGCCGAAAGGCGGCGAAAACGCGAAACTAATCACGACAGAAGACTCGCCAAAAGAGGTGATCGACGTATCTGTCGCGGCAGCAAAGGCAATGAATCGTCAAATTGCGAGCATTGACAGTCTTTACGATCCACAAACGAAAAAAGCATATGTCCTCGAAGTCAATTACAACCCGCAACTTGTCACGATTACGACCTTCAAAGAAGTTCGCCAACAAGCGTTTTTGAATGCTGTCAAACAGATTGAAAACTAACATTAGCGTATTGACAAAAGATAATATATTTGCTATAATATCAGCATGAAGGAATCCGTAAAAATTCCACAGCTGCACGAGCTGGCTGCTATTGAGCCAGCTGCGTCTTCGATTGCCGAGGATCAGCTCACATACGGAAATCTTGATTCTGCACTTGCCGCCCAGCGTGGTTTTGAGTATCCTCGCTATGACAAATTGTATGCTACGGCAGAAGGCTCAGTTCAGGAAGAAGATAAAGCGCGCGCCCTCGCTCGTCTTTATATGGTGATGTCGGCTCAGCGAATCAGTGATGCGTCTAGTGATGCGAGCAAAGAGCTTTGGACAAACCGATTTACACAGGGAGCGGTCGAACTTTACGGACAGCCTGAGGTAGAGGTAGCAAAATCTATTAGCAGTAAACGTACGCACGACCTGATCACCAGAGCTGAAGACTCAGGTGTGGATTCGCAGCTTGTCGAACATTTTCGCAATATGACAGATGGGCTGGATTTTGATATAAGCATAGATCGTAATGAGCGAGTCGACTATAGAGAAACAGCACGAAAAGTCGGTGAGTATATTACAGATCGCTATGCTGATGTATTTGAGACTCTCGGTTTTGATGATAGGACGGATCCCATTGACGCCGAAGAGTTTTCTCGGGCAGTTGAGCGAGGTTTTCAGGTTCTTGCAAGTAGTCATGATGAAGACTGGAAAGATTGGACTGTTGAAAGAGAGCCGGATCTCAAGCGGCTTGTGACATATGCAAAACTGCAAAAGCTAGTCGTTGGTGCTGATCGTCGACCGCTTGCACCCAGCAAGGCAAAGGGGCTATTTGCTCATGAAATACTTGTGCATGGACTACGTGGTGTAAATGGCAAAAAAGTATCAGACAGCTTATTGCGTGGGCTTCCCGGGTATACCGAGGCAGATGAGGGGCTTGGTGTTTTTATGGACTATGCCGTTACGGGGAGTATGCCAGAAGTAATTGCCGACAAGTATACTGATATTGCACTTGCCCTCGGTGTAGTAGATGGACGAATGTGGCCTCGTAAGGATATGATTGAATTGGTGTCGACTCGTATGTTGATCCAGAACGAGCTAAAGGATATAGATGAAAAAGAGACTGAAGGTGACGTGATGAGTCGTGCGTTATCTCATGTAAACCGCATTTATCGAGGAACGCTTGGTAATGAGTTTGTTGGCGTTTTCACAAAAGACATCGCATACTTTAAGGGCTTTATCTCTATGGCAGACTACATCCATACAGAAATACAAAACGGTAAAAGTGTAGCCGAAGTTATCGATTACCTAATGCAGGGTAAGTTTGATCCTACCAAGGAATCTCACGTTGCCGAACTAGAAAGACTGAAGCATGAAAAGTAATTTTGAAGTCATCGGCCGAAATGCCTATGTCGAATTTATCGGTCACACCGATAAGGTGCCCGCAAAGGTTGATACGGGTGCGGATAGTTCGGCTGTTTGGGCTACGCAGATTCGTATGGATGAAGATCATCGTCTGCACTTTGTGCTGTTCGATAAGGGCTCGCCTTATTATACTGGCGAAGAAATCATTGTTGAGAATTACAATGTATCCCGTGTGCGTAGCTCGTCAGGGCACACGCAGATTCGCTATCGTGCGGTATTGTCTATCCGCGTGGCGGGACGTAGAGTCAAAGCGTCATTCACATTAGCCGATAGGAGCAAGAACATATTTCCGGTGCTGATAGGTAGACGAACTCTTGCAAAACGTTTTGTTGTAGATGTCGCAAAAGCTGAGTGTGTGAATAGTATTCCAGAGAAAACACAAAAACTAAATGAAGAGCTAAAGGAAGACCCATACGCTTTTTATAAAAAATATCATCAAAATAGTGAAGAAGAGTGATAAGGTGAAACAATGAAGATAGCAATATTATCGAACGGTCCCGGTAACTACTCTACCAAGCGATTGAAGGAAGAGGCGAAGAAGCGCGGCCATGAAGTGGTGGTTATTAAGTATCGTGATTGTTACGCATCGATTGAAAAGAACAACCCAACGGTTAGTTATCGTGGCGAGGACTTGTCGAAGTACGATGCGATTATTCCGCGTATTGCTGCTAATATGACTCGCTACGGCTCCGCGATAGTGCGGCAGCTTGAAATGCAGGGAGTGTACAGTGTGTCGAGTTCGATTGCTATTGTCCGCTCGCGCGATAAGTTACGAAGTTTACAGCTGCTCGCAAAGGCAGGTGTGGGTATTCCTAAGACTGTTGTGTCGCGTAACTCGACAGATATCGATGACCTTATCGATAAGCTAGGTGGTACACCAGTGATTATTAAACTAGCTCGTGGCACACATGGTAACGGTGTGGTGTTGGCTGAATCAAAAAAAGCTGCGAAGTCGGTTCTGCAGGCGCTTTATTTGACGAATGAAGACGGAACGAACGTTTTAATTCAAGAGTTTGTTAAGGAGTCTGCTGGAACAGATATCAGAGCTTTTGTTGTTGGTGGGCGCGTAGTTGCGAGCATGAAGCGACAGAGTCTAGATGATGATTTTCGCTCCAATTTACACAAGGGCGGCGAAGGAACAGTCGTTAAGCTGACCGAAGAAGAGCGTAAGACTGCGATTAAAGCCGCTCGAGCACTCGGACTGAACGTTGCTGGTGTTGACTTGATGCGCAGTGAGCGCGGACCACTGGTGCTCGAGGTGAATGCAAGTCCTGGGTTCGGTATTGAAAAAGTGACAGGTCGTGATGTGGCAAATGCCATTATCGATTATGTTGAATTGAACGCCAAGCGTCGTAACAAGAAAGACAAAGTAGGCGCCTAAAACGATGCAAAAGTGGTGGGCGATTGCTGGTTTTGGATTTTTAGCAGCAGCTATGATGGCTGTTGCTTTGTTTCTGTCGCCAGACGAGCCATCGCAAAGTCCGCAGATAATATTGGCAGACAAGGTCTATGAAGTAACAATTATGCGCTCTGAAGATGAGCGGCAGCGGGGACTTTCGGGGACTGATAGCTTGCCTAATGGTCGGGCTATGCTGTTTGTGCTGCCACCCGATAATGCGGGCGGCATCTGGATGAAAGATATGAACTACGCGATTGATATAGTGTGGCTCGACGACGCGGCTACGGTGGTACATCTTGTTGAAAATGCGCAGCCAAGTAGCTATCCGGATACAACTTTTTACCCGCCGACTATGTCACGCTATGTAATTGAGCTGCCAAGCGGTACAATAAAACAGACGGCGATAAAAAAAGGCATGCGTGCCACGTTGCCGTCGGGAGTATAGGGTACAGCGATGAATCTTGCTATTATTTTATCGATCGTGATCGTGACATTGTTTGCGATGACGTATTTTACCAAGCGACGTTTTGGCGTACTTGGCTTGGCGCTGTGTGCTGGTGCGCTCCTTTCTACGATGTGGACGCCTCAGGTAACTGAGTTGGTGCGGTCGGCGGGAGTCGAGTTGGTAGCGCCGCCACTTGCAAATGTAGTGAGTGCTGCGATTGTGTTGTTACCGGCGATATTTTTGCTGTTTTCAGGCCCAACGTATTATAAAAAATGGCAACGGATTGTAGGTTCGTTAGCATTTGCTTTGTTGGCCACCTCGTTTGTATTGGTAGCATTTGAAAGTCAGCTCAATCTCGATGAGACTGGGCAGCAGCTGTATGACTTTCTGACCCAAAACCGCTCACTGATTGTTACTGGTGCTGTGATATATGCATTGTTGGATTTACTGACGTTTAAGGCGCCGAAAAGTAAAGACTAACCGTCGTATGGCCTAAGAAAAAAGACCTACCATCAGGTACGTCTTTTTTCTATGGAGGGACCACTGGGGCTTGAACCCAGGACACCCTGCTTAAAAGGCAGGTGCTCTAACCAGCTGAGCTATGGTCCCATAGTGCGGCTAAAAGCTTCGCCTATTGTACCAATGACTGAGGTGAAAGTCAATCAGTTGCAGCGTCTTTATCGATATACCATTCGACTTCGCCGCCATGAGTAGCAATGATGCTGCTCGCGATTGCGATAGGGGAGTTGTTGCCTGATAGAGCTCCGCTGATTGCACTGCGCTTGGTGGTGCCGCTGGTAATAATCATAGCATTCTGTGTACCCTGAAGTGCGCGTAGCGATAGACTAATGCGATTTGCGGGTGGTTTTGGTGCGTTTTCGACTGCGACAACAAGCTTATTAGAGGGGTAGAGACTGGCGTGATTTGGGAAAAGAGATAGCGTATGCCCATCTTCGCCAAGACCGAGCCACACAAGGTCAAAACGTGGTAGTCCGTTGTCTGCGCGGGGGAGTACGTGCAGATAGCGTTCGTAGTCGGTAGCAGATTCGATGGCCGGTATGGTGATGTTTGGCGCAAATTTGCGAGCTGGTAGTCGCTTGAGAATGGTATCAATCGCTTGCCAGTTGCTGTGTTCTGAGCTGGCAATACGTTCGTCACCCATGATAAAAGTGACGCGCGACCAGTCGAGCGTGTCGACATGGCTAGTCGCAATTACTTGATAGGCGGCAAGTGGTGCGGTGCCACCAGCAAGCACCCAACTTGCTTGCCCGCTGGTATCGATTGCTGTACTTAATATATCCACAGTTTGCTGGGCTACAGCTGAGGCCAGCTCTTCGCGACTGTCAAAAACATGGACATTACTCATAGCGCTCAGTATGACACATTTAGTATGCTTATGGATATATGCAGCTATGGCAACTCAGAGCGAAGGTGCATGTTTCGTGGCTCATCGCGGTGGGATGTATGTCGTTTTTGCTGGGTGTGATTGTTGCGCCGTCTGTTATGACAGATGGGCTAGGTGCGTTGGTGTGGGGTGTAACCGGAGCGATGCTTGTGATGCTTGGGTTGTGGCGTCAAACGCGATATGCGTTTTTGATTGTGATGCTTGGTGGAGTGGTATTGGGGCTGTGGCGTGGATCGGATACGGAAAAAGCGCTGGAGGTGTATCAGCCCGCAGTCGGTCACATCGTGAATCTTGCAGGCAGGGTAAGTGATGATGTGTCGATGGGGCAGCGCGGCGAGCAGCTACTGCGACTTGATCGGGTGAATATCGATGGTCAAGTGGTAGTTGGTATGACATGGGTGAGTACAGCCAGTGCAGTAGATATTAAAAGAGGTGACACAGTGACGGTACAGGGTAGGTTGTATGCAGGATTTGGTGGATTTGCCGCGGCAATGTATCAGGCGCATGTCCAAAAAGTAGAACGGCCTGAGCCAGGTGATGTTGCCAGGCGGGTGCGGGATTGGTTTGCCGATACGGTGCGGCTGGTGGTCGGAGAGCCTCAGGCAAGTTTGGGACTAGGGTATTTGCTCGGTCAGCGACGTACACTACCGCCAGAGCTTGATGCAGCACTGCTTGCAACTGGACTGACGCATATCGTGGTTGCAAGCGGCTATAACCTGACAATACTCGTGCGGTTTGCACGACGGTTATTCATGAGAGTGTCAAAATATCTTGCAACGCTGTCGGCGAGCGTGATGATTATTGGTTTTATTGCAGTTACCGGGCTGAGCCCGAGTATGTCGCGAGCTGGGCTTATTGCAGGATTGAGTCTGGCGGCTTGGTATTATGGGCGCAAATTTCATCCGCTCGTACTTTTGCCGTTGGCAGCAGCCGTGACTGTCATGATCAATCCGAGCTATGCATGGGGTGATTTGGGTTGGCAGTTAAGCTTTGCAGCTTTTGCAGGTGTGCTTATCGTTGCGCCTTTGTTGCAAAGGTATTTTTATGGAGACAAAAAACCAGGTGTAGCGCGGCAGATTTTTGGCGAGACTGTCAGCGCGACTATCGTCACATTACCACTCCTGGCCTACTCTTTTGGCTACATTAGCTTGGTGGCGGTGCTTGCAAATATGTTGGTGCTGCCATTTGTGCCACTGGCGATGCTTTTGACGTTTGTAACTGGCGTAGCGACACTGGCTCTACCAGGCCTCGGATTGCTGATTGCGACACCTACCGAATGGCTGCTTGGTTATATGGTGTGGGTCGCAAAGTATTTGGCCGATTTACCATGGGCGCTTCATGAAATTCAGTTAGAGTGGTGGCATGTTGCGATAGGCTATCTATTTATTATCGGTGCGTGCATATATATGCAGCGGGTCACGCGGTACAATCTCAGAGACAGCAACATAGTGGAATAGACCCTTAGTATCTGGTATAATATACATAATATTACGATACAAACTCTAGCGGAGAATACACATGGCAGGGCATAGCAAATGGTCAACTATTAAACGCGAAAAAGGTGTCAAAGATGCGAAGCGTGGAGCAGTTTTTACCAAACTCGGTAATCAAATAGCTATTGCAGCTCGTGGCGGTGTAGATCCAACGATGAATTCAGCACTGGCAATGGCGATTGAAAAAGCCAAGCAGGCGAATATGCCGAATGCTAATATTCAGCGAGCGATTGATCGAATCAATGATAAAAATGCTGCTGTTTTAGAGGAAGTGACATACGAGGGTATGGGGCCGGGTGGGGTCGGAATCGTGATAGAGACAGCTACCGACAATCGCAATCGTACGTTTCCTGAAGTGCGTACGGCATTGACTAAAAACGGTGGTCGCATTGCTGATGCCGGAAGTGTGTTGTTCCAGTTTGATCGCAAGGGTGTGATACGTGTTGCAGCAACCGGTGAAGATGCGCTTCTTACTATCTTGGATGCTGGAGCCGAAGATGCAAGCGAAGAAGACGGAGAGATTATTGTCTACACTGAACAAAAGGATTTAGCAAAAGTGCGCGGTGACATCGTTGCGGCCGGACTGGAAGTCAAGGAAGCTGAGCTGCAGTATGTTGCCAAGAATACTATTGAGATCGATGAAACTGAACAAGCTGAAAAAGTCTTGAAGGTACTCGATGCGCTTGATGATCTCGATGACGTGGTAAATGTTCATACGAACGCAGAAATTACTGCTGATATTTCTGAGTAGTATATACTGTTATTATGTTTAAAGCATAAATAGTATGCTACGAAGATTATTTTATATTGTATTAGCAGCTGTATTATTGGCGACGCTTGCGGCGCCATCTGTGAATGCGCTCGATAGTATAGCTACTGAATCTGAATTTGTCTTGCCAGAAACAGAACGAGCCGCAGGAGATATTGAGCAGACAGTACAGGCGATTGACGAGCCGGAGCTCCCTGTAAATATGTCAGAAAGCGAACCCTCAGCTGTACAATTGCCAGAACCCCAATTGCCTGCTCTGGTGACTCAGACGACGGATCCTGTGATAACTGAACCAGAAACAACACCACCGATTATCGTGACAACATTGCATGTTGGACGAGCGCTAAATGACATCGAACTATACAATCAAACGGATGGCTTGATAGACCTCTCGGCAATTCGTATCGTTGTTAGTCACGGCTTTGATCGATGCGAAAGTAGGGTTGATGCGACTGGGTGGCTCGAAGGACGTAGTTTTGTCTCAGCAAGATCGCATTATGCGCAAGATGCAAATCATTTCACGCTGACGAATGACTGTGAAAGAGATGATTTTGTGACACGAGTAGAAATATATATTGGCGAGACACGTGTGCAGCTTATCGATGGAATAAGTGCAACGTTACCAATTTGGTTGCGACACAAGTCTTCTGTCAATAGTTGTGCCGATCGACCAATACCGAATAACATGAAGCAAACTGGTAGTGCTGCAAACGACTATGCGCTATGTTCGATGCCAGTAGCCCCGTGCGATGGCGGTGGAAGTTGTTTACGGCTGCATACAAGCGAGCCCTATAAGACGCCACTGTATACGGATGGTTTGCGAATCATTGAAATCATGAGCGATAGTCGGTCGTGTAATCCTGACGATAGAGGTGCCGATTGTTTTGATTTTATAAAGATCCAAAATATTGGCGACAAATCAGTGAATTTGGCAGAGTTTCGTTTGCGTACTGGTGCGTCGACAGCGGCAAGTACTGCGAGTAATACCTATCGCTGGCATCAACCTACACTACACCCGTTACGAGATGAGTACGTTTTAGACCCAGGACAGATATTCACGCTCACTAAGCGCGATAACGGCGATCCTCTTAGTATTACTAATGGTAGTGGTAATGTGTGGATTGAAGATTATCATGGAGTGCAGAGTTATCACGCCGTCTCATACGACGGTATGAGTCTAGCTGCAGCGCGTAGTAAATCGTGGACGTTTGATGACAGAATCGACCAATGGGTTTTCGGAGTACCTTCTCCATTTACGGCAAACCAGGTATATGTTCCCATTGTTGATGTTGGTATGGGTGCTGTTGAGGGGTTGGGTCTTGCTGATTGCGGTGAGGGTCGCGAGCGTAACCCTGATACGAATCGTTGCCGGAACATACCGGTGGCTAGTATCTTGGCACCCTGTAAAGAAGGGCAGTATCGTAGCGAAGAAACAAATCGTTGTCGTTCGATAGCGTCGGCAGCGGCGAGTGTACTCAAGCCGTGTGCCGACGATCAGTTTCGGAATCCCCTGACTGGCCGATGCAAAAAGATAGCGAGTGCTGATGAGCTAGCCGATTGTGGTGAGGGTCGCGAGCGCAACCCTGCAACAAATCGCTGCCGCAATATTGCAAATAGTACAGTGCCAGGAGCTGGATTTGCAGTGCAGCCGATCAAAGATAGTGCTATGACATTTGTTGGTTGGTGGGCGCTCGGCGGTGTGGGAGTACTTGCGCTTGGGTATGGTGTGTGGGAGTGGCGCCGTGAAATTGCAGAACAAGCTCGTCGCGCGACACGGTTTTTTGTAAGCGATAAGTAACAAGTAGCAAGTTTGGGTATACTAAGGATATGCGAATTATTGGAATCGATCCAGGAACGGGAATATTGGGTTTTGGTGTCATTGATTTTGTGCGTGGCAAGACTCAATTAGTAACTGCTGGCGTGATTACGACACCAGCACATACGGCCCTTGATGAGCGACTCGAAGAGATTTTTGATGGGTTGACAGATATTATCGCCGAAACGAAACCTGAAATGATGTCAATCGAAAAGCTATTTTTCTCGCAAAATGTGACGACAGCGATTAGTGTTGCTCAGGCGCGCGGTGTGGCAATGCTCACTGGCCGTAGGGCAAAATTGCTAATACATGAGTATACGCCTCAGCAGATCAAGCAAACGCTAACTGGCTATGGTAAGGCTGATAAAAAGCAAGTGCAAGAAATGGTGCGCATCCAACTGAGGCTGTCGGAAGCACCAAAGCCTGATGATTGCGCCGATGCGCTTGCGGCGGCTATTACTCATGCCATGATGAGCAGAGTTGCCTAGGCAACATGCTTTTTGGAACGTATACTGAATAAATATATGGGAAAAAAATTATATCAATTAGGTGCACTTACGTTTCGTTATCCGTTTGTAGCGATCGGCGGCTGGCTGGTGTTGCTCGCTGTTCTTGGGTTTTTGGCGATGCAGTTTATCAAGCCGACATCATCGTCGATATCTATACCTGGCACTGAGGCACAGCAAACGCTTGATCGAATGAACGAGCTGTTTCCCGATGCTGGTAAGGGCACAGGGCGTATTGTGTTTGCTGCGCCAAAGGGCAAGATAATTAGTGATTATCAGACTGCGATTAGTGATGCAACAAAAGCTCTTGACGGTGTTGCTGGCGTGGTGCGAGCTGTGGATTTCACCGAAAATCCAGGAGCGCTCTCAGAAGATAAGAGGATAGCTTTTACGCAACTGCAATTAGATGCAACACAGGGTCAAGTTGATGCCGCAACGATTGATGGCGTGCAGCAAGTTGTCAGTGAGGTGCGTAAAAGTGGTCTGCAGGTCGAATCTGGTGGAGATGTTATCGATCGGACGCCAGGTGAGATTTTGGGTCCAGGCGAGATAGCTGGTGTGATGGTGGCACTTGTTGTCTTGATCATGACGCTTGGTTCGCTCGTGGCTGCCGGCATGCCGCTTGCGACAGCTGTGGTTGCAGTCGGAGTGAGTATGGCGGGACTATTTGCGCTAAGTGAAGTGATAGAGATTAGTGCGACGACACCTGTATTAGCCGTCATGCTGGGTCTGGCGGTAGGGATAGACTATTCATTGTTTATTATTAATCGATACCGTAAATATTTGCTTGACGGCTTCACGTTTGAGGTAGCAGCTGCTCGGGCTATTGCAACGGCGGGCAATGCGGTGGTATATGCCGCAGCGACTGTCGTGATTGCACTAGCTGCACTGGTAGTTGTTCAGATACCATTCATGACCATGATGGGTCTTTCGGCGGCAGCGGCGATTGTGATTGCAGCGGCAGTTTCGATCACGCTCGTGCCAGCATTGTTGCGTTTGGCTGGAGTGAAGGTGTTCTCACGCAGAATGCAAAAACATGTCGTGAGGGCTCAGAAGGCGGGCGCAAAAGAAGAGCATCACGCCAAACGAACAACATTTTGGTATCGTTGGGGCAAGCTACTCACGAAGCATCCGGTCGCTATCATTGCGGTGTGTATCGTGGCAGTGACGATCGTTGCATTACCAATGCGTGATTTGCAGCTAGGTCTTCCGACCGATGAATTTGCTGCTCATAGTACAACAGAGCGTAAAGCATATGATTTGTTAGCAAAAGGCTTTGGTGTCGGCTTTAATGCACCGCTTGCTATCGTCGTAGAGGGATTACCTGAGGTTAGTGAGGCGGATCGTGAAGCGGTACGAGCACCGGCGTTAGAGCGATTACATGCGCAGATCGAACAGGCTGCTATTGATCAGCAAGCTGTTGTGTCCCAACAAATAGCCCAGCTGCAGACACCTGAAGAGCAAGCGGCTTTTCAGCAGCAAATGCTGACTATGCAGGCGCAAGGTGAGCAGCAAAAAAATGAAGCGCTACAAAAAATTGAACAATCTGTAAATGAATTCGCTAAGCTCGTGCAATTAAAGAAAGTGGCTGACAAAATAGCCAAAGACAAGCGCGTTGTGAGTGCAATGCCAGCAATTGCCACTAGTGACGGCACGAAAGGCTTGGTACAGGTCATACCCGACACAGGGCCCTCGAGCAAGGTAACCGAAGGCTTGATCCATGACTTACGAGAACGCAAAGTGGTGAACGGAGATGATTCGATGCGTCTTTCGGTAACGGGCACAACCGCTCTCCAGGGCGATATCAATACAAAGCTTGCTGAGGCATTGCCGCTCTACCTACTTGTTGTGGTCGGACTGTCGTTTATATTGCTGATTGTCGCATTTCGCTCTATCTTGGTGCCGCTCAAGGCAACGCTCGGGTTCTTGCTATCGGTATTGGCAATGTTTGGAGCCTTAGTCGCGATATTCCAGTGGGGTTGGTTCGGTATCGCCGAAGCGCCTGGTCCGATTGTTAGTTTCGCACCTATCATTGCGGTCGGTATACTGTTCGGTCTCGCGATGGACTATGAATTTTTCCTCGTAAGTAGTATGCGCGAAGCATACCATGAGACAAATGATGCGCGGCGATCGGTGCGTCGGGGCTTTGCACATGCGAGCAAGGTAGTACTGGCTGCAGCTGTCATCATGGTAAGTGTCTTTGCAGGGTTTGTGTTTAGTCATGATGCAGTGATTCAGGGTCTTGGTTTCGCTCTGGCTTTTGGTATTTTTGTCGATGCGTTTATTGTACGGCTAACGCTCGTTCCTGCGGTCATGACACTACTAGGCAAATCGGCATGGTGGATGCCGCAGTGGCTGGAGCGTTTATTGCCGCATATTTCTATAGAGGGCGAAGATGTTCCCGAGCCGCATTTTAAGCGTAGCAAATAGCTTACGGTAGTAAGGTTTCTTTCAGTATATTTGGTATAATAAGACAAATGCGACGTCAAGGAAAATACACGAAACGCGTGACCCCAGTGCAGCGCGCCAAACGACGTGCTAAGCACCATTTCCGCTGGTGGAAGCAGCTCAGTTGGAAAAAGCGTGTTCTTGTAGTAGTGGGACCGATACTGGCGTTTTTGATCATTCTTCCGCTTGCGACATATTTTTTCTTTGCAAAAGATATTGCCGACCAAGATAGGTTAATGAATCGTAATAACACAGGAGTTGTGCTGTACGCTAATGATGGCGAGACAGAGATATATAGTAATGGCCGAGCGGAACATAAAAAACTATACCCACTCAGTCAAATTGCGGATCCTGTGAAGCAGGCGTTGATAGCGAGTGAAGATAAAGATTTTTATGAACACGGAGGCTTTTCTGTGCTCAGTACGCTGCGGGCGGTCTATGGTTATGTGCTAAATGGCGGCGGTAGTTTTGGAGGATCTACAATTACTCAGCAGCTAGCAAAGATAACGGTATTGTCGAGTGACCGTAGTTTCTTGCGACAGTATCAGGCTTTTTCGGTAGCGGTTGCAATAGAAAATACATACAGTAAAGATCAAATTCTTGAAATGTATCTCAACTCAGTCTTTTTTGGCGAGAATGCGTTTGGTATTGAAGCAGCGGCCAGAGCGTATTTTGGTACGACCCCTGATAAGTTAAATCTGGCACAGGCAGCAATGCTCGTGGGTGTACTGCCAGCTCCAAGTATTTATTCTCCTGTAAGTGGTAATCCGGAGTATGCCAAAGAACGTCAAGATACCGTCTTGAGTCGTATGGTGACAAACGGTTACATAACCAAAGAACAAAAAGAGGAAGCGCTTGCGATAGAGCTTGCCTATCAGCCTGCGACATCGCCCATGAAAGATAGTATTGCCCCGCATTTTGCCGAAATGGTAGTTGCTGAGCTATATGAAAAGTATGGCGAAGAAACGGTAGCGCGTAGTGGTTATCAGGTGACGACCACTCTCGACGCCAATGTACAAACGCAGCTCCAGGCTGCAGTCGACGCCAATATGCCAACGATTACGCGCAATGGTGGCAGTAATGCTGCATCTGTAGCAATCGATCCAGCAACCGGTGGCGTGCGTGGACTTGTGGGTAGCTATGACTGGAATGATGAGAGCTTTGGTAATGTTAATATCGCCACCTCGCTTCGACAGCCGGGATCGAGCTTTAAGCCTGTGTATTATGCGCAGGCACTCGCGCAAGGCTTGATCACGCCAGCGACAATTATCAAAGATGAGCGAACTGATTTTGGCGGTGGTTATGTGCCACAAAACGCAGATCGACGCTTTCGCGGAGATGTGACGGTGCGTAATGCGCTCGACTGGTCTCTTAATATCCCTGCAATCAAAGTGATGCAGCAGGTCGGCGTAGACGAAACGATAGAAGTCGCACGTAAAATGGGTTTGAGCTCAATTGACGAAAAACAAAATCACGGTCTTTCGCTGGCGCTTGGTTCGGCAGAGGTGTCATTGTTGCGTCTGACGAATGTTTATGCGGCGTTTGCAAATCAAGGCGAACAATATGATACAAGCCTCGTGGAGTCGATCAGCAGCAAGTACGGTGAGAAAGTATTTGTAGCTGAAAAGCAGCCACGACAAGTAATTACTCCCCAGGGCGCCTTTTTGGTCAGCGATATTTTGGCAGATAACGGAGCAAGGGCATCACTATTTGGCAGTTCGCTCAATGTTTACGATGCCAAAACGCGTGCTGTTAAAAAGGTTGCTGTCAAAACAGGTACAACTAATGACTCGCGCGATGCATGGACGATGGGGTACACTCCTCAGCTCGCTATCGGCGTGTGGGTTGGCAACAATGACAATCGACCCATGGCAAACGGAGGCTCTATTATGGCGGGGCCAATCTTTACCAAGGCAATGGGTGCGATACTGGCTGGAGTTGATACGAGTTTTCCAGAGGTCAACGGCGTCGTACAGCGCAATATATGCTATGGCAACCGCGGTGTCGCAGCTGAACCTGTCAAAGACAAGACGTATCGTGAGTGGTTTTTGACAACAGCTCTTCCAACTGCGCAGTGTTCGGCGAGAAACGAATCACCCTCACCATCCCCTACTCCATCCCCTACTCCAACGCCAAGTAGCGAGCCGGACGCAGAGCTCAGTCTAGTGCTTGCTGTTTCTCCGGGTAGCAGTGCTCCATATGGGACAAATGTAACGCTAACGGCATCAGTTTCAAATGCAGCACTGACAGGCAACATAATTTTTAGAGATGGCAACAGGGTGATTGGAGTAAGTCCGCTTACGAACGGCTCTGCAGCACTGACAACAACCCAGCTCACGGTTGGCTCGCACACACTTACAGCATCGTTTAATCCTCCGGGTGGAGACGAAGAGCTAGTTGGTACAGTGCAGTATCAGATAACAATGGGTAATTAGGAATAGGAGCGAAGATGATAGCGTATGTACGTGGTATCGTAGTCGAAAAAATGATTAGTGCGGTGATCGTGGATGTGCAGGGTGTTGGCTATGCTGTTAATGTAGCGGCTGGAGATTATGACAGTGCCGTACTTGGTGATGAAGTGACATATCATACGTACCACCATATTCGCGAGCAGTCACAGGACTTGTACGGCTTTCGAACATTAGCTGCTAAGCGTCTATTTGAACTGCTTATTACTGTGCAGGGTGTGGGACCAAAGGCTGCGCTGTCTATCTTGTCGCTAGGAGACAGTGAGCTGGTGCGGGGTGCTATCGCGCATAGCGACAGTACGTTTATTACTAAGGCGGCTGGCATTGGAAAACGCATCGCTGAGCGTGTTGTAGTAGATTTATCCGACAAAGTAGGGGCACCGTTGCAATACGACGCATCATCGACTGGAATTTCACAGCCAATTGTACATACGGACGAGGCGCTTGAGGCGCTAATGGCGCTTGGCTACAATCTGGCAGATGCATCGCAGGCGCTCGAGGGTGTTCCGACTGATTTATCGACGGCTGATCGTGTGACGCAGGCACTCAAGGCGTAATCCAGGATAGTTGTGGCGTATGCTGCGATGTAGATAGCGATAAGACGTGAATATGGTATATATAGTATACTAAAGACAATGGCAATCGAACGAATCGTGGATACGAGCACTCATGACGATAACAGTGATGAGCAGCAGGTAGAGGTGACGCTGCGCCCGCAGCGTTTTTCGGAGTATGTCGGTCAAGAGCGGCTAAAGAAGAATTTACAGCTGGCAATTGATGCTGCTAAAAAACGCAGCGAGCCAGTTGATCACGTGTTGTTGTATGGTCCGCCTGGACTTGGCAAAACCACGATGGCGACAGTTATTGCCAACGAAATGGGCGCGAATATACGTGTCACATCAGGTCCTGCTATTGAGCGGCCAGGTGATCTGGCGAGTATTCTTACAAACCTTGCAGACGGCGATATATTATTCATTGATGAAATTCATCGCTTGGCTCGTTCGGTCGAAGAGGTGCTCTATAGCGCGATGGAAGATTATAAGCTTGATATTGTGATTGGCAAGGGACCAGCGGCACGTAGTGTGCGGTTGGATCTGCCAAAATTTACAGTAATTGGTGCTACGACTCGTGCGGGCGCCTTGGCTGCTCCGCTACGAGATAGGTTTGGTATTACGCATCGATTGGAGTTTTATACACCAGATGAAATTGAACAGATCATTCGTCGTGCAGCTTCACTACTAGCGAGTGATATTGAGCCGGCGGCTGCATCGATTCTTGCTACTCGTGCGCGCTTGACGCCGCGTATCGCTAATAGGTTGCTCAAACGTGTGCGTGATTATGCCGATGTCAATGGTGATGGGATTATTGATACTGTGACTACAAAGCAGGCATTATTGCTGCTTGAAGTTGATGAGCTGGGGCTCGATGCGGCCGACAGGAGTCTGTTGGGTAGTATTATTGATCATTATGGCTACAATCCGGTTGGATTAACGACCATTGCTGCCCTAACTGGTGACGAGACGACTACGATTGAGGATTTTTATGAGCCATACTTATTGCAAATAGGAATGATCGAGCGGACACCGCGTGGCCGTAGGGTGACCCAAAAGGGCGCAAAGCATGTCGGTAAAGATTTGCGTCAAGAATTGCTATAATAATGTTATGTCAGCAGTAAAAAAACCAGACTATAGCCAGCCAGTTGCTTATGATAATGAGGGACGTCCACTCTACGCGCACCCACCTGTCCAAAACTTGACAACCGATCAACCGTCTCATGTCACTGCGGCAGACGCGACGCAGCCAGGGCATAACTTTGATCCACGTACCCGTGTTCAGTACGCAAATGAACCTGGCGTGCGTCATGTGGCTCGAGATATAGAGCCGCCTAGGCTAGTTGTGAGCGATGACAATCAACGTCGACATGAAGAGTCAAAGCGCAAGTATCCTTTTTTGAATCTTAGCGAGGGTGAATTTGTCATCACTGCAGTTCGTCGTCATCCAGTTGGTATGGTGATTCCGGTTGCAATAACAATTGGATCAATTATGCTTACATATGTGTTAGCATTTATGTTTATGGCATCGGTTGGCGATGGACGAACAGGCCAAGCAAATGCACCGAATTCTATTGATATTTTTATGATTGCTTCGTTATTGGCATTTTTGTTTGCAATCTTTGGGTACATATATGTATGGGTGTATTTGCAAAATAAGTTTTTTATGACTAATGAGAGTGTGATTCAGGAGATCCAACATTCATTATTTGCCAAACATGAACAGACAGTTAGTCTGGGTAGTATCGAAGACGCAAGTTACAAGCAGTACAATATATTCCAGACAATTTTTAATTACGGCACTATTCGATTATCGACAGAGGGCGAAGAAACAACCTATAGGTTTCATTATGTCGAAAACCCCAAAAAACAAATTGCCATCTTGAACAATGCAGTCGAAGCATTTAAAAATGGCCGTCCTGTGCTATCGGACGACTAGAGTTTATCGCCGACTTTTTTTGACGTATTGCGCTTCGCCGCTAAGATCTGCGCGTAGAGTATAGCTTTTGCACTTACCGTCGGTGTCGCAGTTGGTGGCGTCATAATGATAGTTTGGCCCCTTACCTGACTCAAGAGAGGCGAGACGACGAACAGTGTCTTCGCTAGCGTCATTTTCTTCGATAATTTTTTGCAATTCATCGGTTGTCAGGGCGTCTTTGCCGAGCGTGAAGCCGTCAGGATCGGTGAAAAGTACTGGGTCAATAGACGGAAGCACTGCCGAGGTTAGCTTTTCGGGATAGCTTTTGTGTTCTGTGTAGTATACCTCTTCGAGTGCGAAGTACATTGCGTTAATAGCAGTCTTTCGCGTACTGTTCTGTTCGGCGGTGCGAAGGTCGTTGATCTGTATAAAAGTGAGTGCTCCTGCAAGAATAAATAGTCCTGCAACGACAATAAGCTCTATGACGGTGAAGCCGCGCTGTCTAGAAGAAGTAGATGTAGTCATTGTTGCTTATTATAGCAAAATACCACTTGTAGTGATAGCAATCCATCTAGTGAAAACCTGTTCACTGCTAACAGGTGTATCGCGAGCTATAGTGGAGTATAATAGAAGTAGATAAATAGGAATAGGGGAAATAAAGTGGCGAAAAAGGCAGAGAAAACACTAGCGTCAGAGCCAGTAGCTAACGAAGGTAAACTTAAAGCGCTTGGTTTGGCAATGGATCAAATCACAAAGCAATTTGGTGACGGCTCTATTATGAAACTGGGCGAAGCGCACAAGGTAGACGTAGAGTTGATTCCATCGGGAGCTCTTAGCCTTGATTTGGCTCTGGGTGGTGGTTATCCAAAAGGCCGTATTATCGAAATTTATGGTCCGGAAAGCTCAGGAAAGACAACGTTGACTCTTCATGCGATTGCCGAAGTGCAAAAAGCAGGTGGCACAGCAGCGTTTATTGATGCTGAGCATGCACTTGATCCAGCTTACGCCAAAAAACTTGGTGTCGATACTGACAACTTATTGGTATCGCAACCAGATAACGGCGAACAGGCTCTTGAAATTGCCGAAACACTGGTGCGCAGTAATGCAGTCGATTTAGTTGTCGTTGACTCAGTCGCTGCTCTTGTGCCGCAAGCAGAGATTGATGGTGATATGGGCGACAGCCATATGGGTCTTCAAGCTCGCTTGATGAGCCAGGCGCTACGCAAGCTGACTGGTATTATCAACAAGTCAAAGACAACGGTTATTTTCATTAACCAAATTCGTATGAAGATTGGTGTGATGTTTGGCAACCCTGAGACGACAACCGGTGGTAATGCACTCAAATTTTATGCGTCTGTTCGGCTCGATATTCGTCGCATTGGTCAGATTAAAAATGGCGAGGATATCATTGGAAATCGCACCAAGGTCAAAGTTGTTAAGAACAAGATCGCACCACCCTTCCGTGTTGCTGAGTTTGACATCATGTACAACGAAGGTATTAGCAAGACTGGCGACGTGCTCGATCTCGCTGTTGCGCACAATATTGTGGGCAAGGCTGGTGCATGGTTTGACTACGCAGATGCCAAAATTGGCCAGGGTCGTGAAGCGAGCAAGAAGTATCTAAAAGACAACTCGAGTGTACTGGATGAGATTGAGAAGAAGGTTCGAGTGAAAGTTGCCGAAGAAGAGGTTTAGGGACGATAAGTCCACTACGTAAGTGTCGTCGCGTATAGTCATCTAACCGAATGAAAATAACCGCCCTTACTACGCAGCAAAAAGATCCAAATCGGGTCAATGTAATGGTGGATGGGAAGTTCCGGTTCAGCTTGGATATTTTTCAAGTGGCTGATTTGGGAATCAGAATTGGCAAGGAGTATACGGACAGTGAGCTGACTGAGCTAGAGATAGAAAGCCAGTTTGGTAAGCTATACGCGCGGGCGCTCGAATATTGTTTAATGCGCCCGCATAGTGCCCGAGAGGTACAGGACTATCTTTATCGCAAAACGTTCAGTAAGAAATACAAAAGCAAACAAACTGGCGAGCTAAAAGAGAGGCCAGGTGTAAGCAAGGCGGTAACTAAAAGAGTGTTCGACCGGTTGCTAGAAAAGGGCTATATAGACGATGAGAAGTTTGCGCGTTTTTGGATAGATAATCGTAATCAGCGCAAAGGTACGAGTTTGCGCAAGCTGCAGGCTGAATTGACAGTAAAAGGTGTCGACAAATTAATTGTCGATCAGCTGCTAGCAGAGACTGATCGCACAGATGGTGATGAGCTGCGTAAAGTTATTGACAAGAAGCGCGCTCGCTATACTGACGACCAAAAGTTGATGCAGTACTTGGCTCGTCAGGGTTTTTCGTATGATGACATCAAGACTGCATTGTCTGCAGATAGTAAAAGTGATTAGTGAGCATCTGACTTTGCGGTCTCTGGCTGGGGTGAATTTTGGCGGAATGGATTGACATAGTGGCGTGATGCGCGCGCGGTCAGCTTCTCGCTCTTTATCTTACCTGATTTTACGACAATTTTTGCGTCTGTAACCTCAGCGATTTGACGGCGACCAATAAGAAGTTCATCATCTGTAAAGCTCCGTAAGAGCGGTCGTTTGACAGATAGCTGTTGGATAACGAAGCTATCGATATCGACGGTATAGTCGCTGACTTTCCCTAATTTTTTACGACGATCATCTATAACAGGTTTGTCGATAAGTAAAAAGTCGAGCTCATAAATCGATTTTTCGGTAATGATATCATCTGGAATGATAAATTCGTCACTTGAGTCAACTATGATGCCGAGACCGCCGATCTCACGAATATCTGCGGTCCGTAGATACGAGGGGCTGGTGTCAAGGTATTCTCCGGTAAGAAGATAGGCGATGACTGTTAAGTTGTGAGGATTAATAATAGCGGCCTCGGTGCGCGCGAGCTCTTTGCCCGTCTGGAGACTCATGACAGGCGTATTAAGTAATTCAGAACCGCTTATTAGCATATCACTAGTATAATGGCGGTGGATTTATTCAGCAAATGGATTAGGTCTTGGGCTCGGAAAGACAAGAGATTCAGAGTTATCTCCGCTGGCAGAAAGACTATCGATACGTTCAATAGTCTTTTGATCAAATTGTCCTATCGAGCTAGTGGCTGATGATTCGTCCTGGCTAGAGACGTCGAGTACCTGATAGAGCGCGAAGATAGCCCCAGCGAGTAGTATACAGATAAGACTAATGAAGAGGACAGGATGATGTTTTCGAACAAAGCTCTTCAAGGGGGTAAGACTCAACGAGAGATCATTCATTTGATATATACCTCAATATTTAATGGTGCAACCGAAAGAGTACCTTGACTAGTGCTAGCTTCGGCTCGATCTGCGGTAAGCGAAATGCCCGATAATTGCATTTTTGTCAGGTTTCTTTCGATAAGATGAATAAAGCTCATGACGGCTGTATAGCTGGCTGGTGCTTCGAGGGTGACAGAGACGCCTGTTGTCTTGAGGCCGGCAGGTAGGGGTGTTGCTTGCGCTGTGGCACCTTGATTCGGTGCGGGTGCAGGACTAGCAACGCCCGCTGCTGCATTATCTGTCAAGAAGCTGTAGCTGGCAATGGATAACCCTACATTTTTAGCATACGTATTAAGGTCGTTAATGATTTGGTTTTGGTACTGATAGTGTTGGCTGTCAGCGACAATGTTTTTAGCTCGATTGATGCCAACAGTATTTTCGTTCATTTCTACTTCAAGTTTTTCGAGTGCAGTAACGTCGCTAGCGCTGATACTTGCCGCTTTAGTTGCGGCGCTTACTTCTTGAGCATATGTAACAAGTGTATTTCGTATAAGCAAGAAGCCACCCGCAGATAGGGCAATGACGAGCGCGATACTAGTCGCAAGGATGAAGCGCAATCGTTTTGGTGTGATGCTATTTTTGTTCATTACTTATCCTTTTCCTGTGCATTGTTGAGCTGAGCGCTAACGGTAACAGCAATTGGGTATGGGCTTTTTGTCTCATTGCTTCCAGTGGTCGTATTGACGATATCCTGGAAGTAGACATTAGAAAAGAGTGTTGATTTTTGAAGTTTTTCTTTGAGCTCAATGACATGATCATACGATTTTGCATGGGATGAAAATGAAATCTGTTTGCCAAAGTCTGCCGCAGTGAGGTTAATACCATCAAGTATGACTCCGGATGGAAGCAGTTTTGTGATTTCAAAAACAACATTAGTATAGTTTACTTCTCGGTCGAGAATGATTTTGGCAGTTTGTAGATCTGAACGATAGGCCTCTGCTTTTTGTTTGACCTCGCTGTAGCTTGCTGCCATAGACTCGTTCTGCTGACTGCGATCATGAGCGCTTGCTTGGTTGGAGCTTAAAATAAAGTAAAAGATTCCACAGAATGAGAAAAGTAGGCCGACTGCGGCAAGAGTGATGAAATTATAGCGCAGAAGAATAATATTGGTACGTGCAGCACGAATATTTCGTTTGTTTTCTTCGGGAAGCAGGTTGATCATAGCCACATCGCTCCCTTTGGTACATTGGCTAGGCCGGCAACTCCAATATAGCGAGACCTAAACTGCTTTGCTGGTTGAGGCAGCTCTCCCCAGTCAAATTCCTGCCATGGGTTGGCTGCTCGAGCAGGCATAACGAGTTCATTGGTGAAAAACTCACCGATACCAGGAACGTTACTGCCGCTTCCTACGATAAGCACTTGCTCGAGGCGCTTATCGCTTGCAAGGCGTTCGTTGTAGTATCGAATCACTTTGCGTGTTTCGGTGATGATATTACGAAGCGCTGGTCGAAGTGCGGTACCTATTTTAGCCTGCTTTGGACCAGGAGAGAGGCCGTTGAGTACCTTCAGTTGGTGGGCATTTTCCAGTGTGACATTAAGCTTCTTTGCGATATCAAGTGTAAATGTATTGCCTCCTGTGGCGAGACCTCCGGTAATCCGAACCGAGCCATCGAGGATACCAATATCGGTGTTGGCGGCGCCAATGTCAACGATGACTGTTGGCAGGTGGCCTTCTTCGGTCGCATGAAGTACGCGAGCAACAGCATTGATGGCAGGTTCTACCATTGTTGCAGTAAGCCCGACATTTTCGACTGCAGCGAGCGTATTGTCGACCAATTTTTGAGGAACAGCACTCATGACAACGGTGAGAGTGGAATCATTGCGTTCGATGACTTCATAGTCGACATAAAGTAGAGAGAGAGGGAGTGGAATGTACTGTCCAACTTCGAGCGCCACGGCCTCTTTGAGTGTACCTTCGGCACTAACGGGGACATTAAAGGTGCGCGAAAATGTACGGGCTGTAGGTATGCCTATAACGACTTGGTCGCTAATGAGCGAGCCGACAAGTTTATTTTCAAGCAAAGACTTGAGGTTATCAAGGAGGTAATTATTTTCTTCATCAAGCGATTTTTTGATTTGCAGTGGGTCAAGATCGATAATTCCATAGCCGGTTACGCTGTTGCGCGCAAGATCGATAGACATGATCTTCATGTCGGTACTACTGATGTCAAGGCCGATGAGAGGTTTGTCTTTGTGAAATAGTTTTGTCATAGTGTGCCCACGTGTAATTACTGTGGTAGTATAGCATTTTATAGTGCTTATGCCTAGGCGGTTTAGTTGATATTTTGAGAGAGGCTAGCGATCGGACCCATGACGCTTGCAGCGATCAAACCAACGGCACCACCCATGATGACAATCATGACTGGTTCAATGATAGAGCTGATGCTGTTGATTGCGGCATCGACCTCTTCTTCGTAAAAGTCGGCAACTTTGACGAGCACTGTATCTGTTTGGCCTGTCTCTTCTCCTACGGCAAGCATCTGCGACACAATAGCTGGATAGAGACCTTCTTCTTCGAGCGCACGCGATAGTTGCTGACCGTTTTTTACTTTATCGACAGCATCGAGCAAGGCTTCTTCGTAGACGACATTGCCCAGGGCGTGAGCGGTAACGGTCATCGTTTCGATAATAGATACGCCTGCACCAGTGAGGGCGGAGAATGTGCGTGCAAAACGCGCGACGATGACTTTGCGGATGATACCGCTAACAGACGGTACGCGAAGAACGATACGGTGAAACATCTTGCGACCCGAAGGTGTTTTGAGATAGCGCAGTAAGAGAAATACTCCGATACCGAGCACTGGAAAAACGATATACCACCATTGGATAATAAATGCACTGATAGTAAGCATGGCCTGGGTAAGCGCTGGTAGTTCGGCGTCTTCTCCTCCTAAGTCTTTGAGGATCTGGCCGATTTGAGGAATGACAAAAAGCATAAGACCAAAAAAAGCACCGACCGTAATAAAGAGTAGTACAATCGGGTACGTCATTGCGCTTTTGATACGTTTTCGTATGGCAGCATTTTTTTCTTGCTGGAGAGCAAGTCGTTTGAGGATTTCATCGAGAATACCAGCGGTTTCTCCGGCTCGCACCATGTTGATATAAACATCACTGAAAGTTTCCGGATGTTTTGCAAGTGCATCACCAAGGGTAGTGCCGCCCTCTACGTCTTTGACAATGGTGACAAGAATTGATTTTAATGCAGGGCTTTCGCTGTGTTGCTCGAGCGAGTTAAGAGAGCGTAGCAATGGTACGCCAGCTCCTACCATCGCACTGAGTTGTCTAGTAAAGATGACGAGGTCATCTGACTTTACCTTATTGCCACCCATGAGTTTGCCAAGCGAAAGACTACTGGCCTTTTTTTCAGCAGTGACGCTGAGTGGTCGTAGCCCCTGCTTTTTGAGGGTGTCAGTAATGGCAGCTTCATTTGGTGCTTCAAGCGTACCTTTGACTGTTCTACTACCATCTTCTGATGTTGCAGTGTATTGATAACGTGCCATGGTTTATTCTTTGGTCACCCTTAGGACTTCTTCGATAGTTGTTTCGCCTCGCAATGCCTTGATAAGGCCATCGGTCTGCATTGTTATCATGCCGTCGACAACAGCTTGATCTTGGATTTGGGTGCTCGTTGCGTTAGCGGTGATCATCTTTTGGATGTTGGGAGTGTTATTGAGTACCTCGTAGATACCCATGCGTCCCTTGAAGCCATCTCGCTTGCCGTTGCCGTCTTCGTACTCGCCTGGCTTATAGAGTGTACTGATGCCATTTTCGTTGGTGCTAAGTGGTGCATTGCCACCGATGCCTTGTGCGGCTGCCTGCTTTTCTAGTTCGTGGATATAGCGGAAGTCTTGGCCGCTACGAAGATTGAATAGATGAACAATAGCATCCTTTTCTTCTTGAGTCGGCTGATATGCGATACGAGTTTCATGGTTTAGTCGTCGAACGAGGCGCTGACCTACTACTGAGCGCACAGTGCTAGCGATGAGGAAAGGCTCGATATCCATATCAAGCAAACGCGGCAAACAAGTAGCAGCGTTGTTTGTGTGAAGCGTACTAAAGACCAAGTGGCCAGTGAGTGCAGCTTGAACGCCAAGATTTGCCGTTTCGCCATCGCGGATCTCGCCGACCATGATAATATTTGGGTCTTGGCGTAATAGTGCGCGTAGACCATGAGCAAATGTCATGCCAGCGGCAGTATTGGTTTGTGTCTGATTGACGCCTGGTATTTTGTACTCTACTGGATCTTCGATGGTACTGATATTGACATCTGGCTTGTTTAGCTGAGTAAGGACGCTGAAGAGGCTGGTTGATTTGCCTGATCCTGTTGGACCAGTGACAAGAATCATGCCGTGCGGTTCAGTGATCGCTTCGCTGATGCTTTGGAGAGAGTATCCCCAATAGCCAAGTTTTTCGAGCTCGACCGCCTGGTTGGATTCGTCAAGAATACGCATAACAACCTTTTCGCCGTCACTAATAGGCAATGTACTGACACGAAGAGCGTATTGTTTTCCGGCAACTTTTACTTTGAAGCGGCCATCTTGTGGTACGCGTCGCTCGTCGATTTTGAGGTTGGATAAAATCTTGATACGGCTAACAAGCGCAGCGTGGACATTGCGGGGTAAACGATTAACTTCTCTCAAGACTCCGTCAATACGGTAGCGAATTTGGACAAAATCTTCACGTGGTTCGATATGGATATCGCTGGCATTGCTGCGAATTGCATATTCGAGGAGAAGGTTGATCGTCTGCGCAATCGGTGAGTTTTCATTGACATCTTCGTCGCTTACCTGATCGTTGGATGTATCGTCTTCACGCTGAATATCGATAACTTCAGATAGTTCTTTGTCGACATCACCACGGTAATTGTCGAGCGCAAGCTGAATATTTTCGTGAGGAGCAATGTAGGTGCGGACATTTTCGCCAATTTGTTTCTGGATAAAGTCGACTGCCTGAACATCGTCTGGGTCTTCCATTGCAAGGTGCTGGAGGCCGTCTTCATCGATCCGAAACAAAATTGCATTGTACTGACGAGCGATACGCTCAGGAATCTTCTGCAGGACATCTGACGGTATTTCTTTTGAATCTATTTCGACGTAAGGAATATCGGTATACTCTGCAAATAGTTTCGTGAGGGTGACGTCATCAACCAGCTCACTTTCGATAGCGAGTTGCTGCATTGATTTATGCATCTTTTCGCTCTCGGTTTTTAGTGAGTCGATATCGGCTTTTTGAAACCGTTTACTCTTGAGGAGCAGCTTTTCTAATGTTCCGTCAGATATATGCATGGTATCTTCACCATTGTAAATGACAGGGTGTGAAAACGCTAGAGCTTTATCGGCTTTGCCGAAGAGGTATAATAGGTATAAATGAATATCGAAAGCGCCAAGGCGATGCAAGAGTTGGGTCAGTTGACTGGCGGGTTTTTGCGTGGAGGTGAAGTTATCGAATTGATTGGCGATGTTGGTGCAGGCAAAACCACGTTTGTACGCGGACTTGCGCGTGGGCTGGACATCGAGGAGACGGTGCAGAGTCCAAGTTTTACGATTAATCGTGTTTATGATGCGCCATACGGCTTGCGGTTGGTGCACTATGATTTTTATCGACTCGATGATCCGGGAATTATGGCGGACGAAATGAGGGAAATGTTGGATGATGAACGTGTCGTCGTTGTGATTGAGTGGGCTGAGGCGGTAACGAGTGTTTTGCCCGAGGATCGTTTGGTGCTCACAATCACCGCGACTGAAGAGGATCGTCGAATCGTCGACGTCCAGGCGCTTGGCGATAAAAGCGAGGCGCTAAAACAGAGGATAGACAAGATATGATTTTACTATTAGATACATCTATACCTGAGGCAAAGCTAACTGTGGTTACCGAGGGAGTGCAGCAAGAAGTGAGCTGGCATGCTGATAGGCAGCTCGCAAAAGGTCTGTTGGATTGGATGCGTCGAGTGCTCGAGGAGCATGATAGCACTTGGCAGGATATTACGGGCATCGGTGTTTATAGGGGGCCAGGAAGTTTTACCGGTTTGCGTATTGGTATAGCTGTATGTAATACCTTGGCCGATAGTCTTGATGTTGCGATAGTGGGCGAGACGGGTGATGATTGGCGCGATCTGGCAATAGACAGATTAAGTGCGGGAGAGACTGATAGGGTTGTCTTGCCAGAATACGGTAGCGCTGCCCGTATCACAACGCCACGCAAATAGCCTTGCGTCGCATGGATTATCAGCGCTACAATAGAAGCAGTTTGTAACACAAGCTCTAGCGGCAGACTGCTAGTTGAACACATACCGAACAATGATTTGATGCGAATCGTGACATGACAGACAGAGTATGATGAACGAGGCGCACTAGGAAGGACACGATAATGATAGAGAGTATTGCAGCGGCGCTTATAGGCGCTGGTTTGGGAGTTGGGGGAACGGTAACGTATATAAAACAGCGTACTGCAGCCAATAAGAACAAGGCTGAGCAGGCTCTCACGCGTGCGCACGAAAAAGCGAGCGCGATTGTTCTCAAGGCAAAAGACGAGGCGATTGATCTGGAGAACGAACGACGTAAGGAGTGGAAGAGGACCGAAAATCGTTTAGCAGAGCGAGAGGTTAATCTTGATAAGAAGCTCGATGAGATTGATAAGCGCTCAGAAAAACTACGCCGGCAAGAAGATGAAGTAGAGAACCTGAAAGATGAGATTCGTGAGATCCGTCAGCGTCAGCAAGAAAAGCTTGAGAAAATCGCGAAACTGAGTAAAAAAGATGCGACAGAAAAGCTCTTATCTATGACCGAGCGTGATATCAAGCATGATTTGACTGGTTTGATTGCAAAACTGCAAAAAGATGCTGCCGAAGATGCGGAAGAACGAGCGCAGATGGTGATTTTGACTGCTATGGAGCGTATGAGTTCTGAGGTAACAGCAGAACGGACAGTAACGGCAATAAAGCTAGCCGACGAAGAGATGAAGGGTCGTATTATTGGTAAAGAGGGTCGCAATATTCAAGCCTTGCAACGTGCGACGGGCGTCGATATTTTGGTAGACGATACGCCTGGCATGATCGTGCTCTCTAGTTTTGATCCGATTCGTCGCCAAGTTGCTCGTGTTAGTCTCGAGATGCTCATGAAAGATGGTCGAATCCATCCAGGCCGTATCGAAGAGGTCGTTGCAAAGGCGCAGAAGCAAATCGAAAAAGAGGTTAAGCAGTCTGGTGAAGATGCAGCTCGCGAAGTTGGCGTTGCTGGGATTCCACGTGAGATGCTGCAACTTCTTGGCGAACTCAAGTTCCGTACTTCATATGGACAGAATGTGTTGATGCATAGTACTGAAATGGCGCATATCGCTGGGATGATCGCTGATGAGATTGGTGCTGATGCGCGCACAGTTAAAATTGCTACGCTTTTACACGATGTTGGCAAAGCAGTGACCCACAAGATTGAAGGCAAGCATCATCATATCGGTGCGGAGTTGGCACGCAAGTATGGCATGAAAGATGAAGTTGTACATGCGATTGAGGCGCACCACGATGATATCGAAGCAACGACACCAGAGGCTTTGGTGGTTCGCGTGGTCGATGCCTTGTCAGCAGCACGTCCGGGTGCGCGCAATATTAGCGCCGAGAACTTTGTGGAACGTATGCGCGATCTTGAAAATATCGCCACTAGTTTTGATGGTATCGATAAGGCGTATGCAATTTCGGCAGGTCGCGAAGTGCGCGTCATCGTGAGTCCAAAGGCAATTGATGATTTGAATGCAATCAAATTAGCTCGCGATATTGCTACTAAGATTGAATCAACTATGCAGTATCCAGGCACGATCAAGGTGAATGTGATTCGCGAGACACGGGCTGTAGAGTTCGCGAAATAATCCATGCTTACTTTTTGTGGTATATGCTACAGTAAATGTACTACTAAAGGTATAGGGGTTGGGTGAGCGCAATATGTCGAAAGAGCCAAGACTTGATGAGGCAAAAAAGAAAGCGCCAAGAGCTATAGATCTAGAAAAAGGTCTCTCAGAGATTGAGAGTGGTTCGAACGAAATTGGTGTATTTGTACGTCAGCAGAGTAAGGCGGAGTATGCGCAAAGCAATAAATCATCGATAAAACGTCGTTTTGTTATGAGCAGTGTACTTATCGCGCTATGTTGCACTGTGATTATCGGAATAAGTGTATTTGCTGTGTGGCACCAAAAGCCAGACAAGATTGTTGCCGATGCGCTACTGGGAGCGTTGCAGTCAAAAACGCTTAAGGCTTCAGGTGATTATGCGCTCACTCATGAATCAATTCGTATGCAAGGTACATATACGCTGCAAACGAGTCACGAAACTGGTTTTTTGACTGAAACTGATAGTAAGGTACGCCTGCCTGATGTCGAGACGCTAGAAATTAATTCGTCGTTTATCGGCGTTCCCAGTGGTGATATATATGCAAAGTTTAGCAACGTTCAGGCGCTTTACAATGTTCTTATCGGTCGATTAGTCGACAGTCTGTACGAGAATTCGTCGGCAGTAGGACAAGTCGATAATAGAGATTCAATCCACCAACAGTTTACAGATATGTATGCGCCGGTTATTAAAAAAATTGATGGACAGTGGGTAGTGGTTGCGGCAGGTAGTTTGAGTAGTGTGAATACGGGACTTGAAGCGGACCGTACGTGCCTGCAGGGTGTACTAAGTAAGGTATCGAGCGATAGGCGAGCGATGGCAGAAGTGCGGCGTATTTATACAGAGTATCCATTTATGCATATTACAGAAGAGCTTGGCGAGGAGAATGGTGTAATTGGGTATGCTGCTACTCTAGACAACAATGCAGGCAAAAAGTTTCTAAAAGAGTTTAGTCGTACAGAAGTATATGGCGAAGGAAATGGCTGCTCTGACACGAATGTGACCGCACTACTGCAAGATAGTGATAAGAGTAGTATAAAAAATCAGGAAGAGCCACAGATAGCTATGCGCGTATGGGTAAGTAAATGGCAGCACCAATTGAAATCATTAGAAATTACCGTAGTATCTGGCGAGGGCAACTCTCGTACGACAGCTAGCCTTCAGGCTGATATTTCTCTGCATGAGCCAGTATCGATAGAAGCTCCTAAAAATCCATTAGCAATCCATGAAATTTTACCTTGGCTGAAGGGCTCAAGGTCGGGGCTTTGAGTATAAAAATGACCCATACCTGTTGATGGGTCATTTTTATAGGAAAACTAAGAATATTGAGCACTAATAAGCAAGGTTTCTTTGGCTGATGTCGATATCTGTCGCTTCGTAGTCAAGATATTCACTTTCCTTGTCTAGCTTACTCTGCGGCAACGGCAGAGAGTATGCGGTAGATTTACGTTGTCGATATAGCTTCTTGATTTTTTGCGAATATTTTTTCTCTAGACGGTCGATGAGCGCGATGCGATCGTAATGATTTTTTCTTCTCATGTCACCCTCCTGCTAGCAGTTATCTTTATTCTGGCTTCACTAGCTTATCCTTAGTTTATCGTGAACATAAATTGCTGTCTGTAAGGTTGCTTATGGTGGGTGTGTGATGGTCGCTATGCAAAAACCGTGCACTGTGCCACAATAAATCTGTGAATATATTCACACAAACAGAGGTTATAAGGCATTTTCCCGATGCACGAAGTCGCACATATGCGGCTGGTCAAGTTATTATTTATGACGGAGATCAGCCAACGCATGTTGTGTTTGTAAAAAGTGGCGCGATAAAATTTTATGATATAGATAGTGATGGCAACGAGAAGATTTTGCATATCGGTGGCGAAGGCAGTATCGCTCCCCTCTTCTACTCGTTTGAAGATAAACCAGCGGTTGATGCGTACTATTCTACTATTGCAAAAACAGAAGTACTTTTGGTGCCGCTGCATCAATTTCGCGAAAAACTACGTACCTCGCCCGATTTTGCGGCCGACACATTACGCTGGTATGCCACAGAGATGGATCATATTGTGAGTCGCCTAAAGAGTATGGAAAAGAGTACAGCAAAACATAAAATATTGCAGGCACTATATTATCTGAGCGACCAACACGCTACTCAAAAAGGTAAAAAAGGCGAATGGTTTCGTATTAATTTTCCTGTGAGCCAGCAAACGCTCGCAAACTTGACCGGTCTAACTCGTGAAACGGTCAATATTACACTCAATGATTCAGACAATGCGAAGTTTATTCGGATGCAGCGCGGTCAGTATATTGATATCAACAAAGAGAAGATTCAAGAACAGATACTTGGCGATTGATATCCATAGAAAAAGCCCGTCCAGACGGACAGGCTCTTTCTTGGTCGGGGTGAAAGGACTCAAACCTTCGACCTCTCGGTCCCAAACCGAGCGCGCTATCAACTGCGCCACACCCCGGTGTTGCTCGGGGTTATTATACACCACTTGAACGCACAATGAAATAGCCTATGCTATAGTGGACATACTATATGGAAGAGCTATTGCGTCGTGGCGCTAAGAACAAAAAAATACGTTTTGGTGCTGTCGGAATCGTCAATACCGCTGTCGATTTTATCGTCTTATTGATGCTCACGCTTGTCTTTGGTGTTGCAACTAGCCTTGCGAATATTATTTCATCGAGCTGTGCGCTCATAACAAGCTATGTTCTTAATAAAAAAGCGGTGTTTCACGGCGAGGGTGGAGCGCGACAGGCACTACTGTTTCTTGTCTTTACTTTGCTCGGTATTTGGTTGGTGCAGACAACGACCGTGGTGCTTGTTGAGCAGGCGCTTTTATCGTTTACTGGGACAGATGGCAAAAGTGCTTGGGTTTTACTTGTCGCCAAGATAGCGGGATCGGTTGTGACGCTTGGATGGAACTACCTGTGGTATAGTCGTGTAGTGTTTCGCCAACCAAAGAGCAAAGAATGATACAATGACTATCGTATGAGTTTGCTCTCAAAGAAACACGATAAGCGTTTTTGGCCTCAATTTGAGTGGCGAGATATTGGTGTGCTGACGGCGGCACTGGCGACGTATGCAACACTTGTATCTCTGACATTGACCAAGTTCTCGTTGTGGTTTGACGAAGCATTCGGCTCGTATCTTGTGCGGTTTGATATATCACAAATCGCTTATTACACATCTCACGATGTACATCCACCACTTTACTATTGGCTGCTCAAAATATGGACAATGGTGTTTGGGAATACCGAATTTGGCTTGCGATCGATGAGCGTTTTCTTTGGTGCTGTGACAATCGCCGTATTGTTTGCGATGCTACTACGCTTTTTCGGACGACGTGTGGCATATACGTCACTTGTGCTGGTAGTGTTGTCTCCGATGCTGCTACGTTATGGTCAAGAGGCACGCATGTATACACTACTCACGACAATCATCGTGGCGGCAACATATCTGATGCTATATGCCGAACAGACTAAAAAGCGTTGGGCATGGATATTATACGGTGTATTTGTTGGACTTGGCATGCTCACGCAATATTTTGCGGCGCTCGTGTGGGTTGCGCATTGGGTATGGCGATTTGCTAAAGTGCGTCGACCACACGATGCATGGAAGAAGACCTGGCGAGCATTTTTCACAAAAAATTGGCTGCAGGCTCATGGTGTGGCATTGCTTGTGTTTGCGCCATGGCTACCATACTTTTTGCGTCAGCTGATTGATGTGCAGGGTAACGGTTTTTGGATCGGGCCTGTGACGGTTCATACGATTCCGAATTTTTTCTCCAACGCGTTTTTATTTACTCAAGCTAGTGCAACAACGGGCTGGTTTGCATTAGCGATTGTCTTGATAATTGCAGCGTATGGCTATCTTGCGCTTCGTGTACGCACATCAGTAATCTCAAAAGACATTGCATCAGTCTGGCTTTTTGTCGCTCTGGTCATCGTTCCGATCATTGCTCTTTTCATATTATCTCTACCACCGCTGCGACCAGTGTTTGTCGATAGATATTTGATTGGCGCTGTACTGTTTTTGCCAGTGGTTATGGCACTCCTTCTTGTTGCTTCGCGTTCGTCAGTTTCCAGCTGGCTGTATCGTGCTACTGCGTCATTGACGGTTATCGTACTGATTGTGGGTGTATATAACCAAGCGGTAGTGGGTAACTATAACAAATCAAGTGGCAATGTACAGATGGCACGCCAGATTGTCGAGGCGACACGTGGGGTGGACGCGACGGTGCCGATCGTGACAGTGTCGCCGTGGCTTTTTTATGAAGTTGTGCCGTATAGCAAAGATACCTCGAAGGTATACTTTACGGATGAAACGATTCAGTACAAGTTTGGTTCGTTGCGCATGCTAAAAGAGGACGATACGTTTAAGATTAAAAAGATAGATGATTTTGCAACTCAGCACAAACGATTCTGGCTGCTTGGTGATGCCAATGGTGTCAAGTCATTGCGAGATACGTGGCAGCAAGAGCAGAGCGTGAGCGTGACGAGTTACATTGATAACAAGACGGTTCTCAGTGCAACGCTGTTTAGCGTGGAATAATATTCATTAAGAACTTTGTGCGAATCGCAGCATAGATGATGGCAATAACTCCGGCGGTGACAAGGAAATTGCCGACGATGTTTGTACTGGAGAAGTAAATATGAACAAAAAACACTAGTACGGCGTGAAGCGTATAGACATATAGCGAGTTGACGCCAAATGGTATGAGTAGCCAGCCGGTGAAACGGATGATTTGTTTTTGGAAGCGTTCGATAATGAAAAATGCTGCCCAAAACCACAGAAGGAACAAAAGGTAGCGTACAAGAGGTAGCTCTTCTTTGTAAAAGGTAGTGGTGCGGAGGCGCTTCGTTTCTTCGGCCAAGTGTCGTGCCCAATCGCTAGCAATAAATTCTTGAGCGAAAACAGTGAACACATTGAAGCATAGAGTAGCGACACCGATGATAGCAATCGGCCATGCAACGTAGCGTACCAAGAGTTGTTTGTGTCGTTGCCACCAGGCAGCTATATCTGGCCAGTGGAAGCCAATAATCATACCGCTAAAGAACAATAGTTGCCACGGGATTGGCTGATAAATCTGGATAGTAGTCCAAGACATGGTAGTGTGATCGACAGGCGATAGATACCAGATGAGTACGCTCAGTGCCAATACTATATACCACAGTTTTTTACGCAGCAGCCAAAGTGCGAGGGGCGTGACAGCTAGGAACATGACATAAAATCGCAAATAGTCGGCCCAGCCATAGGTGTACTGGAGGGTGAATGTGTCGATGATAAGTCGCCACCAGGAATGCTCTGCCATGACGCCATTTTTGACGCCATCGACACCAGGATAGAGGTACCAGGCAATAGCAGTGAATACGATAACGAGCACAGCGTAGGTTATGAGTAGCTGGAAAGTGCGTTTTAGAACTAATTTCGTTACCTTTTTGAACGGCTCGCTGACGAGCTTTGCACCGCGCACCAAACCGAGTACTAGTCCAGATAAAAAAAAGAAGCCTTCGGCGGTCGATACCATCAGCTGTCCACGCATACCAAGCCAGTCGAGCATGTTCGGAAAAAAGTAGATATGATTGATAACAATCGCAATCAAAAAGAAGCCACGCATGATATCAAACGTGACAACACGAGGGATTTTTGGTGTACTTTGCTTGCTACCCGACACTAATCGTCTATTATACCGCAGTCCTGCTATCGCTCCAGACTTGACTTGAGGAGGCGAGGTGCATGGTTGCTCTCTACTAGTGTTATAATAAAGATATATGGCAACGACATTTGAACCCTACGCAGCACCAGATTTTGCACTGAATGATCCCGACAGCACAACACACTCATTATCTGATTATGCTGGTAAATGGATAGTACTTTATTTTTATCCAAAAGACGACACTCCGGGCTGTACTACTCAGGCATGCAGTCTGCGTGATGCGCGCGATGATATCGCCGCACTTGGCGCCGAGGTGATAGGCGTGAGTAAAGATGGCGCTGCGAGTCACGAAAAGTTCAAGGCAAAACATTCACTCAACTTTACTCTTTTGAGTGATCCAGAAGGCGCAGTGATCGAAGCATATGGCGCTTGGGGAAAGAAAATGTTTGGCAAAGAGGGTATTTTGCGAAAAACATTTATTATCGATCCGACAGGAGTTGTCCGTAAGGTATATGGCCGTGCGACGCCACTTGGACATGGGGAGCAGGTATTAAAAGACCTGCAGCAACTGCAAGCGTAAGATTTTTGTTGAGCTACCTAAAGACTGGGTAGAATACACAACCCTATCTTTTTTATTACAGCAAATATTTAACTATTTGTCAAATTAGCGAGGCCGTTGAATAGCATATTTGCGGGCAAGTTGAGCGAAGCGATCGTCGATGACAGTCGGTGTGAAGTTGCCGAATTTTTTGGTAGCAGCTTGCTCGATGAGCCAGTCGGCGATAGCAGGGTTTTTGGGTAGCAATGATCCATGCAGATAGCTTCCGATGATGTTTCGATAGCGTGCGCCTTCGTGATCATCTCTGCTATTGTTGCCTGCGCCGCGCATCACGGTGCCGAGAGGGTGCACAAGTGTACCTAGATATGTCTGACCGCTGTGGTTTTCGTAGCCAATAATATCGCCAAATTCGTCGCTACGCGTGATAATATTGCCAATTAACCGTTCTGGCCCGGCTATTGTCTCGATATCAAGGAGGTTGATGCCCTCTATGATATGTCCATCTTGGGTTGTAAACGATTTGCCAAAAAGTTGGTACAGCCCGCAGATGACGAGCATTGGTGTGTCGTTCTCTGCAAGCTCGCGAAGAGTAGCGCCGATTTTGTGAAGGTCGGTCTTTATCTTGTCTTGGCCGCTGTCCTGTCCGCCGCCGCCAACAATAATATCGACATCGGCAGGGAAAGTGTCGCCAGGATTATACTCGATCACGCGTACGTCATAGCCATGCCACTCGGCTCGTCGTCGGAGCACTAGTACATTACCGTAGTCACCATAGATGTTCATGTTGCGTGCGTAGAGCTGAAGGATAGTAAGCTGTTTTGTCATGAGACGTCCTTTACATGACCGTATTTTGCGAGTTCACGTCGAAGCGTAAGCATGGCTGTGTAGGTGCAGTAGATACGCTTAGGTTTGTCTTTGTGACGTGATAAAAAATGCTTCAATGTTGCCGGTAGATTGGTATCGATATGCGTGAGCGGTACTTCATCGTACTGGAGACGCAGAGCCATGTCGTATGCGCGTATACCACCAACCGCACTGACGCCATGAGGGGCAAGACTTGTAAAGTCAATGTCCCAAAGCCAACTCATATCGCGGCCATCAGCGTAGTTGTCGTTGATTGCGATCATGGTGGCGTATTCATCTGGGTCAAATGACGCAAGACTGAGGCGAAAGCCGCTCGGGTTTTTGACTAGTACCAGCTCGCACGGTTGTCCTGCGACAATGATACTTTCGCTACGGCCAAACGCGGGTGTTACTTTTGAAAGTGTCTTGATGAGCTGTTTCGTATCGGCACTATCTCCTAGGATAGAGCGCACGAGAGCGAGCGCGGCAGCTGCGTTAAAGATATTATAGATACCTTGGAGCTCGAGTGAGGTGTGTAGCGTTTGTTTGTCGATAAGAAACGTTGCCTGTTGTTTGTCGACTGCTTGGAGCGTGACGTCGGCTAGAGGGCGCGTGGCGAGCCGGGCGGTGCTACCGTGCATATCGTCATCACTTGGAAATGTGGCGAGTAGCGAATCAGCGAGGCCAAAGTAGCGGATATTTTTGTCGAGCGATGCGCCAATAGCTCTGAGGCGTGGATCTTCGCGGTTGACAACAACTGTGTCGGTTGTTGCTTCTGCAATGTGACGCAACAACTTGGCGGTTGTGTCGATTTCACCAAAACGATCGAGCTGATCGCGTAGTACATTGAGGAGCAGCGAGAAACGAGGCTGAATACTATCAACAAAGTGCACCCCGTGAGCTTCGTCGAGTTCGAGCACAGCAATATCAGCGTTGAGCCGACCACGGTGGTCGACTTCTCCGAGTAGCGCTGCTGCGACGCCGCGGCTAAAGTTGCTGCCAGTACGATTGGTAAATACTCGTAATCCTTGGCCTTCGAGCAGCTCGACGACCATTTTAGTGGTAGTTGTTTTGCCGTTTGTGCCACTGATGATCACGACACCACGTGGCAACTGAGCAAGAGTATCGGCGACAAAGTTTTTGTCGATAGTTTCGACAAAAAGACCTGGCAGTGCCGACCCGCCACCGCGTAGACGGGCAATGTAGCGGACGGCTTTGCCAAAGAGCACACTGTAAGGTTTGGTCATGTTCTTACTATTATAGCGCAATTTGGTGTTTCAACACGCTGTTATGTGGTGCGTATCAGTGGTACAATGTGTTTATGCTTTTAGCCATAAGTCTTCTTAAGTGGTGGTACGGTGACGGCTGGCGCAAACGGACACATCTGGTTGCTGCTCGGCTTGACGGCGTGATCGATTATTTCTCTGTCGATCTATTACTTAAGACGCTTTTTGCACCCTATCGTCAGATTTCTGCTGGCCGAGTAGACGGGCCGCTAGGCGTGCAGTTTAGGGCGATGATCGACAAGCTTTTTTCGCGTATCATCGGTGCATTTATCCGTCTTATTCTGTTAATAATCGGTGGGCTGACAATTGGTCTTCAGGTGTTATTCGGCTGTCTTATCTTGGTGGGATGGGCGCTCGTTCCGCTATTGCCGCTTGTCGGGCTTGCGATGATGCTTTCGGGGTGGACATTATGACCGAGCAGCCGGTGGCGTATGATTATGCGAGTGAACGTAGTGCCAAGGCGCGTTTGGGCGTACGGCTTCGAGGAGCTTGGCGTCTCGGGCTGATCTTGCTGGTTGCTGTACTTGGGCTTGGCGGTGCGGCGCTCGTATTTGTGTCGCAGCCACTAGGCTGGCTATTGATTGGGCTGGTAGCGCTGCCGACTATGGTGCTCGAATGGTATAGCGGCGAGCTGAAACATCCTGTTTCAAGCAGCGAAACAATAGATGGCGTACTATCTGGTGATATCTTGGGTCAGCTAGGTAAAAATCCAACCCCACAAGATGTAGCACGAGCAGCTTCAGGGGTGCGCGGGGGGCAGTTCTTTGCTATGAGGTTTGGCATCACGGGTGGATTGTTGCAAAATATCACTACCGACCAGCCTGCCGAGACGCAGGCGATATGGCAGCATGCGCTCGAGATTCGCGAAATATCAGGCAGTAAGAATATTTCCGGTGCAGTATTGACGGTAGCGGTAGTGCGCAGCTTTTCTGATTATGAATCGCTGTTGGCGCACATGAAGCTCGATATGGATGATCTGATTGCGGGCATTCGTTGGTATGAGCATTTGCGGGAGTTGATTGATCAAAGTAAGCGACCGCGAAGAACGGGTGGTATTGCGCGTGATTTTTCATTTGGATATATTCCATTGCTCAAGCGCTTTGGGCAAAATCTATCCGAATCTGCAGGTTCTCGTATTTCAGTTGAGGTCGAATCGCACCGACGTGCACTCGATCAGCTCATGGAGACATTTGGTAGTGGTGGTCGGCAAAATGTAGTTTTGGTAGGCGAGGCTGGTGTCGGCAAGACGACTATTGTTCATGCATTTGCCGAACAAATTCTCGATGCTCGCGCCAAGATTCCGCCTAGTCTCAAATTTCGACAGATTTTTATGCTTGATTCAGCGGCACTGATAGCAGCAGCTCCCGGTCGTGGCGAGCTCGAAGGGCTTATCATGCAGGTGCTTGGCGAGGCATATAGTGCCAAAAATATTATTATCTGCCTCGATAACGCGCAGTTATTCTTTGAAGAAGGGGTTGGGTCGGTCGATCTGACAAATGTATTGTTGCCGATCCTCGAGGCAGGCAATTTGCGGGTGATATTGACTATGGATGAGCAGCGATTTTTGCAGATTGGTCAGCGCAATCCTGGTCTTATAAACGCGCTCAATCGTATCAGCGTTCCACCACCGGGACGCGAAGAGACGCTAGCTGTTATGCAAGATCAGCTCATCTTTACTGAATACCAGCGCAAAGTGACGTATATGTACCAGTCTTTGGCCGAAGCATACAAGCTAAGCGAGCGCTACATTCATGACTTGGCGATGCCGGGTAGAGCACTCAAATTACTCGAAAGCGGCGCTAGTTATGCCGAGGGTGGTTTGGTGACAGCGAATTCTGTTCAGCAGGCAATAGAGCAGACGATGGATATAAAGGTTGGGGTAGCGAGTGGCGAGGACGAGCGCGAAAAGCTACTCAATCTCGAAGATCATATTCATGAGCGAATGATTAATCAGACACGTGCTGTGCAAGTGGTGAGCGATGCGCTGCGTCGTGCACGGGCTGGTGTGCGCAATCAAAACCGTCCGATTGGTACGTTTTTATTCTTGGGCCCGACTGGTGTCGGCAAGACAGAGCTATCAAAAGCACTCGGTGAGGTTTATTTTGGCGGCGAGGATCGTCTGATTCGTCTCGATATGAACCAATATGTGCTCGCCGAGGATGTAACGCGGCTGATCGCTGACGGTGCAGACGACCCAAGTAGCCTAACGGCACAGGCTATGAAGCAACCGTTTAGTGTGGTGTTGCTCGACGAGATTGAAAAGGCTCACCCGCAGGTGCTCACAACGCTTTTGCAGTTACTCGATGAGGGGATACTGCGTGATATCAAAAACCGAGAAATCAGTTTTCGTGATTCGATTATTATCGCTACCAGCAACGCGGGAGCTGATCGTATTCGTGAATATATTGAGCGTGGTTATAAGCTACAAGATTTTGAACAGCAGCTAGTCGATGAGTTGATCGACAGTAATCAGTTCCGACCTGAGTTCTTAAATAGATTTGATGAGATTGTTGTGTTTAGGCCACTCGAAAAGCCAGAGCTTATTCAGGTGATCGATCTGATTCTGGGTGGTATCAACAAACAGATGGCATCACAAAAAATCAGTATCAATGTTGCGCAAGACGCCAAAGAATATTTGGTTGACGTTGGCTATGATCCACGCCTGGGTGCTCGGCCGATGCGTCGAGTAGTGCAGCGAGCGGTTGAGAATCTCGTCGCCAAGCAAATGCTTGCAGGTAGTGTGCCACCTGGCACGGTGATAGAGATATCGCTCGATCAAGTCCAGCGTATATTAGGAGTCGATAGTTGATTCGACTATTTCGGTCGCAGGTCTTGTAGGTACAATATACATAAAGACCGAACACGATATAGCAGCAGCTGCGAGTACGATGGTAATTGGCCATGATTGGATAATCAGCGCGCCAGCAACACATGAAATCCAGGCTGCACCTTGTGAGATAAGTTTTGTGCGCACTGGCAGGTTTTTATGTTTGTGAAATATTTCGATTTGCTGCATGGTTTCACGCAAAATCGGTAGCTTCGTGAGCCAGCGATGCAGGCGCGGACTAGATTGCGAAAATGCCCAGAGTGCTATGATGATAAAGATAGTCGTCGGTAGACCCGGGAGGAAAATACCGAGAATACCCAGCCCTGTCGTGACAAAGCCCAGCGCAACATAAAAAATACGTTTACCAACCACTATATTATGCCATTTTTATTCTTCACTGCTACTTAGTATAGCAGCTTATTGAAAACGCTTGCTGCATGGGTAGGTGGGTAGTGTTTAGTGAGCCGTGATGATTTCCGTGTTTGAGATATCGATCTCTCCTCTATAGAGAATGTGAGGAATATATCGCCAAAAGAGTTTAATATAGGGCTCCCCTGCCTCGAGCTCGTGTTTGTAGTAGTCTTTTGTTTCTTGGGGTATCTGTGCATATTTTTCTAGATCTTCGTAGCGATACGTTGCAAAATTATCGGGTGTATAGTTTTTGGGATCCGCTGTAGGCTGGAACAAAAATACACCGAGCTTGGATTGATCGAGCTCGCGTGGATCGATCTTAAAGTAGCGGTGTGGCTTGAGGTCGGGCCAGCCAGCCTTTCGTCTTTCTTCGTATATTTGCGCGGGATTCACTGCAGTAAAAAACAGCACATCATTCCACAAGCAATCATCAAACAGAGGAATACGCTGCCGCGTCACGTGCTCACGGCCTTGATATTTGCTTACTTGCTTTGCATAGGTTTCAGGATAAATACCTTTCATTGCATTAAGAGGGTAGAGTATATTTCCCTGTAGATCATTTGGTATGTGGTGGTAGATAAAATTCATAGTCTCTGTATATTTAGGGTGTCGCTAGCTCTATTGTAGTACAGAATGAGGCTCGATTAGTCGTGATATGATAAATGTCATGAATGTTCACTTTATATGCAGAGGTAATATACTCCGCAGCATCGTCGCCGAGACATATTTGAAATCTCTCGAACTCAAAGATGTTAACGTCACTTCTAGTGGCACAAATGTAGACTGGGAAGATGAAATAGAAAAAGGCTATTTTCAAGACACCTTGAGGCTGCTTGATAGTCATAATATTAAAACATATGCAAAAGATATACCCAAGCAGCTTACTCAGGCGCGAGTTAGCAGTGACGATATTATCATATGTATGAATCAGCGAGTGATCGACGAAGCCAACTCTATTATTGCGTTACCCCGTAATATTATTAATTGGAATATTATTGATATCGGAGAGGGTCATCGAACTGTTGCGTCAGACAAAGCGTTGTATCTCGAAGAAATATATAACGAGCTAACTCAGAAAGTCGATGAGTTAGTTGTAGATTATGATCTAAAGCAGTAAAGCATCTATTTGCGAGATGAGGATTCAATCAGTTCCTAGGTGGTAGAGTTTTATGACAGAATATTCCAGCATTGGAAGCCTCGCCTCTCTAACGAGCTGAAAGCTGCTCACCTGCTCAATAAATGAGCAATTTAAAGAGTTAGCGATACTCATGGCTTTTTTCATGGGTATTTCATCAACAAAGCGAATAATTGTGCTGTGAACTATGTTCGGCGGCTGTTTCGTATTTGGAAGAAGGTCAATTTTTGAAAGGAATTTTTGCCGTATGTCATTAAAGGCTTGTGTGCTTTTTTTGTCAGCAACTATCACAATAGCTGACTGGCTAACGATGATCTTACCAAAAGTGAGGCTGATCGGGTCGACGTTACTTAGGATTTCTCCTAGTGCTTTGTCGTATTTTGGTTTTATTTCTCTAAAAATTCTGTCTTTGCTACCAGAATAATCTACTAGTGGCGCAAGCCAATCTAGTAGCGTGATATGAAGTGAGTCAACTGGGGTCGCCCATACAGGATATCCAAACTCTGCCACGAAGGTATCTTGTAATTGTTTAATCTCATTTCGAGAAGGTTCGCTCAAAAGAGTATTAACCATATATCCAACAGCGGATTTATTCAGGTAGTCGCTGCTATCTGTGGTTAATTCCATGAACCTATCATAGCAAAACAAGAACACTTCATTTCGAAGTGTTCAAGCATAATCATTTTGGTACCCCGGAGTGGATTCGAACCACTGACCTTAGGCTTAGAAGTCCTCTGCTCTATCCAGCTGAGCTACCAGGGCGTGTGGCTATTATATAACAAAACTGCTCTAAAGGGACGTACTACAGTGCTTCTTGGTAGGCATTCAGAACAAAGTGTCATCAGTCTATTGTCGCTATTGTAAAAGCATTGAACCTGACTCAACAATATCACGGTAACTATACTATGTCTGCAACACGATAGCCGTAGTATTGTAAGTCACCTGTGACTTCGCGTAAGCCATTCAACATTACACTAGGCACAAATGATTCTCTCTCGACATCACTTAAAGCATCGACTTCTAAAACACGTAGACTAGAATCAGTGAATACATCGTATTTTATATCAAATTCAGTGCCAGCTTGGGTGTGTTTGAATTCGTACCGTCTTTTTTCAACGTGAAGAATTGAGTCAGCAAGAATTTTTTTGTATCGCTGCTCGGTAATCTTCTCCTTCTCCGAAGTCCTATTGCCGCCAATGGTTACTTTTGAGATCAGTAGCATTTGGACGGTCCCATCTTCAAGCACCTTACGCACGATTTTCTTCTCGTTATCCCCTCTGGTCTCTAGCCAGTCGGTTACGAGAAGGTAACTGGTAGCATTATTGGTTTCTAGAAATTCAGAAGAAATCGTGTCAACGACAAATTTTCTTGCATTGTCTTCAAGAAATTCCTTTTGTTGCTCCTGCTCTATATTCCAACCATCTTCCATATATCGTTTGCCTGCTCGAAATGCGCGCAAGGCTTTTAGTACAGTTGGGACTACATTATCACCAAGTGAATTTATTGTTAGCCATTCTACTGCATCAGACTTGTCCGGCTCGGCTATAATTGGCTCGCCACTCCACTTAGGAACGACGAAATAGTTATCAAAATAAACACCCTTTATTTCGTTTTGACGATGAACGGTTATGGCATGTTCAAGCTGTGCTGCGTCTGTGCGCAGACCAGTTTCTTCACGTAGCTCTCTGGCGGCGGCTTCAGATGCTGATTCGCCTTTTTCGATATGACCCGTTGGCGTTGTATAGAGTCCGTCCATCCACCCCGTGTTGAACCTCCGAAGCATCAAGATTCTGTCTTTATCATCTATGACAAGTGCATGCGCAGCGGCGTTGGGCGTGAATTTCTCTCTCATACAACTATAGTACCAAACAAAAAACACTTCTTTCGAATACTTTAAGTAGCAGTTCTATGGTGCGGGCGGCGAGCTACATCCATATCGTCACGTGCTCGAAACTAGGAGGTAGTTTCTGCGCGCGCTCCTCATGACCGAACTCGCATCTGGCTTACTGTGTTCGCTGATGCGAGCCCAGTCTACGCAACTTCATACCAATATAATAGACTCTGACAAGCAGAGTCTATTATATTGGTGCGGGCGGCGAGAATCGAACTCGCATCACTTGCTTGGAAGGCAGGTATATTAGCCATTATACGACGCCCGCGTATATCGAAACTACACCATAGTATACCAGAATTTTGCTATACTATAAATAAGGAGAATGTTATATGACTGATACAAATGATTATGGACCACAGCCGTTTGTTTTGAACATAGAAGAGGCGACTGTCGGTAACGATAGCTTTCGTGTTGCGAAATGGACAGGAAGTAATATGCAAATGACGTTGATGGCGATTCAGCCTGGAGATGATATTGGGCTTGAAGTGCATGTCGATCACGATCAGTTTTTGCGTATTGAGCAAGGTAGCGCCAGAGTGGTGATGGGACCAGCAGAGGACAATTTGAACTTTGAAGCCGAAGCTGAGGATGATTTTGCCATTTTTGTTCCGGCGGGCTCATGGCACAACGTTATCAATACAGGTGATCAGCCACTCAAGCTATACTCGATCTATGCACCATCTGAGCATGCGCACGGCACTATACATCAGACAAAAGCCGAGGCTGAGGCGGCCGAGCACTAAAATGGCAGATCTCAACCAGTTTCTCAATCAAGATATGTCAGCAGATGATGTGGCCCACACAAGTGGCTACGCAGATGCGGCTGGTGGTGCAGGAGCTGGTGGTTTGTCGATGGAGCAGCGACGTAAGTTACTCAATCAGCCACGCGTGGTCGGCTCGTACCGTTATTCGCATCTGGGCAGACAAGGCTCGGGTGTAAAAGCTCGTACGGTCGATCAGCAACGCGGTCGGGTATACGATCCAAGCAGCGATAACTTTAGTGATGATGCAAAAACAAGTAATCGCCAACACGGTGGTATCAAGGACAATACGCAAATCGACACAAAATCTGTCGAACGTCGGCAGCATTTTATCGAGCCATCGTCTCGTCCAGCACCAAAAGGCTACGACAAATACGCCTAAGAAAAAAGCTCCGATATTCGGAGCTTTTTTCTATGGGGCGAGATATGGGAATTGAACCCACGGCCTTCGGAACCACAACCCGACGCTCTAACCAACTGAGCTAATCCCGCCATCTAAGATTTGCAGCGCTACTTTGCTATCTGGCGGAGCCAGATACCCCAGTAGTTCTCGGCATATTACTGCGTTGCTTTTTGCAATACTCCTTCGACGTATTTCTATACGTCTCTGTCCGTGTTTCAAAAGCGCCTTGTACTATGCACGAGTGCAATATCTTAGACATCACTATAGCATTTTTACTGAGGTAAGTCTATATCTCGCGGACTGTTTCTATATGAGCACCGAGACTGTTGAGTCTGCTGGCAAAATCTTCGTAGCCACGATTGATCGAGTAGACATCGCGGAGAATCGATTCGCCAGGGGCTGCGAGCATACCAAGAAGTACAACAACTGATGGCCTGAGTGCTGGCGGCGCTACGATATCGGCTGGCTTCCACTTGGTCGGGCCAACAATATAGACACGATGCGGATCAAGCAGTTCAATCTCAGCGTTTAATTTGCTAAGTTCGGTAAAATAAATTGCACGGTTTTCGTATGACCAATCGTGCACCAAAGAGCGCCCCTTTGCAGCGGTTGCGATAAGACCCATAAATGGCAGGTTGTCCATGTTGATACCTGGAAATGGCAGGGCGTGGAGCTTATCTTTGGCAGCGGTCATGCTGGATTTTTTGAGATGAATATCAACGAGCCGCGTATGATTGTTGCGGGCTAGGTACTCGTCGCTTAGCTCGTATTGGAGCCCCATTTCTGCGAGGGTTGCGAGCTCGAGCTCGAGGAACTCGATAGGTGCACGCGTGATTGTTATTTCACTGCCAGTAACAACGCCTGCTGCAATAAAACTCATCGCCTCGATCGGATCTTCGCTAGGATGGTATTCAATATCTTTGTTGATATGGCTCGTGCCTGTGATACGAAGCGTGGTTGTACCGATACCCTCAATACCTACGCCTAATTTTTGCAAGAAAATACAAAGGTCTTGGACGGCATAGTTTGGGCTGGCATTGCGAATAGTCACGGTGCCATGCGTATAGAGACTGGCCGCCATGATGACATTTTCGGTGACAGTATCACCACGCTCAGTCAAAATAATAGACTGATCGATATGTTTTTTGGCGACGGTTGCTTGGTAGTAGTCGGTATTGGCGCGCGCTTGAACATCGAGCCCAAAAGGTCGAAGACCGGTCATGTGTGGTTCGACGGTGCGTTTGCCAAGATTGCAGCCACCTGCATATGGCAGACGGAATGAACCGTACTGGTGCAACAGTGGACCTAAAAACATGATAATTGTGCGCGTGCGCTTGGCGGCGGCGATGTCCATTTCCTCAAGCGCTAGTTTTTTGGGAGGAATAATTTCGAGATCATTGTCGTCATTGAGCCAGCGCACTTTTACGCCGATGCTCTGCAGTACCTCAATGATACGATTGACTTCTTCGATACGTGCCACGCGACGCAGTGTCGTTTTGCCTTTGTTGAGAAGACTGGCGCAAAGCAGCGCGACAGCGGCGTTTTTACTGGTTTTCGTCTCGATACTGCCCGATAGCTTTTTGCCACCGTGGACACGAAAATTGATTTTGCCGGTGCGATTGAGCATCATAATATCGTGACTCAGTACGTCGCTGATACGTGCGATCATCTCGAGACTGATGTTTTGCCCACCTTTTTCAATGCGATTGATGGCACTTTGGCTGGTGCCGAGCGCCTCTGCAAGCTGGGCTTGAGTATAGCCGCGATGGATGCGGCTTTCTTGTATCAAGGTCCCAATTTTGACCTTGTATTCGTCAGGATTCATACCTATACAGCTTATATCATAGATGATATACAGTCAATGTGAGGGCGTCGTCTGAATGTGGGGCGAGCAGTGGTATAATAGAGGTAATTATAAGGGAGTAAAAACCATGCAAGACCAACAGATTGCTGATTTGATTGCGGCCGAACAAAAACGCCAGCGCGATGGCCTGGAGCTGATTCCGAGTGAAAATTATGTATCACGCGACGTGCTAGACGCGCTAGGGAGTGTGTTTACAAACAAATATTCCGAAGGCTACCCAGGCAGGCGCTATTATGGCGGCCAAGAGTTTACAGATCAGGTAGAGCAACTGGCAATAGATCGTGCCAAGCAGCTATTTGGCGCCGACCACGCCAATGTGCAAGCTCATAGTGGGGCACCGGCAAACGAAGCAGTGTATCATGCGTGGCTGGAGCCAGGCGATACGGTACTGGCTATGGACCTTAGTCACGGGGGTCACCTCACGCACGGGGCTCCTGTGACACGCAGCGCGCAACTATATAATTTTATTCGCTACAAAATGAAAGATAGCAGTACTGGCGAGATCGATTACGATGAGCTGCGCGAACTAGCGCTCGAGCATAAGCCAAAGCTCATCATCGCAGGCTTTAGTGCCTATCCACGCGAGCTTGACTATGCCAAGTTTGCAGCTATTGGTAGCGAAGTCGGTGCACTCTTGATGGCAGATATGGCACATATCGCTGGCCTGATAGCTGGTGGTGTGGCTCAAAATCCGTTTGACTATGGTTTTCATGTCATCACGACCACGACACACAAGACACTGCGCGGTCCGCGTGGCGGCTTGATACTGAGCAAGGGTGTGGTAGGTAATCCACTCAAAAAGCCAGAAAAAACGATAGAAAACATCCCAACATTGATCGATCGCTCGATATTTCCAGGTATGCAGGGTGGACCGCATATGCACGTGATTGCTGCCAAGGCGGTGGCATTTGGTGAGGCGCTTCAGCCAGAGTTTAAGGCGTACACTGAGCAGGTCGTCAAAAACGCCGCTGTGCTAGCAGATGAGCTACAAAAACGTGATTTTCAGCTCGTGACAGGTGGTACGAGTAATCACTTGATACTGGCCAATGTATACGAATCTTTTGGTGTCGATGGTAAGACGGTCGAGCAGGCACTCGACAAAATCGGCCTCACGCTCAATGCCAATAGTGTGGCTGATGATCCATTGCCGCCATTTCGACCGAGCGGTATCCGACTCGGTACGCCTGCGTTGACGACGCGCGGGCTCGGCACTGATCATATGGTCCAGATAGCTGACTGGATACGTCAGACTGTCGACAAGCGTGACGATGAGGCGGCGCTACAGGTATTGCGACAAGAAGTGATTAGTTTTGCACGACAGTTCCCGTTGCCTAGCGATAGGTAGTGGAGGTGTAATAAAAAATACTCCCCGAAGGGAGTATTTTTAGATTGAGTGCGCTAGTTGATTAGCAGCTACCGCCTGAGCCAGCTCGGACGCTTGTAGCGACACCGCTACCTCGTGGGTCGAAGTAGTGCACTTCAACGCCATTGTTGGCGCCACATGGCTCAACAATGTAGGTCTTTTCACCACTGGCTACAGCTGGGCCGTTGGTATTGGTGATTGCTGGAATGGTGCCTGGGGTACTCACGGTAATATTGTCAGGTAGGGTTGCTGACGGTGTGATGCTAAATTCTGTCGCAGGATTGTTGAATTCAGCAGCAGTTTGTGGATAGCGACCAACCTGCGCATTGATTGCTTCGGCGAACTTAGCGATGCTCGATGCATCAGACTGACGCTCCGAGTTACGTGCGTTGTTTTGGATACCGGTAAAGGCAACGATAGTGATAGCGGCCAAGATACCGATGACGACAACCACGATCAAGAGTTCGACGATAGTGAAACCCTTTTGGTTCTTAATTGTTTGAAGATTCATGTAAATGAATGCCCCCTAATTAATTGTTATTTATGTATGTAGAATACTATATAGAAAATATAAGCGCAAGCGGCTTAGCTGGTGATGGATAGTTCGAGCGGTTCTTGTTCGAGGTGAATCTGGAACATATCCCGTACGGCATTGGTGATAGTGGTGCGTGCTTCGTCGAGCTGTTGGTAGCTGGTGGCAGATTGGTTGATCAGTACGAGGGCGTTTTTGTCGTGTAGTTTCATGGCGCCGAGATCTTGTTCTTTGAGTCCAGTCATCTCGATGAGCCAGCCTGCCGGTATCTTGACGTGCTCATCGTCCATTTCGTGCATGGGCATGCCGTCAAAGCGTTGCTTGAGGTCGTCGGCTTGCCAACGCTCGATGATTGGATTTTTGAAAAATGATCCAGCATTTGGCAGTACTGATGGGTCGGGTAGTTTTTCGGATCGTATAGCAAGCACAGCATCGCGGATTGTCTGTGGCGTGATGGTGGCAGGATCGACTTGATTGGTGTCGAGATATTGCTGTAGGCTTTTGTAAAAAGGTGGCTGGGGCTGTTTTTTGTATAGAGTGAGCGTGACTTTGGTAATGATATAGCGCCCAGTTTCGTCGCCTCGAAAAATACTGTGTCGATAAGAAAAGGCACAATCCTCCCAGGTAAGGAGGGTCATGCGGTCATTTTGGGTGTCGTAGGCCTCGAGTGATATAAAGGTATCGGCAAGCTCTTGGCCGTAAGCGCCGATGTTTTGAACTGGTGCAGCTCCGACAGTGCCTGGAATGCCCGACATCGCTTCGATGCCTGAGAGGTTACGGGCAACGCTAAATGCGACCAGGTTGTCCCATATCTCGCCGCTGCCAGCCGAGACAGTGGTTGACTCTTCGTTATCTTCGGTAACAGTGATGCCGGGTATACGGTTAAGCGCAATGACGCCCGGATAGCCTTCGTCGCGCACGATAAGGTTGCTGCCTCCGCCTATGATATAGAGTGGCTGGTTGAGTTTTTGGCAATTATGGTAAAGATGCTGGATTTCCTCTGCCGAAGTGATAGTGGCTACGTAGTTGGCATTGCCGCCAAGTCGCATGGTGGTGAGGGTACTAAGAGGTATGTTTGTTTCTACTTTCACTACAATATATTATAGCCTAGCGACCGATAAAATGGTACAATAACAGATACCTGCTTGGCTGCTATGATGAAGCCAAACAACAGAGACGAGCACCGGTAGCTCAGTGGATTAGAGCATCTGTCTTCGGAACAGAGGGTCGTAGGTTCGAATCCTACCCGGTGTACCAAGAAAATAAGGTCAGTGCGCTGGCCTTATTTTAGTAGAGAAATATTTTCATTAAACTTGATTTATATCGGTATTTTTGTTATAATGAAAGGAGATACCTACGCGTTTTTTGCGTAAAGATCTGGGTCCATAGCTCAGCCGGTTAGAGCACCTGCCTCTTAAGCAGGGTGTCCTGGGTTCGATCCCCAGTGGACCCTCCAAAGAAAAATACCTATCGCTAGCGATAGGTATTTTTCTTTGGCAATCAGACGCTTCTTGCTGTAACTAGTTAGTAAGAAGCGTTTTGGTAGGGATGGGGGTGATTAGAAAACAGGTCCCTTGGAATATGGTGTAGGGAGACGATATGGGCCAGTGACGCCAGGCGTGTTGTGGCTGGAAGATACACCATCACCTAGGCGGTAGTCGGCGCCGTTGCCCCAGCAGATGACGACAGCATTGGCGACAGAGCAGGTCGACGATGCGCCTGTAGATATATGGGTAGCGACGCGACGCTGAATATTCACTGGTGATGTTGGTGCTGTGGTGTCTATGGTAGCGCCGCCATTGATTAGCACAGGGGTGAGTTGGTTGGCCGTACTGCCATTACCCAAGCGATAGTTGGCGCCAGCTCCCCAGCACCAGATATTGCCGTTGGCTGCGGAGTCGTTACCATGAATAAGCGCACAGGTGTGCTCGGCATCGCTGTCGATCTGCGTGGCGTAGTAGTCGCCAGCGGCACCGTGTATTTTGGTAGGAACAATCTGATCGCGTAGTTCGTTGTTGTGAGGAGTTTGCGGAACAATTGTTTTGTAACCACATGGTCGCAGATTTAGGAGTCCGCAGCCTACCATCGATCTCACACCGGTGCAGTTGTTGGGGTTGAACGGATGTGCAGTGTAGTTGCAGTCTATATCGTATGGCGTGCCGTCCTCTATCCATGACTCTGTACCTGTGCCTGCCTGGCCCTTGTCGTTTTTGCCCCAGCAGCCAGCCTTGCCGTTGAAGATGCCGCAACTGAAATCTCCACCAGCGCTAATATCGCTGACAGACGGCCGCATATTATTTGGCCCTGTCGGTGATCCGGCGAGCCCAGCGGTGAGTAGTCGTGGGGTTGGTGAGTTCGTCTTGTTGTTGGTGCCTAGCTGTCCATGGTTATTCAGACCCCAGCAGAACGCATCGGCATTGGCAATTGCACAGGTGTGATTGGTGCCGGTGCTGATCTTGGTGACTGCCATATTGGACGCGAGGTCACCCTTGCCGTTGACGATCTGTGGTGTCTCGAAGCGTACGTCGGCAGAGCCCTGTCCTATCTTGCTGTTATTGTTGTTGCCCCAACAGTATGCTTTGCCGTTGGCAATGGCGCAGGTACTGTCTACTCCTGCTGATACGTCGGTGACGCGCATGCCGTTGAATGCTGTGACATGTTGCGGGCTACTCTGGTTTGCTGTGCTACCTATACCGAGCTGTCCACTACTGTTGAGTCCCCAACAGTAGAGTTGTCCGGATCGGATCGCGCAGGTATGGTTATTGCCAGCACTGACCTTGTGGACGTACTGACCCGAGAAAGCGGGTACGGCAAGGGGTGTAGTTTGAGTGGTGGTGCCGTCCATGCCTAGTTGCCCATACGTGTCTTTGCCCCAGCAGAAAAGCTGTCCGTTGGCGATAGTACAAGTGTGGCCGTCTCCTGTACTGACCGGACCATTGGCAGCAAAAGTACCTTCGTCGGTGCCAATAGGCGTGTTACCACCGGTACCAGTGAGCGATGGAAATGGGATGAGATTGAAGTTGCCGCTGGCTAGCCTACCGTTGCCGCCCATACCCCAGCAATATAGCTGACCGTTCGCTACGACACATCCGTGCATTGTGCCGGCCGCTATTTTTGTTGGTATGTTATGCTTTGGGCCATTTGCTCCATTGATGTTTATTGGCCCCAGGCTCATGATCGGTGCGCCGCCGCCATAGAGTAGGCCAGAGGTAAGCGATGTCATGCACTTGGCGATACCTTTATCTACGACACAATACATACCATCAAGACCGAGCGAAAGAAGGTTTTCGTTGTCGCCGTTGTCGTATGAGGTGACGTCTGCGTTTGCAATTTCTTGCCATGGTGTTTTAAACGATCCGACCCATTGAAACCCTGCCGTTGGCCCTTCGCCGACACAAAAGAAGCTTGTATCGGCCATACCGCAGGCAAGGTTGGAGCCGATATTCCATGATTCTGGATCAATAACTCTATTATTGAGATTGAAAGTGCTAAAAAAGCCAGCCTTGGACGACATGTCGTAGCCACCAGAAAACGACGCGTTACATAAATTTAGGTTGACCGAAATAACGTTTGCCGGCATCATGAGCGGAGAAGGGAAAGAGCAGAAAGGATTTAGCGGAACCTCTACTCCCATGCAGTACATACGTCCGTCGGCGAGCAGACAAGAGTCATGTGAACTGGCGGCGGCACGGACAGCTTTTTTGCCTGTCCATGGCGCGCTGTCATTATTTTCTGCGTTTCCGTAGCCATTAACTAGTATCGGTGCATTGCTATTTGGATAGGCGAAAACTTCAAGACCAAGGCAGACGTCGCCTCCGAAAATAGGAACACCAGCACAGAATCCTTGTTTGGTGGACAGCTGGCGAAAACCGTTATTGCCCCAGCAAGCTACGGCTCCATCGGCTCTGAGGGCGCATGAGTGCTGTTGGGCAACTGCTGTCGGCCAAGGTGGGATAGTGGCGGGCATCCTTAGTGGTGAGGTGTGAATGTCGGTGACAAAGTGGCCATTCAGGACGCCGCTTGTATGCCTAGGGACATTCGCGGTAGGTACTTGATACGGGAGGGTGTTGCCGCTACCGACTTGCCCCGTGCCGTTGCGTCCCCAGCAATACGGTAGGCCATCGGCAACCACACAGGTTGTCGTGTCCGACACTTCTACTGCAGTGACAGTCTTACCTGCAATCGCACCTTGGATCAAGGTGGGGTTCGGTCGGTCGACCGTTGTACCGTCACCTATCTGTCCTAGGTTGTGACCCCAGCAGTACAATTTACCATTAGCAATCGCGCAGTCGGTGTTTTGTGCTTTGATATTGGTTATCGATTCTCCAGAAGAGATAGCTTTGGTTTCAAAGCCAATCGCGACATTCATCTTACTTGTTGCAGTGTATGTTTTGACTGCAACACCACCAACGAGTAGTGTGACGGTGCCGACCGACAAGACATTATCTTGGGCGTCGGGCTGACTGACGCTAAAGGTTGATCGCCATTGATTATTTTGTTGCAGATATGCCGATCCGCCATTGCTCGTACCGGTACATGTTGTGCCAGGTGTCATGGCGGTTGACCATGTGAGAGTACCAGATTTCATGCAGCTGTTGGCATAGGTGATGCCCGAGTCTGCGGCTTCTTGAGCGAGATCTTGGTAGTTTTGCGCATTTAATACAAAGCTAGTATTGGCGGTTGATTGCATAAAGCCAATCGCGACTGTTGATATAGCAAAACCTAGCAGTATGGTTGCAATTAAAATATATCCTCGTTGGCTTGCTATTTTCATGTTGTCACTCCATTTATTCGTGTCACTCGTAATGTGCGTGTCGCTTCAGTAAGATACTTGCCATTTCCGGTCGATGTCGTAACGGTAACGACAATCGTTTGAGCAGTGGACGGGGCGTAGGAGTCTGCGGCATATTCGTCGACGATCGGATCAGGGGAGGATGAATTGAGGTAATAGTTGATCGAGAATTTCGTGACATTTGAAAGAATGATAGCATCTGACGCTTGGCAGCTCGCATGGACGGTGCCGGGTTGGCAGCTTGTCTTTTGAAAAATCGGCGTACTTATGCAGGTTGGCGATGGGCTTGTAATTGTGCGCCTATAAAGAGTATTGTTTTTGACGAAATAGATGAGGCTATTGGTGAGTGGCGTGGAGCAGTTAGATGCGAAAGCGAGGGTGCGTGAGCCAGTGCCATCCTGGCTTTTGTTGGCAGTTGTGGCATAAGAGGTGAGAATAAGAACGCGATTGTCGGCACCGGTGCCACGCCAATCCCACGGAGTACTATCGTCATTAGCCCCTAGCGGAGACGAGGCTGCGAGTGTTGGGTTGAAAGTGACAGCGTATGCCGAATCGTTTTTTAACGTGCGTAGTGCACGATGTACGTCGGCGGTTTGTATGATAGATTTTGTGCCTTGGGTATAGGAGGTGTAGAGGTCGTCGAGCGGTCCAAATATTAAGGGTATGAGAATGCCGGCAATCACAACGACAACAGCTAACTCAACTAGCGTGAAGCCTTTAGTTAATGTATGCCGCATGAGTGACGGTCTCCGATCCGTAGGTTATGGTAGAGATTATTTTTGCCGGAAAGCTTGGGCTGCAACCTTTGGGATAAAGGATTTGTAACATCTGAACTGTCTGGCCGGAATTGCTGGGAAGCGCGGTTTTGTCGAGTGATTCGGGAGCCAAGCCTGCTGTCGTCCAGGTGGGGGTGGTGACACCTGAAGTTGCATTTGTCGCAATAATACTGCCGGTAGCTGAAGAGTTAGCGAGTGGGTTGTTTGGGCTGCTGCCAGTGCTATCGCACGCTGCGGTACTGCTTGGTATGAGTGCTTTTGACGATATCTTGTTTAAATTTGTTTGAGATATATTATTAGCTGCAGCTAGTCTAGTAACAGCGAGCTGTCGAGATTGGGCACTAAGAAACGCTTGAAAAAACAACGTTAAAAACAACGTTACGATTACCGTCGTTACAACCATCTCTACTATGGTAAAGCCTTTCCCGTATTCATACACCACCATAATGCTACTGCTAATATATCAGATTGAAGCGGTTTTCAAAAGACAGTTAAGAGGTGCGTTTTTTCTCTTTTGGCCATTTCGAGTCATCAAAACCGAGCCATATGAGCCATACAATAGGGATGAAGATTGCCAATAGTACGAACCAACCTTCTTTGCCGAGTTTTTTGCCAATATGATACATCGCGATAATCAGAAAAATAAGCGAGATGATATTGATAAAAGGCACGAGCATGAGTACCGCCCAGAAACCTTGTTGATTACCAAGTTCAAGGAGTTTCCATACATTATAAACTGGCACCCAGGCGATCCACTGAGGCACGTCAGCTTTTTTGAATAAACGACCGACAAGAAACGCCTGGATAGCATAACCGATGACAGAAAAAACCAACAAAAAGGTTATAACCCATAGTGTTGCAGCGACGACAACTGCGTCGTTTGCCGTTACACTGTTTGCTGTTGCGAAATACTCCATATGCCCTCTCCTAGTTGTCATCATTGTAGCACACTGATACCATGGATAAGTTATGAAGATATTAAGTGGTAGTGAGCTCGTTGGATTTATGCAAGAACGCCAAGCACGTCAGGTGCGGGCTTTGCGTCAGGCGCACCATGTTGCGCCAAGGTTGGCTATTATCCAAACGATAGACAACCCGGTTATTGATCTGTATGTCGGACTCAAGAAACGCTATGGGGCTGAGATATTGATCGATGTCGAGGTCTACAAGATTGATCAAGATCAGCTTGAGGGCGTTATTGCGAGGCTTAACGACGACCCAACTACCCACGGTATTATTATTCAATTACCACTGGCCGATGAGTCGGCTACTCAGCGCGCAGTTGATGCAGTGGCGCCAGAAAAAGACGTCGACGGACTTGGTGTTAATGCGGTGTTTGATCCCGCAACGCCGACGGCGATTAATTGGTTGCTTGCTGGATACAATGTTGACTTGCGTGGCAAAGAGGTTGCGATTGTCGGTAATGGTCGACTTGTCGGTGCACCGCTTGCAGCGATATGGCAAAAAAGCGGCGTTTCGGTGACGGTTTTTGATGAATCTAGTAAGGATATCTCCGAGCGCCTGGTAGAGTGCGATATTATAGTCACCGCGACAGGTGTGCCCGGTCTTATTACGCCAGATATGGTAGGCGACGGCGCGGTGATTATCGATGCAGGTACCGCATCGGAGCAGGGTCGGATTGTGGGTGATATTGCACCAGAGGTTCGCTTGCGTGATGATATCGCGATTACACCAGAAAAAGGTGGTGTCGGGCCATTGACGGTCACGGCATTGTTTGACAATGTGATTCGCGCCGCACAAAATACGACGACAAGAGATTAGTTACTCGAGAAATCTGTCCTACTGGATACGAAGAGCTTCTTTGACACGAGCAACAACTTGGCTTGGAGTAAATTCTGCCTTAACGATGTAGCTGTGGATACCGAGCTCCTTGAGGGATTTTGGTGATTCTTCGACGCCAAGGTTTGTCAGCACGATAACTGGAATATTTTTACCCCATGGCTGTGCACGGATTTTTTTGAGCGCCTCATCTCCGGTCATTTCAGGCATTTGTAGGTCGAGCAGGATCATATCTGGCGTAAACGATTCAACCATCTCTATGCCAGATTTGCCATTATCAGCTACCTGCACGTCAAAGCCATCTGCTTCAAACTTCATGCGGTACATTTGACTAATAACAGCGTCGTCTTCGATGATTGCAATTTTGGTCATAATTAGTATTGTAGCACTATTTGTATAATGTGTCGTCGCTACGGTTTAACTGCATGTCGACCGTCGGTAGCTGTGTCTGCGATAATTTCGCCCTTCGTCATTTCGATGCGACGGGGAGCATGAAGGTTTTCATGCGTTACCATGATAATCGTCGTTCCAAGCTGACTGACAAGCTCGCCAAGGACTCGACTGGTCTTGTCTTTTAGCTCAGGATCCAATGCCGAAGCAGGTTCATCAAGGATGATTGCACGCGGATTACCAGCAAAAGCACGTGCTATCGCGACGCGCTGTTGCTCGCCTCCAGATAATTTTCCTGCCTTTGTTGACAGTAGGTCGTCGAGTTCGAGTTGTTGATATACCCTATCGAGCACCTTTTTATCAACAGGTATTTGCTTCATCCGTGAGGGTAGGTGAATATTGTCAACCGCTTTCATTTTAGGCAGCAGGTCATATCGTTGTGGTACAAAGCCCATGAAGCGCTCGAGTACGTTATCGAGGTTGACGTCGGGAAGTGGGTTGTCCATGCTGTTTTTTGGAATAAGACTGTATCCAACTGCACCGCTGTATTCTAGGTCGGGGTTCCACATCCTGGTGCCGAGCAGTGCAGTGGCAGCCAGTGTCTTTCCGGCACCCGATGGGCCATGAATCGAAGCGTATGTGCCCTGTTCGATATTAAGAGTAATACTTTTTACAACTTGCCGACCGGTTTCTTTGGCACGAATAGAGAGATCTGTGGCATGAATGCCAAAGTTAAAATCTGATGGATTAAAGTCATATTTGCTCATATACCACTCCTTAGTTCACCTGGGACGTTGGTCTTTTCGATCAGTCGATTGCTTAGTACAGACGACAAGGCAGTGACGCCAGCGACGACCAAGTAGCCGCTGGCGATTTTTGGATCAATCTCTTGTGCGACACCGAACTGAGAGGAGTTTGCGATATAGGCGAGCCCTCCCGCAACAGGAATAGAGACTCCGAATGCGGCAAGGTTATCCATTTGGGTTGCGATATTATTGGCGCGTTTGATGTGTTTTTTCTTGACACCTTGACTGGCTATCATCGCAATTTCTTTACGACGCGCGCGGATATCGTTTGCCTGCATGTAGCCAATGGCAATACCACCAAGAGCCATGACATCCATGATAAGCATCATCTGTAGTGGCTTGACGCTGCGATCCCAGAATTCATCGTTCTCTTCTTTTAGGTCTTCGAAGGTCCGTGATGAATATGTTTTGCCAAATCGCTCTTCGAGTTCCTGGAGTATTTGCTTGTGCTTGCCCTCTAGTCCCAAGGCGGCGATACCGGTCAGGGGCTTGTTCGGAAATATGCAGCCACTATCGATTAACTGGTCGGTTGAGCCGACAACAACAACACGATCAAGTCCGGGCTTGATAGGGACTGTCCCGGCTACGGTAGCTGGTTTGTCGTTGACAGTGACTGTGCCACCTGTCTCTACGCCAAGCTGCTCGCCAACAATGACAGACATATCATTGCAGTCATCAATCGCAGGCATAGATACGTTGAAGCTTTGTTCGATGACGACATTAGGCACTGCGATAATCGGTGCACTGGAAGGATTTATTTCGCTTAGTGGGTTTTTGACTTCGCCAAGATCGTGCGAATAGGCAATAGGGGTGCCACCCTGTTCAAGAATGACACTTTCTACTTCCTGTCTATCGACACTCATATAGTTGCCGGGTGCTCCTGCATAGCTATTGATGACTGGCGTAGCGTCTTTGTCGGCGCCAATCATATCTGCTGTTATCTCTATAGCTTCGCCAGCACCTTTACTCGCTGCGTCGCCTATTCCTGCAGCTCCAGCGATGATTCCCATGGTGACTCCTGCGAAAAGTACGCGGTGCGTTCGTCGTGTCTGATGCGTGAAGTCGTGTGCAGCTGCAATGCGGCTGTCGGGTCGAAGCTTGCGTCCGGCTGTATAGGCGATGCCTGTGGCTGCGCCGAGCCCTAGTGCCCAAGGTCCGAAATCACGAAGCGCATCGTTAGCTTTGATCATCATTTCACTTCCCTGAGTATTGACTGCAGGTGTCGGCGTGAAGTTGGTTAAATTGTCTAGCGTGTCGCCGATATCATCGTGGTTATAGGCTGCTAAAATACCACCGGCGAGCGCTACAGATGCTATCGTGCCTGCGACTATTTTACGGTGATGAGGGTGTTTGTCGTATGCTGCCACCTCATGATTCAGGTGAGAGTTATTTGATCTAAGAGTTTTAGGCATTAGGTCAGCGACTTTCTTGACAAATGATTAATATTTATATAACCATACGACTCTTTACAAAGAATGTCAAGGCTAGCAAAAGCGTAATCGTAATTGCTATAGTGAATAGAATATGATATAATTTTAAAGTTCTTGCATCAGCAGAGCCCTCGTAACACGAGGAATGACATTTAGGAGCAATATGAGTCCGCTGGATAAAGCCCCCGGACATTGGGGGACGCGCATCATTATGTTCATGCTGACCGGTGTCGTTATGTTCGCTGACACTCGTGTCGGCGGCTGGCTGATCGATCACTCCCCGTTAGTGCATCGCATCGGTCATTGACAGCGGCAATCAGCTCTTGTCGTGCAGGTCCGGTGGGTAGCATTGCTACCCACCGGACCAATCAATCTGTTCACTCAACCCAGCATGTAATTGACATAAATAATTATAAGTGTTACTATATATAACGAATTATGACATTAGTTAATCCTGAAGCAATGCGAAGAATCAACGGCAACGACACCAGTCGGGAACGCGCACAAGCGCTTATTCCTGAGGGGGTAGGTGTGGTGGATATTTCTTTTGGCCCACAGAATACAGAACTCTTGAACAAAATGCTTCCGATACGGGCCGAGTTTGTGCAAGCAATGAACTGGCGTGAGCGTGATCCCAATTATGATGATCGCGATGAGTATGATGATTTGGACGAGACACTTCACCTCTCTTTAACAGATAGGGAAACAGGTGAACTAATCGCTGGCCTTCGTCTTACGAGAGTACCATCAGTTGAGGAGTCGAAGAGCTGGATTATGCTCAGCGACAACCCTCAGATGATTGAGTCGGCATTGGATCATGTAGATGAGCAGGGTAGGAATACAGTCGAACTATTGAATGAGACCGCAAAAAGAGGCAATCTTTGGGATCTCACACGGCTTGTTTGTCCACTTGATGAAAATGCTGATCGAAAAAAAATAGTCGCCGGTATTATGGAATTATTTGCAGTTGGCTATGGTACTATCCGGCAAAACACTCTTGATGATGAACAGGATGACGTTCGATGGATATGCGCAGCGACAGATCTGGTTAAGATGACAGCTGAGAATCTGTGCTTGGATTTTGCATCAGCAGCAAGTGGACGGGTTAATAAAAAGGACTATATGGATACTCATTTTTGCGTCGTTAAAGTAGAAGAGACGGTGACGAATATCGCTGATCATGCCGAAGAGCAAAAGTTTAGATTCCCGTCAGAACATATGTTTAATGGGTTTCGAAAAGCTGGCCTATAAAAAGCTAATGGTCTATAATCCACTGTAAAGTGGAAACCGAATCTATAGTGACTGTCGTGGTGTTTGGGTTGGCGATGGCAATTATTGTGCTACTAGGTTTAGTGGTGCTCCTGAGAAATCCACGCATTGGATTACATCAGGTATTTTTTGGACTTTCTTTATCTGTAACGCTCTGGATACTAACAAACCTCATCTTTGCAGTTGTTAACGACGCATCAATTCAATATGCGGCAGCACATTTGAGTTATGGTGCGGGCGGCTTGCTGAGTCTTTTCTTTTTGCTTTATTGCCTCGAGTTGGCTGGGGTTAAATTACAGAAATCTTATCGAACACTGATATATATTGTGGGTGTTGTCACTTCGCTGGTCGCAGCTACTCCGCATATAATCGCGTATGATGTCAATGACGGCAAGGTGCTGACGAATACTGTAACCTTGGTGCTATATGGTGGCTATCATGTGGCTTATATCGGTGCGGGTATAGTGGCTATGGTGCGAGCACGTAAAAAAGCAGATCGACTCGAACGAGACAAGATCACTATTGTTTTTAGTGGCCTCGTTGCTTCTGTAGCTATAGGATTTTGTACCAATATATTGCTACCTGTTTTTGATGAGTATAGTTTTGTGCAGGTTGGCCCTCTTGCAACACTTATTTTTGTAGTCAGCAGCACTTATGCGATTGTTCGGCATCGACTGTTCGATATTCGTCTAGCGGTCGTAAGAACAACTGCCTATGTGTTGGCTCTACTGACGCTAGCCGCTGTGTATTATCTTATGGCCTACGTAGTATCGATCACGCTTTTTCAAGGACAGGCGACAACAACGGTTAGTATTAGTCCGACGAATATTTTACTGGCGCTAGTGCTGGCGTTTTTGTTCCAGCCGATCAAGCATTTTTTCGATAAAGCAACCAATCGTATCTTTTATCGTGATAGCTACAGTAGCGAGGTGTTTTTTGCAAAGCTCAACGCACTTTTATCTTCGACAATTGACCTGCGCGGGCTATTGAAGCGAGCGTCGGATTTGATTGCAATGACCCTTAAGGCAGAGCAGGCATTCTTCTTCCTTTATTATGCGAGCACAGATACGGCGACAAATCGCCACATGTCTGCAGGGGTAGATAGGCATACTCGGATGCCTATTGGCGATGCACGGATGCTTGACGGGTATGTGATGAGTAGCAATGAGAATATTTTTTTGACAGACATGTTGCCAGATGAGCTTGAGGTAAAGCGCATGTTGCGCTCACATAAGGTTGCGCTCGTGATGCCACTCCGTCACGACGGAAAGATTACTGGCTATGTGATGCTTGGCGACCATCGTAGCGGCAGCTATACTAAGCGAGATCTTGGTGTATTGCTCACTATTAGTAATAGTTTGATCATCGCTATTCAAAATGCACTATCGCTCCACGAGATTAGAGAATTAAACGCTACCCTGCAGCAGCGGATCGACGTGGCCACAAAGGAGCTGCGTGCTTCAAATGCACAGCTAAAGCATCTCGATCAGGTTAAAGATGAATTTATGAGCATGGCGTCGCATCAATTGCGAACGCCGCTGACAAGTGTCAAAGGGTATCTCAGTATGGTGCTCGACGGGGATGCGGGTCAGGTGAGCCCTCGGCAGCAGAAGCTGCTGACTGAGGCGTTCAGTAGTAGTGAGCGAATGGTGCGATTGATTGCTGATTTTCTTAATGTATCACGATTGCAGACGGGTAAATTTGTTGTTGATAAATCTGATATCGATCTTAAGGCAGTTGTAGAGAAAGAAGTGGAGAATTTGCGTATTATGGCTGCTGCTCGAAAGCTCAAGCTCACACTATCGGTGCCGAAGTCGGGGGTTGTCGTGCATGGAGACGCCGGAAAGCTACGCGAAGTTATTATGAATTTTATAGATAACGCTATTTATTATTCAAAACCAGATACGACGATCAAAGTTGAGATAGTATATCGGGCAAATGCTGTTGAATTCACTGTGCACGATACCGGCATTGGAGTGCCAAAAGAAGAACAAGGCCGGTTGTTCGGTAAGTTCTTTAGGGCGACCAATGCTCGCAAGCAACGGCCAGACGGTACTGGTGTTGGTCTGTATTTGGCCAAAAAAATTATTACCGCTCATCGCGGCACGATACTGTTTCAGTCGACAGAGGGCAAGGGTAGTACGTTTGGTTTTCGGCTGCCGCTGCCATTATCACACAAAGATACTGACAATACCGATAATCACTAAGATAATCGCCGCGACGATACCACCGATGATCAGTGCCGGTTTGACGACGCGAGAATTATCGAGCCACCATTGGTGGGCACGATTTCGGTGTACAGCCTGGACGCGCGTGATCGTTGGCCTTGTGACTGCGGCCCCACTGCCTTTGTATGGTTTGTTGCGCTTTTTTTTGCTCATGACTCTATCATATCAAATAACCCCTGCACAGGGCAGGGGTCAGATGAATCAAGACCTGATCGGTCCGGAGTGGAGCGGTCAGTCTCTTTATTAACCTCGTAGAAGGTTGCGTACACGTGGGCTACGAACAGCGTAAACGATAGCTGCAGTAAGGAGGCCGATACCCGCAAGGGTCAGCGCACTGCTACTGATGCCAGTTTGTGGAAGTTCGTATACAGGTACACCTGCACAGTCAAGCAAGTTCTTTGAGTGCTTGTTGCTATCAAAGTCTTTTTCTTGGATTGTGATGATCTGACGCGTTGTCAGGTCGCAGACGCTGATTTCGCCAGGGGCACATTCTTTGGTGACAACGACATCTGCCGTGTCTGATTTTGCACCGTTGTCAGTGTTGGCACTTGCTTTGTTGACTAGAGTATTTGTGCCACATGGAACGTCCTCTATCTTGGCGGTGAATTTCACAAAGGCGTTACCACCGTTTGGCGCATAGTCACCGATATTGATGCCGCCATTAGCGATCTCATTGCTATCAACTTTTTGCCATTTGTTTCCAGTGACAGAGTTTGATAGATGTGTTGTGCCAGGTATATAAGTAACGCCAGCAGGCAACGTGTCCTTAATGACTACGTTGTTTTGCTGCATACTACCTAGGTTTTCGTAAGCGATTTTATAATCAACTTTATCGCCAGGCTTAGCGCTTACTGACTCGCTGTATTGATTCTGCCCGCTCTTTGAGACAGTTTTCTGAACAGAGAAGTCAGCGTAGTCTGCAACGATTCGGAGTTTTACGTAACCAGAATATTCATTACAGCCTGGTAGAACACCATCAAGCTGGTTAAAGCCAAGTGGTGTACCAGTTGTCCAGATATTCTCAGGAAGTGCGTGACCGTTGGTTGCACCGTCGTTATGGATGCTAGCAGAATTCGGTATATAACGAAGTGCAACGTCGGCGTTACTTGAAGCGCGTGCACTATCCCAGACAGTCTGTGGAGTTGCGTTGCTTGCGCTGACATAGCCGTTAATCGCAGCTGTTTGGCCAGCTTTGATAACAGCTGGCATCTCCATGCGGAGCTTTGTGTCTATAGCGACACCCTGACCGCTTGCATTGAGGCTGCGTTTTGCATTGTTGTGGTAAAAGACATACAGTTCATACTCTTTGCCGGGTTGTACTTGAATTTCGTCAGTGTAGGCTGAGTTTGGCTGTGATACTTCTTTGATACGAACAAAATTTGTCTCGTTGCCGTAACTGAGGTTATCGGTAATTGAGTTAAACGTGACATAGTCTGCAGGATTATCCCGCGTGAAAAGCTCACGATCGGTCGGGCCCCAAGCCAAAAGACCTGCAGGGATCACGATCGCAGCTGCCAAGACTGCTGTAAGAGCAGTCAATTTTGGTGACCGCTTAAGAGCGGTAAAAATTGCTTTCATTAGTTTCTCCTTTCGATAGCTTGTGTGCTACCAAAAATTAGGAATTTATATTGCTACGAGGTTAATTGTTAAGGCGCTCAGCCCTGATTAGGGCGCAAATCGAATCATTACAAGTTACGAAATATGGGATAGCGGGGAACTATCCGTCAAACTGAGAGTCGCAAAGACTCAATCAGGAGAATAGTTCCCCTGAAGTGATATGAAGTTGTAGTTGCCTGAGACCCAGACGGATGCTGTCGCCCGATGGGCTTGGCATCCGCCTGGGTCAGGCGTCAAAACATTAGGCGTCGGGATCGGATGATCCAGCTTCGCCTACGACACCCCCGGTGGGGGCACCGTTGACCGGCGTATTTGCTGCCGGGTTTTCCACTGGACGATTGACGTCCGGTGCCTGCTGCTCGACTGGCTGCCCGCTAGGGCTTTGGTCGGGCGGTAGTGCCGTCACACCGTCCGGTGCTGCCGGATTGGTGTTGTACGACGGTGCCCCAGGGGTACTGTTCGGTCTGGTGGGGTCGAACGGCACCTGAGGTACTGTCGGTACTGGCTCAGGGATATCCCAGTCAGCGGGCGGAACGCCCGGAATGACAGGGGAGGGTCCCTTGCAGTCACCAGTGACCTCGCACGGAGGCGGCGGGCAAGGAACGCCCGGGCATCCGCACCAGTCACAGACTGGCGGCGGAGGCGGCGGTGGCGGGAACACTGGAGGTGGTCCAACCGGCGGTCGCCACGGCGGAGGTGCCACTGGAGGTGGCGCTACCGGCGGGGGTGCCTGAACCGGAGGTGCAGGTCGCGGTGGTGATACCCGAGGCACGAGTGGTGCTTTGGGCATTCCCGGTTGATTGCGACATGCGATTCGGGAGGTGTTGCCAGGCCATGATTCCTTGGCGACCGTCCGAAACTCCAGCACTTGACCCATGTCCTGATGTTGCGACATGAGAGTCAGTTGTGGCATCTGCTGACGATTTGCACCGGGTTTCATCCCGAGCGACTCGTAAGCAACCCCAGACATGTCAAGCAAGCGCACGTTCGGATTTCTTTCAAAAAACCCGTTGATGGCTCGCTGCCATGCTTGACGATTGTACCGAAACTCTTCGGCCAGCTCTGCCACACCTTCTCCGCTGAACGTCTCTCCGGTCAGGTGTTGTCTCTCCATCGCCACCCAGGTGGCGGCAAAAAGACAGTCCTTGGCCATGTCTCCAGCGAAAACATTCAGTGCTTCCGATGCGGTAACGAACGGCTGGAGCGACTTACCGAACTCGTAGGAGCCGGTAGCCGCTTCGTATGCGTTGAACTCACATCTTTCGGCAACGAGAGGCACTTTGAGTGTGCCAACTGCCGTGTCGATAATCTGGACGTCGGTTGTGCCGCCATCCGTAGTTTCGACCTTGACCCCTTCGCGTGCTTGGCTCGCATCATCCTTGTTCAGAGCGATGAAAGAAAGCACAGCAGCGGTAACGGCAATGACCGCAAGTATCGCAATTACGATATTGGTCACCTTCGATTGAGATTCTCCATGGAGTGAAGCGTTCTCAGTGGCCCGAGATCCGCTGGGCGGATCGTTGTGGTGATCCATGACTTCTCCTTCCCCCCTTCCGAGGGTGTCTAGTGTACTGGCACGGTGCCAGACTTCGCGCACCCTCTTTTGGGCGTCGCACCGCGGCGACCATATGTGATCGCCATGGCGCGACGTCCATGGGAGGAGGAGAATTGTTACTTCATATACACTTCAGCTGCATACGCAGCGCAGTCGGAGCAAAGTATTGTGCCGATTGCGCTACGTAGCAGCAAGTAATACATAATCTGTAATGATTCGATTTGTTAAGCGTCCACCGCTGCTGATAAGTTCCACCTCATAGCAACTGTCACTAACATACTATCACAAAACATAAGAAATGTCAATACTTATCATATAAACTTCCTATAAAAACAATAATAAGTCATAATATTTATGGTAAAGATGATTAAACAGGGGTGGACAAAGCGATTTTTGTTTGGTATAGTAGGGCAAGTTCCAGAGATAGACGGACTCCTATGGATGCTAAAGCACCATATGAGACCTGCATTTCTCGGAATCTATCAAAAATAAGCAAGCTGATTTTTGATACGCATCGCTCGAAATGCGGCCTCATCGTCTAACGGTTAGGACACCAGGTTTTCATCCTGGCAATCGGAGTTCGATTCTCCGTGAGGTCACCAAAGTAAAACACCCTGCCTCGGTAGGGTGTTTTACTTTGGTAATTTCATAGAGTGAAATGAATCGAACCCGGGTTCGCCAACTGTCAAATCTTTGATTTTACAGTTGCTAGCCGATGCCCTTCGCTAGAATAGCGAAGGTATCGAAGCGTCGTCCCCGTGAGGTCACCAAAGAAATAGACTCACGTCTTCTGATGTGAGCTATTTTCTATGAGCGAATTATTCGAACTCGAGTTTGCATTAGAGCAGCTAGAGTATATCCTAAGGTCGTCAAAATAAATATTCTCAGCTCAAATCATAAGTGGTATCATAGAGGCATTAGTAAATACAGCTAGGGTGGACAACGTAGAGTGAAGTTCTACAAAAAAACGATTCGGGATGTGCCGCTCAGTGGTCATACTGTGCTTGTGCGAGTGGACTATAACGTGCCGCTTGCAAGGGACGGAAGTATTAGTGATGACTTGCGCATACGGGCAAGTCTGCCGACGCTGCAGTATCTACTGGCGCGCGGCTGTAAGCTTGTACTTATTAGCCACATGGGGCGACCGGAGGGTCGTGATATGTCGTTAAGTCTCGAGCCGGTAGCAGAACGATTGGGCGAGCTGCTCGAAAAACCTGTCATATTTGTCGATGATATCAATGGCGACGGTGCTTATCAGGCTGTTCGCAAGGCACCTCGTAGTAGCATAATAATGCTGCAAAATCTGCGTTTTGACCCTGGCGAAGAGGCGGATAATGAGAGGTTTGCCAAAGGTATTGCCCATGCGGCACAGGCTGACTATTTTGTGCAGGATGGTTTTGGGGTTGTACACCGAGCTCATGCCAGTACGCGCGCTATCACTTTATATGTTCCAAGTGTCGCTGGATTGTTGCTTGAGCACGAATACGCGACTATTACGAACACAATGACAAACCCCAAGTTGCCTCTTATTGCGGTGCTTGGTGGCGCAAAAGTAAGTGACAAGATTGGCTTGGTCGAGCAGTTCGTACGTCTGGCTGATACTATTTTGATCGGTGGTGCTATGGCAAATACGTTCTTGGCGTATAAAGGAATCGATGTCGGTGCGAGCAAGAAAGAAGATGGACAAACAGAGACACTCGATAAGATTTATCAGTTTGCTCGCGAAAAAGTAGGTGACGCAGTCGACGATTTTATCGTGCTACCAACTGATGCAGCAGTGGCAACCTCAGTCGATGCACGTGAGGCGCGGCGCAATCGTACGCTTGATGCTATCGAATCAGACGATATTATTCTTGATATTGGTCCCGAAACTATTGAGCGTTATACAAAAATCGTCGCAGAAGCAAAAACAGTGCTTTGGAACGGCACGATGGGTATGGCAGAGCTGCCGAATTTTGCACATGGCTCGGCACGTTTGGCGCTTACACTTGCAACACACCCCAAGGTTATATCAATTTTGGGCGGGGGAGACACGGCAGACTTTGTCCTTAAGTGGGACGTAAAGCAAGGCGGTAGTTTTACTCATGTGTCGACAGGTGGTGGTGCAGGGCTTGATCTCATGGCGGGTAAAAAGCTACCAGGTATCGAAAGTCTGCTCGACGCTTCGTGAAAAATAAGATAAAATGGGCAGAAAGAAGGCATAAGCGTAATGGCATCTAGCAAAAAATTGATTGTTGGCAATTGGAAAATGAACTTGACTATCCATGAGGCTAGTATATTTGCGCATAAGCTTGCCGAGTCGATTGCTGTCCGTCGTGATGTCGAAATAGTGTTGGCACCAACTATGCTTGCACTCCAGCCTGTTAGTTTGCAGATAAATCGACGACAGTTCAAGCTTGCCGCTCAAAACCTTTATTGGCGCGATCAAGGCGCGTACACCGGTGAAGTATCTGCCGCGCAGCTGCGGGGTCTCGTGGAATATGCAATTATTGGTCATAGCGAAAGACGACATATATTTCGTGAGCATCCAAAAGATATTTGCAACAAGGTACAGGCGGCGATTCGTTGCAATATCCGACCAATACTATGCATTGGCGAAACAGCGCATCAGCGAACAGTGGGCGAAACGGGTGAAGTGCTGCATGATCAGCTGATTGGTGGCTTGGCTAATATTACAAGCGAAGAGTTCGACCGGGTTGTTATTGCCTATGAGCCAGTGTGGGCAATCGGTACTGGCAATAACGCCTCGCCTGACGATGTAAAAAAAGCTATCAAGACGATTCGACGTCAAATAGATCATCTGTATGGCAAAAAAGCAGCTGAAGATGTCAACGTGCTTTATGGAGGTAGCGTGACAGCAGACAGCGCTTCGGCATATCTTGCAACAGAAGGCGTTGATGGCTTGCTTGTCGGGGGCGCGAGCTTATCTCTGCCAGCCTTTGCGGCGATTGCCGCTGCCGCACATGCCCAAAAGGAGTCTGCGTGAGCGAGATTGACTTTGATGAACTGGATAAGGCTGTCAAGCAGCTCATGGGTGGTGTCGCAAAAGTGGCATCTGATGATGAGCCAAAACAAAAAATGCTGACTCTTACAGATACGTTACAGCCTGGTGAGAAGCCGGCATATGATAGGTTGGGAAAAGTAGCCGAGGGTATTGGTAGTGAAACGCTGATTACCAATGGTGAGCATGAGTCGATTTCGGCACTCGATGGTAAGTTGCCGGGCGACGGACGTCCACCGGTGCTGCCTGTAGGTAGTGCGATGGTACCAGAGCGAGAAGCCCCGCAGCGGCCCTCGCAAGAGTCAAGCCGAGGTACGCCAGCACCACGTCCAGCTCGTGGACGGTTTATGGATGTCGTCCATCATTCTTCTGACATGACAACATCAAATACGCTACAAGCATCTGGAGATACTCCTGTATTAGCTGTCGCAGAGCCCGAAGTGGCCGCGCCAGAAGTGACTGAGCCTCAGTCAGAAGTAGTACCTACAAATAAAGATGATGATAGTGCGATTGTCTCATCAATTGAGCCATTAAAAACACCCTTTTTGCCAGATGCAAAAGTAGAGAAACGTCCCTTGGGTGCGATCGATCAGCCCGTCGAAGAGTCGGTCGCCGAAGTATTGGCTAGCAGTGCAAGTAAACAGTTTGAGGATGTGCCAGCCGAGTCGTCATCGACAACAAATATTGATAATTTTGCTAATGTATCGGCAGATTCTGCTGATGCTCAAGCACCAGCAGATCCGGTTGAATTGGCAGCAGAATCAGCAGAGTCATTGGAGTTACAAAAAATTGAAGCTGCCGAAATAGAGGCAGAATCAAGAGGAAAAGAGACGCCAGAGGGTGGCATCTATGACGTGAATAGCTATCATCAGCCAATCAATCACCCGGCGAAACAAAAGTCTAGCTGGGCTGTCATCGGCATTATTTTGGTAATCATCTTACTTGCTGCCGCACTAGGTGCTGGAGCGTTTTTCTTACTCAATCTTGATAGCTAGGCCAATGAGATGTCTCGAGGGTAGTAAGCTGCTATACTAGATACAATGAATAGTCTTGAGGGTTTAAACCCGGCGCAAAAAGCAGCCGTTCGGCAGACGAGCGGTCCTTTATTGATTTTGGCAGGAGCTGGTAGTGGCAAAACAAAAACACTTGCTCATCGCATAGCTTATCTTGTCGCCAGCGAATCAGTGTGGCCAAACGAAATTTTGGCAGTGACATTTACCAATAAGGCTGCGCGAGAGCTGCGCGAACGAGTATGGAAGCTAGCTGATGATGGGCATGGTGAAGTACCACGGTCGTATATGCCCTGGATGGGAACCTTTCATGGAGTCTGTGTACGCTTGCTTAGACAAGATGGCCATGCGATAGGTGTCGCGCCAAACTATGTTATTTATGACGAAGATGACCGTCAGGGTTTGATAAAACAGGCGATGAGAGAGCTATCGATCGATAGCCAGCAGATCAAGCCGCGTGCGGTGAGCAGCATAATCAGTAATGCAAAAAATGAATTAAAGACACCGGCGGACTTTGAAGCAGGGGCTACTTATCCGCACGTTAAAAATATTGCCAAGATATATGCGCGATATGAAAAATTACGTCGAGATGCTGGAGCACTTGATTTTGACGATTTGCTTGTCGAGACAGTACACCTGTTGCGTGACCATGTCGACATACGAGCAAAATGGCGTCAGCACTTCAAGCATATATTTATCGATGAATATCAAGATACCAACGCGGCACAATACGCGATCGTGAAGTATCTTGTCAATGATGCACAAAATATTTGTGTTGTTGGTGATGATTGGCAGTCTATTTACAGCTGGCGTGGCGCAGATTTTACCAATATTCTTAATTTTGAGCGCGATTATCCCGACGCGATGGTCATTAAACTCGAGCAAAACTATCGTTCGACAAGTGCAATTCTGACGGCTGCTCAGTCAGTAATTAGTAAAAACAAAGTACGAACCGATAAAAAGCTGTGGACGGATGCTGGTGAAGGTGCGCCAGTCGAAGTGCATCAGACATATGACGAAGCTGAAGAGGCGAGTCTCGTTGCAGGGCGTATCGGTACGCATGCTTCGATAGGCGCTCGTTCGTATAGTGATTTTGCTATTTTGTATCGTATGAACGCGCAGTCAGCAGCACTCGAGCGTGCATTGCGACTTGCTCGTATTCCTTATCAGCTGATCGGTGGCGTGCGTTTTTATGATCGCAAAGAAATCAAAGATGTTATCGCATATCTCAAGGTGATTTATCAACCAAATGATCGTCTGAGTTTTAGCCGGATCGTCAACGTGCCGACGCGTGGCATCGGGGCGACAAGTCTTGCGCGTTTTTTGACATGGCAGGGTGAAAATAGTTACGATATTTTGACAGCTCTGGATCATGTACACGAAGCAATTATGCTCACACCAAAAGCAAGAAAATCTCTTGGTGCGCTTGGTGCGCACTTGAGGGAGCTTGAAGGTATGATGAAAGACGCTGCGCACCCAGCGGATATTATCGAGCGGCTACTTGTACTGACTGGATACCGGGCCTATCTACGTGACGGCACACCGCAGGCTGAGGAGCGTGAAGAGAATATTGGCTCACTTTTGTCTGACGTCAAAATATTTGCTGATCTGCCAGAATTTTTGGAAGAGGCAGCGCTGCTCTCTAGTGCAGATACAGATGCCGGCAAAGATAAGGTTACGCTAATGACACTGCACGCCGCAAAAGGTTTGGAATTTCCAGTTGTCTTTATGGTGGGCTTGGAAGAAGGCATCTTTCCACATAGTCGAGTCTGGGAATCTGGACCAGCCGAGCTCGAAGAAGAGCGTCGTCTTTGCTATGTCGGTATGACGCGAGCACGTGAGGAGTTGCATCTGACATACGCTCGCTCACGTTTGCAATTTGGCCAGCGTGCATACAATCAAGTATCGCGATTTATCGCCGATATGGGTAGTAGCGTGGCAGCAATCGATGAGCCTTCATATATTATGGATCACGACACCGAATATTTTGGTGATGAACTACCTTTTGCTATTGGCGACCGAGTACGTACGGCAGCATTTGGTAAAGGCGAGATAAAGGAAATTGACGGCATGGCGGTGACGATTCAGTTTGATAATGGTGGCGTGAGAAAGCTCAATGCTGAATACGCTCGTCTTGAAAAATTGATGTGATACGACGACTTTATCTAATATTGGGGCGTGCAGTGGGGCCGATTGCGATCATCAGTCTTCGTATTGTGAGTCAAGTCAGTAACCGGCCACGGGCACGGGTGTTGGTGTTTAATGAGCGCAATGAGCTACTGCTTGTTAAGAATGTTATTTCTCGTGGGCAGTGGTCATTGCCTGGCGGCGGCGTTAATAGAGGCGAGGAACTGGCTGAGGCTGCTCGTCGTGAGCTACACGAAGAGGTTGGTATTGATAGACCAACAGAGCAGTTCATGTATGTTACAACGCTTGATAAGCAACAAACTGGCATGTCATTTATTGCGCCGATATTTGCAGTGCATGTAAAGACAGATGATTTACCCAAGCAACAAAGCAATCCTCTTGAAATAGCTGAAATAGGCTGGTTTAGTCCAGATGATCTACCTGAAAAGACGTCATTATCAGTAACAGTTGCCTACGAGCATTGCAGGAGCGTCGGGTAATTGTGTGGCAACGACTCTATTTGATACAATGGTAACAATGCCTTTGTAGGCTGGTGAAAAATGCAAATACCTATTTATTTTTCTGTGCTTCGACATAAGTTGTTCATTGCTGGCGCCTTGCTGGCTGTGTTTAGTTTGTTGTTGGTGAGCCACGTGAGCGCTAATAGTAGCGATACTGCTCGCAATGGTCGTCTCATCACTATTCATGATCGCGGTAACGAACGTGTCATCTTGACGCACGCCCAGACGGTGCGCGATGCACTCAAATCTGCAGGGATTGTCGTTACTGATGGAGATATTGTCGAGCCACGACGCGACAGCGAGCTTGTTGCGACTGATTATGTTGTGAATATTTATCGGGCGCGACCAGTTGTAGTGGTCGATGGCGCGGTACGACAAAAAATCATGACTGCCGCTCAAACGGCAGAGAGTGTTGCGACCGCAGCGGGTATGCAGCTTCGTCAAGAAGACGAAACCCTTTTGGCGGCAAACCATGATATGGCAAGCGACGGTGCGAGCGTTGTTTTGACGATAGATAGGGCGACGGAATTCAATTTAAACCTCTACGGCACACCGACAACAGCATATTCGCAGGCAAGCACAGTTGGCGAGATGTTAAAGCAAAAAAACATCACACTATCGGCAAATGACACACTGTCGGTCGATGTTGATGCGCCGCTTGTGTCGGGCATGACTGTTGAAATTTGGCGTGATGGCACACAAACAGCAACTGTAGAGGAGCCGATTGACTTTCCGGTACGCAAGATTCAGGATGCTGACCGTGATATAGGCTATCGTGTTGTGCAGACACCTGGCGTAAAGGGCAAGAAAAGCGTGACGTATGAAATAGAGATGCGTAATGGCAAAGAAATAAAGCGTAAAACAGTACAGACAATCACCCTTCAAGAACCAAAAGAACAAGTGGAAGTTGTAGGTGTGAAATACCCACCAGTTGTTGGTCCTGCGGAGATTCTTGCTCGGATAAAATTTTGGTCAGAGCAGCGAGGTATTGATGCCAATCGGGTTTCTAGGATAGTCAAGTGCGAGAGTGGCTTTAATCCTCGTGCGGACAGCGGGTATTATAAAGGTCTCTTTCAGCACGATCCAAATTATTGGAGTGGGCGTGCAGCGAAGTATGGCGCAGCAGGCGCGTCCATATATGATGTAGAGGCTCAGATAAAAGTTTCTACAGCGATGATGGCAGGTGGTGGTTGGTCGCATTGGGGATGTAAATAAGGCATTTGTTCACTGAGGTGTATTTGCTACAATAGGATAAGTCCCACTTGGGGTTTTATTCATGCAGTTACGAAATCTTAGCATTATTATTGTTCGATATAGAGTCTTGGTTGTCGCTGGTATTTTGTTAGCGATGAGCTTGTTGATTGTGAGCTCGGTTAGTGCCACTGATGGCGATACTGCTCGCAATGGTCGTCTCATCACTATTCATGATCGCGGTAACGAACGTGTCATCTTGACGCACGCCCAGACGGTGCGTGATGCACTAGCGGCGGCAAAGATAGTGGTCGACAAGCGCGATGTCGTGGAGCCAAAGCTCGATAGCGAACTATTAGCAACTGATTACACGGTGAATATTTATCGTGCACGCCCAGTTGTCGTCGTCGATGGTCCTGTACGTCAAAAGATCATGACCGCCGCTCAGACGGCTGAGGGGATTGCAGCAGCTGCACATTTGGTGTTGCAGTCAGAGGACGAAACACAATTAGCTATGGGTCAGGATATCGCCAACGACGGGGCGAGCACGGTACTGACAATTGACCGTGCAACGCGTTTTACGCTGCGACTTTACGGCACACCGACAACAGCATATTCGCAGGCAAGCACAGTTGGCGAGATGTTAAAGCAAAAAAACATCACACTATCGGCAAATGACACACTGTCGGTCGATACAAATGCACCGCTCGTCTCTGATATGGAAGTGACTATTTGGCGCAACGGTGTTCAAACTGCAACAGTTGATGAGATGATAGATTTTCCAATACGCAAGGTGCTGGATAGCGATCGACCAGTTGGCTACAAGGTAGTGCAAACGCCTGGTGTAAAAGGCAAAAAGAGTGTTGTGTACGAAATTATGATGCAAAATGGTCGTGAGGTGAGTCGAAAAGTGATTCAGAGTGTCATGATTGAGGAGCCTAAAGAGCAGGTAGAGGTCGTTGGCGCAAAGCCAGGCGATGGCCTCACTAAGGCAAAAGGCGTATTTCAATACCGGGATAGCAACGGAGTAACGCACCGTGAAACGTATTACGATCTACCTATGAATATCGTTATGGGCGCATGTGGTGGCGGTGCATATACGGTTCGTGCTGATGGCGCCAAAGTGGACAAAGACGGATACGTGCTAGTGGCAGCACACCTAGGTAATTATCCACGATGCTCAATTGTCGAAACAAGCTTGGGGTTGGGTAAAGTATATGACACGGGCGGTTTCGTTGCGCGACATCCTCATGGATTCGACCTTGCGACAGACTGGACTCGGCAGGATGGTCGGTAGTCGCTTATGAGCGGGCCAAATAAGGCACTTGGGCAGCACTGGTTGCACGAGCGAACCGTACTAGAGCATATTGCTGATTGCGCGAACGTACAGCCGGAAGACACTGTGCTTGAGATTGGTCCTGGTCTCGGAACGCTCACTGCTGAATTGTTACGTCGATCTCAAAAAGTAGTAGCAGTCGAGTTTGACGCAGAGCTGGCACGCAAATTGCCGGCGCAATTCCCTGGCAAGAATCTCGAGGTGCTTCATCAAGATATATTGTCATTTGACCTCACTGCCCTGCCGCTTGGCTACAAGGTAGTGGCAAACGTGCCCTACTATATTACGAGCAAAATTGTTCAGTTATTGATGACATCACCAAATAAACCGTCTATTGCGGTGCTTTTGGTGCAAAAGGAAGTGGCTGAGCGTATTGCTGCTGAGCCGGGTAATATGAGTATTCTGGCCGTTAGCGCACAGATGTATGCCGAAGCGAGTCTTGGTGATGTCGTACCAGCTGAATTGTTTACGCCACCACCAAAGGTGGATAGTCAGGTTGTTGTGTTGCGCACGCGCAGCCAACCGTTGGTATCCGCCAAAGATGAAAGGGAGTTTTTCCGCGTAGTAAAAGCTGGTTTTTCAGCCAAGCGCAAAAAGCTTCGCAGTTCGCTATCGGGCGGACTTGGTATCTCAAAACAGGATGTAGAGATACTGCTGCAAAAAGCCGACATTTCTCCAGATGCCCGTGCCGAGGATCTCGGAATTTCTGATTGGTTACGGCTGGTTAATAGGTAGCTACTGACTTTTTTCGTTCAAGTTGTTGACGAAAAGCACTGGCTTGTCATTGTCGATATACTCTTTTACGACTATGTCTTGAAAGAAGTTTGGTAAGAAAAAGACCTTTGAGTCAACAAAGCCTACTCGGGAAAGTTCATGTCCATGAGTGGCTGTCTCAAGATCAACATTGTTTTTATAGTCGTCAGTATTTTCGACATGAAAGAACATCTCGAGCTTTTCGGTTTGTCGACCGTCGCGATGAAAAGCAATGAATTGCTGCATAAAAAGTAGTTTGCCAATTTTTGGTATAATGCCCAGCTCTTCTACCGACTCTCTTATGAGACCATCATGTAGCGATTCATTTGGATCCAGTCCCCCGCCGAATGTTGCCCAGTATTCTGCTTCATTGCCATCGCTCATTTTATGCTTCACACCAAACACCCTGCCGTCGTTATCGACAACAACACCACGAACATTGACTCTTCGCTCCATGTATCCTCCTTGGAAATTATATTTGCTAGAAAGCATTAGCGGTTCGGCTGTGCGAACATATATATAGCAGAGGATCCTTATGGATCATAGTGGTAATAATATATAGCAGCGCAGCTGCAGGTGTCAATATTTAGGCCGACAGAGTCTGCTGACGCTCTGTCTGTTATAATAATCCCTAATGGGAAAAAATCTTTACATCACTACCGCTATTCCGTACGTCAACGCCAAACCTCATATTGGCAATGCCCTTGATTATCTTCTCGCGGATATTTGGACGCGGTATCAGAAACAAAATGGCAAGACAGTGCGGTTTCAGGCTGGTACTGACGAGCACGGTAACAAGATAGCGGCCAAAGCTGCAGAGTCGGGTCTCGACCCCAAGGCCTATACCGATCAGATGTATGGTAATTTCCAGCTATTAGCAGAAAAAATGGGCGCTCAGTACACAGATTTTATTCGTACGACCGACCCCCATCACGAAGCTGCAGTGCAGTGGATATGGCAAAAGTTGCTACCGTACATCTACAAGGGTAGCTATGAAGGATGGTATTGTACGGGGCACGAGGCGTTTTTTACAGACAAAGAAGTAGAGGCGACAAGTGGCACGTGTCCGGATCACCAAAAACCATACGAGCGAATCAGCGAAGAGAACTATTATCTCAAGACGAGCGCCTTTACGGAGCAGATTCGCGAAGCGATAGAAAAAAACAAAATGCGAATCGTGCCGGAATTTCGTAAAAAAGAATTCCTAGAGCTTATCAAGGATGGCCTGAAAGATGTTAGTATTAGTCGACCGCGTAAAAGCTTGAGCTGGGGTGTGCCAGTGCCGGGCGATCCAAACCAAGTAATGTATGTATGGATCGATGCGTTAGCGAACTATATCACGGTGCTTGGCTATCCGGACAGAGATGGTTGGCAAGACTATTGGCCTGCTGATGTGCAGGTAATCGGCAAAGACATATTGCGATTTCACGCCGGTATTTGGCCAGCAATGCTATTGGGTCTTGGGCTTACCCTGCCACGGCGGCTACTTGTGCATGGTTTTATCAATATTGGTGGTGCAAAAATCAGTAAATCTGTCGGTAATGTGATAGATCCAGATGAAATTATTGCCGCCTATGGAGTGGATGCGTTTCGTTACTTTTTTGCACGGCACATTCCGACGCAAGATGACGGTGATTTTACGTGGGAAAAATTTGAAAATGCCTATAACAATGAATTGGGCAACGATCTTGGCAATGTGATTCAGCGCGTGGCAATGATGATCGCACGCTATCAAGCAGGTGTGGTTGGAGAAGCGCGTCAGGCCGAACATGACATGCAGCCATATCGAGAGGCGATGGATAGCCTCAAGTTTAACGAGGCTCTCGATCATGTGTGGCTTTCGGTCCAGAGTCTTAATCGTTATCTTGAGACAGTAAAACCGTGGGAAGTTGCTAAAAAGCGTGAAACTGATCCTGATTCTGCCGATCATTTGGCGGAAATTCTAGGAACGTCAGTAGGTTCTTTGCTGCAGATTGCTGATCTTTTAGTACCATTTATGCCACGGACAGCCGATTACATTCATAAGACATTTGAAACTGGTGTGATTGTTGATCAAGGCGGTGTATTGTTTCCAAAAATATATAACCATACTCCAGACCCTCGCGCACCAAAAGGAGCATAGATGCTCTTTGACACGCATTGCCATATTCATGAATCTAGCTACTCACTACCAGTAGATGAGGTGATGCGCCGCGCAAATGAGGTGGGCGTATCTGGTATGATTTGTGTCGGGACAAATGAACAGAGTTCGGCTGACGCAATTACATTTGCAAAGCAGTACGATATGGTTTTTGCATCAATTGGTGTTCATCCGCATGACGCAAAAGACGGCTGGGGTTCGATTGAATCTTTAGCTAAGCAGCATGATGCAGAGCAAAAATTAGTTGCGGTCGGCGAGATCGGGCTTGATTATTATTACAGCTATAGCTCGCGCGAAGTACAAATTGCGGCGCTAGAGGCACAAATTCAGGTTGCGCTTGACCACGATTTGCCGATTATTTTTCATGTTCGTGACGCATTTGACGATTTTTGGCCAATTTTTGACAATTTTCACGGCATCAGAGGTGAGCTTCACAGCTTTACCGATACACAGACCAACCTCGATAAAGGTTTTGAGCGCGGCTTATATGTTGGTGTCAACGGTATAAGTACTTTTACCAAAGATGCGCAGCAGCGACAAATGTACGCTACGATTCCGCTTGATCGAATGGTACTGGAAACAGATGCCCCTTTCTTGACACCAGCCCCATATCGTGGTACTGTAAATGAGCCAGCATATGTTAGTGAGGTAGCACGACATCATGCCACACTTCGGGGTATAGCCATAGATGAAGTCGCACATGCGACAACCGCCAACGCCACTGCGCTATTTCGTTTGAAATAACGCTTCCATGACAAAGATCGATATGTTTTTGCGAGGAGAGTTTTTATGTATCCAAATGATTCTATGTTCCGCCACACTGCTTTAGTCCCGCCAACGCGCAAGGGGTCTTCTGTGAGTGCATCACGTCCAAATGGTTACGATGTTTATCAGCCGCCACTCATCGTACGGACCCCGCAAGAAGCTCGTCGTGCTCGTCGAGCGCCTATGGGTAGCGTAGAGAATACAGCTGCTCTTGCGTTTGCTCGTCACGAAAATGCAGTTAATAAGCAAAAACATGTCGCAAGTCCTGAAGAACTGAACTACACGCATTGGATTTTGCAGGTTGGTCAGGTGCTAAATGCGCATCGTCATCGTGCGGCCAAACCGGAGGATAAATAATCATGAGTATAACAGCGAGATTCTTTCAGATGTTCCTAGGCGTAGAATCACCTAGTGAATTATTCCAACCTCGCCTTACTGAACGGCAGCTGATTGATCGCGAGAGCGAAATTGGAGGACAGCTTTTTGGTGCAGCACCTCACGGCGTCCATCGCCAATTTTTTAATTTAGATGCCAAGACATGGATTTGGCATGAAGAGTGTATGGATGAAAAGGGCGAATTGACAAGTACGACAACTCGCTATGAAGTGCATGATAATGGGATTATTAAAATCCAAGAAGGTAAGCCGTATTACTATATTGAAGGTCAAGAGCTAGCAAACCTCACTCGGGCAATTCAGGTTTATTACGATCAAGTTAGTCGCAAAGTTTACCAGCGAGATCCTGCAACAGGTGAGCTTCTCAGGGCATAATTGGTATAATAGCTATAAGCGATGACTATTTATTTGGATCATGCGGCGGCGACCCCGCTCGACCCGACTGTTTTAGCTGCTATGCAGCCTTATTTTGCTGATGATTTTTATAATCCGTCCAGTCCGTATGCGCCAGCCGTGGCTGTTCGACGTGATTACGACATGGCGAAAGCGACACTTGCCCACGTTATCGGTGCGCGTCCTGGAGAAATCATCATGACAGCGGGTGCTACCGAATCGATCAATCTAGCGTTTGGTGTTCGTAGTGGTCATGTCGTCACGACAACTGTCGAGCATCAAGCGGTGCTCGCGGCGGCGCAGCGTCACGACTATACTCTTGTGGCCGTCGATCAAAAAGGAAGAGTGGACGCGGCAAAGATTGCCGAGGCGCTACGACCGGATACGTGGCTGGTGAGTGTTGGGTTTGCGAACAATGAAATCGGTACGGTGCAGCCACTGGCGCATATTGCCGCAGTGATTGAACAAGAACGTCAGCAACGACTTGAGGCTGGCAATACGACGCCGATTTATCTGCACAGTGACGCCTCGCAAGGCGCAGGACAGCTTGATTTGCACGTAGGGCGTCTAGGCGTTGACATGCTAACGCTCAATGCAGGCAAGGTATATGGTCCGAAGCAAGTTGGTTTGCTTTATGCTGCTCGATCGGTGAGCTTGACGCCACAGATTGTTGGCGGTGGTCAAGAGTCTGGTCTTCGTAGCGGCACCGAAAATGTTGCAGGTACGATAGGTATGGCAACTGCTTTGCGGCGCGCAGACGATGCGCGTCATAAAGAAGTTCGTCGTCTTGCTGGGCTACGAGATGATCTGCAGGCGCGTCTTTTGGGTGCATTTCCAAATGCTGTTATATCGGGTCATATGAAATATCGGCTCGCAGGGCATCTGCACATATCTTTTCCTGGGCTTGATGCCGAGCGGTTAGTGTTTGCACTCGAAGCACATGGCATACTTGTGGCCACTGGCAGCGCATGTGCTGCCAATAAGGGTACGCGTTCACACGTGCTTGTTGCTATCGGGCTCGAAGATAGTGTGGCCGATGGCAGTTTGCGTATTACCTTGGGTAAAACAACAACCGAAGATGATGTGCGGGTTGCTGCGGATCATATTATCGCCGAAGTGCAGCGCGAACAGGAGCGTACGCGACGATGAGAATGTTAATCGGTATTATATTTGGATTTGCGATTGCAGTGTTTGCTATCAGTGCATATTTGGCACCAGATGGATTGCGAGCATGTAGTACCGAGCCTTCGGGCGCAGGCGATTGCATACGGGCGGATGCTATCGTAGCTATTAGCGGTGGAGACACTGCTGCACGAACAGCCGAAGCGATTCGTTTGTATGAAAACGGCTGGGCATCGCAACTGGTTTTTTCGGGAGCAGCTGCGGACAAGTCGGGTCCATCAAATGCCGCCGCGATGCGTCGTCAGGCAGTTGCCGCAGGTGTACCAACGCAGGCGATCTTGATCGATGAATTTTCAGAAACGACCAAGCAAAACGCTGCTAATGCGACAAATTTATTCGCTGAAAATGATATTTATTCAGTTATTTTGGTCACTTCTGCATATCATCAACGGCGTGCAGGGCTAGAGTTTGGTCAGCGTGCTGGCACGGCAATACGCGTAGTGAATCACCCTGTATCTAGTGACAGTCAGTGGTCGACTTGGTGGTGGGCAACACCGACTGGCTGGTGGTTAGCGTTGAGCGAACTTGCAAAAATAACCGTTTTTTATGCAGGAGGTAGTCGCTAATGACAAAGGTATATGTTGGTATGAGCGGAGGTGTCGATAGTAGTTTGACTGCTGCGTTGCTCGTTGAGCAGGGTTACGACGTGACAGGCGTGTACATGAAAAACTGGACACAGGATTTACCTGGTCTTAAATGTCCCTGGGCCGATGATTTGGCCGATGCCAAGCGCGTGGCAGTACAGCTCGGTATTGATTTTGAAGTGTTTGATTTTGAAAAAGAATACAAGCAAAAAGTTGTCGACTACATGATCGAAGAGTATAAGCTTGGACGCACGCCCAACCCAGATATTATGTGTAACCAAGAGGTAAAGTTTCGCTTGTTTTTGGACGCTGCACTAGAGCATGGTGCAGATATGATAGCGACCGGCCATTATGCCAGAGTCGAAAATCACATATCGTCGACGAACGCTCGCTTACTTATGGCCAAAGACACGAACAAAGATCAAACATATTTCCTTTACCGCATTACTAGCGAAGCATTAGCCAAGACGCTATTTCCTTTGGGCGAATATACTAAGCCGGAGGTGCGCAAGATGGCTGAAGCGCGTGGCCTTACAACGGCAGCAAAGCCAGACAGTCAGGGGATATGTTTTGTCGGGCAGATCGGTATTCGTGACTTTTTACGTGAGTATGTCACCCCAGAACCGGGCGCTATTATTGACAAGCAGACAGGTGAGTCGGTAGGTCGTCACGAGGGTGCAATTTTTTATACGCTTGGTCAGCGTCATGGCTTGGACGTAGGCGGTGGCCTGCCTTATTATGTCGTGGGTAAAGACATGGACAAAAATGAAGTCTATGTCTCGCGCGATCTTGGCGACGAATCACTTTGGCGACGCGAAATTTCACTCCAAAATATGCACTGGATCAATGAGTCGCCCGCAGATGATAGGCAGTTGCAGATTCGCGTTCGTCATCGAGCACCCTTGGTGCCAGCTCGCCTGAGTGGCGAGGTATTGCGACTTGATGAGCCTCAGCGTGCAGTAGCTGCGGGGCAGTCGGTGGTCGTATATGACGGCAGGATATGTCTAGGTGGCGGTATCGTTTCATAGACGAGCTTAGGCTAGCCGTTTGCGGGGGTAAGTGCTACAATAACAGAGATGAATACCGAGACAATCCGAAACGAATATTTGAAGTTTTTTGCTGATCGTGGCCATGCTGTGATCAAGCGTGCACCGCTTGTGCTTCACGACGATCCAACGACATTATTTACTGGCAGCGGCATGCAGCCAATCATCCCCTATTTACTTGGCGAGCCGCACCCAGAAGGCAAGCGTCTTGTCGATAGTCAAACGTGCTTGCGTGCACAAGATATCGACGATATCGGCGACAATCGCCATACGACGTTTTTTGAAATGCTTGGTAACTGGAGTATGGGTGATTACTTTAAAGAACAGCAAATCGAGTGGATGTTCGAGTTTCATAAGGACATCGTACAGCTTGATATGAGTAAGCTGTATGTCACTTGCTACATAGGTGATGATCGTTATGGTATTCCAAAGGATACCGAGGCAGCCGATGTGTGGGCGCGTTTGTTTGCAGACGCTGGTCTTAGTAATGCGATGCAAGATATAGGTAGCGAAGAAGATGGCTACGCGAGCGGTATGCAAGACGATGCACGTATATTCTTTTACGATGGCAGCAAAAACTGGTGGTCACGAAACGGTGCTCCAGAAAATACGCCAATCGGCGATCCGTGCGGCCCCGATAGTGAAATGTTTTACTTGTTTGACGAAGTCGAGCACAATCCAGAGTTTGGTGAGCATTGCCACCCGAATTGTGATTGTGGTCGGTTCATGGAAATTGGCAATAACGTCTTTATGGCCTACAAAAAAGTTGCAGACGGCAAGTTTGAAGCTCTCGAGCATCCAAATGTTGACCACGGTAGTGGATTAGAGCGCATTGCAGCGGCAAAACTCAACGACCCAGATGTCTATAAGATCAGCCTCATGTGGCCGATTATCGAAAAGCTCCAAGCGATCAGCGGTAAGCAATACGAAAGCCATACCGAAAGCATGCGAGTGATTGCAGATCACCTGCGTGCAGCAACATTCTTGGCTGTCGACGGCTGCGTGCCGAGCAATAAGCAACAGGGTTATGTGATGCGCCGCCTGGTGCGTCGTGCCATGGTAAAGGCATTTGATCTTGGCGTCGAACAGAACTTTATGGAGCAGATTGTACCAGTCATTGCTGACCTTTATCACAATGATTTTCCGGAAGTAGCCGAGAAACGAGATGAAATCATCGCCGTCTTAATTAAAGAAGAAAAGGCATTTCGCCAGACTTTGCGTAAAGGACTCAAAGAATTTGAGAAGAAAGCTAGAGATGTAACTATTACTCCCGGCACTGCGGAGCTTAAGCTTACAGCCTTTGTGCCTACAGTTACGGTCACGGGTGCTGATGTATTTAACCTATATGATACATATGGTTTTCCAGTTGAGCTGAGTAAAGAAGAGGCATCAAAAAGAGGTATAAATCTTTCGGAAGATGTAGATAGGGAATTCGAGAGACTGATGAATGAGCAGCGTCAACGTTCGCAAACCGCAGCCAAGGGCACATTCAAAGGTGGCCTTGGCGGGCAAACCCTCCAGCACAAAAAATACCACACCGCTACTCACCTTATGTACCAAGCGCTGCGCGACGTACTCGGCGATCACGTGATACAGCGCGGCAGTAACATTACCGAGGAGCGTCTACGGTTTGATTTTTCGCACGACCAAAAGGTGACTCGTGAGCAGCTTGATCAGGTAGAGGAGATCGTGAACCGAGAAATCGCAAAAGACCTGCAAATCAGTTTTGCCGAGTACCCGACCAGTGAGGCGACCGGTCCGCTTGGCGCGCTTGGCCAGTTTGGCGATCGCTATGGCGACACGGTCAAAGTTTACAGTATGAAAGATCCACAATCAGATCCAGCCGAGCGACCATTTAGCTTTGAAATTTGTGGCGGCCCGCATGTCGAACATACACACGAACTTATCAATGATGGCAAAACGTTCAAGATCCTCAAAGAAGAGGCCTCGAGTGCTGGTATTCGTCGTATAAAAGCTGTATTGGTGTAGTATCTATTGAATTTCTGGCGGATCAATGTTTGGCAGCTTAATTTCAGTCATACGCTCGGTTTGATGGGGGTTCGACCGATTGATATGATGATCGGCAAAGGTAATGAGACTAGTGTAGTCGTGTAGCTCAGGTGTGAATGGGTCTCTTGTCATGTTTTGGCCGCGCTCTGTGGCATAAGCAAATGATACAGTGACCCCATCAGACAGATCAATTTCAGTTAGTATTGATTTACTCATGGTAGTTAGCGTTGTTTCATCTGATATGACGTCTGTTTGTTGTGTTTGATAGATCTCTGCACTGATTAGCTCTCCGTTATCAACCGTGTAGGTCAGTATGCCGGGGTACTTGTGGTCAGTGACGGAAAGATCATAGTATTCATGGCCGGAAAAATGGCTAGAATGTTTTTGGAGCGCAGTAACAAGTAATTCGTAAATGGTGCCATCATTTAAGTTTAGGGCGTCGAATACGCTCATATCTCCTGTTTTGCTAGGGGGGAATATGAGGCTGGCGACTAAGTGTCGAATTTGTGTATCTGGAATGGCGTTTAGTTCACGATGTTTGCTAACGCTTCCTAGCTCGTAAAGGTGGTCTCTATGATGAGCTGGGCTGATTGCGTATCGTCCGGGACGCTCAATCTTAAGGAGTGTTTGCTCGGTTTCTTCCCCAACAAAGATAAGCATAAGTGAAAATGAAGATACGGTCGTACTCTCATCGTACTCGATCTGCATAGTTAGTTCATCGAGCTTGCCATAAAGAGTTTGGATCTCTTGAATTGTCTTGGGGAGCCGGGCACGGTCAAGTTTTTGGCCATCGAACATAAACGTATATTGTGATCTGTCTGCCATTCTGTCATTGCGCAGTGCTATGGCGAGATCGCCAATTTTATCGATAGTATCGACTGCGACGCTGAAGTATTCGCGACTGTAGTTACTCTGTTCAAGTTCGTGAGAGTTATCTTCTGGGCTTGGTGTTACATGCTCAGGGTTATACATGATTTTATTATAGCATAAAAATCATAAAAATACAACCTTTGGCAGCATAAGCAGCACTAGTATATAATGGTGTACAACTATGGTTTTAGACAAACTTCGTGCCCGCGCCAAACGTGATACCGATCAGGACTATATTGTAGGTCTTGATATCGGGACAGAATTTGTTAAAGCGCTCATTGCAAAGGTGAGCGATGACACACTTGAGATTGTAGGTGTGGGTCGTGCTCGACAAGATGTCAGTGACATGCACAGTGGTGCTATCGCTGATATTGCCGCGGTGGTGCGAAATTGCGAAGAAGCTCTGGCGCAGGCTGAAGAGATGGCGGGGTTGCAGGCCAAAAAAGCAGTTATCGGTATTGCGGGTGAGCTAGTAAAAGGTATGACCAATACTATTAAGTATCGTCGTCCTCAGCCAGATAGGCCACTCGATGAGGCAGAGATGGAGTTTATTATCGAGAAAGTCCAAGAACGCGCACAGGGTAAAGCGCAACAGCAGATTGCACTGGAGACTGGTAATCAAGATGTCGAGGTGAAGCTGGTTAATTCGGCGCTTGTGAGTATTCATATTGATGGCTACAAAGTGAGCAATCCTATTGGCTTTCAAGGACGTGACGTTGCGGTGCAAATATACACGGCGTTTGCCCCAATGGTGCATATTGGTGCACTTGAGCATGTCGCCGAAGATTTGGCCTTAGAATTATTGGCGGTTGCAGCCGAACCGTTTGCAGTGAGCCGTAGTGTGCTTGGTACCGATGCGAGTAGTAGCTTTACTGCCATCTTGGTTGATGTTGGTGGCGGTACGACCGATATTGCCGTTGTCAACGACGGTGGTGTCGAAGGTACGAGGATGTTTGGTATCGGTGGTCGCAGTTTCACGCGTACACTCATGGCTGATATGGACTTGAACTATGGTGATGCCGAAAAACTAAAGGTGAATATTGGTCACGATAAAATAAAGAGCTCAGTGCGCCAAAAAGCAGAAACGGCGATCAACAAGACGCTTGATGTCTGGCTAGGTGGTGTCGAGCTTGCGCTGAGTGAATTTGATTCTGTTGATCACTTGCCAAATCGGATTTTACTTTGCGGTGGTGGAGCGAGTCTTGATCAGCTGGTAGAGGCGCTCGCGACTCAAGATTGGTACAAGGACTTGCCGTTTACAAAGAAGCCATCCGTACACCATATTCAGCCAGACGAGGTTGCTGGTATTCGTGACAGTACAAGTACTATCGATGACCACACATTCATCACTGCTATGGGGTTATTGCGGGTTGGTTATGATACAATGATGGGCAGTAGTGACAGTGATTCGATCAAAGAAAAAGTTAATCGATTGCTGAGAATATAAAAAGATATGCAAAAAAAAGACGTTATCTACATTGATGTCGAAGACGACATAACGGCGATTATTGGCAAGGTAAAAGATGCCAAGGAAAAAATTGTCGCGCTTGTACCGCCAAAGCGGATAGGCGTATTGCAGTCGGCTGTTAATTTGCGTCTTTTGGCTCGAACAGCCGATACGGCCAAGAAGCGTTTAGTTATTATCACTGGCAACGATGCGTTGGCTGGTTTGGCTGCCAGTGCAAAGATTCCGGTTGCTAAAAATCTACAATCTCGCCCTGAGCTAGCCGAGATACCAGCCCTTGCTATCGATGATAACGATATTATCGATGGAGAACAGTTGCCCGTCGGCGCTTTTGCTGAGCGTGGAGCGACCGAGTCAGGCGCAGTGCGGGATTTGCCAAAGAGTACGATTGAAGATATCAATATCGAAGATGCTCCAAGCTCCCGTACAGGCAAAGTCCAAAAAGCATCAAAATCAAACGCAAAAAGTGCTATTAAGGTGCCTGATTTTGGCACATTCCGCAAGCGATTGGTCCTGATTGTTAGCGGTGTAGTGTTACTTCTCGCATTTTTGATTTGGGCGATTTGGTTTGCGCCACGTGCTCACGTGACTGTCAGTACAAAGACAGTCGATCAAGTGCTCAATGCGCCCGTCTCTTTGGGTGCTGCGCTTGATACCGACAGTGAAGCTGGATCGATCCGTACGGTCATCGAAGAGCAAGAAGACGCTCAGTCTATTGAGTTTGATGCGACTGGCACCAAGGATATCGGCGAGCGAGCATCTGGAACGGTTACATTTTCTACAAATGCAATCACTATGCTAGGAACGACGATTGCATCTGGAACCAATCTTACGACTGCTGGTGGGCTTGTGTTTACGACGACACAAAGCGTCACGCTCACGATGTCGAATTTTACTGGCGCGACGACTGGAATCGTGGCGAGCGAGAGCGGTCCAAAATACAATAGCGCAACAGGTGCCTTGTCGGGCGTGCCTAGTGGCATCTCGGCAGAAATAGCTGATGCAACCAGTGGTGGTACCGAAAAGATTATTAAGGTTGTTACCCAAGGTGATGTTGAGAAAGCAAAATCACAGCTGGAAGAGCAGAAATCAGATGATGTAAAAGTGCAGCTACAAAAAGCTTTTGATGACGGCGTTATTGTGATCGAGAATAGTTTTGTCACAGTAGCCGGAGATGCACAATCGGCACCAGCAATTGGTCAAGAAGCAGCAACCGGAAAAGCCAAGCTGACACGTGAGGTGACCTATACAATGATGGGCGTGAAAGCAGGAGATCTCGACAGTTTTCTCGACAGCGCATTTAAGACAACGTTGACGAATAAAAACGAGCAGCGAATCTATGATAATGGCAGAAAAGACGTGACGTTTGAAGGCTTCAAGCAAGAAGAAAAGAAAGCAACGGCAGTCATAAAAGCAACGGCGCAAATCGGTCCACGTATTGACGATAGTAAAGTAAAAGAAATGGCTAAGGGTAAGCGGACGGGTGAGTTGATCGGTGATATTAAAGCAATTGATGGCGTGAGCGATGTTGAGGTGAACCTATCGCCATTTTGGGTGACGAGCGTTCCAAATGATACAAATAAGATATCTCTCGAGTTTAAACGACTAAAGAATGACTAACATCCTTGCGCTTGATGTCGGAACAAAGTATATCGGTGTCGCGGTAGCCGACACGCTTGTTCCTGTTGCGACACCTGCAGCTACGCTCGAAGTAGACGGAAGCGAGATTGAGGCGATTCGGCGATTGATAACTGAGCGTGGCGTAGAGCTGGTGGTTGTAGGATATCCTCGTAACCAATCGGGCGAACCGACTGCGCAAACAGCATATGCCGAGGCGTTTGCCGATAAGCTGCGACCATACATAGCAGTAGTGTATCAAGACGAGTCCTTGACCAGTGTCATGGCCGAAGAGCGACTTAAGGCTAGAGGTAAGCCGTACCAAAAGGCTGATATCGATGCTGAAGCTGCGGCAATTATCTTGCAAGATTATATGGAAATACACCATGTCGCCTAGCAACAAACGACGTTCACTCGATGGCGTGAGTCGCCCGACTAAGCAGCCAGAGTATCGCTATGATCATGAATTGCCTGCACCAAAACCGGTGACGATGATTCGTGAGGCAGCTCCAGTAGATCATATAGTCACACCTGATGCACCAGAGGTAGCAACTCAGACGAGCGCAGTCTCGTCGGTACCGGTAGTGCAGGAGCAATCGATCGGTCAAGGAGATAAAAAACCACACAAGCGTCCGTTGTGGAAGTGGCTGTTCGGTATTCTGTTAGCGATTATGTTGATGTGCGCAGCGATAGGCGCCTATGCGTATAGTTGGTATCAAACCCAATTGACTCCAGTAACCGAAGATACGACCAAGCGAGTTCGCGTGACGATTGTGAGTGGCTCGACACCAGAGATTATCGCTCAGCAGCTTCAAGACGCGGGCGTGGTGCGGAACGAGCTAGCGTTTCGTATTCATACTAAGCTTACGGGGACACAAAATAATCTTAAGGCTGGGACATACAGTTTGCAGCCGAGTATTTCGACGCCTGCGATTGTTGAACATTTAGTATCTGGCAAGCAAGATACCTTTACGATTATGTTTCGACCTGGTGAAACCTTGATGGATACTCGTAAGGCTTTGGCTGGTGCTGGTTTTAGTGACGCAGATATTTCTGCGGCTCTGAGTAAGGCTTATGATCGTCCGCTTTTTGAAGGCAAGCCAGCCAGTGCTGATTTAGAGGGGTATATCTTTGGTGATACGTATGAGTTTACGCTTGATGTCACGGTAGAGACGGTTTTGAATCGTACGTTCGATGAGTTTGAAGCGTATATAGAAGAAAACAAGCTTATCGAGGCCTACAAAAAGCATGACCTGACACTTTATCAGGGTATTACCTTGGCATCTATTATTCAAAAGGAAGTTGCTGGCCTGGACGACTCTAAGCAGGTAGCGCAGGTATTTTATAAGCGGCTTGCTGAGGGCATATCGCTTGGAGCCGATGCGACATTTGTGTACGCCGCAAAAAAGGCAGGCAAGCAACCTACGGTTACCTTTGACTCACCATATAACACGCGAACGCATAAAGGGTTGCCGCCGGGTCCGATTTCAGCTCCTGGGGTCAACGCGCTTTTGGCGGTTGCACAGCCGGCTACCGGTGATTATCTGTATTTCGTCAGTGGTGATGATGGCAAGAACTACTTTTCGAGGACACTTGCTGAACACGAAGCAAATACGCGCAAATACTGTGTCAAAAACTGTGCACTGTTCTAAATAATAGATTGTTTACGTGGTTAGAATAAGCCGTCATGAAGAATCTTACTTCTTGTGCTGCTATTGCCACACTGTTCAGGGGTGTAAAGCTTGACAAAAAACATATACTAAAAAATATATTGACATTGTGCGCAATAGTACGTACAATAGTTCTTAGCACATTTATGACTTCATCTACTACATGTAACCGGAGGGTGAAACTCTCACCGGATCAACATGCGCGAGTGGGGAGCCATGAATCATAAATGCGCCTGCCGACAAATGTCGTACGGGTACGAAAATGAACATTTTCACAACGTAATACCAATTAATATGAAATCGGTCGAAGCGTGCCCCGTTCCCTCTGTCTATTTGCGAGATAGCGAGAAGAAAGACAAAGTAAGGTAGTCGCCCTTGTAGCAATACGAGTGGCAGGAGAATGATAATTCGTAATCAAGAAATTTCGGGAGACGTACATACGTCCCGCGCCGAGCAAAAGCAAACAATGCCGAGCAAGGCAAAGCGCCGAAAAACAAACAAAACGCCAAAATTATCTGTCATGGCAGCTTATTTTGGAGTTTTCGTATTCGTTGTCTCGATCATTACGGTGGGCTATCAGGCACCTCAACAGAGTACTGATACCCCTGTGGCACTTGCTACAGAAACACCATCAACTAGTCCTGCCAGTAGAGCTGATGTTTCAGTCGATCAGCTTGTCGCAACAGATGTTGCGGCAAATCTTGCTGAACAAACAAATATGCCAGTAGCAGCCAATGTGGCTAACCTTTCGGTGTCACTGGCTGCAAAAAATGAACTTGCACAGACAGACAACTCGGCCATCATTAAACCGCAGATTGTTCAGCCGACAGCATCAAGCCGTGAAATTATCACTTATATAGCAAAAGAAAGCGATACGGTTCCGTCGGTTGCCGCGCAATATGGTATTGCTGCAGATACACTGCGCTGGGCAAATAACTTGACAGCTGATGCTTTGAAGGCTGGTAAAGAGCTCGTTATTCCTCCTGTTGATGGTGTGGTTTATACGGTAAAGGCTGGCGACACTGCAGATACACTTGCAAGCAGATACAAGGCCAGTAAAGAGCGAATTGTATCATTTAACGACCTAGAGATCAGTGGACCACAAGTCGGTAGTCGTATCGTCATTCCTGGTGGTGTACTGCCGGAAGAGCAGCGTCCGGGCTATCAAGCTCCTCTACGTAGTTCGAGCACAGGCAGCTACGCTGGCACAGATGGCTACAGAGTTAACTCGAGTATTCGTAGCGCCTCTGCAGGCAATCGATATGCTTGGGGTAACTGTACTTGGTATGCTTATGAGCGTCGAGTCCAGATGGGTCGCCCAGTAGGTAGTTTCTGGGGTAACGCAAAGACATGGGCTTACTATGCGGCAGGAGAAGGCTATGTCGTGAACCGTACGCCGGTTCGTGGTGCGATTCTTGTCGATATGGCAGGGTATTATGGTCATGTCGCTATTGTTGAAGAAGTACTAGGTAATGGTAATATCGTCATCAGCGAGATGAACAACTATGCTTATGGCGGCTTTGGTGTCGTCAACAAGCGAACAATCTCGGCAGGTCAAGCAAGTGCTTACCAGTATATCCATTAAATATAGAATATATATTGTCAAATTCTCCTCTGTTAATCCAGGGGATTTTTTGTTATAATAGACGCTACATGTTTGTAGATACCGCTATTGTGACGATTCGGGCAGGCAAAGGCGGCGACGGAGCCGTTAGTTTTCGGCGTGAGATTTATGTCGATAAGGGCGGACCTGATGGCGGTGACGGCGGCAAAGGCGGCGACGTGGTGTTTGAGGCAACAGAAAACCTCAATACATTGCTAGATTTTCGCTACAAACCAGAACTCAAAGCAAAGCCTGGCGGCAATGGCTCCAAGGCAAAGCGGCATGGTCGGTCTGGTGATGACTTGATCGTCAAGGTGCCGATGGGTACGCTCGTGAAGCGTGACGGTGCTGTGGTTGCCGATCTTGTCGAGAACGGCCAGCGGGTCGTTATTGCTCGTGGCGGCGACGGCGGCTTTGGTAACGCGCATTTTAAGTCGTCAGTGCGTCAAACCCCCCGTATTGCCGAAAAGGGTGAGCCAGGCGATGCGTTTGAGGGTGAACTAGAGCTCAAGTTGCTCGCTGATGTTGGTTTAGTGGGGCTACCAAATGCCGGTAAATCGACTTTTCTTAGTGTAGTGACTAACGCTCGTCCTGAAATAGCCGACTATGCGTTTACGACACTAACACCAAACCTTGGTGTAGCTGATATCGACGATGGCAGCTTGTTGATTGCAGATATACCAGGCTTGATCGAAGGTGCGGCAGATGGCAAGGGGCTTGGTGATCAGTTTTTGCGTCATGTCGAGCGTACGGCTGTGTTGCTGCATCTTATCGATGCCTATAGTAGTGATATTGGTGTTGATTATCAGACAATCCGCGAAGAATTGCGTCGCTACTCTGAGGAGCTGGCGAATCGACCAGAGGTAGTGGCGATCACTAAGACAGATGGGTTTGATGACGATATAATTGCTATGCAAATAGAAAACCTCCGGAAAGTTGCGCCCCATGCAACAATTATGGTGATGTCCTCGACTGCTCATCAAGGGCTCAAAGAAGTACTTCGTGCGCTTCGCGAACAGGTTGAAGCTGCCCGTAAACGCGAGGCAGACGAGATAATTGAGGCGCAGGGCGAACAGGGTGATATGCCAGTTATTTCACTCAGCGGAGAAGCAGAGGCTAAGGCATGGACGGTGACAAAGCTCGATAACAGGTATGTCGTGCGTGGTCACAAGATCGAAAAGTTTGCGCGACGGACTAATTTTGAACAGTTTGAAGGTGTAAATCGGCTGCGAGATATCATGAAAAAAATGGGCGTGACTCATGAATTGAAGCGCCAAGGAGCCGAGAGCGACAGTGTTATCCAGATCGGAAGTCATGAATTAACTCTGGTTGAGCAGCGCGACTAGATACTCTATATAAAGTAGTTGACAAATATACAAGTCTATGCTATCATGTAGATAGCATCAGATGACGCATTGATTTGCCTCTGTTGTGCATTATTGATAATTCAGATATACGCATAAAAAGTTGTTTGGCGTGGCTTTTTGCTTGTTTTTTGTAAGCAAGTGAGAAGCTACGCCAAAATGGTCGCAGCCGTACCCGCGCAGGGTTTATTGGATGCCGGTTCTCCGGCGGAAAGGACTTCGTGGTGAAACGAAGATCCCAGACCCAGCAGCACTGACAATGAGCCGACCTTCGTCGTCACGACACATTGACTGAAAGAAGAGACCGTTGGTTTCGATTCGCGGCGACCCCTAGTTGCCACCTGTCCTACTCCGGAAGACTTTCGAGAAAGAGGATTGAGTGATTTTCATTCGTGGTTTTACCTAGCTATGGAAAAAGTATACGAAAGGGGTGGTCTACGCTTCCCCGTCAGCTAAAGCGAGTGCTCGTGATATGTATCAGCTCAGGGCTTTTGATTCTCTGACGATACGCGGATGTACACAATAAACACATTCCCAAGGGTGTGTGAGTGTGCAGGTTTTCCGGCATGAGTAATAACTAAATAGCATGGTGGAGCGCGCCCGTGAAGTTTGGCGCCGAATGTACATTGCGCATTGCGCGCTTCACCATTCAAACTTTTTGCGTTACCCCCGGTGTCCGACGGTATAGTCGAGCTGCAAAGCTCCTGTCCCGGGACACGGTCCGCAGCGGTGCGCCTCCTTGTGAGTGCTGCTCCTGCGGGCCACGAGGCCTTTATCTGAATATAGCTTGCGACCCTGTCAAATGACAGGGTCATTTTCTTTTGTGGTGTATAGTGGAATGAGATGGCAGATACTTTTTTCTTTTATGATCTCGAAACTAGCGGTCTCTCAGGACGTGATGATCGTATTATGCAGTTTGCTGGCCAGCGCACTGGCAGCAGCCTCAATCCAATAGGCGATCCGTACAATGTGCTCGTAGCGCTCAATGATGATACGTTACCGAGCCCAGAGGCGTTGATGGTGACGGGAATCACACCGCAGCAAACGGTTGCCGATGGCTATACCGAGGCGCAGTTTGCTGACTTATTATTAAATGAAGTATTTACACCTGGTACGACAACGGTAGGGTTTAATAATATTCGTTTTGATGATGAGTTTGTTCGCCATTTGTTTTGGCGAACGTTTCGCGATCCGTATGAATGGAGCTGGCGAGATAATAGGTCACGCTGGGACTTGCTCGATGTCGTGCGCATGACTCGAGCGCTTCGACCTGACGGTATCGTTTGGCCAGAGATTGACGGTAAGGCGAGTAATCGTTTGGAGCTTTTGACAAAGGTCAATGGTATCGATCATTTTAAGGCGCACGATGCGCTCAGTGATGTTGAAGCGTTGATAGCGGTCACAAAGCTAATTCGCGATAAGCAGCCGCAATTGTTTGAATATCTTCTCAAGTTACGTAATAAACGTGATGTCCAAAAGCTGATAAATCTTGAAGATAAACAACCATTTGTATATACGAGTGGTCGCTATGACGCCGAGCATCACAAGACTACAATTGCGTGGCCGCTCACAGCTGGCAGAAATGGCAATGTTGTCGTGTATGACTTGCGGTATGATCCGTCGGCGTTAATTGATATGAGCAGCAAAGATTTGGCAAAAAAGCTGTATGCTACTTGGGAAGAACGCCAAGCAGATAATTTTGTGAAGTTGCCGGTCAAGGAGCTGCAATATAATCGCGCTCCGGCAGTGGCGCCGCTCGGTGTGCTGGAAAAAGGTGATGGATGGCAGCGTATTGGTCTCGATCAAGAGACAATTGAGCGTCACAAAAAGATACTGCTGGAAGCGCCACATTTTGCTGAAAATATTCGAAGCTTGTTCGAAAATAAGCCAGAGTATAAGAAGTCTCCGGATGTAGAGGCGCAGCTGTATGACGGATTTTTGGACGATGCAGATAAAATGCGCGTTCAGGCTGTGGCGGCGGCGAGCGAGCGCGAATTGGTTGATTTTCAACCTGAATTTCGTGATGAGCGTTTATATGAACTGCTGCTACACTACAAGGCTCGTAGTTTTCCGCGCAGCCTTAGTTCTGACGAGGCAAAGCAGTGGGAGGTGTGGCGAACAGAGCGCTTGCAGCGTCAGCTACCTGCGTTTATTGCGTCTCTCGAGCGTGTCCAAAAGCGAGAACTTGATAGCAATCAGGAATTTGTTGTTCAGGAATTGCAACTATGGCTACAGAATATAGCCCCAACCGATACAAGCAACCAAGATGCTTAAATGCGTGAAAAGCGGCGTTGAGGTAGGCTGTCGCGACGACCGCTAAGTTGCATGAGATGACGACGTACTCGATAGATAAATGTCACATGACGCGAAGCGATTTCTAGCAAAAGAAGGCCTGCGCATACACCGATGAGTGCAAGCATCATGCCTGCGGGGATGGTGGTATTTGTGCCAGGTATGGCGCCAACGATGATGAAGTCAATCAGTAGCGACAGGATGCCAAACGCATCGATAATGAGCCAGATGAAATAAAGTAGAGTCGCCCAGTTGATTAGCTTGCGCACACGTGCCTCCCGAATGCAGATAATATTATATTTACCTACAATATAGCAGCGAGGTCAACTATATGCAACGATAAGCATTATGCTGATGCGGTATGGAAAAAAGCACTCAAAAAGTGTATACTATACAAGTTATGCCAGAGGTGATAAGAGTAACGGGTGCGCGTGAGCACAATCTAAAAGACGTTTCGGTTGAGATACCGCGCGACAAATTAGTGGTGATTACTGGCCTATCTGGGTCGGGTAAATCAAGCTTGGCGTTCGATACGATCTATGCCGAGGGGCAGCGTCGTTATGTTGAGAGTCTTAGTAGCTACGCTAGGCAGTTTCTTGGCACTATGGACAAGCCGGATGTCGATCAGATCGAGGGCTTGAGTCCGGCAATTAGTATTGATCAAAAATCTACCAGTCGCAACCCACGCAGTACTGTTGCGACAGTCACCGAAATCTATGACTACATGCGACTGTTATTTGCTCGTATCGGTGTGCCGCATTGTCCTATCGACGGCAGTTCTGTACAGCGCCGCACGCCACAGGATATTATCGATGCCGTGTTGCAGTATGAGGACGGCAAGCGTCTGATTATCCTGGCACCGATCGTCAAAGACAAAAAGGGTGAGTTTGCACATGTACCGGAGCAGTATCGTCGACTGGGCTTCGCGAGAGCTCGCGTCGATGGTGTCATTTATGCGCTCGATGAATTTCCAGATTTGCAAAAAAATGACCGACACAATATTGAAATTGTAGTTGACCGTATAGTAGCGAGTGAAGATGTGCGCGGTCGGGTTGCACAGTCTGTCGAGCAAGCACTTGATTTGGGCGGCGGTATTGTCGAGGTTTTTCGCGTCGATGACGACGATGTCGATGTTTACTCGCAGCGTTATGCGTGTATCAATCACCCAAGTGAAGAGATTCCAGAGCTTGAGCCGCGACTGTTTAGCTTTAATGCTCCGCAAGGCGCTTGTGCGGTGTGTACTGGCCTGGGTACTCGCTTAGAGGTTGATCCAGAATTGGTGTTTAATCCAAAACTGACGATTAGCGAGGGTGCAATTCGTCCGTATAACCGCGTAAATAGCGATGCATGGCACATGAAGCGCTTGACCGAGGTTGCCAATGCGCATGATTTTAATCTTCAGGTGCCGGTAGGTGAATTATCAGAGGATGCCCGATACAAGGTGCTCTATGGTACGGGCGACCAAAAATATACAGTTCAACTGGGTACTGGTCGTTATTACGATTCAACGTATGAAGGTGTTATTCCTAATCTTGAGCGTCGTCATAAAGAGACTGACAGTGAATTTATGCGCAAAGACATCGAACGTTTCATGCGTGAACGTGAATGTCATGCCTGTGGTGGTGCGCGTCTCAAGCCTGTCGTGCTGGCGGTTACAGTACACGGTATGAATATTATGGAAATTTGTCGTCTCGGTGTCGACGAGGCCTTGGATTATTTCGATAATCATTTTAAGCCAACTGAAAACGAGCAATTAATCGCTACGCAAATCCTCAAAGAAATTACAGCTCGTTTGCGTTTTATGAGCAATGTTGGGCTGACATATCTAGAGTTGTCGCGTGCTGCAAATACACTTAGTGGCGGTGAAGCGCAGCGTATTCGTTTAGCAACACAGATTGGTAGTGGGTTGCAGGGTGTGCTGTATGTGCTTGATGAGCCATCGATTGGTCTTCATCAGCGTGATAATGACCGCTTGATTGGGACACTAAAACACCTGCGTGATCTGGGCAATACCGTACTCGTGGTTGAGCACGATGAAGATACGATTCGTGAAGCGGACTACTTGCTCGATATTGGCCCGGGTGCTGGTGTAGATGGCGGACGTGTTGTTGCGGCTGGCACACCTGACGAAGTTGCGAAAAATACAGACAGTATTACGGGACGTTATTTGGCTGGCAGTGAGAGGATCGATGTTCCTAAGAAGCGTCGTCCTATAGAAAAGGATCGATTACTGGCTGTTCGGGGTGCGCGTGAAAACAACCTCAAGAATATTGACGTGACATTTCCATTAGGTGTCATGACGGTTGTCAGTGGTGTCAGCGGTAGCGGTAAGTCGACTCTAGTAAATGATATTCTCGCCAAAGAGCTGTCGTCGAGACTGCATCGTAGCCAAGAGGTGCCAGGTGCGCACGATGATATCGAAGGCATCAAGCAGCTCGACAAGGCTATCGTTATTGATCAGTCGGCGATTGGTCGCACGCCTCGCAGCAACCCGGCGACGTATACGGGTGTATTTACGCCAATTCGTGAGTTGTTTGCAGGCACTCCAGAAGCAAATATTCGTGGCTACAAAGCCGGACGGTTTAGCTTTAATGTCAAGGGAGGTCGCTGCGAGAACTGTCAGGGCGACGGTATGATCAAGATCGAAATGCATTTCTTGCCTGACGTGTATGTTACTTGTGATATCTGTAAAGGCAAACGCTATAATCGCGAAGCGCTCGAAATCAAGTACAAAGGCAAAGCGATAAGTGACATTTTGGAAATGACGGTCGAGACGGCTGCAGAATTTTTTGCCAATATTCCTGCGATTTCCCGTAAGCTAGACACGCTTGTTGATGTTGGATTAGGTTATATTCGTCTTGGCCAACCAGCAACAACATTTAGTGGTGGTGAAGCGCAGCGTATTAAGCTGGCGAGTGAGCTTAGCCGACGCAGTACAGGCAAAACGATGTATATACTGGATGAGCCGACAACCGGACTGCATAGCGCCGACGTGAAGCGTTTGCTAGGTATTTTGCAAAAACTTATCGAAGGTGGCAATACAATGGTGATTATTGAGCATAACCTAGATGTCATCAAGACAGCTGATTACGTTATTGATATGGGTCCTGAAGGTGGTAGTGGCGGTGGTCAGGTAATAGCCCAGGGCACACCTGAGGAAATTACAAAAGTTGCCGCGTCGTTTACGGGTAAGTACCTCAAAACACTTTTGTAGAGATTAGTGACGTTTCTTTTTTCGATAATTGAAGAGAGTATCAATTTGTTTTTTAGATAAAGCCAGCAATGTGTCACGCTGTTTTTTATCTTTGAGAATATGAACAATCGGCGGGGCAAGTGACGCAAGTAAGATGAGCGCAACGATAGGTAGCAATACATGGTCGATGTCTAGCCCCATGCTGGTAAACAATGCGCCGAGATAGTAGCCTGCATAGGTAATACAAACTGCCCATAAGAAAGCACCGATCATGTTATAGATGAGAAAGCGCCTGTAGTCCATCTTACCGATACCTGCGACAACAGGTGCAAAGGTGCGAACGAATGGTATAAAGCGCGCGATGATAACTGTTTTGCCACCGTGCTTTTCATAAAAAGCTTGCGCAGCTTGCATGTTTTCTTGCTTGAAGAAGCGCGAGTTTTGACGAGTAAATAAGCGTCTACCAACGCGACGACCAAATGTATAGCCAACGCTGTCGCCAAGTACTGCCGCCGCAAAGAGGAGGGTGACAAATAGGTGAATATTTATCTTGAAGATGCCGCTATAGACCAAAAATCCGGCAGTGAATAATAGGCTATCACCAGGTAAAAAGAAGCCGATTAGCAAACCTGATTCAGCGAAAATAATAGCGATAACAGCTGGGATGCCCGCTGCAGATATGATATCGACAAGGTCTAGTCCAGGGATAGCTGCAAAGGTTGCCGTGGAGGCAAAAAGAGAGGTAAACATAGCTATATTTTAACACGGTCGCCGTAGATGAGCTAAGAAATGGTATAATAAAAGAACGACCAAACGACATTTTTCAGCAGGAGGTAGCATGAACGATATTGCATTGAATTTGGATAAACGAGAAGTTACAGGCAAAAAAGTAGCTAAGTTGCGTCATGATGGCATCGTACCAAGCACGGTGTATGGAGGTTCGGCTGAGCCAATTAATACGCAGTCAGAGATTGTCGCGACCACTAAGGTGGCGAGTGTTGCGGGTAAGCATACGCCTGTGCACTTAACGATTGATGGCAAAAAGAAGCTGGCAATCATCAAGAGTATCGATCGTGATCCAGTAAAGCATCAGGTGCGCCATGTGGCATTTCATGCCGTCAAGCAAAATGACATTATTACGACAGAAGTGCCGATTCAGCTAATAGGGCTCGGTGAAAGTGAAGCAGAGAAGGTAGGCTTGATTGTCCTGCAAGCTATTGAACAGATTGAAATCAAGGCAAAGCCAGCCGATCTACCAGAGGCGCTTGAGCTTTCAATCGCGACACTTGTGTCTGCCGAAGATAAGCTGACGCTTGGAGATATTAAGCTGCCAAGTGGTGTAGAGTACGCTGACATGGATCAAGATCTCGAACTTGTTGTTGCGAATGTGTACGAACCAAGTGCCTTGCAGGCGGCCAATGATGCGGCTGGCGGTGACGCTGAAGATGCTGGTGCTGAAGCGGTCGAGGCCTCAAATGGTGGCGATACACCACAGGACACACAGGCTGAAGAATCTCGCCCAGGCGGCAAGGGTCAAGACGAGCCAAAGCAGTCGAACGTCGACGCAAAAAAGTAGTACGTTAAGTACACTAAAATATAATAATCCGCTCGAGATTTCGAGCGGATTATGATTTGTCGGTGGATACCGATACAATCTGCTGTTTGGCAGGAGGGGCAGTTCGTTAACGTACCCCATCTGCGCTTGCCAGCAGATCGTATCGGTGTAGTCAGGCAGCAATGAGCCCGCGGTCTCGATTGGGGCGACCGTGGAACGGCCTCTGGTCATACTTCTTCCCATGCCGCGACCTGTGGTGACCGCATCCACGATGTTTGTCCATGGCGGTAACTCGAACTTGCCAGACTCCATCCATGAACCATAGCTCGTCATCACGCATCATCTGGACGATGGCATCGTGAATCAGGTGCCATCGCATCACGTCAAGAAACTTGTAGTCGTGGTTGATGAGCTCGCTATGGAGTAGTACGGGAACGTCGTCGAGCGAAAACAATCGCCTACGTCGCCTTTTGATATCTTGTGGCGAGCGAATGCGGTAGTTGCTGACGAAGTTCGTGCTGCGACTAGGCTGTTTTCTTGCCCGACGCGACCGACTGCCATCGATTCCATCAATGAAGTTGGCTAAATCTTCAGACCTGTCGCTGTCTAAGAGGACAGCGTCATTGAGCGGTCGTCCCTTTTGCAGGTGAAGGATGACATTGAGGATGATGCGGCGAGCAAGAGCTACGCGTGACTTGTAAGTCTTGCTATCCAAAAAGTCTCGTGGGTGCTCGGGGTGAAGATCCGATGGATCTACCGAAGCATAGCGGCCGTGTCCGTCTGATATGACGGGCATATATACTCCTGACTTTAGAGTGCGTCGTACAAGGTGGTGTGGAACCGCCTCCCGCCATATGGTGGTTACGATATCTACACTAAAACATACAATAATACGGAATACAAGGGCTGTATGAAAAGAGGAATCGCGCAGTATAGCTACTGCGCGATAATCCCTTAGTGCTGACCGACTGGTTCGCGCGCCCATTTGGGTGGACGCGAGTTAAGCTTGCCTTGCGGTCTGATACAAGGCGCCATGACAAAGGCATGGTTGAGCCAAAAGTCTCTCGATCTAGCGAGGCCACCCTCGTAGTTTCCTGCAGACGCCTGCCAAGGCAAGGGAGGTATGTATTCGCCTCCATAGGCGCGTACGAGCATCATCCTGCCATGAGCTCGAGTGAGCTCAATGGTGAGTGATGGTGCCAGAACTGGTCGACTGCGCCCTTGTACAAAAGGAGATTCTTGGGGCGACCGTGCTTTGTGAAAGCGGTAGCGTCCGAAGAGTACGCGGTCGCCCGGTGCGACCGGGACAACGTATCGTTCGATTTGTCGTCCGTCGTCCTCAAGGTCAAGCGTGAAGTCCATGACGCGTCGATCTCGCCAGTCGAAATGCTGCGGATTTCTGCGGACCTCGTCGGCGCAAGTATCGAGCGCCTCTTGTACTAGCTTGGCATACTTGCCTTTTGGTAAGAAGTCTCGGCTGATTTCCGCTGTTGCTGGGGTGCTCAGAGCACTGCCTTGGTATTTATACAACACTTCTCCTAAGTCGGTAGAGTAGGGACATTTCATTTATACTATATAACTTATATATAGTCAAATATATATTGCGATACCCTATGAAGTAGCAATATACTAAAGGTATAGAAAAGCCGTCCGCTAACCCAGTGTGGGGGTTGGCGGACGGCTTTTGTGGAAGTGTCATGCGGTGCGTAGGCTGCGGCCAACTCCGTAGTAGCCAGTAGTGTCGAGCACGTGTAGTCTCAACCAGCCCAGTTTTCTTTCGATATGCAGGAGTTTGTCGAATCTGCAAAGCTCCAGAGCGCCGCTGATAACATCATGTTCGTATTTACTGACAGCTTCGTGCAGCAAGCGATTGCCGTTGACGACGTTATGCTTTGTGGCAAGTGTAGTGATCAGCGCTTCGATCCCTTCGTGCCACTTGTCTGTGTCGTCGGCGTGTCGCTCGATGTCGTCGGCAGCGCGTACGATCTTATTGGCAGCGTCGTAGCAATGTTCAGTGAAAAGACGCTCCTTTTCGTTTTGTTTTTGCCGTTTTCTGATTTTGGCAAACTCCGCCTTTGTTGGTCTTGGAGGTAGCGAATTAGCTATTCTCTTTGCCTCTGCTTTTCTTTTTTCTTTCTCTCTTCTCTTTTCTCGAATAGCTTCGCGCCGGGCCTGACGTGGCTGCGGTTGCAGTGCTGCATCTAGATTTTCATCTAGGTCAATGAGCAATGACAACATCGCATGCACCTTCCTCGAAACGTGCTACTCTTTTTCTGGCCGCAAGACGGAACCAGCCATATCATCGGGATATGGGAGTCTGTCTACTATATACCATATGACAAACAAAAACGCAAGCATAGGCACGTATTGAAGCTGACTTTATTCCTCGATGAATCCGCCGCTTTGATGACTCCAGAGCTTGGCATAAACACCTTTTTGTCGCAGTAGTTTATTGTGTGTGCCATCTTCGATAATCTTGCCAGCTTCGAGCACAATAATACGATCGAGTTTGGCGATAGTCGACAGACGGTGTGCGATGACAATAGACGTCCGCCCTTTCATGAGTGTCGCGAGTGATTGTTGAATGAGCTTTTCTGATTCGCTATCGAGCGCGCTTGTGGCCTCATCGAGAATGAGAATCGGTGCATCTTTTAGGATCGCTCGGGCGATTGCGATGCGTTGGCGTTGTCCGCCGCTAAGCTTGACACCACGTTCACCGACGACCGTATCGAGTCCATCGGATAGTTTTTCGATAAATTCGAATGCATTGGCTTGCTCGGCAGCTTTTCTGACTTCTTTGTCAGTAGCATCTGGCTTTCCGTAGGCGATATTGTCGCGCAGTGATCGATGAAATAGCATTGGTTCTTGAGGTACATAGGCGATATTGTCGCGCAAGCTAGCTTGTGTAATGTCCCGGATATCATGTCCATCGATTTTGATTGAACCGCGCGTGACATCGGCAAAGCGTAGGAGGAGATTTACGATTGTTGATTTGCCAGCACCAGAGGATCCGACAAGACCAATTTTTTGACCCGATGGGATAGTGAGCGAAATATCGCTTAAGACATCTTCGTTTCCGTCACTATAGCGATAGTCCATATCAGTAATGGTGATCGAGGGCGATATATTTGTGAGTAGGTGCGCATTTAGTTTGTCTGAGATATTATTCTGCTCAGTAAGCATTTCGGTGAGAGGCTGGGCATCGAGCAGGGCTTGATCGTAGCCATTGAGCATGTCTCCGAGTGCAAATAGTTGCATGCTGATGCGCTGCAGATAAGCTAGTACAAATATCGCCGTGGCAATAGCGAGCTGGCCGTTAAATATCAACCATGACGCATAGGACACGGCGATGATCTGAATAATTACTAAAAGCGCGACTCGTGTAGAGCCCTCGGCAGCGATGAATCCGATGTCTTTGTGAAATATACGCTTGAAACGTTCTGAGTAGCTATCGAGCCTCGCTGTTTCGCGGTCTTCGCCTGCAAATGTTTTGACAACGAGGTAATTGGTGACACTATCGGCGACCTGACCATGCATTTTGCCGACAATCTCTTTACGCTCATGACGCCATGGTGCGCGTTTTTTGATACTCCATCGAATCTGCAAAACAAGAGTAATGAGAAGAAACAGTAAAATTCCGGCAACCGATGGTGATGCGATAAAGAGAAGTGACAGGCCGATTGACATTGACACTACAAAACCGAGAGTGCGAATAATGAACAAATCTTGCAGGACGACGTGGCTGCGAATGAAGTCTATATGGCGTGTAGTAAGGGCGCCAACTTTTGTGTTGGTGAAAAAGCTAATATCTTTGCGAATAAGTGATGCAAAGCTTGCGTCTGTCAGCACTTTTCGTACGCTACCCTCGTGGCGAGTGAGTGCTTGAAAGCCTACAAAGTTAAGCAAGGCGCCAGCAATACCCAAGACAGCTGCAGTAATGAGGTAGTGTTGCACGCCTGTTTCATTGCTGTTGGTGAGTTCGCCAATTGCAAGCGACAAGAAGTATGGCAAAAGGGTTGAGATAAGGAGTTCGGCAATGGGAATGCTAATGAGAGCAGTAAAGAAACTGATCTTATATTTTTTTATCTGCTGCCAGTACAGGCTCAGAGTTGCTTTATTGATGTTCAAAATGAAAAATCCTTTCGTGGTTGAATGGTTGGTTTTTTTGTTTCGCTAGCGGTTCGGCTCGTCCGAACGTATACGAGTAGAGGAATCACAAAAGATTCATAGTGCTACTTATTGTAACACAGACCTATCTTTTCATAATAGCATAGTTAGAGTATAAATGCAAGTTTTTGTCTAGACGTATGATTTAGCGAAGCGTATAATTTAGTAGAATATGAAAAGTTTTTATCATGTCCTCGTCAATACACTTGTCGCAAATGTCACGACTAGCTATTTGTGGTTTGCACTAGTATTTTGGGCATATCTAGAGACAAAGTCGGTGCTCGCGACGGGTATTATCGGAGGCGCGTATATGCTGCTAGTAGCGTTATGCAGCATCTGGTTTGGCACGATCGTGGATAGACATAAGAAGCGTAGTGTTATGTTGTTTGCATCAGCTTTCACATTTGTTGCATTTGCATTAGGGGCGCTCCTGTATGTCGTATTGCCTGCAGAAGCGCTTTTATCGTTGGAGCGGCCATGGTTTTGGGTGTTTGCCGGAATTATATTGATAGGTGCAGTAGTTGAAAATATGCGCAATATTGCACTTTCGACTGTTGTCACGCTGCTGATCGAGAAGGAAAAAAGAGCGAATGCTAATGGTCTGGTCGGTACGGTGCAGGGCGTCGGGTTTATCGTTACGAGCGTTTTTTCTGGATTGTCGGTCGGACTTTTGGGCATGGGTTGGACGTTAGCGATTGCATGTGTACTGACTACAGTTGCACTTGTGCATATGTATTTTGTGCAAATACCCGAGCGTGGTGTTGCCCATGATCCTGAATTGAAGAAAAAGAAAGTGGATATAAAGGGAAGTATTGCAGCAATTAAGGTAATTCCTGGTTTGTTTGGGCTACTGTTTTTTTCAATGTTCAATAACTTTATCGGAGGCTCATACATGGCGTTATTGGATCCATACGGTCTGACGATATTTTCGGTCGAAGTGTGGGGCATTATCTTTGGTGTCGCTGGCACAGGGTTTATTATTGGTGGTTTGCTTATTGCAAAGTTTGGTTTGGGCAAAAAGCCTATCAAGACATTGCTTATCGCGATCATTGTGATGGGCGTCATCGGCGCACTGTTTACGATTCGTGAATCGGGTCTACTGTTTATAATCGGTATTTGGTTGTACATGACACTCATTCCAATCATCGAGTCGACCGAACAGACTGTTATTCAGCGTGTTGTGCCATATCAAAAACAAGGTAGGGTATTTGGGTTTGCACAGGCACTGGAGTCTTCGGCAGCGCCAATAACGGCTTTTATGGTGGCGCCAATCGCTGAATTTATAATTATTCCGTACATGAACTCCGAGCAAGGAAAAGCAGATCTTGGCTGGCTGATAGGTAGTGGTGATGCGCGGGGTATTGCGCTCGTCTTTTTGGCATCGGGAGCTATCTTGGTTGTAGTGGCGCTCTTGGCATTTACTACCAAGACTTACCGACACATCTCTGCCTTTTATGCAAAATCTTAGTGTGTATACGAATAGTGTTTCGCATAGGCAACGAAAGACTGGCTGTGTTTTTTCATGATGCTTATGCCTGCATGATAGCTTGAAAAGTGATACAATAACAGGGATGCAAAAAATACTTCTGTACTATAAATTTACGCCGATTGCTGATCCAGAGGTCGTAAAATTGTGGCAAAAAACGCTGACTGACAGTCTTGGTCTGCGTGGGCGTATTTTGGTGAGTCGGCACGGGCTTAACGGTACCGTGGGTGGCGAAATGGACGACTTAAAAAAATACATCAAAGAAACAAAAAAATTCCCAGGCTTTAAGGATGTTGTATTTAAGTGGAGTGACGGTAGCCGCGATGATTTCCCGCGTATGAGCGTCAAGCATCGCCGCGAGCTGGTCGGCTTTCAAAACTCCGACGACGAGTTTGACGTAGACGAAAAAGGCGTGATTGGTGGCGGCAAGCACATCAAGCCGGCACAGGTAAATGAAATGGTCGAAAAGTATGGCGATGACGTGGTGTTTTTTGATGGCAGAAACGCGCATGAAGCAAAAATTGGCAAATTCAAAAATGCCGTGGTGCCAAACACAAATACTTCACGTGATTTTATAGAAGAGCTTGAAAGCGACAAATACAACGATATTAAAAACAAAAAAATTATCACGTACTGCACGGGCGGTATTCGCTGTGAAGTGATATCTGCCATGATGAAAAAACGTGGCTTTACTGATGTGTATCAAATCGATGGTGGTATCGTGAAGTATGGCGAAGCATACGGCGATGACGGATTATGGGAAGGGTCGCTTCGAGTGTTTGATGACCGCATGACTGTTGATTTTAGTGATCATACCAAGACAATCGGTGAATGTTCGCACTGTAAGGGTCCGACCAATAATTTTGAAAACTGTGCTTTAGCGGAATGTAATGACCTTGTGCTTATTTGCCTCAATTGCAAGCAAAATCCAGACTTGCTGTTTCATGCAGAGGTATGTAATAAAAAGCATGCTGCGAAACTTGAAGCAAAAGTTTAGAAAAGGAGTAGGAGGTACATATGCCACATATTCATACTGAGCCAGGGCAGCATGATATCACTGCGAGTGCTTGGATTGTGAGAGAAGCGGAAGACGCGCCAAAAGTGCTTGTGCATATGCATCGTAAGCTTGAAAAATTGATGCAAGTCGGGGGTCATATAGAGATAGACGAGACGCCATGGCAGGCGATGGCTCATGAGATTCCCGAAGAGTCGGGTTATAGTCTTGGCGAGCTACAGATTCTTCAACCGTTACCAGATACTCCGGTTGTGTCGGGTGCGACAGTGCATCCAGTGCCGGCGATTATGAACACGCACATGGTGAGTGAGACTCATTATCATTCAGATCTTGGGTATGTTTTTGTCGCTCGCGATAAGCCAAAGTCGTTACCTATGGAGGGCGAATCTCTTGATCTACGTTGGCTCACTATCGACGAACTGGCAAATGCAGCGCTAAACGGAACAGCGCTGCAGGATGTTGTTGATATTTATCGATCGGTCGTAGAGCAGGTAGTTCCTGTATACCACAGGATAGATGCTTCTGTGTTTAGTGTCGACAAGCCATCGAGATCATTGCTCGATAAAAATTGATATCTCTTCTGTCGAGCCAAGAGGCGTATAATAAATGTATGACAAAGCCAGCTACAGTGGATGAGTATATTGATCAGTTTGAAGATGAAGTGAAAAATCGTCTGAATCGTACGAGAGAGATTATCAAAAATGAAGCCCCAGAGGCTACTGAAAGTTTGTCGTATGGACTGGTCGGGTACAAATTGAACGGCAGGCCGCTTGTGTATTTTGGTGGATTCCCCAACCATATTGGACTGTACGCGACACCGGAAGGTCATGAAGGATTTGCCGAAGATTTTGCAAAATACAAACAAGGTAAGGGTTCGGTGCAGTTTCCGCTTACTCAGCCGTTACCTGAAGCGCTGATACAAAAAGTGGTTCGCTATCGTAAAGTACAGGTGGTGGTCTAAGCGTATGAAAGCACAAGATATGACACCCGGACGACAAGGATTTAAGCCAACGAAATTAGAGCTGTTTGAGTGGCTTGATGCGCAGGTTTTGTGTACCATTGCGACACTTGGTAAAAATGGATATCCAAATACAGCGACAGTAGCGTTTTCCCAAACAAAAGATTTGAATTTTGTGATTATTACAGATAAAGATTCGCGCAAGGCTAGCAATGTATTTCGAAACAGTAAGGTGGCGATGACAATCACCAATGAAGATGATCGCTATACGGTGCAGCTGGAGGGCGAAGCGCGGCGGTTGTCTTGGGATGAGTTTGAGCAGTACGCTGACTACCATTATAAAAAGCTACCTTTTTCATTGCCATTTAAAGATATCCCTGGGCAAACACCGTTTATTATTACTCCTGTACATCTACGGTTTAGCGATGTCAATGTCCGACCATGGGAGCTAACTGACGTTATATAAAAGATCTGCAATAAAATTAGTTCACATGTACATATTGCTGTATCATGATGATATATAGATAAAAGGGGAAGATATGAACGGTAAACATGTTTCACGAACTGTCGCTGGATTGACGATACTGGCCGTAGGTGCGCTACTTTTACTACAAAACATAGGTGTAGCTCGTTTTGATGGTCTTGTAGAGACATGGTGGCCATTGGCAATTGTCGCTGCCGGTGTGTTCGTTCTGCTTAACAATGCGCGTAGCTATCTTTTGGCAATATTTCTCGTCCTGCTGGGTGGTCTGTATCAGCTACGGCAGCTCGATATGATTGATTTTGAACCATGGCATATTTTATGGCCACTTGTCATTATGTTTGTTGGTGTGTCGGTGATTTCGGGACGGTCTTATGCAGGCAAACGAGCGAGTAAGAAAGATCGCGATGATGTGACGGCGATCCTAGCAGGCGTGACGAGTCGTAATTCGTCACCATCTTTTAAAGGTGCAAATGTAACGGCTGTTATGGGTGGGGCACAACTAGATCTACGCAAGGCAACTATCGAAGATGGGGCTGTTGTCGAGGTGTTTACATTTTGGGGCGGCATAGAGATACTTGTTCCTGAAAATGTGAGTGTTCGCAACAGAGTAAATAATATTTTGGGTGGCACAGAAGACAATACTGTGCAAAAAGCTGACAAAAAAGCGCCCGTACTGACGATTGCCGGCGATGTGATCATGGGCGGAGTCGAACTAAGTACAAAACCCATGTCCGAGTAGTTACTAATGAGATACGTTGCATTACTACGCGGGATTAATGTAGGCGGCAAGAACAAGGTGCCGATGAGTGAGCTACGTGACTGTTTTAAGCAACTAGGATTTACTGATGTATTGACCTACATTAATAGCGGTAATATCCTTTTTTCGACACCTAAAAAAGTGGATGCAGTTGAGTTGATAGAAATCTGCGAGACAGCTATCGAACGTCGTTTTGGATTTAAAGTAGTTGCGACAGTGATCGCAAAAGACCAGTTCTTGCAGGCAGTAGAGCATGCACCCGCATGGTGGAACACGCTACCAGATACTCGAAATGAAGCGCTTTTTGTTATACCTCCAACTCTTGCGAGCGAGGTGCTCAAAGAAATGCAGCGAAATGTACTGAGAGTAGATCGGTTTGCGGTGAGTGGTCCGATTATTTTCTGGACTTTACCAAAGGATGAGTACGGCAAGAGTGTAGTGGCGAAAATAATAGGCACACCTATGTATAAGCGTTTGACAATTCGAAACGCAAACACAACAAAAAAGCTCGAGACATTATTTTCCGTGACGGAGGAAGAGGTCTAGCCACTCCTCGGTCGTCAGTTGGGAGGGGCGCTTACTCGTATTGAGTGAATCAAAATATTTTTGTCGTGAGTAGCAGTGCTCGATAAACGCACGATAGTACGGTAGCTTATCGTCGGCAAGTAGTGGTGTCGTGCGTTGAAGTAGTTCGATCATCACGGTGTCGACTGCAGGCTTGGGTAGAAAATCAGTTCTTTGTAAGCGGTAGCGTATGCGTGCTGTAAAACGAGGTGTGATCATAGCGCCCAAGAGGCCGGTGTAGTCAGAAGTATTGCCTATCAGTAGCTTGTAGGCAAACTGCTTTTGGACGATGAGATATATTGCTTGCGGTGGCTGCGCTGCTTCGGTAAGCCTGCGCACGATCGGAGAGCTGAGATGAAATGGAATGTTGGCAAATACTTTATATTCACCAGTAGGCAGCGGCATATTTAGAAAGTCACTATCAACGATAGAAACGTTTGGCAGCCGAGCAGTGTTTTGTCGAAGTTTTGTGACAGCGCGGGCGTCAAGCTCTATGGCTACGACTTCTTTGCAGTATTGAGCAAGCTGAGATGTGATAATGCCACTTCCTGCGCCAATATCATACACGACATCAGACTTTTTAATTGTCGAGTGACCGATAAGTGTTTTGACAAGACGAGGGTCTCGTAGGAAGTTTTGAGATTGGGTGTGAAGGCGGCGCATCGCTTATTATTATACGCGTCTATGCTAAAATAACGGTAATGAAGACGAAAACTGATACATTTGGCGATACGCTTGCAAGACGAGCTGCACAGGTGCAGCGTGGTGGCGCAAGAGCAGCAGTGCTTGGAGTCAATGATGGCTTGGTGAGTACACTTTGTTTGGTAGTTGGTATGGCGGCGACTGGTGCTGATGCCAAGGTGGTGCTCACGGCTGGGTTTGCAGGACTTTTAGCTGGATCGATTTCTATGGCGGCTGGTGAGTGGATATCAGTAAAAGCACAAGTAGAGCTTTTTGAGGGAGTGCTTGGGGATGTTCGGCATGCAATTCGCAAAGACCGTGATCGCCTAACAGATGATTTAGCTGAAAATTTTGAAGACAATGGAATGGATGAAGCGACTGCGGGTGATGCCGCTGAAGGCGTGGCAACTGACGATAAACGACTTTTGGCTATGTATGCGTCGCAGGTTATTGGTATTAATAAAGAGGAGCTCGGATCTCCCTGGGTTGCAGCGATTTCATCGTTTCTGTTGTTCACTGTCGGCTCAATCGTTCCGCTTCTGCCATGGATTATTGGCATGCATGGATGGTCGGGTATTAGCGTTGCGATAGTGCTGACAGGTATCGGTAGTTTATGTGTCGGTGCTTATACGGCAAGATCAAGTGGAAAAAATCTTGCTTACGGTGCACTACGTCAGCTACTTATTGTTATTTTTGCGGCCGCTGTGACTTATGGTATTGGTCATATCTTTGGCGTCGCGACAAGCTAGGTGTTACAGAGTATACTGAATAGGTATGAACAAAGCGCTTGAAGCGAAATTAAAAACATTACCCGCAAGTTCCGGGGTTTACTTTCATAAGGCTGAAAGTGGTGAAATTATTTATGTTGGCAAAGCCGCGGTACTCAAAAATCGCGTGCGCCAATATTTTCAAAAGCAACGTGATATGGATGTCAAAACATTGGCTTTGGTGGCCGAGATCGCTGACACCGATTGGATAGAGACCGAATCAGAAATCGATGCGTTATTTCTAGAATCAGAAATGGTTAAGCGCTATATGCCTCGCTATAATATTTTGCTCCGTGACGATAAATCGCAAATATACGTACGTATTGATATGAAGAACGATTGGCCATATGTGTCCTTTACGCGCGGCCCGCTTGATGATGGAGCTGAATATTATGGTCCTTATTACAATGGCTATGCTATAAAAAAAGCATTACGTTATTTGCGGCGAGTTTTTCCATACTACACAAAGCCGCGACGCGATGGCGAGAAAGCCGATCTTGATACCCACATTGGCCTGAGTCCGTTACCGGGCACGACGAGCCAAGAGTACAAGATGACCCTGAGAAAACTGGTGCGTTATTTTGAGGGTGGTCGCAAAGCACTGGCACGAGAGCTGGAAAAAGAAATGCGCCAAGCAGCACGTTTGCATGATTTTGAAACAGCGGCACGCCTCCGCAACCGACTTCGTGATTTGGCCGAGCTGCAACGTAAGATTATGTTTGGCGACCGTGAGTTTTTGGATATCAGTAAAGATCGTGCATTGAGTGATCTAAAGACGTTATTGGGTTTGTCGAAAATACCAGCACGTATTGAAGGTTTTGATATTAGTCATATGGGCGGTGTTAATGTCGTTGCAAGTATGGTGGTGTTTACAAATGGCGTGAGTAATCGAAGTGAGTATCGTAAGTTTAAGACAAAGCATGAAAAGAACGATGATACAGGCAATATGCACGAAACACTACTACGGCGCTTTAGTGAAAAAAATATAAAAAGTTGGGGTATGCCAGATCTTGTGCTGATCGATGGCGGCAAGGGGCAGTTAGAGGCAGCGTTGCGTGCGCTCGAAGCACGCCAGGTGGCGATACCGATTGTCAGTATTGCCAAGCGCGAAGAGGAAATTATCGTACACGCTACGCGCTCTCATATTGATACAACAACACTCGAGAGTATTCGTAAAAATCCAAGCGATAACGAATACGTCGAGCAATCGGGGCAATATTATATTATCAATCTACACCCAGGCCAGCGCAATGCGGGGGCGCATTCAAAAAACTTGCGTGGCGGCTCTACTTCGAACGTTCATAGCGATGTCGTCAAGCTTTTCCAGCGCATACGCGATGAGTCACATCGTTTTGCGGTAAGCTATCACACGGTTCTCAAGCGCCAGCGCCAGACGGCAAGTGACCTTGAGAACATACCAGGCATCGGGCCAGCGACTCGAAAAAAGCTTATTCGTAGTTTTGGTAGCTTGCGTGCAGTTAAAGCCGCATCTTTTGAGCAGATAGTTGCAGTCATCGGTAATGATAAGGCGACCAAAATCAAACCGTATTTGTGATACGCTAGAAGGACAATGCCAGCTTTGGATAAGACATTCTTTTCTACTAATCGCGAACACACCTACGACGCGCTCAAAGGTGGTATCTTGGCGGTGCCGGCGTATACGCAGATGCAGCGGAGTCATGACGCGGCGTTTGGTTTTGAGCAAGAGGCGAATTTTTGGTATTTATGCGGGATAGATTATCCGGACTGGTGGCTGCTGCTTGATGGTAAGCGTCGACGCGCATGGTTGGTAGCGCCCGACATGGAAAAGCACCAAGAGCTGTTTGACGGTAGTCTGTCGTATGTCGAGGCGCAAAAAATAAGTGGTATCGATGATATTATCAGTCAGCGCGAAGCAGATAGCTGGTTGCGTCAAGCTGCACGCCTCCATCCACTCGCATATATTGTCGATTATCCATCACACGCGAGTTATTTTGGCTTTAGCCTAAATCCAGCTACGCGAGACTTACGCGATAAACTGACACGGATCTTTACTAAGGTTGATGATTTTCGTCCAGAGCTTGCCAAGCTACGCGCCATCAAGCAGTCCGTTGAAGTAGATGCGATGCAAGCGGCAGTCGATCTAACTATGAAGGCATACGATGAGGTGAAGGCTCAGTTCGCAGACTATAAAGCAGAATATGAGATTGAAGCTGATTTTACCTCATATTTTCGACGACATGGTGCGGCTGGACATGCTTATGACCCTATCGTGGCGGCAGGTGCAAATGCCTGCACGCTCCATTATGGGCGCAATAATACCAAGCTTAAAAAAGGACAACTTGTGTTAATCGATGTCGGCGCTCGTCATCATGGCTATGCAGCAGATATAACACGCACCTATGCTTATGGTGTTGTGACTAAACGACAGCAACAGGTGCATGAAGCTGTCGAGCAAGCTCAACGAGAGATCATCGAGCTAATAGAGCCTGGTCTATCTATCGAAACATACCATGAAGCGGTCGATTCTATCATGCAGCAGGCACTGATAGAATTAAAGCTTATTGCAGATAAAAAAGACGAGGCATACAAAAAGTATTTTCCTCATGCTGTGAGTCACGGATTGGGTATTGATGTGCATGATGCGCTAGGTAGGCCCCGAACATTGCAGCCGGGCATGGTGTTGACGGTCGAGCCAGGAATCTATATTCCTGAACAAAATATCGGCGTGCGCATCGAGGATGATATTTTGGTGACAGCAAAAGGGTATAAAAACATGAGCGCTAAACTCTCGACAGCACTCTAAGCGATAGGTATACTAAAGATAATTATGTTGCGACAATTTACCTTCTTTATTATCCGCTGGCTGCTTAATTCGTTTGGTCTATGGGTTGCAGTTCGCTTGCTTGGAACAGGATATCCGACCGAGCAAGTTGATGCTGGCCTAGCTGTATTTTTACTCGCAGGATTAATATTTTCGATTATCAATACGATCTTGCGTCCAATTGTCATCATATTATCGCTACCGGCGATACTTGTGACATTAGGACTATTCACACTCGTCGTTAATGGTGCAATGGTGTACATCTCGCTCAAACTCGTCCCTGACTTGCAGATGACGTTTATCAACTCGATTCTTACCGGAATTATCTTAAGTTTGGTAAACTATATAGTGAGTAGTGTATTCGAATTAAACAAGCAACAAAGGGAGACGATATGACGATTGACGGAGTACTGCAGTTTTTGACTGTCGCATCGGCGGTATTGATGATAGTGAGTATTTTGCTACAGCAGCGTGGCGCAAGCCTTGGTGCTGGTTTTGGTAGCTCGGGTGAGCTTTATACCACAAGGCGTGGTCTAGATAAGAACCTTTTTGAAGCAACGATAATTCTGGCGGTTATTTTCGTACTATCGATATTGGTGGGATTGCTACTACCAGCGTAGCAAGGGGAACCATAGGGCGATGGCGGAAAAAAAAGTCTGGCACCGATTTGAGTTAAAGCGTCGCTCGAAGGGACTCAAAAAACGTGCGCGTAAAGCCGAAGGTGCGACTATTCGTCACGCCCGTCGTTTCGTTGTGAATCGTTGGGAGAATATTCGTGAAGTGCGCGCGCATATTATTTTATGGCTCACAGGAATCGCGATGCTTATCGCTCTCGTCGGTATGCAGATGCTATGGTTTCAGCGCGCATATCTTGCTACCGAGCCTATTAGTGGCGGCACCTACGCCGAAGCAGTGATTGGACCTATCAATACGCTTAATCCGCTTTATGCGACAACACCAGCTGAGATCGCAGCAGGGCAGCTGCTTTTTTCATCACTGTATTCGTACGATAGTTCGGGGCATCTAAAAGGCGACATCGCAGTATCGATGAAAACAGATGATGCCAAGACATATACTGTAGTGCTGCGTGACGATGCCCGCTGGCATAACGGCAAGCAAGTGACAGCAGAAGACGTTATTTTTACAGTAGAGCTTATGAAAAATACTGCTGCTCGTTCAGTCATGAACGCTAGTTGGCGGGGTGTTGAAGCAAAACAAATCGATAAACATACAGTAGAATTTACCTTGCCGGCGACATACGTGGCTTTTCCTCAGGCATTGACATTTGCTATTTTGCCAAAGCACCTACTATGTGATGTGCAGCCGTCAAGCCTTCGTGAAAGCTCATTTAGTAAGTCACCAATCGGCAGTGGTCCATTTTCATTACGTCTTTTGCAGGTAGTGAACGCTGCGTCGGGACGCAAGGTAGTGCACTTGGCGGCAACAGAACAGCATTATGAAGGGCGACCGCGCTTGGATCGTTTGCAGCTACATGTATACGACAGCGGCGAGGCAATCGGACAGGCACTCCGTACTGGTGAGGTGAACGCGGCTAGCGATGTACCGATTGATATTGCATCTAGCGTCAATAGCCAGCGCTACGATCAAGTTGCGAAAAATATCAACAGTGGTGTCTACGTCATATTTAATGCGGCCAATCCTGTGTTGGGTGATGATTCTGTGCGAAAAGCATTACAGATCGGAACAAACACCCAGGAGATTCGCAATCAGTTTGAGGTCAAGCCTCAGAGACTTGACTTGCCATTTGTCAGTGACCAGGTGATTGGTGCCGATGCGCTCCGTGCGCCAAAATACGATCTAGATGCAGCAGACAAGCTACTGACAGAGAGTGGTTGGATTATGCAAAATGGTAGCCGTATCAAAAATGATGTTAAGTTGCAGCTACGTCTTGTGACCCGTAAGAGCCCCGAGTATCAAAAAGTTTTGGCCGTACTGATAAAGCAGTGGAAAATACTAGGCATAGATGTGCAACAGCAGGTAGTGGATGTAAACGATACAGCCCAAAACTTTGCACAAGATATCTTGCAGCGTCGAAATTATGACGTACTACTCGACGAGCTAGTGATAGGTGGTGACCCGGATGTGTTTGCCTATTGGCATTCGCTCGGTATTCTCAATTTTGCAAACTATAGCAATCAAACGAGCGACGATGCGCTTGCAAGTGCGCGGACACAGCTAAACCCAGAGCTTCGAGCGGTCAAATACATCGCCTTTGCTAATAGATGGCTAGCTGATGCGCCAGCTATCGGCTTGTATCAGTCCAACACAATATACTTTCACAGCAAGGCATCACGCTCTTTGGAGCCAGGCGAAAAGCTCGTATCGAACAACGAGCATTACGCCAATGTCCGCTATTGGACAGCCGAGCAAGGCTCAGTGTACAAGACGCCATAGGCTGTAATATCGAATACCAATATAAAAGGCCAATCCAGAGATTGACCATTTATATTGGTGCGCGCGAGAGGACTTGAACCTCCACGCTCTTGCGAACACTAGCCCCTCAAGCTAGCCCGTCTACCAATTCCGGCACGCGCGCTCGTATTACCTCGGATAATTATACACGAGATTGTCGATTAACACCATATCTGTTATACTATAGGGTTGAGGAGCCCTGATAAAAGGGCATATTTATTTTTTATGCAAGATCCGAAATTTATTCGCAACATCGCTATTATAGCCCACGTCGATCATGGTAAGACGACGATGGTTGATGGTCTGCTGAAACAATCTAATACTTTTCGCGCAAACCAAGCCGAAATGGAACAATCGCTGATCATGGATAGCGGCGATCAGGAGCACGAACGTGGCATCACTATTACCGCCAAGCAGACATCGATTTATCACGGTGACTACAAAATTAACGTCATCGATACCCCAGGGCACGCTGACTTTAGTGGTGAAGTAGAGCGAACGCTTAACATGGCGGACGGTGTGCTGCTGATAGTTGACGCGCAAGAGGGTCCGATGCCACAGACAAAGTTTGTATTGTCAAAAGCACTCGAGCTCGGTCTCAAGCCTGTTGTAGTGATCAATAAAATCGACAAACCATCACGACGTATAGATGAGGTGGAGGACGAAGTATCTGATTTATTCTTGGAGCTTGCCGTAGATGATTCTCAGTTGCAATACCCGGTCTATTACGCAATTGGTCGCGAAGGTAAAGCATGGCAATCATTGCCGGATGATGCGAGCGAACAGGCCGATCTGACACCTATTTTCGATGCGATTATTGGTGAGATTCCAGCACCAGATGTCGATACGGAAGGTACATTGCAACTGCTCGTAACATCACTGCAATACGATTCGTTTTTGGGTAAATACGCGATTGGTCGCATAACGCGTGGCTCGCTAAAGCCTCGCCAGCCGGTGACGCTCGTCAAACGAGATGGTACGCAAATTTCTGCACAAGTCGATAAGCTGTTTGGCTATCGTGGACTGACTCGCGAAGAAATCACTGGCGCAAGTGCAGGTGATATCGTGGCGTTGACCGGAATTAGCGATGTGCATATTGGTGAGACTATTGCTGACAAGGAAAACCCGGAGGCACTACCAACGATCGACATCGAAGCGCCGACGCTTAGTATGTATCTTGGACCAAACACCAGTCCGCTAAAAGGCCAAGAGGCAGAGTTTAATACATCACGTCAAATTGGTGATCGCTTGAAAAAAGAACTTGAAACAAATGTTTCGCTTCGCGTGCAAGAAGATGGAATTGGATTTAAAGTAAGTGGTCGCGGCGAGTTGCATCTATCTGTGCTCATCGAGACATTGCGCCGAGAGAATTTTGAATTTGAGGTCGGCCGGCCACAGGTGGTGACTATCGAAGAAGACGGTGAAGTAAAAGAGCCTGTTGAAGAGCTGTTGATCGAAGTGGCGCCAGAATTTCTCGGTGCTGTGAGCCAAGAGTTAGGTACACGTCGAGCAGCGCTGACCAAACAGGAGCAAACAAGTAGCGGTGCGACACGAGCAACGTATATTTTGCCAACTCGCGCAATGATTGGTCTGCGTAATTTGTTGCTGACGGCCACTAAAGGCACCGTCATCATTAACAGTCTTCCTCATGGCTACCAACCGGTCGGACCGAAGTTACAGCAGACGCGCAACGGCGCATTGATCGCAACTGAAGCTGGCACGACAACCGCCTATGCGCTCGATCTTGCATCGGCGCGCGGCGAAATGCTCGTAGGTCCTGGCACGACTGTGTATCAAGGTATGATTGTCGGAATATATAATCGTCAAGGTGATCTCGATGTGAATGTATGCCGCGGCAAGCAGCTAACAAATATGCGTACATCGTCTAGTGACGGTACGATTCAGCTGACTCCTTTTACTGATCTTAGTCTAGAGCAGTCAATCGATTTCATCGAAAATGACGAGCTCCTTGAAGTAACTCCTAAGTCGCTTCGTTTACGTAAACGCTTTTTGGATCCGAACCAGCGTAAGCGTGCTGCGAAACAGTAGTGAAAAAATCTCCATTCTAGAGTGGAGATTTTGATTCGTTGTCATCAAAACCGATGACTTATGAGGATACTATCTTCTTTGATCGGTGTACAGTTTGTTTTATAAAAGCCGTGCATAATCTATTCCTTGACTAACCATTTCTTTTTATTGTGTTTGTCTTGTTTAAGACTAACAACATAATAGCATAAGCTTTACATTATGTCAATAGATTTGTAAAAGAATGATTTGCTGAGAGCAAGCATAACCTCTATAATGATGGGCATAAATGCCAACAAGTAAAATAGCAAAAATTCGTATTAAAGTACCAAGAAACGACGGTCTGAAATCGGCGCTAGTGAATACCGCTGGCTTGCTGATGATGACAAAAACAAGTCCGGATGAGGAGCTTGGTGATTTGTTTGCTGCAGTGCAGCAACGTAAAGTATACGATGATGGCAAGACGTTTGTCGATTTGATTCCACGGAATCGAATGCGACAGATTAAAAAGGAATACACTCTCGAAAAGGACGATCCAAACTTCAACTTGCACGAGTTTGTAAACCGACATTTTTATGCGTTTGAGTATAAAACCGAAGATTTTAAGTCACGGGCCGATGCGACCCCTCGTGAGCACATTGAGGCGCTATGGAAGGTTCTTGAACGACGCAATCGTCGAGATAGAGGTTCGTTGATTGCCTTGCCGTATTCGTATATTGTGCCGGGCGGACGTTTTTCAGAGCAGTTTTACTGGGATAGCTATTTTATCATGCTGGGGCTGGCGACAGATGGTCGCTGGGATGCAATTGATAAAATGATGAAAAATTATACCCACATGATTCGTAAGTTTGGTTTTATCCCTACAGCTAATCGCACATATTTTTTATCACGCTCCCAACCACCTTTTTTTAGTCACATGGTAAAGCTTGTCGCGCGACATCAAGGTCAACGCCGTACATTGATTGAGTATTTACCATACATGTTGGCTGAGTATCGATTTTGGACGCGGGGTAGTCGTACATTGCAGGCAGATGATTCGATTGCTGCTTTGCGACGGGTGGTTCGCTTGCGTAACGGTACGATTGTCGGCAGGTATTTTGATGATAAATCGACGCCGAGACCCGAGTCATTGCGCGAAGATATTGAGACAGCAGACAAAGCGAGACATGGTGATTCCGAGAAGCTCTACCTTGATTTGAGGGCTGGTGCCGAGAGTGGTTGGGATTTTAGCAGTCGCTGGTTTGCCGATCCGAGCGACATTAGCACCATCCATACGACCGACATTGTACCGGTTGATCTAAACTGTCTTTTGCTTCATCTTGAACAAACAATCGCAGAAACTTATGAATATTTGTATCAGCCAATTTTAGCTCGCAAGTTCCGTCGCTATGCCGATGAGCGTAAAGCGGCGATTCGCAAATACATGTGGGATGTCGACGAGCGATTTTTTGTCGATTATAATTTTCGTACGCGTAAAGGTACTGGTAAGCTGACATTGGCTGGTGTTTTCCCATTATTCACAAAGGTCGCGACCCCAGCTCAGGCACGTGCAGTTGCTCAACGTTTAGAAAAGGACTTTCTAAAATCAGGTGGATTGATAACGACACTGGTATCAAATGGTCAACAGTGGGATAGTCCTAATGGCTGGGCGCCGCTCCATTGGGTGGCGATTCAGGGCCTGCGCGAATACGGCTATCATCATTTGGCTGATCGTATCAAAAAAGCTTGGGTCAAAACATGTCTGGGTGTGTATGCGCGTGAGGGTAAAATGGTCGAAAAGTATAACGTACTGCAACCGAACAAACTTGGTGGCGGTGGTGAATATGTGCTACAAGATGGCTTTGGGTGGACAAATGGCGTTCTGGCCACACTTCTTGATGAGGCTGGCGACTATTAGTATTCGCTCACGTGGTCTGTTAGAATAGAGTAGTATCATGAGTAAATCTATGAACATCGCGTTGATGGTGAGGGCGTTTATACCCATGCCACGACCTAGCGATATGATCTATGCTCCAATTGACCTTGCAATAGCAATTGCTCAAGGTCTTGGAAAAAAAGGGCATAACGTTACAATTTTCGCGCCAACTGGTAGTGAGGTTTATGGCGAGAATGTTCGAATTGAAACTCTTAACTTGCGTCCACTTATCCATAATCAAACTGAATTTACGGCGCTGCTTGACAACACAGAATTGCTCGCGCATGACATACCTGGACTATGGGATCGATATATGGTGACACAGATGTTTGCGCGTGCCGAAGCGGATGAGTTTGATCTACTTTATTTTCATCATCCAGAATCGGCGTTGTCCGCTGCAACTCAACATCAGACTGTTCCGACAGTATATACGCTACATGATCCAATCTATGATCGTTACCGTGAGATTTACGAAATGTTCGCGAGCCCTAATCAGAAATATGTTTCAATTTCTGGCAATCAACGACGCGATGCACCCGATTTGCCATATCTAGATACGGTGTATAACGGTACAGATGTGCGACTGTTTGATTATTCAGACGAGCACGAAGATTACCTACTGTTTGCAGGACGTATTACAGCTGAAAAAGGCGTTAAAGAGGCGATACGAATTGCACAAAAGACAAATCACCGCCTACTTATTATTGGACCAATCGATCATGGTAGTCAGGGTTACTTCGATCAGTACATCAAACCACAGCTCGATGACCAGATTCTTTATCTTGGTCGGATGGATCAGCCTCAGCTGGTCAAATACTATCAAAAAGCCAAAGCGGTACTCACTCCTGTGCAGTGGGAGGAGCCGTTTGGCCTGACCACTATCGAAGCGATGGCATGTGGTACGCCTGTTATTTCATTGCATCGAGGCGCTGCCCCAGAAATAATCGTTCACGGCAAGACTGGTTTTGTTGTGCACAGTATCGCAGAGATGATAGAGGCTGTTGGTCAGATCGAAACCATCCGACGCAAAGACTGTCGTGACCATGTTGCATCAAAATTTTCGATCGAACAAATGGTTGATGCGTACGAACGGGCATTTATGAAAATGATTGATAATACGGTCACAGCAACGACACCATCGAGCTATATTAAACGTAAAATTAAACGTGTACGTGAAGTACTGCCGAAGCTAACGGGCGAGCTGTAGATGTTAATGGGTGGGCAAAAGCGCGCATCGTGGCGCCAGGCAGTCGTGTACCAAGTGTATCCTTGGACGTTCAACGAAGACAAGCAGCGTCAGCCTCAGCGAGGGCACGGTTCGATTAAGGGCGTGACAAAAAAGATCCCTTATTTGCGACACGATCTGGGAATTGATGCCGTGTGGCTGTCTCCTTTCTATCCATCACCGATGGTAGATGGCGGCTATGACATTAGTAACTACAAAGATGTGCACCCTGATCTAGGTACGTTAGATGATTTTGACGAGCTCGTACGTGTTGCTCGTGAAAATGACATACGTTTAATGGTCGATTTTATATCCAACCATACATCTGATATGCACGAATGGTTTTTGAAATCTCAGCGCCGTGAAGATGGGTTTGACGATTGGTATATTTGGCATCCAGGCGTGGTTGACGATAACGGTAATCGCCAACCGCCCAATAATTGGGCGTCTGTGTTTTCGATGCCAAATCGCAAAGCTCGTGATAGGGGTGAGATGCCGTGGTTGCAACCACACGAGTGGACGCCGCCAGTTTCGCAGTGGGAATGGAACGATACTCGCAAAGAATATTATTTACATAGTTTTGCAAAAGAGCAACCAGACCTTAACTGGAGCAATCCATATGTTCGTTCGGCTATGAAGGACACGATGCGCTTTTGGCTTGATCGTGGTGTTGATGGATTTCGAGTCGATGCTATCAATCATATTGGTAAAAATATGGAGTTGACGAACGAAGAAGTAAATACGGCGTATAACGAAGAGTGGTTCGACAACCCTTACGATCAGCTTATGCGTCAGAATAGTGCCGATTACCCAGAAGCTCTCAATAAATATATATGGGAGATGACACAGGTGCTACGCGATGAGCGATACGAGTCTCGTGATCTGCGTATTGTCCTCGAAGCGTATATCAGCGAATCGCAGTTGCGTGACCTAGACTCGATTGCCCCGGACGTGGCGGGAATGTTTAATTTCGGTCGTTTTTATATTGACTGGCAAGCCCAGTCGCACAAGATTCAGATCGACTACTACTATTCTCGTTTACACGAAAGTGCAGTGGGCAATCAGGTGAATGGTAATCATGACAAGATGCGAGTTGCGACACGGCTTGGAGAGGATTTCGCACGGTTAGCGGGCGTAGTCAACCTGTTTCTTCCCGGAATGACTTTTGTCTATAATGGCGAAGAGCTGAATTTGCGCGATGCGGACATACCAGAGGAGCGCCTCAGGGATCCAAATGGATTGAGAGATCCAGAGCGAACACCAATGATATGGAATACAGAAGATCCAAACGCTGGGTTTTCGAACGCTGATGGTGAAGACCTTTGGCTACCTATTAATAAAAATGATTTAGATAGGTCAGTCGAAACGCAAAAAAATCAACCAAAATCAACACTGTCTCTTTATCGTGAAGCAATACGGCTGACGCATGAATACGCTGCTGTACAAGAGGGTGATTATTGGTCGCTACAGACAGATAATGATCGTGTATTGGCATTTGGTCGACGCACAGACACCGAACGTGTTGTTGTATTGGCAAACTTTTCGCGTGACGAACAAACAGTAAAACTACCCGAGGTTGATTTTGTGATTGCGAGTGTACTGATATCAAGCAACAATGTCCTTGAGGTGCTAGAGCATGTTGACGTGCGTGCCGGGGTCAAGCTTGAGCCTGCGGAAGCGCTCGTTATAGTACCGGCGTAGTGTATTTTGTTATGATTTGGGTATATCGTCAGGTAAAAAGCCTTTTTTATGCTTAAAATCAGCCTTCCACTCGTAATCTTTGCTGTAACCTAGGTCTTTCATGAGTTTTGTTGGGGCGTTGCGGAGGTGGATGGGCACCTGTGCATCATGGTAGTGTTTTGCTAGGTCTTTTGCGGTATGCATTAGGTCGGTGACCTCACGTGATTTCTGGCTGCGAGTAAGCGCAATCGCAGCATGATATAGGGTGTAGTTAGCTTCTGGCAAACCCACACGTTCGACGGCTTGAAATGCAGCAACAGCAAGCGCAAGCGCACCGTTGCCAGCTAGCCCGATATCTTCACTGGCAAAGATGATCATGCGCCTAGCGATAAACCTGGGGTCTTCGCCGGCATCGATCATACGAGAGAGGTAATAGAGAGCTGCTTCGACGTCACTGCCGCGCATACTTTTGATAAAAGCTGAAATAACATTGTAGTGCATGTCACCTTTTTTATCGTAGCCAGGAACGCGTTTTTGGGCAGCGACCTTTATGGTATCAGAAGTAATTTTCTTTTCACCCATATTGAGCGCCAGTTCAAGGTTGCCGAGTGCAATCCGAGCATCGCCACCAGCAAGCTCTGCGAGGTAGTCGATGGCTGATTTCGTGACAAACTTTGTCTTTTTTAGCTCTTTGACTGCGCGTGTAACAATATTTTTAATTTCATCTTTACTTAGGGGCTGCAGCACGAGTACGCGACTGCGACTAAGTAGTGGTGTGATGATTTCAAAGCTTGGGTTTTCGGTTGTTGCACCGATGAGCGTGATGAGGCCTGATTCGACATGTGGCAAAAAAGCGTCTTGTTGGGCTTTATTGAAGCGATGGATTTCATCGACAAACAGTACTGTGCGGATCTGTAGATTCCAATTCTGCCTAGCATGTTCGACAACCTTTTCTACATCCTTTTTACCACTAGTGACCGCTGAGAGCTCTATGAAGTCTGCCGCTACTTCACGAGCAATGATGCGCGCAAGTGTCGTCTTGCCACTGCCAGGCGGTCCCCATAATATGAGGCTAACAGGCTCCTTTTGCTTGACGATTTGTCGTAAGATTTCTTTGTCACCAAGTAGGTGTGTCTGTCCAATAACATCATCAAGGGTCTGTGGTCGCATCCGCTCCGCTAGGGGTACTCTCTCCATAACCTCTATTATAGCCTAGTGGTATAATAAGATCATGAACCGCAAACGAGTGCTCTTACTCTTCGGCGGCGAGTCATCAGAACATGATGTCTCGATCTCTTCGGCGCGCAATGTATATGCGGCGATTGATGACGAAGTATATGACGTGCAGCTTTGCTATATCGACCGTCATGGAAAATGGTGGCTGATAAGTAGTTTCGATGAATATACGGATCGACAGCGCAATGTACAGCTTGTGCCAGTATTGGGTAGCGGTGGTTTTACAACAATTCCTGACAATAAGATAGTAAAAGTAGATGTTATCTTACCGATTTTGCATGGACGAGGCGGGGAGGATGGTAGTGTGCAGGGGCTGGCTCAGCTGCTACATATACCAATCGTAGGGTGCGACGTAGCGAGCAGTAGCAGCGCGATGAACAAGTTGACAACAAAAGAGATTCTGCGAGCTAATGATATTGAGGTTATTCCATATCGAGCTCATCGATCATATGAATCAGTGCCAAACTTTTCTAAGCTCACGATGCAGCTAGGCAATCCATTGTTTGTTAAACCAGCGCGTACAGGCAGCTCTGTAGGAGTCAGAAAAGTTTTTACGGCTAACGATTTTATCGAGGCATTAGAAGAAGCGCATCGATATGACACGATTGCACTTATCGAACAGGCGATAACGGGAAAAGAGTTAGAGGTGGCTGTTTTGGGTCCTGCAAACGACTACCAGATCAGTGGAGTCGGTGAAATAATCCCTGGAGACGATTTTTATTCATACGAGGACAAGTATGCTGCAAGCAGCAAGGCTGAGGTTCGTCTCAGGGCAGCGGTAGATGACAATATGAGAGAAACAATACGCTCTATGGCGGGTCGTGTTTATAAGGCACTGGACTGTAAGGGGTTAGCCCGTGTCGACTTTTTGCTATCAGATAGCGGTGTACTTTATGTTCTTGAGGTCAACACACTGCCTGGCTTTACTAATATTAGTATGTATCCAAAATTATGGCGACAAGAAGGTATCGGCTATCCACAATTGGTAGAGAAACTACTTGAAGATGCGCTGAAATGATACAATAAAAGCATACAAACAAGCAGGAGGGTGTATGACTTTTATGGTGTTTCTGATTATTGCGGCCATTGTTTTGGTGCTCAGCGGTATTAAAGTGATTGATCAGTATGAGCGTGGTGTGGTGCTGACGCTGGGACGTTTTACAGGTGTTCGTGAGCCTGGCTTGCGTATTGTAGTACCTATTTTTCAACGATTAATTCGTGTTGATATGCGCAGCACTCCTATCGATGTGCCAAAACAAGAGGTTATTACGCGCGATAATGTCACTGCAGGTGTTGATGCTATCGTGTACTTTCGTGTGATTGATTCGCCAAAAGCAGTTCTTGAGACGACTAATTATGTGTATGCAACGAGCCAGTTTGCTCAAGCTGCACTGCGTGATGTGACGGGTAATTTTGAGCTTGATGAGCTACTCAGCAAGCGCGACGAGATTAGTCAAAAGATCAAAGAAATCGTAGACCAGCAGACCGATCAGTGGGGTATCGATGTTGAAGCGGTCAAGATTCAAAACATTGAACTGCCAGCCGACATGAAACGTGCTATGGCCAAGCAAGCCGAAGCGGAGCGTGAGCGTCGCAGTAATATTATCAATGCCGAAGGTGAAAAAGCAGCCGCCAAGACGCTTGCCGAAGCTGCGCAGATCATTGCCAGTACTCCAGGTGCCATTAACTTGCGTACGCTAAATACTATCGAGCGTATCAGTACAGAACCGAGCCAGAAGACAACAATGCTCTTTCCTATCGAGATGCTTGAAGCCGTACAGACAATTGGAGCTAGCTTGGGTCGCAACAATAAATAAGGATATTTATGCAAGCAAAATACCGCTCCTTAGGGGCGGTATTTTTATGATCTCTGGTGCGCGGAGCGGGACTTGAACCCGCACGGCTGTTTAGGCCAAGAGATTTTAAGTCTCTCGTGTCTACCGATTCCACCACCCGCGCATTATCTACAGTATACTAGAAAATATGAAACAAGTATTGATAATTCATGGCGGAGATAGCTTTTCGTCGTATGAAAGCTATGTAAGTAGCCTGCGAGCAAGCAAGATTGACTACGAGCGGCTCAAGCTACAACATAAATGGCGCACTTGGATTGCCGAGCAGTTGCAAGAGGCTGATGTGCTGTTGCCGACATTCCCCAACAGTAATAACGCGGTGTATGACGAATGGAAAATATATTTCGAAAAACTCACAACTTTTTTTGGTGATGATGTGCATCTTGTAGGGCACAGTCTGGGAGCGATGTTTCTTGCTAGATACCTGCAGGATAGCCCTTTCGAACGAAAAGTAAGTCAGGTCATATTGATTGCCGGAGGTTATGACGACGATAGTAATGAGGATCTAGGTAGCTTTAGGGTGCAGTCAGCTACGAATCTCCCCCAAAGTTCAGACGATATTCACCTATTGCATAGTATTGATGATCCAGTGGTGCCATATACAGAGCTGGCAAAGTTTCAAGCGGATCTGCCTAGTGCAACAACTCACGTGTTTGATGGACGAGGGCATTTTATCGACGCTACATTTCCTGAGCTTCTGGATATTCTCAATCAAAAATAACTCCGATGCATCAGAGTTATTTCATGGAGGCACGTACGGGAGTCGAACCCGTCTAAAAGGTTTTGCAGACCTCCGCGTAACCGCTCCGCCAACGCGCCATCTTGGCATATTATAGCAGACCAGACGCTCTAAGTGGTACTATAGGTACAGAACCGTAAGCAAAAAAGGAGTGAGTATGGAAGTACACTACGGAGCAATAGTTGTCGCAGTAATTGCCTCTATGGCATTTAGTGCGTTATTTTATTTTTTACTCAACAAAACAATAACCGCGGCACGTGCGACGAAACTTCCTAATAAAGCTGATCCACGTACGGTGACGACACCCAATAAGCTACTTATTGATTTTGTGCGAACATTTGCATTAGCACTCGTTGTTGCCTATTTGGTGTATTGGCTACAGTTGCAGCATCTTGATCAGGCTGTTTTGATTGCGCTTTGGTTATGGGCTGGTTTTCCAGTTATGCTCTTTACGGGGTTAGTGATTTATGAGCATTTTCCTGTTCGACTTGCAGTTATCCATGTGATTGACTGGCTCGTGAAGCTATTGATTATTACGAACATTATTATTTTGTGGCCATAGGAGAATATATTATGAGCAATAAACCAGTAATTCAGTCATCAACGTCACCGCAAACAGCTAATCTTATCAGTGTTTTTTTGGGTCACCATACAAGTGGTGTGTTAACAACCGCTGATGCTGTAGCCACTCCGCATGCTTCTGTTGTCTATTACAAAATTGATAGTGATTTTGTCATAACATTTGGCACCAAAACTGAGACGCAAAAATATAAGAATATGCAACAAAACAAACAAGTATCTTTTTTGGTGTACGATGAACCAACACAAACTGTTGCGCAAGTGCATGGTCAAGTAGAAGAGATCGAAGACGAGTCTATAAGAGACGAAGTGATCGGCAATATGGTGCATGCATCGATTGAGAGCAGCGGTAACGAGTTGCCGCCAGCAGAAAAACTCTACGCTGGTGATTATGCTTCGTTGCGAATCATTCCGTCGATCATAAAGATGGCTGTGTACGCTCGACCGGATGCAGAGGGTGATGATATTTATGAAACTCTTCTTTTTGCGTAGGCTAGTCGCGTATAATAATGCGTAATACATGAGAGTAATTTCTGATCTTCGAGTAGTGGCGACATCGCTTGTAGTGAGTGTTTCGGATGTTGCCCTGAATTTGCTCGTCGCGATACTCACCGGTAGCACCGTGATGCTGTCTCAGGCGCTTCAGGGACTCTCAGACCTGCTTACAGGAGCGATCCTTTTTATGGGCGTGCGTCGCTCAAAGCGCCAAGCTGATAATCGCTACCAATTTGGTTATGGTCGCGAGCTGTTTTTTTGGGTGCTTATGGCAGGTATTTTGATGTTCTTGGGAACAGGTGGGCTATCGGTCTATTTTGGATATCAACAAGTCATCGATCCGCAGCCTGTGACGAGCTTGTGGTTGGCTATGGCAATGCTAACGTTTGGCTTTGCTACCAACGCATATGCTTTTAGTCTGAGCTTGCGACGTCTACATAGGCTGCATCCTAATACGAGCTGGTTTCATGAGCTTATTCGTTCGAGCGTTGTAGAGACAAAAGCAACCTTTTTGATAGACTTTCTTGGTACCTTTGCGGCATTGATGGGCTTTATTGCTTTACTTGTCTACGCTGCGACAGGTAATCCAGTATTCGATGGATTAGGTAGTATTGCGATTGGCCTTGGAATGATGCTTGTGGCGGCGCTGCTCATTAAAGATGTGCGGGCGCTGATCGTTGGACGAGCCGTTGATCCAGATGTTTCTAGCCGCATCATTGAAGCTGCTCAGTCAGTTGCGGGTATTAGCTCTGTGCTTGATCTTCGGACGATGTACCTTGGTTCGGCTAAGATACTAGTGATTCTGGAGCTTCACATGCATGAAAAGCTTACAACTCAACAAATCGAAAAGATTGTAGATACTGTAAAACGTATCGTACAGCAGAATGTACCCGAGGTTCATCATATTCAGGTAGAGGTTGAAACACCAGAGGTTATTGACGTTAAGTCAATGTGAGTGAGCTAAGTCTACTTAGCTGGCGCGTAGGAAGCTATTTGTCTCAGCTTGTGTGACTGCTTCTTGATAGAGATGTGCACTGCCGATGGGATTGTCCATTGGATTAGTGTGCTTGGTGTTGAGGGAGCGTAAATGATGATGCACAAGGCCTCTCGCGGCCAGTTGTTCGACAGCTAGCTGCATGTCTGTGTCCTTAAAGAAGGCGTCGTGTTCATGTGATATGACAGCAACCGAAGTGTTGCCGCGTTCTTGAACTTCTTCAAGAAGAGGAGTGACGTTTGGTCGTTTTGCAACGAGAAATAAAATCTCACGCCCTAAAAGAATAGGATTTGACTTAACATGACCAAGCGATTCGCTCATCGAGTCTTCAGGGCCGTACTCATTCATATAGCTCATGAATTCTTTCACGTTTTTACCGATCGCACCAAGACTACTTGCGTGGTTAAATAGAGCGTTTCTCAAAACAAAGCCAGCAGGTCCATCAAACGTGACGGTTTTGATTCGTTCGTCGTGAGCTGCGAGCATTGAGGCTGGCAAGCCTCCTTTTGAGTGGGCCTTTAGCTTGAAGTTTCCGGAAAGTTGGCCAAGATTATCAACTGCATCCATAACTCGCTCGGTCGCTTGGCTGGAGCGTAGAACAGGGTTTTGAACATGCTTTTTGAGTGCGCTTCTTGATCTGCTGCTGGTTGCAAGTTTGAGTAAGTTTAGTTTCGGGTCTTTGCGAGGATCGTTATGTAACGCAACAGGCATACCTAGTGCAGCAATCGCTTCAGCCTCTTGACGATACTGAACAGCATTTGCGCCAACTCCATAACTGTATACGGTTGTCTCGGTTGTGCTTGGCTCGTCTGGAATAAAAAGAACCGCCTTAAAGGCAGTTCCGCCGAACTCTGGTGAGAGATGATGAACATCAAAGGACTGTCCAGTTTCTGGCACGATATGATCTATATCTTCGGTTATCCGAGAGCGAGGCGAGACTTTTCTATCAAGAGTATGTCCCATAATACTTTTCAATATAGCTGCTCATTTTGTTTTTTGCAAGTAAGCAGTCTGCAAAGGCCCCTGTAACCTGTTACTATAGGTAGGCTATGCTTGCAGATATTCGTATTACAGAAAAATCATTTGGTTCAAAAAGTCTCATGTCGAATATCAACTTCTCTATTGATGATGGTGAAAAAATCGGCGTGATTGGTCGCAATGGTGTGGGTAAATCGACATTGTTTGGTATCTTGAACGGAAGCGATCTTGATTTTACGGGCGAGATTATTTTTAAGTCTGGCACGGTGGCAGTTGCTACTCAGCAAGAACATCATGATGTAGGTGAACAGACAGTGATGCAGTATGTGTTAAGCGGACTACCAGAGTATGGAGAGTTGTCGCATATCATCGAAACATATCCAGATACGATGGGTGATAACATGAAAATGATCAATACGTACACTGAAGCATTGCAGCGATTTGATGACAAAGGGTTTTATCGTATCGAAGAGCAGATTGAACGTGAACTCGATAATTTTCAACTAGTCGATATTGGACGTCGTCAGTTTACAACTCTTTCGGGCGGACAAAAGCGTTTGGTTGAAGTTGTCAAAATTATGCACTCACAGGCGCACTTGGCGCTCATTGACGAACCGACAAACCATATGGACTATGTAGCGAAGCAGCAGTTTATTGACTGGTTGGCATCGGCTCGTGAGTCAGTGTTGGTTATTACTCACGACCGTGACGTATTGCGCGAAGTGGACAGAGTTGTGGAGCTCAAGGATGGTGGATCGCAAAGTTTCAAGGGAAACTACGACGCCTATCTGAAGCAAAATGCCATATCGACTGGCAGTCAGATGAACGAGTTTGAGATGATCGAAAAACGAATCGTGAACCTGAAGGCAAAGGTTATCGAGTATCAGCGACTTAAGGAAAAATCACGCAATCAAAGCACTATTCAACGTTTTAAGCGCTTGGAGGAGCAATCTCGTAAGGAGCTAGCGGAGCTACAGACACGCGAGAAGCCAACATTTTGGATAGATAAAGAATCTATGGATACGGTCAATTACAAAACGGCCAATCAGTATGAAAAATTTAAAGCTAAAAACGTTCGGATTAATCTACGAAGTGAAGAATCACGCAGTAAACACGTGTTTGTGTCGGCACGGAGTCTCAGTATTGGCTATGATAAGCCCTTATTTGCAGGGCTTGATATCGATTTGCGTGAAGGCGAAGCTTGTGAGTTCCGCGGTCGCAACGGGGCTGGTAAGACGACTCTTATCAAGGCAATTCTAGGCATTGATGCTGTCACGACATACGATGGCGAATTGACGGTGGACAAGCAGGTGCGTATCGGTATCTACGAACAGGAGGTATCGCCTGACTATTTTGATATACCACTAGAAGTGGCTATTGAAAAAATGTATATGGATCGTAAGCTGGCAATATCAACAACAAAAATTCGATCGTTGATGAGCGACTATTTGTTTACAGAAAGTGACGGTAAGGTACCGATAAAGCGTTTGAGTGGTGGCCAAAAAGCGCGCTTTCAACTCATTACGATGCTTTCAAATGATCCACAGCTCCTCATCTTGGACGAACCAACAAATCACTTGGACCTTCCGAGTATTGAAGAGCTAGAGACGGCACTCGGTAAATATAGCGGAGCGATTATATATGTGAGTCACGATAATTACTTTCGTGAAAAGATCGGTGGTGATGTACTGATGATTGGTGCTCAGTAACCGATTATAGAGCGTCTTTTTTATCGCTGATAAAGTTTGTCCATTGGCGAATTAATCGAAGGAGTGTTTTGAGCGGTAGTTCTACGGCGGTATCGAGTATAAGCGCTACTAAATTAACTTTTTTGTATTCTTCGGATAGCCAGCGGCCAAGAACGATGAAGGGCATATATAGAAAATCACGAATCGCATGGATAACGCCAGCTTTTGCGGTAACAAGCTCAAGCTCACGGATAATATGCGTGAGTCGAAAGCCAAGGAAGCTGGCAGTCGCTAGGAAGGTAAAGAATAGAACAATCTGCAATATATTAAACTCAAGTGCGAGTAAGCGATCGAGCGTAATGCCAAAGGCAGCAATGAACATAAGGGCGTACGCAATTGTAAAGCCAGCCGTGTAGCTACTTTCACGCTCTTTTGTGTAGAGACGCACTTGGTTTTTGTCTGCATACAGTGCACTTTCGATATATTTGGTGAGTGCATTGGTGTTGGCTTGTCCTGGTAGCTTAATACCCAAACGCAAGATAAGTAGATAGACTATGGGAGCGAAAAGATTAATGAGAAGCGGCACTATCAAAATCGTACCTGTAACCGCGAGATCGTATGGAATTTCAACCATGAGGCCAAGGAGCGTCTTTGTGATCAGTAGGAACACGATGCTTTTTATGAGGACAGCGTTTAATCGTTTCGAAGCACTCTGGTACTCGTGCGATACTTGTGCTTGAAATGCAGACAAGAAATGGTCACTGTTATCGAGTAATTTTGGAAGATCACGATTTTCTTCGATCATTGATTTGAGAATACGCAGCGGCGCACCGTGTTTATCGACGAAACGTGCAAGCGTATTTGTGAGATCGGACGTAAAAGCGGTACTGATGTTTTTGTGAAAAGTTGCGTAGGCAGTAGCGTCTTTGTCAGAGTATTTATATAGCTGCTGTAGATCGTAGCGTACATTTGCGAGATCGGATTTGAGCAGGGCACGATGAACTGCAATGTAGAGACTGACGTCGAAATTCGTATCCTTATCGTTCGATGCGTAACGCTTTTTATCGACAGCATCTTTATAGTGCTCATAAGCAAAGTATAGATAAATCTTGAGTTTTTGGTCGTTGGCAATGAGATTTTCAACACCAACCGACATAAGATCGAGAGTCCACTCCTCCGAGGTGGCTCGTCCGGCTGTCGGTTCCATGCGCCAATGGTTGTTGTAATGTTTTTTGATAAGCGTATCAAGTTTTGGGAGCACCGAAACCGGCAGGCTGTCATTGTCAATATATCCAGCTTGGGTTAGCTCGATGATGAGCTCTTCAGCTAGTGAACCATCTGGTTTCTGTTTGGTATGGAACGACAAATTACGCACCAGAAATCGTCGAATGGCTCGCTGGCGCAGCAGGTGCTCTTGTGTGTATTCTGCAGCATTGCGTAGTTGCTCATAGGCAAGAGTGACAACTTTGCCTACATTGGCGACATTGATGAGCTGATCTTCTGGTTCGTTTTTTTTGACACCGTCAGCTACGAGACGTTGTTTTAGGCTAGAGCCAAGAGGATTTAATGGTTTTTTCATAACTTTACCTCATTTTTCTGCCCTATTTCTTGTGAATAGACGACAGCGATTTTATCAACGAGTTTTGATAGTAGTTGAACTTCTTCGGTGCTGAGTCCATGAAGAAACGTTGCAAGCGACGCATGTGTTTGTAGCTTGTAGAGTTTAACAACTTTGTGACCTTCGGGTGTGACATCAAGTACGCCTACGCGCTTGTCTGTCGGCAACGGGCTTTTTAATAAGAGGCCGCGAGTAACGAGGGAGCTTATTAGTTGTGCGATAGCGCCTTTTGTAACGAATAGTTCACTTGCTAGCTGTGAGGCGGTGCGATTCGGGCTGTCAGCGATGAGAGATAAAAGATGTAACTGTGCTCTCGATAGTGGGATCCCACTGATAATTTTTTGTTGTAAAACGACCGAATAGCGTCGCAAATCCTCTAGGGATTTTTCAAATTCTTGAATGAGATTGTCGGTGTGCTTCATAGTATTTCGGTCAAATAGCCTTATAAAGTTTAGCAGCTAAACTTTATTTTGTCAAGCATGAGTATGAGCCTAGAGCTGGATGCTTAAAATACTTTGTCGGCTAGTTTGAAGAGATCTTCCTTGGTGTTTGCTGCAGGTGTCGCGCCAATTCCATAGCTTAATACTATCCAGTCACGTCCCTTGAGAACATTAAGCTGTCCGCGTTCTGGGCTGTAGTATGCTTGCTCGCCTACATCAGGAATCTCTTCGATGTTTTTGCTAGATTTACTTTTTGTAAACTCAGTTTTGTTTTGTGCTGCTCCTGTGTCGTTGATTCCCGAACGTACCGTGACTGCCGCAACGCGCATGCTGTCGGCATTGAGTGTGTTCTGCGCATAACCGCAACTGCTGACCGTGACGTTTTCGTATTGAAGCGGCTCAGTATTGTTGGTTGAAAGTACATCATTGCCGAGTAGCTGCTCTGCTTCTTCGGCAGTAAACAGGCTGCACGCCTCGGTAGGGTCATAGACGATAGCTGGCTTATTGGGTTGTGTGGCAATAGCAATACCAGCAATAAGACCACCTAGTACGACAACGACCGCTAGTCCAATGAAAATTTCATTGCGTTTAATAATATAAGCTTTGGTCGATTCTAGATATGGCTTCATAATTGATCATAGTATAGCAGTAACCAGCACAAGGAGGTAGGTTGCTTGCGGCTATTTTTTGCGAAGTGCCAAAAATACACTCAAGCCACCTAGTGCAAGAGCGCCAAGGCTAACGTAGAGTGCTCGCTCTGCGGTTACTTTGCTTTCGGCGGCTGCCTGGTCGGCTTTTGCTGTCATGTGTGCTTCGGTCGGCTGGTCTACCACTTGCGTAACCGAAAATGGTCCGTTATCACTGCTGTGGCTATGCCCCTCTTTGTTTTCTTGGTCCCATGCAACAACTGTCCCATCGGCATACGTCTGATAGGCTTTCCACTGTAGCTTGGTGGCAGTATCGGGTACTTTGGCACTAAAGCTAAATTCATCGCGGGTACCCTCGGCAATTGCACCACCGTCCCAGACAAGTGACGTGGTGCTAGTTGTATCGTTAGAGGTCTCAGTCTCTTTGGTGATTTGCCAACCAGCTTTTTGCGTTGGAGTTGCGGATGTGATAGAACCTGGAATTAGTAGCTTGATACTAGTTGTAGGAATGTTTTTTTCGTTGGGTACACTGACAGTAAACACTTGATAGCTAGCTGTCGCGACCTCGGACGGTTTGACGGTCACGTGAGCGTATGCAGCAGTATTTGTACCTGCAAGCACTGCTAGAATGGCTAATCCGGCGGCATACTTTGTAAAAGGCGATTTTGTCGTCATACGTCACTCCATTTATGCTTATTGCTATTTAGTATAGCAGTTTACATTTTGCTTTGCTTGGCGATAGAGTGTCGGTGGCGTATGCCAGTAGTCAGTAGTAGTAATAGTCCAGTCGTCGTCGTGATTATGAGTGCTTCCGCCCATACGTAACTTGGATTATCCAGTGCGCTACTAGCGATACCACGCGACACCCGCTGAGTATGGGTAAATATGTAGGATTCGGCATCAGAACGGACAGCAAAAACAAGTTCGTACAAACCTTGGACGGCAAATGTATGTTTTGCTGTCGCAAGCGTGCCGTCAATCTTTATGGCTGGTGACGCTAAGTTTCCTCGTGTGTCTTTGATCGTCAATACGACACGAGTATTGTTGTTTACTAAGCGATTTTGCATATCAAAATAGAGCGTTGATTCTTGGCCTGCTATTGGATCGTCGTCGGGAATGATATGTAAGATTGAGCCATATGTTTTGGTGTTATCGGTGATAAGTATGTGCGCCTGTGCGGTAGTAGAAAGCAATAAGCTGACAGTGAAAATGCTGATCAAAAGACGCAGTATCATCGCCGTGCCTCATTGTGTCCGGCTTTTGTATGATCGGCGTGACGACTATGATAGTTTTGCACTACTGTAGGGATTGTAAGAATAAGGATAAGAGCAGCTGCCCAGATGGTCAAAAACAAACCTGATAGCTCTGCTTTGCCGAGGCGGAGCTTGTTGTTGAGCCTGGTAGCGATGCGATATATTTCTAGTCCGCTTAGTAGTGCCAGTGCCAACAAGCCAACAAGTTGAATAGCAGTATAGGCAAGGTGTGTACCGACTGACCAGACGTGAAGTACGACCAAGAACCACGATATATATACGAGTCGATGAAGCATCTTCCATTTGCGATATGTCATGTATGAGATGACACGGTCGAACGATGTCGCTGCCATGACGCCTAGTATGCCAAGTGCTATAGAGCCACCGATTAGCGACCATTGAAATAGTGCTGGAAGATGTTGAATTTGTCCTACGCCACCGATTTGACCCCAAAGTGAAATACTTGCATGAAGTAGGGCAAAATAAAATGCAGATACGCCAATTGCGCGTCGAGCAAATTCGAGCTGGCGAAGTCGCTGCTTGCCGATTATATATCCAAGAGGTGAAATGATCAGAGCTATATACCAATATATGAGACAGAAAAGACCAAAGAGCTGTTGCAGTCGAATAAGATACAGCTGATCGTCTGCAATCTGCAGTCGCAATAAACCGATAGCGAGTAGGCTGATAAGTAACGTTGAGAGCAGCACGTAAAAGCGACTATTGAAAAGTAGTTGGTAGTGCCTTGTCTGCGACATGGCTTTTTAGCTCATATCCACTGGCGGTGTCACCTGTGGTGGGTTAGCTGTACGATGGCGCGTCATCGCTTGCTCGAATATGAGCGAAGTAAAGGGTGGCATGCCTGCGAGGAGTGCGAGTGATATTCGCCAAAATCCCCACTCCATACTACGCGCAGTCAAAAATACAAATAGAAAATATAATCCAAAAAACAACCCGTGAATAGTGCCGGCAAAACTGACGGCAATCGCACCAGCGGTCGGGTCGAGGTAGCGCCAAATGATAGCTGTAATAAGTAGCGTCCAACCGAGCGTTTCGATATAAGCAAATAGTCGAAAGAGCATCCAAGCTTCTTTGTCGGTGAACCAGTGCGTGCGGTGATATATAAAAAGTGCTGTCTGCGTGACGGGATTTGTCACTCTACTAATAAGCGTATCCATTATGCTCATTATACGCTATAGGGTAAAAGGAGTGTAGGGATACGCTTGTAGTAGCTAGATAGATTTTTGGTTATCGCTGGTGGACGAATGTAAGAGCTGTGCCGCTTTTGCCAGCACGACCAGTACGTCCAATACGATGAATATAATCTTCATATTGTTTTGGTGCATCAAAATTAATGACATGTGATACGCCATCGATATCGATACCGCGGGCGGCAACGTCGGTTGCAACTAATATATCAACACTGTCGTTTTTGAAGCTTTTGAGCGCACGTTCGCGCTGTGACTGCGACTTATTTCCATGAATAGCGGCAGCTGGCATGTTCATCTTTGTCAAACTATCCGCGAGGCGTTGAACTCCAAACTTTGTTTCGCCAAAAATGATTACTTTTTCAAATTCTGGTTTTTGCAACAGCTCTGTGAGTAACTCGACCTTATGATTTTTGTCGCGTGCATGAATGACATCCTGCTCGATGTGATCGTTCGTCTGATTTTTTACAACCGATACCGTGACAGGTTCGCGCATGAATTCTTCGACAATTGATTTGACATCGCGGGTCATGGTAGCACTAAAGCAAAACGTTTGACGTTCGCTCGGTAGTTCGGCTGCAATCGTGCGAATGTCGCCAACAAAGCCCATGTCGCACATGCGATCGGCCTCGTCGAGTACAAATGTCGTTACTGTCTGTAGGCGCAAGACGCGTCGGTTGATGAGGTCTTTGATGCGTCCTGGTGTACCGATAATGACATGCGGTCCGCGCTTGATTTGTTGGATTTGTCGGGCAATATTAGCACCGCCAACGACAAGTGTCGAAAAGAGCTTTTGTCCTGCTGCAAAACGGCGGAACTCAGCGTCGATTTGTTGCGCGAGCTCACGTGTAGGAGCAAGAATAAGGACGTTGGAAGCATCACGTGACGTCTGAAGCTTTTCGATAGCCGGCAGCAAGAAGGCGGCTGTTTTGCCAGTACCTGTATTCGCCAAACCGATAATATCTTTGCCTTCGAGTGCGTATGGGATCGATTGGTCCTGGATAGGTGAGGGCGCAGTAAAGCCAAGGTGTCGCAGTGTCGCTGCTGTGTATTGGTTGAGTCCAAATGTATCGAACGTATGTGTCGCTACATAAGGAATTTCATCCTTGCTCTCAACCGCTTTGTTGATATAGCGGCTATAGTGAGTGGTTGATTGTCGTTGAGTGTTGCCACGGCGCTTGTGCGGCGTGAATTGACGGCGACGATCGCCGCCTTGTTTAAAATTTTGGCGCATTTGATACCTTTCTCGTACGTTAGCGACGATGAACGACGAGAGTTATCAGGTAACAACAAGTATTCATCCAGTAGGATTTTTCTACTCGTACAATCTTAACATAAGTTCATTTATTTTGCAATAGGTTTAATAAATTTTCATACATCGTATGTCAAATAATGTGATTGGTGCGTAGTGAGGCCAGGGTGCTGGGCTGAGTAATATAGTAATGCTTTATAATTATATTTACATATAATAAAGCATAGTGTATAGTATAGTACGATAAGAAAGTAATGCGAGAGGGCGCCACTGGGCGTTTTTTTTATGGGAAGAAAAATATGACAGGTGAAAATCAAATTGTTGGCATGGCCAGTGCAGGCGCATCAGTAGGCGCAGGGGTTGTTGTTTTACCAAATACAAGCGGTAATATGTGGGGTGAAGCTATAGCCTATATGCTAATTGTGTCTGGCATGTTGGTAATCGCTAGCTTTATTGCCATGAAGCTGTATGTGAAGCTGACAAAGAAAAAATAGTCAATATTATGCAGGACTATTTGCACTCAAAAGTATGGTGGCAGATTGCGCTGATATATGCAGTAATAGCCATGCTCTTTGGTGCAAGTACACTAATTCAGCAACAGGTCTCTGCAGTAAATCTGCCGAATGCTCAGCCTATAAAGCTTGCTACGGTAGTCGATGCTCCGACTAGAGTCATCATCCCTTCTGCTGATGTTGATGTGGTCGTTCAGCCAGGTGGTTATGACAGAGAGGCTATGCGGTGGTTCGAGTCAGAGACCTCTGCGCTTTTTGCTACATCGACACAGGTTGCAGACATTGCACACAACACGACATTGATATACGCGCATGACAGACCGGGTTTATTTACGGGTATACAGAATCTAAAAAGCGGTGATGAGATACTTGTGTATACCAGCAAGACTATGCAGGTATACGCTGTCTCCGAAGAGGGAGGAAGAGTGGTTCTACCTACTGACGTATCAGTTCTTGAGACGTTAGGCAAAACTATACCTCAAATTATACTGTTAACCTGTGAGGGCCTTATGTCAGATAAGCGTTTTGTTGTCCAGGCGGTTATGAGTCAGGAGCGGGCATTGTGACAGATTATATATTTGCACTTTTGGTGTGTCTGACAATTTTTAATATCTTACGGCTTGTGTTTTATGCGACGGCAAGTAACCTGCAGACTATTCGCGAACATAAAGCTCGTTTAGATAATCAAGGTAAATACTACCGCCCATTCGTGAGTGTGATTGTGCCAGCGCACAATGAAGGCGAGGTGATTGAGCGCACCTTGAGGTCACTGATAAATAGTAATTATCCTAAGTCGCGCTTAGAGATTATTGTTGCTAACGATGGGTCAACTGACGATACTGCAAAACGTGTTCGTAGTTTTGCTGCCCGTCATCGTAAACAGGCTACTATACGATTGGTAACACGACCAAATCGCGGAAAAGCAGAAGCGCTTAATTATGCAATCCGACGTCGCAGTAAAGGGTCTCTTGTAATGTGTCTTGATGCAGACTCTCTTGTGCATCAAGATTGTATAAAAAATTCAGTACGCTACTTTCGTGACAAAGAGGTTGTAGCGACTGCCTCAAACGTCAATATTATAGAAGACGGAACACTATTGGGGCTCGCTCAGCGCTTTGAATATCTATTTTCGCACCACTTCAAGAAGGCTCATAGTTACGCAAATATGGAATACATCATCGGTGGAGTTGGGTCGACATTTCGTCGCACAATTATTCAACAGGTTGAGTACTATGATTCTGATACTATGACAGAGGATATCGATCTGACACTGAAGATTATACGTCTTGGCAATAAAAAGCATCGAGTTGTTTTTGCAGGCGATGCGATTACATACACCGAACCTGTGCAAACATATGGTGGCCTAATGCGCCAGCGCTTTCGCTGGAAATTTGGTCGTATGCAGTCATTTTATAAGAACCGCCAACTTTTCTTTTCATCCGATGTTCGTTATACAAAACAATTAACCATGTTTCTATTGCCGATGACTGTAGTGTATGAGATATTTATGTTACTTGAGCCGCTTGTGATCGCGTATGTTGTATACGTATGTATAGTATCAGGAAGTGTCGAGACGGTAATGTGGGCTGCGGCGACATTCATAACACTTCTTACTATGAATATATGGGCAAGTGATCATCTCGATAGATTAGATCGCTTGCGCCTGACGGCGTATGCACCAGCTATGTATGTGATGCTGTACGGGCTTATTATTGTAGAGTATATGGCTGGCCTAAAATCAGCAGTAGGTGTAAAAAATATAGCGCGCAGCATGACAAACGGTAAAACAACGTGGGTATCACCGACGCGCAATTCAAATATTAGCGTATAGCTGCCAAGTTTGCTTGAGTATAGACTGTTGGTGAGGTCGTTTATAGATTTATTTTAGATACCATATTAATCGATGGCTTATCAGTGTTCTATTGGTATTCGCGATAAGCATTATTCCCCTCTAGATTAAGCGATTTCATCGCGAGGGCGGCCAACAGTAAGTAGTCTAGCGATACCCCATCCTACAAGCAGATAGACGACTATCGCCAGTACGCTACTGATTTCAAAGACCGATTGGCCATAGGTTGGTTCGCCAAAGATGCCTGTAAACGGTGCGACAAACGGTGCGCTTGCCCAATAGATAAATTCGGTAAAGCCGGCTGATTGATTTGCGCCTAGAAGTAATAGGATAAAACGTAGCGCGATAAGGGCATTGATGAGACCAATAATAAGCCACACAATGCGCTGCGCTACTACCACGGCGGGGGTATGCTCTCGGTGTAGGGCTGTGTGCCTCTCTACGGTAGAATCACCGTCATTATAAGTAGTAGTTTCTCGAACTTCGGTTTTTTGCACGTCATCTTGCATAGCACCTCCCGATTAACTAGTTGTATTACTATTATACACCCATTGCTTGTGGGGTATGCGAGGTTTCTGTACTAGAATAGTCGATATTTCAAATGAAGAAAATGAGGCATGTTATCATAAAAACACATTAACAGGAGACGCGTATGTTAGAGTTTACGGGTATAAATTATTGGGCGGTATTGGTCGTCTGGGTGTTTTATATGGCGGTGGGTGCATGGTGGTATTCGAAGGTAGGTTTTGCCAAGCAATGGACGAAATATACGGGTATTGATATTCTCAAAATCTCCACCAAGCAGGCAAACAATATCATTACGCTTGTTGCAGTTTCGGCATTAGTGCAAGCGTATGCGCTTGCGGTGATAATTAACTCTCTCAACGTAACTGCGGCTTTGAACGGAGTGTTGATAGGGTTGCTGATCTGGCTGGGATTTACTGCGGCAACTACAGTGGGCGTTACGTTTTATAGTCAGCGCAACTGGAAGTTTTTGTGGCTGAACAGCAGTTATTTTTTGGTTGTGATGGCGGTCGGATCCGTTATATTTGCCGTTTGGAAATAGCAAAACTTATCACCGAACCGACAAAAAATTCCATTTATCGAAGAGGTTTTTTGCGAAGTTGGGTAAAAGTGGAAGGTTATTGTCGGAGTTGAGCAAAAAACAGAAAACTCCGCGACCATCGGTCACGGAGCTCTGCTCGAACGTGACTGACGGTGCGGAGTGTGTTAGGAGAGCGTCTCCTTTGGTGCCGCCGAGGGCAGCTTGATGAGCGATGCCCAAAGTGCGAACCCTACGACGAGCGGAACATAGCTGAGCGCAATGAAAGCTTCGTACTGCTGCATCTTCCACATCAGGAAAAAGCAGCATATGCCCGCGACGAACGTCAGTATTTTGAAGAATACTGTACGCACGGCTACTTTTTTGTCCATTTCACTCTTCTTTCGGTTGTTGACCGGAACATACGAGATAATGTATTTATAGCATAAAATATAATAAATAGCAACAAGATAGACTAAGTTTTCCACAGGCGCATTTTACTTGTGCTTGGATGTATGCCATTATTGAAAAAGAGATAAAAACCACCAAAGCAACTTAATATAACTATGACGAAAGGATGTATACCTAATGTATATACTTCGCCAAAAAACAAGTAGCAATAATATAAAACTTGCAGTTTTTTCGATTGCCCTCGCGGTGATGTTGGTCGTCGGACTGCTGACAGCTACTGTCGGTGCTTCGAGTATCGTGAAACTAACCTCGAATATTGCAGATGTACCGAATGGAGATAGTCTCATTTTGACTATCAGAGCACAGAATGACGGTGATATTCACGAGCTGGAAGTGGATCACTCTTTTGAGGATGATTATCCGCAGTTTAGTGTGTATGCCGATGAGGCTGATCCTTACGGAGGCGACGGCGCTCTTTTTGCGGCTCTTGGTGTGGTCGTGACATATAATGCATCTATCAGTGAATGGACGATTGACTTTGGAGATACTATCACTCAGTTTTTAGTGAATGAAGGAAGCAATGTTGAATTTTACTTTGTACTAAAAGATTCGGCCAAAAATGTACTATGGGGCTCAATGTTCCCGCCTTCATCAGAGAATAAGTTTAACTTTGATCCGGTAAACGGGACAGGTGACTCGCTAGCTCTTAGTAGTACGCAAGATGACGTGGTGATTCCTGGAGTGCCAAATACAGCACTGGGGCTATAGGGACTAGCAAGTAGATACAGTCCTACGAGCAAGAGACTACGTATTAAATAGTATGGCCATAAAGATACCGAGAAAGCGTTCGTACAAAAAAGCTTATATCTCGTTGGTTCTATTGAGTGCAGTGATGATTAGTGGCACATATCTCTACGATGTGAGACAAACTAATCGGATAGCTCGTGAGGCTCAGGTGGCCACAGAAAAAGGAGTATTGGCAGCTAATGCCAGTACTCCTTTTGCTGATATATCTGAAATACCAAAGCGTATCATGATCGATAAAATTGGTGTCGATGCCGATATAGAACCGGTCGGTTTGCTCGATGATGGAATGCTTGACGCGCCAAAGACAAACGAACTTGTAGGCTGGTACGATAAGAGTGCTCGTGCTGGTGACGATCAGTTTGCGATGCTTCTCGATGGTCATTATGGAACCCAAGAGGCACCAGCGGTTTTTTGGCGCTTATTAGAGCTGGAGGTTGGGGATACTATTCACATACAAAGTACTAAAAAGACCATCCTGAAGTATGAAGTCAAAGAAACAGAGCGACAATATGCCGAAGATGTCGATATGAAAAAAGCGCTATATCCGTATCGTGATGGAGCGCAGAGCCTCACGATTATTACATGTGAAGGCGAATTTGATCCGCTGAATATGACCTATGATAGACGGATTGTAGTCTATGCAGAGAGAGTAGAATAGCCGACAAAGTGGACTATAATGAGGTATAGATGAACAAGGCGCAAAATCAAACCGTCCCAACAACAGTTGATGTGCTGGATTTTTTGGCACAGCTGGACGATGACAGTCAGCGCAATGATAGTCACGCGCTGATCGAGCTGATGCAGAGAATAAGCGGCGAGGCGCCGGTTATGTGGGGTCCGGCAATTATTGGCTTTGGCTCATATCACTACAAGTATCAAAGCGGTCGAGAGGGTGATATGCCGTTGATTGCTTTTTCACCACGAAAAGGTAAGCTGGTGCTATATGTTGTTGACGACTTGATGCAATACGAGTCTATTCGTGAACATTTAGGCAAACACAAAATATCCAAAGCTTGTCTATATATCAATAAATTGGCTGATGTTGATATGAAGGTCCTCGAAGTATTGGTCGACGCGGCCTATAAAGACGCCACAAAAAGGATATAAGTACAAAAGCAAAGACACCTGCAGGTAAATTGCAGGTGTCTTTATTGCTACGAGATCGACGAGCTTTTAGGCGACGTCTTCTTTGGCTGAGAGGCTTGTCGCCCAAACAACTAGTTGATAGAGTGCAGCGATACCTACAAGCGTGTAGACGACTCGTGCAAGGGCTGAGCCTTCACCGAACAGGCTATCTACAAGGTTGTATTCAAAGAGGCCAACGAGCCCCCAATTCAGTCCTCCGATTATGATAAGTAGTAATGCGACGGTGTTCACAGCTTTCATACGTGCTCCCTCCTCATTGATATGTACCCTTAGTATATCATTAATATGTGCAAAGCAAGAGCAAAATGACATATATTTATTGGCTGTCATATTTTCGTGCAGCGAGTTGTCGATAGATTCCCCACAAACGATGATTTGCATCATCGGCTCTGGGAAATGCGGGTGGGGCTTGTGGCCCCACCCGCTTGGTTTCCGAACAGAAGAGCGAAGAGCTATTCGGCGCGTGTTTTACGTGCCGCTTCGCGTTTTACTCGTTGGGTATCTCGTTTGATCTTGCGCTCCTCTCGTCGATCTGCCCGTTCCGCCTTGCGCTCCTCTCGCTTTTCAGCGACAGATTGACGGAACTTTGTTGCTGCCTTTTCTGCCTTTTCGTGCACGGTTTTGCTAAAACTGCGCATCGGGCGGTCCTTATAGGTGGAAGCAGTCGATTTTTGAGCGACCGCTTCACCTGTCTCTTTGTCTTCGTTTCGGGAAGACGACTTAGTAAGCAGCGAGCCAAGCTTGTTGTTGGAGTAGCCGGCGTCGACGATCGGGCGTAGTGCCGTGTCGAGTTTGCCAACGACCTTATCAACGAATTGATGCTGCTTGTCTGTCTGAGCGACTCTATGAGCAGTGTCGCTCAGCGGACGAAGAAGTGGCAGCACCTTGGTATGAACACGCACGATTGTGTAGTCGGCGTGCTCTTCGGTCTCCGCGTTGACCAGGTTCTCTGGCTTCAGCGGATCATGAATACTACCAGTGCCCGTTTCCATGTGGACATACGGCAGGCCCATGACGCTATTGGCCACAGCCAATAGATTGAGAGGGTTGGTCGGAAAGTGAGCCCACATTTCGTATTGCCCGTGCACGTAGGTTGTCGCAAATGCAGTCTCCTTATGCGTAGGCGTCTGTACTCCGAGCAAACGTGCCTTGAGGCCTTCTGGTGAATCGGGATCGCCGATGTAATAGAAGGAGACACTTCCTGCAGGTAGCGTAGGGGCGCCGTCAGCTAGATTTTGATCCATCTGCTGCTGTGCGGCATGGGCTGGTGCAGCGCCGGCACTTAGGGTGACAACGCCAAAAAAGCCATTGTCAGTTTCCAAATGGGCCTGTTGTAGCCGGAGATGCAACTCCTCGCCAGACTCCTCGGTGTACTTGGTTTCGACGATGAATGGATCTTGCGCGCCTGGGTTAGGTGTGAAAAACGGAGACACAATCTGCTCCATCACACCATATTCGAGGTTGGCGGGTGTCCCGGATCCACCGCCGAAAAACGCGCCAGAAGCGGCGGTTGGGTTGGCAGTGGCTACAGGAGCGATATTCAGCATGATGCCGAGAAGTAGAGCGAAAAATGCAGCGACAGTTTGACGGATCGCATGTCTCACGATTCCCTCTTTCTGTTCGGTTTGGAAAAGGACTCACTGGGTGCAATTAGTGTGCGTATAGTGTATGTTTTATTATATCATATATACTAATAATAATCAATGTTTATAGTGTAGTGACAGGTATGTTTTGACTCCTGTAGTGTACTCACTATTGCAAAAGGCAAGCTATAAAATGATATTGCATTTTTATCAAAATATGCTATGATTGAACATAATATTAGCAATGTGTACGACCCAATTAATCGAGGAGATTCAAATGAAGTCAATCGCGAGTCCACTGCAGTACTGGAAAAACATCAATAATAAGCAAAAATTTGAAATTGGTATTATTGCCACCGGCGCGTTGCTTGTGGGACAGGTAATTTCGCTCGCTTTGTCTACGTCGGCTCTTGCACAGCCTCTATCTCAGACTGATCGTCAGTTAGTCGATAATATTGTGACATCAGTTATAAAAGACGGTAAGCAGCCTGGTGTGTCAATCTCGATTACTGGCCCTAAGGGTGATTATGCTAAGTCTTACGGTATCGCCTCTTCGATTCCTAAAAGAGCACTTAGTCTTAACGACCATTTTCGTATCGGTAGTGTCACAAAGAGCTTTACTGCTACTGCAATACTTATGCAAGTAGATAAAGGTACCGTGAGTCTCGATGACACACTTGATAAGTATGTAAGTGGTGTACCAAATGGTGATATTATCACTGTTCGTCAATTATTGATGATGCGTTCAGGTGTTTTTGACTACCAAGCCGATCCAGCAATCGCTGCGGTATTTAGTATCTTTCCAACATGGCAGTTTAGTCCCGAAGGTGCATTGCAAAGTATTCGCAAGCATCCATCACAGTTTGCGCCCGGCTCTCAATACCAGTACACAAATTCCAACTATCAACTGCTCGGAATGATTTTGGAGAAGGTGACTGGCAAAAAATACCAAAACGTTATCAAAGACGATATTGTGACGCCGCTTGGTCTGACAAAAACATCGCTGCCAGCAAATGCAACGATGCCGACGCCATATGCGAAAGGCTATAGCCCGTTGTTCCTCGGACTATACAGGGACGTGACGGCTATTAACCCAGCACTATTTGGCGCTGCAGGATCAATGGTTTCGACTGTTGACGATCAACAAAAATGGGGTGCTGCAATGCGAGACGGTACGCTGCTAAAACCAGCGACACACGCGCTAAGCCAAGCAACATTTTGTCCGGTACCATATACTGGCGAAGGCCCATCGGCATTTGGATATGGACTAGGTCTGATTCAGCTTGGTAGGTGGATCGGTCACAACGGCTCAATTCCTGGCTATGGCGCAATAACGTTTTACGATCAGCAGAGCGGTGCAATTATCACTGGTATGGAGACAATGCAAACTTCTGACTTGTCGGTATTTTCACGAATCATGCAACGAATTGGCGCACAGCTATACCCTGGTTCAATGGAAACCCCTGCGTATCCAGAGTGCTAATCGATAGCGATAGAAACGTTACGCCAGATTGCGTCGTATTTGAGCTTTGATCATTTGCTCGATGAGTGCGCTCGGAAGTGTTTGGTTATAGCGTACTTGAAAAGTTCTACTGCCAGTTTTGTAGCCTGCTTTTTCGAGCGCTTCTCGCTCTTTGTCATCTAGTTTGTCTGTCCAAATCTCTATGCCGATATGATGCTTATAGGCGTCGAATCCGATCAGGTAGCCATGAAATTTGTAATAGGGTTTACCATAATGTATACCTTCTTCTGATTGAGGCTCGGCGGATTTTATGAGCGTACGTAGATTTTGAAGATGTGCATGCGCAACGCTTGGAGCGCTTGCAATATATTCGTCAACGGTTTTGGCTGCATAATTGGTCATAATTTAATCATAGCATTACTCACTCGATAGATTTTAGAGCTATGACCAATTTTTTACAGGTGAAGTGCAAAAAGGTAGCCAGAATTTGGTCGCTATGTGAGGTATTTCACAGAGGAGAATCGTCAAACGAGGCACACTAAGAGAGTAGAGAGGGGGTATTATGGATGATATAACACTAAACCAACACGAAGATGACGAGTCGGTATCAGTCGTACTGCCAGAGAATCTTTTAGAAGAAATCGATGCGCAAGTGGGAGGGGCTTTTACGGATCGCAGTGACTTTGTGCTTTCGGCGGTTCGGCATTACGTCGAACATATGCACGATGTGCAGTTTATAGGCGTTTACAATATCGGCTATTAGCGTAGTAGATAAAATTGGCTATTGCATATCTGTATAAATCATGATATAATTATGACACTGTTCTTATGCAGGGATTAATTATCCATGAGGAGATGATATGGAATCAATCGTACGCTTTGTGTTTTCGGCCCGTAGTTTTATCATAGTACCCTTTATAGCAGTTGCTATTGCAGTGTTTGGTCACGCAGCATCAACGCATGCTCAGCCGCTCACGCAGGCTGACCGAGCTTTTATCGACACTGCAGTTGCTGATGCGATGAAAGATGGCAAGAAGCCAGGTGTTTCGATCTCGGTTAGCGGACCAAAAGGTAGCTACCAAAAAGGCTATGGCGTGAGCAATCGTCTTACGCGAAAAGCTCTCACTGCCAATGACCACTTCCGAGTGGGTAGTATCACAAAAACCTTTACTGCAGCAGCTATTTTGCGACAGGTCGACAAAGGTGCAATAAGTCTTGATGATACCGTTTCAAAATATGTTTCTGGTATTCCAAACGGCAACATAATCACAGTGCGCGATCTTTTGTCGATGCGTTCAGGTTTGCACGAGTATACTTCGGATATTGTATATCAAGTGTCGCTAGCGTTGCTTCCGACTATGCCATTTACGCCACAAAATGCTGTGAATATCATGAAGAAAAAAGCGCCAGCCTTTGCGCCTGGTACGCAATATTCATATGCCAACTCAAATTATATTTTGCTCGGTCTGATTCTCGAAAAGACAACAGGCAAAAAGGTTCAAAATGTCATTGCCGATGAGGTTATCAAGCCAAGCGGACTCACGAATACAACTTTCCCGACAAACGCGACTATGCCAGCTCCATACTCTCGTGGCTATGGTCCAAACCCAATACTTTCGTTTTTGGTAAAAGATTACACTGCTATTAACCCAACAGTTGCTTGGACAGCTGGTGCGGTTGTATCAACGCACGCAGATCTTGCGAAATTCTCAAAAGCTCTCCATGGCGGCACGTTGCTTAGCCCAGCAATGCAGGCGGCTCAGCAGAATTTTTGTCCAATACCGCATGGTGGCGAAGGCTTTCCTGCGCAGGCCGGCTATGGTTTCGGTATGATGCAGCTTGGTAAATGGCAGGGTCACAACGGCTCTATCCCTGGCTTTGGGTCGGTTGCATTCTACAATCCATCAAACGGTGCAACTATAACAATCATGACAAATACATGGCGCGATGATTTCGCGGTATATGGCAAGATTCTTCCAAAGGTTGTTGAACGCCTTTACCCAGGTTCGATGACGACAACTCCTACGTATCCAAATTGCTAAAAAGAGACAAGTATATAAAAAGACGACCTATATTGGCCGTCTTTTTATATGTAGGTGATACGAGTAATGTTAACGAAAAATGAATATGACAAGTAGGCAATGCGAGAATCGCGCCACTTGTCATATCCACTAATATTTCATCAAGCGGATGATTTGTGGCGGTTTCTCCAGCGACAATAGAGCGAGTGCCAGTAGTGGCTCCATTCGTTGGTGGCAAAATTGCGACTACATCGCCAGCAGATGACTGCGGCTGGTAGCCCTCGGGATCGACGGCGCAGAGCTGGCAGCTCGCGGAATATATCCGCCCATATCGTAGCGTTTTTCTTAGACGTGAGCTCGGTCATCTCTCTACTCCTTTGATGGTGTGCAATCAGGGCAGGTGGCTGACATCCAGACGCAATCTCCCAGAGGAGCGCCATACGTCGGACATTTATCAAACTGTTGAGAACCGTAGGTCTTGTAGGTTGGTGCTGATATGCATCGTGGACACCGCGTAAAATCGACTCTTCTGTCTGTCATTAGCTCTCGCTGCCTACTTGTCAAATAGCACCCGGTTGGGTTATCTGTACTTTAACAATAAGATGCTACCGATGGCAAGAGTCTTCGGGTATGATTTGTACGTCTCGAGCTGGCAGGTAGATATAATTGTCCGCATCTGGCGAGCAATCTCCTAGGGTCGTGAGAGGTGCCTACGTAATGTCAGAATTATTGTCGATGACTTCCGGTTGTGTTAGTAAACCCTAGAGCTGGTGAGGAGGCCTTAGCTCCCGAACGTCGTGGTTCCGACCATTATCTTCTTTGGAGAGGCCGAGAGTTAGGATATGACACAGACCATAGAAAAAACCGACACAATGCTGGTTCTTTCTATGGTGCGGGTGAAGAGACTCTAGGCACTCCCGACCGCGTCGCGGTACGGGAGAGCCTTGCTCTCGACAATTATTGATTTTCGAAGAGGTCGAGAGTTAGAGCTAACACATACCAATAAAGAAGCCCCGACTAATCGGGACTACTTTATTGGTGCACGATAGTTGACGTATTACAAACATCGGCAATCATGTCTACGAACGACTATAAGTTAAAATACCTAGCAGAGCAGTATAACCTAGCAGACAACCTGATATAGCCTTAATCGCTATCCTTGTCGGTAACAGGGTGGTAGTAAATAGATGGCTTACTCACAGGGGTGTATTTGAACGGGTGCTGTATAAGCATTCTGACTTGTGTTTTCAAGAATGCCTTTTGTGTATCAGCGCCCCCTTTGTCTTTTAGCCAATCAGGCGGCGACTTAATGATGGCGTTGAGCATCTTATTGTCGTGAGAGTATGCATCGATTGATACTTTAACAGGCTCATCTTCATTGCCTTTTATCTCCAGCTTGCCCAAATCATCTACTGGTATTGCATATAGGCCTTTGGGCAGAGAGTCTTCGTATGTATGATGCACTGGAGATATTTGCTTCAAATCCTTAAATCGGACGCCGCCTCTTGAATGGTCTTCAATTATATGTTTGCCAATGTCGTCTTTTCTGCTGAAAATCATATGCCATTCAGAGACACGTACACTAATAATAAACCAGCTTTGCTTCTTGCTTCGTCTTAATCTTTTCAGCCAGGTTTCAAAATCATCAATTTGAGAACTTGGCTTCGACAATAAAGTTTCTACTATGTGCTTGTTCTCGGAGTGAGCTATCTGGCGTCCGTAGCTATGTGCTTGGTGGGCAACCCCGATATGCCAACCTTTTATAAACCCGTACTTATCATGTATTTGGTTCCATCCGTAGCTAAGAAGCCCTTTTGTTGCAGCCTTGAGTAACTTAAGACGTCCTGATTGCTTAAATACAGAAAGGGCTAACGCAGACTTCTCGTATCCCTCTAATACCTCTTTCTTAAATTCCGTAATTATATCTTGGTCGAGCAGTGTGTCTGCGAGTTTTGTATTTTCAAACTTCGTACGCTCGCTAATGAAGCTATCGACCAGGCTGGATAGTGCCGATACGTCCTGCCCCTCTTCACCTAGTTTACTTAAATGCCTAAGGATGAACGCCTCTTCTTTTTTAGTCATTAAATCAGAAAAGGCACCTGTTTGTGCTATAAAGTCACGGCCGTAGTGCTTAATGTCTTTAGGGATACTCTCTAGTGCGAGCATGCGGTCAACCCATAGTGACTGTAGGTTTATATTAAAATCAGGAACGCCGTGCACTCGCCCATCGGCAACTAGGTCGTGTGTGTCAAATCGCCACTTTTTAGCATAGTCATCATCGATACATTCTACGAGTATTCTGGTCAACTCTTGGGCGGAAAAGTTAGATAGGTAATTATTAAGTTCCTGTCTTATCTCCTTTTGACCTTTTGTGAGATTTGACTTGCCGTGAATATAGGCAGCAACCAGGAATAGCATACTTCTAGTTGGCCATATGAACTCTTCTATTTCTTCACCGTACAAATCATAGTCGTCTTCTATCTCGTCGAATATTGTTTTTATATTCCCAAACATCGACACCCTCGATTTTTTGTATGCACCGAGCAAGAGGCTGACCGAGCTGCTCAGGCGACTATTCAGCCACTGAGTAAGTTGCTCTTTAGTATACGGTAGTGATTCGTCATACCCCCTGTAGTTATACAGCAGCAGCCCTGTATGTTCTTTAAGCCTAAAGGCTAGTGATTGCAGGACATCCTCTTTGTAGTGAGTACTGGGCGGCTCTGTATCGTCGGAGTAAACTAATCGTGATATAGCATGAGTAAACGCTCTCTCTGCACGTGTTGCCTCAAGTACATCAAACGAATTAAATGAATTCAGGAGGCTCTTGTACATACTTGATACTATTATCTTTACAGCATCCTGACGCTCTGTGCGTAAAGCGTAGTAAAAGGCATCGTCAATGATGTCGGCTATGTCCTGTAGGCGATTAGATACGCTATCTCTAAATAGCTGATTAAACTCACCCTGTGCAGCCTTGAAGTTGTATCCAGGGTCATCACTCGAATGCAGCGTCGTTAAGCCGTCGGTTAATAGTTCATATATATTCAACGCATCGTCAACTGCCACCTCATCATCTTTTTCGATAGAGCCTCGAAGTTGCTGCTTAAAGTCTTTGATTAGGTCATCCATCTGCCTATTGGGGGAGTCTGGGTGGTCTGCAACTGACTTAATACAGCTCAATAAATTGCGTACGAAGCGTTTGGATGGCATATCTAGGTCATTGGCCAAAACCAGCTTAATGACCTCGTCTTGGCTCCTAACGCTAGCACTCGGCCGTGTGTTCAATACTATTCGTGCTACCTCCTTGTCTGAGACCTCACCCGTAGGCTTACCGCCAGTCACTTTCGGTGCTTCACTGTAATACTCTCTGACAATTAAATCATTTAACTTTTTTACATCAATCGACTCGATGATGCCCACCTTGTCTATGCGTATCGGGTAACGCTTATCCGAATTCTTATCGTTACGCATTGCATCGAGTGTGGCGTGTGTTACGTAGAGGAGGTCGCTTATCTCAGCAAAAAAATTGTTCATACCTACACGGCTGCTCATGCTTGCCTTTAGGGATTTTTTAACTAAAGTCCTGATATACTTGTCTTCTCGCTCTTTCAACTTACGTGTTTCGAACATTACACGTATAGACTCCACTATTGCGTATATACTCAACAGCGTAAGTCCAGCGACTGGAAAATAATAATATGAAGCTCGGGGAGAAAGCAGCAATAGTAGGCTAAGAACAGCGTAGCTGATTAGGATTTCACGAAACTGGATGACGCTTGGCAGCGATAGTCTCCTGATATACCCAGCATCGTACATTTTTTCTAGCAGTAAAATAAATACGGGAATTTGTACTGCAAACAGTAATCCGACATAACCAAGTATTGTCTCGATACTAGTTAAGACGGAAAGTTGACCAAGATGCTTATCGAAAAGTTCGTCACTAAGTACAAAGCCATAAGTAAACCACCCCACGATAATTAGGGGAGGTATTAGTAGCAGGCTATCACGCCAGCGGCTTACCCAAATCTGCCTCATAGAATAATTATAGTATTGAGCAGGGCTTTTCTAAAGCACTAGCATAACAGTAGGAAGTGGCTTTAGAATGTTGTATAATTATAAATGTTCTACGCTTTTTTGCACGTTTGAGTGTGCGATTTTTTCGTACGGTTAAGGCCAGAAATGGGACACCGTGCGAAGCAGATGGGCTTAACGTTCAAATGTGGATAAAAGGCGTAGAACACCGATGTACGGTGTTCCTTTTTTTGGGCACAGAAAATACGCTATGAAAAACCCACAGACTAAGCTAGGCAAGCAATTATCCAAAATACTCAATCATCGAGGTGATGAGTTTACACTGGTGTCATCTAGCAACGAGTACGATACTTTTCAAATAGATATATCCGATAACCAGGTAATGAACTTTATATGCCATGAATATCCTGGACTGGCGTATGGAATACTAATCAACACGAAATCAACCTATGCATTGCCTGCTGATAAGAAACTAGACCTACTCATGCAAGCTGTGAATGAAGCTAATCTTAAATCGACCTCTGTTACTACAGCCATAGAGTCTCGCAGCAGGGACGATGTATTCACTCTACACTTCAAAACATTCATTCAGCTCAAGGGACGCATAGGCGTTGCTCGCACACTTGATGCAGCGGTTGACCTACACCTACTGGAGATTGACGAAGTAATATCGCCGAATTTTAAAAACATGAGCAAGGAGAAGAAGTAGATGGAAGCGACATCGATAGTCGCCCTATTAATCATATTAGGGCTAGGATACTGGTTTAACAGCAGCAGAGAGGAAAAAACTAAGAACAAAGCAGGTCAGAGTGCTAGAGATGAGTTTATGTCTCTCGTGAGCGGGCTTGAGATTGATGGCATATCAGATGATTTAGTCCAGTGGCTTGAGTTGAAGATACGCATGCAAACAGGGCAAGACGCCCTACGAACATATACAGAGGAGCTGAAAGCCTTGATTGACGAGGATGGAGAGCGGGCAGCTGTAGTGCAGCTCATGTTGTTGCAGCAGCGATACCTAGAAGAAAAGCAGAATACAGAACAGCGTATGCAGTGGCATAGCTATGTTGAGTCTTTTCGACAGATGAATAAAGCTCAGCAAAAGTATGAGATAGACAGACTAAAGAAAGCCGCCAAGCCAGCCTTGACCGACGATAGCGAGAAGATAAACACACTTGAGCTAATTCATCTAGGTGGCGACAGTAAAACAACCGACGTAATGGTAGGTGGAATAAAGCTGTTTACGTTGAAGGAAAAGTAATGCAATCTGACGACCTTTCGCAACTAAAGAGCAAGGTACTCGCGGCTAGGATACTGGTGGTGAAGTTTGAAATTATGCTGTATGCCCTGCCTGATGATTTTATTGTGTACGTCGATGATAATGAGCGGCCTGCTGCAGAGTCCTATGCAGTAACTCGCAGTCGAAAAGCGTATGAGCTTACAGGTAGCTCGAAGCGATATGCGAGGCTCGTAAGTCCGACCGAGATGTATAACATTATCAAAAAGCATTTAAACTACGAGACACAGCAGCTGGAGGAGCTAGAAAAGAGCAGCAGTGGGCTGGTGCAGGTAAAAGATAAAAAACTGACACGACTAACCACCCTGATAGAGCAGTTACGTAAGCACACAGGGGCGAATACTCTATTAGAGCTGCAGCCGAGGTACACACGACGGTCAGATGACGAAGAGGAGCTATACGAGGAAGCCGTATCGTTAGTTGCACGTACACAGATTGCGGATGTGACATTGATACGGGATAACCTATCTATTGGTCATACTCAGGCAGAGAAACTCATGCAGCGACTTGAAGGTGGGGAGCTGGTCAGTCGGCTACAAAACGGTGCACTCAAAAGAACAGTGTTTGTCACTGTAGACGATATGGACGAAAGAGAAGCGAGGCGCAATGCAGATAAATAAGCGAGGCAAGTTACCAAAAAGGCAGTCGCAAGGTTCATTCATTGATAACGATTTTGCCTCTGGTTTTGAAGATAGCAAGTTTGAAAAGTTCAGACCAGTCTTAAAGGTATTGGCTATAATTCTAGTGCTCGCAAGTATAGCGTGGGGTGTGTCAGCTTATTTCATCGGAACAGAGGAGAAAACGGACATAAATAAGACATACACACCCCCTGCCTCGTCGCAGGAAGCCGTTGGCGAGCCTGAGTCTAAACAAAGCAAACAGGCAGATAGTACTGATAGTGATTATCCTACGGACGCTGCACCGTCGGGCGGCAGTGCTCAGCGTCAAGATATACCAAGCGGCAGCGGCACTACATCTAGCACGAAAAAATACAACCCCAGCAAATGTGAGCCGCTTAATAATGAGGCTACGAGACTACGACAGGCTGCAGAGCAAAAGAAAACTACCTTTGATAATGCCTTTGCAGCACGTAAAAACTATGGTTACTTTTACGAACAGTACGGTAACAGTACTGACGCACAGCAGGCATATGACAGCCAGGAGGCTCAGCTTGATTTACTACAGGAAGACTGGGAGGATGCACTCAAGAAAGGAAACGCTGCATACAGCAAGTATCAAGAGTGTCGAGCTAAATTATAAACGCCCAGCCTTTTCGCCTGTACTCACGGTAAAATAAGAGTATGGATAGCGATGCAGCCACAACAGAGGTAGTACCGTCTACAAAGCAAGACGGTGAGATACCACGACAAGAGGGTGGTAGGTTTGCTACTGGAAACAACGCAAACCCTGCTGGCAAGGGTGGTTTTGGCGAGCGACCCGAGAACCGTGCAAGTGGCCATTGGAGCAAAGAAGATAGCATATCGTATTGGTATAACAAGTTACTACGCATGCCAGAAGACGAGTTTAGTAAGTTCAAGTCGGCTACCAGTGCTCAACGTATTGCGTGGACTAAGATACAAGCCGCTACTGGTAGCAATGAGTATGCACTGAAGTGTACAAAAGAGATTACCGACCGCACCGAGGGGCGTCCAAGGCAAGATATTGATATGAGCATAGAGCAAGACGAAGCCGTACCAATTATCAAAGGGTTTGTAATACCGACACTACCAGAACATTTTATCGACAAGGACATCATCGAGCAGCTAGGCGAAGAAGAGGCTGTAAAGATACTGGGAGCTAAGTAAGGACTAGGCTTACTGCTTTTTAATAAACCTTTGTATATCCTCACGTCGGTAACGTCTATCTCGGCGTGTGCCTATACGCACAGCCTTTAAGTACCCACTAGCATCCCACTTCCTAAGAGTATTTGGGTGACAGTTAAGTAGCTCACTCACCTGCTTGAGCGTTAATAGCTTCGGTTGTTTTACGCCTTGTGTCATACTATAACTATACACAACCTACCACAGTGAAGCATGAGTGAAGTGATGAATAATAGTATATTTGGTACAAAAGAACGAGCACAGATAGTCGCAAAGGACATATTGGCCGCTTTCGAGCTGGCCGCTCATCCTAGTTTCATCTATACCCCTAGTAGGCAACTACAGGCCGCTATGTCTGACCATGAAATCGCAACATTTATAGTACATCTTAATAAACAAGACGTGATAAATATAAACGAAAGACGGATGTTCCTTGGTGGACATATTGACCCTCTACCGCACTATGAGATACATGTAAATGTTCAGACGCTCACCTTGGCGGCTCACCCCGAACTACTCAACAACACGATACAGATAGCTGGCTATAAGCCAGCACATAAATCAAAGCCGACTCTAGGGGCGGTGGATATATATCGACAGCTGAAAGCTCAGAATTATTCTGATAGAACAGGTAAACTTACCGTATCGCCCACGGTCGATATTGCGATAGCAGTAAACGGCAAAGTGAAACGTAAAAATGGTAAAAGGTATGAACAGTGCCACTTGATGAGCTGTTTATTCAAGAGTGTCAATAGCCTTAATGATGGTGTAACTTTCAGCAGGTTTTTAGGTGTAAAGTATGACAAAAACAATACAAAGCATGCTAAGAAAATTAGAAATACAATTGATGAAATAAACAAAAAGGTATCAGAGGTAACTAATGCCAAGAAACTGATTTTAATACAAAAAGAAAAGATATTTATCGACAAGTCGTATCTGTTAGAGTAACTGAAAAGCATTTCCAGAACACCCTCGTGTACATAGTTAGCCTGCAAACAAAAGCAGGCCTTTTTTATCCCTGCGACTGGTTGCAGCAAGGAAAGATGAGTGAATACAAAGAAAGAGCCACTACCAGCAGGAACACAGGATGATGCCGCAAACGATGGCGTGGCTGCTGAGTTGAGCGATGAGGCAATCCATAACCTCACTGGCTTTTTTGACGTGCTTATTCAAATGGACTTTGCACAGAAACTCAAGCAACGTAATGAAAGGAGTGTCGAAGATGGCAATGATTTATCGGCTGCTACAAATAATACTACGTAAGTTCATAGACGGCCTTATGACGGTCTGGCTATGGGCAAATAAGCACGAAAAGGCAGTTAAGAGGCGTAGCGAATATGAACGTAAGTGAGATAAATATAAGACCAGTAAAGCCTGACCATGGCTTGGTAGCATTTGCAAGTTACGTAATAAACAACCAGCTGTACGTTGGCTCGCTCGGCGTACACCAAAGATTAGATGGTGCAGGCTATCGCATAACCTACCCCACAAAGAAAGTTGGCTCACGTCTGTTTAATTATTTTCACCCAGTCAGTAAAGAGGCTGGCAAGATAATTGAACAAGCAGTTATCGCAAAGTGCGTTGAGCTATTTGAAAGAAGTGACAAAGCAGATGGTAGACACCATAAAACTGTTGATAACCATACCCCATCTGTCAGGCTTTGACGGTAGCAGGTTCTCGCCCATCACGCTCGAACAGCTCGTGCGTAGCAGGGGCTACGGCAAGACGTATCTCAATCCTGCGGCCACCTATGCAAGAATGGGCAAATATATGCCACGGCTAACTATGTATAAGCGAGTGACCAGGCTAGGTATTGCATACCAGTTGGCAGTCGAGTTTTCAGCACCAAAGATGCTGTTTGGCAATAACTTCGATGAGCTACAAGAAAGTGATTTTGACGCCTTACTAACAAAGTTACATGAGACGTTGCAAGAATTGCTTGGGGGTGGACTGCTCAAGTCACAGCTTGCTCATGCCGATATAGCAACATGGCATCCATCAAAAAACATAGTGTTCAATAGCTATACGTCTTGTCAGACCATCCTAAATACGATAGGTAGATTGGATATTAGTAAGATTTACGACCTACAGAAGACAAACTTTCGAGATGGACATGTCGTACATATACACGCAAATTCGCTCGATATAGCTTTCTATGACAAGTTGGCCGACCTACGAAAAACCAAGGTGAGTAGCAAACGAGCCTTTGAACAAGATGGCTCGGTGCAGTTGAAGATGCTTGAAAAGCTAAACAGGTATAGGCCGATGGAGGTGTTTAGGTATGAAGTACGTTTTGCTGGTAGAGCCTCTATCAAGCGAGCCTACCCTGAACTAGAGAAATGGACATTTGAAAGCATGTTCAAGAGTAAATTGTGCCAGAGTGTCCTACTCAAGCACTGGAATAGAATAACAAATAACGTGGATATGCTGGCGTTAGATGCTAAAGAGCCATACGAGCTGTTGCAGAACTATATTGAGGATAACCAAGAGGCAACACCGCAGGCTGTACTTGCAGCCGTAGCAGGCCTGCTCATCACTAGCAAAGTTGGTGTATTAGGCCTACGCAATGTTCTTGAGGCTCGTTATGGCAAACAGGCATGGTATCGCATAAAACCGTTGCTTAGACTGCCAGGAGCACGTCGTTTTCAAGCATTTGTGTTTATCGACGAGGAATTGCAGCAGTTCGCACCTGCAAGTATGTCCGACTACCTGAAAAATATTGAAAATAGTGTTAAGTAATGTTAAGTTAATAAGGAGTAAACATATGAACGTAAATATAATTCTAATCGCACGAGTATCCGATATTGAGCAGCGTAAAGCGTTGCCTGCTCAGAAGAGGCGACTTATAGGATATGCTGAACAAAAACAGCAGCCGTATGAATACCACGAGTTTGACGAAAGTGCACACAAGAGCGAGCGACAGAAGTTCGCAGAGCTTGTAGAGCATATAAAAAAGCAGACTACATTGTGCTACGTCGTATTTGATAAAATCGACCGCCTGACACGAGACAGTAGCCAGGAGGAGGTAAAAGCACTACAGCAGCTTGTTAAACAAGGTAAGATTGAACTACACTTCCCTCACGATAGCCTATATATCGACCAGCACTCGTCAGCTGCGGACTGGTTTAGGCTTGGTATTGGGATGGCCTTAGCAAAATACTATTCAGATAGTATCCGTGATAACGTCAAACGACGCTTCGAGCAAATGCTTTCTGACGGCATATGGGTGCATCGAGCACCAATTGGTTACAAAAATGTAGTAACAGGAGGTACGGCTCATAGGCCAGTCAAAGACATCGAAGTAGACACCACTAAAGCCCACTACGTCGTAAAGGCTTATGAAATGAGAGCACGAGGCATGTCCTATGCTGTTATTGCCAAAGAGCTGCACAAGATGGGTTTTCGTAGCAACATCTCAACCAGCAAAGCACCTACCAAGCAATTTCTTGAGCGTATATTGAGCAATCCTTTTTACTTCGGCACTATGGTGCATGCTGGCAGAGAGTATCCGCACAAGTACGAGCCACTTATAAGCCGTGCCCTATTTAATCAAGTTCAGCGTATTCGTGATGAGCGTAAGCACACCAAAACTAAGTACGACAGTAAAGACTACACACTAAAAAAGATAGTGAAGTGTGGCAGGTGTGGGCGTGCCGTATCACCCTTCAAAGCACGTAATACAGTCTACTTACGCTGTGCTAATGCAAAGTGCGACAACCCAAACACGGCAGAGAGCTTAGTGATTGACGGTGTAACGGACGACGTGTCGCTCGTAGACGTGCCAGAGCAATGGCTGGATAAAATTATAGCGGAGTTGCGAAAGCGTCATGACGACCAGCAGATGTATTTTACCCAGAGCATTGAACAGACTCGAACAGAATACGATAAGGTTAAAGAAAAGATGCGTAAGGTATACTATGACCTGCTCGATGGGCGTATTACTCAGACCTTACACGATGAAATCGCAACTGACCTAGAAAGGCGGCAGCAGGAGCTGAACGACCGCCTAAAGTTGCTAACAAGCGACAATAAAGACTTTCAGGTAACTGCGTCTTATCTGTTAGACCTTGCACAGCGTGCTGAAACTCTTTTTAAAGAGAGTGATGAGAGCTTACGACAGAAGCTACTAGAATATATGCTTTCAAACATTGAATTAAACGATAAAAAGCTATCATATGTACTCAACGACCCCTTTAAAACAATCGTTGAGGCAAAGAAAAAGAGCCTTGCGGCTCATAATTCAAACGTTTGGTGCGGGTGAAGAGACTCTAACTCTCGACCTCTTCCTTGGCAAGGAAGCGCTCTAACAACTGAGCTACACCCGCGCGTACTTGAACGATTATACTCTAGCGGGGGTGCTTTTCGCAAGTCTATTTGTGGTACAATAATCTGCAAATGGTTAAAAAACAAACACGACGACGCATACGACCAGATGTACAGTTTATCTTGGCAAATGAACGAACGTTACTAGCGTGGATTCGTACAGGATTAACGCTGATCGCCGGTGGTGTTGCGGTGGCCTTTTTGGCGGGTGGAACACCACATGGTGCGCTGGCCGGGTTTGGGGCTATTATATCTGGCGGATTGATTGCGGCGGTCGGGTATTGGCGATATATCGCTGCAGACAAGGCGGTTCGTAGTGGTAAGCTGCCGCCGATTGGACACGGTGGTTTATGGGTTGTTGTTGGCGTGGGCATATTTGCCGCTGCACTAGTTGTCGTAAATAGCCTGAAATAACGGTAGCCGTATGTCTGAGCGCTGGCTCGAATAATTTTGCTGATAAAGAAAAAACCTCACTGCAAAGTGAGATTCATTCTTGGTGGCTCCTCCCAGACTCGAACTGGGGACACAAGGCTCTTCAGGCCTCTGCTCTACCAACTGAGCTAAAGAGCCACAGCTCCACCTATTTTACTAGAGGTAGCTATAATATTCAAGCTCATATTGACTTCGATTTTTGGGGTCAATACGGTATAATATAAGAGCAAACAATAGTATAAGGGGATGCAAAATAAATGACCGCATTAATCGTAATTCTTGTAATCGTTGCCGTAATCGGCCTGTTTCTGTGGACGACCTACAACGCGCTCGTCACGCTCAAAGTTCGTGTTGATGAAGCATGGAGTGATATTACCGTTCAGCTAAAGCGACGCGCCGACTTGATTCCAAATCTTGTCAATACAGTCAAAGGCTATGCTAAGCATGAAAAAGGTGTGTTCGAAGAGGTCACAAGGGCTCGTTCAGAGGTGATGAACGCCACGACACCTGCTGATGCTGCAAAAGCAGATAATATGCTCGAAGGTGCTCTTAAGAGCTTGTTCGCAGTTGCGGAAGCATACCCTGATCTTAAGGCTAGCCAAAACTTTAGCGAGCTACAAACTGAGCTTGTTGATACCGAAGATAAGATTCAAGGCTCACGTCGCTTTTATAACGCTGGTGTACGTGACCTAAACACCAAGATTCAGCTCTTCCCAAACAACATATTTGCTGGCATGCTTGGATTTAAAGAGCGTGAATTTTATGATGTCGAAGAATCAGAGCGCGCAACTGTCGAGAAGCCTGTCGATGTTGATTTTGACAAATAGTCGACTATATAACCACTATTTCTAATATTGTCCGGAGGTACAAAGCATAAATGTACGGAGCTATTGCTGCGAATAAACGTAACACCCTGCTGATCATGGCTGCATTTATCGGCCTGATCGGTGGAGTCGGTTGGCTAGTCAGTCTCTATTACGGTGATACTTCGATCGCGTACTGGGTGATTGGCGGTGCGGCAGTATATGCTCTCGTGCAGTATTATGCTGCTGGCAAACTAGCTGTCGCGATGACTGGCGCAAAAGCAATTGAGAAGCGGGACAACCCACGGCTCTATCGTATTGTTGAAAACCTATCTATCACAACAGGTATGCCAATGCCAAAGGTGTATATGATCGAAGATCCAGCGCCAAATGCTTTTGCAACTGGTCGTGATCCGAAGCATGCGATTGTGGCGGCTACGACAGGCATTATGGATATCATGGACGACCGTGAGCTCGAAGCTGTTATGGCGCACGAGATGGGTCATGTCCAAAACTATGATATTCGTGTCAGTATGATTGCCTTTGGTTTGGTGAGTGCGATCGGTATCTTGTCTGATATTGCGTTGCGGATGATGTTTTTCGGTGGCAATAACGACAATCGTAACGTACACCCGGTAGTGCTCATTATTGGCATAGTGCTCATCGTACTTGCACCAGTCATGGCAGCATTGATACAAGCGGCGGTAAGCCGTCAGCGTGAGTATCTGGCTGATGCGACTGGAGCTATGACAACTCGTGACTCAGAAGGTCTTGCAAGGGCGCTCGAAAAGCTTGGTAGTGCAGCACAGCCTATGCGTCGCCAGAGCACATCGACCGCACATTTGTTTTTTAGTAATCCCCTAAAGCCTGGTGCGCTTTCGAAACTCTTTAGTACCCATCCACCTCTTGAAGACCGCGTGGCACGTTTGCGTGGCAATGCGGATAAGTTTTAATGGCAAAAAAACAGTCTATCAAGAAAAAAAATAGTCGCCCGCTGCGGGTAAGGACAGTGTGGCAAAAAACATACAACTCAGCGCGTTTGCGCGTGAGCGGACTTTTGCGCCGTCGTCCGCATCGATCGTTTCGGCTTACAAATCGTCGTGACTATAAACGATCGCTCGCAATGCCAGGTTTTTGGTCGTTTACAAACTATGTCCGTGCGACTTTGTGGCAGAACAAGAAGCTATTTGGTGGTCTGGCGCTGACATATGCTGTTGCTGCGATTGTTATCGGTGGACTAGGTGCTCAAGAGACCTATAGTAATCTGTCATCTACCCTTAAAGAGAGCGGCGACGAATTATTTGAAGGTAATTTTGGAGCGGTCAGTCAAGCCGGTTTATTGCTGCTAACAAGCGTAACGAGTGGTCTATCGCCGGATCTTACCGAAGCGCAATCGGTGCTGGGCGGCTTGGCCGTGTTTTTTGCGGGGCTAGCGACAATATGGCTGCTGCGAAACACACTTGCTGGGCACAAGCCAAGGCTCCGCGATGGCTTGTATAATAGCGGCTCTCCGGTACTGGCAACGGTACTCGTTGGATTTATTATTACAGTACAGATGCTGCCTGCCGCGATAGGTATTATCGTATATAGTGCCGCACAGGTGTCGGGCATTATGGAAACCGGTGTGACGGCAATGTTGATTTGGATTGGTGTTATTTTGCTGTCGCTACTATCTCTTTATTGGGTGATAAGTAGCTTTTTGGCACTTGTTATCGTGACACTTCCTGGTATGTACCCGTTACATGCAATCCGAACCGCCGGTGATCTAGCGGTAGGGCGACGGGTTCGTTTATTGCTGCGTATGTTGTGGCTGGGGCTTGTTGTTGTTGCGACCTGGGCGCTTGTTATCATACCGATCATATTATTTGACGATTGGATAAAGCAGCTTGTGCCGGCTGTAGAATGGCTGCCTTTTGTGCCATTGGCTATTATTGGCATGGCATCGCTGACAATATTGTTTGTTACGAGCTATACTTATTTGTTCTACCGAAAGATAGTTGACGATGACGCAGCTCCCGCCTGAAAAGAGAATTTTAGAACTTCGCGGGCTATTGAATCGCTATAGCTATGAGTATCATGTGCTCGATACGCTCACGGTGAGTGATGCGGTGTACGACAGTTTATTTGGCGAACTAAAGCAGTTAGAAGCCGAGCATCCAGAACTCGTGACTGCGGATAGCCTGACGCAGCGTGTCGGCAATGAGCTAAAAGGTGGGTTTAAAAAAGTGCAGCACAGTAGTCGTATGCTGAGTCTCAATGATGTGTTTGACCGTAGCGAAGTAGAGGCGTGGGTGCGACGTATGGATAAGCAGCTGCCTGGCCGAACACATGAATTTTTCGCTGATATCAAAATGGATGGGCTTGCCTGTGCATTGATATATCAGGACGGCGTGCTAACGCAAGCAATCACGCGTGGAGACAGCTTTGTGGGCGAAGATGTGACGAGTAACGTGCGTACTATTGCCAATGTGCCGCTGCGACTGCGAAGTACTGTAAAATACGACCACTTCTTACAGGGTCGCACTGAAATACGTGGCGAGATCGTCATGCTAAAAAAAGATTTTGCCGCGCTTAATGAACGACGACGCAAAGCAGGCGATGTAGAGTTTGCCAACCCTCGCAATCTAGCTGCTGGTACTATTCGTCAGCTGGATCCGCGTCTTGTGGCTGAGCGTCCGCTGACATTTATTGCCTACGATTTGCTGCGTGACGAACCGAGCGAAGTGCCGACCTATATGTTTGCCTATGAAACATTGACAGAGCTTGGTATTCGTCGCAATCAGCAAGCGAGTGTGTTTACAGATCTCGATAGTGTGATGCATTTTGTTGATGAGTGGGACAAGAAGCGTCATGATTTGCCATACAATACCGACGGGCTCGTTATCAAGGTGAACGATCGCGAGCAGTATCGTACGCTTGGCATAGTAGGTAAGCAACCTCGCGCGGCGGTGGCATACAAGTATGCAGCCGAACAAGCAACGACAGTTGTCAAAGATATCGTTATTAGTATTGGTCGTACAGGCGCGGCAACTCCAGTCGCGGTGTTTGATCCAGTTGTTGTGGCGGGAACAACCGTGCGACATGCGAGCTTGCATAATGCCGATGAGATTGCGCGACTAGACGTGCGAATTGGCGATACGGTAGTGATCTTCAAGGCGGGTGATATTATCCCGCAAGTTGAAAGCGTTGTGTTGGAGTTGCGGCCAAAAGACGCTGTGCGATTTGACTATGAGCTAGCGCTCAAAGAGCAATATCCAGAACTTGAGTTTGAGCGTCAGGGCAAGGACGTAGTGTATCGTGTCAAAGGTTCGTCGAGCGATTTGATCCTCAAGCGATCGGTGGAGTATTATGCGTCCAAAGGTGCGCTCGATATCGATACACTCGGAGAAAAGAATGTCGTAGCGCTTGTCGAAGCTGGACTCGTCAAAGATATCGCCGACATATACACACTGACTGTTGATGATTTGTTGCAGCTTGATAGGTTTGCAGAGATATCAGCGAAAAAGCTTATCGATGCGATACAGGCAAAGAAAAATCCGCCACTCGAGAAGTTTATACTTGCGCTGGGGATTCGTCATGTTGGTGCGCAAACAGCGATAGATTTGGCGAACAAGTTTCAGTCCATCGATACGCTGGCGCAGGCGACAATCGAAGATCTCGAGCAGGTAGATGGTGTTGGAAAAGTTGTAGCAGAGAGTATCGTAGCGTGGTGCGCAGACGAAGACAATATTGCGCTTTTGCAGAAGTTTAAGGCACATGGCGTCACGCCATATTACGAGCAGAAAACTGGCAAATTAACTGGTAAAAATTTTGTAATCACAGGGTCGCTTGAATCAATGAGCCGTGATGTTGCGGCAGAGAAAGTACGCGCACATGGAGGTACGTTTCAGTCGAGCGTGGGCAAAGACACGACATATCTAGTTGCGGGCGGCAAGGTTGGGGCGAGTAAGCTTAAGAAAGCCGAAAGTTACGGTATTGAGATTATAGATGAACAAGCATTTCTCGAATTAGTAGAATAGTTATTGCTACTGCGTTTGCTACAATAGCCATATGAATCTTACTGAAATGAAAAACACAGGCGAAGCACCAGAGCTTGCGCTCGGCGCATACCGACACTACAAAGGCGGCCTATACGAAGTGCTTGAAGTTGCGTGCCATACAGAAACGCTTGAGTGGTATGTGGTGTATGAGTCAAAAGAACGTAAAAAAGCTGGACTGCCATCGGTGTGGGTGCGGCCGTATGACATGTTTGTAGAAACGGTCGAAAAAGACGGCAAAGTAATCCCGCGATTCGAGAAGATAGATGTCTAAGGCGCCGATATTTATAACCGGTAATCAAAACAAGGCTGATTATTTGTCAAAGATGCTTGGTATCGAGCTGGAGCATCAAAAGGTTGCTGTCGATGAAATTCAATCAGCGACAATCGAAGAGGTCACCGAACATAAAGCGAGGCAAGCATATAAGGCGATAGGAAAGCCAGTGCTTGTTGAAGATTCGGGGCTTGAGCTCAACGCTCTCGGCGGACTCCCTGGACCTTTTATTAAGTTTTTTGTTGAGACACCCGATGGACTTGAAACAATGTGTCGCATGCTTGATGGTTTTGAAGATAGATCTGCCCAGGCAGTAGCAGTGTTTGGCTATTTCGATGGCGAAAATTTGACCTTGATAAAGGGTTCTGTAGGGGGAACTATTGTCGATCACCCGCGTGGATCAAATGGCTGGGATTGGGATAAAATTTTTGCACCAGATGGATTTGACGGACTCACACAGGCAGAGCAGACAGATGAAAACTATAAAAAAGTGTATGGAGCAATTAAGCCGTTTGCCGAGCTAAAAAACTTCTTGACTCAATAGTTTGCTATACTTAACTAGTGAAAAAGCAGGCGAAAAAAACATTCATCGGTCTTGTTGGGGGCACTGTGCTGCTGGCAGGTATTATTATGATTCCTTACCCGGGGCCAGGCTGGGCGACGGTTTTTGTTGGTTTGGCGATTTTGTCGACCGAGTTTGAATGGGCGCAGCGAATCTTGCACTTTGCTCGTGGCAAATACGATGCGTGGCAAGGATGGCTAGAACGTCAAAATAAGTATGTCAAAGCAACTTTTTGGCTACTCACGGCACTACTAGTTGTTGTGACGATCTGGCTACTCAATGGCTATGGGCTGATTAACAGCTGGTTTGATCTCGGACAAGATTGGGTGCGTTCACCGCTACCTATCTTTAACTAGCGTACCAGGCTTTGCTGGCATACAATAGATACGATGGCCAAACCACGCAAGAGCAGTGCAAAAAAACTGACAACACGTGAATACGTGACTGCAGTATTTCGCGTTGCCAAAATCACGTATCAGTCTGCGCCGCTTGCTGTCGTGACGCAACTCATAGGAGCGGTTATTACGGCGGTGTTGCCACTGGCAACAGCGTTTTTTGCTGGCCTTACAACAACAGCGCTTGCCGAGGCATACGCAGGTAGCGATACTGCCGGCGATCAGGCCATTGAGTACGTTATTATCACGGCTATACTTGGCATCACGATGACCGCATGGAGTAGCTTGGAGCGCTACGTGACGCAGCTGATGCGCTATAGGGTAGAGGCAGCGATGAGCGACCGTATGTACGAGCATTTTTTGTCACTTGATTTTTGGCGATACGACGACAAAAAGACGGCTGACTTATACGACCGCGCGACGCAGTTCGCACGATTTTTCCCGTATGTATTTGACCGATTGTCGAGTATTGTTACGGCTTTGATTAGTCTCATGGCGGGTTTGATTGCGCTGGTTATTGTGAGCTGGTGGCTTGGTCTTATTTTGTTGATTGCTGTTATTCCGGGTATTTATATACAGTTCAAATTGTCGCGAGCGCAGACGCAGCACTGGAATCAAAATGTTGAAACTCGTCGCGCAAAAGGCGTGATCGAATACGGACTGCTACAACGACCCGAATATATTGCTGAATTGCGGCTTTATGGAATGGTGCGACATCTGCTCGACTTGCGTATGCAGTTTCGCGATAAAGATGAAAAGCAGCAGATAGAATTTGAACGTCGCTATATATTCAAAAAGCTTGGTGCCGATGCGCTCGAGGCAGGTGCAGAAGTGACGGCATTGCTGTTTACGGTCATACAAATTATTGCGCGCGAACAACCGATTGGGCATTTTCTTTATGTGCAGCAGGTGGTGTCACGAGCGCTTTCTGGTGCGAATAGTTTTGTATCGCAACTGAGTACGATTGATCAAGATTTGGCGAACTTATTTGATTATCAGCGATTTATGGAGCTGCCAACGCGTAGTGGTGGTGAATACGAAATCAAAAGCGTACCTAAGGTTATCAAGATTGATGCTGTCAGCTTTATGTATCCATCTGGGGGCGCGTCGGTGCTAAAGGATGTGACGTTGAATATTGAGCAGGGGCAACATATCGCTATTGTAGGTGAAAACGGCGCGGGTAAGTCGACGCTCATCAAGCTATTACTTGGTCTGTACCATCCAACTACAGGAGCTATATACTTGGATGATCAAAATCTTCGAACTGTCTCGATGGCAAGTTGGCATAAGCTACTTGGCGTATTGAGGCAAGACTATCTATCCTACGCGTTTGCAACAGCGCGTGAAAATGTGCACTATGGCGATGTCAGTCAGGGTGTCGATAAAAAGCGATATGAACAAGCGATTGATCGAGCAGAGGCACGAAAGTTTTTGAACGGACTGCCAAATGGTGCAGATAGTTATGTGAGTACATGGATGGAGGACTCAAAAGGCAACAATGGCGTTGATTTATCGGGTGGACAATGGCAGCGCTTGGCGTTAGCTCGTAATTTTTATCGAGATAGTCCGATCATCATTTTGGATGAACCAACAAGTGCAATTGATGCCTTGGCAGAATCACGAATATTTAAGCATTTGCTTGCTGATAGATCAAAAACGGTCGTCACGATCAGTCATCGTCTGACGACAGTTGAAAAAGCAGATATGATCTATATGCTGCAAGATGGGAAGATCGTAGAGCGCGGAACGCATGATGAATTGGTGGCTCGAAAAGGTGCATATTATACGATGTTTGAGTCGCAACTGCGTTAAAAATCCTGACAACTAAATAACCCTCCGGACGGAGGGCTATTTAAGAAGGGTCTCAGTGATTACCAGCTACGCTGACGGAATGAACCGCCGTCGTTGCTGCGCTGTGGACGATCTTCTTTTGGACGCGCTAGGCTGACATTGATAGGTCGGCCGTCTAGCTCTTTGCCGTTTAGCTCATCAACTGCTTTTTGGTTGTCTGCATCGTTTTCGAATTCAACAAAGCCAAAGCCTTTTGAGCGACCGCTATCACGATCAGTGATAACGCGGGCGCTGGCGACAGGACCGATAGCTTCAAAAAAAGCTTTTAGGGTGTCGTCAGTGGTAGCGTAAGCCAAGCTACCGATAAACAAATTTTGTTGTGCCATTGAAATATGTACTTCTCTCTGGTTACTGCTTTTTCGTCAGATCGACCAACTGCGGACTACGGCTGTATCCTTAGAGGAACACGTATTTCGGCGCTGCTTCTGAACAACTTCATTAAAACACATGTAGACAAAAATAGCTATAGGTTAATTAAGAATAAGCGAATAATCGCTACGGTAGCGAGGAAGGCAAAGGTAATGTTGAGTATCGCTGGTTGCAATGCACGTTTGCGAAAAGAGATAACGGCGACAAACAATGATCCGCCAAGAACAAGCAGATGGTACGTGTATGATGAGCCCTCTACGAGACCGAGTGAAAGTAAAAAATAGCTGGCAAGTACTAAAACAACACCGACCCATCCGAGCAATTCGTAGGGTTTGGAGGTGGAATGTTTTGTTTTTTTGGTCATAAATATTTTTGGTGGAGATACAGGGACTCAAACCCTGGACCTCTGCCATGCCATGGCAGCGCTCTATCAGCTGAGCTATATCCCCGAGCATGCTTAGTGTAGCAAAAACTCACTCTGTATGCCAGAGTGAGCCTGCCTGCTGCTGCGCGCCCACCCGGGGCACTGTTTGTTTTTGCAATTGTTTGTTTTTGCCGCGCAATAGGTTACCCCGCTTGCGCATCAGCAATAGCATTATTATGACGCATATGGTTATGGTGTGCAAGTCTCTGTCGATATGCGGTAGATTGATGCTATAATATCCCTAATGTTTAACGGATTGCGGCAAAAATACAAAGCGCGCGTGCAGCGCAAATTAGAAGAGACGGTACAAGCTTATTTTGCCGCGCATCCTGAGGTTCGTCTGGTTGTCGTGGCTGGCAGTGTGGGTAAAACCAGTACCAAAACGGCTGTAGCGACGGTATTGTCGCAAAAGTACCGTGTTCGTATGCAAGATGGCAATCACAATACGCACATGAGCGTGCCATTAGCGATTTTGGGCGTACCGTATCCGGACAATGTTCGTAGTTTTGGTGCATGGCGACAGGTGCTCAAGGCAGCTCGTGCGCGCGTGCTTGCTCCGACAGACGTCGATATTATTGTGCAAGAACTTGGAACAGATAGTCCTGGTGATATTGCTCACTTCGGTACCTACCTGAGGCCGCACGTTGCTGTGGTAACAGCAGTAACACCGGAGCATATGGAGTTTTTTAAAACTATGGAGGCAGTAGCATACGAAGAGCTCACGGCGGCGAATTTTAGTCAGACGGCACTTATTAATCGTGATGATATCGAAGGTCAGTATGCGGCGTATTTGGAAAATCCCAACGTGAACACATATGGCACTAGTGCGGCTGCTGAATATCATTTTGAGGAACAAGATTTTGCACTCGAAAAAGGCCGAATCGGTAAATTTGTGGGACCAGAGATACCGCAAGGTGTTGACGTGACGATTAGGGTGGTTGGCGAGCACAATGTTCGACCAGCAATCGCGGCAGGCGCAATGGGTCTCAAGTTTGGTATGACACCCCAAGAGGTTGCCGAAGGGTTACAACGCATTGCACCTATCGCTGGACGCATGAACTTGTTGCGTGGTTGCGAAGACGGTACGATTATTGACGATACGTATAATTCGAGTCCCGCCTCGGCTAGTAGCGCAGTGCAGACATTTTACAGCATACAAGCTCCTCAACGGATCGCTATCATGGGAAGTATGAACGAGCTGGGTGAGTCATCGGCCGTAGAGCATGAGAAAATCGGACGCCTATTTCATCCCGACATGGTTGAATGGGTGATTACGATTGGCGAAGAAGCGGGTAAGTATTTGGCGCCAGCGGCACGAGCGCAAGGTTGTCAGGTGCAGTCATTTAACAATGCCGTACAGGCAGGTGCATTCGCCCATAAAGTAGCCGAGCGAGGTGTTTTGGTGCTTGCTAAAGGTTCGCAGGGCGATGTATATGCCGAAGAGGCAGTCAAGATTTTACTCCGCGACCAAACTGATATCGATAAGCTCGTGCGTCAGTCTCCAGCATGGATGGCAACAAAAGAAGCGTATTTTGAGAGGCAATTTAGCGATGAAAAATGAAAAATCTCCGAAGCCGTGGTATAAAAAAAGACGATTTGCGATAGTCGCACTCTGTATTGTTGCGTGTGTTGCGGTCGTTGCGGTGTTGTTGCAAAAAGATCGTCTGAGTAATACGGCTACTCATAGTGTACTCATGGGGGCTGTTCATAAAGCCTTGACGGTGCCAGATCGCTACCAGATTATCGTTCAGGAAACGCAAATGACATTAGATACGGACGGAAATAGCTATCGGTTGCATGGGGAGCTCAAGGGCGCTGAGTTTGAAGTGATTATAATGGGTCAGGATATTTATATTAAGTTTGCGTCGGCAGAAGCATTTTATGATGACAGTGCACTTGCACAGCAACCAGATACATTCACGTCTACCGCAAAAGTACGCGATGAACTGGTCGGGATGAATGGTCAGTGGATAAAAGCCGATATCGCAACGTTGCGGGCCTCTACTGGTGGTATGGCGCAGTTGCAGTGTGGGCTTGAGACGTTGCAAAATCTACCTACAAGCGACACGAATAATCAGTGGGGTCAGATTGTACAAGCCTATGATAGTCATCCGTTTGCGAGCGTTGTTGATACGAAGTCAGAGGCGGACGGCACCCTATATACTGTAAAGATACAGCAGGATAAATTGCAAAGTTTTGCCAAAGCCTTTGAACAGACTGACTACTACGAATCTTTGAAGCGCTGCAAAAATGTGTCGCTTTTTGCCTCGGAGCAGCCTTGGGAGTTGACTATGAAGGCTTTGGTATCGAGCGATGACCGCAGAGTAAAAAGTCTCACGCTGGAGAGTCCGAGTGCACCGGAGCAGGCAGGGATACAGCTAGTGCCTGATTATGGTGAAAAAGTTGGTCCAATCGCTACTCCTGATGCCACGCTCGACTACGAAGAGGTCATGCGCCGTTTGACAGGTGCTATGAGCGGTCAGTAGCTGGTATAATAAGGCTGATGAAGCGCTATAATCCGATTGACATAGAACAGAAGTGGCAAGCTAAATGGGAAGACGACGGTACCTATGTCGTTGATCTCGACGATAAATCACGCCCAAAGTACCTTGGATTTAGTATGCTACCCGGTATTACGGGTGCAGGTATTCATATCGGTCACGGCCGAACATTTCAGTTTAGTGATATCAAAGTGCGCGCCAAGCGTCAGCAGGGCTTTAATGCCTATCATCCTATTGGCTGGGATAGCTTCGGGCTGCCGGTCGAAAATTATGCGATCAAAATAGGCAAAAAGCCGCGTGAGGCACACGACGAGGCCAAGGCGAACTTTATTCGTCAGCTCAAACGTCTTGGATATAGCTACGACTGGAGCAAAGAAATCAGTACGGCAGATCCTGAGTACTACAAATGGACGCAATGGATTTTTACGCAGCTATACAAACACGATCTGGCATATCAAAAGGAATCTCCGCAGTGGTGGTGTGAGCATGACCAAACAGTACTGGCGAATGAACAGGTAGAGGGTGGCAAGTGCTGGCGCTGTGGTAATCCGGTTGTCAAAAAGAATCTCAAACAGTGGTTCTTTAAGATCACTGAGTATGCCGACGAAATGCTAGACGCAACTGATGCGCTGGATTGGACCGACATGGTCAAGACGATGCAAAAAAACTGGATTGGCAAAAGCCAGGGCGCAGAAGTTGAGTTTAAGATTGATGGATCCGATGACGTACTGACGGTATTCACGACGCGTCCCGATACTTTGTTTGGTGCAACGTTTGTGGTATTGGCACCTGAGCATGAGCTGGTGCCAGGCTTGATGACAGACGAAACGCGTCAAACAGTGCAAGACTACGTAGCGGCAAGCGCGCGCAAGTCTGAAGTTGAGCGTATGAGTGACAGCAAAGAAAAGACAGGCGTATTTACTGGTAGCTATGCAGTCAATCCGGTTAACGGTGAGAAAGTTCCGATTTGGGTGGCGGATTACGTATTGGCCGGTTATGGCACGGGTGCAATCATGGCAGTACCGGCACATGATGAGCGTGACGGTGCATTTGCTCGAGCGTTTGAACTACCTATCGTAGAGGTCGTGACAAAACCGCACGCTGAAGATAGTGTATATCAGGGCGAAGGGGTGCTTATAAACAGCGATCGTTTTGATGGCACAGATAGTAGCGAGGCGCGCGAAGAAATTGTAGCCTGGCTCGAGCAACAGGGGACAGGACGTAGTAAAACGACCTACAAGATGCGTGATTGGTTAATTAGTCGTCAGCGATATTGGGGTGCGCCGATACCGATCGTACACTGTCCGGAGCATGGTGCGGTGGCGGTACCAGACGACCAGCTGCCTGTCGTGTTGCCAGATGTCGATGATTATCAACCGCAAGGCGGCGCAACATCGGTACTTGCGACGGTCGAGGATTGGGTGAATACTCCGTGTCCAGATTGTGGTCGGCCAGCCAAGCGCGAAACCGATACGCTTGATGGTTATGCCTGTAGTAGTTGGTATTTTTTGCGCTACATCGATCCGTTTAATAGCGAACGTGCGTGGGGTCTTGAGCGCGCTAATCATTGGCAGTCAGTTGATTTTTACAATGGTGCCGATCACGCGGTCGCGCATCTGCTATATTCACGTTTTTGGATGCGATTTTTTTACAAACTTGGGCTGGTGCCGACGCCAGAACCGTTCAAGCGCATGATGTATAACGCGTATATCATGGCACCCGATGGCACCAAGATGAGCAAGAGTAAGGGTAATGTGATCGACCCGATGGAAATTATGGATAGCGGCTATGGTGCCGATAGCTTGCGCGTGTACGAAATGTTTATCGCACCGTATGATCTTGACGCGCCTTGGGATACGCGCGGTGTTCCTGGTACGTATCGATTCCTAAACCGCGTGTGGATGTTGGTGCAAGATTTTATTGCAAGTGAAAAGAGCGAGATCGACGCTGCAGTCCAAAAAGATATACTGCAAATCGCGCACAAGACGATCAAGAAAGTTACCTCTGACATTGAGGACGATAAGTTTAATACAGCAGTATCAAGCATGATGGAGGCAGTGAACGGGCTCTATAAGATCAAAGAAGCGCATGGTATCGTCGGTAGTGATGCGTGGCGATTTGCACTCGAGAGTTTATTGCAGGTACTTGCGCCGTTTGCTCCGCATATCACCGAAGAGCTGTGGCATGAGCTTGGTCATGAGGACACGATTCATCGCGACCATTGGCCGCAGTGGGACAATGCGTATTTGGCGAGCGATACCATGACTATTATTGTGCAAGTCAACGGTAGGCTGCGTGCCAAGCTGGAGATAGCGACAGATAGCGACCAGGCTGCTATAGAAAAACAGGCACTGGCAGATGAGCATGTGCAGACCTTTGTTGACGGCAAAGAGCCAAAGAAGATCATCTATGTGCCGGGTAAAATTTTGAATATTGTTGTATAGCCAAAAAGATCAACCCCCGTCAAGTTAATGACGGGGGATGATCGCGAAAAGACGAATTAGTAGGTCGACCGATAGTGGCGTCCACCTGCGAGACGAGCGGCACGCGTACGTGTCTGTTCCTGGCGCGCGATCTTGCGGCTGATGATGCCCGCAGGAAGCGCGATTGCTGTCGAACCTGCAGCCGAGAGATACCAGATCACTTGGCTTGCATCCGACACGGTGTCGCTTGTCCCAACGATGAGAAAAAATACTGTTGCGATTCCTGCGACGACGGCTACATTGCCGAGACGTTCCGATTTGGGCGTCTTGGCAGGGTTGTCACAGTAGCAGGCAAAGCAGGCCATTCCCACTCCGGCAAGAAGTAGGGCAGCATACAGTAAAACGTTCATTTAATGTCCTTCCGAGATCGTTGTCGAGGAGCAGGATTGCGTCACTCGACGTAGTTTAATTATAGCATAAACACAATAGAAAGTCAATATATACGAATGCGCAATGGAAAAGCCCCGTCCTTTGAAGACGAGGCTTGACCTACGAGCGAGGGGCTACTTTTGACAGTTGCGTCGCTGTACTTCTGCGAGAGGCGGAGTGCGCTCAATAGCCCACATGGTAATCGCCACGATACCCGCAGGTATCGCAATGACGATTGGCAGCGTTGCCGTATCGAGCAATGCTGCTTTATCGTCCGCACCAAGGTGTATCGACTGGGTGGCGATAGTCACAGAAGCGAGGAATGTCGCACATAGTGCAGTGTGTCCAAGCGATGCTCTGATTTTCTGTCGAAGCGTTTTACCGCGGTACTCACTTCCGAAAGGAATGCGAGCAACGAAGGCTACAAGAAAAATAACGAGCAGGTTGTACATAAGTTCCTCTTCTGGTCGTAGGTTCTGTCGACGAGACAGAGCCGATGGTAGGTCTCAAGTCAACTGTATTCATTATACCATAAAAACAATAAAAAAGCAATATATTACGGAATATCAGCGAACCCCCTTGAGATAAACGCCAAAAACTGCTATAATCATGATAAGTATAGAATAACGCCTCAAAAGGAGAACTTTTCCATGGCACAACCGAAAAAGCAGAGCAGCCCGCGAAAAACGGGTCTTCGCCGTAGCCACTTGGTACTCAAGTTGGCTCGTCGCGTCAATGCAACGTCACCAGTAAAGGTGAAAACAACCAAGCGCGAGACTGGTAAAAAACTCGCGGAAAAAGCGTAACTGCGTTACACTTGAACATAAATCATTAACAAGAAAGAACCAAAGAGCAATGGCATCAAACCGTCATTTGGGCAGGATCGTCGTCCTACAATCACTGTACGAGTTCGAATTTCGAACCGATGCAAATGATACTGGCGCATCTGTCGATGATATCTTGGACCGCAATCTCGATCGTTATCGTGACGAGATTGACGACAAGGAGTTTGTGACAAGTTTGATCAATGGTGTGCTAGAGCACCAAACTGATCTGGATGACAAGATTCGTCCACTCGCTCCAGAATGGCCGCTCGAACAAATCGCTCGCATTGACCGCAATGTTTTGCGTCTTGGGCTGTACGAGTTGCTGTATCGCAGCGCCGAAGTGCCACCAAAGGTAGCGATTAACGAAGCAGTAGAGCTTGCCAAAGCATTTGGTTCTGACAACTCAAGTAAGTTCATCAATGGCGTGCTAGGCACGGCATATCGAACGCTTGTCGGGGAGTCAACCGATGGCGACGCCAAAGTTTAATCGGTTTAAGCAATATTTTAATCGTGCTAAACCGTCAATTCAGGAAATCGTTCGCGAACCAACCGCGGGTGGTATAGTGTACCGCCGTGATAAAAACGGTCAGGTAGAGATACTTTTGATTCAGGATGCAAAAGATCGCTGGACGATCCCGAAAGGTCATATCGAAGAAGGTGAAACCGCCCAGCAGACCGCTAAGCGTGAAATTGGCGAAGAAGCAGGGCTCAAAAATGTTGACGTGCTTGGCTGGCTCGGTAAGATTCATTTTCGCTACCGACGTGTCGACAAGCTCGTACTCATGACGACGCAGATATATCTAGTAAAAGCACTCGGCGATACCAATGCCATCAAAAAAGAAGATTGGATGAACGACATTCGATGGTTTAGCTTTCACGATGCGCTCGATCGAATCGAATATGAAGATATTGGTAAACTCATGTTGCTTGCAATGAAAAAAATAAGACAAGAAAATCTATGATTATTTTCCATCTACCATCTACTGTCAACTATCTACCGCAAGCGGAGGCTGTTTTATGAGCGGTATGCAAACCGCACCATACCAAGAATTTGCCCGTACACAACTGGGTTTTGAATTTGCAAATATCGATCTTTTGATTACTTCATTGACGCATCGTAGTTATGTCAATGAGCATAAAAAGAGTGTCAATGAGCACAATGAGCGCCTTGAGTTTTTGGGTGATGCCGTATTGGAGCTGGCTGTCACAGACTACCTTTATAAGCATTTTTCTGAGCCAGAAGGAGTGCTGACGAGCTGGCGTTCGAGCCTAGTGCGTACTGAGAGTATTGGTGCGGCAGGCGCAAAGCTTGGGTATGAACCCTTGCTTCGTATGAGTCGTGGTGAAAAAAACGGCAGCGATCGTGCCAGGCAGCAAATACTGGCCAATGCTTTTGAGGCAGTGATAGGGGCTATTTATTTGGAGCGCGGCTACGATGATGCCGAGAAGTTTATCGCCAAGCATATTTTGAGCAAGCTCGATGACATTTTGGCAACTGGCAGCTGGCGCGACCCAAAGTCGCATCTTCAAGAGGTGTCGCAACGTATCGATAACCATACGCCAGTGTATAAGGTGCTCGGCGAAGAGGGTCCTGATCATGACAAAATATTCTTGCTCGGTGTGTACGTGGGCGAGAAGCTGATGGGCAAGGGTAGTGGTAGTAGCAAGCAGAACGCTCAGCAAGAGGCAGCAAAAGCAGCGTTGGCTGCCTATGAAAAAAAGCAGCAGTAAAAGTTTGCTTTTTTGAATGAAAATTAGTTGAACAGATTGACATCTGAGGTGAAAACCTGTATAGTCGTTTGAGAACTAGAGAAAAGCTCTAAAAGAAGTAAAGGAAATTTGTTTAATATGCTCGCAATTCGTTTGCAACGTATCGGTCGCAAGGGCTATCCTGTGTACCGTATTGCCGTCCAGGAGGCTCAACGTCATCCTTCGAGCGGTCGCGTGGTTGCCTATGTTGGTAGCTACAACCCACATACAAAAGATGTAAACATCCAAAAAGATATTGCTCAGAAGTATCTTGATAACGGCGCACAGCCAACGCCTCGTGTGGCAAAACTGCTCAAGGCCGAGGGTGTCAAGTTGCCAAGCTGGGTCAAGGAAGCTGACACTAGCAAGCAAAAGGCAATCAAGAGCGCTGAAAAACTTCGCAAGAACCAGCCAAAAGAGGAGGTTGTTGCCGAAGAGCCAGCAGAAGCTCCCGCCGAAGAAGCTACAGCTGAAGCCTAGTCTCAGTCGCTAATCTATAAAAGCCCTGTTTTTTTGAACAGGGTTTTTATATTCGCAATAATTTAACACCCAGTGAGCTTGCATTTCTGCATCGTGCTCATGCTATAATAGGCATACAAGTAGTGAACTAACGATGGAGGCCGACATGTCAACAATCGATCAGCAATTCGTAGAATATATCGTAAAGTCACTGGTGGGTCATCCCGATGACGTATCAGTCGAGAGAATTATCGATGAAAAGGGCGTATTGCTCTCTCTTACCGTCAATCCCGAAGATCTTGGACGCGTGATTGGCAAGCGTGGCGTAACGGCGCAGAGCTTGCGTACGCTTTTGCGAGCGCTTGGTACTAAAAATGATGCGCGTTATAACCTCAAAATCGTCAATAGTGACGGCGGGCGCGACGGTGGCTATACAATAAGTAGCGACGACGCAGCGTCTGATGGCGTATCTGTGGATAGTTCAACAGATGAGTCTGTGGATAACGACCACGATGAATCTGATTATGCGAAGAAATCCCGAAAAGAGCTTGCCGAGCTTGATGATCTTGATATATAATCATTAACAGTTCGAAGGAAACTTCAACTGCGAGAAAAAGCTCATGCGAGCAAACCCGTACACCAGGTTTGAGAGCCTTATATGTCAGAAAAACCGCCTTTTACGTATGTAAAACGGCGGTTTTTTTGTTTATATAACTTTAAGAGTGTATTGAGATTGAATATATGATACATGAGCGAACCCGCCATGAGCGGGTCGGAGCCAAAGCTCAACGCGGGCACGCTCGTGACGGGTTAGACGGAGTTGTTTGACTGTAGTATGGTCAGCCAGCTGAATCGTGAGAGATACTTGTCACATTCTCTAATGGCGTGCGCGATAGAACGTGTGTTGCGTCGCAGTTCATCGCTAGGCTTGCATGATTCATATGCCTTTTGGACAAGTTGAAACTGCTCGTCTGCGCCATGTATCAGCTCGGTTGCAATTGATCCGGTGATGATTCTGTGAGTATCTGCAACAGCATTGTATAGCGCGTTTAGCTCTTCTGCCGTACGATACAGCCCCGACCGTTTGCGTCGTGTCACTATTCCTCCAATATCGTGGGTCAATCGACTTGAGTACCGTAACATCTATTGAACAAGTAGTCAATATACGTTAAACTGATGTGAATGAGGAAATTCCAAGTTATCACACTATTCCCCGATATGTTTACCGGTGTATTTGGCAGCTCTATGATGTGGAAAGCGCAAAAGGATGGTCATGTGCAGCTGAGCACAGTTGACTTGCGCGGATTTGGCATAGGGCCACGCCGTACAGTTGACGATACTCCGTACGGAGGTGGTGATGGTATGTTGCTAATGCCTGAGCCGCTCTTTGCTGCGGTTGAACATGCCAAGGCTATTGATCCTGATGCGAAGGTAGTGCTCATGACGGCTCGTGGCAGGCGTTGGACGCAAGCGGCTGCGCAGGAATATGCCGATAGTACATGTAACTATATATTCATATGCGGCCGCTACGAGGGTTATGACGAACGTATCACGACACTTGTAGACTATCAGGTGAGTGTGGGCGACTATGTGCTGACAGGCGGTGAATTGCCGGCAATGACGGTTGTTGATAGTATTGTACGGCTTATTCCCGGTGTACTTGGTGGATCTGAGAGCGCTATTATAGAAAGCTTTAGCGACGGCGAGACGTTAGAGTTTCCGCAGTATACACGCCCTGAGGAGTTTAGAGGCCTCAAGGTGCCCGAGGTGCTACTGAGTGGTAATCACGCAGCAATCGCTCAGTGGCGCGCTGAGAACTCGCAAAAAGCTGAATAGTTCGCCGTTGGCAGTAATGCGCAGCATCGTCTTTAGGATGGGAGATTCATTTCGACATGAAGCCGGGAAGGTAGACTTTCCCTTTAGAAATAGAAATACCCCGGTTATGGTCGGGGTATTTCCTGTTGTGGTGGATATCGTAGAGCGAACAGTCACAACATAGGTGTACCGAAGTACTTTTTGTTTTGGAGTTGTATGTTTGTTTTTGTAACTTTCGCTGCATTTACAATAGACGAGTCTGCCGTAAAACGCAAGCACTATGATAAAAATAACAACGTTTAGTCATATTTATAAAAAGCGTTATACTAAATGGAAATGGTTAAGATACATCTAGCAAAGGCAAGTGAACCTAGAGTACCGCGCATGCAGTGGGCGATACCGGTGACACTTGGGTACGCAGCGATACTGGTGGCGATGAGCTTGCTGCAACTTTTTGGTCTTGAAGAATTTATGCCAATCATACAGAACTATTGGCTGCCGGGTGGCGCTAGTGTGGCTGCTGTGGTGGGAAGTGTGATTATTGTCATGCAGGTATTTAGCCTACCATTCTTACTGCGGATGCCGTTGAGTCGGTTGATGCGTCTGCTGAGCGCAGGTCTTTCGGTGGCGGTGCCGCTCGTGTGGCTCGCATTGGCGGTATATGCTCAAGTAAACGGATATGTACTTGAAAATAGTGGTATGTTGGGCGAAAAGATCGCCGTTCCTACTGGTCTCGCACAATTAGCACTAAGCGGCGTGCTGCTTGCATGGTCGCTACTAGCTGTTTATGGATTGTCCTCACGGGGTGTGTCGAAGTAGTTGTGTTTTGTATCACACGGGGGTATTATAAAGGTATTCTTAAGGGAGGTGTGTCATGGATGCGTTGCGTAAATTTGAAATAACAATTGCGGGATGGTATAAAGGCTTGCCTCGTTTGCCAAAAGAGCTCACAAAGTGGCTCGCGAACAACGCTTGGTGGATTGTGATTATCGGTGTTGCTATATCGGTATTTGCACTTTTTGCCGTCATACCGTTAGCCTTTGCAGCGGTCGGGCTCTCAACAGTCGCGGTATCGCAGGTAGGCGTGCCATACGGAGCTGCTGTGACCAGTGTTGTTTCAGTCTCTTGGTTTGGGATACTGATATCGATCGTGCACCTAGTGATCGTGACATTGCTTGAGTTGTTTGCGATTAATCCACTCAAGGCAAAAGAGAAAAAGGGCTGGTCGCTTCTATTTGCTGCTGCGCTCGTGAGTGCGGTATTTGGAGTTGTATTGCCGCTACTTGCAATGAATCTCCTCGGAGCGATTTTTGGATTGTTTTGGACTGCGGTTGGGCTTTATGTATTGTTCGAGATACGATCGTATTTTGACGCTAAAGTTCAAAAACCAGTCGCAAAAAGCAAAACAGTTAAAGCAGCTGCTAAATAGCGCAAAGAGTTACTGGTAATGCACCCAAGAGCACTACAAGGGTGTATTACTGGTCAGCGCTAGTGTATCGTGCTATAATGTCATACGATATTGGGGATTAGCCAAGTGGTAAGGCAGTGGCTATCCGAGGTCGCAGACCGAGTACATAAATTTTAGTCCCATCCTGGGACCAGAACATTACAACCAGCGTCCGCAAGCGACACTAAACTAATATACTGGGGATTAGCCAAGTGGTAAGGCAGTGGGTTCTGGTCCCATGATCGGGGGTTCGAATCCCTCATCCCCAGCCATATAGAACACAAGCCAGGAGAGATATGCTCGAATCCATTTTGACCCCTGTTATGGGGGTCTTTTTGGTTGGTTTGGTTATCGTTATTCTGCATATCCCAAAATCTCCTTACTTAAACCGCTATTTCGAGCTATTGCCTGTGTCAGTTTGGTGTACGTAACAGATACGGAATTGTCTTTTAGGCTGATCTTCTCGAATAGTTTGGTTAAAATTATTCGTTTGTCGTCACTGCTTGTATTTTCGTCTGCGAATAGCCGTTTAGCGTCCTGTGACAGCTCTATCTCGGATATCCCATTCATGTACTTAGTTTCGTATTCTTGGCTTATGCCTCCTTTCTGCTTTTGCAGATCATTAATTTCACTAATGAATGAATCATGCTTACTCTGATAGCGCTCGCCAGAAATAAGTCCGGCCAGCTTATCGTCATACAGCATGTCATCCATCCGCTTGATACGCTCAATTCGCTCGTCAAGGGCTTTCTGGGCCTCTTCGACGTTGTTGACTGACAGTTGGAAGTCTTGATGCAGTAACGTCGTCAGCCACGTTATAACCTCAGGAGATGGGCAGATAAGTTCGTCCAGCTTGCCTTGGATAAGCTCTAGGACGGCATCTTCGCGGACAAAGCTCTGTTTCTTGCAAGCCTCTAACTTACGCTGACATGAGCCGTACAATCGGCCTTTCTGGAGCTGCCACGTAATGTTCTTGCCACAGTGTTCACAGATCATTACACCCTTGAGTAATGGGTTGTGCTTGCGATACTTCGCAGGTCGTTTGCGTGAGATTTTGGCTTGTACTGCATTAAACAGCTCTTCGGATATCAGGTGTGGCTGCTTACCTGGGTATTCGTTGCCATTAAAGCGAATGGTTCCTATGTAGAATGGATTTGTCAGTATTCTATGTGCATGGCTCTTGGAGAATGGTCTGCCTTTACCGGTCACCAGCCCAAACTCTGTCATTTTATGACGGATCGTTTCTATGGTGTACTGAGGTTCAAGCATGAGCTGAAAAATTCGCTGCATAGACTTGTAGGTTTCGGGGTTGAAGTCGTGAATACGCTTACCATCGCGAACAACGGTCATATAGCCTGGGGGTGGTAGTGCTGGCATCCAGCCTTGCGCTAGTTTTTCGGCCCATCCTTTCATGGCTTCTTCACGTAGGTTATCGATGTAGTTCTTAGCAAGAACGACACGCATACCCCAGTTAAGCCACTCTTGAGATCGAGAGTTTTTATGTAGAACAATTGCATCTTTAACGAAGTGTACTTTTCTCGTCTCGTCTTTAGTGAGCCAGTCATGCGTCTCGACCGCATCATGCAGATTGCGCACATGGCGGTCTACCTTTTCGACAATGAGGTTCTTAACGTGTTTTTTCTCCACAAACTGCATGGCTTCTTTGAATATCTTGCGCTGCTCAGTCTTTGATGCGGACTCAGCAATCTTGAAGACTTTAATCGGATTGATTCGCGTATTCGTACAATACATCCTCAGATTTTTAACCTGAGCCTCAAGCGAATAACCCTCATCTTCCTGCCCCTTAGTTGAGACACGAGCGAGAATAACGCCTATTTCATCAGGATTCATCATTTCCTCTTACTCCAATAGGGGGCGTCCTATCCCTTGCCAGACACTCGTAGAGTGACACGAGCTGTATGCCCACCTCCTGCGCTTCTTTGAGCGAAACTGATTCATGTGATTCTTTCTGCAATATAGATTGCAGCAATACAATCTGCTCCTCACTCGGAGAGTAGAAGCCTGCGGCGACTTCCTGCGAATTGTTTGTACTGTTGCGATCCATATTACCCTCCGTAATACGTTAAAAAAGACGTTCCGAGGCTGGTACGTCTTAACAATTCGGCTAGATAATAGTTTTATTTATCCCAGGGTCGTCCTGGCTTTGGGCGCTCATCGAGTTCTTTTTTAGCTAGCTCTTTGAGCTGCTTGTCTCCAGTGCTTGCCAGCAGTTGAAGTATAAGCTCACTTAACGTAAGCCCATTTTTCTTTGCAACAACCTTTGCTCGTTCGCGCAGGTCGTCTGTGACACGAATTTGCATACTGACTATCTTTCTGGACATATGTCCTTATTTTAACATGTAATGCTATTTAATGGCCACAAGTCTCACATTTATGTGAATGGCTAACGATAGCCTGTAAGTCGCTGTCTGGTGTCTCATAAAGCGTGTCCGCTAGGTCGTAATACCAGCACGCACACACTTCCGCCATTGCTTCTTTTTCGAGTAATTCTCTGTCAATCATACCCCCTCCTTTTTACCTGTAACTAGCCGAATTATTAATGTACAACCTCTATATAAATAGTATTACTAATTAAAATAAAAAGCAATACTAATTACCCAATATCTTGATGTATAATTTACCTACTGTGCATAGCAGGTAAATAGGTATTTACTAACAGATACAGAAGCTATACATTTACTCTCCCTTTATATATACTACGTATAGGAGAGAGAAGTAGTGATGGATGGAGATGTAAAAGGTCAAAAACTAACAGGTCAGCAGCAACGTGTCTTAAAGTTATTATTCAAGTTTCGATTTGTATCAGCAGGATTATTAGCAGATGTTATGGGTATTCATAGGGTCAGTGTCTATGAAGTATTAGAGCAATTAGTTAGTAAAAAGTTAGTGGCAAAAGTCTATGAGCCGAAGTTCCGTATTGATAGAAAGCCTGCCTATTATTACCTGAATAAAAGCGGCGTTACGGCCGTCCGCAAGCTCATGGATGTCAAAGAGTCTGTTGTACATGCCCTGTACAAGAATGATGAAATGACTGATGATTTCGTTAGTCATAGCATGAAGCTCATACAATGCTACACGGCTATTATCAAATACCTGCCTAAAGACTCGGCCGTGTTCTCAAAGACCGAGATCAACCGTTTCCGACAATTCCCCAAAAACCGTCCAGACCTCTACATACGCACACCAGACGGTAAAGAGGCTATCGTAGTCATTGCCGATGATAAGCCACCATATATAGTCCGCAAGCGCCTCGATGAAATTATCACGCATAGCGAAGATGAAAGCTGGGAGGGTGATAACTATCCCCATATATGTTTTGTCTTAAAAGATAGCGCCGCAAAGTTCAGCTTTCTCTATACCACAAACAAGAAGCTAGAGGGCATGGGCATGGATGAGGGTGAACTGCCGATACTCGCCTCAGCACTCACGGCATTCGACAAACCAGCCGCACATATCTGGTCTTCCCCCTTTAACCCGAAAAAACAGACTGCGCTTTTCGATTAGTTTACGGATATGAGGATAGCGTGACGATGACGCGTAAGCTTGCGTCGTGTCATGGTCACGCTTGTTTGATCTATCACGAGCCTTTGTTGCCAGCGAGTGCGTCGGGTGTGTGCGTTTTCTCCAGAGGAGAATACGTGCCGCCCGTCGTGCTTGATGGTGACTAACCATTTAATTATTAACCGATGTCGTACCAGAGGTACGTCCAGGACATGATTCATTCTTGCACACGAGGACTTCACTGCGGGACGCATGTGATAGTCCGAGGGGGTAAGTATGGAGCGTGTCGTTATCTGCTGCTTGAGCTGGACGGACGATGCAACTAGCCCAAAGGGCTATGTTGCATGGTGCGGCCAGTGTGCCTGTTCCTGATGAGTAGTTTTACATCTTACTCAGGATGAGGGCTGCTTACAGCCCTGGATAGCTGATGGGTCGCCCCTCAGTTATCTCGTTATATTCGTCGATACACTCGAACTCATACATCCGATCCTGATAGTATTCTCGCAGCTCATGTGCTAGCTTAATGAGTTTCTCATCTTGCCGCCAATCCTCGACAGTACAGCTATTGCCAATCGAGCCAAGCATGCCACCACCTAGATAATTCTGGTAAGCACTCAAAAGCTCATCTTCGTAGCCAAACTCAGTCAAGTCCAGCTCGCAACCGCCGCCACGGTAGCTATATTCTTCTCGTAGGATATTTTCACTAATCTTCATAACATTCTCCTTAAATTAAAAAAATCGAGCCGTTTATCGTCATGCTCAGGACGTACTGCTTAGTTATGGCAGTCTACTTGGACAACCCATAATCTAGCGGTATCTTTCAAGTACCATTCAAGCTGCTTCTGGCTCGTGATGGAATCTCCACCCTCACCGAAAAGCTGGCACGCATTCGCATGGTAGCCGCTCGCTCGACTGAACTGATATCGAGACAGGTAGTGTCCATCCACTTGCTGGAACTCCTCGTTAAATATCTGCTCGTCACTATAGCTGTCTAGCATAATGTGGATAGTCGCTATTGTTTGCTTGAACTCTGCAAGTTGACCTTGCATCGCATCCTGTACCATAGCTTGCGCTTTCTTGGTGCTCAGACGCATCGGTTTCCAGCAACCTTCCCACCGGCTATCGTCAGCTTCGGTGTGATACCAGTCAAACTCTCTCCATTCGATGAGATCCATCATCACGGAATCTGCCTGACTATTCGCTTCTTCAGCGCTATCAGCTTCAACTATCAATCGTACTAAGTAATGCATATCTAAACTCCTTTAGGATTAAACTTTGTCGGGCAGTTTCATAAGTCCTACCCAGGACTAAAAAACCGAGGAGCTAGTACTCCTCGGCTAACATGATAGTGAGAACTCGTCTACACCCCGGGTCTAGCGGATCGCACCCACTAGACAAGTCCTGTGTGTAGTAATCTATCTTCCAAAAGACTTTGTTACCGGCTACCGTAAACGAGCCAAAATCATGCTCGCCGTAGGGATCGTTGTCTTCCGTGAATTTGCTAAAGTCCTGCACGGCGACGAAGATTTCACTGATAGTCACTTCATCGAGCGACATGATGCCTCGTGTCGCCATGTAGTTCGCAGCATTACTGCGTGCCGCGTCATTCAACGCAGCAATCTTTGCTGATGTTTCGTTTGCTATTGTTTCGGTGTCCATAAGACCCTCCTTGCTTTATCGAGAGGACTTCCTGCCTCTCTGTCAAAAGGGCTCGGGATGAATCCGCAAGGGTCAAGGTGGAGCGCCCCTTGACGTTTACCAAGGGACGAACGACCTTGGGGCTTGTGGTTCACCCGTATAATGAAAAGACAGAGGGAGGAAGCCTCTTACACGACCACACTCAGTTCCGTACAACATGACAATAAAAGCAGTTTATCGTCATGCTCAGGACGGTCATCTGCTAGAGACTTGGGATTATGATGTCCGATGTCATACCTATGTGAGATACGCTATCGGCTACATTGCCCTTATCGTCAAGCCATACCTGGATGTAGAAAGGCTCGGTGTACCAGTCGTGCTGTTCTGCGACTTGCACCCAGAACCGCCTATGGCGCTCGATTTGTTCTTTTGTTTCCTTACTAATGACAGTTGTACGCATATCAGCCTCCTTAAAGCTTAGTTTGAGCAGTTTTAGTCATGCTCGGGACTATTTCGCTACTGGTTCGCTGCGACGACTTCAACCCAGTCAATTCGACCGAGAGAAGTGTTGAGCAGGTCGCCCACAATACCGATACTGTTGTCGGTATCTGTGATAAATCGGACGTATCGCTCAAGTTCCTCTGCTTGCTCATCAAGATCGAAGTTCTTGATGATTTCACAAAGCTCATCGTAATAGCATCTGTCGTTAGTGAGCCACATGTTCACTAACCACGTCTCTCTATTACTCCACCCGTTATACTCGGTGGCTACAGTTTGTGTTGCTTCTGCTACGTGCATGATATTCTCCTTTACTTTACGTAACGGAGTCATCTGACGGGGTCGCATGGCAAAGGCGTCACAGGTGGAGATTCCCCTTGAATACATCAATTAAAAGAAAATCGTATTCAGGGGTGAATACGACCTTGATGCGTTTGCTCGACCCGTATAATGAACAAGTACGTGAAGTGAAGAGATTAATTAATAATACTTTTTATTGTATAATCGAGCCATGACGACCGAAGTAAAAGAGAAGACTGAAAAAATCGAGAAGACAGAACATAAGCTAAAGACTTATTCCCGTAAGCGCAGGGTACTTTCGGCTATCCTTTGGATCATAGGCTGGCCATTCATCATCGGCTTCGTTGCGTTTATTATTGCCATTACCGTTGGGAATGCCATAGTAGATGGTGGAAATATGAATAGCCCGCAAGGCTATCATATACGAGCATTGTGGTCGATTTATGTGGGCGTGCTCGTTATCGTTTGCTATCTGTTTATCTGGCTCAAGTCCCGCAAGAAGAATCCGCTCAATAGGATCAGCGCCAACGTACTTCGTACCTATATGTGGCTTGGCATTATCGTCGGCACGATTGTCACGGTAGTAATTCCTGATCCGCAAGTATCTACTGCTAACGCAGGAATCAATGTGCAACAGACCAATACACTGTTCAAGCCAGACCTACAGTCTGATGCAACAATCAACGCATCCTTAGCTAAGGTCGGCGCATCTGACACGAAGTGGGTTGAAACAAAGTTCGTTGCTGGTTATGACAACAAAGTTCTTGACGGACAGGCCGGTGAGTACCAAGCATTTATCGACACAGCTGGCAACTGGTCATACGGCGTACTGACCGTAAAACAAGGAACGACTGGCAATGTTCTCGATGTTGTCGTTGCTCATGAGTACCTGCATCATATATGGTTCAAGGCGCTTGATGACGGCACGAAAACGAAGCTCACAAGTGACCTTATCTCTATCTATGGTAAAGACCCTGTAATGCAAGAGCGTGTAAAATCATACACAGAGAAGCAGACCCTCCAGCCAACAGAGCTATTCTCTTATTACTGCACCGAGGCTTCTGATCGTCTTCTCACTTCGTATATCGTGTCTGAGTGCAATAAATACATTAACCGTAGTGCATTGCAACTAGCGAGGTAAAAAAACTATGAGTACATGGGTAATCGCATCAAATCCAGCAACCTACAATGCCGAGGCATCGCTTCAAACTAATGGCCAAATGGACTGGGTAACGAACAATAAGTTTGAGGTTGGTGATTTCGTGTATGTATACGAAGTTATCCCTCCCCGTGGGCGAGGTGGAATAGTTTATAAGTTGGAAGTGGTGGCTGACGATATAACTATGACCACTAAAATTGATGACCGTCGATTCTGGGCTGGGGGTGTCTACCCTAAAGACCTCGCAAGCTTTCCGCGAATTTTTCGCTTGAAGCTTTTAGGTGAAGCTGAGGACGGGGTTATCCCTCTTAAAGAGTTGAAGAAGCGTGGATTTACAGCACCGCAAGGGCTGGCTAATTCACTCGATACTAATCCGGCCTTGATCGAATACATTGAGGATTTCATCGTATGAGTTCAAAAAAGAAGAGACGACCACTAACTCAAGAAGAAACTGACGAGATTATTACAGTTATCTTGCCTACAATAAACTCATGACAGAAAAGCAAAGGGAGACAACCATGGCCAATAAAAAGAAAAGTTCAATCATTAAGTGGATTATCATTGGGGTTGCGATCATTGCCCTCGGCATTGGGGGATTCTTTGGTTACAAGGCGTACGGAAACTACCTCGCTAACAAAGTCTACGCTCCAAATGATAACGTAGGATTTCCTGACTTCGATATTAAAGTTACTAAGGCCGAGTTCAAGAATGTCGATCTTCCAATTGATAAAGATACCGTCAAAAAATACGGTGCTATCGATAAGAAAGAAAATTGCGACACCATGTCAAAGGAAAATACATACTGGAAAGCGTGGGATGGTGATATTAATGCTCCGTGGGTAAAATACGGGCCATCTGATTTTAATATCTGTATCCGACGCAATGACTCCCGGGATGCTATTACAAAGTACACTTCTGAGAATAAACAGCTTGTCGTTGACTATATAATCACAGCAAAAAACAACGTAAATGCAAAAGACGTATCAATTGCTCTAGAACCTGATAGCGGCCGCAAGTTGGACACTAAGGTAGATGCCTTTAATGCAAATCAGTTCTTTGAGCTTGGTGCCCAGTACACACTTCCTGATGGCCTCGCCATTGGTGCGCCTGGCCCCGTTTACACATCCGAGCATTCTCAAAACTACACGCCATTTCATAAGGGTGAACTAGGTGGCAATATCAATACTGGTATCGAACGTAAAGGAAATCTATATACTGACATTCGTAATTCCGAGAGTAGTATCGACCTCAAGATAACGTATCACGGCCAGACGCGCATAGTTCGCATTACGCACTAATTTTGCTACAATCACATTAAGAAGATTCGTGTTTCACGCATTGCGAGGAAACAGGAGTCTTCTTTAATTTACCTCTAAAAAAGTGGTATAATATACCTCAAGGAAATTGGGAATAATGATCCAGAAAATTACAAAAATCAAGAATCTGGGTATTTTTAGCGACTACAAATGGGGCGCTGATCTTGAGGACTTTACTAGATATAATCTCATCTACGGCTGGAACGGTAGCGGCAAGACTACGCTCTCCAAGCTCTTTACTGCTCTTGAAGACGGTTCTCTGCCTAAACATCCAAGCCTTGAGTACGAAATTGAAGCGGATGGCACAAAATGGAAAAATGGCCAGAACTTTAATGAAAAGGTTCGCGTGTTTAATCGCGAGTACGTTACCTCTAATATAGAGAAAATTGACGGTTCAGGCCCCAACCCTATCTTTATTCTTGGTGACGAGAATAAAAAACTCGTAGAGCAGATTGAAAAAGATGAGACTACGGTAAAGGAACGCGGCGACGCGCTTAAGTTATTGCGCACCGAGAAAGACGGCTTGGAGAAACAGCGCGGTACCATCTTTACTAACGTCGCAAGTCATATTAGTGAAAACGTAAGCGGTGAATCTACTCGTACATACCGAAAGCCGAATGCAGAGACGGACTATACTGCTCTCGCTGGTAAGACACTTTTGAGTGATGATGATTTGGGCATCAATAAGGCGACGCTAGCACAGCAAGAGAAGCCGGTAATAAGCCCGTTAACGAATGAGGGCATACAAGATACACTTGATGATATTATCGCCACATCATCTAAGCTGCTAGAAGAAGAGGTTGTCTCTGTAGTTATCGACCGACTTACGCAGCTACAGGATGTGTCGGAGTGGGTAGAGCATGGACTTGAACTTCACGACACGCATAAATCCGATACTTGCGAATTCTGCGGCCAGGAACTACCAGAAAATAGAATTAAAGCCTTGGGCGATCACTTCAACGATGCCGATAAAAAGCTTAAGACGGATATTGAAGCACAATTAACTCAGCTCCGCACGCTTTACGAGGACATAAATAAGCTTGAAATGCCCGAAAAAGCCGGGTTCTACGATGAAATCCAGCCAGAATATCAGAAGTCTGTAGAGGCATTAGATAATGCAAAGACGACTCTACTTACTAATATCACTGAGCTTGGTAAGATTATTGCTGATAAAAAAACGAAGACAACGGAAAAGGTATTACTAACCAATACCGTGGACTCTGCACCATATACCAATGCAATCGGTGAGGTGAACACTGTTATTGAAAAGCATAACCAAAAAACTGCGAACTTCGAGAAAGAGAAAGGTGCCGCACGCATTTCGTTAAAAACACATTACCTTAGCGGCATAGTTGATAACGTAGAGAGCCTAGATAAAGACATCAAAGACAAGCAAGCCCAAATAGATACACTAACTAATGGTGATACTGACGATGATGATAGTTTGAGCTTGGCCGACCTACAGGAACGTATTACCGAAAACCGTGCAAAAGTGTCGTCAGCGCACAAGGCCTGCAAACAGATAAACGATAAGCTCAAGGCATTTCTGGGTCGTGACGAACTTATATTTGAAGTTGATGGCGAGGGCTATGTAATCAAAAGGCATGGTGAGGTGGCCGATGATTTGAGCGAGGGCGAACGAACGGCTATAGCCTTTGTTTACTTTACCGTTCAGTTGCAAGATCAAAACTTTGATCTCAAGGGCGGAATCGTAGTAATCGATGATCCTATTTCAAGCCTCGATTCTAATTCATTATTCCAGGCCTTTTCATTCTTAAAAGATACCGTTAAAGATGCCCAACAGGTATTTATCCTGACGCATAACTTCGAGTTCCTACGACAAGTTAAAAACTGGTTCAACCATGTCAAGAAAAAGAATGTTAATGGCGTAAAGAAACAACAACGTGCATTTTACATGATTGGCAATAAGGTTAATGGCTCAGGCAGGCGTACTGCCTTTATTTCTCCACTTGATAGGCTTCTATGGCAATATGAGTCAGAATATCACTACTTATTTAGCTTGCTTCATTCTTTTGATGCAGACGGTAGTCTTGAGTCGGTCTATAATTTTCCGAACATCGGCAGGAAGTTTCTGGAGACGTTCCTAGCTTTCAAAATACCTAGTAGCGAGAACCTGCACGAAAAGATTGAGCATCTTACATATGATGCTACAAAAAAGACGTCAATCCTTAGATTTGTTGAGACGCATTCGCATGCCGAGAGAAGTGATGGCGTCCTTAACTTTGATATGACATTGCCGAGTGGCGGCCAGACTGCAATCAAAGAGCTACTTGCAATGGTTCAATCGGTAGATCAGACACATTACGACACGTTACTTGAGGCTCACAACAAGGCGCACTAATCTATCACTTCGATTTTTCTTTAGAAAAGTCGAAGTCTCACGCGACCGGCTTCATCTCCGATAATTCATCACTGGCTTTTTTGGTCGCGTGATTTGTCTTTGGTTTACGCTTTGCACTCGGCTTTTTAATAGGCTTCGGTTCTGGCTCGATTATTTCCGCTTCGGCCGCTACTTCAATCCTTTTTGCATAAAGTTCTCTTGAGGATTTAAGGACTTGTTCGGCAGTAGACTCACTACCATTCTCCTCAACAACAATAGTCATGCCGGACATAGGTTCTTGCGCATTTACGGCTGAGATTCGGACGTAGTACGAATACGCTGGCAGATTAGCTATTTCACCCTGGTCAATGAATGGCATGAAAAGTGGTAAGACGAGGCGTTCGTCCGCTGGACTACCAGATCGGAAACATACGACCGTACCCACATTCGCAAGTATGATATCGACAAGGCGCTGCTCGTCTTGCTGTGAAGTAGATTGTTCTGCCATTGTCAGGAATAGCTTGTACTTGCGAGCCTCTGATAACATTTGCACAAACCCTGTTGTAGCGAAGTTTTGAAACTCGTCAACATAGAGATAGTATGGCGAGCGATCACTTTGGCCGATATGGGCACGGCGCAGGGCCGCTGTTTGTATCTTTGCGAGTACTGTCGTGCCGAAAAGTGCTGACGTGTCCTCACCGAGCAAGCCCTTTGAGAAGTTACAGATCAATATCTTTTTGCCAGCAAGGACATCTTCAAAGTTGATAGTTGATTTTGGCTGTTCAAGCATCCGGCGTGCTGAAGCTGAGAATAGGAAGCGACCGATTTTGGCCGTGATACCGGCCGCCATCTTAACTTTCTGCATATCACCGGCTTTGCCAATCTCATTGCTCCAAAAGTCTTTCAAGTTTTTGTCCTCAAGGCCTTTCACTACCTTGCGCCTGAACTTTGCGTCATTCAGTAATTCAAAGATAGTGAAAAGCGTCGGCTCTTCGAGCGTTAAGGCAGTCTGAATCGCATTTCGCAGCACGTACTCAATGCGATGGCCGCCAGAGTCATCATCGGAGAATATCTTTCGTAATACAGATATCGTGGCTTCTGTGATAAGGTCTTTCTCGCGCAGCAAGTCATCCCCCGTAAGATCAGGCGATAGCTCCAATAGATTCATGCCAATTGGGTACATAAGGTCGTCGGGGTTCATGTATATTACGTCTTTTACGCGATCCTCAGGGATGTAGCGCAAAATCCTCTCTGCTAAGTCACCGTGTGGATCAATGACCGCGAGGCCATTGTCAGCGCGAATATCTTGCAGGATTTCATAAAACAGCATGGTTGTTTTACCGTTGCCCGTACCACCGATAATATACATATGTCGTTCGCGCTCTGCTTCCGTCAAGCCGATTGGAGTAATAGTCTCGTGATGATGGTTTTCGCCAATCTTGATTGCCAGTTTCTTGCCGGACTTTAGCGACACCGGCGCAGGCAGTGTGCGACTAAGTGATGTGATGAGATTGTCTGTTTTGCTAACCTGGCTCGACGGGAAGTGGTAGAGGCTCGCTAGCTCAGTTGATGCAAGAATCAGCGAGGCACGACGCGAAAACGTCGGCAACCGGTTTACAGCGGCTTTTTGTCGGATTGTATCGAGAACAGGCAGAGACATTTTTGCTTTGAGCGATTGATAAGGCGGAACGCTATAGCCATCAAGTGCCGATCTTAGTGCTGAGATGTGTTGTTTTGCCTCTGGGCTTTTGACCAAAACTCTCAAGCTGACTTGAAAAAGTGGACGTGTCACTTTTTGGTGCATTGTTTCCATGAGTTCCAGTTCAAAGGCGCTTAGTGTTCGTGATGGTCTGTCGTGTGTGGTTACTCGCGCTTGCTGCTGCACTGTGCGCGATTTAGAACTGTAGTACTCTTTATGACCAAATGTCGTACCCATGTACACCTCACCGGCCAGATCGGTAAGACCCGATGAAGCTTTGCCGAAAATGTTTGTAAAACGTCCGAGTATGGTTAGCTGTTTCCCGCTCACTTGCTGCAAGATATTTTCGTTGCCGAGAATCTTATGTGAAAGTATATCGGCTTCACGTAGCCTGACTGGTGTAGCGACGATTTGTAGGGTAATTTCTTCGTCGTCGTTTAGCTTTGTCATCGCACCTGTGACGTATGACAAAGGGTCGTGTTGTTCGATCACAGAGGTTAATGTAAGGGGTAGAACATAGTGTCCAGTTTCCTTAAAGTCGATGACTTTATCGACGTCACCTATGTCACGATTAACTTCTTTAACCTTGGAATCCGGAATATACGATGTGATCGTCTTCTGTATGTTTTTCGAGCGTGTTTTCTCAACCTGTAGCAAATAGCGAATACCGTCTTTGCGTGTCGATACAATCTCAAAACTCATCACTGGCGCACGATTGTACAGTTTCTCCTTGAGCTGCCTAGCGGCACGAGCACCGTGGATTACAGAAAAGAGTTGTTCGGTAGCCTCTGGTGTTTTTGCAATACTGGCCGGTGGCGTAATCTCAAGCCAAACCATATCGCGGCGTAGGAGATGACGACGGTTGAAAAGTGCGCGTACAAAGATAACCACGAAGAACGTAACGACGATAGCCGCTAGAACGACAACGATGGGCTGCCAATGTTCAACGATGGATTCAAGATAGGCTTTGGTGTCCATGGCTCTCCTTTCTTGCCGTGTATAAAGGTATAATACTGCGCCGAATCTTTCGAGAACGTCCGTTGCGAAACGACATTCAGATGCGGTGCGTTCATCTCTGATATCGTCCAGTCTCCAGTTTTGTCATCGACTTTAATGACATAGGCAACGTGACCCCAATCACCCTCATCAGTCTGGAAAACGGCATTTACGGCAGGCGTGTGGTTAACTTCATAGCCATCGGCACGAGCGCGATCATCCCATGTATTCGCATTACCCCAGGTTGTAGGTATTGGAGTACCAGCCCAAAGCCGCATCGCGAATGACCAATAGGTACAGTTGCCCCATTCGTAGGTATCTCCAGGAACAGGGCCACCCATGTAAAAACCTTGAGTCTCAGCAGCTTTTGCATCTGGTGTGCCAGATAAAAAACTTAGGACATCTGTACCCATCGACATGACGGCCATGAACGGCAACGACAATATGACGACAAGGGTTGCAAGCACGAGTGATATAGTGCGCTTCGGATTATATCCAGCGACACCAAACAGCACTACGGCTGGATTCACGAGTACAGCTCCGCAGGGTTAGTGGTGATGAGAGGATGTTCTTTGTCAGATGCCACCACCTTGACAGCTACGTGGTTCTGGTCGGCAATGATAAGTGCATCACCTCGTTCACAAGTAAGCAGAAAGCTCTGTTCGTACTCACTCAGGTTAAACTCTGAGACAACATTTTTAATCGTGGTTGTATCCTGACGCATCAGAATACGCAGTGCAGACTGTGATGCAATGGCACGGCCATAATCACTGCGCAGGAAGTCATTTGCTTGCTGCGAAATGATAGACACACCAAGATAGTACTTACGTGCGCGACGAACTAGACCGGCAACAAACCGAGCTGACTCTTCATGTTCCAGGAGCATCCAACCCTCGTCGATTATCAACAGACGCTTTTCAGGCGCGGCCATGACCTGATTCTTCACGAAGTTGCTGATGATGAGCATCATGATCTGACGCAAACTTTCCGGCAAATCCTTGATGTCGAAAATCACGAGTCGATTATCAAGCTTGATGTTTGTCTGTGCGTTAAATACATCCGCGAGTGAGCCTGATATATACCTCTCAAGCCGCTCACAAAGTTTTAGCTGTCCGAGAGACTGCAACTCTGCATACAAATCTTCAAGAAGTGGCTGCTGCTTCTTGGCTTTCTTGTAGATTTTGAGAATTGCTTTATCAACTGAGGCTTTCTCGCGCGAGGACAATCCCTCGGCCATCAGACTAATTACTTCAGTAAGGTCTTGGGCATGTTCAGACAGGTCACTAATCTTATGAAACGTCGTCGCCAAATCAAACGGATTGATCTTTTGCTTACTCTTGGCAGATAGCTTGATGTACGTGCCTTTGACGGATTCAGTAAGTCGTTTGTATTCACGCTCCGGGTCGATGACGATGACTTTAGTACCTTGCATGAGCTGGCGTAAAATCTCCACTTTTGTCGTGTAGCTCTTGCCTGAGCCAGACTGAGCGAACACAATACTATTCGCATTATGCAGACTAAACCGATCGAGGATAACGAGTGAGTTGTTTGATTTATTGACTCCGTACAAAATACCAGATTCCTGTACAAGTTCCGAAGACATAAATGGGAATGTCAAGGCGGCCGAACTACTGTCTAGGTTTCGCTTCTGACCAAGTTGATCTTCGCCACGAGGCAAGATAGATTGCAATGCTTCGAGCTGCTGATAGCGTGCGACTTTTGAATAGAACAACCGTGCTGACATTGTAGCTTCGAGTAGCTGTGTCGTCTTGTCTAGCTCCTCTAGACTCTCGGCCCGAATACTGACATAGATTGCCATTTGGAATAGCTTTTCTTGGCCACGTTGGATTTTGTCACGTAGCTCCATCGCAGATTCTAGCGGATCAGTAATCTCCGAGCCGACAATCTTTCCAGCACGCATCATGGCACGTTTAGTAGATTCAAGCTCAGTAATCTTACGATGCAATTTCGGCAATGCCGATAATGCGCTCACTTCATGTAAATGGTAGCTGATATCCGAGTTATGGTTGAAATTGATGAGGCTGTCCATCCAGCCAGAGTTCGCGACAAAAGGATATCCCGATATGTAGAGGGTGCGAATATATACGCCGTCGATACAAAGATAATCAACATTTTCTTCAAGTCCTGCGTATGACAGCGTGTCGATTGCATCCTGTTCGCCAAAAGCAATAGTTAGCTCTTTCTGGCGGTCGATCCGTGCTTGCCGACGCTTCTTAATTGGCGTCATGATAGGGTCAACAACTTTATGACTGAGCTTATTTAGTTTTTCGAGTTTTACGGGCATGGGTTTCTTCTCCTTTCTCGACAAGTGCGGTATGTATCAACTGCAATGCCTGTTCGGTTAGCGGCTGTACCTTTGCCTGGGTTGGGCTATAGAAGCTATAGAACAAATCAAGCACCTCAAGACTATCCAGTTGATTAGTGTGCATACCGAGTCGTGTCATACCTTTAGCCACGATGTCGAGCTTAATGTTTAGCTGTTCTTCGATAAGCTCAAAGTCCGCTTTACCGTTCGGCCTGTAAGGAACAATGACGTAGAAGTGTCGGGTGAGAATCTTGTTGTTCGTGATGAGCGATCTAATGAACTCGTCGTAATTAATCAACTGAGAGCGGTAGATTTCCTCAGTCTCGTCGTCTAGTCGTTCTGTCAGGTCTTCAAGGTACTTATCCATATCAATTTCACGAGTACGTATAAGTATTTGGAGGGATGATCCGACGGAGTTTAGAAAACTCTCATATATGTCGATGATTGCGTCTTGTTCCTCTTCGCTACGCAATTCAAAATTAAGCGATGATACTTGCAGAATTGCACGGTACTCGTTATTTGGCAGCATAAGTACACCATCGCGTACACCTTTGATCGCGATCTGATTACGTGAACTGGTTTTACTCTTCGATTTCTGTAAGGCGAACATTTAGGCCTCCTTTCTTTGTGGTTTCAAAACGAACTCTTGCGGCAGGATTTTCAATGGTTGCGAGGATTCTTGCGGTATCGGGGGTATTCAAACGAGGTAATGCAATTCGTTCTTTGCTTTTGGCAGTCGTTTTATCTTCCTCTTTTACCTCAGAGACGACTGGATAATCTTGTCGCAGGGTCAACACATTTTTGTTAAAGAGATAATACTTCGGCCGGACATTGTAGCGAGATATTGTTACGAGCCACGAGGCGAGGATTCTTCCTTTTATGCGTATCGCAAGGATGCAGCAGACGAGCGCCAATATGCCCATGATGAGATATTTATACAGAGCGCTCCCCATAAACGGAGGGAGGAGAGCGAACAGTGCCGCACTTACGAATACGGGGATAATCATCAGGAGCATCTGAGAGAAGCCAAGGTTACCAATAATTCGATCTTCTACGGTTGTAACCTGAGCTGGTACGACTGTTACTTTCATCCTATTTTGTCCTTGCTATTGTTTTTAGGGTGGTTGATTCTGGTGACTTTGACTGCCGGAGCTTCATAGGTCGTGCCAGTGGATTTTGGTGTCCCTTTTGGATTTGGTGTTGCGGTATGGGTAATTTCTGCGTTACCTTTCTTGTTCGAGTAGCTGACACTTTGGGTTTTACCAGTACGAACAGCTCGCGACTCTACGCTCGACATTGCACGAGCCTTTTTAGCGCTGTCAGTCTTTGAGCGAACGGTGCTGGCGGCGGCTTTGCCTTTGCCGGTCATGTAGCTTACGCCATTGATAAATTGACCTCCTAGCTTACGCATGTTTCGCGCTCCCATGCTGACGTAGCTGAATTGCATCATGACACTCTGCGTTTTCAGTAAGGCCATGACGGTAGCCAGTCCAACGACCATCGCCATGAGCGTGTCTGGAACATCATTACCGCTACTTGCCGCCATGCCAGTGAACAGAGATGCGGATAGCTGAAGAATGACGACATGTACGAATAGTACAAAGATGGTTGAGAGGTACGTTTTGAATGCTGTCTCTGCAAAATCTCGGAAGCCAGGTACAAGCCAGAGTAGTGTAACCAGTGGAGACAATACTGCACCGATGAATAGCGTTACTAAACGTCCAACATAGTACACCAGCAGGATGACCGAGAAGACAATAAACGCCATCATCATGATTAGCGCTGCCAATCCTTGACCCCCTGCCTCTTTTACGACAGATGTTAGAGTGTCCCACACTGATGATGCGCCAGACACTTTGCCTACCGCAGTTATGAGCGCATTCGATAACTCAATGATTCCATCAATAAAGAATATCGACGTATTCATGAGCAAGAAAACCAATGCAACTCGGGGGAGAAGATGCTTGAACTCTATCTCATCGAATCCGAACGTCGAAGCACTCATGACATGGAAGCCTAACAGCGCGATAATCACGACAAACAGTACATCGGATATACCGACCATTGCCAGCCAGAAGTTGAAAACACTTTGATTCTCCGCCATCAGGGGCGTTGACTTCGTGAAGAAGTTGAGCGCATCCAGGAATGGCGTTGCGACTGCCTGTATGATGTTGTTGAGGAAGCCCGTGACAGCCTTAATCAGAATATCTATCAGCCCATTACCTACGTCGTTTGGAGGGATTGACTGTAGGTTTGGCAAGGTCGCGTTATTAACATCGTGCGGCGACCCGTAGGCATTTGACAGTATTGAAACAAGGGTTGCGGCGGCCAGAACAATCAGCAATCCTAAGAGTGCATTTTTCAGAACATGCTTAGCGTGATCCATTTGCTCTGGCTTGCCGCTGCTTGTCATGTAAAGGTAGCCAGCGTTTACAATAAAGAACACGCAAGCTATCGAAGCAAGTGCAGCAAGTGTTTGTATCGTCGGTGCAACGTAATTTTGCATGGCCGTTACAGCACCAGGCGTATCAGCAAACAGCGTTAAACTCGTCGCTAGGACGTCACCCATACCCCAAAACATACCCTAGCTACCCTCCGAATGATTGGGTGGCCAGCGTCGTAACGATATTGCTTATGACGAACGCAGCGATGACAATAGCGAGGCCAATAGCCGACCATGTCAATGTACGCTTTGCTTTGTCGAGCTGCTCAGGATTGCCCGAGCTAGTAATGTAGGTGAAACCGCCAGCAACAAAAAAGCCGGTCGCGACAAGACCAGCTAAACCTGCGATAACTTTAATGACATTGCGTATGAAGCTCTCGACTTGCGCAACGTCACCCCCTGCGGCAAACGCTGGAGCAGCAAGCACAATTGGCGCTCCGACGGCCACAATAAGCCCTACTATTTTTATTTCCGTGGAACTTCTGATCATTATAACCCTCCGTGAATATATAAAATATTGTGATTTGAATATATCACGAAACGTGTCATAGCTTGTTTAGCATAAACATTTTCAGCGAAAACACAAGCTTTTTCTACTTCTGTCAATGGTGTAGTTAATTCTACAACTGATTACATCATCATGACTATCTAAGGGAGCAATGTCGGAGACGTTTTTCGTTCCGAATGGATTTTCCTAGAATAGCAAGGATTTATGTAAAGTCAAACGCTAATTGGTATTACTAATTACACAAAATACGGTATAATATTAAACAATGATTACTGTCTGTATACAGGGGAAGATTTAATTTAATGCGACTGACTTTTGCTGATGCCCAAAGAAATGTAACAGAAATTGCCAATCGGGAATCATATAGCCTCGATGTTATATTTGAACTATTGGCCGCATATGGTCGTTCTGCTTCGGCGATCACAAAGCTTCGCAGCGGTGCGCTCAACCTAGCAACTGACAAAGAAAATGACGTATTACAACGTGGAGTTGTCTACTTCAAACATGTCCCGAATGGCAATCTACTATCTGTTGTCGATTCACTCGATCAAGACCCTCTTGTGGTCCGATATAACCCACGCTACCTCATAGCAACCGATTACGATCAGCTCGTAGCCAAAGATACGAAAAAAGACACAACCCTAGATATCAAACTTCGCGATATCGACCGCAACGTAGATTTCTTCTACGGTTGGACTGGCGATGAAGTTACAAGCGAAAAAACAGAAGCAGTAGCCGATCGTCGCGCTGCCGATAAGATGAAAGACCTCTATGCCGAGATAGAAAAGGTCAATCAGGAAAAGCTTACCGATCCAAAAAATACATTCAGACACGACCTCAATGTATTCTTTTCAAGGTTGCTGTTTTGTTTCTTTGCAGAAGATACAAAGGTCTTTAGTAAAGACGAAAAGACTATCTTTACTAGCTCCATCAAAGACTATACACAAACAGACGGTAGCGACCTGGATGTTTTCCTCAACACGCTATTCGATGCTTTAGATACTGACGATAAGTCGAGTTTCACTAGCCCTTATTCAAAGTTCCCATACGTCAACGGTACAATCTTTGACACCAAGAAGCACAGTATCGCTATCCCGAAGTTTAATGCACAAGCTCGAAAACTTATGCTTGATTGCGGTAACCTGGACTGGTCAACGATTAACCCTGATATTTTCGGTTCTATGTTCCAAAGTATCGTTGACGAAGAACACCGTGCGACTAATGGCATGCACTATACCAGCGTGCCAAACATCATGCGGACTATTGAGCCTCTATTCCTCGATGAGCTACGCGAAGAGTTCGACAAGTATTACGACAATCCAAACAAGCTCAACAACCTATGGTCGCGGATTAGCAAAATCAAAGTATTCGACCCTGCCTGTGGTTCTGGTAACTTCCTAATTATTGCCTACAAAGAACTGCGCAAAATCGAGCATGGTATCATCGACCGTCTGTTTAGCAGCGACTACCAGCGTGCGATGCTATCTGGCAAGCTTGAATCAAAGATCAAGCTCGATAACTTTTACGGAATAGAGATTGACGATTTCGCACATGAGATTGCAATTCTTTCGCTATACCTTGCTAAACACCAGATGAACATTGAGTTCGAGCAGCACTTTGGTAAAGAAATTATCCTGATCCCGCTCAAGGATAACGCAAAAATCGTACAGGGTAACTCTATGCAAATTGACTGGCGAGAAGTTTGTCCAAATATCGAACACGTCATAGATAATACTCAGCCAGATCAGCAATACCTCCTCGATATCGAAGTCGAAAACGAACAAGAAGCTTTAATCTCTGACGAAGACCTAAAGCAAAAGTATTGGGATGAGATTTACTTAATCGGCAACCCTCCATATCTTGGCTCTAGCTTGCAAGATGCAGACCAAAAGCGAGACATG